>Ga0189284_100046_pt1 | contig 222598 bp, 200 predicted proteins | sample N32C7minimetaG_FD_130314 | JGI IMG/M metagenome (GOLD analysis project Ga0189284, IMG submission 130314) | Marine microbial communities from the Costa Rica Dome - N32 C7 mini metaG | ecosystem: Environmental > Aquatic > Marine > Oceanic > Photic zone | place: Costa Rica: the Eastern Pacific...
AGATCTCGTCCTTGGAGATGGCACTGCATCATCTTCTACTGCTGCCCTCACGTTTGGTACCGTGACCGCTGCTGTCAACGCAAGCGACTTCACATCCGGCTCAACTCTGGCCGACAGTGGTTCGTTCGCTATTGGCGACACCATCACACTGACAGATGGTAACAACTACGAACTCGGCTCTCTGGAAATTGAATCCGACACAACGGTCGATGATTTAACTAACTTCATCAATGATTTCAATGGAGTAACAGCATCGTTCGCCAATGGTCGGCTGGGTTTCACATCAGAGACTGATCTTACGATCAATAGTAAGAGAAGCGGATCCGACAATACTGACTTTGGCTCACAGGGCTTCTCAACTACTGCTAACGGAAGTTTCAGCATTTCAACAGACGACGATTCGGGCTTCGCAACCGACAGCGATATCAACCGGACAATTACACGGCTGAACAACGCGCTTGGCAACTTGAGAACACAGGCATCCGAGTTTGGTACCAACCTCTCAATTGTTGAAAACCGGCAAGATTTCACGAGATCTATCGTGAATACACTTCAAGAAGGTGCGGGCAAACTCACCTTGGCAGACACAAATGAAGAAGGCGCAAACCTTCTTGCTCTGCAGACACGGCAGCAGTTGGCATCGACCTCCTTGTCCTTCGCTTCTCAGGCGGATCAGACCGTACTGTCCTTGTTCTAAAAGCAGAATCAGTTTCGCGGCAAAAACGCGGATACGAACGAAAACGGCGGGTTCAACACCCGCCGTTTTTGTTGTTTGACCGCAATTACTTGGCGGGCAGTGAAAAATTTTCATCGTAAATTCAAATGGTTAAAAGAAAGCTTTTGGTAACTTTTATTTAAATAACGTTAATTCGTGCATCGCAGATTAACTTTCCGTTTAGATTTACGCACAGGGCCTCGATCTGCGAACAAGTATCCAGCGGCGGCCTGTACGAGTACTAAACAGGAAATGCGGTGAAGCCAGATGCCTGATATTGTTCTTTCCAGCGCGGTTCGCGACAACCTCTTGTCATTAAAAAAGACAGCGGCATTTCAGGAAACAACTCAGAACCGTCTTGCGACCGGTCTGAAGGTAAATTCGGCCCTCGACAATCCGAACTCCTACTTCACCGCGCAATCCTTGAACGATCGGGCCGGCGATCTATCCAATCTGCTGGACAACATGGGACAGGCCGTTCAGACGCTGCGCGCGGCTGATGACGGCATTACGTCGATCACCAAACTTGTTGAATCCGCCAAGGCCATCGCGAACCAGGCTCTCCAGACGTCGAGCGAATACGAACGGCGCCAGTTCGCGATCCAATACAATGCCATTCTTGAACAAATCGAGGATATGGCCAAGGATTCAGGCTACAAGGGCAAGAACCTGCTTGCAGGTGCCGGCAATGAACTCGAAGTGATCTTCAACGAGGACAGTACCTCGAACCTGACAGTCGATCCGGTCGACTTTACAGATACGACTTTGGATACAGGCTTGAACCTTGACGATCTGGCTACTGGCACGTCTGGGACGTCTTCGTTTGATATGTTTGGTGGGACAATCACCCTCGATATGACGACTACCATGCAGGCATCGTCGAACCTCACCGATCTAGCTGGCTGGGTGAACGGCGACCAGATTACCTTAACCGACAGCTCGGGCACGACCACTCTGACGATTGGCACCGACATAACCACACTTCAGGACTATGTCGACGCTCTTAACAATTTAAACGGTGTTCACGCGTCTTTTGATGAGTCCACTGATGATATCACTATCACGTCCGGCTTGGATAACCCCTTGTATATATCCAAGAACACAGCTTCCGGCGCCGGTTCTGCGGCGGCAACAGACGGCAGCGCGACCGGCGGAACCACTTCGACGGCTTCTGTTACGGCCCTGTCGGCAACAAACACACTCATCACATCTGGCAGCTTCCAGGCTGGTGACACGATTACCATTACCGACGGCAACGGTTTTGAACCGGCCTCTCTAGAGATTGACGAGGAAACGACGGTCGACGACCTCGTCAAACTGATTAACAATGTGAAGGGACTGGACGCGACCTTTTCGGGCGGCAGCGTCAGCCTGATCGGCGAGGTCTCCTTCAATATTACCAGCGATAATACGGACTTTAATCGCATGACCCTCGGGTCGGCATCCAGCACCGTAGCACTCAGCGCCGTTTCGTCCGAGTTCAAGACCGATACCGATATCGAACGCACACTTCAGGCGATCAATGCATCGTTGGACGAACTTCGAAACTCTGCCCGTAGTCTGGGCACAGCGCTGTCCACGGTGCAGATCCGAACAGACTTTACCCAGAACATCATCAATACACTTGAAGTGGGTGCGGGTGACCTGACAATTGCCGACATGAATGAAGAAGGCGCAAACATGCTGGCCCTTCAAACACGGCAACAGCTGTCATCAACTGCCCTGTCCCTGGCCAACCAGGCGGAACAAAGTGTATTGAGCCTGTTCGGCTAACAATAGAAGCCGGATTCGGCAGGTATTGGGTGAAAGTGTTAACCTATTTGTTAACGTTTCGCTCCGATACTCAAACGTGGAGGTCAAGGAATGGCGCTCAAGGTCGAGTTAAAGCCGGGAGAACGGATTATCATTGGCGAAAGTGTTATAACCAATGACAACCAGCGAACCCGCCTGTTCATCGAAGGCGATGCACCCATTCTCAGAGAAAAGGACATTCTCACCCCTGAAACAGCAGATACACCCGCCAAACGCGTCTATCTTGCAGTTCAGTTGATGTATTTATCCACCGACCTGGAGCGAGTTAAGGAAAGCTACTTCACCCTGGTCAATGACATCGTGAAGGCCGCACCGAGTACGATCCCTTATGTCACACGGATTAGTAACTCGATCATATCCGGATCCTTCTACAAGGCACTGAAAGAAGCTCGTAAGCTCATTGAGTATGAAGGGACGCTGATCAGTCATGTACAAACAGGCAGCGCAGGCCTATCAGAAAACCAGTCAGGCGGCACCGGTATCGCCGCGGGAACTGGAAGCGACTCTGCTGATGAAAGCCGCAGCCCGGCTTCAGCTGATCAAGGATGAATGGGATGACCTTTCCCTTGCAGAGGTCGACGACGCTCTGATTTACAACCGTAAACTCTGGACGGTTCTCGTCACGTCTGCGACCAGCGAAGAGAGTTCTCTGCCGCTGGAAATCAAGAACAACATCGGGTCCCTTGGGGTATTTGTCTTCAAACAGACGATGACCGTCATCACGACGCAAGATCCAGAGAAGCTCGGAGCACTCATCAGCATCAACCGCACGATTGCAGAAGGCTTGCGGGCAAAGCCTGAATAAGTCAGCTCACCATAAACACGATAAAAAAAAGCCGGTGAATTGACACCGGCTTTTTTCGTTTTAGTGAGTCAATGCCCCTACCTTAAATAGTCGGCGAGGCTCAGGTTGAAGACGATCGAAGAGGCATTGTACGAGACCTCGATGTTCGTCCTGAGTTGCAGGATTTCTGCGGCAAGCCGATCCTGATCAATACCTTCGATCTCTCCGATGGTTGCCTCGTAGGTGTTGACGACCTGGATGTGGCGTTGATCTGTCAAACTTGCGGTCCGATGCGCAATAGCAATGTCCGTCGAGATGTCCACGATACCGGACTGATCGATCCCGGGTGGTTGCAAGATGGCACGTAGATCTGTCGAGAGGGCGTTGTAGTGCTCCTCGTCCAGCTGGGCGCCACCGGAAAAATCCGCCGCAGCAAATGTTGCGAGTGTTTGCACGAGCTCTTGAAGTGGCTCCTCATTGGCCCTGACGCCATATTCTACGGTCAGATTTGTATCAATGATCGCGTTTTTATCGGTGCGCGGATCCGTGGTCGTCGTATTGCGTCCTGTGTACCAAGAGACGGTATCCGTTGCACCGGATGTCAGTGCAGTCGCCGTGGTGTAAGGAGGACCGTCAACTCTCTGCGGGACTTCACCGTTGTAAGTGCTGAAGAACTCGTCCGAAGCCCAGATGTCGGATGCAGCCTTCAAGGTTGTTTGTGCGGAGTCTTCCAGCTCCTGAGCAATTGCATCCCGCAGATTTTGTGCCGTCTCTTCCAAATCCGCGCCAATCGCAAATGTACCCTCAACTTCATTGGAGGCGGCTGCCGTCAGCGTGATTGTCGTTGTGTTGGTGTGATCAGGCGGGAGCGTTAGTGTGATTTCAATCTGCTCGCCAAGCGTCGGTTGTCCCGTGAATTGAACATCGAAGGTATCAGGGTCCCCTCCTCCGGGGCCTGTGAGTGTCACGTTGGACAGCGTTGATGTCACGGACGAAATATCGAAGCCGAAATCATGTACCCCGTCTTCCGCAATTGTAAACGTGGAATCAACGGGCCCGGGTGTTGTCGTCAGGGCAGACACGGTCATCCGGCCATTGTTCAAGGCACCCAAGTTCGCTTGGGAGAACTCGCTCATGTAGTCCTTCAGGCCTGAAAGGCCGTTGGCCCCGTTCATAATGGTATCAATGGCCTGGACCGGATCGGAGATCGCATCCGTCCCGCCGAACGGATAGTAACCCGCGACTTCAGTGTTCAAGATATTGAGAGCTTCGTTCAGCAAGAGCTCCGCTCTTGACTGGGTTTGGGTCTGACCATCGCTCTGGATCACAAAGTCATTGGTATCCATGGCAGACTTGGCGTCACGCCGAATATCCTCCAAACGATCCAGCGACACTGTCATCGCCTCAAGATGCAAGTTGGAGATCGTGATCGTCTCTTGGTAGGATTCGATCAGGCTGACTTTTTGAGTCAATTGAATGTCCAGAAGCCGACGATCACCAATGTCGCCATAGGTGCTGCCAACCTTGCCACTCGCCAGCTGTGTCGTCTTCTCAGTGAGCTTGTCATTGAGGTTCAACAGTTGGCTGGTCAGGTAACTCCGCGACGTTGAGATGGATGATACTGGCATACGCTACCTCACCACGTTCAGAAGTTCTTGCATCAAATCATTGATCGTCTGCATGACACGTGCATTCGCCGCATAGGCGTTTTCCAGCTGAACCAGAAACGCCATTTCAGCATCGAGATTGACCGAGTAGCTTTCCTCGTACCGGACCGCGAGATTTAGCGTCAGAGCTTCTTTGGAATCCGAATACGTCTTTGCATCAGCTGCCTGGTTACCCTGATAGGCCACCGTTTGATTGATGTAGTCCAGAACAGTTCCTTGGAACGGGCTCGAGCTGCTGCCCATACCGGCCTCAGGATCGAAATAGGCCGTTTCATTGGTCAATGCATTCAGCAGATACTGCGCCCGCGCAGGATCGTTCTCAGAGTTTGCAGCTGGGGTTGTTTGGTAATCAACAAGCAAAGAACTGTCCGCAAGCAGCGCGGGATTGACGCTTATTCCATTCGCAAACCCGACACGCTGTCCGCCATTCTCAGGAGCGTCGGTAAAGACCTCGGTGCCGTTGCGCTGGTCAACAAAGATCGACAGGCCCAAGCCCTGATCGGTGGTAGCTGAAGGCGTAATATTCGCCGACAAGCTCTCAACCGTTGTAGCATTGGGTACGGTGGTACTGTCACCGAGAATGCGCAGGTTGTCACTGCCGTCGTTGGAGACCTGCAAATCCGGCGCTGCGGTTCCCAAGGCTGCGATAATATTCGTGATGTAGGTCGCAGGAGTACCGCTGGAGATGTCAATGCCAACTACCGTGTCATTCGGATTGGTTGTTGCTGTATCTGTCAGCGGCAACAGCGTTGGATCGCTAACGGCCATCAGCGTGATCGTCTGCGACTGACCGGCCGAGTCGGTGTACTCCAGATTGATTGTATTGCCGGATTGAAGACCGGACACAGGCAGATCGAAGCCCGTATCCGGCCCGACAGTTGCCGCTGTACTGGCTTGCGTCACATTGGAAAACGCCAAAGAAAGCTCAGCTGCGATGGTGTCCAGCTGTTTTTGAGCCTCGATCAGGACGTCATCCCGCAACTCCATGGTCGCAACCATGAGACCGGTGCCAGTCGTGCGGTCGCGCCCTGAGGCCCCAGCAGGTACGATATCAAACTGGGCACCACCGGCCGTCGTTGCGACGATGGCATTGCCTTGCTGATCTGCTCCGAGCCTGTTTGTCGGCTGAAAAGCAAGCGTTGCTGCCTCGCCGTCAGAGAACAACGGTTGACCGTTTTTGGTTTGGATAAACAGCGTATTGGTGGTCGTTTTGCTGACATTGAGATCCAGATAACCGGAAAGCTGTTCAACGAGGCGGTCGCGCTCGTCTTCCATTTCCGAACTTGAAACCCCAGCCTGTGTGGCATCGCGAATGGCCGCATCGATTGATTCAATGCTGGAAAGAAGGCTGTTTACAGTCTCCGTTTGGCGAGCAAGCGCCTCATCCGCCTCCTGGCGCAAATCGGCGATCTGCTGGTAGGAGGAATTCAATTCCCGCGCCATTGCATCAGCAGCAGCCACCACTTCCTGCTGAGCGGCGTAGTTGCCCGGTTGGTTGACCAGCGACGACAGTGCCGCAGTCAACTCCCCTGCCAGGGCTGATAGGCCGGTCTGGTCACCAATGGTGCCAAAAATGTCGTCGAGACGATCTGTGAAAGCCGCAATCTGTTTGCCGTAGTTCGTGTCGGCCAAGGAATTGAAGTAATCCGATTGGATTTCTTCATTGATGATGCGACTGATCTCGTTGGTGACGATCCCGGCGACATTGCCTTCGCCGTCAAAGTAAGCATTTGCGGAGACTGTTTTCTTTGAATAGCCGGCCGTATCAGCATTCGCGATGTTCGACGCGGTAACATCGATCTGACGCTGATTGAACGATATGCCAAAAACCGCTGTGTTCAGGGCACTTGTAAGTCCCATGGCGGCTACTCCTCAGAATTACTCAGAAAGGGGATCGCTGGCGGCCAAAGCCGCCAGCGGATGAGCGTTAGCGGACCATATTCAGGGCGCTGTCCAGCATTTCGTCCGCAGAGGTGACAATCCTGGAGTTTGCCGAATAGGCTTGCTGCGTAATGATCAGCTTGGAAAACTCGTCCGCAATATCTGCGTTGGAGAGCTCAAGAGCGTTGGAGATCACGGCACCGCCACCGGACAGGTTGGCATCACCGGAGTCGGAGGTCGCAGCAAACGCCGCCCCATCGACTCGGCGCAGGTTTTGCTCGGCCTGGAAAGTTGCCAGCGGGATTTCATAAAGCGCACGTGTCTGGTTGTTGGAATAACTCGCAATCACGCGGCCCGATTCATCGATGGCGATGTTTGTAAGCTCGCCAGCTGCATAACCGTTCTGGCTCAGGTTGACGGATGTCGCAATCCCATCCGGATCAGCAAACTGCGTCAAAGAACCGTTTGCAAAGGAGATTGTAATACTGTCGGCTGCGTTACCGGCAGTACCAGCTGTGACCCCGCCAACTGTGATTTCATCAAGCGTGAAGCTTTCCGTGCCAGTGTTTGTGACAGTTACAGCCCCCGCGCCGTTCGGAGTGAGTGTGTCGATGTCTCCGTTACCGTCAAACGTCACATCACCAATCTTATAGTACTCGTTCGTCGCATCGCCGCCGGTATCAATATACATGCTCCAGACTTCGGCACCGGCAGTGTTATCGATCTTTGCCCACCGGATATTCAACGGAACTTCCGAGCCATTCGAGTTATAAGTCGTCACAGCACCACCTGTGATTGACGTAGCGAGGAAATCCGTTTCATTGGTACCACCGACCGCAATATCGCTGGCGCCAAGGTTTGCACCACTAGCGGGCGGAGAGTTCGCACCAGTGTTCAAAAGCGCGGTATCGGCATCAGATCCGTCATAGTTCGTGGTATCTGGGACAGTCGGCAAGCTTGCCTGGTAACTCACAGTTGTTGTGGAGTTAGCGGCCAACGGCTGACTGTTGATCTGAATAACCGATGGATTATCACCGACCGGGTTGCCGGTCGTCGGATCAAGAGGAAAACCCTTCAGATAGTACCCCGACTGGTTGACGAAGTAGCCTTCCTTGTTGACTTCAAAGTCGCCAGCCCGTGTGTAGAACGTGTCATCCGCAAAGGTTGTTGAGCCGTCAACAAAATCGGCTGCCTGTGTCACGACGAAGTAACCTTCGCCGTTGATGGCCATATAGGTATCAACGTCATTGGATGAGATGTCGCCGCCGATCGTGTTGGTTGCACGCGACGTGGCATAGGTTGTTCCGGACACCTGGTCGGCCTGCGTGGACCCGCCACCGGATACCAGATCGGAGAAGGTCGTATCGAGACGCTTGAACCCAACCGTCTGTGAGTTCGCAACGTTGCCCGAAATATTTTCAAGCGCGGTCGCCTGCGCTGACAAACCAGAAACGGCGGAGTTGATCGCCCCGTAAATACCCATGTTTCGTCCTCTTGGTCACTGTGGGCATGCTCCTGAACAAGGACAGCCCGGTTTCGAAGAGGATCAGCAAGCAATGTGCCAAACAGCATATGAGTTAGATTCAACAAATAATATCAGTTAGATAAAACATTTTGCCTCGTTTACCTATCGGCGAGCAATGGCGGCACACCGTGTTCAGAGCGGCAAAAACTTCCCGGCGGACAGGCAAGAGTCTCCACTTACCGGTGTTCAACCGGCACACTCGGCAAAAAGCTGACTTGCATCCCATGCGCCCGCCTGCCACCTTTCGGCAACATGAATGACAGGGACACCCACATGCGCTTTGAAGGCACAGACAGTTACATCGCCACTGAGGATCTGAGAGTTGCGGTCAATGCCGCAGTCGCACTCGAGCGGCCCCTTCTGGTCAAGGGCGAACCGGGAACTGGAAAGACTGTCCTCGCGGAACAGGTCGCCCAGGCCCTCAACGCCCCATTGATCGAGTGGCATGTGAAATCGACAACCAAAGCGCAGCAAGGCCTTTATGAGTACGATGCCGTGTCCCGTCTTCGCGACAGTCAGCTCGGCGACGAACGGGTCAAGGACATCAACAACTACATCCGTAAAGGCAAACTCTGGGATGCGTTCGTGGCACCGGAAAAACCGGTTCTGCTGATCGATGAAATCGACAAGGCGGATATCGAGTTTCCGAACGACCTTCTGCTCGAACTCGATCGCATGGAGTTCCACGTTTACGAGACCGGTGAAACGGTTCGCGCCAAACAGCGCCCGGTCGTGATCATTACGTCGAACAACGAAAAGGACCTGCCAGACGCTTTCTTGCGCCGCTGTTTCTTCCACTTCATCAAATTCCCGGATGCTGAGACGATGACAGAAATCGTCGAAGTTCACTTTCCGAGCATCAAGCAGCGCTTGCTCAACGAAGCACTGCGCATGTTCTTTGAAGTCCGGGATGTTCCGGGCTTGAAGAAGAAGCCGTCAACCTCGGAGCTTATCGATTGGATCAAGTTGCTTCTAAATGAAGACATTGACCCTGAGACCCTGCGCCAACAGGATAGTGGGAAATTGATTCCGCCCCTGCACGGTGCTTTGCTGAAGAATGAACAGGATGTCCATCTTTTTGAACGTCTGGCATTCATGGCACGCCGGGAACGTTGATAATCCGATCACAGGACGCATCTGACATGGTCCATTTGGCGAAACTTGCTCTTCTCAGCTTGATCGGCGCTTGGACACTCGCCGGCATTGGTACCGCCAATGCCCAGGTGAGCCCGGAAGCTGAGGCGGGCTGGCAGAGCGATGTTGAAGGCCTTCGGCATTTCACCGGCCTCCGTTGCCCAGACGTCATTGGAGCATTTTACCGGATCAAAGTAATGGAAGGTGACGGCTCGAGCCTGGCTGGCTGCATCTATACCGGCCGCGATGGCATCACCGCGGTGTTACGGATGCACCTGCAAGGCTCAGGACGCCGAGAAGCAGTCAGTTTTTCACGCAGCTATAAGGCAGCCGGATTTGAATCCATCTTGTTAAGCGGCCCCGCCGAAACAGGTATTTCCTTCAAGACCGGAACACGGGATAACGCGACCCAATGCGAAACCTTCTGGCATTTTGCCGGTGCGAAATCCGATTTCACCCTTTGGATGGCCTATACTCTACCAACTCAGGAAATTGACATCGGCCCGGCAATCGCGTCTTTCACAGAAGCACTGGCACGCCAGAACTGACCCGGTTCGGCACGTAAGAACAACAGCGAGGGCATCTGCATGCGTCTCTTCCTTTTCAGACACGCAAAATCCGACTGGGGAGACGCAGACCTTGCAGATTTTGACCGTCCATTGAACGGGCGCGGGAAATCTGCGGCCCGCGTGATGGGGAGGTATCTGCGCGAACAAAACCTCCTACCGAACCGCATATTGTGCTCCACGTCGCTGCGAACCCGTGAGACGCTCTCCCGCATCCTGCCCTTTCAGCCCCAGGAAGCGCAGATCCATCTGCTGTCCGACATCTACGACGAAAGCGATCTCAGCTACACCAACGTGATCCGGCGCCACGGCGGACGGGCCCAACAACTCATGGTGATTGGGCACAACCCGGCCACCGAACAGACCGCAATCGAACTTGCCGGAACCGGTGATGCAGATGCCATGACAGACTTGCGGATCAAATACCCCACAGGTGCGCTCGCAGTCATCGATTTCGACATTGCCAGCTGGGATGAAGTGCAGATCGGAACAGGCCACCTGGAGCGGTTCATCAAGCCCCGGGATCTCGCTGAAAAATTGGACGACTAATCACCAGAGCGCCTCTGACATTTGCAAGTCCATGGACTGACGCCTACATGACGGCCATGGAGGCCACTGCTTGACATCCTTGACAAATCTTGCCGAAGAAGCCCGGCTGACCCTTGCCAATCTGACTGATGCCGCCACGGATCTGGCCGTGCCAAGACTGCGCCTTGGCGTTACCGGTCTTGCCCGGGCGGGTAAGACCGTGTTCCTGACATCACTCGTGCACAATCTGGTGTATGGGGGCCGCCTGCCCGTGTTCAGCGCGGCAGCAGGCCAGCGGATGACCGGTGCACGCCTGCAACCCCAGCCCGACGATGCGGTTCCAAGGTTCGACTACGAGAGCCATGTTCAGGCCCTGGTCAAAGACCGGATATGGCCGCAATCCACACGGCAGGTGTCCGAACTCAGATTGACCATCGACTATGAAAGCGCCTCCTACGTTTACCGGAAACTCGGACCAGGCCGCTTGCATCTGGACCTCATCGACTATCCCGGCGAATGGCTTTTGGATCTGCCATTGCTAGACAAGGACTATGCAGCCTTTTCCGCAGAGGCGGTCGCCCGGGCCCGGAAAGAGCACCGATCATCGATTGCCGGACCCTATCTTGAGGCATTGACGGAAGCCGCTGCAAAAGCGGATGCGCCGGAAGATGAACAAACTGCGCAGAAACTCTCAGCGGCTTTTAAAAGCTACTTGAGCGCCTGCCGCGCGGACGCACATGCCTTGTCGATGCTGCCACCGGGTCGGTTTCTTATGCCCGGCGACCTTGATGGATCTCCAGCGCTCACCTTTGCCCCGCTCGACATTGCCGCGGATGCGCCCCCGGCGCGGACGGGCACGATGCGCGCGATGATGGAGCGGCGTTATGAGGCCTACAAGACCCATGTGATCCGCCCGTTCTTCCGCAACCATTTTGCACGGTTAGACCGGCAGATCGTCCTCGTTGATGTCCTGCAGGCTCTAAACGCGGGCCCACATGCAATGCTGGATCTGGAAATTGCTCTGAGCGAAGTTTTATCGGCATTCCGGCCGGGCCGCCGGAGCTGGTTGTCGTCCGTACTCAGCCGTAGGATTGACCGGATCCTCTTTGCGGCGACCAAGGCCGACCATGTTCACCGCACCGATCACGACCGTTTGGAAGCGATCACCCACCGCCTGGTGGGCAGAGCCGCTGATCGCGCGCGGTTTAAGGGCGCTGAAGTCGATGTTCTCGCGCTCGCAGCCGTGCGCGCGACCCGGGAAGCCAGTGTCCGCCACAAGGGCCAGAAGCTGCCGGCGATCCTCGGCACACCCCTGCCAGGCGAGAAGATCGACGGTGAAACCTACGACGGAAATACCGAAATCGTGATGTTTCCCGGAGACTTACCAGAAAACCCGAACATGCTCTTTGAGGATATTGAATCACTTTCTCAAGACACCGGCCAAACTCCACGTCAGACTGATCCTTCACTGCAGTTCATGCGGTTCCGGCCGCCGAAGCTGGACACGACCGCAGAAGGCCTGACACTGTCCCTACCCCATATCCGCCTCGACCGGGCCTTGGAATTCCTTCTCGGAGACCGTCTGGCATGACCGATACGAACAACCGCCCGCCCCGCAAACCGGCCGCCTTCCGTCTCGATGACAGCAAGGTTCAGCTCTCCGATGACCATGCTGAAAACCCTTCTGCCGGCCACGCATTGGTCACCGAAGAGGTGCTTGACGAGGAAGCCCCGCGCCTCCCTCGCTCGGCCAGCACACCCAAGTCCGGTTCCAGCTTCGGCAAATGGCTTCTGGTTGGTCTCGGTGGTCTTGTTTCCCTCAGCATTGGCCTGGCCGTAGACAGTCTGATCCGGGATCTCTTTTCCAGAACCGACTGGCTCGGATGGCTTGGCGTCGCCCTTGCCGCCATCGCCGTTGCCGGACTGATTGGCCTGACTGTGCGCGAACTTGCCGGTGTTCTCCGTCTCAAGCGCATTGACGACCTCCGGGAGCGTTTACAGACCGCAGCTGACACCGATGATGCGCAAAAGGCGCAGGACGGTCTGAGAGACCTTCTAGCCATTTACCAGGACCGGCCGGAGACAGCACTTGGACGCAAGACATTGAGCGGTCATATGCGCGAGATCATCGACGGCAAGGATCTGGTGATGCTGGCTGAGCGCGATCTTTTGCTGTCTCTTGATCAGGAAGCCCGCAAGATCGTCATGAACAGCGCCAAGCGGGTTTCCATCGTAACGGCTGTGAGCCCCCGGGCATTGGTCGACCTTCTGATGGTGCTGTTTGAAAACGTCCGCATCATCCGCCGCCTGTCTACCCTTTACGGTGGGCGTCCCGGGACACTCGGCTTCATCCGGCTGGCCAAGCACGTCTTGGCCCATCTTGCAGTTACCGGCGGCATGGCAGCAGGTGACAGCCTTGCCTCGCAAGTGCTGGGTCACGGCGTCGCAGCACGCTTGTCGGCACGGCTTGGTGAGGGTGTCATCAACGGTATCTTGACCGTACGCATTGGGATTGCCGCGATTGCCGTGTGCCGGCCGGCGCCCTTCATTTCAACAAAGGGGCCCAGCGTGTCTGACTTCATGGGCGAACTTTTGTCCTCTGCTGAAGCTGAGACCGAGTCCAAGAACGGCAAAACATCGAGCTAGCCGGATCAGAAAACGCTCCGTTTAAGTACTTGAAAGTCAAAACTGAGAATCGGCACCAGAACGCCAGCAACCTTTGGTCGAAATCAGCAAGACCAACTTAACCAAACAAAGCTTTTAAACTGAAGTACCGCAACGTAATTGACCCTTGTCAATGCAAAAATTACTTTGCTGGCGTAGCCAATTTGCGACCCAAAGCGAGGACACAAAATGGCCGCAGAGACACTTTCCACCACACGCAAAACCGAGGCGCCCGCCAACAACGGACCCTTGACCGAACCGGCCAAAAAGCCAGCTCCCAAGCGTACCCGGAAAACGCCGGCGCAAGCGACCCCAGCTCCCGAAACAGCTGAACAACAAGAAGCCAACGAACGCCTGCATCAACTCGCCCAAATGCGGCGCGATCCGGCGGCGATCAATCATGTCTTCGAAACCGGCGAATACCCTTACGCCAACAAGATGAAGCGGACGCCTTATGAAAAACGGAAGGCGGCCCTTCAGGCAGAGCTTTTGAAAGCACAGCAATGGGTTCAGGATACCGATCAGCGCATTGTTCTCATTTTCGAAGGCCGGGATGCGGCCGGCAAGGGCGGTACGATCAAGCGGTTCAACGAACATCTGAACCCGCGGGCGGCCCGCGTGGTTGCGCTTCAAAAGCCGACAGAGCGCGAAAGCAAACAGTGGTACTTCCAGCGCTATATTGAAAACCTGCCGTCAGGCGGTGAAATGGTGTTCTTCGACCGGTCCTGGTACAACCGCGCCGGTGTCGAACGGGTCATGGGCTTCTGCTCCCCCAACCAGTACCTGGAATTCATGCGTCAGTGCCCTGAAGTGGAACGGATGCTGGTCCGCGATGGTGTTCTGATGTTCAAATACTGGTTCTCGGTGACATCCGACGAGCAGCGCCGCCGCTTCAAACAGCGGGAAATCGATCCGCTGAAACAGTGGAAGCTCTCTCCGATCGACAAGGCGTCTCTCGACAAGTGGGACGACTATACCGAGGCCAAGGAAGCCATGTTCTTCTACACCGACACCGCCGATGCGCCTTGGACCATCGTCAAGTCGGACGACAAGAAACGCGCCCGCCTCAACTGCATGGAGCACTTTCTGGCATCCCTGCCCTATCCGGGCAAAAACACCCGCGTGGTCGGCCAGCCTGATCCGCTGATTGTTGGCACCGGCCATCACGTCATCGGCCGGGATCACCACATCCTTGGCAAGACGCTCCATCCGGACACCAAGGGCGGCCGGTCCACAAACGGCAGCTGACCAACGATTTGAGGCGTGATAACAACCTCGAACACACGCCTTCGATCGAAATATCGCCTACATGCCGCACCGGCCTTGAGCCGGTGCCTCGCATTCAAACCGAACTCATTTCTAAAAGCTGAGTGCCCGTCTGGTCCCGGATCTTCACTTCTCTGCGTCCGGGAAGGCTTGATCGCGGGAGTTGCCAGAGGTCCTCAACGAATCTGATCGCATTGTCCGTCCGAGCGCTTCCAGTCACCGACTCTAATACCTGAAGAACGGCTCGACACTCACCACCGCCGCAGCTAATCTCGACCGCATGTTCATTACCTTTTTCACAGAACTGAAATCCGCCGGAATCCCGGTCTCATTGCGTGAGTATCTGACGCTGATGGAGGCGCTGGATAAGGATCTGGCCGAGCGCAGCGTTGAGGATTTTTATTATCTGGCGCGGCTGTCGCTGGTGAAGGACGAGAGCAACCTCGACAAGTTCGACCGTGTGTTCGGGACCGTTTTCAAGGGGCTGGAGCTGATGAGCGACGTGCCCATCACCGAGATCCCCGAAGACTGGCTTCGCAAGCTCGCCGAAAAGCATCTTACGGACGAGGAAAAAGCACAGATCGAGGCCATGGGCGGATTTGAGAAGCTCATGGAGACCTTGGCTGAGCGCCTCAAGGAACAGGAAAAACGGCATCAGGGCGGCAATAAGTGGATCGGCACGGCCGGTACGTCTCCATTTGGCGCCTACGGGTACAATCCGGAAGGCATCCGGATTGGGCAGAAGGAAAGCCGGCACCGGCGTGCTGTGAAGGTCTGGGACAAACGCGAGTTCAAGGATCTCGATGACACCCAGCTTCTTGGCACCCGCAACATCCAGGTTGCCTTGAAACGGCTCCGTAATTTCGCTCGTACCGGCGCAGCGGAGGAACTGGATCTCGATCACACGATCAAGGCGACCGCGCACAAGGGCCTTCTCGACATCAAGATGCGGCCCGAGCGGCACAACGCCGTCAAGGTGCTTCTGTTCTTCGACATTGGCGGATCGATGGACGATCACATCCGGGTCTGCGAAGAGCTCTTTTCCGCCGCCCGGTCCGAATTCAAGGTGATGGAGCATTTTTACTTCCACAACTGCCTCTATGAGACGGTCTGGAAGGAAAACAGGCGCCGCCATACCGAGCGCCTACCAACAATGGATGTTCTTCACAAATACCCCTCCGACTACAAGATCATCTTTGTAGGTGATGCCTCCATGAGCCCCTATGAGATCGCCTATCCGGGCGGGTCTGTGGAGCACTGGAACGAGGAAGCGGGGTCCGCCTGGATGCAGCGTGTAACCGGGCTCTACAACAGCGCAATCTGGCTCAACCCAGTCCGGCAGGAACACTGGCGTTACACACCCTCGATCCAGATGATGCAAGAATTGATGGAAAATCGCATGTTCCCGATGACCGTGGAGGGACTGACGGACGCCATGAAAGAACTGGCCCGCTAACCAGCCGACAGGGACACAAAGCATGTCCGGACAAAAAACGCCCGCCTCTGTTTCGCCGGTCGCGCATGCAACAACGACCGGCATGACCGGTGGCGGGTTTTACAATCAGAACTCAACACCACAGTGGGACGCAACAGCTGCTGTCCTTGAACATCTGGAAGCCGCTGCAGATGCACTGCCGATCGACGCAAGCGGGCCAATCTGTCTGGCCGATTTCGGCTGCTCGGAGGGGCGAAACTCAATCTCAGCGTTGAGCAGGCCCGTCTCCCGCCTGGTGCAGCGGACAGACCGGCCGATCCAGACGATCCATTCAGACCTCCCGACCAATGACTTCTCAAGCCTCTTGCGTTCTTTGCGGCCGGAGGGGCATTCCGTTTTTGGACAGCCGAATGTCTATTCGTCCGTTGTTGGCGGCTCGATGTATGACCAACTGCTGCCGGATAGAAGCCTTCATATGGCCACGACGTTCAACGCGATCGGCTTCCTCTCCAGAAAACCCATCGGGACGCTGCCGGGTTACATTTTTCCAAATGGTCCAAGCGCTGTCTGCAACAACGGCTATGTAACGGAAGAACATCAGGCGGTTTTTTCCAAGCTCGCACGGCAGGACATCGCAACCTTCTTGAAAGCCCGGGCCAAGGAATTGGTGCCAGGCGGCAAGCTGCTGCTGCAGGTGTTCGGCGCAAATGAGACCGCCAGCACCTGCGACGGCATCTATGATCTTTTAAACGATGCGGTTCTCTGTTTCGTAGAAGACGGCTCGATATCCCAGGACGTTTACGCGGCGTACTATCAGCCGGTCTATATGCGGACGTTGGAGGAGCTGACAGGGCCTGTCAGCGATCCAGCCCTAGGCGCCGCCGGGCTTTTCCAGATTGACCACGCAACATCCTACGAGATCCCGGTCTCCTTCAATGAGCACTTCTCCGCGGATGGAGATCTGGACGCTTACGCGCAGGAATACGTCAATTTCTTCCGCGCCTTTACGGAAGCGGTTCTCAGAAATGCACTTCCTGCGAACGATCAGCGGGACACCCTTGTTGAGCAGATCTACGAAAAAGCCATTCACTTGCTGAAGGCCTCACCGGACCTCTATCCGTTCCGCTATATCGCCGTCGCAGCGCTCATGACACGAACAGACAGAATGGTGGTCTAAAAAAACGGCGGTAGGCTTTCGCCCACCACCGTCTTCCTCCCCCAGAGAAGCAGGGATAGCCCTCAGCTGTCGCGCAGTACCATGACAGAACACGGCGCATGACGGACAATATGCGCGGCATTTGAGCCGATGAAATAGGTGGAGAGCCCCGGTTTGTGGGATGTCATCAACACAAGGTCACACTCAGCCTTTTCGGCTTCCTCAATCACTTCATGGTAGACGGACCCGACCCGGACCATGACATCGACCGCCCCTTCCGGCACATCCAACGCATCGCCGATCTTTTGCAAGATGCCCGCGGTTTCCCGCAGCTCGTTTTCCTGAAAGCCTTCCGGCAACTGACTTGCCACGAAGCTCTGTACTTCCGGACAAACTCCGAGCAGATGGATCTTGGCACTGTAGTCTCGGGCCATCTGAGCTGCTTTCGCCAGAGCATCATCGGCAAATTTCGGTTCAGCCGGATCGATGGGAACAAGGATTTTCTTGAACATGGCGTTACTCCCTTAAAAATCTTGAGGGGAAACTAGGCCTTCGCCAAGGCTCTTCGCCATGAGCCAGATCAATCAGCCGTCCGAACTCCCGAAATACCGCCCGGGTGTTACGCCGAACGCCTTCCGGAAGGTTGCGACAAACGCGCTCGGGCCTTCGTAGCCGAGTTTGTGAGAGACATCGGACACGCTGCGCCCAGCGGCCAAAAGTTCAAGCGCACGAAACAGTTTCACCTGCCGGCACCATGTCCGGTAGTTCATCCCGGTTTCCGACTTGATACGGCGTTCAAAGGACCGGACAGACATGGCGCTCTGCGCCGCCGCCTCGGCGAGCGCCGGGACATGGGCGGGACAGCGAACCAACCCGTCGCACAAATCTCTCAGTTTTGGGTCTTGCGGCATCGGCAACTGAAGCGGCGCTGCCGGCAGCATTTTCAGCTGATCAAGAATGACATCTGCAATCCGGCCCGCCGGTCCATCAATGGTTTCCGCGCGCGGGTAGGACATGAACTCCAGGATCAAAGCCCGCAACAAGGTCGTCACCTGAATCACCTGCGCGGTTTTCGGCAGATCCTGGGCGTAGTCATAACTCACATAGACGAACCGGATCTCGGTATCGGTCAGATAGCGGGTTTCATGCGCAATCCGGGGCGGTAGCCAAACTGCCCGCTCAGGTGGTGCGAAAAAGGTCCCGACTTCAGTATCGATCGCAATCGATCCTTTGACGACGTGAAAGAGCTGGGCTGAGTCGTGCGAGTGCCAGCCGTTATGTCCGGGCCCGGCTCTTTGGCTGTTAGCATATCCGATGATCTTCGCGTTCACCTCATGATCGGGAAACGCGGATAGCTCCGGATGGATCGGCATGACCTGCCCCTTTTGATGTTCGACGGGATTGGCGAAACAGAAACATATCATGACAAAACAGCGCTAACACGCAAGAACGCAATCGAAGTACAAGCGAAACGCAGCGCTGCCAGCCCCACACTTTTTTGGCAAGAAACGAATGACGTACTTCACACAAAGCACAAATCCAAATGAATTGACCGGGTGGCGCTCGCCTGTCGTCCTCTTGATGATCATGGCCGGAGCCATGCAGCTGTCTTTTGCTGCCTGGTGGAACCTGATGAACAATTTCGCGGTTCAGGAGCTGGACTTCACCGGCCGGGAAATTGGCATCCAGCAGTCCATCCGCGAGATTCCCGGCTTCCTGAGCTTCCTCGCCGTTTATCTGCTGCTTGTGATGCGCGAGCAGACGCTTGCTTATCTATCGCTGCTGCTCCTCGGGGTCGGTGTTGCCATTACCGGGTACTTCCCGACCGCGCTTGGCTTCTACATAACAACCCTGATCATGTCGATCGGGTTCCATTATTACGAGACGATGGCGCAATCGCTGTCGCTACAGTGGCTGCCAAAGGCGACTGCTGCCGCCAGCATGGGCAAGATCCTGGCGGTGGGCGCCTTCGCCCAGCTGATCGCCTATGGACTGATTTTCGTCGCCTGGAAAACCTTCGATCTGTCGTTCACGGTCGTCTTTGCAATCGCCGGTGGCCTGACCATCGTGGTGCTTGCTTTCCTCATGATGGCCTACCCGCATTTCAAGGAAGGCGTGCCCCAGCATAAAAAACTGATCCTCAGAAAACGCTACTGGCTTTATTATGCGCTCACCTTCATGGCCGGTGCCCGCCGCCAGATTTTCACGGTTTTCGCCGGATTCCTGATGGTGGAGCGCTTCGGTTACGATGTACACGAGGTTGCAGGTCTGTTCCTGATCAACGGCGTTTTCAACATGCTGCTTGCTCCGAAGATCGGCAAACTGATTGTCCGGTTCGGTGAACGCAAAGCCTTGATTCTGGAGTATGTCGGTTTGATTGGGGTCTTTGTGACCTATGCTTTCGTCACCAATGCGACTGTCGCCGCGGCCCTCTACGTGATCGACCATGCCTTCTTTGCAATCGCGATTGCTATCAAGACATACTTTCAGAAGATCGCCGATCCGGCTGACATAGCACCAACAGCAGGTGTTGCCTTTACGATCAACCACATCGCTGCGGTCTTCATACCGGTTCTATTTGGACTGGTCTGGCTGGTCTCGCCGGCTGCCGTCTTCCTCGCGGGAGCCGGAATGGCTGCTGTCAGCCTTTTCCTCTCGACCATGATCCCGTCCAATCCGGATGATGGGAACGAAGTTGATTGGTGGTTCCGCAAACCAGCAGCGCAACCGGCAGAGTAATAGCTAGACACAAACAAAAACCCCGCCGGATCATTTCAGCGGGGTTTTCAATTGGAACTGTGAAGCGTCTTAAGCCTGACGTTCCGGGACGTGGACGACCAGTCCGTCCATGTCGCCCGTCACTTTGACCTGGCAGGACAGGCGTGACGTTGGTTTCACGTCATACGCGAAATCAAGCATGTCCTCTTCCATCGGTTCCGGCGATCCAGTTTTGCCCAACCATGCATCATCGACATAAACATGACAGGTCGCACAAGCGCAGGCACCGCCGCACTCGGCTTCAATGCCCTGAATCATGTTCTTGATGGCGATTTCCATAACCGTGGCCCCTTCGGCGGCATCAACGTCCGTCCGGGCTCCATCGGCAGCTACAAAGGTGATTTTTGGCATAGTCGCGTCCAAGGATAGAAATGTCTCTCGCTGACCCGACATAAAGGTTCCGGACAAAAGGTCAAGGACCATGCCATTTAAGGACAGAGTACAAAGTACAGCTTGAGAGAAATCAGCCTTCCAGTAGATCGCTTATGTACCCATTGGCTTCTGTCACCGCCGCTACCAGACCTGCCGTCGGCGCATTTGGTGCAGCTTTCAAGTCCCCTTCCAGACACTCACAGGCCGAAGCGACCCGCGCAGCACCGATCGCCCGCGCTGAGCCTTTGAGCGTGTGAACCAGATCGGCGCGGACAGAAGGATCCGTCTCGTTTTCCAAGCGCTCAAGCGTCATTCGAGATTGGGATTTGAAAAGATGCAGCACCTGAACCTCAAGATCGCGGTTGCCCAGCGTGTTTGTGGCCAGCTGTACCAGATCGATTGGTGCCTCGGGACTTGCGCGCCCTGAAACGCGTGCCATCGATGAAGGGGCCATGAGGGTGCTCCGAAATACTCAACACATGCCTAGCGGCACCCCGCCGCAAGCTCTACAGGCGCATGAGTGTGCATCCGAAGACCCAAACGCCCGGTTAAACCAGGTGTTTCAAGATCGCAATTTCGAGCATGTCCCCAAAAAACTGATTTCTTGGTTAACAAGCGTTAAGGGCCTTCGCTGAGTCTGATGAAAAATCCCTTGCTTTTTCGCAAGTTTCCTGAGTCGCTAAAATTTTAATAAAATGATTCGCATTAACTTTTTTCATTTTTTTGACTTGCGGTCAATAATTCGTAAGCGTCTGCGGTGAGCTTGCAAACCAGCCAGTCAGGCTTGATTGGGTTGGAAAACCAAGGCTCTGCCCAACCTGCATCGATGCAGGAGCGGATTGTTCGAGCGGGAACCTGGCGGCCTTGATCATCGAAGAGAGGCAACTTTCCTCCCGGCTGTGCGATCCCTGATTTCAACCAGCGCTTTTGTGCAGGCGACAGACTGCCTGCATTAAGTGCAGATTTTTTTGCGGCCCCCACTTCGCTTTCCGTTACGTGCTTTTGCTTCGTTTGAGGCATGAGATCCCCCTCCTAAGTGATTCAGGCGACTACTGTTTCTTGTTCGTTAGGAGAGATTGTGCCATTACAGTAACTGATGCGGCAAGATGGGGAAAATGCTGTCAACCTTACTGGTTGCAGCGGGTCAGCGGCGGCCCTTCCCAGAGTTTATGATCTGAACCGGAAACAGTGTTAGTCTCGGTTCAAGATCGACGCATCCGGTTGACCCTCATGACAGCGAAAGCTGCCTGAGATCACCGGTGTGTAGTGAGTACGGATGTGAGGCGACCCAAAAATGGCAAATCCGACGAAGGCGAAAGATCCGGCGGAAGCAGCTCTGTCTGCGGTTGAAGAAGCGCTTAAGCTCGATTTCGGCGGCCCTGAAGCTTCAGCGGCAGATCAACCGGCGGAACAGGAAACGCCGAGCGATGAGCGCCCGTCACGGCGCGCAGCCAAGACTGCGGACAACAGCGAAGCGGACAAAGACAACCAGCGCCCGGCCCGCCGCCGTGGACGCGGTGGACGACCGCCTGCTGCCAATGACGACCGCCGAAACATTGGCAATCTGATTTACGCCCTGCAACGCCGGCCATCGACAGCGCCTTTCTGGGGCGCATTTGCCTTGAGCGCCGTTTGGGCCGCGCTCGGCACCAGCCTCTTCATGTCTTCGTTCGCCGACCGGATTGCTGGCGTCACGGATGCGGAAACGCTGATGCAGTCACCGGATATGATCCTGGCTGCCATCGGGATTGTGGTCCCGATCATCTTCTTCTTCGTCATGGCCATGATGATCTGGCGCGCGCAGGAAATGCGCATCGTTGCCCGCGGCATGACCGAAGTCGCCCTTCGCCTCGCCGAACCTGAAGACATGGCCAAGGAATCCATTTTGAGCGTTGGCCAGGCCATCCGCCGCGAAGTGGCCGCTATGGGCGACGGCATTGAACGCGCCATCGCCAGGGCAAGCGAACTGGAGGTTCTGGTTCACAACGAAGTGTCCTCACTGGAACGCTCTTACAACGATAACGAGCTGAAAATCCGGTCTCTGATCGAGGAGCTGGTCACCCAGCGCGAAGCGATTGTCATGAATGCCGAGCGGGTTCGCGAGACGATCGCCGGCGCGCACGAGAATTTCGCCTCTCAGCTCTCTGACACTTCCGGTGAACTCGGATCGAATGTCGACCAGGCGACCCAGCGTATGATCGACGCAGTGAATACACGGGTTGAAGAACTCACCAGCACCGTGGATTCGCGGATCGAATCCCTTGGCGCGACGCTCAATGCCTCCGGCAACGAGATGGTGGAATCCCTGACCGTTCGCGCCGAAGATTATGTGGCCCGTCTGTCCACCACCGGCTCCGAGCTGGTCGAAAACCTCTCGCAAACCGGCACCACGATGTATGAGACCCTCTCCTACCGTGGCAATGAGGTGAACGAACGCTTCGCCGAGACCGCCAACACCTTCGTCGAAACCCTGACCAAGCGTGGGCTGGAGATCAACGAAACGCTGACCACGTCGAGCACCACAGTGGTCGACACGCTCAGCAGCAAGGCGGATGAATTCCGCACAGCTCTTGAAACCACAGGCACTCAAGTCGGCGATACCATCACGGCGCGCGGCGAAGAGATCAATGCAAACCTGTCCCTGACATCCGGCCGCCTGATCGACACCATCACGGCACGTACTGAAGAGCTGGTGACAACGGTCGACACCCGCGTCACACATCTGGACGAGGCGCTTGCTGAAACCGGCAACAGGGTTGTCGAGAGCATTTCCGAAAAAGGCCAGACCGTCACCGACACCATTTCCATCCGGGGTGCCGAGATCGTCGAGACCCTGTCCAGCCGCTCCACCGAAGTTGCGGAAATACTGCGCGGCACCGGCGAAAGCATCGTTGTCGACCTGTCCCTGCGCGGCGGCGAAATCGCAGCAAAACTGGACGAAACAGCTGGCTCTCTCACACAGACCATTTCGGTCCGCGGCGGCGAATTGGCCGACAAGCTCGACAACATCTCCGAGCGGATCTACACGGCCATCTCGATCAACGGCACCGAGCTGGACGAGCGTCTTGCTGCCCGCAGCAATGAAATGGCCAGCATCCTTGAACAGCAAACCATCGGCTTCCGCGAAACACTTGAAAGCGTCTCCGGCCAGTTCGCTGCAGGTCTTGGCGAACAAACCGGCTCGCTCACTCAGAAACTCGCCGAAACCGGTACGCAACTCGCCGAGCTCATCGGCAGTCGCGGGGACCGCGTTGCCGGCGACATCAACGAAGTCAGCGGCAAGATCGCGGAGACCATCGAGGTACGCGGCCAGGCGCTCAACGATGGCCTTGCCAACCGCTTGGGTGAACTGGAAACAATCGTTTCGGATCGCGGCGGACAACTGATAGACGCATTTGATACGAAAACCTTGCTGCTTTCCGAAGCTCTGGACAGCCGCCTGTCGACCCTGGACGTTACATTCGGCAATCGCATCGAGACGATGGACAGCAAGCTGGGTGAGCGGATCGAAACCATGGACGCGTCCCTTGGGGATCGTATCGCGGCCATGGATACGTCCCTTGAGCACCGCTTCACAACCATGGACGCGACACTCGGCGATCGCATCTCGACCATGGATGCCTCTCTTGAGCAGCGTGTAACCAGCATGGACACCACGCTCGGCGAGCGTATCTCCACTATGGACTCCTCGCTTGGCAGCCACATAAACACGCTGGATCTGACCCTAGACCAACGCACGGCTGCGTTTGAAGCTGCGCTGGAATCCCGGACGCAGATCCTCGGCGATGCCATCGAACAACGCACCACCGTGATCAGCGACACGCTGGAAGACAAGACCCGCAACATCACGGATGTATTGGCAGACCGTTCCGATGCAATCACTTTGCAACTTGGCCAGCGGGTTGAAGCAGCGGGCAACACACTTGCAAACCGTGTCGATGAGATCGGCACCAAACTGACGTCACATGTCGATACAGCCGCAGGCGCCATGGCCGAGAAGGCAGAGCTCCTGACTGCGACCATGACCAGCGGCACCGACCGGATCGACGAGACCCTCGACGCCCGCGCACGTCAGATTTCCGATACACTGATTTCGCGCACCAAAGAGATCGCTCAGGCCTTTGTTGAAGGTCAGGACGAAATGACTTCTGCCCTCGACAACCGCCTGGCAGAGGCCGGTTCAGTCCTTGGCAAACAGAGTGAGCAACTGACGGAATCCCTGTCCGAGCGCATTGCTGAAATCAATGTTTCCCTTGGTGCCAAGGTGTTCGAAGTCGCAGAAACGCTCGATACGCGCGCCAGCCAGCTGGAAACGGTTCTTAACGAACGCCTGGAAAGCATTTCAGGTACACTGACAGGGGAAAGCGAGCGCGCTCGCGATATTCTGACTGCTGTCATTTCTGAGGCCGGGGCGACGCTTTCCACCGAAAGCACCCGCCTGCGCGATATGGTTCAGGAAGCCGTTGCCAGCGCTGTTCAGTCGCTTGCCGATGAGCGCACCCGCACAGTTGAGATCGTGGACGGTGCTCTGAACGATGTGACCGCGAAGCTCTCCGGTGAGGGCGACCGGATGCGCCAGATCGTCCTTGGATCCGTTGGCGAAGCCCGCGGCATCCTGGTTGGCGAGAGCCAGAAAGCTGCCGAGCAGATCACCCAGACCGTCGCACAGGCAAGCGGGTCGCTGACCAGCGAAAGCCAACGTGCAGCCGTCCAGATCAGCCAGACCATGGAACAGGCAACTGGCGCCATGTCCGGCGAAAGCGCCAAGATCCGCGAACTGGTTCTTGCAGCTGTCGGCGACGCGGCCCGGGCCATGGCCGCAGAAAGCGAAAACGCGCGCACCCTTTACGCGGGTACACTGGCCGAATTCACCGGCTCCCTAACCGGCGAGAGCGACAAGGTCCGCAGCGAACTTTCCGGATTGATCGCAGAAATCTCCGGCAACCTGTCCGCCGAAAGCGAACAGGCGCGCATGACACTTGCGCGGACGCTTGAGGAAATCCGCGGTCAAATGTCTGGCGAAGCCAACATGATCCGTACCCGGGTCAACAGCGCAGTATCAGAAGCTGCCGACCTGCTGGTCAATCGTGGCAACGAAGTCGCGACCGAGATGCTCGACAAGGCCTCCGCACTCAACGAAGCCTTCGGTGCGCGCTCAGGTGAACTTGCAAAAATCGTCGGAACGGATGGCAACGAACTCATTTCCGCGATTGAAATGCGTGCCAACGACCTCACCGGCCGCCTGTCGGAAGTTCACGGTGCGATCCTTGAAGCCATCACGGTCAAGGGCAAGGATGTCACCGACACCTTTGCGCACACCGGGCTGGACGCCACCCGCTCGCTGGTTGAGGCCGGCGACCGGATTGTTGCTTCCATCAACGAGCGCAGTGATCAGGCAACCCGCCTCCTCACCGATACCAAACATCGGCTCGAGAACGACGTCACGGACATCCTCAACAAGATCGAGACGTCCAACGCGAACCTGCAGGCGATCGTGTCTACTGCCGGGGAGAACCTTTCTGAAGTGGAAGGCAACCTGGCACGCCGTGCAGGTGAATTCCGCTCTGCCGTCGACCGGGCTGTATCCGAGACCAACTCGACAACAAGCCTCATCGACGAACAGGTCAGCAATCTGCGCGATGTAACGGCAACCACACTTGCGGACATCCAGAACCTTACCAACCGCTTTGGCGACCAGTCAGAAGAGCTCACAAAAGCGGCTCGGTATCTGGAAGACACCAACCGCTCCGTGGAATCCCGTGTCACCGACCGCAAGAGCGCGATCGAAGAGGTCGCCGATACACTTCTGGCGAAGACAGAAGCTGTCGACACGCTCATGCGTTCGTTCACCCAGACCCTGTCGGAAACGCTGGAAACAGCCGACGACAAGGCTCGCGATGCTGCCGGCATGCTTTCAGCGGCCGCCGAAGCTGCCTCTAAGAAGGTCTCCGAGCAGTTTGAAAGCATGCGTTTGACAGCCGGAATGGAAGGCCAAAAGGCCCGCGACGCTATCCGTGCCGCTCAGGACGACATCATCGCAGAAATGAGCAGAACGGTGAGCGATGCATCCGACCGGTTCAACGACGCGGCAACCCGCATGCGCGATGTTGCCCGCGACGTTCACCGCGAACTGGAAGCGACCCGCAACGAGCTGAAGCAAGGCGTGCTCAACCTTCCGGACGAAGCAGAAGAGTCTTCTGCAGCGCTCCGCAAGGTGGTCAACGAGCAGATCCGCGCCCTGACCGAGCTGTCGGACATTGTTGCAAAACAATCGAACGCGCTCGACATCTCCAAGCCTCAGGCACAGGTGGCGACAGCGTCGGCAGCTCCTGCACCGGCCCCAGCGCCCGCCCCTGCCCCGCAGATCCCGCAAGCCCCGGTCTTTGCACAGCAGCCTGCTCAGCCGCGCCCGGCGGCTCCGCAGCAACCAGAAGCCCGCGGTCCGGTCAACACCCGCCGCCAACAACCGGCGCAGCCAGACACGTCCGGTTCGACCGGGAAAGGCTGGGTCTCGGATCTGCTACGCCGGGCATCGCGAGATGACGACGCAGGCTCCGACACCGTGCAGGGCCGTTCGCCGCTGCAAACGGTGGAAAGCCTGAACTCGCTGTCTGTCGATATCGCCCGTGCGATCGACCACGAGACCTTCATCGACCTTTGGGAACGCTACCGCAGCGGTGAGCGGCATGTCTTCACGCGCCGCCTCTATACACTGCAGGGTCAGCAGACCTTCGATGAGATCCGACAGAAATACGCACGTGATCCGGAGTTCCGGACCGCTGTTGAACGGTACGTGTCCGATTTCGAACAGCTCCTGTCTCAGGTCTCCCGCAATGACCGCGACAACATGCTCGGTCAGACCTACCTGACCTCAGATACGGGCAAGGTTTACACGATGCTCGCGCATGCAAGCGGCCGCCTCGACTAAGAGACAGTTTCTGTTTGAAACACAAAAGGCGGCTCTCGGGCCGCCTTTTTTCTTTACCGAAGACCAAACTCCGGTGTCATTTCAATATGAAATTAAGCGCTAGTCTCACCGGCTTTCACATCAAGGTTTGCCCGGATTTTGCTCATGATATCCAGCATCGCCTCAATTTCTTGCGGCGCCAATCCGCCAAGCATCTTCTGCTCGACCGCCAACAACTTTGGCGCAAGGTCTTTGAACGCGGATTGCCCACTCTCCGATAGAGACAGGAGATAACTCCGGCCATCGGCCTCGTTCGATTGACGGGTCAGGAAACCTCTATCTTCCATGCGCTTGACCGCCCGGCTGACTACGACCTTGTCCATACTCGACCGATGGACAATCTCACTCGCCTGCAGCCCCTCGGCACTGGAACCGAGAATGGCCATAACCCGCCATTCGGCCGGTGCCATGCCGTAGTCGCGCTGATAGACGTCTGACAAAGCCCGGGTGACATCGGAATAAAACACCCTGACCAAATACGGGAAAAATGTTTCCAGCTGGAAGCCGTTCGGTGTGAAATCCGTCTCGTTTCCGTGTTCTACCATGCTGTTCCTTGCCCGAATTGGCTCGATAGTAACCGGTTTGCTTTGCTGAGGCGTACCGATTTGCAAGATTTTACGATTGACTTAGTTTCAATTGCAACTAATTTCGACGAACCCGTTGTTACAGCGGCAAAGCATATTGATCGGCAAAGACCGTATGGGAGGAACCGCCGTGAAACACTTGAAGCATCTTACAATCCTGGCCGGCCTGACCGCCGGAACACTGACCGGATTCACCGCCGCAGCGTCCGCGGATGAACTTGTCCTGTCATCATGGCTGCCGCCGAAGCACCCTGTCGTGACAGGCGTTATCGAGCCTTGGGCTCAACAGGTCGCCGACGCGACAGAAGGCCGGGTGACAGTCCGTGTTCTGCCAAAGCCGCTCGGCCCGCCACCGGCGCACTACGACCTCGCCGCTGACGGTGTTGCTGACATCACCTACGGCCTGCACTCGTTCACCAAGGACGACCGCTTCCTTCGCTCTCGTATTGGCCAGTTCTCCTTCATTGCAGACACGGCCACAGACGGCTCCAAAGCCTACTGGAATGTGTATGGCGGCACTTTGGACGCCCAGGCAGAACATGACGGCACCAAGCTGCTTGGCCTTTGGGTCCATGGCCCGGGCATGTTTCACAACAACCAGCGCAAGATCGAATCCGCGGACGACTTCTCCGGTCTCAAAGTCCGGACCCCGGGCGGCTATATCGCTGGTTTGTCCCAGGACCTTGGCATTACCACGCAGTTCATGGGACCGGGCGAAGTTTATGAGAAGCTCTCCCGCGGCGTGATCGACGGTGTCACCTTCCCGATGGAAGCGCTTCAGGCGTTCAACCTCACAGACCACATCAAGTATTCCATGAAAATTCCGGGCGGCATTTACAACACGTCCTGGTTCCTGGTCATGAACGAAGACGTCTGGGACGGCATCTCTGCTGAAGATCAAGCTGCAATTGAAAAGGTCTCAGGCGAAGCACTTGCAGAACTCGCAGGTGGTGTCTGGGATGGCGCGGATGCCCGCGGTGCAGCTTACATCGCGGACAAGGACATCGAAGTTTATGATGCCCCTGCCCCGGTTCTCGCCAAGATCAAGGAACTGGCCGGCAAACATGAAGGCGCATGGGTAGAGTCAGTCTCCGGCACTGGTTTTGACGGTGCAGCGGCGCTCAGCGAGTTCCGCGCGCAAACCAACGTCAGCAACTGATCGTGACTGACGGCTCTCATAATTCGACGACAGGCCGGACCTCGAAGGTCCGGCCTGTCATCAATTCGGTCCTTGGCGGCGCGTGTCTTGTGGTGCTGTTCGCGTTGATCGGCCTGACATGTGTTGACGTGGTTGCCCGGTATCTCTTCAACAGCCCGGTCACCGGCGCATATGAATTGACCGAGCTGCTTCTGGCCACACTCATCTTTCTGGCTCTGCCGCTGACGACACTTGCCGGCGAACATATCGAAGTTGAACTTCTGGATGGCGTCAAAAGCCGGTTTTTGAAGCGCTTTGGAACGCTGATCGCCGGCGTTTGCACGATCGGTATCTTCATACTGATTGCGCTTGAACTGACCGAGCACGCTGAAAAGCTGCAGCGCCGCGAACAGGTGACGGATTCCCTTGAAATCCCGCTTTATCTCATCGGCTGGCTTGGAGCTGCCTCCTTCAGCGTTTCGGCCATCGCCGCCGCTATTTTCTTCATTTCCCGTTTTCGCAAAGAGGCCTAAAACGTGCTTGAGGCTCTGATTGGTTTTGGTGCCCTGTTCGGCCTTGTCCTTCTGCGTGTGCCGATCGCTGTTGCCATGATTATCGTCGGCACAGCCGGCTTCGCAATGCTGCGCAATTGGAACGCAGCCTTCAATCTTCTGGGCAATGCCGCCTTCGACACCGGCCTGTCCTTCACATTGTCGGTCATTCCGCTATTCATCTTGATGGGCAATTTGCTCACCATTTCCGGTGTCAGCCAGTCCCTGTTCACGACGGCACACCGGGCACTTCACAAGATGCGTGGCGGCCTGGCAATGGCAACAATTGTGGCTTGTGGCGGGTTTTCGGCCGTTTGCGGGTCGTCGCTCGCAACAGCGGCCACCATGTCCAAGGTCGCCATGCCATCAATGCGCAAGGCCGGATACGCCGACAGCCTGGCAACGGGCTCCATCGCCGCTGGCGGTACTCTCGGCATCCTGATCCCGCCCAGTGTAATTTTGATCATCTACGGACTTTTGACCGAGGCAGATATCGGCAAACTCTTTGTTGCCGGAATCATTCCGGGACTTTTGGGCGTCGTGTTCTACATGGCAGCCGTCTATGTAACGGTGCTCCTGAAGCCAAATCTCGCCCCGTCCAGTCACGACGAGATTCCCGTTGAACGCAAGGATGTGTGGGGGGTTCTCGCCGTTCTTGGCCTGTTCGCGATCATCATGATCGGGATCTATGGCGGGTTCTTCACGCCAACGGAGGCTGCGGGGATCGGCGCTGCCACAGCCTTTCTGATTGCTCTGTTCTCGGGCGGTTTGACGTTTGAAAAGCTGTTCCAAGCAGGACTGAATTGCGCGCGGACCACCGCAATGATCTTCGCGATCATCATCGGTGCGGAGGTCTTCTCCAACTTCATCAGTTATGCCGGGGTTCCTGACGCTCTTCTGGAGTTTGTCCAATCGCTCGACGTAAATGCCTATGTGGTCATTCTCGTTCTGGTTCTGATCTATGTGATCCTTGGCGCAGTTCTGGAAAGCCTGTCGATGATCCTGTTGACCGTGCCGGTTTTCTTTCCGCTCGTCACGTCGTTGGACTTCGGCAGTGGAGCGTTGAGCGATCCGGAGATGGTGCTCATCTGGTTCGGCATCATCGTGGTGGTCGTCACTGAAATCAGCCTGATTTCACCGCCTATCGGCCTTAATGTGTTCGTGCTGCGCTCGGTTCTGACCGATGTTCCGCTGCGCACGATGTTCGCAGGCATCCTGCCCTTTTGGGCAGCCGACATCATGCGCTTGGGCCTGCTCATTGCAGTCCCTGCGCTTTCATTGGCACTTATCTAAAGAAACGTTGTTGGACGCTCAGACGTTTCTGAGCGTCCAGGCCGCAATATCGGCGAACACCTGCTCTGCCGACTGGTTCATGGCTTCAACCGCCTGTTCAACGCCGGAGCTGCCGGACGGAGTTTCCCGCCGGAACACATTGTTGGCAACTGTCCGGCCATTGCGGTCATTGACCACCCGCGCTGCAATCTCAACAACACCGCGGTTGGCGCCTTCAATATTCAGTTCAAACGCCCGGATATCCGTCTGAAGCTGATAGTCGATCAGCAGGCCATCGCCCGGCAGTCCGACGCCGCGCAGCCGCCCCGTGTTTTGGAGGGTTTGCAGCAACTTGTTCTGCACCACATTCGGGAGCGTGTCGGCCCAGGCAACATTTGGAAAGTATGAATAGACCGGACCGCTGTCGACCACGGCTATATAAGTTGTATCGAGCGCCTTGAGCGCGCGAGGCGGTGCTACAAGCACTTGGACACGGCTGAATCGTCCCGCCAAGCCGCCGACATCGGCAGCCTGCAGGCTATAAAAGGCGACGGGACCGGAACTGGCGCAACCGGACACCACGGCACCAGCGCCAAGCGCGCTGATAAACGCCCGCCGGCTCAGTCGGCTGTTTGCCTGTGTCATCCCCGTCAGTCCCCTATTCCCTGTACTCACCGGCGGCGCCCGCCTTGATAGGTCGGCACTTCTTCACCACCGAAAATCACGCGGTTCGGCCGTTGTTCAAAGCTCTGCGCAGCACGCTGGATCGAGACCAGCGTACGATTGAATTGCGCCAATGCGGATGTCAGATCAGCAGACCCCTGGGTCGCAAATTTCGACAGGCCACCCGCTATGGCATCGGCACGGCTCTCGAACGCAACTGCGACCTTCCGGATCGCTTGCGCTGCAAGCGTTGCCTCCTTGATCAAGCCCTCACCGTCACCGTCGACCATTTCGGAGACCTTTTCGACCAAGCTCTCAACCCGGACCGATGTTGAGTTGAGGGTCGCAGTCATCTGCTGCGCATCGGTAATGATCTGATCGACATCCGGTGTGCGTTTGCTCAGGTCCGCCGTCATTTGCTGAACATTGTCCGCTGCCTGACGTGCGCTTTGCAGGATTGCCGGGATCCCATCTTCTCCAGCAAGGCCACTCGCAGCAGTTTCGACCGAGCCGACGATGTTGGCAATCTTTTCCGGATCAACAGCGCGCAGCAGTTCATCGGCAGACTGGAGCGTCGATGCGAACCGTTCTGCGGCGACCTGAACATCTTCAACGAGCGCTGCAATCCGGTCATCCTGACCGCGAACTGTTGCAGAAACCGCTTCAAAATTCTGGATTGTGGACTTTGTCGAAGCAATGATTTCGTTGATCTGGCTCTGCTGATTGTTGAAGTTGTCGACAATGCTCGCAACACTGTCGACGGTCTCGCCAATGGTAGCCGGATCGACGCTCGCAATGATTTCATCCACACGAATAAGAGAGATATTCAATCCTTCTGTGAGTGTGGCCACAGATGCGACGATCTCATCGACGCGCAGGGGATCAATCACCGCGGCAATCTCAACGCCACGTGTAACGATCGCATCCACTTTGCCAACGATGTCGCGCGTCCCAGTGATCACGTCATTGATGGTGCCCTCGCGTGCGCGCAGCATCTCTACAATGTTGTTCACGCCCTGCATCGTATTGGCCGTGGCCACGACCAGTTCATCAATGTCACCCGAGCGCTTTTCCAGCACTTCTCCGAGCGCTGCCGCGCCCTTCATGACCTTTTCGATGTCTTCCGGCTTCACCGCCTGAACAATGTTCTGAACGTTGCCGAGACCAGCATTGAGGCGCTCTGTGAACTCGGTCAGTTCCTTGGCCGCGTTTTGTGCATCAGCCATCAAAGTGTCGATATCTTCGCTGGCCTTGCCAAGGCTCCCAGAGAAGGCCTGCAGGTCGTCCACAATAGCCGTGACTTTGTCGGACGGCACCGCAGCCAGAAGCCGTTCCCCTTCATCCACCAAGCCCTCAAGCCGCGCAGATAAGCTTGAAAACGCGTCCGAGGCCTTTCCAATGCTTGCCATGAAATCCTTGACACCATCAGAGTTCGCAGCAAGAGCATCTGAGAACGTCTCAACGTTCTGGATCGTTTTGGAGATCGCCGGACCATTGTCTTGAAGCAGCTGATCGACGGTTTTCATGGTCGAATCTGCGCGTTTCAAAACATCCCGCGCACCGTCAACGATATCGTCAAAAAACGACCGCTCGGCATTGATTAGCGGGATGTTATTCGGATTCTGGCTGCCATCCGGATTCAGCAACAACGGAGAGGAACTTGTTCCGCCGATCAGATCCACATAGGCAACACCGGTCAAGCCGGTGAAATTCAATGTTGCCTTGGTATCTTCCCGAAGCGGCGTGGATGGCCGAATCCGAACCGTCGCCAGAACCTTGGTCGGGTCGCCGGGCGCGAAGTCCAGCGAAGCAACGTCGCCGACCTTGATACCGTTGAACAAAACCTGCCCCCCCACTGGCAAGCCGGTCACCGCACCAGGAAACAGGATTTTGACTTCGACATTCTGACGCGATTCAGCTGTCACAGCGAGCCAATAGATGAACCCGAACGCGCTGATCAGGATCGCGATCATAAAAGAGCCGATCAATATGTAATTCGCGCGGGTTTCCATTCACTCAAACCTCATGTGCGGCGCAGAGCCCGCTCCCCCCGGAAGTAAGACTTAATCCAAGGGTCGTCATTTTTCATCATGTCTTCCATTGGCCCGATCGCAAGAACATGCTTTTGCCCAAGAACTGCGATGCGATCACAGATGGAATGCAAACTGTCGAGGTCGTGAGTAACCATATAAACGGTCAGATCCAGCGTGGAACTCAAATTGCCAATCAACGAATCGAACGCGGCAGCCCCAATAGGATCCAGGCCGGACGTTGGTTCATCCAGAAACACCAAATCCGGGTCGAGTGCAAGGGCACGGGCAAGGCTTGCCCGTTTCACCATGCCGCCGGAAAGCTCCGAAGGCAGCTTGTCAGCGGCATCCTGCGGCAGCCCCACCAGTTCCAGCTTCAAGGTGGCCAGTTCATCCATCAGGCGTTGGGACAATTTTAAGTGCTCGCGCATCGGCACCTGAATGTTCTGCTTTACGGTTAGCGAAGAAAACAACGCACCTTGCTGAAAGAGCACGCCCCATCGGCGTTCGATCATTTTGCGGGTCTTGCCAGACGCACTGGAAAGATCGTGACCGAAAACCGAAATCTGACCGGCCCGCCGGGGAGTCAGCCCCAGGATTGTGCGCATCAATACCGACTTACCGGTGCCGGACCCACCAACAAAACCGAGCACTTCCCCACGGTGCACATCGAGGTCCAGATCCTGCAGGATAATCTTGGAGCCGAAACCGACGGTGATATCGCGAACCGACAGGATGTTCTCCGGCTGGTCTGCCCGCGGGTCCGCAGCATGCTCGGTTTGTTCGATGTCTGACACTGCCATCTCGCCGTTATACCCCAATGGCCGCGAAGAACATTGCGAACAATCCATCGACGACAATCACAAGGAAGATCGCTTTGACCACAGACATGGTGGTGTGCCGGCCGAGCGACTCAGATGACCCTTCCACCTTGAGGCCCTCAACGCAGGCGATCAGGCCGACAATCAAAGCCATGAACGGTGCCTTGATGATGCCAACGACGAAGGTGTTCACGGTAATGGCCGACTGAAGCTGCGTCAAAAATGCTGCTGGCGGAATATCCAGGTACGCCCAGGTAATCAGGCCGGCGCCAAAAAGCGCCGAAATATCGGCCACAAAAGTCAAAATCGGCAAGGCAATCATCAATGCCAGAATGCGCGGCAGCACCAGAACTTCTGTCACGCTGAGGCCGATGACGTGCAATGCATCGACTTCCTCTTGCATGCGCATGGCGCCCAACTCGGCGGTAAACGCCGACCCGGACCGTCCGGCGACCATAATTGCGGTCAGGATGACGCCGATCTCCCGAAGCACAAGGATGCCTGCCAGATCGACCACGAAAATGTCGGCGCCGAACTGCTTCAGGTAAAATCCGCCCTGCTGGGAAATGATCGCGCCGATCAAAAAGCTCATCAGGGCCACAATCGGGACAGCGCCGATACAGCTGCGGTCGAACTGCACGGCGATTGCGATGCTGCGAAGACGTTTGGGCTGCAAAAGAACAGTCGACAGGACAATGCCGAGTGACCCGAGTATATGCAGCATCGCGAGGGTGTCTTTATACACCTCAACCATCTGCCGTCCGGTCGCTTCAAGAAAGCCGACAATCGTGAAACCGGACCGGTCCGGCTGCCAGCGCGGCGGATGATGCTTCTCGATCTCGTGAAACAGGCTTTCGCGGATTGGCGTCACCCCGGTCAGCTGCACTTTCCGGCCGCTGAATTCCAGTTGCCCCCGGGTTCGGTGGATCAACCAGGCGCCACTTGTGTCCAGATGATCAACCTCTGAAACATCGATGCACGTCAGTTTGTCCTTGGCGACGTTCAGCTTGGAGATTTGCTGGTCGGCGTCTGCAAGAGTGCTGACAGTCCAGTCTCCGGATAGAATAAGGGACTGATGTCCCTCGGAATCGGTATCCAGGTGCAATTCCGGCGCTTTGTTTTTTTCCAAGAATGCCATTCCGGAGAGTTGCCCCTTGCCGCTCGTCAACTTCCCCCCGTATACCTGATTGTAAAGATTAACGTCCAGCAGTCAGATGAAAGCATTGCCCATGGAAATTGCCCGCCCTTACCTTTTGTTTCTCGGTGACGTCCCCGATGCCCTGGCCGCCAAGACCGCAACAGGCATTGTTGATTGGCGGAAAGACTGGTGTGTCGGACAGGTCCGGCTCGATGGCTGTGCCGCAGATACCGGTCTGACGGACATGTCGATCGCCGAGGGAACTGCTGCAGGTGCCAAGACGATGGTCATCGGCGCAGTCAATGCCGGCGGACGTTTGCCGGATCATTGGGTTGATTCGGTGGTCGAAGCCTTGAATGCAGGCCTTGATGTTGCCTCTGGTCTCCATGTCAAACTCGGCGACATTCCGGCAATCAAGGAAGCAGCCGCCAAAAACGGCCGCCAGCTCCACGACGTCCGCCACAACTCCATGACCTTTGCCACCGGAAAGGGCATCAAACGCCCGGGCAAAAGGATTTTGACCGTCGGAACAGACTGCTCTGTCGGCAAGAAATACACAGCCCTTGCGATGGACAAGGCGATGAACGAGCGCGGCTACACCAGTTCGTTCTGCGCGACCGGCCAGACAGGTGTCTTCATTTCAGGTCGCGGTCTGTCTCTCGATGCCGTTGTGGCTGATTTCATCGCCGGCGCTGCCGAGTGGCTCTCCCCGGCAACAGAGGAAAATCACTGGCAGGTCGTGGAAGGCCAAGGCTCTTTGTTCCACCCGTCATTTGCCGGCGTGACACTCGGACTTCTTCATGGCTCGCAGCCCGACGGATTTATTGTCTGCCATGAGCCTACGCGAACCAAAATGCGCGGCGTTGAAACACCGCTTCCAACCGTCGATCAAGTGATCGATATGACTATTCAATGCGGCAAGCTCACCAACCCCGGCATTCGCTGTGTCGGCATCGCGGTCAACACCCAGGCTCTGGATGACGACGAGGCGCTTGCGCTTCTAGCAAAACTGGGCGAGCGCCATGGCCTTCCGGCAACCGATCCGATCCGATATGGCATGGAAGCCGTGGTCGACAAGGTGTCGGCGGAGTTCGGCACCCCATGAGCCGCAACGTCAGCATTGACCTTGAAAGCTTCGAGATCGCGGGTGGTTTTACAATCTCCCGCGGCAGCCGCACCCATGCCAATGTGCTCGTCACCACTTTGACGGACGGCGATCACACCGGCCGCGGCGAATGTGTGCCCTACGCGCGCTATGGCGAAACCATGGAAAGCGTTCAGGAGCAGATCCAGGAAGTTTCGCCGCTGTTGAAGGATGGCCTGAGCCGCCGAGCGCTGCAAGAGGCCATGCCGGCCGGCGCTGCACGCAACGCGGTGGATTGCGCCCTTTGGGACCTAGAGGCCAAGCAAACCGGTAAATCGGCAGCAGAGATTGCCGGTATCCCGCCACTTTCACCGGTTACTACCGCTTACACGATCAGTGTCGGCACACCGGAAATCATGGCGGAAAAAACGGCTAACGCCGCACATCGCCCCTTGCTCAAGGTAAAACTTGGCGGGGCCGGCGACGATGAGCGAATAGAAGCTGTTCGCAAGGCAGCCCCGGACAGCACCTTGATCGTTGATGCAAATGAAGCCTGGGACGACAGCTGTTTCGAGACGAACATGGCAGCGTGTGAAGCCGCCAGTGTGGCTTTGATTGAACAGCCTTTGCCCTCCAAGGAGGACAGCCGTCTCAAGGATTTCAGCTCGAAGATCACAATCTGTGCGGATGAAAGTCTGCACACGCGGGATGGGCTTGAGGATCTGCGCAGCCGGTATGATGCGATTAACATCAAGCTCGACAAGGCCGGAGGTCTGACAGAAGCCCTGGCGCTTCTGGATCAGGCCAAGGCGCTCGAGTTCAAGATCATGGTCGGGTGCATGCTCGGCACGTCTCTGGCCATGGCCCCCGCGGTCCTCTTGGCGCAGCGGGCTGACTATGTGGATCTCGACGGCCCACTTCTGTTGATGCAGGATCGCGAACCGGGACTGGTTTTCGAAGGCAGCACGCTGTTTCCGCCAAGGCCGGAACTTTGGGGTTAACGCGTAGGGTTTAACGCACCAGGCTTGAAGCCATGCGCTGACGCACCATCGGTGTCAGCGCCAGCATCACAAGCGTTCCGGCCGCCGAAACTGCCGCCATCAGATAAAATGGCAGATCCGGGTCCATCTCGTACAACGCGCCGCAGACACTCAATCCAATGGCCATCTGCAGGCCGATTGATGTGGCAAGCAGGCCCTGGCCAGTCCCAGCCCATTTGCTTGGAACGACTTTTGCCAGAATTGCAATGGCGCCCAGATGGGCAGCGCCGAAAGTGAGCGCGTGCAAAAGCTGGATCGCGACCATCGGCATTAGCGTATCTGCAAACGGGAACAGGCCCCAGCGGGCTATCGCGGCAATCCCGGCAACGATCAGGAAAACCGGCGGGTCGAAACGAAGCGCGATCTTTCCGGCAACTGTGAAAAGCGCGATCTCAGCGATCACGCCGACAGCCCACAAGATGCCGATTGTTTCGTCTGCTATCCCGGCGGCTTGCCAGTAGAGCGTCCCAAAACCGTAAAAAGCTGCATGGGTTGCCTGAAACAGGCCAAGCAGGATGAGCACAGGCCAAAACCAAACCGTTTTGAAGGGCGCCTCCCCGGCCTCCTCGTCCAAGCCTTCGCTTGCCCCGGCTCCGCTTTGGCGCGGAAGTGACAGGACAACACCGCCTGTCAGAAGCGATGCCAAGCCAATCAGAAACAGCATCGCCCAGACGGTGTCTCCGGTCGCCAGAAACCCACCGGCAAGATTGGCAGCAACAAACCCAGCAGATCCCCAAAGACGCATCCGCGCATAATCCGCGCCGGTGTTACGTGCGGCATCCAAGGCATAGGCATCACTGAGCGGAAGCACCGGCGCCTTGAAGACCATGTAGCCGATCACCCCGGCGCCCAGAACGTAAAGACCATTTCCAAGGGCGAAAAGCGCGATGAAGACGGTTCCAAGGAGAGAATAAACAAAGATGGACCACCGGCGCTGACCGGTACGGTCCGCAAGGTTTGTCAACAGCGGGCTTGCGGCAATTCGGGCAACCGTCCCGGCTCCCAGCACAAATCCAATCTCGGCCGCGGAAAACCCCTCGAACTCCAAAATGACCGGAAAGAAAGGGAGAAACAGCCCATAGCCGAAAAAATGAACCCCGAACAAAGCGGAGACACGCGCGCTGAGGGCCGACGTCAAATTCAACATGCAAACCGAACCGGATTTTGAGGCCCAAAAGAATATTAACGATTTTAAGTTTACCCTGATTTTGGAATTGTCCGGATTGGATACCGAACGACCCTTGCAGAGTTGAGAATCGCGCCCTTATGAAAGCGGAAACACAACAGGTAGTACCGGAGCTGATAGGCGAAGCCGAATATCAGACGCTTGAACAGACCTTGATGGAATCCGATCGGGGACGTCGGTTTCTAAAAGAGTTTTTGAACCGGAACAAGACCCCGGAGACAACCGAGATCCTCGGCGCGATCCAACGTCTTGAGAAAGTCGTCACCCGCCAGCGCAAAGTGCCGGATCTCGACAAGATCCGCCTGGATATTGCCGACATGCACGAGGCAATTGAGCGCACCAAGGCGGAGATCGCCAACATTAAGGACGACGGCGACGAGAGTAACCGCTTTGTCGATGCCTCTCATGAGCTTGATGCGATCGTGACGCAGACCGAAGGCGCCACCCAGTCGATTCTGGAAGCTGCCGAGCAGATCCAGGAAAAGGCCTGGGTTCTTCGAGAAAATGGCGCAGACGATTCGACCTGCGACGATATCGATGCAAAGGCCACAGAAATCTTCATGGCCTGTTCCTTCCAGGATCTGACAGGCCAGCGCACCAACAAAGTGGTCCAGGTACTGCGATATCTGGAAAGCCGGATCAACTTGATGATCAACATCTGGGGCATCGAAGATCTGGAAGCAGATGACACCGCTGGTCCTGTCGACAGCCGGCCAGATGCCCATTTGCTGAACGGCCCTCAGCGTGACGGCGCCGGCGTCTCTCAAAACAGCGTCGATGAACTGATGTCTGTGAGCGGCGATGTGTTTGACGCCGCTCTTGACGAAGTCGCAGCGCCCGGCGACACATCTGCAAGCGAAGCTTCAGCACCAATGGGTGAGGCGGACATCGATGCGCTGATGGCCGGCGATAGCGAACCGATGGATGCGGCCGCGATTGATGATATGTTCGCATCAGGACCCGCAGCCGAAGAAACGGAAGCTGACGACACGGCGGATTTGACCGATCCGGTTACCGATGAGTTTGCTTCAGCCCACGCCGATGAAGTTCTGGATGAAGCCGCGATCGACAAACTGTTCGATGCCGAAGTCAGCGAGCCGGAAGCTGCCAACGACAGCGAACCGGCAGCCGAAACAGCAGAAGCAGAAGCTGATGCCGACTGGGCGCTGGTTGAGCAGGAGGCAGATGCCGACGAAGGCGCTGACCCGCTGACAGAGTTGACCGAGGCGGAACGCCAGGCTCTGTTCAACTGATCGATCTTCACACCGTCAAGAGACAAGGGCGCCCATTCCAGGCGCCCTTTTTATTTGCCTCACCAAAGCAAATGCCGCGCTGGTTTCCGTGCGCGGCATTTGTCTGAGAGTTTTAAAGGCATCGTCGGCACATCCCTAGATCCGCCAACGATGCCTCCCCTCTTTGTCCAGCGTTATCCAGCTTTGATCTTGTCAAAGAACCGGTTGGCCTCTTCGTTGAGATGGGCAGCCCTGTTCTTCAAGGTCAACGACGTTTCATGGATCGTCTCAACCGTGCCATCGACTGAATCGACGGACCCGCGCACGGCGGCGATCTCGTCAGTAAAGCTCTGTGTGCCAACCGCCGCGATCTGAACCGCAGAAGAAATCTCGGCGGTTGCAGACGACTGCTGCTCTACGGCCGCTGCGATGCTGTTGGCAATCTCCGACAGTTCACTGATGATCGTCGTGATGCCGTCGATATCCTGAACGGACTGCTTGGTTGCCTGCTGGATCGCAGCAATCTGTTCGGTGATCTCTTCCGTCGCCTTGGTCGTCTGACTTGCCAACTCCTTCACCTCGGCCGCGACGACAGCAAAGCCCTTGCCCATTTCACCGGCTCTGGCCGCTTCAATAGTTGCGTTGAGCGCAAGGAGGTTGGTTTGTTCAGCGATGTCGGAAATCAAGCCGATGACAGACCCCACCTGATCTGCAAAACCGGCCAGCTTGGTGACCGATTCATTGGTATTCTGAGCGCCTTGGACAGCTTGCTGGGCCTTTTCACGCGAGTGTCCGGCCTGACGCCCGATTTCAACAATCGAAGCGCTCATTTCTTCCGTCGCCGTCGCGCTGGACTGTACACCACTCGCGGTCTCCGCGGAGGAGGCGTCCATTGTCTGCATGCGAGTTGCGATCGCCCCGGTCTCCCGGCTAAGGTCGCGGGAGGAGTTCTCCAACTCATCAGACGTTGAGCTCAATTCGCCGACGACGCCGCTGAGTGAAGACTCGAACGTGGCAATCGCGGACTTCAGTCCGTCTTCGCGCGCGACGGCATCCGCCACCATTTTTTCGTGGTAGGTCGAAATGGCGATGTCCATGTCCAGCATCACCAATTTGGTGATCACTGCCATGAGCTTTGAGCGCTTGGCCGCGGTCATCATCCGTTTGGTCAGCAGCACTTCTGAGATCTGGGTCAAGGCAAAGGAATACCCGCCGATGTACCAGCTTGGATCCAGACCGATGCGCACATGCGCCAACCCGATCCGGATGGAGCGCTCAAGGTAGGCCTCGGTCGGTCCTTCGTTGAACATGCGCTCCCAATGAGAGAGCTGGGCCGAGATTAGGCGAGCTTCTTGATCTCCAATCATCGTCGACAAATGCGGGACTGTTTTTACATGATCGTAAAATCCGTCCATGATCCTCGGCAAATGAGAGGAAAGTGTCGGCCAGATCGATCGCGCCAGTGTTCGGTCTTCTTCGGTGAAACGGAAAAACGCCAGCCTGCCCTTCAGCGTTTGGTTCTGCATATTGGCTCCATGGACCCTGCAAGCCAGAGCTGGTCCCCCTCAGGCCAACGCTGTCCCGCCAATCAACGTAAAGCGCCCCTTCTTGAGGCGGGTTTCAACGGAACGCCATGTATTCAATGCCAAGGACGACAGGATGGCAGCATTAGCAGGGACCATACCCCAACGTAATGTAACCATCTAGTTTTGCTTCACAATTCAGCAGACACCACGGACACTTCCGCACTGTCCGTTCCTTCGCGACTTCACCGAGAAAGAACCGGACAGGGATGATCCGCCTAATAGGTCAGCCCCTAACAGCGCGTTAACGCGAAACAGCCTTAAACAACATCTTAGGGTCGATGTTTCCGCCCGTCAGTACGACACCAACTGTCCGCTCCCTTAGGTCAAGTTTTCCGGACAACAAAGCGGCTAACGCAGCGGCGCCGCCGGGTTCGACCACAAGCTTGAGCTCTGAAAACGCAAATGCCACAGCGTCCAGAACTTGCTCGTCAGTGACCGTAAATCCTTCCCCGGCAAATTGACGCAGGATTGAAAATCCGATCTCCCCAGGGCTTTCAGAAAGGAGCGCATCACAGATCGAACCGGATTTGGTCGGATTGGACAGCAACGCATCTGCCTCCAAAGACCGTTTGTAGTCGTCGAAGAATTGCGGCTCGACCGTGTGGAAGACCGTTTCGGCGGTGGTGCTCGCAAGCGCAAGCGCGATTCCGCTGGAAAGGCCTCCACCACCTGTGCAGGCGAGGACATCGTCCAATCGCACACCAAGGTCTTTTGCTTGCGCGGCCATTTCCAGGCCAACTGTCCCCTGCCCGACAATGACGGCAGGATCGTTGTAAGGGTGCACGAACGTCGCGCCGGTTTCGGCGCAGATTTCAGCAGCGATCTTGTCGCGGTCTTCCGTCGCCCGGTCATAAGTAATGACCGTCGCACCATATCCGCGAGTGCGTTCCAGCTTCACCTGAGGGGCATCGGCAGGCATCACGATCGTCGCCGGCATGCCAAAGATCTTGGCGCTGGCTGCGATACCTTGCGCGTGATTGCCCGACGAGCAAGCGACAACCCCCTTGGCCCGGACGTCCGGGTCCAATTGCCTCAAGCAATTGTAAGCGCCGCGAAATTTGAAAGAGCCGCTGCGTTGCAGGCATTCCGGCTTGATCAACACACGCCCGCCAACACGCTCGTCCAGAGCGGGATTGGTCAAGAGCGGGGTTTTGACAGCAACGCCCTCCAGGGCATCAGCTGCCTCCAATACATCGTCGAAAGTGATAGCTGTGCTGGTGGAGGAAGATCGTTCTGCTGTCGCGCCGGTCATGTTGGCCACCTCATTCAGGATCTGAGGTGCACAGGAGTACCGGCTCCCCCATGGCCTGACAACTGCAACATTGTGAGGGTCACAAAATCCCGCAGCGCCAATATCTTAAAGCTTCAGAGGCTATCAGATCACTCTGCCGCGTCGGCTTGTGCCGCGCCGCCAACGGCGGCGATACAATTGTCCAGGAACTGCCGGCTGCTGGCTGCCCAAGTGTAATTGAGTGCAATGTTTCGGCAGTGGTCGCGCGGAATATCGAGAGCGGCTTCACATGCCTCCTCAAGGTTTTCCGATAAAACACCGGCACCGGTATCACCGATCACATCCAGCGGTCCCATGACCGGATAGGCGGCAACCGGCACCCCGCACGCCAGCGCTTCCAGCATGACATTGCCGAACGTGTCGGTGAGAGACGGAAAGACAAAAACATCCGCGCTGGCGTAGTGACGCGCCAGGTCTTCACCGGTTTTTGCACCGGTGAAGAGCGTGTCGGTGTATTCTCTCTGCAGCGTATCCAGCTGAGGCCCATCGCCAACAACGACCTTAGAACCGGACAGTTTCAGATCCAAAAACGCCTTAATGTTCTTCTCAATCGCAACTCGGCCAACATACATGAAGACCGGCCCCGGCAGATCCTTCGGCAGGGCAGAGCCCTCGTAGGGCTTAAAGAGATTTTCGTCGACCCCGCGCGACCAGCGCATCAAGTTCCGGAAGCCACGGTCTCTCAGATCGTTTTCCAGCGAAGTGGTTGCCACCATGCAGCCGTTGCCGGCGTTGTGGAAGCGGCGCATCCAGGCATAAGACCAGGAAAGCGGCACCGGCATCCGGGCAGAAACGTATTCCGGAAACCGTGTGTGATAACTGGTGGTGAACGGCTGTCCGCGCTTTTTGGCGATTCCGGCTGCAAGCAGGCCAAGCGGACCTTCGGTCGCAATATGCAGGTGTTCGCAGTCAAACTCATCCATCATCCGCCGCACGGTACCCTTGTGGGTCAAAGACAGACGGATTTCCGGGTATGTCGGGCACGGAAGCGTCTTGAAAGCCTGCGGGGTCAAAAACTCCATGCGAACGCCCATGGCACGGAGTTCGTCAGCCGTGCGTTCAAGCGAGCGCACGACGCCATTGATCTGTGGATGCCAGGCATCTGTGACAACAAGAATGGAACTCATGCGGCGACCGGAGCTTCCTGTGGCTTCGCCGCTTGGGCTCCGGTTTGAGCCTGTTCTACCCATCTGATCACCTCAAAGGTTCCATCATGATGTTCGGCAACCGCTGTGCAGCTTTCAACCCAATCGCCAGTGTTGATGTAGTGAATACCGTTGAAGTCACGGCTCGCTGCATGGTGGATGTGGCCGCAGATGACACCGTCGACGCCCTGCCGGCGCGCTTCATCGGAAAGAGCTTCCTCGAAGCGCCCGATGAAACTGACCGCGTTTTTGACTTTCAGCTTCGCCCAGGCTGACAATGACCAATAGGTCAGCCCAAGACGGCGGCGCATGGCATTCAGGACCGTGTTGACGCCAAGCGCTGTGACGTAAGCCTTGTCCCCAAAGAACGCGAGCCACTTGGCATGGCGGATCACCACATCAAACTGATCCCCATGGATCACCAGATAGCGCCGGTTGTCAGCGGTTTCATGAATGATGCTGTCGATGACTTCCACCCCGCCGAAGTGTGTGCCTAAGAAGCTGCGGAGAAACTCGTCATGATTTCCGGGAATATAGACAACTCGGGAGCCCTTGCGGCCTTTGCGCAGGATCTTCTGAACGACATCGTTGTGGAGCTGCGGCCAATACCAGGACCGCTTCAACCGCCAGCCATCCGCGATGTCGCCGACGAGATAAATCGTCTCGGCGTCGTTGTCCTTCAGGAAGTCGAGCAGAAGCTCCGCCTGACACCCGCGGGTGCCCAGATGTACATCTGAAATAAACAAGGCCCTGTAATGCCGCGATGTCTCCGAAGTGGACATTGCACGTCTCCTAGATCCATTGGATCGCTATAGACGCGATTCAAGTTTCACTATTATGACAGACAGGGTTTGAGACGGCCTGACGTTGCGTTTTCCTAAAGTCATTGGAGGGTCTTTCCCTTAGCCGCGCCAACATGTGCGCTTCAGCGCGCACACTCGGGGCCTCACAATCACGCAGGTTCATCGCTTAAGGGATAGCCGCAGCCGGTTTCGTTTCATATGGTCTCGCAAACCTCACCTTCAAAATTCGGGAGATCGATCATGGATTTGGGATTGCGCGGCAAGTCGGCAATCGTGTGCGCTTCAAGCCGCGGGCTTGGCAGAGGTTGCGCAGAAGCGCTTGCAGAGGCCGGATGTGACCTGGTGATCAACGGACGCGACAAAGATGCCCTGGAAGCGACACGTGCGTATCTGACGGACACCTTTCAGGTCAAGGTCAGTGTCATCGCTGCCGACATTTCAACACCGGAAGGACAAACTGCTCTCCTGACGGCTTGCCCGGAGCCCGACATACTGGTCAACAACAATGGCGGCCCGCCTCGCAAGGACTATACAGAACTCAATCGCTCTGCATTGCTGGAAGGTGCCATCCAGAACTTCGTGACCCCAATCGAACTGATCCAGGCAGTTACACCTGGGATGAAGGCCCGTGGCTTTGGCAGGATCATCAACATCACGTCCTTGTCCGTGAAGATGCCGATTGAAGGCCTGGACCTTTCCAGCGGCGCCCGTGCCGGCCTGACAGCATTCCTGGCAGGTGTTTGCCGCCAGCTCGCGCCGCATGGTGTCACGGTCAACAATCTGCTGCCGGGCAAAATGGATACGGACCGGCTGAGGGGTGGGTTTGAACGCTCCGCACAGCAATCCGGTCAGACTGTGGACGCCATTCGCGCAAGCCAGGCTGCAGAAATCCCGGCACGCCGTTTTGGAACAGCCGCGGAGTTCGGCCAGACCTGTGCCTTTTTGTGCTCCACACACGCCGGCTACATCACCGGGCAGAACATTCTCATGGACGGCGGTCTTTACCCGGCAGCATTCTAACAAAAAAGCCGGCCCGCGATCGCGGGCCGGCAGAATTTTCAAAACCAGTCTGGCAGCTGATCAGAACTTGATGCGAACTGAAGCTGTCAGGATGTCGACGGAGGAGTCGACGGAACCGGTCAGCGATCCCTTCGAAGCGCTGTAGTCCTGGTGACCCGGGACAAGGTTCAGATCGGTGTCTGTGCCAAAGATATGCGTGTAGCCGAGATCAAACGAGAAGTGCTCGTTGAAAACGTAGGACGCTCCGGCGCTTACCCAGATACGATCGTTGTCCGGAAGGCGCGCAGACCGGATTTGATCATCGATCGGTGACCACTCGTATGCCGCACCAGCGCGGAAGGTCAGCTTGTCGTTGAAATCATACTCACCACCGAGCGCGAGGAAGTAGCCGTCATTGTAGTTGAACGGCAGCGTGGTCACTGTGGCGCCGGTCGCATCGGCCGTAATCTGCGGCTCTTTCAGGCGGCTCCAGTTGGTCCACTCAAATGTACCAAGCACACGGATGTTGTCGGTGATGCTCTGCTTGGCAGAGAGCGTGACCATGTCCGGCGTTGCAAGGACGGTTTTCACGTCCGTCACGGCCGTCGTGAACGGGTTGGCAGGGTTCGGTGCCGCAATTGTGCCATCGATGTCGGTGAATATCGCCGAGCGGTAACCGATGCCAATTTCCGTGGTCGCGGTTGGTTTGATCGTGACACCAGCCGTCAAGCCAACGCCGACACCGTCACCATCAAGCTGCTGACCCGGAAACAGGGTAGCGCCTGGAATAGTCGGAGACGCTGAGGCATTCGTCAGGCGAACATCCGCATATTGGATCTGCGGACCGATCGCGACGGAGAACATCTCGTTGATTTTGTAGCCAACGACCGGGTTCAGGTTGATAGAGAAGATCTTGGAAGACCGGTTGTAACCTGCGCCAGTCCAGTTGCTGTCGTCCGGCTTTGTAGAAAGACCGAACGGACCGTTAATTCCAACGCCAAGGTAGATTTTGTCGTTGAAGTTGTAAGACGTGTAAGACGCCGGAATCCAGGCATCGTGACCGATATCGCCCGTATCATAGGACGTCGTGATCAGGCCGGTCGGCGTGGTCAGTGAATTCGGAACGGTGTTCGAACCGGTAATGTCGGACTTTGGAATGATGAAGGCGTTGTGAGCCTCAAATACGATCTTACCGTCCATCGATGTGATCGTTGCCGGGTTCCAGAACATGGACGAAATCGACGAACTGGATGTACCGTTACCGGCGAAGGACGTTCCTTGGTAGTAGGCGCTCTGCTCGCGCAAGGCGAAACCGCCCGCAGAGGCTGCACTTGCGACAATCGAGGCAGCGATGGCTGTCGACGTCATAAGTACGATTTTCTTGGTTGCCCGCATTTTTACGTTTCTCCCAATCCTCCTCCCCCCCGGGAGGAATTTGACACTGTTTGCAGGGTCTAAAAGAAACGGCTGCCTTTCAACTACGAAATGCGATCTCTAATTGCAGTGAACGCGGTTGCTGCGTTGCAATATACGGGTTTTCACGAAAGCCCGGCGCACCCACCAAGTGCTCGTAGCCGGGTAAACATATCATGAGACACTGCTTTTGGAGGATGACCGCGGCCAACCATACAAATGCACATTTTTTAGGCACATTACCAAAGCGTCACACAGGACTTTCTTTCTTTGCTGCGCGTTGCTTTCTTGTCACACATAACCTTAGGGAATACGTGCGTTTTGCGCGAGCCTGGAGTGTTTATTGGCGACTGAATCGCTTCATCGGCAAAGCCCATAATACCAAATCAGCATTATCTGCCGCCCACGATATGGCCAACCGAGTGAGATGAAAAAGTCACTCTAATGTCAGAAATGCGGATAATTTTATGATTCAAACACCCGCATTTCAGACACGATATATATGGAGTTTCAAACTCAATGAGCCGAAAGTGCAGACAACACAGGTCGAGCCGCACCCACGACATCACTCTCTATAGTTGCATTTTAGGCAAGTCCATCACGCGCGCTCAAAAACCGCCGCATGGCAACATCGCTCCAAGGCGAAAGACGCTTCAAAGCGGCTTGGTGGCTTTGATAAATGCGGTTACTCATCGGATCCTGACGGGAGGTGTCCAGCAGCACTTCTCCGGTTGTAACGCGCAAGGCTTCAAGAATGTCGTCTGGATAGGAAAGGACCTCAACGCCATCTTCTTGTCTGAGCAACTGCAGGCTTCCGGCATTCTCCCAATCGCTCTCGGCAAGCGCCCGTCCATTTTCAGCACGGCACGCTTCCAAAAGGATCGCCTGAAATTCTTCCGGCAAAGCACCAAAAGCCGCCTGATTGAACAGGGCCTCGCCTGTCCCGTTCGGTTCATGGAAACCAGGTGAATAATAGTATTTCGCGGCTTTCTGGAACCCCATGGCCCGATCGGACCAGGGACCGAGAAATTCAGTCGCATCCAGGACGCCCGTTTGGAGCGCCTGAAACAGCTCACCCGGTGGCAAACCAACGGGAGCGGCCCCAAGCCTGCGCATCACTTCTCCGCCCAGCCCCGGCATCCGGATCTTGAGGCCGCGCAGATCATCGAGGTTCTGGAGGGGTTTCTTGTACCAGCCGCCCATCTGAACACCGGTGTTACCCGCCATCACCGGTTTGATGCCGAAGGGCGCGTAAAGCTCATCCCAAAGCGCCTGCCCGCCGCCTTGCTCAATCCAGCTGATGTGTTCATGGGGGAGCAAACCGAAAGGGATCGCGGTGAAATAGACGGAGGCCGGGATCTTGCCTTGCCAGAAGAACGAGGCTGTATGCGCCATGTCCGCAGTGCCATTTGAGACGGCATCAAAGACGCCGAGCGCGGGAACAAGTTCGCCAGCAGCAAACAAACGGATCTTGAACGCACCACCTGAGAGCAACGCAACCTGATCAGCGATCCGCTGCGCCGTAACGCCCGGGCCCGGCAGATTTTTCGGCCAGGATGTCACCAGCTTCCATTCGGTGACAGTACCTTGTGCCATCACCGCTGGCGCTGACAAGACGGATGCGCTTCCAACGGCGCTACCCACAAGCATGTCCCGGCGGCTGAGGTTCTTGTTGCTTTTCAATGCATCACTCATTGCGCGCTCTCCCAAAAAGCGTGGAAGTGATGGACCGGCCCATGACCCTGTCCAATCTTGAGTTCATCTGCATGGCGGATTGCTTCGTGGATATAGGCTTTGGCACTGGACACAGCGTCGCCCAACGCGTTGCCCTTGGCCAGTCCAGCTGCAATTGCAGAAGACAAGGTACATCCGGTGCCATGAGTGTTATCCGTCGCAATGCGGTCCTCGCGCAGCCAGAGAAATTTGCCGTCTCTCGTTGCCAGAAGGTCAGCGCTTTCCGTACTGTCGCCGTGTCCGCCCTTCAACAAAACAGCCTTTGCCCCGAGGTCGATCAGCTGTTTGGCCTGGCTCTGCATGTCGCTTTCGTTGCGGGCGACTTCGCCCCCCAGCATACGGGCCGCTTCATGAAGGTTGGGGGTGATGATGTCAGCCAATGGCACCAGCTTGGATATGAGGGTTGCAACCGCACTTTCTGCCAAAAGCGGATCTCCGGATGCGGCCACCATCACGGGATCCAGAACGACTGGTCCTGTTTGATGGCGTTTCAAACCTTCAGCGACTTCCTCAATGATAGGTACCTGCGAGAGCATGCCAATCTTGGTGGCTGTTACCGTAAGGTCGGAATAGACGGCATCGATCTGCGCGCGTACGAATTCGACCGGCACATCATGGATTGCCGTAACACCAAGGGTGTTTTGTGCCGTGAGCGCCGTTAAAACGCTCGCCCCGTAGACGCTGTTTGCGGAAAAAGATTTCAAATCCGCCTGAATGCCAGCTCCACCGCCGGAATCCGAGCCTGCTATTGTCACCGCGATTGCGGTCATGGTGCCCTCCGCACATTACTAAAGGAATGGATGTCAGCCGGTTTGAAGACGGCTTTCGATATCGCGGGCCGACAGGCTGTAGAGCGTATCGAGAAGCTCTGGAACCAGACTGCCAGGTCCCTCGCTCCGGGAAGCGGCGATTTCGCCCGCAATGTTGAAGACGGACAGGCCAGATGCCGCCGCAAGTGCTGTATCTGGCTCAACGCTCGCAAACGCTGCGAGGACCGCGCCCCCCGCACAGCCGGTAGCCGTCACTCGGGCCAAAAGGGGATGACCGTTGCGCAGCCGATAGTCTTCGCCCCGGCCTTCGATCAGGTCCTCTTCTCCAGTCACGGCAAACACCGTTCCCTCCGAAATCAAAGCGTCAACCTCAGCCCGCGCATCAAAGAGCGCGGTCATCTCGGCTTCATTCGCCCGAACAAGAGACGGCAGCGTTTGCAAGATCTCTTTGGCGTAGGTGCAGCGCTGCGGTGACCGATCCGCGAACACCGGATCAATGGTGATTGGCCGCCCGGCTTCCTTGGCCGCATCGATCGCAACCGGGATCGCTAAACGGCGGCTGTTGTCGAGTGTTCCGAGATTTATCAGGAGTGCATCGGCGGACGCTGCAAAGCTCTGAACTTCCTCCGGCGCGATTGTCATGGACGGCACAGCGCCGAGCGCTAAAAGGACATTGGCCGTAAAGCCCTGCGCGACCGTGTTGGTGATGGCATGAACGCGAGGTCTTTTTGTCCGCACACGCTCCAGCAAGGAAAAGACGGTATCCGCAGACAGCTCTTGCGTGCTCGCGGCAATCGACAAACTCATGCCCGGCCCCTTTTCAAGTTCAGTGAGCCGGCGTTCCGCGCCATCGTTTTTCGGATAATACGTAAAAGATCAGTCATGATCTCAAATCCCTCCGCCGGTACAAGCCGGATCAGGTTCTAGGAGTTGGCCATTCGCCTCTCAGCCCGATCCACAATTGCCGGGCACCCCCATGAGACAAAATCTGTCTACTAAGGTGGGCCCGGGTTTTCAAGTCCCACTTAGCTATCGCCGGGGTCCAATGGCCAACAGCCGATTGACTGTTTGTGTGAGATAGGCGATGTCGGGGCACAGTTCGTATTTGCCCGCAGGAGCCCCCATGACCCCGTTTTTCGTGATGATCAAATGTCAGCTTGGCAAGACCTATCAGGTCGCCAATGCAATCGCGGATGCCGAGATTGCTTCGGAAGTCTACTCCACAAGCGGCGACTATGATCTTCTCGTGAAGTTCTACATCGAAGACGGCACTGACATTGGACACTTCGTCAACGAGAAGGTGCACCCGATCGACGGCATCCAGGACACCAAGTCGATCATAACGTTCAAGGCGTTCTGACCCTCAAGCGATGGCCGCGCGCTTTCTCGGCGCGGAATTTCTTCAAGACTTGGACGGTGTCGATGCCCGGCGGTCCTTGGTCCGGTCGAGGCCAAGCCGGTGCTCCCGGTAAATCACGAAGATCCCGGCGGCCATAACGATCACCGCTCCTACAATCACCTCAAAGACCGGCACCTCGGCAAAAACGACCCAGCCGACCAGGATCGCCCAGAGCATGTTGACATAATCAAAGGGCGCGATGGTCGATGCATCCGCATACCGGTAGCTCTGGGTCAAGAGGATCTGCCCCACGCCGCCGAACAGGCCAATCATCACCAAAAGGGCCGATGTCTCCAGATCCGGGATAATCCAGGCCTGCTCCGTCCAGATCCAACCGGCTGGAATGGTCAGAAGCGAGATTACGGTCGCTGACAGGGAAAACCAGGTGACGATGGTTGAGGTGCGCTCGGTGACGCACAGCTTCCGGACCGTAATCATGGCAAGGGCCGCAAAGGCAGCGCCCATAAATCCGGCGATGGCCCCAAAGGTGGCCGAGTTGTCGAAATCCCCCTCCCCCAGATGCGGTGACAAGACGACCAGAATGCCGACAAAGCCGACTGCAACCGCGCTCCACCGATAGATCCGGACAGTTTCGCCCAGCATGAAGAAGGCCAGAACAACAACGATGAGCGGTGTTGCAAAGTTGATGGCTGTTGCATCAGGCAGCGGCAACAGATCATAAGCGGTGAACATGCACACCATGGCCGTCAGGCCGATGCAGGCGCGCACCAGATGCCCTTTGGGGTTCTGTGTCTTGAACGCAAGGCCAAGTTCTCCGCGCACCCCGACCATCATCAGAACCGGAAAGACACCAAAAAAATTCCGCGCAAACACGAGCTCCCCAATCGGCACACGTTCAGCGGCGATCTTGAGCACGGTCACCATGGCAAAAAACACAATCGTCGAGGCCAGTTTGAGCCCAATGCCGATGAGAGGAGCCTGACGTGTCATCCCTGTTGGCGCTGGTGCGCGGGACTGCTCGGTTGCGGTGTTTTTTGACGCCATAAATCGGATCCAGATACTGGCTAACACCCGGCGCTTTCCGCGCCACGCACCAGTTTTGAAAGAATAACAGAACAGCGAAGGCAAAAAGCGCCACAAACAGATCCCAATCGGTCCGCCGGGCACTCAGGATAAGATTTGCGCAAATCGCTTCAGAAGTGAAAGACCAGTATCTACCCCGGCCTCAATTTTTGCAATCTCACGCGAAGCCTTGGCAGATTAAACAGGGTATGCCGATAAAATCAGCGTGTATGACCAACGTTTCCTCTTCAAAAGCAACTGAAAACCCGGCACATACCTGCCCCTGCCGTCATGGGCTCCTATACTTATAAAAAATCTCCGATTCGAAAGGCGCCGCCCCATGTTCCGATCGTTTTTCTTGAACCGTAAATGGTTCTTCTGGGCCTGGATCATCTCGGTGGTCATCCTCGGCGCCACGCAGTACCAAGTGAACCTGAACGTCGAGATCAACGAATGGTTCGGCAGCTTTTACGATCTTATCCAGCGCGCCTTGAGTGAGCCAGGCTCCGTCACATTCGGCGAATACATGCGCGAACTGATGACGTTTTTGTACATTGCCGCGATTTTCGTGATTGTTGCGGTGATCCTGGACTTCATCACCAAGCACTTCGTGTTCCGTTGGCGCACAGCCATGAACGACTATTACATGGCCCATTGGCATGTGGTCCGCCACATCGAGGGGGCTTCCCAGCGCGTTCAGGAAGACACCATGCGCTTTGCGCGTATCATGGAGAGCCTTGGCGTCTCTTTCCTGCGCTCCGTCATGACCCTGATCGCCTTCCTGCCGATCCTCTGGGAGTTGTCAGCCAACGTCACCGAGCTGCCCTGGATCGGTCCCGTGTCTCACTCACTGGTTTACGTTGCGATCATTTCAGCTGCATCCGGCACGGTTTTACTGGCCGTGGTCGGCTTGAAATTGCCGGGCCTGGAATTCAACAATCAGAAGGTTGAAGCGGCCTACCGGAAAGAACTTGTCTACGGCGAGGACAATGAGGAGCGCGCCGATCCGCCCTCGGTCGATGAACTCTTCGGTCATGTCCGCAAGAACTATTTCCGGCTCTTCTTCCACTACCTTTATTTCGACATCGCCAAATGGTCGTACCTGCAGGCAACAGTCCTTGTGCCCTACATTGCGCTCGGACCGACAATCGTGACCGGCGCAATCACCTTGGGCGTAATGCAGCAGATCGTGCGCGCATTCTCACAGGTCGAAAACTCGTTCCAGTATCTCGTCAATGCCTGGACCACGATCGTCGAGCTGATCTCCGTCTACAAACGCCTCAGAGCTTTTGAAAGCCATATTTGGGAATACGAGCGCAACGGCGGCGTCCCACAGGAAATGCCAGCAGAGTAACAGAGGTCAGAGGTCATCGGGCAACCGGCAGACGGGAGCCTCAGGGCTTATGTCCCTGTCCACTCGTTTGAACCGCGGATCGCCCGAATGACAGCATCGGTGACTTCCCGGGTGGTGGCTTTGCCCCCCACATCGGGCGTCACGATACCTGCGTCGCAGACGCGCTCAACCGCTGTCATCAGACGCTGACTGGATGCCGCCTCACCCAAATGGTCCAGCATCTGCGACGCGGTCCAGAGATGAGCCTATTGATCAATGAACCCAATCGCGTTGTTTGCAGATGCTTGACACGAGAGATCCGAGTAAATTGCCTTATTGTTTTGGCATTTGTTTACTTAACCACGATTAATAATCGGGCGGAACCTTGTGCATCTGGCATCGGAACATCACTTTAGTTTTTAAGTCAAACGAGCTTAGAGGCATCAGCTTGCCAGCTTCATGTGGTTGGCCACGTGCCTACTTCAGTGTTCTGAAAGGCAACACAGCTTGGCACTGAAGCAGATGATTGCGTCTCTGGGCGAAAAACACGATCAGGAGCAAACAGATGACAATCCAGAAAACCTCCGCAGAAAAGCTGGAAACAGGAAAGCGGATCGGTGCAATCATCCAAAACGAGAGCGAGCGCGAACGGCTGATTTCGAACCCAGAGGGTGTTTTGGCTGACATCGGCATCCAAACAACCGCAACGATTTATGCAGACACGGCTGATACGGTTCACTTGGTTATCCCAGCCCATATTGACGAATGTCGGGTCGCTGCCGACGATGCCGCATATTTTGAGGAATTGGGTTTATTAGCGCTTGGCCTTTGCATGTATTCAGAAGAACAGGATGACGAGCCTGCGACCAATCCAGTCTGAGAAGGCAAGACTTCCAGCTACGTCCGAAGCACCCAATGGCACGTTTTCCCTACTACAAGCACAACATTCAAGAGCTGGGCAGGCTACTTGTCCGGGCACGTATGGATCCTGAGTTCCGAAAACTGTTCATCGACGACCCCAAGAAACAACTCAGGTTGACCGGACTTCCCGAAAACGTCATCGAGCTGATGGATTTCAAGATCATAGATAAACCAGAAAGTACCGTTTCGGTAATTCCCTACAAGCTGAACCAGACCTCACTTGAGAACCAGGATCCTAATTACTTACACGGTTTAGCTGATCTTTTTGCTGAAGCAGACGAAGCCAAAAATCGAAACAAGAGCAACAATTGAATTTTAAGGGTATCCCAACGCAAGTACCTTCGTATCTGCATGGTTGAAAACAAGTAACGCCTTTAGAGCAAACCGTTTTTTAAACTGAATCAAGTTTCGCTACCACTCGGCTTTTCCTCGGACACGAAACCTGAAACGGCCGGAAGTTAATTTAAACGCGACACGCTGTTAGGCCGTGTGGATACAAGCCAATAGAAAAGCGCCGAAAAATCTCCGGCGCTGATCTATCTCCAAATGTATCGCTGGTCTATTTCGCCGCTTGGATTGCATCCCAGACCCTCTGCGGGGTTGCGGGCATATCAAGAAGTTCGGTGACACCTGCGCCGTCTTTCAGAGCGTTCTGGATCGCGTTCATGACAGCCGCGCAGCCGCCGATCGTGCCGGCTTCGCCGGCGCCCTTGATCCCCATCGCGTTGGTCGTCGACGGCACATTTCGGGTCTGGAAGTCAAAATTCGGGACATCTGCAGCCCGCAAAAGCCGGTAATCAAGGAGTGAGGCCGTCAGAAGCTGACCATCTTCATCAAACACCGTGTGCTCACACAAGGCCTGACTGATGGCAGACGCTGCCCCGCCATGAACCTGACCGGCCAAGAGCAGCGGGTTCACGGTGACACCAAAGTCATCGACAATGACGTAATTCTGGATATCGACATCGCCGGTGTCCGGATCAACTTCCAGCTCGCAGATGTGGGTGCCGTTCGGATAGGTCGCCTCGGTTTGTTTGACCTCCTCGCGCGCTTGCAGAGGCTCATCGGCCCCGGCAGCGATTTCGGCAAGGGTCACTTGCTGGTCGGTACCGACAACGCGAACCAAGCCGCTGTCGAGCTCCAGGTCGTCAATCCCGGCTTCCAGCTTGTCGGCAGCGAGTTCCTTGACCTTCTTGACCAAGGCAACACTGGCTTCCTTGACCGACGGCAACCCGAGCGGAATAGAACGCGACCCACCGGTGCCGCCGCCTTTGCGAACCCGGTCCGTGTCGCCCTGAATGACCTCGATATCCTCAATGTTGACGCCGAACTGCTCCGCAACGATCTGGCTGTAGGCTGTCGCATGGCCCTGTCCGTTGGTCTGGGTGCCGATCAGAAGCGTCAGATTTCCGTTCGCCCCGATCTCGACAGTCGCCTCTTCCCCGCCCGGGAAAGCACAGGCTTCAATATAAGAGCAAATGCCGAAGCCGCGATACTTGCCTTGAGCGGAACTTGCCTCCTGACGCGCCTTGAAACCTGCCCAATCAGCGCTCTCCAAGGCTTTCTCCAGGTGGCCCTGATAATCTCCGGTGTCATACATACGGCCGGTCTGGGTGGTGTAAGGAAGCTGTTCCTTCTTGATGAAGTTGAGCTTTCGGAACTCAACCGGACCAAGACCGGTTTCCTCGCCTGCCTTGTCGATCAGCCTTTCAATCAAGTAGGCAGCTTCCGGACGCCCGGCGCCGCGGAACGCGTCGGTCGGGACCGTGTGACTGTAGACGCCTTCTACCTTCGCAAACACAGCCGGAATGTCATAAAGGCCGGATGTCATGGTGGTGCCGACCCAAGGGATGAAGGGGCCGAACTGATGCAGATAGGCGCCCATTGCCGCCTTCACATGCACCTTCATGCCCAGGATCTTGTTTTCCGAATCCAGAGCCAGCTCTGCATGGGAGAGATTGTCACGGCCATGAGCGTCGGTCACAAAATGATCCATTCGCTCACCAGCCCAGCGCACCGGCACGCCCAGCGCCTGCGCCGCCAGGATCGCGAGCGGATATTCGCGGTAACAGAAGATTTTGGTGCCAAAACCACCGCCGACTTCCGGCGTTACAACCTGAACCTTGTCCGCTTCAAGGCCGAGGATTTGGCAAAGGACATCCCGCATCCCGTGCCCACCCTGTGTACCGAGGGTTAGCTTGAAACGGTCGCTGGTACTGTCGAACTCGGCCACACAGCCGCGCAATTCCATATAGTTGGCAACAATCCGGTTGTTGACGAGATCGATTGAAACCGTTTTGTCCGCGTTGGCAAAGGCCGCATCGGTTTTCTCTGCATCGCCGTGCCCGAAAGTGAAGGCAACATTGGTGCCGAACTCCGGCCAGACCTTCACTGCATCCGGCGCAAGCGCGTCTTCCATTTCCACAACGACATTCAGCGGATCGTAGTCGACCTCCAGCATCTCGGCGGCATCACGTGCGCCTTGCAACGTGTCCGCAACCACAAAGGCAATCGCGTCGCCGACATAACGAACCGTGTCGGAGCACAGCAGCGGCTGCCTCGGTAAATTGAAATTGCTACCGTCGATCTGCTTCAAGATGGCCCGCGTCGGCATGGATTTTCCGGCGACGTCCGGACCGGTCAAAACCATACGAACGCCATCCATCGCCCGCACTTCATCTGCATTTGCGATAGTGATCTTGGCATGAGCCATCGCAGAGCGGAGCACAAATGAATGCAGGCACCCTTCCGGCTGGTAATCGCCGGTATATATCCCCTCTCCCGTTATGAGCGGCAGATCTTCTTTGCGGCGCAACGGCGCACCAACACCGAATTTCGGAGTAGCCATTTGGTTCATGGAAGGGGCCTTCAGTTGACTTAAGTCTTTGCCGGTTGTCTGCAGCGCCTGGGATGCGCCAGCGGCGGGATGACCACAATATAGTCCTGCGTAATTAAACTGGCCAGTGCACTTTTTTGCAAGTCCCGGCCGCAAAGCCCTTCCCTTCTTACCGAATTCCAGTAGGTTTGTTCGCACACTCTCTTTTTGACCGTCGATCTGCCCGCCTGGCAGAAACCCAAACGCTTTTCGGTCAAATGCCTCTGATAAACCGCGACACGCCCTAAATGGATTCCACACCCGACAAAACGACGGCAGACCCGGCGGAACCCAAACCGTCATCGCCAAACCATTTCATCGGACGTTTGGCGCAGCGCATCGGTCAGCTGCCGCCAAACACGATCGGTGCGCTGTGGATTCTGCTCGCCGCTTTCATGTTTTCCATCATGGTGACGCTGATCAAGTTTCTGGGTCAGGATCTTTCCGTGTTTCAGATCCTTGTTGTCCGCCAAGCGCTGATGCTGCTGATCGTGGCGCCCAAGATCCTGCCGGGACTGCCCGGCTCGCTCGCCACAAAACGCCCGGGGCTTCAGCTGACCCGGATCGTCTTTGCGACCTCCGCAATGCTGTTGGGCTTCACCGCGATCATTGAGATGCCACTTGCAGATGCGACGGCGATCAGCTTTTCAAAGACGTTTTTCATCACCATCTTCGCCATCTGGTTCTTGGGTGAGCAAGTCGGCAAACATCGCTGGGGCGCAACCATTGTCGGCTTTTTGGGTGTGCTTTTGATGCTCCGGCCAAGCGGCGAAGGTCTCGTGGATCCCTTTGCCCTGATGGCGCTTGGCAGCGCGGCTTGTGCCGGGATGGTGATGATCGTCATCCGCATCCTGACGCGGACCGACCCACCCAACACGATCCTCACCTATCAGGCGATGGGCGTTGGCCTCATCATGATCATACCTGCATGGATGACCTGGCAAGCGCCGACACTGGAACAATGGGCGTTGCTGGCAGCTGTTGGTTTCTTTTCCTGGGCCGGCCAGATGGCCAACATCAAGGCGTTCCAAGCCGGCGAAGCCACAGCCATTGCGTCGCTCGACTACACCCGCCTGCTCTACGCCACCTTGTTCGGGGCCTTGATCTTCAGCCAGTGGCCCGGAGTTGAAACACTCATCGGTGCCAGCGTGGTCATTGCGGCCTCGATCTACACCGTTCGCAGAGAAGCCATCCGGGGCCGCCAACTTGCGCGCGCTTCGGACGGCCGCGGATACTCCAACTAAAAACGCGCCCGAATGGGGCGCGTTAAAGGTCTGGTTTCCAAATAGCGGAAGAATTTAAGCGGCGGCAGCGGCTCGTTTGGCGGCCTCTTCTTCCACGAGTTCCTTTTTCGACAATTTGCCAACCATGGTTTTTGGCAACTCGTCGCGGAATTCGATTTCCCGTGGCAATTCGATGGCCGACAGGTGATCCTTCAGGAAGGCCTTCAGGTCACCGGCGGTTAGGGAATGACCATCCTTGAGCTTGACGAACGCTTTCGGCGACTGCCCACGGTATTCGTCAGGGATCGCGATTACGATCGTCTCATCGACCGCGTCGTTCTGATAGATCGCTTCCTCGATGACACGCGGATACACATTGTAGCCGGAACACAGGATAAGGTCCTTGATCCGGTCGACCAGATAAATGAAGCCGTCTTCATCTTGGTAGCCGACGTCCCCGGTGTGCAGGTATCCATCTTCCGTGATGGTTTCTGCGGTGGCGTCATCCCGTTTCCAATAGCCCTTCATCACCTGCTGGCCGTGGATCAGGAGTTCGCCCTTCTCACCTTGGGCAACTTCGGTCTTGCGATCCTCAATATCGACGAACCGCACTTTGGTGCCTGGAACCGGACGCCCAATGGATCCTGCGCGGCGGTTCTCGTCCAGCGGATTGACCGCGGCAACCGGAGACGACTCGGTGAGGCCATAGCCTTCGACCAGAATACAGCCAGTCAGTTTTTCGAAGTTTTCCTTCACTTCAACTGGCAGCGGTGCACCGCCGGAGATGCACAAGTTGATGCTGGACAGGTCGTATTTCTTGGTCTCGTGCGAGTTATTGATCGCCGTGTAAATGGTCGGCACCCCCGGGAACAGGGTGACTTTCTTCCGGACGATCGACTCCAGCAGCATCTTCAACTCAAAGCGTGGCTGCAGCACCATCTCCGCCCCGAGTATGACGGAGAGATTTTGCCCCACCGTCATTGCGAACACATGAAAGAACGGCAGCACGCAGAGCATCTTCTCCTCGCCCGGCTGCGCTTTTTCAAAGATGTCGCGCATCTGTTCGATATTGGCGCACAGGTTCTTGTGCGTCAGCATTGCACCTTTCGGCACACCGGTTGTCCCACCGGTGTATTGCAGAACGGCGATTGTTTCTTCCGGAACGATCTCAACCGGCTTCGGCTTGCTGCCCTTGGTCTGCAGATCTTCAAAACGGACATGCGCCTCGTCCTGCGGGATCGCGGCAAGTTCCTTGCGCTTGAACAAGCTGAAGAGCGTCTTTTTGATGGTCGGAAGACAGAACGTCATCGGACAGACAATGATCTTGTCCAGAACACGTTCTTTCCGCACGTTCTCGACTTTGTCGTAGATCACCTTCAGATCCATGGTGACCATGATACGGACATCGGCGTCGCGGGCCTGGAAAGCGATTTCGCGCTCAACATAAAGCGGATTGAAGTTCGCGACCGTGCCGCCGATCTTCAGGATCGCGAAGTAGAATATCGTATAGAAGGGGGTATTGGGCAGACACAACCCGACGTGCACGCCGGGCCCTACGCCCATGGCTTGCAATCCGGCCGCGGTGCGGTCGACCAGGTCGCCCATCTCACGATAGGACCAGACCTTGCCCATGAAATCGGCTGCCGGCCGATCTCCAAAGCGTTCCGCTGAATTGTCGAGGTATTCGTGAATTGGACGGACCTTAAATGCCGCGTTCCACTCCTCCGCACTCGTCATGACGTTCTCCAACGCGTTTTCTCCGGCTCCTTTTACATGCGAGCCGGTTGATCGATTCAGCCCCCCTAAAGCTGAATCCTCCTCCCTGATCGGCAATGCACATCGCGATACCGACGCCGGTGTTCCCTACTGACATGACCCAAGCTTCCGTTCACGTCAACCAGCGACGTAACGACACCCCCGCAACTTTTTGCACTTCTAGGTATAAATTACCCAAAAATTGGCCAAACTTGCACTCAAAAGCTGCTTTCATAGGTCATATCGGCTCCGAACGAGGACGCTCTCTAGCGGCTTGGCCAGCGCCAGCGGGGCGGTTCCGCATCGGCGACTTGCGTCTCTCCGAGTTCCTTGTGGAGATGATGATGAAGGCACCCCCGCTCTCCGGCAAGAGCATTCACCAAAGGTGCCGCATGCGAGACCACCAGCACCTGGGTCTTTTCGGCAGCTTTGGAAATCAAGCGCGCCAACGGTTCCAGGAGCGAGGGATGCAGGCTGGTTTCCGGCTCGTTCAAAACAATCAATGGCGCCGGGCGCGGAGACAAGAGCGCAGCCGTCAAAAGAAGATACCGCAATGTGCCGTCAGAAAGCTCAGCGGCCCGTAGGGACCTCAACAGCCCTTTTTGTCGCATGAGCAGTTCAAAGTACCCCTCATTGACGGTGATCTCGATCTCCGCTCCGGGAAACGCATCGTCAATTGCTTCCGCCAAAGCGACTTCATCGCCAATCTCCAAAATGGTCTGAAGGGCGGCCGCCAGGTCTGCTCCGTCGGCGGAAAGCGCAGGCGTGCGGGTTCCGATCTTCGGAAACCTGGCCGGAGCCTCCCGGTCGGTGCGAAGATGATCATAGAACCGCCACGCACGCATCCGTTCCCGGAGCACAAGGAGCTCAAGACCGTCTTTCGGGTCGGCGGCATGGGTCATCATGCTGTCAAACCGCGCCAGATTTTGGACCACCGGCAGACGCTGCCCTTGTTGGGTCAAGACCCGAACCGACGGCCCGTTGCGCCCGGCAATCTCGTTAGACCGTGACAGCGCCTCTCCGGCCCAAAGGGCTTCGCACTTGATTTCAGGGTCCATTGAAAAATAGGAACGGCCGGCATCCGCAGGCAGTCCAAGGTCGATCGCGTAGCCGTAATCTTCGTCCGCAAATCCTAGTTTCAGGGCAACAGTTCCCTTTCGAACCGTACCTTGCACCGGCACTTCTCCCCGCTTCATGGCGCGCGACACGATTTCCGGACCAGCCCAAAGCGTTGAATTCAAACCACCTTCGGAGGCGAGCGATGCGATTGCACGCCCTTGAGCCACTTCGGCAAGGAGCCGGATCGAGCGGTACAGGCTGGATTTGCCGCTACCGTTGGCGCCCGTGATCAATGTAATCCGGTCGAGCGGTAATATGAGGTCACGCAAGGAGCGGTAACCGGAGACGGCAAAAGTAAGAAGCATGCCTGGATCCTAGAAACTGGCCAGAATTCGTTTTGGACTTTGTAAAAACTCGAACTAAGCTGCTAGATCAGCGGGCGGCAAATCGGGTTCGATTTCACACCTGAAGCTAATCGCTCTTAAGGTGATCGGGCATCTTTGGGCGTTTTCAACAAACGCCCAATGCTCTAATCGGGGCAACCTGTTGCCTGAACGCAGAAATTGAAAGGCCATGTTTAATCCCAAAGAGGCGGCGGATGATAGCCGCGCTTTGAACATTGTCATTTTGTTTTTCGTTGCCGTAGCGGTGATCTTCTCAATCGGTCTCCACTTCGACAGCGCCCTCAAATACTGGCTACTCAGCAAATTCGGTGAAACTGCGACCGGGACCGTTGTGCAGATCACCAAGCCTTCGGCCGATCCGAATGAGATGCGCGACCTCGCCCGGCAAAGCCCCCGCAACTATCTGAAAAACCGCCAGACTTGGGTAACCGGTGACAGCCTGCTTATTGAATTTCAACCAGAAAGCGGAACGCTTGAATACGTTTCTTTCAAGCGGCCGCCCGGCAGCACTGTTGGCCAGGCAGGCAAAGCAATCGACATCGTCTACTTGCCACTCAATCCGCGGATCGCGCACCCGCGCGCCCATCTTGCAGACTTTGCCTTTGACGCCAAGATCATGATGGGCTCGCTGATCGCCGCGATGATCACCTTTTGGCTGTTGGTCGAAGCGTTTGTCTCCTGGATCAGGTTCCGGAAAACCATGCGCCATTACTGACGACCAGAACCGCTACGATCCCTGGTCAACCAGCTCGAACTTGTTGACATCAAACATACCGAAATCTGTGATTTTGAGATGCGGAATGACAGGCAACGGCAGAAACGCCACTTGAAGAAACGGCTCCGCCAGTGTGCAGCCAAGCGCCTTCGCGGCATGTCGAAGGTCTTCCAGCTCATGACGCACCGTCTCGAACGGTTCCAGGCTCATGAGCCCGGCAAGTGGCAGGGCCAGCTCGGCCTTCACGCCGTCCTGGCCGGCGACCGCAAATCCGCCCTTCATCGCAATCACCCGGTTGACTGCATGGGCAATTGCTGCTTCGTCTGCGCCGACAACACAGATATTGTGACTGTCATGGCCAACCGAAGACGCGATGGCTCCTTGTTTCATGCCGAAGCCGTGGACGAACCCGAGGCCGATGTTGCCGGTGCCCTTGTGCCGTTCAACGACTGCGACCTTCAGAACGTCCTGCTCAAAATCGACCAGGGTCTTTCCGCCATTTACCGGCAACGTGCGTTTCAGATGCTCCGTGATGATTTTGCCGGGGATGACACCAATCACATCGGCTTCGCTGTTGCGGGCCGGAATGTTGAATGATGCCGCACTGACCTCATTGGCCTTGACGCTATCAAGCCCGACAGGTGCAACAATGCTGCGGGTGGCAAAGGCGGCATCATTGGCAACAACACCTCCGCAGATCGCGGTCTCAACGCGGCAGTCTTCGAAGTCACTCAACAAGGCGATATCGGCGCGTTTTCCGGGAGCCAACACGCCTCTGTCTTTCAGGCCAAAGGCATTCGCCGCTGACCAGCTTGCAGCGCGATAGACGTCAAACGGGCGGATCCCCTTGGCAATCAACCGCCGGATCATGCTGTCGAGATGCCCCTCCTCCGCAATATCCAGCGGATTGCGATCATCGGTGCAGAGCGCAACGAAAGCTGAGGTATCGGACGTCAAGACCGGCGCCAATGCATCGAGATCCTTGCAGACCGACCCCTCCCGCATCAGCACTGCCATGCCTTTGGAGAGCTTTTCCTGCGCTTCTTCAGCTGATGTTGCCTCGTGATCGGTGCGGATTCCGGCCGCCAGATAGCCATTGAGCGGTTTGCCGCCGAGCAAAGGTGCATGGCCATCGATATGCCCATCCTGAAAAGCTGCAAGCTTGGCAAGCACCTTCGGATCGCGCGCCAGAACACCTGGAAAATTCATGAATTCCGCAAGACCAATAACGCTTGGATGGTCTTTAAATGGCAAAAGATCTTCTATTTCCAGGCAAGCGCCAGCTGTCTCGAACGCGGTTGCCGGAACACAGGACGACAGGTTCACCTTCAAATCCATGATGGTTTGCAAGGAACTGTCCAAAAAATAGCGAATGCCTTCTGCACCCAATACGTTGGCAATCTCATGCGGGTCACAAATCGCTGTTGTGACCCCATGCGGCAAGACACAGCGATCGAATTCAAAGGGAGTTACCAGCGAAGACTCGACATGGAGATGCGTGTCGATGAACCCGGGCAGCGCTGTAAGACCTGTTCCATCGATGGTGTTTTCCGCCTCATAGGTGTCATGCGTTCCAACAATTCGGTCGCCGACAATGGCAATATCCGTCGTCACAGTCGACCCGTCGACGACGCTGAACATCTGCACGTTCTTGATGACCAGATCCGCCGAAATCTCCCCCGCACCCGCGGCTATAGCCTTGTCCAAAAAGCTCTCGTCGTGGCGGTGCGGCATGGTTCGGATCTCCTGTTCTTTTTCTAGAAGCGGACCTTAACGTTCGGCAGCCCGGATCAGAAAGCCCCCAACGGCATTTTCCACGTGGCAGATTACTGCCTGCAATTTCTCAACTCTCTTAGAGGGCGATCGAGCCCCAACCTCTGTCCAAATCGAGCGCATTATTCCGAATTCGATCTTCAACGTCACTTTCGATTAATTAAATCACATTTAATAATTATCGAAAACTCAATCACCTACCGCAGGACAGCAACGAAACGCTGCGACGCAGCACGGAAATCGAATTGACAGTTTCCCGAATGACGAGAATAATTTTTCCAAAATAAATAATTATGGTCTCGCACAGAATGCGGACCCGGAATGACCTAGGGAGGAGGCCAATGGATGAAATCCGAAAAAGCGGCCGCGGCTCGAATTCTGTCCAGCTGAGACGGTACAACGAGCGGATCGTCTTGCAGATATTGCGGCGCGCGGGAGAAGCGTCGAAGGCTGAACTCGCCCGGGCTGTGCAACTGACGAATGCGGCTATTGGCGCGATCATTCAGACCCTCATCGATGAGGGCCTCATCGTGGAAGCCGGCAAACGCCATGATGGCAGCCGTGGTCAACCCGCGACAATCCTTAAACTTGCGCCGCGGGGCGCATTTTCCTTTGGCGTTCGTCTGGACCGGACCAGCCTGGAAACGGTGCTGATGGATTTTTCGGGCCAGATCATCAACCGCCGGACGCATGAGATGATCCTGCCGGAGCCCGCGAAAGCACTCGCGGTCTTGACTGATGACCTGGAACACTTGCGGGAAGATCTGAGCGAGGGAGAACAAGACCGCATCACCGGTATCGGGCTCGCTCAACCCTTTAATCTTGGCGCATGGCTCCATGAACTCGGCTTGCCGGAGGCGCATTTTAAGGACTGGGAAGACTACGACCTCGCGAGCGCTCTTGAAGAGGAAACCGGCCTTCCGGTCTTCAGTGAAAACGACGGCACGGCGGCAGCTGTTGCAGAGCTTTTTTATGGTGTTGGGCGTCAGAACGACAACTTTGTCTACCTGTTTCTCGGGCCGGCAATAGGCGGCGGTCTGGTGATGAACGGTGATGTCGTTCGCGGCGTTTCCGGCAATGCCGGAGATGTTGCGATGATGCCGGTCCCGCCGAGCAAGTTATCGACTGCCAACGCTCCCCGTCAGGAATGGGACCTGCTCTTGGCAAGGGCCAGCCTGGTTGCACTCGCCCGGCATATGTCACCGGACAATTTTTCAAATTTGAGCCGCACCGATTTGCGGAGGGCCATAGAGGCAGCAGACGGCAAGGCACACGAATGGACAGAAGACTGTGTCAGCGCACTCGCCGTTGCGCTCCGCTCAGCCTTTGCGATCCTCGACATGCCTCTGGTCGTTTTGGACAGTGACCTCGGAAATGATTTCAACACCAGCTTTGCAGAAGCGATGGCCTCAGCTGTTGCAGATGCAGCGCCGGAGAGCCGGACCTCGCCTCAGATGGCAACCGGCAGCTTCGGACAGGATGCCGGTGCCGTCGGCGCGGCCAGCCTGCCGCAGTTTTTCAACTTCTCGCCCCGGACAGCGATCCTTACTGGAGGCAGGTCTCTTGGACCTGCTGGATCTGGCCGAAGCGAAGACCGTGCTGGTTTTCCGGCGCGGGCAGCACGGTTGGGGTCACATCTGGCCACACCCAACCGTCTTTAGAAACAGGCCAGGGAGGAAACATACAATGATCCGCAAACTACTCGCAACCGGTTCCGTTCTTGCCGCAATGGCAGCGACACCGGCCATGGCGGCTGACCTGTCCGCCTGCCTGATCACCAAAACGGACACCAACCCGTTTTTCGTGAAGATGAAAGAAGGCGCAACGGCAAAAGCCGAAGAACTCGGCATTGAACTGAAGTCTTTCGCTGGCAAAGTCGATGGCGACCACGAGACACAGGTTGCTGCGATTGAAACCTGCATCGCAGATGGCGCCAAAGGCATTCTGCTGACGGCATCCGACACCTCTTCCATCGTACCAGCGGTCCAGCAAGCGCGCGACAATGGGCTTCTGGTGATTGCACTCGACACACCGCTGAGCCCGATCGACGCAGCCGATGCGACGTTTGCGACCGACAACTTCCTGGCCGGTGAACTGATCGGCAAATGGGCGGCCGGTTCGCTCGGCGATGAGGCGGCAAATGCCAAAATCGCAATGCTTGATCTTGCCATCAGCCAGCCAACTGTCGGCGTGTTGCGCGACCAGGGCTTCCTTCAGGGCTTCGGCATCGATCTCGGCGACCCGAACAAGTGGGGCGATGAGACCGATCCACGGATCGTTGGCAACGATGTCACGCAGGGCAACGAGGAAGGCGGCCGCCGAGCGATGGAAAACCTGCTCGCCAAAGATCCGATGATCAACGTCGTCTACACGATCAACGAACCGGCTGCCGCCGGCGCGTATGAGGCCCTCAAGGCAATTGGACGGGAAAACGACGTTCTGATCGTCTCCGTCGATGGTGGTTGTCCCGGCGTGCAAAACGTCAAGGACGGCGTTATTGGCGCAACATCACAGCAATACCCGCTGCTGATGGCGTCGCTCGGCATCGAGGCCATCAAGGAGTGGGCGGACAACGGCAACAAGCCGGAGCCGACACCGGGCAAGGACTTCTTTGATACCGGTGTTGCACTTGTCACCGACAAGCCGGTGGATGGCGTTGAGTCCATCGACACCACAGAAGGCACCAACCTTTGCTGGGGCTAAGCCGGTAAAGACGAAAGCGAAGCGAAAGGGGCAAGACCGCCTTGCCCCTTTTTCAACTGGCGCATAGAAGGAAACGGGCATGACCTCAGAAACGAAGACGGACCGCGGCCCTGCAGAGTTTGAATCTGCAGCATCTAAAGGCCCGCAATCCGTTGCCGAGTTCGACGATCACCATCAGACCATCGGGCAAAAAATCCAGCACACCCTGCACCAGACGCCGTCTCTCGTGCCGCTGATTGTGTTGCTCTTGTCGATAGTGATCTTCGGATTGTTGCTGGGTTCGAAGTTCTTCTCGCCTTTCGCCATGACGCTGATCCTCCAACAGGTTCAGATCGTCGGCATTGTGGCCGCGGCTCAGAGCATCGTGATCCTCACAGCTGGTATCGACTTGTCGGTCGGTGCCATCATGGTTCTGTCGTCAGTGGTCATGGGTCAATTCACGTTCCGCTATGGGCTTCCTGTCGAAGTTGCCATTGCAGCCGGGCTGATTTGCGGAACGATCTGCGGCTACATCAACGGCTTCCTGGTGGCTGTCGTCAAACTGCCACCCTTCATCGTGACGCTCGGAATGTGGCAAATCGTTCTTGCGACCAACTTCCTCTATTCGGCGAACGAGACCATTCGCTCACAGGATATTTCTGAACACGCTCCCTTGCTCCAGTTCTTTGGCAACAAGGTTTCTGTTGGTGGTGCGATTTTCACCTATGGCGTGATTTTCATGGTGCTGCTGGTTTTGGTGCTGGCATACGTCTTACGCCAAACCGCGTGGGGCCGGCATGTTTATGCGATCGGAGATGATCCGGAAGCAGCGCAATTGTCAGGGGTTCAGGTCAAGCGCGTCCAGATTTCCGTGTACATGCTCTCCGGTCTGATCTGCGCCTTCGCCGGCTGGGCGATGATCGGCCGGATTGGTTCCGTCTCACCGACAACCGGTCAGCTTGCAAATATTGAATCCATTACGGCCGTGGTGATTGGCGGCATCTCGCTGTTCGGCGGACGCGGATCGATCCTTGGAACCCTGTTCGGAGCCTTGATTGTTGGCGTCTTCACGCTTGGGTTGCGCCTGCTCGGGGCGGATGCCCAGTGGACCTATCTCCTGATCGGCCTTCTCATCATCGCGGCAGTTGCTGTCGACCAGTGGATCAGAAAGGTATCTGTCTGATGGAACCCGTTCTTCAAGCAAGCAATCTGGTCAAACGCTACGGCCGTGTCGTTGCCATGGACCATGCCGATTTCGAACTCTATCCGGGCGAAATCCTGGCTGTGATTGGCGACAACGGCGCTGGAAAGTCGACCTTGATAAAGGCGCTCAGCGGTGCAGTTTTGCCGGACGAAGGAGAAATCCGGCTCGACGGCAAACCGGTGCATTTCCATTCGCCCATCGATGCCCGGTCTGCCGGGATCGAAACAGTCTACCAGACACTCGCCATGTCGCCCGCCTTGTCGATTACTGACAACATGTTCATGGGCCGCGAGCTTCGTAAACCAGGGTTCCGGGGCATATGGCTGCGCCAACTCGACCATAAAAAAATGGAACAGATTGCCCGGGACAAATTGAACGAGCTCGGCCTTTTGACCATTCAAAACATCAACCAGGCTGTCGAAACTCTGTCCGGTGGCCAGCGCCAGGGGGTCGCCGTTGCCCGGGCGGCTGCGTTCGGCTCGAAAGTGGTCATCATGGACGAACCCACCGCAGCGCTTGGTGTGAAGGAAAGCCGGCGGGTTCTGGAATTGATCAAGGACGTGAAAGCGCGTGGCCTGCCGATTGTTCTGATCAGCCACAACATGCCGCACGTTTTCGAAGTCGCAGACCGTATTCACATCCACCGGCTTGGCCGGCGCGCTTGTGTGATCAAACCGGACGACTTTTCCATGTCAGACGCCGTCGCGATCATGACCGGCGCCATGGATCCGCCCGAAGACATGGCGGCGTGAGCATCCGGCTACGAAACGAATAGGACCAACAATGTATTTGATTTGCGGTGAAGCCTTGTTTGATCTTTTCGGGGCGAACACCTCGGGAACAAGCGTCGGCTTTGATGGCCGGATCGGCGGATCGCCCTTCAACGTTGCCATGGGGCTTGCCCGTCTCGGCGAAGACGCCGCATTTTTCGGCGGCATATCGAACGATGTCCTTGGCGAGAAGCTGGTTGGGAAACTGAGAGACGAAGGGGTTTCCGATCGATTTGTTGTACGTAGCGACAATCTCACGACCTTGAGTCTGGTTCAACAGGATCCTGACGGCCACCCCGCCTATACATTCTATGGCGCCAATGCGGCCGACAGGATGATCACCGAAGGGGACCTCCCGGTTTTCGAAGTTCCGCCGTCATTCATTCACATCGGGTCTTATACGGCGCTCACAGAGCCCGTAGCCTCGGCGCTGAAAACCCTGATCGCGCGAGAGCATGCACGGTGTCTGATCTCCTTTGATCCCAATATCCGGCCAACCGTGGTCGCCGATATGGAAAAGTGGCGGAGCAACACAAACGCGATTATTCCAAACACCGATGTCATCAAAGTCAGCGACGAAGACCTCGCATTGATCGCCCCGGGAGAACCTGTTGAGGCCATCGCCCGCGATTGGCTCGCAGAAGGCACCAAGCTGGTGATTGTCACACGCGGGAAAGACGGTGCCTCCGCCTACACAGCTCAGTCTGAAGCAAGTGTGCCGGGCGTTGCAGTCGACGTGGTCGACACTGTCGGCGCCGGAGACACCTTCCAGGCAGCCTTGTTGTCCGGACTAAGAACACTCGGTGCGAACAACCGCGAAGGACTTACGGCGCTCGACCCTGCGCTACTCACGCGATTGCTGACATTTTGCACGCAAGCAGCAGCAATTACCTGCTCACGGCGCGGGGCAGACCTCCCAACCAGGGCAGATCTTGAAAAAGAGGGTTGCTCTTTGGTTTGAGGGGCTGACAAGAGAATTAAATCGATTTAAAAGACATTCGAATGTCACGATACTTAGACTAGAACGGCGAAATTCGCTGGCTTGGAAGGAATGAGAACATGGCGGTCCGCGTCATTGAAGTTGCCGAATTCGATCTGGTTGTGTTTGGCGCTTCCGGAGACCTTGCACATCGCAAGCTGTTGCCGGCCCTTTACCACCGGGATGCGGACGGACAAATGCCCGATGACGCGCGGATCATTGCCAGCGCACGCCGTGACTATTCAGACGATGATTATCGCGATTACGCCCGGAAGGCCTTGAAGGAGCATGTCTCTGATCTCGACGACGGGCATCTGGAAAAATTCCTGAAACGGATCCGGTATGTGAAGATCGATATCGGGACCGGCGAAGGCTTCGAAGATCTCAAGACCATTCTGGAAGAACGGGAAGATGTCACCCGCGCGTTTTACCTTGCGGTCGGCCCGGATCTCTTCGGCACAATTAGCGAAAATCTCGGCAAGATCGGCGTCGTGAACTCCCATTCCCGAGTGGTTATGGAAAAGCCCATCGGCAAAGACGGCGCATCGGCCAAGGCATTGAACGCAACCGTCGGCGCCGTGTTCAACGAAGACCAGATTTTCCGGATCGACCATTATCTCGGCAAGGAAACCGTGCAGAACCTTATGGCTTTGCGGTTTGCCAACGCCCTGTTCGAGCCCCTTTGGAATGCGGCTCACATTGACCACGTTCAGATCACGGTCGCCGAGTCGCTGGGGACCGGTGGCCGGGCCGGCTATTACGACACGGCGGGCGCACTCCGGGACATGGTGCAGAACCACATCCTGCAGCTTTTGTGCCTGGTGGCCATGGAACCGCCGGAATCGATGAACGCCGACAGTGTGCGCGATGAAAAACTGAAAGTTCTAAAAGCCCTCGCCCCGATTGGCGAGCACGATGCTGACAGGCTGACCGTCCGCGGCCAATACCGCGCCGGAGCATCCGCCGGTGGTGCAGTTCCAGGTTATCTGGAAGAGCTCGGCAATGATCAAAGCGGAACCGAGACCTTTGTTGCGTTGAAAGCGGAAATCGCCAACTGGCGATGGGCCGGCGTGCCGTTCTACTTGCGCACCGGCAAGCGTCTCGCCCAAAGGGTTTCCGAAATCGTCGTTCAGTTTCGCCCTATTCCGCACTCGATCTTCGATGAAGAGGCCGGAGCGATCACTGCAAATCGCCTCATCATCCGTCTTCAGCCGGACGAAGGCGTACAAATGAAGGTGATGATTAAAGATCCGGGCCCCGGCGGCATGCGCTTGCGCCAGGTGCCACTGGACATGAGCTTTGCCGAAGCTTTCAAGGTCCGGAACCCGGATGCCTATGAACGGCTGATCATGGACGTGATCCGCGGCAATCAGACCCTCTTCATGCGCCGCGATGAGGTGGACGCGGCCTGGGCGTGGATTGATCCGATCCAGGCAGCTTGGGCGGCTTCCAAGGAAACGCCGAAGGGATACACGGCCGGAACATGGGGCCCTTCAGCCTCCATCGCCCTGGTTGAACGTGACGGCCGCACCTGGGCGGAAGACGAACTGGTTTAAACGTTGAAAAGTGCACTACGAGAAGCACATCTCCGGGATTTAAATCGATTAAATGACACAAACAGTCATTACGCTCTATCTAGAGAGTTGAGAGAGAGAGCCCGGCTTCAACAGTGCCGGAGAATGAGGGAGACAAGCCATGACCATCAAGGATCGTGTCGGCGAGGTCACCGAACGGATCGTCAAACGGAGCCACGACAGCCGCAGTGCCTATCTTGAGCGTATCGGCAAAGCTGCAGACCGGGGCCCGCAGCGCTCGCGATTGTCTTGCGGCAACCTCGCCCATGGATTTGCCGCATGCGGGTTATCAGATAAAGCAGCCTTGTCCGGTGATGTGGTGCCGAATTTGGGCATCATCACCGCATACAACGACATGCTGTCCGCCCACCAGCCTTATGAGACCTATCCGGAACTGATCCGGCAGGCCGCGCGGGAAGTCGGAGCGGTGGCGCAGGTTGCAGGCGGCGTACCGGCCATGTGTGATGGCGTCACCCAGGGCCAGGACGGCATGGAGCTGTCCCTGTTTTCACGCGATGTGATTGCCATGGCGGCGGCTGTCGGTTTGTCGCACCAGATGTTTGATGCGGCCGTATTTCTTGGCATCTGCGACAAGATCGTGCCGGGTCTGACCATCGCCGCGCTTTCCTTCGGCCATCTGCCGGCTGTCTTTATTCCGGCAGGCCCAATGACCACAGGAATCTCGAACGACGAGAAAGCGAAGGTCCGCCAGCTCTATGCGGAAGGCAAAGTTGGCCGGGATGCACTTTTGGAATCGGAGTCAAAGGCCTACCACTCTCCCGGTACTTGCACATTTTACGGCACCGCAAATTCCAACCAGATGCTGATGGAGATCATGGGCCTGCACATGCCGGGGGCATCTTTTGTCAATCCGGGCACGCCACTTCGCGAAGCCTTAACCAAGGAAGCCGCCAAACGTGCGCTGGCAATCTCTGCCCTTGGCAATGAGTTCACCCCCGCTGGCCACATCATCGACGAAAAAGCCATCGTCAACGGCGTTGTCGGCCTGCACGCCACCGGCGGTTCAACCAACCACACCATGCACTTGGTGGCGATGGCTGCAGCAGCCGGGATCCGGTTGACCTGGGACGATATCTCCGACCTATCGGATGTGGTCCCGCTGCTTGCGCGTGTTTATCCAAATGGAAAAGCCGATGTGAATCACTTCCAGGCGGCTGGTGGTCTTGCATTCCTCATTCGCGAACTCTTGGGCGACGGATACCTCCATCAGGATGTTAAAACCGTCTACGGCAGCGATCTCTCCGGTTATACGGTCGAAGCCAAACTCGACGCGGACGGCAATGTCATCCGCGACCCTGCCCCGCAGACCTCCGGTGACGAGACGGTTCTGGCGACCACCGGCAAAGCCTTTCAGCCGACGGGCGGCCTGAAGATGCTGACCGGGAACATCGGCAAAGCGGTGATCAAGATCTCCGCAGTAGCAAAGGAACGCCATATCATTGAGGCCCCGGCTCGCGTGTTCCACACACAGGAAGACTTCCTGAAGGCGTTTTCCAACAAGGAACTCAATGGAGACGTGGCCGCTGTTGTCCGCTTCCAAGGCCCGAAAGCCTGCGGCATGCCGGAGCTTCACAAGCTGACCCCATCCCTGGGTATCCTTCAAGATCGTGGTCATAAGGTTGCGCTGATCACGGATGGGCGTATGTCCGGCGCATCGGGCAAGGTGCCAGCGGCCATCCACGTGACACCGGAAGCTGCCAATGGTGGCCCGATCTCAAAGATCCAGGACGGAGACATTATTCGGATCAATGCAGTCACCGGCGAACTGAGTGTTCTCGTGGATGAATCCACCTTCAACGCGCGACCGGTTGCACAAGAAGACCTGAGCCATCACCAATCCGGTGTCGGCCGTGATCTGTTTGCCGCATTCAGGGCCAATGTCGGCACCGCCGACGCCGGTGCGCAAGTTTTTGGCGTTTAAGGGAAGATTATGGGACAAGACATTACAAAAATCGAAGCGGTCATGACCGCAGCTCCGGTAATTCCGGTTCTGGTGGTTGAAGACCCGAAAAAAGCTGTCCCGATGGCAGAAGCCTTGGTGCGTGGTGGCTTGCCGGCCATTGAAATCACGCTCCGCACACCGCATGCCCTGGAAGCGATCGCTGCCGTCAATGAGCACGTAGAAGGCGCGATCGTTGGAGCCGGAACCGTGCTGACGCCTCAGCAGTATGATGCTGTTGCTTCCGCTGGCGCGCGGTTTGTTGTTTCACCCGGCGTAACGGATACACTCCTTAACGCGGCTGAGGAACACAGTGTGCCGCTGTTGCCAGGCGCGGCCACAGCCTCGGAAGTCATGAAGCTTCTGGAACACGGTTATGAACGGCTGAAGTTCTTTCCGGCGGAACAAGCAGGTGGCTCGCCTTATCTGAAGTCTCTTTCCTCGCCCTTGGCTGCCGCAAAATTCTGCCCAACCGGTGGTGTCAGCCTCGAAAAAGCGCCTGAATATCTGAAACTGCCAAATGTTTTGTGTGTCGGTGGGTCCTGGATTGCGGATGCAAAGGCAATCGCTTCAGAAGACTGGCGTGGGATTGAGGAGCGGGCGCGGGCGGCCTCCCAACTCGGCAAGTAGCAATGGGACTGTGAGCTTCCGTCATCAGGCTAAGGTTTATTAGGCTGATGCGGCCTCTGATTCCGGCGCCTCATCCTCGCTTCCGTCGACTTTGCGGTCCCAAAGAAGGCGCAGCCCGCCGGATGTGTCATTCCGCCAGGCAAATTCGGCAACGACAGGCTTGCCGAATTTTTTCATGGTTAAAAGCACCTCTTCCGGCAAAGCAGGCAGACTTTTTGCCATAACTTTACAACCGTTGTTACCCGCGTCCACGATCGTGCCGGCAATCTCGGTGATCCCTTCAAAGTCGGATATCTTCACTGGAATGCTGACGTTGTTTCGCTTCTCCCGGCGTTTGTCGGAAAAGCTTTCGGTCGATTTCACAAAAAGAACGGAAGCATCAGTGTCCTTGCGCGATGTAATCTGACATTTCACGAGTTTGTCAGAGTCTTTTGGGCGGATACCTATATTCTTGCTGAGTTCCTGAATATCGGGAGATGTCAGACGGCATCCCCATTCCCCGACATTGGAAACCACACCATTAACAACAGACAGATTGTCAAAATCTACAACGAGAACCTCTTCTTCGGCCTCGGGTTTATCCTGCAAGTGCGCAAGTGCATTCATTACCGCCTCCAACAACCCTTTTTACTTAGGGTTATTATCATTTTAAATCGCTTAACATCTTCAATTTTAGGTGCTTGATCTCAGAGGCAATTGACACTTACCCTGAGGCTTGAGGACGCCGACCCGTTTGGACTTGCGGCAACTCCCCCACACCAGAGTTCGGCCCGGAATGAAAGTACATCCCATCTTCTAGGAATGCAGGTCGCCGAAGACCTCACTCCGTCCAATGAACTGGCGTATTTTCATCCAATACAGATGGAGACGAATATGACAGCGTATTTTATGGCTCCGATTGCAGCCTTGGCTCTTCTTACGGTTCCCGTCGCGGCGAATGCAGAAAACCTTTGTCAGGGATATGGCCCGCAAACACCGCGCGATATTTCAAACACGGCCGGCACAAATACCGTTACGGCCGCTTTTGCGCCGGAAGCAGCAACACTCAACCTGTGTAATTTGCATACGCATACGAATGCGGAGCACAAGGGACCAGGTTTCTCAGTTTTTGTCGACGACAGCGACCATGGCGGATTTCGCTGCAACGAAACTGACACGTTGACCGAAGCTGAGCTTGCGGCACCAGAGTCCGATGCCTTTCATGGTGTTAAGCCAGGCGACACAATTGAAGTTCACTGGGTCTTTTCCTCTTGCAACGTTTCACCGGGGAAAGGTCTGGGCTCTTGCCTCAGCGACTCCTGCGTAAATCCGCAATTGCGTGTCGAAGCCCAAACCTTCTTGGTCGTCAATGATTCAAACGCTTTGGATTTCATGGACTTCGCTTACCAGGACAATATCGTGAACGGCCTCCATCAGCCAAAAGCGCTGCCCACCGGAACAGGGTCTCCTGTCACCTTTATTGGTTCAACGACGGGCCCAAGCTACACTCAGGCAAAATGCTCGCCGTTCCAGGTAACTTGGAACGTCCGGCCACAATGCGCCAAGGTCGATATCAATTCCCTGAACGCCTGGGCAGAAGCGGGAAACATTTTTCAGGAAGATCATTCTCATGGTGTCCGCCAATTGGTGACCGCCGAAGAACTTCTTGCGCCAATCAACTGACCTTTGTTCGCCGGCCAGCTGCTGGCCGGCCCCCACTTCCGGTAATCGTATCTTTCAGGATCATGACAGCTGTGCTATCTGATGCCGAAGCGCTGAGAACGCCCCGGAATTAGTAGTTTAAATCGATTTAAGGAAAGCCGCGTGACGCTCAAAACGACCTTCACCATGCTCGCTCAACAAGCCGAGAACCTGTCCGCGACCTCACTTAGAAACATGTTTCAGGAAGACCCGGACCGGTTTGCGAAGTTTTCCGCACGGTGTGACGATCTTCTGCTCGATTATTCAAAAATCAAATTGGATGCCAAGACCCTGGAGCTGTTGCTGCAAACCGCGCGCGAGGCGGAAGTCGATGTAAAACGGACAGCGATGTTTTCCGGTGACAAGATCAACGCCACCGAACACCGCGCCGTCCTGCACACGGCGCTCCGCAACCAGTCCACCGATCGGGTTCTCGTCGACGGCGAGGATGTGATGCCTGATATTCGCGCGGTCCTTGATGCTACGGCTGATTTCTCGGAGGCTGTAAGATCCGGAGACCTAACATCTTCAGCCGGAACCGCTTTCACTGACGTCGTCAACATCGGCATTGGCGGGTCGGATCTTGGTCCTGCAATGACCACTTTGGCGCTCGCACCTTACCATGATGGGCCGGAGCTCCACTACGTGTCCAATGTGGACGGTGCCCACATTGCCGACACGCTGGAGAAGCTGGATCCGGCCTCGACCCTGATCATTGTCGCCTCCAAGACCTTCACCACCGTTGAAACGATGACCAACGCGCAGACAGCGCGCAAATGGATCGCAGATGCTCTGGGCGAAGAGGCTGTTGGTGCGCATTTCGCTGCCGTCTCAACAGCCCTCGACAAGGTCGAGGCCTTTGGGATAGACGAAACGCGGGTTTTCGGTTTCTGGGACTGGGTCGGAGGCAGGTATTCCATTTGGTCGGCCATTGGTCTGCCGTTGATGATCGCAATCGGGCCAGACGCCTTCAACGAGTTTCTGGAAGGCGCATATGCGATGGATGTGCATTTCCAGGATGCACCGATGGAAGAGAACCTTCCTGTTTTGATGGCCCTGATCGGGATTTGGCACCGCAACGTTTTGGGTTATGGCGCGCGCGCTGTTCTCCCATACGATCAGCGCCTTGCCCGGCTTCCTGCTTACTTGCAGCAGCTTGACATGGAATCCAATGGCAAGCGTGTCAAATTGGACGGCACATTGGTCGACAGCGACACCGGGCCGCTCGTTTGGGGAGAACCTGGCACCAACGGTCAGCACGCCTTTTATCAGCTGCTTCATCAGGGCACGACCGTAATCCCATGCGAGTTCCTGATCGCGGCACGAGGCCATGAAGACGACCTGACGCATCAGCACGAGCTTTTGATCTCCAATTGCCTGGCCCAGTCCGAGGCATTGATGCTTGGCCGGACACTTGAGGAAGCCGCTTCTCAACTCTCGTCTGCGGGCTTGGGCGAAGATGAAGTCGCCCGCCTGGCGCCTCACAAGGTTTTTCCGGGCGACCGGCCGTCACTGACACTCGTCTATGACGAATTGACGCCTTTTGCACTCGGCCGGTTGATTGCCCTTTACGAGCATCGTGTCTTTGTCGAAGGCGTGATCTGGGGCATCAACTCCTTCGACCAATGGGGCGTGGAGTTGGGCAAGGAGTTGGCAACGGCTCTGTTGCCGATGGTCAAAGGCGAAGCTGAACCTGTGACAAAAGACTCCTCGACAAAAGGATTGCTCGGCGCACTGCAATCAGCAAACGCAAACACCTGACGAATTGGTGAATTGGGCGCAGGCAGACTCACAAGGCCATACTTTCGCCTCACCGCACAGGTCTTTGTGCGTCAATAGAAGCTTGCGTTGCTTTGCGAATTCCATAGGGCATGACGACAACCACGACTTATGTGGCGATTGCCGGTTTGGCAAAACCAACTTACGCTGTGTTCATTGATTTACGCTCCGTGATTCGCCATTGTGGAGTGAAAAGAGAGGTGCCGGCAGGCGTCCTTATAATGAGGAGATCTCAGTTATGAAAAAGCTTGTTTTGCTCGCAGGCATCACCCTTGCCTTGGCCGGGTGCCAATCTGACAGTTCGCGCGATCGCGCACTCGTCGGCGGCGGCCTCGGTGCAGCAACCGGCGCTGCAATTGGCGCAGCAGCCACAGGCGATGTTGGCGGCGCACTCGTTGGCGCAGCAATCGGCGGGGCAGGCGGTGCGATTGTTGGCGGCGCAACAACACCGAAAAATTGTGTAGCGTATGACCGCTATGGCAATCCATACCGGGTGGCTTGCCCGTAACCCTTGAGCATGTCCGGCCTCGAACATGCAGTGCACTAAAAAAATGAGAACGAAACGATGAAAAAACTCTTCTTGGTTGCAGCAACCGCTGCTCTCCTTGCCGGTTGCCAGTCCAGCAGCCAGACAGACCGCGCGCTCGTTGGCGGCGGCTTGGGCGCAGCGACCGGCGCAGTCATCGGCGCGGCGACAGGCGGCGGCGCGGGTGCAGCGCTTGCAGGTGCTGCAATTGGTGGCGCTGGCGGTGCCGTTGTCGGTGCGGCAACCGCGCCGAAGAACTGCGTTGCCTACGACCAGTACGGCAACCCATACCGGGTTGTTTGTCCGTAAAATGGCTGCATTGGGCGTTGGATAACCGGCCCCGTTAAGAATTGGTTAACCATCGCCCTTTCACCCTAGGCGGACCTGTTTACCGAAGGAGCGCCCGGGATGAAGCCCGTCATTGCCCTGCTATTGCTGACCCTTTTGCTTGCTGGATGCGTGAACACGGAAAGCCAGCGGGACAGGATGCTAATCGGCGCAGGTCTTGGAGCGGCGACAGGGGCAACAATTGGTGCTGCTGCGGGCTCAACCGGCGGAGCAGCATTTGCGGGAGCAGCCTTGGGCGCAATTGGCGGCGGCTTGATTGGCGTCGTGACGTCTCCACGCAACTGCGTGGCGCGCGACCCGGAAGGCACGCCCTATACCGTCCCCTGCCCCTGAATACAGCACTGTTGATGAATACAAAAAGGCCAGCCCGATTGGGCTGGCCTTATCTATCTGATTGCTTCGAACCAGCTTAAGCCGCTTGGCTTGCAGCCACTGAATTCAAGGCGCTTTCCGGATCGACATAGTCATATCCCAGCGCGGCCGCAACAGCTTCGCAGGTGACTTTGCCCTGATGAACGTTCAAGCCCGGAAGGAAGTTCGCATCATCGAGCAGCGCCTTCTTTGCACCCTTGTCTGCGAGCGCCAGAGCGAATGGCAGCGTCGCATTGTTCAGCGCATAGGTCGAAGTCCGTGGGACAGCGCCTGGCATGTTGGCAACGCAGTAGTGAACTACCTCATCAACGATGTAGGTCGGCTCTGAATGCGTGGTCGCCTTGGATGTTTCAAAGCAGCCGCCTTGGTCGATTGCAACATCGACAACGACAGAGCCTGGTTTCATCTTGCTGATCATCTCGGCAGTTACCAGTTTCGGCGCAGCAGCACCTGCAACCAGAACAGCGCCAACGACGATGTCAGCAGCAAGCACCTGTTTCTCAAGCGCAGCTTTGGTCGAGTAGACGGTCTTGAGCGCGGAGCCGAAGGTCTGCGACAGGTTGGAGAGAACCTGCGTATTGCGGTCCAGTACCGTCACATCTGCGCCGAGGCCCAGCGCCATGGTGATGGCATGCGAGCCAACAACGCCGCCGCCGATCACAACGACCTTGGCCGGCTCAACACCCGGAACACCACCAACAAGAACGCCGGAGCCGCCGTTGATCTTCTCAAGGCATTTCGCACCCGCAGTTACTGACAAACGGCCGGCTACCTGAGACATCGGAACGAGAAGCGGAAGACCACCATTGGCATCGACAACGGTTTCATACGCAATGCAGGTTGCCCCGGACTTTACAAGATCAGCCGTCTGAGCCGCATCGGGTGCAAGATGCAGATAGGTGAACAGGATATGGTGCGGGCGCAGCATGGCACGCTCAACAGCCTGCGGCTCCTTCACTTTGATGATCATCTCGGCAGCGTCAAAGATTTCCTGAGCCGTTGCAAGGATCTTGGCACCGCTGGCTTCGTAGTCAGCATCGCTGGCGCCGATCCCGGCCCCAGCATTCGTTTCAACAAACACCTCATGGCCGTGAGCTGTCATCTCATGAACGCTGTCCGGTGTCAGACCGACCCGGAATTCGTTGTTTTTGATTTCCTTTGGTACGCCAATCCGCATGATCCGTCTCCTCTGGTGCGGCTTGTTTATTGTCCTTGAGAATATCACCGGGAAAGACGCAGGTGCTTGCGTTCAAGACCTCTCGAAAAGCTATTTGTGCAATTTTATTGCGTGAATTTCACCAATAATCGAATATCGTGGTATCATTAAAAGAACCAATCGAATTATGTGCAGCGCAACATTATGATCCTCGACCGACTTGATCGAAAGATACTCAACGTCCTGCAACGCGATGGACGGATAGCCAATGCAGACCTTGCCGAAAAAATCGGCCTGTCGCCTTCTGCCTGCCTGCGGCGCATGCGGGCGCTTGAAGAGACCGGGGTCATAGACAGTTACGTTGCTTTGCTCGACCAGCGCAAACTCGGCCGGCGGATGGACGTGTTCGTTGAAATCTCGCTGACCGGTCAATCCAAGGAAACGCTAGAGAGTTTCGAACGAGCCGTCGCCCGCTCTGAAGAGATCATGGAGTGTTTCCTGATGGCGGGTGATGCCGACTACATCCTGCGCCTGACCGCAGCTGACCCGATAGATTTTGAACGTATCCACCGGGATCACCTGTCGCAGCTCCCGGGCGTGTTGCGGATGAAATCGTCCTTTGCCATCCGGCCGATCGTCAAACGCACAGCCTTGCCCTTGTCAGAAACAGTGGAAATGGCCGACCGGTAGGTTGCGTGTGTGAACCTATCGACGTTCCGGTTCCCGCCCGCTATAGTCGCGGCCCTTCTAAGAGGCTTTACAGGAACCCCGTCTGGTGTCCCACACGATTACCCGTTTTCTTGATACGACTTACCAACTTGCTGAATGTCCGACCTGGGACGAGCGTACCAACAGGCTGCTTTGGGCCGATATTCAAGGGCGAAGCATTCAATCCATGGATTGGGACACGCGCGCCATCACCACATGGCAGTTCGACAACGAAGTCGGGTCCTTTGGCCTGTGCGACGATGGTCGGCTGATCGTCAGTGTCTGGGACAAGGTGGTTCTGTTCGATCCTCAAACCGGCACTCAAGAGGTTTTGGCCGAGGTCGAAGCCGACAAACCTCAGACGCGGTTGAACGATGGAAAGGTTGGCCCGGATGGCGCCTTTTGGGTGGGCACAATGGACACAAGCTCTCCGCGGGAACCGATCGCCGGTCTTTACCGCGTCGACAGCAGTGGTGAGGTCGCGGAAATCCGGGACGAACTGCAGTGTTCGAACGGCCTCGCCTGGACGCCGGACGGCGACTACATGTACCACTCCGACACGTCACCGGGATGGATCGAGTGCTATGCCTTTGATGCGGCGACCGGCTCTTTGGGCGCGAAAATGTTGTTCACGCAGCAAACCAACGCCACAGGGCGCCCGGATGGCGCAACGGTCGATGCCAGCGGCAATTACTGGAGCGGCGGAGTTTCGTCCGGCGTGGTCAATTGTTTCGCGCCGAATGGTGAATTGCTCGAGGTGATCAAGATGCCCGTGCAAAGACCGACCATGCCCTGCTTCTGCGGACCGGACCTTGATCACCTGATTGTCACCAGCATCAAGCAACCGTCCGATCCGACCTCCGTCGAACCGGATACCCTTTCCGGCGGACTGTTCCTGATCGAAGGCCACGGCAAGAGCGGCCTGAAGACCCATCGCTTCAAAACCGCTCAATAGATCCGGAATTCAAAACCCGAGCTGGAGCCTTTCAAGCAGCATCATAAGTTGCTGTAGATCCGGGCGTTTTGGGTGCAGTCACGAGCGCTCACGCGTTTCAAAACCGTCCGGGCCGGCTGTATAAGCGTGTTCTGGACAACGGTCTGATAGACTGCGGGCCTGTGCACTTTGCAAAGGACCTGCCGTCCGTTGATGGTTTGGTATTCCCAACGTGTATGGGCCCGATGGGTCATAATTGTGCGTTTGATGTTTTTGTAGACCGCAGGCTGATGAACTTTTTCGTAGCAGGCCTTTGTCATGCTGCTGCCAAATGCTGGCCCCGCCCCCAGAACGGCCGCTGCCAAGACCATCACTTTGACGCTGTTTGGATACCGCATACTTTTTCCCTGTCTTGAAGTGACTGAAAAGAACACTTCACCCTAGGGAAAAACTTGTTTGATAAAAAGCAATTCTCCGAATTCTACTTAAGGCTTCCCTGCGACGCCTTCGATGCATGGCAAATTGCAATGATCCATACTTAATCCTCTCTTTCCAAGATGGCGGAGAAAGAGTTAAAGCGTCTTGGACATACCGACTTCTGCCGCTGGCTTGGCTCTTTATAGCCTAGCGGCAGCCTTTCGCCCTGATCGGTTGCCATACCGTGCGCGCCGGTTGCACCAGAACATTCCGGCTCACCGTCCGATAGACAGCTGGTTTTTGAACGCGGTGCGAGCTTGCCGGTTGTATCAACACCTTTTCCTTCACGTGACTGTAAACGGCAGGATGTCGTACCGCGACTTTTGAAGCCGGCTTGACCAGAACGCGCTGCGATGCCGTCTGATACACAGCCGGATAGTGCACCTTACACAAGATCCGGCGGCCTTTGATGGTGCGGTACTCCCAACCGCTGGACGCCGGCTTCACTTGCACCTTGTGATGCTGTGTCTGATAGACGGCCGGACTGGTGCGGTACGTGACGCGCTCCGGCTGAACAAGCACCCGGCGGGTTTGATACGCATACTTTGCCGGTTGCTGAACCACATAACTGCTGGCGGCTTGAACCAGAACAGGCTCATTGACCGTCTTGTAGACGGCTGGCACCACGGCCTGTTCATAGCAAGATGATGCATAACCGCCCGCGGCGGCTGCATTCAGCGCAAGTGGACAAAACATGAGCGCGGTAACTGCGCTCCAGAAGGTGCGACGCATAACATTCCCCCAGTCTGGCGCAAATCTGCGCCTGCACCATGACACTAGGGAAGCTTCACTTGAGGGAAAAGCAAAAAGTTAACAGCTGTTAACTTTTGTTCAGCCTGCCTTTGAAAGGTCCTGTTGCGCAGGCCCTTTCTCATAATCGGTATCTTCGTTGATGATATGCCGTGCTTCTTCCGGCACCCACTCCCCCCAACGTGGCTCCAGCTTGTGGTCGACCGAAACACGGTCGTCGAACACAAAGCATTCGCCCTTCCAGAGGCTTTTGTCTTCCGGCACTTTTTCCAGATAATTCAGAATGCCGCCTTCAAGGTGGTAGACGTCCTCAAAACCGTTCTTGAGCATCCAGGCCGTTGCTTTCTCGCAGCGGATCCCACCGGTGCAAAACATGGCAACCTTTGGCTTGGTTTTCAGGTTTTCCTGATCGTGCACCCAGTCCGGAAATTCGCGGAAGGACTGGGTTTCCGGATTGACCGCCCCTTCGAACGTTCCGAACGCATATTCATAGTCGTTCCGCGTGTCGATGACGATCACGCCCGGCTCGGAAATCAGAGCATTCCAGTCTTCAGGTTTGACATACTCGCCCACAACTTCGTTCGGATCGATGTTGTCGACCGCAAGCCGGACGATTTCCTGCTTCAAACGGACCTTCATGCGTTTGAAAACATGGCGGTGTGTCCAGGACTCTTTGTGCGTAAGTTCAGCGAGACGCGGATCGGAGCGTAAATACTCAAGGACAGCGCGTACACCGGTTTCAGGACCACAAATGGTGCCGTTGATGCCTTCGGACGCGAGCAGAAGGCTGCCGCGCACGTCTTGAGAGACGCAGAACGTTTTGAGCGGATCCCGCATCTCCTCGAAATCATCGAGGGGCGTAAAATAATAGAGGGCTGCGACAAGAAAGTCGTTCATGGGGCTTTGTCTTTTTGTTTGAAAGGCGCCATCGGGCAAGGCCCGTTTGGCGCCCTGTATACAGCGACAGCCCCCTGCCTGAAAAGTCCGCAGTTTCTCGGACCCCTCCAGAAACACCCGTCGAAGCCACCGGTGGCGGTTATTGAACCGCGGTCTTCAACGCCTTCAAAAGGTCCAGGAGATCCTGATCCGGGTTCTCGGCGGCCGCGGCGGCAACGCTGCTGCTCTCGGTGACCTTGTGCAGCTGCGCGATGCCGGCTTTCAATGCGCTTTGGGCCAATTGGGTCTGCTGTTGCTGCGTCGCCACCGCATTTTCATACAAGATGCTAAGCGAGTTTGCGTTGGAAACATAAAGACTGGCCGCTGCAACAGCAGGTGACAGTCCGAGAACGAGATCATTGAGATTTGCCGCCTCGCCGATCTTGGACAGGGACTCCAATTCAGCTTCAAGGGAATTTAAAGGCACATCAGCCGGTTGCTCCGGCTGCGCTTGAGATTTGCTTGGCATGATATCTTCCTTCACTTGCCGGATCATCCGGTTTGGTGGGGCCTCACCTGCCCTTGCGCCTTGTCCCGTTGGATCCACACTTTTGGATGCGCCCAATTATCATCCGGGCGATCGGGATGAGACTGAAGGAAATATCAACCTATAGTTGTTAATTCTTTATTGCTTCATGCAAGCGTAATGGCTCCGTTCCAGAAACTGGAACAGAGCCAATGGCTTATTAAGCGGATTTCGACTTACCGGCCGCCGCTGAAAGCCTGTAGGACCGTCATAAGACCGGTGAGGTTGTCGGCAACACCGGTCTGGCCAACTTTCTCGGTCGCACCCGCGCCAGCCATGGTGTCCATGCTGTAGATCTGCATGACGCCCTGGTTCACTGCAGCTTGCGCCAGAATGTTTTGCTGCTGTTGTGCGGCCACCGCATTTTCGAACAAAATGCCGGTTGAATGTGCCATCGACTGGTACAAAGTGCTGATGGCCATGGCCGGGGATTCACCAACCACCTTGACGTTGGATTGGGTCACGGCGTCCGTGACCATTGGGTTCACTGTTACGGGGTCTGCCATATTTGCTACTCCTTGAGCTGAGCCGGTTCACGTTCGGCTATCGGCACTTGGTTAGACGCCCGCAAATCACCTGTGTGAAAGTAAACTTGGCTTATCTGATTGATAAAAATGGAAAAACATCAATTCGGACTGAGAAGCGTCCCGTCAAACGAAACGCCCGCCGACGATGGCGGGCGGGCTCACATGTTCCTTTTGCAATCTGGTTTACGATTTCGGTCTATTTTGTTGCTGGCCCGCGTTCGCTTGAGACCGGAGCCTCGCGATTTGGCGCTCAACCTCTCTGGCAACCATCGAGTTGATGTTCCCCATCAATGTGTTGAGCTGGTAAGCAACCTTTGGATCAGCCAAAGCCGCTGCGCCCGGCCCAAATTGCGGCATGCCCTGGAACGCCTCCCCCTTCTTCTGCTGACTGGCTTTCAAAAGCTCAGTGAGTGAAGCCTTGTCATTCAGAAGTTTTTCAAGGGCAGCCTGCTGCGCGGACATGGTATTGGAAAGTTGCTCTGCCTTGTCCCGCGCATCGCTCAGGACGCGTTCCACTGCTTGCATCCCTTCATTCAGCGCGGCATCCCCGGCTTCCTTTTTCTTCAAAATTTCGGCTGCGATCCCGACAACAGCCGGCAATGACCGGTAGAGGGACTGGTAGTCGGACTGCAATGTCGAGGTTTTCAGGAAACTCTCAAGGATTTCCTTGAGGAGGTCTGAACCTCCGCTGCTTCCTCGGCCAGTGCCAGAGCCAATGCCTGTTGCTGATCCTGAAGCGGCGTTTTGTTGACCGTCGCCACTAGCCCCACCGGAAGCTGCGTTTGATGGCACCTGTTGGGTGCCGGTAGCTTGGCCGTCAGTTCCGCTGGAACGCGCTGTCTTTTGAGTTGACGTGTCGGCTTCCACAGTCCCTTGCGTACCTTTGTTGCTTTGGGCGGAGGCCTTCGGATCACCCGCGCCTGCGGGGTCGGCTGGACTTGGTTTGCGAACCATTTTCCGGCTCCTTTTTCTCATCGCTCGGCTCAGACGGTTGTTGTTCCCATTCCGATAGTGGGGCCTCACGGTCCTCCAGTCTGGAAATCAGCTGCTCGCGGATTGAAGCAATCCGCCGTGCACTCAGACGTCCCGACTTTGGTTCTGTTTGATCGGCGCTTTCGGCTTCCGCCCTTCTCCGGTACCTGCATGCAAGGATATCCCGGTTCCAATCACGAATTTGACCTCGGCAATGCTCCTGCGGGCGCTGCGGACGGTCCGGCCGCGAACTGGACGCATCCGCTGGAAGACTGTGATCGGTGTCGCTAAAAAACCCTGGATCCACACAGCCGCACTGGCCATGTTTTTGCGATCCTTCATTCGCCGTCTCGCTTACCTGAATGCTGTCACCTGCCTCAGATGCAATCGGATCGTTGATACCTTCCAGGGCCCGCAGAGCTGCTTCCACGGATGCGCGGGCCTCCACCAGATAGGTTGACCGTTGGGCAAATTCGATATGGATTTCCGGTTCTGTAAAATTGCCGCGAACCTGTTCAGCAACTTCGGCCCAGTTCACCAGGCACTCAAGAAGAAGGTCATCAATCTCGCGGTAGGCGGTTATGAGATGTACGGTCATTTCTTTCTCCCGGTCATGCGGTCCAACAGACGGTTGACCGTCTCCTTTTCTTCCGCGCTCAGGTCTTCAAACGCTTCTGAAATCGTTTTTTCCTTCCGAACTTTTGGATGCTTCCCTCGGTCGCGGTCTTTTCCGGGAGCGCTTTTATCGCTGCCTGTTTCGTCCCGGCCCCGGTTTTCGTCGTCGTCACCCGCAAGAGATTGGGGCGTAATCAAAAGCCAGAAACCCGTTTCCTTCCCGATGGCCGGAATTGACGTCCCTCGGCACGTCAGATGATGTGCAAACATTGGCTGCCTCCTATTGGTTCAGCCCGCAAGATTATGACCCCGTTTTGAAATCAGAGATCACCGTTTTGGCCGAGGTTCCTGCTGCCGTACTTACGCTTCCATAAACACCCACCGCCTGTGTCACCATTTGCTGGATGTCCGTCAAAAGCGGGATTTCCTCACCGGCAAGCGGCGGATTCTCAGCCGCTTTCTTGATCGCGACGGCCTGTGCCGCCACCGCGATCTGCATGATTGCATTCATGTAGTTCGCAGCGTCTTGAACCGCGAGACCGGTTGTCTGGCCAACCATCAACTCCGGTGGTGTCGCCACCATGGTCGATGCATACTCGGCATTTTCATAGTTGGAAAACTCGGCAGCCTGAACGGCTTGTTGATTGAGTGCACTGGTGGTCGGCGCGGTGGGCGCAGCCTGAGCAGGTTGCGGAGTATTCTGCCCTACTGTGTCACCGCCTTCTCCGGGACCGGCTCCGCTTGGCGCGCCGTTATCAGACTTATCGCCGTTGCGATTCTTGGAAGCTGTCATAGCCTGTGTGTCCTTCTGCGCCGCAGGTTTCAGGTGACCGTTTGCATCGCGTGATAATCCCGGAACGGCGGCATTGGCCTGTGTTGCCGGGTCCGCCGGTTTCGAAGCCGGCTTATTTCTGCCCATCAATGACTTGAGCGCGCCAAACATCACTGGTTACTCCCTGATTGACGCCCCTTAGGCCCGTTAGCCGGATTCGCCGATATCCATAATCAGCTGGCACGCCTTGGAAACCACCGCGGTGGTGATCTGGTTCATGGCCTGCTGGCTGTGGACCGCGTTCTGAATGGACAAACCGGAAGCGTGGCTTGCCACCTGATAGAGGCTGGCAATGGCCTGGGCCGGAGCCTCGGCGACAACTTTGACGTTGGTTTGTGTCACCGCATCCGTGATCTGTGCATTGACAATGTCAGCCATCTCTTCATCCAGTTCCGTTTTGATCGCGATCCAATCGGCCTGTGTATCCGGTACGAGCCGTCAGGAGAGTGGACGCTTCATTGCACCGCCTGTGACACCGGGCGGGTTTGTTTGCCGCGCGCATTGTCTTCTCCGACTGCCTCGCGCAAATGCTGACGAAGATGCTGGACACGCTTGCGCGCAAGCGGCTCCGAAATTGCCATGGTGACGGCAATCTCTTTGTAAGTGCACTCTTCGCAAAACCTCAGCCGGAAAATGCGCTTGAACTCCGGTGTCAGTGCATCCACTGCCGTCAAAACAGCCCGCAAAGCATCCTGATGCCGCAATGTGTTCTCTTGATCCGGCTGCCTGTCTGCAAGGTCAGCTTTGTGATCTTGATAGATGTCAGCTCCGAAATCACGAACCTGGCGCTCTGACGTCTCCTTACGCAAACGGCTGATATATTCGTTCTTCATCGCGAACAGCAGGAAAGCCCGCGGTTCGCGAATGGCCGTATGGTGCCGCTCAACGTGGCTGACCGCCTTAATCAAAGTCGCCGACAATAAATCCTCAGCCGCCTCCCGATCTCCGCGGGTCAGGCGAAGTGCTCTGCGGCGCAACACCTGCCCATCATCAATCCAGCTCATCCAAAGGCTTTGCGCTGGACCATTCCACCTTAGCACCTGTGCGTTCTGGCCTGTCATACGGCGTCTCCGTTTCGCACTTTGAACCCGTTTTGTTCACACAACCCAAGGACGCTAGGAATATTTTCTTGTGATCTGTTTTTTGGAAATTTATCGGAAAAAGCTTGCCCCAGATCATAAAATCGCCAACAACACCATGTTTTCATTGTATTAAGCTATGCTGGCTTCATAATGCAGTTTAGCATACGGTTTCCGCAGCACAACTGCGAACACAACCTTAAATAGCATCAAGCGTTTTTAAGGGAAGATACGGGACATTGTAAGGAAAACGGCGTGATCAGCAGCAACGCAGATTACGAATGAGAGAAACAGGCAATGTATCCAGACCGGCCAGCCCCGAATAAACCCTCATTTTTGCAATTATTCCACATCGCGGCCAAATGTGATTGCCTTTATCTTTTGGACTTTTATTGCCAACTGCTCTTCTCACACAACCGCACAAGCCACTTATCGGAAGAACAACAGGCCTTTCTGGCAAAAGCTGCCCATGATGATATTATTGCCGTTGCTGCTGAGCAAAACAGGCGTTTGCCTCCTAGAGATCAGTTGCTGGTGTGCGGCAATGAACCTTATTTCATCAAGCCAATGCCAATCGAAGCCGTCGAAAGCGGCTTGGCCGGGGATGAGGAAAAATTTCTTTTCAATCTCTGGCACGAAAACAAAGGCGTCATTCAAAACGATGATCGCCTGACGAAACTTTCCTCAAAGTTCATTCTCACCTTGCCCGAAGCCGATGCAGGCAAAGTGCCTGAATTGACCTTTGCCGGGCGCGATAGCACGTTCCGCAGGATGTTTCCGGCAGCGATCGCGAACAACCGTCCGGTGGTGGACGTGCTCCCGGAAAAATACGTGGCGGCGGCAACGGATGCCTATCATATGGCAATTGCGGGAGAGCCGTCCTTTGATATTCAAAGAACAGGACCGCTCCTCGGGCCGAAGGTGCCGAATATCACTCAGCAGCGACTTGTGCTGAAATTCAAGTCCTCATCCGGATTTGAAAGGGTTTTCAGCTTGATCCGGATCCTTCAAGTTCACGAAGCTCCAAACCGCACGAAAGGCACAGCTTCGGAACTAGAAAACTAGCGCCGGCGAGGCGCAAAACCATGCGCCTCTTACATCCTGAACCTAAGCGGCCTGCGGTATCACCTGCAAATCACGCAAGACAGCGCCTGCGATTTCAAAGGACCGGAGACGCGCCTTGTGATCATGGATCATGCCAGTGACCATCAACTCATCTGGCTTAAACCGATCCAGCAGATGCTGAATCTGAGCGTGGACCGTCTCCGGGGAACCCGTCGCAGAACAAGAGAGCGCATGTTTCACATGCGCAAGAACAGGCCCCGGAATATCTAGAGACAAATCCTCTACCGGATACGGGAGTTTGCCTGGCCGCCCGGTTCTGAGGCGCGCAAACGCAAGATATTGCGAGGACCGAAGATACTGTGCCTCTTCATCGTTTTCCGCCGCACAGACACCTGCGGCCATCACAGCATACGGCTGATCCAGATATCGCGACGGCTGAAATTGGGCCCGGTAGATGGTAAGCGCCTCATCCAGCATATCCGGCGCGAAGTGTGAGGCGAACGCATAAGGCAAACCATAGTGCGCCGCCAACTGGACCCCATAAAGGCTTGATCCGAGGATCCAGACCGGAACATGTGTGCCCGCGCCCGGAATTGCCCGGACACGTCCGCCTTCTGCCTCATCAGCGAAATAGGCGAGCAATTCCTGGACGTCCTGAGGAAAGGTATCCTCCGGCGCCATGTGCCGCCGCAAAGCCCGCGCCGTTGCCATATCTGTTCCAGGTGCCCTTCCCAAGCCCAGATCTATCCGGCCCGGATAAAGGCTTGCCAGCGTACCGAACTGTTCTGCGACGACCAGCGGCGCATGATTGGGCAGCATGATCCCACCGGCACCAACCCGGATTGTGCTGGTCGCCCCCGCGACATGCCCGATCACAACAGCGGTCGCCGCACTGGCAATCCCGGGCATGTTGTGGTACTCTGCCAGCCAGAACCTGTGATAACCGTTGACCTCCGCCAGCCGGGCGAGCTCGACCGAGTTATTGAGTGCATCGGCTGCCGTTTTGCCCTCCGGAATGGGCGATAGATCGAGTAGGGAAAACTTATGCACGAGCAGCTCCTTCGTGTGGCAGCTATTCACTCGAACACAACCATGCAAGCCTCAAGATCGTATTTCAACTGACACCGGCTGATTTTGTTCCCCACAACCATCCTGACCCAGCATGCAGGAGCTGTTGCTTTTTTTTGGTAAGGCGATTTGCCGCAACCGGGCATCAGAAAGCACGTGAAAATGCGGACGAACGGCAGAACCCCGCTGTGCTAGCGTCACTTCATCGAGTGAAAGCGATGGGGGCAACTATGAAGTTTCTGATTGTCTATGCGAGCACCGAAGGACAAACAAACAAGATTGCCAAATTCATGGCCGGATTGCTGACCAATGCTGGCCACCAGGTTCGGTTCCACAACGTCAGCGATGTTTCTGAGGGGCTTGCAATTACAGACTATGACCACGTGATTGTCGCAGGGTCTGTGCACTCTGGAAAACACCAGCCGGATCTTCAGCTTTTCGTTTACGCAAATCGCGAACGGTTAAAGAAGGTGCCAAGCCTTCTCGTTTCCGTGAGCCTTGCGGCAGCATTTCCCGACACCCGGAGCGAAGCCCAAGGATATGTCGACACATTTTTGGAGGCCACGGAGTGGCAACCGACGCATACGCTCCTGACCGCTGGAGCAATCAAACCGGGGATTTACGACTGGTTTCAAAAATCAGCCTTGCTGGAAGGGGATCTGGCGGCACACCTTGATGAAGATCTTCAAGAAACGCGCGAATTCACAGATTGGGATGCATTAGAGCAGACGACTGTGGAGCTCATCGCAAACTAATGTGAGCAGCGTTTAAGCCGGCCCAATTTGATTTCGTGGTCAAGGGGTAATTGGTGGGTGAGTGGGGGCTCGAACCCCAGACCCGCTGATTAAGAGTCAGCTGCTCTACCAACTGAGCTACACACCCAACGCGATGGCGATGCCCAAGGGCTTCCACCGACCGAACGGATATATAGTCGCCACCATCCAGCTGCAATGGCTCTGTGACACTTTTTGTCATGCCGCTCAGCCGTTTTCACAGCGTCGGTTCAGCTGCGCAATACCACAACTGCGCTCTGGCCTGACCACTGGATGCTGGAAATTTTCAAAAACATTGCAGATCTTATGCGCAACAAATGAATTTTTGGCTTGACCCCTCCCCCCTGCCTCACTAGGGTGCGGCGCATCAAATCGGGCCGGAAGAGCCGGTTTGTGCGTTGGCTGAATGCAGCCCAACGTGTGGAAACGCCGCACTTTCTTCCAAATGGTCTTGTTATCAAAGACCTGCAGCATCAAAGGACCGGAACGACATGATGATGTCGCTCATTCTAGTAGTGGTGGAAAAGCGCGCCCTGGCGGGATGACCCCGACTGGTATAATGGCGCGCGACCAAGGCTCCCTCAGGGGCCTTTTTTTGTATCCGCCGCCTGAAACGCTTCTTCTTCCGGACTTTGATGCCGCAGCAACGGGGCCAAAACCAAACTTGAGAGCCAATAGCCTGACCCATCAGGCGAACATGCAAGGACGTGAGACGAATGACACGGGAAATGACCGGCGCTGAAATGGTTATCCAGGCGCTGAAGGACCAGGGAGTTGACACAATCTTCGGCTACCCGGGTGGTGCTGTGCTTCCCATTTATGACGAGATCATTCAGCAGGACGGCCTTGAGCACATTCTGGTGCGCCATGAACAAGGGGCTGGCCATGCTGCGGAAGGCTATGCGCGCTCTACCGGCAAACCCGGCGTTGCCCTGGTCACATCCGGGCCCGGCGCAACCAACATGGTCACCGCCCTGACGGACGCCATGCTCGACAGCATTCCGCTGGTTTGCATCTCTGGCCAGGTTCCGACACATTTGATCGGCAACGACGCTTTCCAGGAATGCGATACGGTCGGCATTACACGCCCCTGCACCAAGCATAACTGGCTGGTCCGCAACGTCGATGATCTGCCGCGCATTCTGCATGAGGCATTTTATGTCGCGACCTCCGGCCGTCCGGGCCCAGTCGTTGTCGACATTCCAAAGGACGTCCAGTTCGCAACCGGCACCTATCAGGGGCCGACCCCGAACCCGGCTGCAGCCCACAAGAGCTACCGGCCGCAGGTCAAGGGTGATGCAGCCTCAATCCGCATGGCTGCCGAAATGATGGCGGCCGCCAAGCGGCCGATCCTTTACACAGGCGGCGGTGTCATCAACTCCGGCCCGCAGGCCACACAGCTGTTGCGCGAGCTGGTGTCGCTGACAGGCTTCCCGATTACCTCAACCCTGATGGGTCTCGGCGCCTACCCGGCCTCCGGTGACAACTGGCTGGGCATGCTCGGCATGCATGGAACCTACGAAGCCAACATGGCGATGCATGATTGCGATCTGATGATCAACATCGGCGCGCGCTTCGACGACCGGATCACCGGGCGGACCGACGCGTTCTCGCCGGGCTCCAAAAAGATCCACATCGACATCGACCCGTCCTCCATCAACAAGACCATCAACGCCGACCTGCCGATCATTGGCGATGTCGGGCATGTTCTGGAAGACCTCGTCCGGATCTGGCGCTCTTCGTCGTTAAAGGCAGATGCGGCAGCCATGAAGGAGTGGTGGACCCAGATTGACGCCTGGCGCGCTCGCAACTCGCTTGCCTACAAGCCGAACAACGATGTCATCATGCCGCAATACGCCATTCAGCGGCTCTACGAACTGACCAAACACCGCAAAACGTTCGTCTCAACGGAAGTCGGGCAGCATCAGATGTGGGCAGCCCAGTTCTACGGTTTCGAGGAGCCGAACCGCTGGCTGACCTCCGGCGGCCTCGGCACCATGGGCTATGGCTTGCCAGCTGCGATCGGCGCGCAGGTCGCTCACCGCGACGCCTTGTGTGTCGATATCGCAGGGGATGCCTCAATCCTGATGAACATCCAGGAAATGTCGACGGCTGTTCAATATCGTTTGCCGGTCAAGGTGTTCATCCTGAACAACCAATACATGGGCATGGTCCGCCAGTGGCAGCAACTTCTGCATGGCAACCGCCTGTCACATTCCTATACGGAAAGCCTGCCAGATTTCGTCAAGCTGGCCGAGGCCTATGGCGGGGTTGGTTTCCGGGTGGAAAAACCCGGTGATCTGGACGGTGCCATCGAGGAAATGATCGCAGTCGACAGACCTGTTCTGTTTGACTGCCGGGTTGCAGCACTCGCCAACTGCTTCCCGATGATCCCGTCGGGCAAGGCTCACAACGAAATGCTGCTTCCGGACGAGGCCAATGACGAGGCCGTTGCGAACGCGATTTCCGCTGAAGGCAAGTCCCTTGTTTAAGGCCAGGTCACAAGGATTTTTGAGAAGATGAACGCACAAAACGTCAATGCACCTTCCGCCTATTTCCTGGCCGAAGTCAGCAATGAAATCGAAACCCATACCCTATCGCTGATCGTTGACAACGAACCGGGCGTGCTTGCCCGGGTGATCGGCCTGTTTTCCGGACGCGGTTACAACATCGACAGCCTGACCGTGTCGGAAACAGAGCACGAGAAGCATTTGTCCCGGATCACGATCGTGACGACCGGTACACCGATGATCATCGAGCAGATCCGCCACCAACTTGACCGCCTTGTGCCTGTGCACCGTGTCACCGATTTGACCGTGAGGGCCCGCCGCCTCAACCAGGACAAGCCGTTGGAGCGGGAACTGGCGTTGGTCAAGGTCGTCGGTGACGGTAACAAGCGCTTGGAAGCGTTGCGTTTGGCAGATGCATTCAAGGCCACCGTCATTGATGCAACGACCGAGCATTTCGTCTTTGAGATCACCGGCCGGACATCCAAGATCGAGCAGTTCATCTCGATCATGAAACCGCTCGGACTGGTCGAGGTCTCCCGCACCGGTGTCGCTGCGGTTCAGCGCGGATCAGAGGGCCTCTGAACGAAGTTCTTTGCAAAAAAACATGGCCCCGGTGACTGCACCGGGGCTTTTTTTGGCTGCGTCTGATCCAAGTCAGTCCGGCGGGTTCTTAACGCCAAGTTTCTCGAACGTTATCTCGCGACCGGACGGCCTGTCATGATATCCGGATCGTCTTGCTGCGCCTCAAGGAGAGCGACCAAGTCGGAAAACGGCATCGGTTTGGCAAAGTAATAGCCCTGAAGACGATCGCAGCCGAGCTTAGAAAGAAGGTCTGCCTCTTCCTTGGTCTCAACCCCTTCCGCTGTGACGCCGAGCTCCAATGCCTGCGCAATCTCGATGATCGAGCGCAGCAAGCGCAATCCACCGCTCCCGGCCGTCACCAAAGGTGCCAAACGGCGGTCAATCTTGAGCCGGTCGGGATTGATCCGCTGCAGTGCGACCACCGATGCCCGGCCACTGCCAAAATCGTCGACTTCTATGGAAATCCCCATGCCGCGAAGCTCATCCAGCCGCTGCAAGAACGCATCATCCTGTTCTTCCAAAAAGATCGTCTCAAGCAGCTCAAAACTTATCTGCCCTGGATAGGCCCGAATTTGGCGTTGAAGATCCTCAAGATCGGTCAGGTTGACCCTGTCTTCACTGACATTGAACGACAACCCGATGGAGCCTGACGCTGCGACGGGCAAATCGCGGCATTGATCAATTGCCTTTTCAAACATCTGCTGATCGATTTCGCCCGCAACACTGAGGTCTGTGGCAATGGGCAGGAAGTCTCCCGGCGCAAGTATCCCCTTCTCAGGATGACGCCACCGGGCCAGAACTTCAATTCCGACGATCTGGCCGGATACTGCTTCCACTTGCGGCTGGTAGTAAGGCTCGAATTGCTTCTGCTCTATCGCGCGCAGAATATCATCCGCCAGCGCTTTCGCCCGGCGGACGTCTTCCAGATCCGAGCGATCATAAACTTCAATACGCCCACGGCCACGATGTTTGGCCTTGTAGAGCGCCACATCTGAATTGGTCAGTAGGTTTTCGACTTCAGAAAGCGGTGTCTCAGCGATCCCGATCGAGGCGCCCACACGGCACTCCTTGTCATGGGTGTGTACGGGTCGCGACAGCTCCTTCAAAAGAGTGTTGGCGAGATCGCCCGGCCGGTCCGAATTGTCTGAAATTTGGACCAAAACCACAAACTCATCTCCGCCGATCCGGGCAACGGCCTCGCCAGGTTCCAAAACAAGCCGAATACGGTCGGCTGCTTCGACCAGGACATCATCTCCAGCCCTGTGGCCCATTGTATCGTTGATCTGTTTGAACCGGTCCAGATCAATATGCAGCGCCGCGATTTCCCCGCCAACAACATGACGCCGCTCTATGAATCCCTCCAGCGTTTTTGCAAGATATCTGCGATTGCCCAGGCCTGTCAGATCATCGTGAAGCGCCATGTGGGTAATCTCGGCATTGGCCTTCTTCAGTTCTTCAGAATTCCTTTCGAGCGCCCGGCGATGGCGCACAAGTTCAGTCGTATCGATCCGCAAGATAACCAAGTCGCCGTTTTCAACCCGTGATCGTAACAAGCGATGATGCACATCGCCCGGTAATTCCAAGTCCTGCACCGGTTTATCCATCTCCTGGTCCTGGTGCTTGTCTGACATCCACTCCTCTTCGCGGCCGATCGCATTGGAAATCTTGCCAGCACGGATCGCGACCCGGGCGACTTCGGTACGATGCATTCCGGCTTTCAGGTCCGCAGGGTCGTTCGACATCGACGCGCGGTAGGCGTCGTTGCACACCACCAGGCAGTCGTCCGCATCGTAGATCACAAATGGTGCTGGATAAGCATTCAGCGCGGCAATCAGTCTCGCTTGCGCCTCTTCAGCAGCCCTTTTTTCGCGAACAAGTTCCGTCGAATTCAAACGGATAATCACATAGTCCCCATTTGGCGCGCGCGAGCGCAAGAGACGATGATGGACATCTCCATCCAGTTCCACATCCTGTGCCGGCATCTGAAGCATGTCTGGGGACAGGATTTCATTGATCCATTCGTCTTCCCGGCCAATCGCAACTGGATATCGTCCATGCTGGATTGCAAGGCGCAGCACCTCTTTGAGATGCATTCCCTCAATCAGCTCGTCTGGTGTGTCGGTTACAGAGGCTGCATAACCGTTGTTGCGGTAGACAAGCTTCAAATCAGAATCGTAAATGACGATCGGATCCGGATAGGCATTGAGCGCGCTCAAGATCCGCTGATGTGCATGTTTAAGCGACCCCAGATCTTCATCCGGATTATCAATCTCCGGGTTGCGCTCTGTCGCTTTGGCCGCAACCACTGCGCCAGAGATGTCTCTATAAGTCACACAGCTGTAAAGCTCACCTGTAGCTTCATCGCGATACCTAAAACCAGAGGCACTCACAAAAATCCGGGAGCCGTCCTCGTTAGCCAGCTCGGCCGTTTCTTGGACTTTTTCGGATTGCCCCTGAAGAAGCTGCCCATGAACGCCAGCAAACGGGAGTGTGTTTTCAGAAGTCCAATCTCTCTGGGCTCCGAACAACACATCAAATGCATGATTGGTGTAGACGACTTGCAAGACCTTGCTGTCCGGCCCTGATTGGCAGACAGCAACAGCATCAGCGGTCAGATCAAGGAAAGATTTTTTGAGTAATTCCAATCCAGCACTCGCCTTTGGAAGCATTTCTTCTGTTTTATGAAACACCCGTTATTCAAGAATGAATGGAAGTAAACAAAAATCCAGATCTTTTCAGAAAAATACTCTTACTATCGTAAAATATAACTATAAGGCAGTTGAAAAACCATAACATTCAAGCGAACAGCAATGACTGTTGTTTATTTTAGGGAAGGTAGAAATCAAATTGCGAGCCTGATTCATCGTCAAAGCGCAGAGCTCCAAGAGCGCTTGAGGACCCATTTGCGCCATCGCGGCCTAGACGCGACACAGATCTGCGCGTATACGACACCGGCGTTTTTGCGGCGCACCTGCCGCAGCTGATACACCTATCAAGAATAGAGGCGCTAGGCCCATGATCCACGGTCTGTCCCGGCCGAAGAACCAAATCCGCTGGCTGCTGCTGGAAGGCATCTCGCCGACCGCGCACGCGATTTTGGAGAAAAACGGTTACACGAATGTGGAAGTCCTGTCCGGCGCCCTGGAAAAGGACGCCCTGATCGAGAAGATGCAGGACGTGCAGATGCTCGGCATCCGCTCCCGTACCCAAGTAACGGAAGAGGTTTTGGAAGCAGCAAAGTCGCTGGTCGCGGTTGGCTGCTTTTCCGTTGGTACGAACCAAGTCGATCTCGGTGGCACACTGATACGCGGCATTCCGGTCTTCAACGCACCGTTTTCCAACACCCGGTCCGTGGCTGAGCTGACCATTGCCGAAATCGTCATGTTGATGCGCGGTGTCTTCCCGAAATCGAGCGGTGCCCACGACGGCCGCTGGATGAAGACGGCTGCCGGCTCTCACGAGGTGCGCGGCAAGACCCTCGGCATCATCGGCTACGGCAACATCGGCACGCAGCTCTCCAATCTCGCAGAAGCCATGGGCCTGCGGGTGATCTATTATGATACCATCGACAAGCTGCAGCACGGCAACGTCATGCCGGCAGACAGCATGGATGCACTCCTTGCAGAATCCGACGTTGTCTCACTGCACGTGCCCGACACGCCGGGCACCCGGGACATGTTCGGCGCAGATCAGATCGGCAAGATGAAAAAGGGCGCCTTCCTGATCAACAATGCCCGCGGAAAGGTCGTCGACATTGATGCGCTCGCAGAGGCCCTGAAATCCGGACACCTGGCCGGTGCTGCGGTGGATGTCTTCCCGGTTGAGCCGAAGTCCAACAAGGACGAGTTCATCTCGCCTCTGCGCGGTCTCGACAACGTGATCCTGACCCCGCATGTCGGCGGCTCAACGGAAGAGGCTCAGGCCCGCATTGGTGAGGAAGTCTCCAAGCGTCTGGTGGAATACTCCGATGTTGGCTCTACGATCGGCGCTGTGTCCTTTCCGCAGGTTCAGCTGCCGAAGGGCACGGATGCGACCCGTTTCATTCAGGTGCACCACAATGCGCCAGGCGCAATGCGCACATTGAACGACCTCTTCACCCGGCACGACCTCAACATCCATGCCCAGTACATGCAGTCGCATCTGGACATTGGTTATGTGGTGCTCGATGTCGACAGCCCTGTTCAGGACCCGGTCAAGATCCTGGAAGAAATCCGGGCCTTGCCAAACACAATCCGCGCCCGCCTGCTCAACCGGGTTTGAGCCGACAGAACCTCTCGCACAGATATTTGAGGCCCCGCAGTTTGCGGGGCTTTCCTTTTAGGTAACGGGATCGATGACCAGCAGCAATCGCGGACCGTCTTCCGGTGTGACCTCCGGCGAGCGGTGCAGGATGCCGGTGGTCTCGTCCGTGTCCCAGAGCGCGCCGCGAAAGAGAGCGGCCGCACCGCGTTTCACCCGCCGGATGCTCTTGGGATCCGCTTCAGAACCCAGTGGAACATACTCCGTACCCGCTCCGCGATAGGTGCACAACAAACGTGCTGGCACCCGGTCGATGTGAAACTTCGGACACATCACCTCATCGGCCACATCCAAGCGCAGCCGGACGTGATCAACGTTGAGGGTTTTGGCCACCATGACGGCAAGGGCGCCAATGTCACTTGCCAGAACATCCCGTTCCGGAGACGCCTTAAGACCTGATGTCTCACACGCGGTGATCACGGCAGCTTCAGCAAGGTGAACCGGGACAACGGTTCGAAGGTCCGGCAATAAATCCTTGCCAAGACCGTCAATCCACGACTGGAAACCCGGCTCCGGCGTGCGCTGCCAGATTGCGGCCGCTACACCTGGAGATGCAATTTCGGTCAAGATATCCGGATCCCGCCCCATAAAGACGTCGGCTGCGACCGCCCCCTCTGAAGTGTTAAGCGCAAGGCTCATTCGGCAGCCTCCTGACGTTGAAAGGGCGGGAATGGATCGGCAAGCGATGCAAACGCCGACAAGTCGTCCCCGGCCTCCGGCGGTATCAGGCAAGCATCCATTCGCTCCCGCAGCTTGGGCCAATCAATACCTGCGCCAATGATGACGATCTCCTGGCGGCGGTCACCGAAGGGCTCTGACCAGTGAGTGCGGGCGTATGCCTGAATGCGCTCGTCCTGTGGCCATTGCGCTTGTGGAACAGAAGCCCACCAGGTTCCAAGCGGGCTGATGCTGCACAGTGCACCCGCGAGAGAAAATTCCAGCACATAATCCGGGCGGCTTGCGATCCAGAAATGTCCCTTGGCGCGGATAACACCAGGTAACGATCCATTTAGAAGCGCGTGGATTTTGGCAGGATCAAAAGGCCGATGGGCGCGGTAGACATAGGAGGCAACACCATACTCCTCCGTTTCCGGAACATGATCAGCAAACCCATAAAGCTCTTTGGCCCACATCGGGTGCTCATGGGCCTTTTCGAAGTCGAACAGTCCCGTGTTCAGAATTTGGGAAGGCTCCACAACGGAATAGTCGGTCTCAATGATGCGCGCGTCCGCATTAAGGCTGCGGATGATCTTCCGGGCGGCATCCACTTGGCTCGCAGTCGCTGCGCTTACCTTGTTGAGCACCACGACATCGGCAAACTCGATCTGATCGGTCAGAAGATGCACCAGGGTCCGCTCGTCCTCTTCGCCGAGCGTTTCGCCCCGGTCACTCAGGAAATCGTGGCTGGAGAAGTCCTTCAGAAGGTTCACTGCATCAACAACGGTGACCATGGTGTCGATCCGCGCAACGTCGGAGAGGCTTTCCCCCTCCTCATCCCGGAAGTCAAAGGTTGCCGCCACAGGGAGAGGCTCCGAAATACCCGTCGATTCAATCAGCAGATAGTCGAACCTGCGCTGTTCGGCGATCCGGCGAACCTCCTTCAACAGGTCATCACGAAGGGTGCAGCAAATGCAGCCATTCGACATTTCAACCAGTGTTTCATCTGTATGGCTGAGTTCTGCACCGCCGGACCGCACCAAATCCGCGTCGATGTTCACTTCGGACATGTCGTTCACGATGACGGCGACCTTCAAATTGTCGCGGTTGTTCAGGATACGATTGAGCAAAGTGGTTTTTCCGGCGCCCAAAAAGCCGGACAGGATCGTTACGGGCAAACGGATGGCAGACATGGGCTCTCCATTTTGTAGCGCTTGAATGTAATGTTATTACGTAACATATCCATATCGCCGCTAGCTCATCCATGGCAAGTCAAAACCACCAAGGATCTCGTATTTCCTCTGGATCGTTGGATAAGAGCGATCGAGATTAAAGAGGCTTACCGATTTGGCAGTTGGGACCAAGTTCCGCGATGGCAGACATGATCATTAACGATCAGAAATAATATCCAACCTTACGCAAATGCGTTCAAACACTGCCAATATTTCCTGATACCCAACGCCAAAAACATACAAAAACTGCACGATTTCAGAGCAGTTTTCGATTATTTTCAGTTGAATTATTGTTTTCCGCCTAAGGGAAGATACAATCATTACGAGGCCATAGTTGTTACAAGCTCAGGCCGCTTAGACATGTTCTGGGAAGGACGATAGCCCGTGACCCTTACTTCAGACGAAATCACGAAAATCCGCGAAGTAATCAGCAACGCCGACAATACGCTGGAAGAGACGGACTCCGGTTCCCACTATCAAAACACATACACCTATTTCTATGTGCCAAAAGACTTCGGATCTTCGGCCACCACAACCGACGACACGGGCTTGGGAGCCGTGTTGAGACTTGGTGGATATTCGGATTTGGAGGAACCGGAGAATGCAAATCTGGGCAAAAGTCAGGGATCATTGCATGCTGTCCAGTCCGAGGTTTATCCGGCCCAGCATATCTCCGATGAAACCAGCGATAAGGCCCACCAGAATGCACCGGGCAAACAAACGAGTGGCGCAAACAATGACATTGTAAAACGGCAGGGAATCTTAATGGCCTGCGACGGCCGGGTACTTCTGCGGTCAGGCGAAAAGATCTACGTGCATGCAGCCGAGCAGATCCATGTCCAAAGCGATCAGAACATTGCCCTTGTCACAGTGAATGGCTCTATCGACAGCACCTCGGGTGAGAACTTCACGGTCAAAGCGACCAAGAAAGTCAGCATGCGCTCAGGCGTCGGAAATCCGGATAACTACACAGCCAGAGGTGTAAATACATCTGGCACAAAAGGTATCGAGATCATAGCTGACGAGGGCAACTCTGACGTCTACATCGAGGGACTGGGGCTCTTTCTGCAGGTCAACGGAACTAGTACGGCAGATATCACAGCAAACAATTCGACCGTCATGCGGGCCGACAACTTCGAGGACATCTGGGGCCACAACACATCGATTTTTCGTGGCACGTTCTTTGAGCTGTATTTTGGCGCAGGCCTGTCCTACAGAGCTGCAGCGTCGCTCAATGTCGCAACCGCACTCGATGTAAACATAGGACTGTTCGACGTAGGAATTACAGGTATCGAGATCACCAAAACGGTGTTGGAGGTCAAATCCTCCATGTTCAAGTCCAAAAATGTTGCGGTCGAAGCGGAAACAACAGCAACACGGGCGCGCTCTGATGCCGTTTGCGTGGGCAGCACAGCGACCAAAGCGGAGTCGGAAGTCGTCACCGCAAGCATTGGAAACGTGAAATCATTGATCGCATTCTGGGAAGCCAAAATCGCTTCCACGGCGCAGATTTAACATCCGGGATCTCATCTCCGACTGTCATTCGGGCAGGCAAACGGATGGCTGGCCTTTCGGACAGGGTATTAGGCGCGAGGCGCAGTTGTGTTTGCCGAAGTCTCAAACTTGGGCGCCTATATCAGCTATCATGGTCCTCATCAGCGGCACTCAGCGAACCCATTGATCATCCCAAAATCTTTGCTCTCGTTTGAGGTTCCCCATAGGCTTTCTAAACTATGTTTAATTTGTAGCTAGTCGCGCCGATGCACACCTATCCAGTCAGACGGAAGTAGATCCGTTAAACAGGATACGGGAGAGCGTTATGGACCTGGCAATGGATTGGCCGCAGGCACAAGTCGACGAAGGTTCAGCCAACTCTGCAACTATACTGCCTTTTGAGACGGACGACCTATCCCCGCAAAATCCGGCACAGTCTCTCACGCGATATCAGTACTTCTTTGTTCCTTCGCACCAAAAGGAAGAAGATGATGCGGATTGCGTGACCAAACCCGGAGCGTTTCTGAGGCTCGGGTCCTATTCTGACATCGAGGAAGAAAGCGCTCAGTCAGACAATGGAGTGGCGGCCTATTACCCGTCCCGTCAAATTGCCAGCGAGACTGGCGATCGCATCTACAAGCATGCAGCCGGTCCGAGGGCCGCGCAGAGTTGCGGCATCACAATGGCCTGCGATGGCCGGGTTTTGATCAAGTCCGAAGAAAAGTTTTTGTCGAAACCACCGATCTGGTGGACATCCATTGCGGCAAGGAGATTGTCATCACTGCAGATACAGGCCCGATCACCGCTGAGACCGGCGATCAATTTTCCGTCGCTGCAAACAAGAAGGTGAGCCTTCACTCGGGCGCTGCTGCAAGCGAAGATTACGTTCCGTCTGATAAAAACACCTCAGGTGAAAAAGGCGTCGAAATCATCGCGAACGAAGGGAACTCTAACGCATTTCTGGAAGCCAAAGACATTGTCACGCATGCGCATGGAGCCAAGACAACCCATGTCGATGGAACGCAAACCAATATCGTCCGCGGTGAAATATTGGACGACATATGGGGGGAACGCCAGATCGATTTTTCGTGGAAGCAATTTGTCCCTCTATTTCGCAGGTGGTCTCAGCTACCGTGCAAGCGCATCCCTCAATATTTCGACATCCATCGATTTGGACCTTTTTATGATGCACTTCAGGTTCGCGCTTAGTAAGTTTGAAATGGTAAAATGGAACATTGATATGAATGAGGTAGTATTCAAGACTGCTTCATTTAAAATACACTTGGACTATTTAATGCTGGAAAGACATCGCCTTTCTGTAGAGAGTTGGGATCTTAGATTTAACACAGAAGAACTTGCGGTAAAATCGAAAAAAATAGAGACTGAATTGGCTAATCTTAAAACTTCGATTTCGACCAACGTCCAGCTCTGACAACGAAGCTTCGGCGCAGAATTCAGCCAGTATGTGCCGATCTGCCGCGCCACAGAATAAACAGCCCAGAAAAGACGATCACGGCACAACCAACCAGGGTCTGAGCATCCAGATGCTCACCGAAAAAGACCACACCGAGGCCAACGCCGAACAAGAGCCGGGAATAGCGGAAGGGCGTGACGATCGAAACGTCTCCGGTGCGCATGGCCAGCATCAAACTGCTGTAGGCAAAGACACCTGAGAAAACCGCAAGAGCCACATAGGTACCGCTCGGCATGTCCGGCCAGACAAATCCCTCACCAGCCCAGATTGAGTAGCACACACCGGCAATGATCAACGTTATGAAGCCGTAAAAGCCAAGAAGCGCGGTGCTCAGCGACTTTGGCGCTGCGCGGCTTGCAAGGTCACGGCCGGCAAACCCCAGCATGCCAATGAACGCCAGCATCGACAAAAGCGTGAAACTCTCAGCACCCGGCCGCAATACAATCAAGACACCAATCAAGCCGATGATGATCGCAGCCCAGCGGCGCCAGCCAACCCGCTCTCCGAAGAAGATCATGGCTCCAAGCACAACAAAGATCGGCGTGGCCTGCAAGATCACCGTCGTCGACGACAATGGGGTTAGGGCCAGCGCCAGGACATAAAAAAGTCGGCCGGTCAGCTCAAAGACGAACCGCACCCCCATGACCGGCGTGAATACATCACGGGGGACCAGCGCCTCGCCGCGCTTCAGGGCCAACCCACCAAAGACCACAGCGCCCCCGAAACCGAACAATATCAGGATTTCACCGACCGGCAGAACCACTGAGGCGGCTTTCAGGAACATGTCCTCAATGGCAAACAATGCCATTGCGAGGATCATGAACAGACTGCCGCGCAAGTTGGCCGGCACGGTTACGGAAGGATTGTTTGCCGACACGATCAGAAACCTTTGAATCCATGAAGCAAAAAATATAGATAACACTTTCGATTCTATCGGCTTTTCCAAACACAAGCCAGACCTGCAGTACTGTTAGCCTGCGACATATTTCCCGGCTCAAACATTGTCCCTAGTGACAATATCTTGTTTGACTTCAATGACTTTTGGAACAATCTTTCGCAAAAGTCATAACGTGTTGACTCATTCTGCCAACTACCTCAACCGGATTATCGTCTCATGGGTTCCGTCTCGCGTCTGTCCGTTAATGTCAATGCCGTCGCCATGCTGCGCAACCGCCGTGATCTGCCTTGGCCCAGTGTCACCGGTCTGGCGGCCGTCGCGATGGAGGCTGGCGCAAAGGGCATCACCGTGCACCCGCGCCCGGACGAGCGCCATATTCGCAAAACCGATGTCTTCGAACTTGCCGAACTGATCGAAGAGCGTTTTCCGAACAAGGAGTTGTGCCTGGAAGGGTATCCATCACCTGATTTCATGAAGCTTGTGGAGGAAGCCCGGCCGGAACAAGTGCTGTTCGTGCCGGACGATCCAGACCAGGCCACCTCGGACCATGGTTGGGACTTTTCAAAGGACATCGGTCTCCTGGAAACTGCTATTGCTGCATCCAAGGAATGGGCGGTGATCGTTTCCCTCTTTTGCAATCCAGATCCGGCAGATCCAGATCATGCCACCCGCATCGGCGCAGAACGGATCGAGATTTACACCGGTCCTTATGGCGCCTGTTATGACACACCAGACCTCGCCGCTAAGGAACTGGACAAGATTGCTGCAACCGCTGAAGCAGCCCAGGCCGCAGGGCTTGGCGTCAACGCAGGTCATGACCTGACAGTCGAGAACATCCCGGCGCTGTTGCAGCGTGCACCGTTCATCCGCGAGATGTCGATCGGTCACGGGTTTACCGCAGACGCCCTTGTCTACGGCTTTGCGGAAAGCGTCAGACGTTTCCGTGCGGCCATGGGCGAGCTTTGATGGCTTCGGATAATTTGGGACGGCAAGTTGCGTTCCTTCTCGAAACCGACAAGCTGAAAGATGTCATCCGCCTCAACCTCGTGTCGGATGGCAGCCGGCGCGAAACGACCGCTGAGCATTGCTGGCACGTCATTCTGCAAACCTTGACGCTCGCAGAACATGCGGAACCCGGCACCGACATTTATCATGTCCTGAAGCTCTTGGCGGTCCATGATCTGGTCGAGATTGACGCTGGCGATCACTGGGTAACGGAAGACAACCACCAGGTCATCTCCATCAAGGAACAAGCTGCCGCGGAAAAGATCTTCGCCTTGCTGCCAAACCAACAGTCGGATGACTTCAAAGCGCTGTGGCACGAGTTTGAAGAAGGCGAGACCAAAGAAGCCCGTTTTGCCAATGCGATGGATGTGCTGCATCCGATGCTGCTTGTGTTCGCATCAGAGCAGGACACGCCGGTTCATGAGCCCATGTCCGTTGACGACATCCGAAAGAAAAAGGAAGCCAAACTCGCTCCCTTTCCTGCCCTTTGGGCTTATGCCCAGTCCCTCCTCGACCGCGCCGTTCAGGCAGGTCACCTGACACCCTGAGCCATCCGCGTTTGGACCCTGTCCCGATTTAAGAAAGAGATTTCAGATGCCATTTGAATTGTGGCTTATGTTCGTTGCCGTTTCTCTTTTGCCGGCAATCAGCCCCGGCCCGGCCGTTATGCTGGCGATTTCCAACACCCTACGTTTTGGCCGCAACGCCACCCTCGCTTCTGCGACCGGGAACATGATGGGCCTGATCGTGATCGGCTACGCGGTCGCCTTCGGTTTTGGCGCGCTGATGGCAGCCTCTGCCGTTGCCTTCACAGTTTTGAAAATCATTGGCGCGGTCTATCTGGTCTTTCTTGGCATCAAGATTTTGCGCGACGGATCCAGCTTTCAGGTTCAAGACGGGGCTCTCATGCAACGCAAAAGCCCGTTAAAGCTTTTTCTTGAGGCGTTTTTTGTCTCCGTGACCAACCCAAAGGCAATTCTGGTGATCACCGCGCTGTTCCCTCAATTCATGTCGAAAGGCGGCATCAATCTCGCCGAGATCACCATTCTGTCGGTCACCTATGCGGCTCTGTGTTTTGCCAATCACGCGGCCATCGCCTTCGCTGGAGGTCACATGCGGCAGTTCCTGACTTCAGCCCGGCGCGTGCGCTGGGTCCGGCGGATCACCGGCGGCTTGTTTGTCGGATTTGGAGCAGCACTCGCAACGGCCAGCAGGTAGGGCGTTGGCAGCGGCATCCCTCAGCTTTCATCAACTGCATAGAGACGCTGTGACGGCTTCAAGGCGTTTCTGAGTGTGCGGTCTGTTTCAGCCAATTGACCACCACGCCAGCCGTTTCCGCATTCTTGGATCTACTGGAAAGAACGGCGTAATAGGCATCCGGCGGCCGGTAAGCCGGAAGGCTTGCCGGCACCAACAGGCCCTTGGCCACCTGGTCCCCAGTGATCGACCGCCAGCCGAGCATGACACCATGACCGGAGAGCGCGGCCTGTGTCGCCTGGACATAGTTCGAAAACCTCAATCCTTTGGCAGATCCGTTGGCCTTCTGACCTGTACGCGAGAAATATTGCGGCCAGGAAATCCAGCGCTTGTCGGCCACCTCGACATGGATCAGAAAGGCGGAGGCTAGGCTTCCTGCCTCTTCGCTGATCCGTGCTGCAAGTCCAGGCGCGCAGACGGGTTCCACGTGCTCTTCAAAGAGGAGATGCACGGCTCCGTCACGCCAGTTGCCATCACCATAGCGCATGGCAATGTCCGTGCCTGCGCCGAGAGACGGCACTTCATGCGCGATCGTCTGAACGTTCACGACAATGTCCGGATGATCGAGGTAAAAGGCTTCCAGCCTGGGCATCAGCCAATAGGTGGCAAACCCCATGGTGCAGGCAATCGTGACCGTATTGGCTGCTGTTTCCAGCGCGTCAATATCGCTCAGCGCTTCCATCAACCGTTCCCGGTTGTCCGTAACGGCCTTGAGAAGGACCTCGCCAGCTGCCGTCAATCTGGCCGGGCGTGTGCTGCGATCAAACAATGACGTGCCGATGTGATGCTCAAGATGGCGCAGCGCCTGGCTGACGGCGGGCAGCGAGACATTGAGCTCCTGCGCAGCATGTTTGACACCGCCCATTCGATCAACGGTTTCAAACACACGGAGAAGACGGGGCGGCGGCAATCGATCCATTCGGCTTCAAGTTAATCCATCAGTTAACTCAAGTTCGTTTTTTATGATCTTTTCAAATCAGTTATGCAAGCGCAACTTCAATCCGAGAAGCTGGATTGAAAAGGAAGTTTCGACCCGGCGACATGCAACCTCCAACGCAACGCGCGATTAAGTTACAGGACAATCACATGCTCGGGACGGGTGAAGAAGGCGTGCTCTTGCGCGAAAAGGGACTGGACGTACCGTTGCCGGACGGACGCCTCGCTTATTTCAACTACTATTGGCTGAAGGACAATGAACCGGCGTCTTTCGATCCCGAAACGCGGGAACGGGTCAATGATATCTTCGCGCTGGCCGAAGAGCCGAAAGCGATATCTGCGGCCATTGCGGGCGATCACCTTGAAATCCAGTGGCAGGGCGCAGAGCACCGCTCGGCGATCCCGATGGCGCAGCTTGTGCAATATGCCCAAGCCCAACAGCGCCCGGACCCGGCCAATCTGCCAAGAAAATCCTGGTTTGCCGATCACTATGCAAACATGGCCCGGTTTGATTACGGCTCAGTCGCATCTGACGCGGATGCGCGCAAGAATTGGGCTGGCGCGATGCTGACCGATGGTGTTTCGCTGATCACCGGCATGCCGAATACGGATGAGGGGTTGACTGATCTCGCCGGCCTGCTCGGATATGTGCGGCCCAGCTACTTCGGCCATACGTTCGAGGTGAAAACCCACATCAAACCGACAAATCTTGCCTTCACGTCCAAGGCCCTGCCGCTGCACACAGATCTTCCATCGGAAGAATTCGCACCAGGCATCCAGTATCTGCACTGCCGCGCGAATTCTGTAGAGGGCGGTGACAGCATTTTTGTTGATGGTCTGGCTGTTGCCGAGGATTTCCGGGCCGCATATCCGGAAGATTTCAAGCTGCTGGTGGAAACGGATATTCCCTATTACTGCGAGCACGATACGTTCGACATGCGCGCCCGCCAGCATGTGATTGAGCTCGACGACTATGGAAACATCTCGGGCGTCACGATCAGCCAGCACCACGAGGACATATTCGACCTGCCGCAAGAGGCATTAGACGCCTATTATCCGGCTTTTTGCCGGTTTGGAAGGATGATGCGCGACGAAAAATACGTGATGCGGTTCCGTTTGAATGCCGGTGAATGTATCGTCTTCGACAATCACAGGATCGTTCATGGACGTGTTGCTTACTCGGCGACCAGCGGTGAGCGTCATTTGCGGGGGTGCTACACCGACCGGGGTGAACTGCGGTCGACCTACAGGATCCTATCCGGAGAAGGACGGTTCAAATGAGCGTCGTGACACCGCTGGCCCCGAGCGTTGATCAGCAATCGGAACACAGACTGCGGGAAGACCTGGCAGCGGCCTTCAGGCTGGCGGTAGAATTCGGCTGGCACGAAGGCGTCGGCAATCACTTCAGCGCCGCAGTCTCCGAAGACGGCACGAAGTTCCTGATGAACCGCAAATGGCGGCACTTTTCCGAAGTGACGGCCAGCAATCTCCAGCTTCTGGATGCCAATGACGACAGCATCATGGATACGCCGGACGCACCGGACCCGAGCGCCTGGTGCATTCACGGGACGGCGCACCGGCTCAACCCGGCGGTGAAGGTGCTGTTTCATGTCCATCCGCCGAACGCGACAGCGCTGGCAACGCTTCAAGATCCGACTTTGAAGCCGATCGATCTCAACACGGCCCGCTTCTTCGGCAAGGTTGCTGTCGATCTCGGCTTTGGCGGCATGGCGGATGAGGCTGAAGAAGGACGTCGGATTGCCGAGACGCTCGGCACCAAACCAATCCTTATCATGGGCAATCACGGTGTTTCGGTCGCTGCTGAAACGGTCGCGGAGGCCTTTGATCATCTCTATTACTTCGAGCGGGCGGCCGGAACCTTATTGACGGCCTATGCGACCGGCCAACCGCTCGCGGTGATGTCGGACAATCTGGCCGCCAAGACGGCAGCCGAGTGGGAGCCCTACAAGGGCATGGGATACGCTCATTTTGACCATTTGAAGCGCCAGCTCGATAAAAATCAGCCAGACTATCGCGATTAAAATCAGGTCTTTAGCAGGCAGAGACACCTGAAATCCCGCCTGTAGTAGTCGCCTAGTACCCGCTGCATCGCTTTGCAGGCTAGCCTTTGTCCATCCGCAATTCTTCAACGGGAGGACGAAGCATGAGCGCACAGAAAATCCTGATGATCACCGGTGATTTCACCGAAGACTATGAAACCATGGTGCCGTTTCAGGCGCTTTTGGCGATGGGCTACGAAGTGGACGCCGTCTGCCCGGGCAAAAAGGCTGGCGAGAGCGTTGCCACCTGTATCCATGATTTTGAGGGCGATCAGACCTATACGGAAAAACGTGGCCACAACTTCACCTTGAACGCCACCTTCGCCGATATCAATCCGGCCGACTACGACGCTCTTGTGATCCCGGGCGGCCGGGCACCGGAATATCTGCGGCTGGACAGTACGGTCCTTGAGGCCGTGTCTCATTTCATGAGCGAAGCCAAGCCGGTCGCCGCGATTTGCCATGGTGCCCAGATCCTTACAGCGGCGAAGGTCATCGAGGGCCGGACAGTGTCGGCCTACCCGGCCTGCCGCCCGGAAGTTGAGCTTGCTGGCGCGACTTATGCGGATATTGCTGTTGATGCGGCGGTCACCGACGGCAATCTCGTAACCGCGCCCGCCTGGCCGGCACATCCGGCTTGGATTGCCCAGTTCCACAAGGTGTTGAGCACCGATCAGCAAGGCTCACTCGCAGCCTGATGATGTAAACAACCGGTCCGGGCACCAACGCGCACCGCCCGGGCCGGTATCATGGCCGAGCAGCCCAAACAGTGGCGAAGAGCCCTTGAATTGACCTTCTGAGCGGGTACTTTGAGGTGATGGAGGAAACACCGAGATGTGCAAACTGTTTATCGATGCCGATGTGAATCTCTGGCAAAGCACGACAAAATCACTGCGCATTGACGGCATGGTCACATCCGTGCGGTTGGAGACCTTCTTCTGGAATGTTCTTGATGAAATCGCAGCGCGCGATGGTATGAATGTTGTGCAGTTGATCACCAAGCTGCATCACGAAAGCATTGATGCCGGTCACGACCTAGGCAATTTCACCTCTTTCCTCAGGGTCTGCTGCGGCCGCTACCTGGCTCTGCAGCTCGCCGGAGATGTTCCAACTGACACACGCGTTCCGATTTCAGGCCTTGACGCCGATGGCATTTTGGAGGCAGAGGAACGCCGGGTTCATTGAGGCCCAAGCGCAGCTGCAATTCCGGCACTTGTCGCAATGCGTGACCGTTTGAGGGCCTAGACCACGAGACCCTAGGTCTGCTTCCATGGAACCGAAGACTCAACCCCACCAAAGCGCGCCGCTCACGTGTGTAGTATTCTGTTACTACCCGCAACTCCTAATCCCCTGATAGGACAATGCATTCATTGTTGACGTTAGGTTGCCCACCGATTCTTGCCGGTGACAAAACCTGACGGCAACACGAATACCTTACCGATCCTGTCTTCCTTTCTTTACCCACCAAACAAGAAGCTGCCAGGTTTCCGGTTCCCTGCCCGGGGCAATCATTTCGAACCCGGGCAGGGTTTTCTTGGTCTGCAGTTGTCTGGGGGGACACATGTGCAAGTTGTTTGTCGAGGCGGCAACTGAGCTTTGGCAATGCCGTGCCCGGTCACTCCGGATCGATGGAATGGTCACGTCCGTTCGCCTTGAAAACTTCTTTTGGAAAGTTCTGGAGGAGCTGGCCGAGCGCGACGGCATGAACGTTGTGCAACTGATTACACGGCTTCACAATGAAAGCATTGCGGCGGGCCACGACCTCGGCAATTTCACCTCTTTCCTGAGGGTCTGCTGCGGCCGGTATCTCGCCTTGCAGCTCTCCGGCGATGTCCCGACCGACAAGTCTCAGCCAATCAGCGGTCTCAACGTGGACGAAATCCTGAAGTCCGAGGCCCGTCAGATACCGGATTGGAATTGACAGATTTACTGTCCGCCTAATCAGCCCCGACAAGACCTGCCACATGATCAGCAATCGCGAGCGCGGATGTGAGGCCTGGCGATTCAATCCCGTAGAGCGCCACAAGACCGTCTTGACCGTGCACCGCAGGGCCGTCAATTCTGAAATCGGCAGCCGGCTCACCCGGCCCCACTATTTTGGGGCGAATGCCGGAATAGTCCGGCACAAGTGCGTCGTCAGCCAAATCCGGCCAGTAGCTGCGAATTGCAGCGTAGAATTTGTCCCCGCGGGCCGGATCAACCGGGTAGTGGAAGTCTTCAACCCACTCCACATCCGGGCCGAAGCGCGCCTGGTGCTGAAGATCCAGCGTCAGATGAACACCAAGGCCGCCGGGCTCCGGCACCGGATAAATCAGCTTCGAAAACGGCGCCCTGCCCTGAAGTTTGAAATAACTGCCCTTGGCAAGATACGCCTTCGGCGGTTTCGTCCCCTCTATCCCGGTAGCCAGCGCTGGGGCCATATGGCCGGCGGACAGGATCAGCTCCTTGCAGGTGATCGCATAGGCTTCGCCGTCTTCGGTCGAAACGTGAACTCCAAAACCGCCTGTTTGCAATGGCTCTAAACGGTCAACCTTGGTGTTGAGAACCACCTGACCGCCGTGGGCTTCCAGACCGCCCTGCAGCGCCAGCATGAAACCGTGACTATCAAGAACCCCGGTGGTGGGAGACCACAGCGCGCCCGCAGCATTCAGCGCCGGTTCTTTTCGGCGGAGCTCATCTTTGGACACGAACTCGAGATCGATCACACCATTTGCGGCAGCCTTCGCCTTGATGGTGTCCAGTTCCTGAAGCTGCAGATCATTGGTGGCGACGATCAGCTTGCCGATCTGCTCGTGTCCAACACCGTTTTCCCGGCAAAACGCATAAAGCTGCTTCTTGCCCTGGACGCAGAGCCGTGCTTTCAGACTGCCTTGCGGATAGTAGATCCCGGCATGAATGACCTCCGAGTTTCGGGCGCTGGTCTCCGAGCCGATCAGATCATGCTGCTCCAATACCATCACCTCGCGCCCGGACAGGGCCAAGGCGCGCGCGCAGGCAAGCCCCACGGCCCCGGCACCAATCACGATGGTTTCGATGTCATGCATGGACTGGCTTGTTCCTCAGCGACTGTCATCAACTCATTGCTTTGACGAGCGCTGACCGCGAAAGGTGAGAGCCCACCACACCCTCCGCTGTCATCCCGCACTTGATGCGGGATCCATTCCGTGAGCGTTCCATTCGATCAGCCCTGCGTGGGACGAGGAACCGGAATGGATCCTCGGATCAAGCCCGAGGATGACAGCGCGAAGGGAGAAGCTTTGCCAACTTACCAGACTGCCGTCCCGGGCCTGACCCGGGACCAGCACTTTTTTCCGACGTGACCCCGGATCATGTCCGGGGCGGCACGTTTGTTGCGGCTTAACCCCACCACTTCTCCGGCTCGAAAGAACCGGCGGCGTCTTCGATGACCTGACCGACCTGGAAGAGCGTCGATTCATCGAAGGGTTTGCCGATCAGCTGCAGGCCAAGCGGCAGACCTTCGGAGGACAGACCGGCCGGAACGGAGATGCCCGGAAGACCGGCCATGTTCACGGTCACGGTGAAAATGTCGTTGAGGTACATTTTAACCGGGTCTGAGTGGAGGTCCTGATCCGCCACGCCAAACGCTGCAGAAGGCGTTGCCGGGGTAAGGATGGCATCGACACCGTTTTGCCACGCCAGATCAAAGTCGCGCTTGATCAGTGTGCGGACCTTCTGGGCTTTCAGGTAATAGGCATCGTAGTAACCGGCGGACAGCACATAGGTGCCGATCAGGATCCGCCGTTTGACCTCGTCACCGAAGCCCTCGGCTCGGGTGTTTTCGTACATCTCGACGATGTCCTTGCCAGGGACGCGCAGGCCGTAGCGAACGCCGTCATAACGGGCGAGATTCGAAGAGGCTTCCGCAGGCGCAACGATGTAATAGGCCGGAAGGGCGTATTTGGTGTGCGGCATGGCAATGTCGACGATTTCCGCGCCCGCATCCTTCAGCCATTCAATGCCCTTTTGCCACAGCTCATCGATTTCGCCGGGCATGCCGTCCAGCCGGTACTCGGCCGGAATGCCGATTTTCAGACCCTTGACCGATTTGCCGATGGCCGCTTCATAGTCCGGAACCTCGATGTCCACGGAGGTGGTGTCTTTCGGGTCGACGGAGGCCATGGACTTCAGAAGGATCGCACTGTCGCGCACTGTGTGGGCAATCGGCCCAGCCTGATCGAGTGAAGAAGCGAAGGCAACAACGCCCCAGCGCGAGCAGCGGCCGTAGGTGGGCTTGATACCAACGGTCCCGGTGAAGGCCGCTGGTTGGCGGATGGAGCCGCCGGTGTCCGTGGCCGTCGCGCCCATACACATGCGCGCAGCAACGGCAGCTGCAGACCCGCCGGACGAACCGCCCGGAACGAGATCCTGGTTGGAGCCCTTCTTGCGCCACGGGTTGATGACGTCGCCGTAGTAAGAGGTCTCGTTCGACGAGCCCATGGCGAATTCGTCCATGTTCAGCTTGCCGAGCATGACCGCCCCATCGGCCCACAGATTGGCCGTCACGGTGGACTCATAAGCCGGTTTGAACCCATCCAGAATGTGGGAGCAGGCTTGGGTATGAACGCCTTCGGTGCCGAACAGGTCCTTGATGCCGAGCGGAATGCCTTCCAGCGCGCCGCCTTCGCCCTTGGCGATTTTATCGTCAGAGGCCTTGGCCATTGCGCGGGCCTTGTCGGCGGTGACGGCAACATAGGCGTTCAGCGCGCCGCTGGCCTGTTCGATGTTGCCAAGAAACGCCTCGGTGAGTTCGGTGGACGTGTAGTCCTTGTTTTTCAAGCCTTCGCGGGCTTCGGCAATGGTGAGTTTTGTAAGGTCTGTCATGGGTCCAGGTCTTTCAGGCTGCCGTCAGGCGCCGGGAATAGAAAAGGGATTCAGGATGTTCGGGATAGTCCAGGATCGGGCCGCACACCTTGAAGCCGCTGGTCTCGTATAGGCGCTTGGCCGCGTCATAATTGACACCGGTTTCCAAAACAGCCTCGGAGAAGCCTTCCTCAATGGCGAGCGCCAAAATCCGGTCCAGCAATTTGCGCCCAAGGCCAAGGCCCTGATAATCGGGACGGGTGTACATGCGCTTGACTTCCGCAATGCCGCCATCGTGCCGGTAGAGCGATCCGCAAGCCGCCGCCTTGCCATCAACGCGGGCGACGAAGACAGTTGTCCGCGCACCTGCCATCTCTTCAACGGTCAGATGGTGGCAAGCGTCTTCCGATGTCAGGCTCAACAACAACGCATTCAATTCACCGACCATGGCACGCATCTCATCACTGAGCGGCGTTTCAACGGCAACTGAAATAGCTTGTGAGACGGACATCCCGTTTGCTCCTGCTTATTCGACGACTTTCGGCACCATGAAGAAGTTGTCTTCAGAGGCCGGAGCGTTCTTGGTGATGTCGGCGGCCTTGTTGCCGTCAGTGACGCCATCAGCACGCTTTTTCATGGTCGTTTCGACCACCGATGTCATCGGATCAACGCCGTCGATGTTCACTTCGTCGAGCTGTTCGACAAAACCGAGGATGGCATTCAGTTCGCCGGTCATGCGGGTGGCTTCGTCTTCGCTCACCTTGATGCGGGCAAGACGCGCAACGCGCTTTACCGTTGCAGTATCTACGGACATGTTTTTTCCTTTGACCGTTGGAAATCTGGTTTGGAGTTTGATTACCGCCTCAAGCGTTCATTTTCCAATGAATGTCCTTGCTGGACGCATCAAGACATGAAATACGGTCCTGATGGGGACCGAATTATGAGTGTTGGTGCAACACGCCGGGGGCGGAAAGACGACCCCGGCCTGACCGGCCGGCTGCAATCCGCCATGGTGGGTGCACTGGCTCATCATGGCTACGAGCCGGTTCGTTTGGACGATCTTGCGAACGCCGCGGGCACCAGCAAACAGGCAATCTATCGCAGATGGTCCGGCAAACAGAATTTTGCGCTTTCCGCGCTTCAAACTGCCCTGTTCCAGATCCCAGCCCCCAGACACGAGCGCACAAACACCACGCGGGATCTCTATCGTTTGATCGCCGGCTACCGGGCCGCCTTGAGCAGTGATCTTGGCAAGGCGCTGCTGCAGGTGCGGGCAGTGCCGGAATTCCGATCACTGCTCGCCGAATTTGAGGATGAAATCAGGTTTCACATCCGCCAGTGTTTGATCGCGACACCGTTTGAGCAGGACCTTCAGGCGAAAACTACGTTGATCCTGGGACTCATCTGGCAGGAGCTGTTTGATCTGCATTTCGGGCGCGGCGGGCTGGATGACACCGGATTGGAAAGCGCGATCTATTTGTTTTTGGGCCTGACTGCCCCCCGATCCTCAGCAGATGCGTCTCCACTCCCCGGTTTGTGAGCCACGGCAGAGTGCCAAGCTGTTCACAAATTCTGGCGGTGTGCTTTCATCTCTGTGAACAAGGGTGATTGGTGTTTGGCAGCGGTCATGGCCATTCTCCAGACACCGGGCGCGAACATGTGCCTCAACTCAGAAACCTTCCGGAGTTCTCGATGCCGCTCTACACCTCGAAATCCGTGCTGCTTGGCCTCACAGCCCTTTTCTCCGTCACTGGCTTTGCAGTGTCGGCTGATGAAATCACCACCTTTACCAAGAACGGCGCCGCCATCGGAGGCACCGATCCGGTTGCCTATTTCACTCAAGGCAAGCCGGTCGCCGGTTCTGATGAGTACACCTTCCAGTATGACGATGTGACCTGGAAGTTTTCGTCCGCTGAGAACCGGGACAAATTCGCCGCTGATCCAGTGAAATACGCACCGCAATATGGCGGTTTCTGCGCATTCGGCCTGAGCAAGGGTTTCAAGGTACCGGTCATCCCGGAAGCCTGGAAAATTGTCGACGGCAAGCTTTACCTCAACAACAGTGCAGCTGTTCAAGAGCGGTTTGAAGGCAATACAGAAGAATACATCAATCACGCTGACCTGAACTGGGAGATCGTGAAAGACACCAAACCGGAAGACCTGAAAGAACCGATCATCCGGTAATTTGAAGTGCCATTCCCAAGATCTGGCCCGCCAATTCGGCGGGCTTTTTCTTGATACGCCTGACACGCTGTTTCCTCAAATGAAACAATGGGATCTTTCAAAAACGATCGGGCAATGCTAAATGCTGAGGAATGAAGTCAGCATTTAAAAGGTTACTCATGGCCGCCATGCCAAAACGCAAACCCCGCTTTCTGACAGTCAAGTCGGCCGAGTATTTAAGCCCGCACATGATCCGTGTGACTTTTGCCGGACCGGAGCTCGAAGGATTTCCGCCTCACCAGGAAGGCGCAAATTGCAAGCTGGTTTTGCCGCGGGACGGCGAGAGCCGGGAAGACTTCGAAGCATATTTTGGCCCCAGTGGCCCGGACGAAAAGGTCCACCCGGTCAGGACTTATACCGTGCGCGCTTATCGGCCGGACAGTCTGGAGCTTGACATCGATTTTGTCGCCCATGGCGACAACGGACCGGCAACCCGCTGGGCGCAATCCGCCAAACCGGGATCCTTCCTCGGTTTCTTCGGGCCAAGCCAGAGGAAGATCAAGGAATTCTATGCTGATTGGTATCTGGTGGCCGCGGACCTTTCCGCCATGCCGGTTGCCGAAGCCGTTCTGGAGCAAATGCCACGGGACGCGAAAGGCGTTGCCCTGTTTGAAGTGCCATCCAAAGACGATATCCGGGAGATTGCGGTCCCAAGCAACATCGAAGTCCATTGGCTGATCCATGAAGATCCGTATGTAGCGTCCAACGCACAGCTCGACTTCATAACGTCGATGACATGGCCGGATGGTGTTCTTCAAACCTGCATTGCAGGGGAAAGTTCGGTCATCCGCGCGATCCGCGATCATCTGAACAACACCCGGCAAGTGCCGAGAAAAGACACTTACATCTCGGGTTATTGGAAAATCGGTCTTGTCGAAGACGAACACCAGAAAATGAAACGGGCGGAAGCGGCCTAACAGCCCATCGATCCGGCAGCCTGATGTACTCGTAGTCTCTCCAGTTGACGGAGAGGTGCGATGGCCCGCTATTACGTGTCCGTGACTGGTTTGCGATTGAAGACCTGGTTTCATGCCATGAGCTTTTGGTGGCATGCCATGCCCAGCTTCAATCAAGCAAAAGCAGCTGATGGCAACATCTTGACCGACACACGGACCGTGCGCGGCGTCCACCACACCTTGAGCGTCTGGACGAGTGAAACGGCGATGAAACGCTATCTCTATCGCGGAGCCCACCGCAAGGCGATCAAGGCGTTTCCATCAATCGCAACCGGAACGACATGCGGCTACCACGCCGACGAGATTCCATCCTGGCAGGAAGCTCTAGAATACTGGGATCGCCATGAACGGGACTACGAGGCGCCTAAAACAGACAGCACGCGTGCCCCCTAGTCCAACCCTATTGCTTTGACCAAATCGGAACGCGGCAACAGCTATTCCCGCGGTCCGAGATACTCCACACGCAGATCTTCAACTTTTCCAGCTTCCTTGGCCGCGAGCAGCTCAATGTTGATCGTGCGGGTGTAAGGGCTGCGAAGCGACAGGGCAAAGCCGTATTTGTTCGGATCAAAGAGCGGCCCAACCACCTCCACATCGGCATTGGGATTGGTGTGATCGTAGTATTCCAGTGTCGGCGCATCGCCGACAAACGCGTCGATTTCGCCGTCGCTTAATGCTTCAACAGCCTCATCGAGGCCATCAAACGCAATCACCGACCATCCCTGCTCGCGTGAATAGTCTTCCCCGACACTGCCGTCGAACACACCGACGACCTTGCCCGGCAAGTCGGCGACACTCTGGATCTGATTGTTGAGCGACAAGGTGGTCATGACGCTTGTAACGGAAGACGTAATGAACGCCATCACCGCCAAACCGCACACCAGCCAGACCGCCTGCCACACACGCCCGATCCAACCGAAGAGGTTCTTGCGCGATGGCGCCTTGCCGGAAGTCACGACAGACATCACTGAATAAAAACTGTCCGCTAGACCATCCGGCCACTTCTGCGAGAAGGACTTGTCGAAACGGCGGTCAAAAAGGGTCATGAGAAGCGTAGCCACCACAATGACAAACGCGAGCCAGCCGTAAGCCTTCAGGAAACCTGCCTCCTGAAGCCCGTTGACCACTTCCCAGAAGCTGGTCGAGCCCGCAGAGCCAACCATGATGCGCAGACCTGAATCAAACCAGGGCTGGGTGAAATCCATTTTCTCCAAGCGTGCCTTTGTGATGGTCAGGTTTGAGATCGCAGCATCTGTCTGCCCCTCTGCAGTCGCGTCGATCAAGGCCCGCACATTGGGGTAAGGCTCGTACTGATATTCGAGGCCAGCTTCAGCTGCGAGCTCTTCCCAAAGCTCGATCGCCATGCCGGTATATCCGTCAGCCGTTTGCATCACGAAAGGCGGGCTCACCCGAACGCCAACCGTCAGCGGCGCTTCGCCGCTCGCCGCTTCCGGTGCTTGCCCCGCCTCCTGCGCGGCACCGGGCGATACAACCAATATCATTGCACTGATCAGCGCCATAACCGGGAACATGGAACGCAAAAAGACACGATAATTCAGAAGCATGGTTCCCCCAAGGCAAGGACGCAAAGACGAATGCGTTCAGACGTTACAACCCAAAGGGTAAAGCAGTCGCAAACGCCTGTGTGATGCCTTTGCAATCGAGGAACCAAGCTACTGCATCCCCGCCTGCGCCGGGACGGTTGAAAACTGTCGGGGTTCACGAGAACTATCCCCACCAAATCCGCCTCCCGCGTCTCGCCAGCGCCGCATTTGTTGCTATATTGTTCTCCAAAGCGCTTTTAACCGGACCGATAAACCATGACCGACCCGGACGGGTATGACGATCCCTTTGACGATCCTTTTCAACCCATTGGGACGCGGGCGGAAGCTCCCCCTGTTGCACCACAATCTGTTGCGCCGCCTCCTGGAGGCGGCATTGCCGCACGCGCCATGGCAGCCCGCCGGGCACCCGACTACCTGACCGGTCTCAACCCCGAACAGCGCCTTGCCGTGGAGACGACCGAGGGACCCGTCTTGGTTCTTGCAGGTGCCGGCACCGGCAAGACACGGGTTTTGACTACCCGGATCGCGCATATCCTGGCCTCGGGCCTGGCACGTCCGCACGAAATTCTGGCCGTGACCTTCACCAACAAGGCCGCCCGCGAAATGAAGGAGCGCATTGCCGGGTTTGTCGGCGGCAATGTGGAGGGGATGGCCTGGCTCGGCACGTTCCACTCCATCTGCGTGAAAATCCTTCGAAAACATGCCGAACTGGTGGGATTGAAATCCGGTTTTTCCATTCTCGACACGGACGATCAGATCCGCCTGATCAAACAGATCATTCAGGCCGAAGGGCTCGACGACAAGCGCTGGACCGCCCGCGCCTTTGCCAACATTCTCGACGGCTGGAAGAACCGCGCCTTGACACCGGATCAGGTTCCGGAAGGAGAAGCGCGGGCTTTCGCGAACGGCAAGGGCCGCAAGCTCTATCAGGAGTACCAGGAACGGTTGTCGATCCTGAACGCCGCCGATTTTGGCGATCTCTTGCTCCACGTGATCACGCTGTTCAAGACCCGCCCGGATGTGCTTGCCGATTATCAGCGCCGCTTCCGCTACATGCTGGTGGACGAGTATCAGGACACCAACATCGCCCAGTATCTGTGGTTGCGCCTCCTGGCCCAGGGCAATCCGAATGTCTGCTGTGTCGGTGATGACGATCAGTCGATTTATGGCTGGCGCGGGGCGGAAGTCGACAACATCCTGCGCTTTGAACACGACTTCAAGGGCGCGGAGGTAATCAGGCTGGAGCGCAATTACCGATCCACCAGCCATATCCTCGCAGCTGCCTCTCACCTGATCTCCTTCAACGAAGGCCGCCTCGGCAAGACGCTTTTTACCGACTTTCACGAACCGGATCATGACCTTGTGTCCGTTGCGTCCGTCTGGGATTCAGAAGAAGAAGCCCGCACCATCGGCGACGAAATCGAAGCGCTGCAAACCAAAGGTCACGCGCTCAACGAGATGGCCGTTCTGGTCCGCGCTTCCTTCCAGATGCGCGAGTTCGAGGATCGTTTTGTCACGCTCGGGCTGAACTACCGTGTCATTGGCGGTCCTCGGTTCTATGAGCGCATGGAAATCCGCGATGCCATGGCGTATTTCCGCTGCGTGATGCAGCCCGCGGACGATCTGGCGTTTGAACGGATCGTCAACACGCCGAAACGCGGGCTTGGGGATGCCACCTTGAAGCTGGTGCATGAACTGGCTCGGGCAGAACGCATCCCCTTGATGCAGGCCGCCAGCCAGCTGATCGATTCCGAAGAGCTGAAACCCAAGCCGCGCAATTCGTTGAAAACCGTGCTCGACAATTTCGAGCGCTGGCGGCGTCAGCTCGACAGCATGAAGCACACGGATCTCGCCGAGATCATTCTGGATGAAAGCGGCTACACGGAAATGTGGCGGCAGGACCGCTCGGCCGAGGCCCCGGGCCGTCTGGACAACCTGAAAGAACTCATCCGCTCCATGGAAGAGTTTGAATCCATGGCCGGGTTCCTGGAACACATCTCCCTCGTCATGGACCGCGACAGCGCAGATGCGCAGGACGCGGTCTCGATCATGACGCTGCACTCCGCAAAGGGCCTGGAGTTCGACACGGTCTTCCTACCCGGCTGGGAAGAAGGGCTGTTCCCGCACCAGCGGGCCTTGGATGAAAGCGGCCGGGCGGGCCTCGAAGAGGAACGCCGCCTCGCCTATGTCGGCATCACCCGCGCCAAGAAGCGGGCGAAGCTGTACTTTGCCTCCAACCGGCGCATTCACGGCCAATGGCAGTCGAGCATTCCGTCCAGGTTCCTTGATGAACTGCCAACTGAACACGTTGAAATCGCAGAAGCCTCGTCCAACTACGGCGGGTATGGCGGTGGCGGCTATGGCCCGTCGCGCTTTGACCGTCAGGATGCCTTTGAGACCGGTAGCTATTCGACGCCCGGCTGGCAGCGCGCTCAACGGGCACGCCAGTCCTCCAATGGGTTTTCAGACGGCGGCGGACGTGGCTACCAATCCGCCCGTCAAAAACGCCAGGGACCGCTCACGATTGAAGGGGAACTGGTTGCCAAGTCCGTCAGCGACACGCCCTCGGAATACTCCGTCGGCGAACGGGTGTTCCACATCAAGTTCGGCTATGGCGCGATCAAATCGATCGAAGGCAACAAGCTGACCATCGATTTTGAAAAGGCCGGCCAGAAAAAAGTCATCGACAGCTTCGTCGAGCGACACTGATTTTAAGACATTGATATTTATAACAATACCAAACTGAACTGAGCAATATTTACGTTAGGTTAAGCATAAAATCGCTAGTGTGATCGGACAGTTAGACTGATCCGCATTTTGTTTCTGCGTAGCGGATACGGCAGGAGCACAACATGCGTTTAGGAAACAACAAGTCGGCCGTCAATCGCGCAGGTTTTCATGCAGCCACGCTGGTGTTTACGGCAACTGCGGCGACCTTCCTGGCCCCTGCAGCAGCAAATGCAAATTGCGATGCGTTGGGGGCGGGCGTGCTCCGTGCTTCGGGTAGTTAACGGCTCGACCCAAGCAGCTTCACCCCTTCAAGTGTTATATGCCTTGAGAGACGGACGGAGATCGTGGTTTCCCCGGGAACGGTTCCCGCCGATGGTGCCTATGACTATTATTCGCCCGTTTTCTTTGACCTGAAACGGGCCTCGAAAGTCAACTCCTTCACGTTCATCGGTAATAGCATTGAGAGTGCTCCATCTCCGGGCACAAACTTCCTCAGATTGCTCCAGGCACCGGCGACTGATGATCTCGGGGCAACCTGGATCAACTTGATAGATGTCGGTATTGGTGCAAACCGCGCTATCACCTTAACCGAACAAAGCGGTGATACCCAATTTCAGAATGTTTATATCGCAAGCGCGTCGTCTTCCCCTTTGACATACACCTCCTTTACTGTCGCCAATCCGTCCTTGTTTGCGGTTGGGCAGTACAACATCGTGGGACAGAATTTCGATTCAGCGACTGAGCTGACCCTTAAAGACAGTTCAATTTCAAACGCTCTCATTACTTCCGTCGTGGCCGGTTCCGAGCTGAAGCTCGACAATACGACAATCGATACCCGCTTTTTCAAACTTGACGGAAGGTTATCAGGCAATGGCGCCATCAATGGCAAGACAGGCGCAGGCGGCACAGGTTTCCTGACATACGCAGGTGCCGAGATCAGTCCAGGCAACTCCATCGGAACGCTTTCGATCAACGGTGATGTGTCTTTTCAGGGCGCGACAAGTCTTGTCTCTGAACTGGACCCGACAGCGTCTCAGACTGCGGACCTGCTGGATGTGTCCGGTGACATAACCGGTGCGGACAACTTGACTGCAACACTGGAAAAGGACAGTGGATATTCAGGGTCGGGCGCCATCGAAATCAGTGATTTCATCAACTCCACCTTTGTCATCGCGCGCGCAGGCTCGTTTGACAGTGACAGTGTTACCCTGGTCGAAGGCAGCTCGTTGAATGCACATCTGAGTGCAAGCCTCGCAGGACCGCCGACACAAACCTCACAGGTTGAGGTCAAGTTCTCTGACAACTCGGCAACACCAACCTTCCTGCCAACCAAGGTGAAGACCATCCAGTCGACCGGCGGTGGCAAGCAAGTGATTCCCCCGCCGGTGACAACGACCACGACAACACCAACGGCGACGGTTACAACCACCACCACGACAACACCAACGGTCACAACAACGACCACAACCACTACAACGACCAACACGACCACGCCCACAACGACGACGACCACATCAACAGTCCCGATGCAAACCACCACACCGCCCGTTACGACACCATGGGTTGCCTTGGTGACGGCCGTATCCGCGACACACAATGAAACACCGGTCAATGAAGTGTCCGGCGGTAGCGGTGGCGGCAACCAAATCCTCGCCGGCGGCAACACGGTGAGTGACGGCTATTTGTCCCTGACCAACGGCGACCTGATCACCTTCAACGAGGTTCACGCTGAGCCCTATTCCTCCAACCTGACCGTCGGCCTGGAACATCTCGATCACATTGCCACTTCGGTGATGAACCGGATTTCCGGCAGCCACGATGTCCTCGACAAGGCCAATCAGGTTCGCGATGCTCAAGGACGGGCCATCTGGCTGGATGCGTCCGGGCTGAAAGGAAACGTGGACGGTAAAGACGGTCTTGGAAGTTTCAATTATTCAATTGCAAGCGTGATTGGCGGTGCTGATCTGCTCGCAAGTGATCAGGGAAGCGTCGGGGCGTTTGCCGGCTACGGCTATCAACAGATGGACGAGCATGACACGGTCGATCAGTCCTTCTCGGCGCAGTCTGGTTTTGCCGGATTGTACGGAACACTCTACCGCGACAGCTGGCGGCTGGCGGCCTCCGGTGGTTACTCTTACAGCGCCAACAAAGGCGAGCGAAACAACCCGAATGTCGGCTTGTTCACCGGTGGGCGCGCGGAATCCGATTTTGATTCCCATGCCGCCTTTGTCGCCGCCAAAGCAGGTTATGAACTTCCGCTAACGCCCCAGTTTAAAGTGACACCGTTTGCTGCAGCTTCCTACGCGCACATTTGGCAAGGCGAAGCTCGGGAAACCGGAGGCGGTGATTTCAACTACACCGTCCATGCTGCGACTGCGGACGCCGTCTTGACCGGTCTTGGATTCGACTGGGCAGCGGACGTTTGGACAACGGACAGCGGGACAGCGAAGCTGGTCGGATTTGCGCGCTACGATCATGACTGGAGTGCGTCGGCAGATTCAGCCCATGATATCACTGTCACGTCCGACTTGTTCGGGACCTTCAATCAAACGGGCCAAAACCGCGGCGCCCATTCCGTAACAGCCGGATTGGGCTTTGTCGGCTCCGTCGGCAGCGCGGGTGCATGGCGATTGGGTGTTGCAGGCGCACTCAACGAACACGGTGAAGAAATCGGCGCGGGCGCACACTTTTCCTGGTGGTTTTAGAAGAAGGCACTTTGCAGGCCTCTGGCCGCAACCGGGTGCTGGCGCTCACCTTTAGAGATCAATTCCTTTTTCCTCTTGCTCCCTGATCAGCAGGAAGCGTTCGGGTATGAAGGGATGCAGGGCAACCGCCTCCCGCAAGGCCTGCTGGCCGAGCCGGACCCTGCCCTGCTCCATCAGGATCCGGCCCTTGCCGGAAAGCGCCCCGAAATGCCGGGGTTCAAGCTCCAGCGCCCGTTCGATATCTTCCAGTGAGCGGTCGGGTTTGCCCTGGAGGTAATGGATGAATGCCCGCTGGTTCCACGCCTCGGCATAATCGGGCGCTGTTTCCAAGGCACTGTTTAACTCCATAAGTGCCCCTTCATAGTCGGCAACGCGCCGTTTGCTCATTGCTGAGCGAACCTTTGCCTCCAAATCCGCAGATGGGGCAGCCGCAATCCAGCTCTCCCAGATTTCCGCTTCGACTATCCGTGCCTCCATCTCGCTCTTCGAGGAAAGCAGCGCATCGAACAGACGCTGATCCGGGAGGTCACCCGCCTGCGCCGGCCGCTCTATAGCCAAAAAGACAAGACAGAGCAGAAATGCAACTGTCGGCAAGATGCAGCGGGACTGAAGGATTGCGCTTGCCTGCATAGTGGATCTCCCTTGGTACAGTCGGGCACTTTATTAAAAACCTATGGCAGGCGGGCTGTTTCGCCAGATCCAGCGGGTTTTATCGTGAAAACAAAAAAGAGACTGGCAGGGGTTTTTCGCTCCGGCTATACCGCTGAGCCAAGCCACCAAGCCAACAGACACCTCAACCGAAGGCGTGCCTTTTATGAAAACCATCCGGGTCAAGATCACGGCGGAAGAACTCGAAGCCAAACGGATCTCCGAAATCCTGGAACGGGCCTTCGAAGACGAGGGCAATCCAGTCACGATCTACGAAGACTCGAAAGACGGGAAAATCTGGTCGGCCGAAATCCTGCTCTTCGGCATGGAGACGGAAGAGGCAGCCGCAATGGTGCGCGACAGGGTCGGTGCCGATGCATTCGCCGCACCGCTGGAAGCCGAAGAACTGCCGGACATCAACTGGGTGGAAAAAAGCCTGGAAGGTCTGAAGCCTGTCCGCGCGGGGCGCTTTCTCGTCCACGGCAGTCACGATCGCGACAAGGTGCCGGGCGGCGCAATTGGCCTGGAAATCGAGGCTGCGCTTGCCTTTGGAACCGGCCACCACGGAACCACCGCCGGATGCCTGGAAGAGATCGACCGGCTGTTGTCTATGCGCAAGTATGACAGCATTCTGGATCTTGGAACGGGAACAGGTGTTTTGGCAATTGCCGCAGCCTTGAAAGCCCGCCAGCAGGTGTTGGCGACCGACATTGATCCGATTGCAACGCAGACCGCTTTGGAAAACGCGCGGCTGAACGGTGCCCGTCATCTTGTGACCGGTTTCACCGCCAATGGCGTGGAAGACCGGCGGTTCAACCTCTATGGTCCGTTCGATCTGGTCATCGCCAATATTCTGGCGCGGCCCTTAATGAAGATGTCGAGATCCATCTGCGCGCGGATGACACCGACGGCAACGCTGGTCCTGTCCGGTTTGCGGATCGAGGATGGACCACGGATCCTATTTGCTTATGGGTGCCAGGGATTTGTCCTGGACCGCCGCAGGGAAAAGGATGGCTGGCTGACGCTCACCCTGGTTCGCGGCCGCAAACACGCCTAAGAAGCCCAAAGTTTCCAAAGGATTGAGCAAAAGCCTGCCAATTGCCGGGTTGGCGCTGGCCGCTCACAAGCTTCCCCACGGGGCTTTCCCGGACGCAGCAAGGCGGAGATCCGGGATCGGACCGGCCGACCAGTTGTGTTAGAAGCAAGGCACCGGCTCAAGGCCGGTGTGGCACCACAGCAGTCCACCGCATGGTTTTCAAAACGAAAAGACCCCGCCGATTGAGCCGGCGGGGTCTTTTATCGTGCACAGCAATTCTTTCAGCGATTTAGAACGCGCTGGTCGCAGAGCCTTCGCGTTCCAGCTGCTCACGATCGTAACCGTGGGCAGAAAGGGTCGCGTCGTCCAGTGACAGCAGGTAGCCGTTGACATAGCGGCGGGCCTGTACGGAACGGGCTTCGATCATCCGGTCGAAAGCGCAGCGCATGAAGCCGCCAGAAGCGCGGGTGGATGTAGTCGTTGCGATGGTCATTGTCTTTAATCCCATTCGAAGTTGAAGAGCTTCCCTAGGGAGAAACGTCTTTATTACCTTGTTGGCAGTTAATATGAGTGTGGATGCGCGGTTTAGGTAGGGGGCGATCTGCATGCCAGCTCTGCGCATTTCGCATATGCGAAATGATTTGTGCATTGCACATTTTCGAACCGAAAATTCCCATATTCATTCTTTTCAAGAAATAATAATCCGACTTGATTGCGTCATGGCCCCCTTTTAGTTTTGCCGCCATGTTTCAGAATTTTGACGATCTCAGCGATCCTTCCTGCGGGGCGCCGCATGCAGCGCTTCTCAGAGCCGAACTCAAGCGTCAGGGCCTTGATGGTTTCTTGATTCCCCGTGCCGATGCGCACCAGGGGGAATATGTCCCGCCGCATGACTGCCGTTTGCAGTGGTTGACGGGCTTCACCGGATCCGCCGGTACGGCGGCGGTTCTGGGCGAAGAAGCTGCCGTTTTCGTCGATGGCCGCTACACCATCCAGGTGCGCGAACAGGTCGACATGGACGTCTTTCCGGCCCAGCATCTGATCACCGAACCGGTGACGGAGTGGCTTGCTGCACGCCTCAAGCCGGGCCAAAAACTCGGTATCGACGCCATGCTGCACACCGTACGGGAAGTCCGCCGGTTGCGGGAGATCTGTAAAGAGGCCGGGGCTGAACTGATCACCTTGGAAGCCAACCCGGTTGATGCGGTTTGGGCGGATCGCCCGGAGCCACCGATCGGTCAGGTCATGCTTTATCCGACGGAGCTTGCAGGCCGTGGGTCGGAAGACAAGATCGCCGAGATCCAGAAAGCCATTCAAGACAAGAAGGCCGACGCGTGTGTCCTCACACAGCCGGATTCCATTGCCTGGCTATTCAACATCCGCGGCTCGGATGTCACGCACACACCACTGCCCCTGTCGTTTGCGACCGTTCCGGCAGAGGGCAAGCCCTCGCTTTATATTGATGGCCGAAAGCTCTCCAACTCCGTGCGCGATGCCCTCGCCGATTTGACCGAGATTTCCGAGCCGGCAGATTTTCAGAGCGGGTTGAAAACACTCGGCACGGAAGGGAAGAAGGTCATCATCGACCCGTCTCTTGCCGGGATCGGCATTGCCGAAGCCATCACAAATGCCGGTGGCACGCTCGTTGAGGCCTCTGATCCTGTTCTTTTGCCAAAGGCGGTCAAGAACGAGGTCGAGCTGAACAGCGCCCGGAAAGCGCATGTCCGCGATGCGGCGGCCTATATCTCCTTCCTCTGCTGGTTCGATGAAGAAGTCGCCAAGGGTGAGCTGGACGAGATCGGGGCCGCCGAAAAACTGGAGGAGTTCCGCGCGGCAACAGGTGAGCTAAAGGACATCTCTTTTGACACGATTTCCGGGGCCGGACCGAACGGGGCGATCTGCCACTACCGGGTCAGCCGCACCAGCAATCTGAAGATCCCGCAAGACAAGCCATTCCTGATTGATTCCGGCGCTCAATATATAGACGGCACCACCGACATCACCCGGACGCTCGCCGTTGGCACTGTGAGCGAGGAGATGAAAAAGCACTACACGTTGGTGCTGAAGGGCCACATCGCCATCTCGACCGCAAAGTTTCCGGAAGGCACGACCGGTGCCCAGCTGGATACCCTTGCGCGCATCGATCTTTGGAAAGCCGGCCTCGATTTCGATCACGGCACCGGCCACGGCGTTGGCACGTACCTCGGTGTTCACGAAGGCCCGCAGCGCATCGCCAAGACCGGCCATGTACCACTGAAGCCGGGCATGATCCTGTCCAATGAACCGGGCTACTATCCCGCAGGCGAATACGGCATTCGCCTGGAGAACCTGGAGATCGTCACCGCACCAAAGGACATTCCAGGCGGCGAGCGACCGATGCTCGGGTTTGAGACGATCACGCTGGTTCCGTTCGACCGGCGTTTGATCGTCGCCGGAATGCTGACGAGCGACGAACGTTCCTGGCTCAACCGCTATCATCAGCGGGTTCGGTCTGAAATCGGACCTTTGCTAGACGCAAAAGACCGGATCTGGCTGGAACAGGCAACCGAAGAGGTCTGAGCAACAACCTTCCATCCCAAACGAAAAACCGCCCGGACATCGTCTGGGCGGTTTTTCCATACACTCCAAAGCGGCGAGCGTGTTATGCGGCCTCATCTTCCTTGCGTACCTGCTCAAGGAAGTGGCTCACCGCCCCCGAAAGACTGTTGGCTACCTTGCCAAGTTGATCGGCAGATTGGCTCATCGTCTGGGATTGCTCGCGGGTCTGATCAATCGACCCGGAGACACCGGCCACGTTGGATGCTGCAGCCGATGCTCCATCCGATGCCAGTGTGATGCTTTGAGTGATCTCGCTGGTGGCTAGGTTCTGCTCTTCAACGGACGCCGCAATGGTGCTGGTCACCGATTGCACTTGCTCAATCTGCTCGACAATGGACCGGATGGCCGCGACAGATTTTTGGGTCGAGCCCTGAATGCCGGTGATCTGGCTGGCAATCTCGTCCGTCGCCTTGGCCGTCTGCGTGGACAGTTCTTTCACTTCAGCCGCAACCACGGCAAAGCCTTTGCCAGCCTCCCCTGCCCGCGCGGCCTCAATTGTGGCGTTCAAAGCCAAGAGGTTGGTCTGCTCTGCGATGGCTCGGATGATCTCGACAACCTCACCTATTTTGTCAGCAGTTTCCGCCAGAATAGAAACATCCTTGTCTGCCGACACCGCAGTCGATGATGCCGTTTCAGAGATTTCCATGGCCGTATTGGCCTGGCGGGAAATCTCACTGATGGAGGCGGACAGTTCGGCAGCCGCGGACGCTACAGTCTGGACGTTGGTCGTCGCTTCTTCGGTCGCTGCATTGGCAGCACTCGCGCTTTCTGAAGCATGACCTGCAATCTGAACCATTTGGCCGGCAGATTGACTGACTTCGTGCGTTTCGTTCTTCAGTTGCTGCTGAACCGCGGAGACCTCATCTTCAAACTGTTTGATGGCAGCTTCCAGATGGGCGTTCCGTTTGCGCCGCTGAATACGGCCCTTTTCAGCTTCTTCTTCCAACTCACGCTGATGGATCAGGTTTTTCCGGAAGATCTCCGAGGACCGGGCAATATCGCCAATCTCGTCCGGGCGCCCGGTATAAGGAACGTAGATTTCGACTTCTCCATCTGCAAGGCTGGTGATTGTATCGCGCTGGCGGCGCAGGATCTTGGAGATGGACATCACTTCATAGGCGGCAAGACCACCACTGCCGAGCACCACAATCACAGCAAAAACGGAAACATAGAGCAGCTGGGCCGCAAGCGCTGCAGTGTCTGCGTCGGCGGCAGCTTCTGCACGGTGGATCAACTCATCGGAGACCGTCTTGATCAGGTTCAAGCGTTGGGTGGCCGTAGCAAACCACTCACTTCCCGTCACACCGCCATCATCTTGTGAAACCGGCAGATCCTGGAGAATTGGGCGCCACTTCGCGACTGTATCAACAGCTGGTCCTTTGACGGTGCTGTCAAACAGTGCTTTGTGATCAGGTAAGGCAATGGCCTGAAACTCACCCAAAAACGCCTGCTCGGACCCATATTTGGCAAGAAAACGCTTGTAAAAGCCGAAATTGACTTCGCCGGTCCTCGCAAATTCGTTCAGCATGCCTGCGCCGAGGGCGCGTTCCAGACCACCCGCTTCCTTAGCCTCAACCAGGGCAATATATGGAAACAACTCAGATGTGATTTCAGGTGACGGGCTCGCCTCGATCGCAATCCCGATCAGGTGAATAAGCGCATGGATTTCTTTGGTGTAAGAGGCCACCACTTCGTGTGCCGGCATAGATTTGGCGTCAATGCGCGATCTAAAGCCTTCAATCTCGTGCACGGCCTTGCCGACCTTGCGCAACTCTTCAAGCGTGTATGCGTCACTGAGCTCAATGGCGGCAAGATGGTCATCGAAGGTCTTGATGATCGCATCAGTCAGAGGGCGCTGTTTCTGCAAGTTTGCGACATCGGCAGCCGCATAGTCGGAGCGGATCATGCCGACACTCATGCCGCGCTCTTTTTGCAGCTCGTGTACAACATTACCAGCATCCTCGGCAATGCGGGTCAAAGGCCGCATGTATTCGTGGTGCGACAGCTGAACATTCGTTTCATAAACGGAGAAGCCAGCAAACCCAACAACGGCGAGCATTGGCACAAGAGCCAACACCAGGATCTGTAGTTTTATGCGTTGCATTCGTCCCCCCGGACAGGTCGGATAACTCTGTCAGGAAGTGTTGACAATCGAGCTTACTCATACCTTTACGTAAGGCAGAAATTTGGCATTTTACGACAGCCAAAAAACAATAAATCAATAGAAACAATTTAAGGTGGTGCAATTAAGAGTTTATCTATTGATAATTATACGGATAATGATCGCCTATATTTATTTTCGATAATATTTTCAAATGATTAGAAATATAGAAAATGCTGTTCATTTGGTTCGAGCAGACGAAAACCAATAGGCGAGTATCTAGATTTCTACACCCAGAACAGCTTCTAGCGTCACCCTGAAGATCAGAAGTGTCGCCAGATGCAAATTACGTAACGTCAACCAACTCGAACCAATCGTCCTCGGAGATGACCTCGATCTCAAGCTCTGATGCCTTCTTGAGCTTGGATCCGGCGCCCGGACCGGCAACGACCAAATCGGTCTTCTTGGACACCGACCCCGACACCTTCGCCCCGAACCGCTCGGCCATAGCCTTGGCCTCGTCACGGGTCATGCGCTCAAGGGAGCCGGTAAAGACCACCGTCTTGCCGGCAACCGGCGAGCCGGAAGCATCTATCTTTTCCGCATCCTTCGGCGTCACTTCTTGCAGAAGCGCATCCAACTGCTCGCGATTGTGGCTTTCTGCAAAGAACTCCACCAACGCATCGGCAACGATATGACCGATGCCATCAATGTCATTTAGCTCGGCCCAGGCCTCACCTCCATGATCGCTGGCCTCCGTCATCGCTTTGTAGAAGGCCGCCCAAGACCCATAGGCCCGAGCCAGAAGCTTGGCGTTTCCCTCACCGACATGCCGGATGCCGAGCGCAAAGATGAATCGGTGAAGGTCAATCTGCCGGCGCGCATCAATTGCCTCGAACAGGTTCTTCGCGGAAACGGCGCCCCAGCCCTCACGGTTGCGCAGCTTGGTCAGGGATTGTTTGTCGCGTTCAGCAAGTGTGAAGATGTCAGCCGCAGTCGTCACCAGGTCATCCTGATAGAACGCATCAACCTGCTTATCGCCGAACCCTTCAATATCGAAGGCATTGCGGGACACAAAGTGTTTGAGCTTTTCCGTAGCCTGCGCCGGGCAGATCAGACCGCCTGTGCAGCGGCGCACCGCGTCCTTGCGGCCGGTCTTTTCGTTCTCCTCGCGCACTGCGTGGCTGTTGCAGCGTGGGCAGCGGGTCGGGAATTCAAACGGCTCCGCATCGTCTGGACGCTTGTCGAGGTCCACATCGACGACCTGCGGAATTACGTCGCCGGCCCGCTGGATCTTGACCGTATCGCCCTTGCGCAGGTCCTTGCCGCCACGGATCGGCTCTCCATCCTGGCCAATGCCCTTGATGTAGTCTTCGTTGTGCAGGGTCGCATTGGAAACCACCACACCGCCGACCGTGATCGGTTCCAGCTTGGCAACCGGCGTCAGTGCACCTGTGCGGCCAACCTGAATCTCAATATCATTGAGCACGGTCCATGCCTGCTCGGCCGGGAACTTGTGCGCAATTGCCCAACGCGGAGACCGGGAGACAAAGCCAAGCCGTTCCTGCAAGTCCAGTCGGTCGACTTTGTAGACAACCCCGTCAATGTCATAGTCGAGCTGTGCCCGGTTTTCCTCAATGCCATGATAAACGCTTAGGAGTTCTTCGACCGTTTCACAGCGTTTCATCAGCGGGTTGATCTGAAATCCCCACTCAGCCAACAGCGCCACCATGCCGTCTTGTGTGTCTTTTGGCAGCGCGCTCATCTCTCCCCACGCATAGGCAAAAAACCGGAGCGGCCGGGACGCTGTGATTTCGGACTTCAGCTGGCGCAAGGATCCGGCAGCCGCATTCCTCGGATTGGCAAACACCTTGCCGCCATTGGCCGCCATGCGCGCATTCAGGGCCTCAAAGTCCTTGTGGGCCATGTAGACCTCGCCGCGGATCTCCACCACGTCCGGCACGGTGCCGACAAGCGTTTGCGGGATATCCTTGATGGTCTTGGCGTTTGCAGTGACGTTCTCGCCCGTCGTGCCGTCGCCCCGCGTTGCGGCATAGACCAGCTTGCCATCCTCATAGCGCAGAGACAGGGACAAGCCGTCAATCTTGGGCTCCGCGGTGACGGCCAAGGCTCCCATCAGTGGATCAAACTTCAGGAACCGCCGAACCCGGCCGACAAAATCATGGACATCGTCATCACTGAACGCATTGTCCAAAGACAGCATCGGTACCCGGTGCGTGATTTTTCCGAACCCGGAGGCCGGGGCCGCGCCAACCTGCGCTGACGGGCCGTCAGCCAGCATCAACTCCGGGAAACGGGCCTCAATCGCCGAATTCCGGCGGCGCAGCGCGTCATATTCCGCATCCGATATCGTCGGCGCATCTTCCTGGTGATACCGCCGGTCATGTTCAGCGATTTCCGATGCCAACCGCTCAAGCTCGGCCTTGGCAGCCTCTGGTGTTAGGTCAGAAACAGCAACGTTTAATGCCGGTGTGCTGGAAGACGCTTGGTCGCTCATGAGAAACATCCGGCTTAAACAGTCAACAGTTTGCGGGCAGCCGCGCGCGCTTCTTCGGTTATCACACTGCCTGCCAGCATTCGCGCGATCTCTTCGCTGCGATGGTCCTCATCGATCCGCTTCACGCGCGTTGCCACCCGGTCCGACTTCATAGCTTCCTTGGCAATCAGAAAATGACCTTCAGCCCTTGCCGCGACCTGAGGCGCATGGGTTACCGTCAGGACCTGCACATTGCTCGCAAGCCGGGCTAGCCGCAGTCCAATCGCTTCGGCGACCGCACCGCCCACGCCGGTGTCAATCTCATCAAAAACCAGCGTCGGCGCCGATCCTTTGTCGGCGAGACACACCTTTAGAGCCAGCAAAAACCGGGAAAGTTCGCCGCCGGAGGCCACTTTCATCATCGGGCCCGGCTTGGTGCCCGGATTGGTCTGAACGTGGAATTCCAGCTGGTCGATGCCTGATCGGCTCCGCTGCTCCGGATCGCTTGCGGTCTCAACGATGAATTTCGCACGTTCCAATTTCAGATCCGGTAATTCCGCCTCAACAGCCTTTTCAAGGCGCGCGGCGGCTTTGCGCCGCTTCTCTGAGAGGTTTGCAGCCTTCCGGTCATAGTCGGCACGCGCCTGTTGAGCCGCTTCGATCAAAGCGGCCAGCTTATCTTCACCGGCGTCCAAATCCGTAAGATCAGCGGCCATGCGCTCGGCGAGGGCGGCAAGGTCGTCAACGGGCAGAGAATACTTCCGCGACGCGGCACGGAGCGCAAACAACCGTTCCTCTACAGCCTCAAGCTCGCGAGGATCGTACTCGGTCTCCCGAAGGGCCGCCTCCAGCCCGGAGCGGCACTCTTCCAGCAGATCAAGGGCGCCTGCCAGATGCTGTACCGGTTGCCCGAGCAGGTTCGGAACCTGATCGGCCTTCCGCTCCAACCTCCGCAAAAGACTGGCGAGTTCAGGGATCGGGGATGCAGATCCGTTCAGGGTCTCGTAAGCATCGCTCAGATCCCCAGCAATCTTCTCGACCGCCATCATGTCCGTGCGCCGAGCCGCCAACTGATCTTCCTCACCGGCTTCCGGCTTCAATTGGTTGAGCTCTTCGACAGAGGATCTCAAATAGTCGGCTTCGTTGCGGGCAGCTTCAATGCGCGCTTCATGATCTAACACAGCCTTTTCGGCAGACCGGTAAGCCTGGTAGGCTTTTGCCAAGGCGTCGACGTCAGTGGTCAATCCGCCAAACACGTCGATCAAAGCCCGGTGGCTCTCTGGGTCGACCAAGGCCCGGTCATCGTGCTGACCATGGATTTCCACCAGCAAAGCGCCTGCCTGCCGCAAAAGCCCTGCACTGACCGGCTGATCATTGATGAAAGCGCGCGTGCGCCCGTCTGCTGCCTGAACACGGCGCAGAATGACATCGCCGTCATCGTCGATGCTATTGTCTTTCAGAAAATCGCGGGCCGGATGCGCCATCTCGACATCGAAAACGGCAGTCACTTGTCCTTGCCCCTCACCGTGACGGACAAGATCAGCATCGCCCCTTGCGCCAAGCGCCAGAGACAGGGAATCCAGCAAGATGGATTTTCCGGCACCGGTCTCGCCTGTCAGCACAGACATTCCGGTGGCGAAATCAAGATCCAGACGGTCGATCAGAACAATGTCACGGATAGACAACGTGACCAGCATGAACAGAGCGCTCCTTAGAAATCGGCTCGGGCGAGCACCTAGAACATAGGAGCCTTTTCGAGTCGGTCTAGTTTAGAGCTTGATACTCTTGAATGCGCGGCTAATCCAGCTGCCACTGTCCTCAGAAGGCTCATATCCGCCACTGTTCAAGAGAGAATAGGCGTCTTTATACCACTGCGTGTCCGGGAAGTTATGCCCGAGCACCGCAGCAGCGGTTTGGGCTTCGCTGATCACCCCAAGCGCATAATAGGCTTCGGTCAAACGAAAGAGCGCTTCTTCCACGTGACGGGTGGTCTGATAGTTGTTCACAACGGTCTTGAAGCGGTTCACGGCTGCAACGTAATTCCGGCGTTCCAGATAGTACCGGCCCACCTGCATTTCCTTGCCGCCAAGTTGGTCTTGAACAATCAGAAGTTTACGCTGCGCATCCGGTACATATTCCGATTCAGGAAAACGCTGGATCAGCTCGCCATACGCGGAAGCTGCGCGCTCGGTCGTGGCCTGATCCCGTGTGATGTCCGGCATTTGGCGGTAGTAACTCTGACCAACGAGGTAGAGCATGTAGGCAGAATCCGGATCGCCCGGGTAAAGCGTTACAAACCGATTGGCGGATGTCACGGTCTCCGTGTACTTGCCCCGCGTGTAGTTAAGATAGGCCAGGTTCACCAGTGACTTCTTGGAATATTCCGAGTACGGGTAGAGCTTGTCGAGCTCCTCGAATTTGGCGGTGGAATCTCTGAGTTTGCCCTGCGCCCGGAGTGCCAGGCCTTCGTTGAACAGAACTTCCGCAGGGGTGTCGTTCAGCGCCAGCTCATCGAACTCGTCCTTGCTGCTACACGCTGACAATGCCAAAGGCGCAGCCAATACCGCGAGAGCCAAAAAACGCTTGAGATGTGGAGCCGTCCACACAGAAAAGCCGAGTTGTCTTCCGTTCACACCCTATCTCCCGAGCTGCACATATCAGCCCAAACACAACCCTGCACCAAGCGGCGCAGAAATTCCCGATTTCAATAACACGAGTGTTTAGCGGAAACGAACCGCCCCCGTCACGCTTTCAAACGTGATCTGCTGGATTTTTTAAGCTTTTTTGTGGCAAGCCGCCACAAACGACAGCTTCGCCTGAAATAAAAAGGGAGGCGTTCGGGCCTCCCTTGAAAGAAAAGTATCAGGAAACGTCCGGACCAAAGGCCGCGGCAGCAGCCAAACCGCCCTTGTCGACCTGACCAACCTGGCGGAAGGCCGGAGATTCGACGATCTCAAATGCAGACGGATCTTCGAACAGCTTGACCAGAATGGAGTGGTTCATCTTATGACCACCCTTGAAGGAGCGGTAGAGCCCCAGGATCGGCAGACCGGCAAGCGCCAGATCACCAACCGCGTCAAGCGCCTTGTGGCGGGCGAACTCATCCGGCCAGCGTGTGCCTTCCGGGTTCAGAACCTTGTCGTCAGAGATGGCGACAGAGTTTTCCAGCGAAGAGCCGAGCGCAAAGCCCATCTTCCAGAGCTGCTCAACATCCTTCACGTAACCGAAGGTCCGTGCACGGCAAAGCTCGTTGCGGAACACGTCCGGTGTCATGTCGGACACAAATTTCTGGTTACCGATCGCCGGAGTGTCAAAGTCAATCGTGATGTCGAACTTCGTGCCGTCATAAGGATGCAGCTCACACCAAGCGCTTCCGTTGTCGACACGTACGGTCTTCTTGACTTTCAGATACCGGCGGCCCCGATCCAGTTTCTTGATACCGACTTGCTCGATCGCCTCGACGAACGCGTGGCTGGAGCCGTCCATGATCGGCATTTCAGGGCCATCGATTTCAACGATCACGTTGTCGATGCCCATTCCAAACAACGCAGCCATAAGGTGCTCAACGGTCGAAATGCCATCTTTGGAGGGATCATCTAGAACGGTGCACAAAGCGGTCGCGGACACTTTGTCCCAAAGCGCCGGAATTTCCTTGGAAGAGTCGCTGTCAGTGCGTGAGAACACAACCCCCACACAAGCTTCAGCAGGCACCAATGTGATTGACGCAGGTTTACCCGAATGAACACCGATACCTGTCAGCGTCACCTGATCGGCGAGCGTTGTCTGTCGGTCTACATATGCGGTCATATTACCCTACCCTTCCGGTTTGGCGCCGGTAATGGTCAGTCATTTGCACGTGCAAAGTTACGGACTTTTAACGATCGCCAGCTGCGGGCAACATAGTCGGTAATTACGGTAGGGCGAAATAAAGCTTTATTACGGTTTGTAACGATTCACAGGTTGGCAAACCATTGAATTATCAAATCATTTGACTCAGTGCAACAAAAGCGGCCCGAAGTCGTGACTTCGGGCCGTTGCGATCAGGGAAGAAGATCGCGGGTCGAATCAGTTGGCCTGCCGGCGCAGGAACGCCGGGATCTCCAACTGATCGTCTTCCGACTGGCTCATCGGCGTTGGGGCCGAGCGGCCAGTGCTATCAAGTTGTCCGGTTGCCCCTTCGCTGTGAGACCGCGGCTGCGGAGCCCGCGGTGCCGGACGAAGTTGCGCTGCCGGGCGAACAGTCTCAACGGGAGCCTCTTCGTGGTGCTCTTCTTCGTCTTCCTTGCGGCCAAGACCGCTTGCAAGACGCCGCAGAAGACCCATTGGGCGCCGTTCGTCTTCAATATCATGCTCCAGATCCATAGCCGGATCGGCCGGAGCTTGCGCCTCTGGCGCTGCCGGAGTGCTGGCCGGAGCAGAGCTCGCCAGTATTTCACGCTGAGCAATCGGCGGGAAATCTTCGACGCGCGGCATCCGCGGGGCCGCGGCATGCTCTTCAGCTGCCGGCGGGATGTAAGGCTGCGCCATCGGCGCTACATCGGCAACCGGTGCCGGCGTGTCGTTTTCCAGATCCATCATCGAAGATGTTTCTGCGACCGGGGCCCGCGAAGGCTGCACCTTCTTGATTTCAACATCCGGGTCGCTGGCAACGGAAACAGCAGCAGGTTCCGGGATCGCCAGTTCTTTTTCCAGGCTGGCCATCGCCTTTGCTGCAGCGTCCTGAACCTTCGGCATTTCTGTAGCCGGTGCAGGCTTTGTCTGGATTTCCGGTGTACGTGGCGCGACGGTCTCGGATTTCAGAGCTGGAGCTGTGATTCCGGGAAACGTGCCAGCCATCTGGCCTTCCTCCCGGTCAATTCCAGTTGCAACAACCGACACGCGAATGATGCCATCCAGCGTCTCGTCGAAGGTCGCACCAAGGATGATGTTCGCATCCGCATCGACTTCTTCCCGGATCCGGGTTGCTGCTTCATCCACTTCAAAGAGCGTCAAATCATTGCCGCCAGTGATGGAAATCAGCAGACCTTTTGCACCCTTCATGGAGGATTCATCGAGCAGCGGATTGGCAATAGCGGCTTCCGCAGCTTGCTGAGCGCGCTTTTCGCCAGAGGCTTCGCCGGTGCCCATCATCGCTTTGCCCATGCCGCGCATGACAGAGCGGACGTCGGCAAAGTCGAGGTTGATAAGACCTTCCTTGACCATCAGGTCGGTGATGCAGGCAACACCGGAGTAAAGAACCTGGTCGGCCATGGCAAACGCATCAGCGAACGTCGTCTGTGCGTTGGCGATCCGGAAAAGGTTCTGGTTTGGTATGACAATCAGAGTGTCTACGTTGCGCTGAAGCTCTTCGATCCCGCTGTCGGCAATGCGCATCCTGCGCGCACCTTCGAACTGGAACGGCTTGGTAACAACACCAACGGTCAGGATGCCCTGCTCGCGCGCTGCACGGGCAATCACAGGAGCTGCACCGGTACCGGTACCACCGCCCATGCCGGCCGTGATGAACACCATGTGCGATCCAGACAGATGATCGTTGATCTCATCGATCACTTCTTCGGCCGCTGCCCCGCCAACTTCTGGCTGGGAACCGGCTCCGAGACCTTCCGTAACGGCCACGCCCATCTGGACGAGACGATCGGACTGGTTCATTGCCAGTGCCTGGGCATCCGTGTTGGCCACGACGAAGTCGCACCCCTGGAGACCTGCTGTGATCATGTTATTGACGGCGTTTCCGCCCGCGCCGCCGACACCGAAGACCGTGATACGCGGCTTCAGTTCCTGAATGTCGGGCATCTTCAGGTTTATGGTCATGTTATCCTCGCGACCCGTTGGCGCCCCCGATACGGGAGAACCCTCTTCTTCCCTAATTTCCTCTGCCACTTCTGGCAGCTCCAACTCTAGGCTCTTGTCGTCTGTCATTTGCTCAAAAGCTTTCCCTGATCCATTGGCCCACACGAGCCAAATAGCCAGATTGCCCGCCCCACCCGGATCTGCGGCTCTTGTGTTCGAACTGCTCGATCTGCGCGACTTGCGGATAAATCAGGAGGCCAACGGCCGCGGCGAATGCCGGGCCCTTTGCAGCCTCGGGAAGACCGGCGACGCCTAGAGGCCGGCCAAGACGGACGTTGCGGCCAAGGATATGACGCGCAACCTCACCAAGACCTGTGAGCTGACTGGCACCCCCCGTCAAAACGATCTGCTTGCCAACCCGCCCGGCAAAGCCGGACGCTGTCAGACGATCTCTCACAAGTTCAAGGATTTCTTCGACGCGCGGACGGATGACACGTGTCAACGCCGAGCGCGGGATCTGGTTTGGCAAATCGCTATCGCTCTCCAGCGGCGGAACGGTCAGCATATCCCGTTCGTCCGAGCTGGAAGCCAGCGGTGAGCCGTAAAGTGTTTTCAGCCGTTCAGCGTCCTGCAGACGCGTCGCAAACGCCCGTGCAATGTCCATGGTGACGTGGTTGCCACCAACCGCGATGGCATCGAGGTGGACCATATGACCGTCTACGAAGACGGACAGCGTTGTGGTGCCACCGCCCATATCAATGCAGGCAACACCGAGTTCAGCTTCGTCATCCACGATTGTCGACAGACCACTGGCAAACGGGGTTGCCACCATGGTTTCGACGTGCAAGTGACCGCGGTTGATGCAGAGTTCCAGGTTCCGGACCGGGGGCACTTCTGCCGTGACAACCTGCATGTCGACGCCGAGCTTGTGGCCCATCATGCCACGCGGATCCCGGATGCCCCGGCTGCCATCCAAAGTGTAAGAAATCGGCAGCGCATGGGTCACGGCCCGGCCATCGGTCACCGAGTGACTGGAACCAGCGGACAGAACCCGCTGGATATCCGCTTCGCAGACGCTTTCACCGGACAGGGGCACACTGGCGCTGTAAATTTCGCTCTGCAAGCGGCCACAGCTGATGTTCGTGATCAGCGATTCAACGGTCACCCCGGCCATGCGCTCGGCGCTGTCGACGGCAAGACGAATGGCGTGTTCGGCCGCATCCATATCAACCACAACACCGGACTTGATGCCACGGGACCGCTGATAACCATAGCCGAGAACCTCGACCTTGTGGGACCGGCTGGACAGGATCGCATTGTCATCCTGAGGGATCAGTTTGGCAATCAGGCAGCAGATCTTGGTTGATCCAACGTCGAGGACCGACATCACGACAGAGCGCCGGCTCGGCAGCGGGCGCATCTTTGGCAAATACAAGGGCTGATCAGACCGGCTCATGTGTCCCGCCCTCCATTGCCCGAGCGTCCACGACCACCGGTCATGATCTTGCGTTGTTCCGCGGCCTCTTCGCTCAAGCGAACCGTAATCCGATCCCCAAGGCGCATGTCGATGGCCATAATATCGCGGGCAAGCAGCCCGTCTTCCTTGTCCATTCTCACCAATTCAGCCAGAGCGGCTTCCATATTCTCTTCCGGCAAGCGGACAAAAATCCCATTTTCTAACTTCAAGTCCCAGCGGCGGTCACTGATCAGGAACGCAGCGCGCACCCGCGGACGAAGATCCGGCACTGTCGCAAGTGCAGCGCTGATCTCACCGGCCCGGCGCTGTGCGCCATGATTGACCACCAGCAGGAGGTTGGCGTACCGGCCATCCACCTCATCGGTGATGACCTCCCCAGCCTCGTTCACGATCGAAACCAGATCACCCCGCTGCCAAAGCGCGTAAGGCACTTTCTCCTCGATCCGGATCTGCAATGTGCTTGGGTAGAACTTCATCACCGAAGCGTTCTTGACCCAGGCCATGTCGTTCAGCCGTTCGCGCGCACCATCGGCATCGAACAGGATCAGGGACGACCCGTCGTGAATTTCGAGCGCTTCCAGTATCTGGAATTCGTTGATTTCCCGCTGCCCAGACAGCTTGACGGCCTCAATCCCGAAACCGACCGCCGACAAGAGGGCATCGCTTACGATACGCCCGTGTCCACCTATGACTATTGCGTAGGAAATCGTTAAGGTTAAGAAACCGACAGCAGCTGCAGAGCCCGTCCAGCGCGGCAAGTCTGCCAATCGGCCCGCCGCGCGCCAAACAGGTTGCCGGTGCAAACGCGCAACGCCGCGCCCACGCGGAGCCAGTTCGGCTTCCAGCGGCGCATATGCGTCCCGTTTATGTTTGCGACCTAACGACAGCAACTCGCGTCCTCAACCATCCAACTCACCAGTTCCTTGAAGCTCATTCCCTTGTAGGCGGCCATTTCGGGCACCAGAGAAGTCGGCGTCATGCCTGGTTGCGTGTTCACTTCAAGGCAAATCAGGTCCCCGCTTCCGTCTTCGCGCTCGTCGAATCGGAAATCGGCCCGGGACACCCCACGGCACCCCAAGGCCTGATGCGCCTTAACCGCTAGTGTCTCCGCTGTTTGGTAAACAAGTGGTGAAATTTTTGCAGGAAGAATGTGTTTTGAACCGCCTTCTGCATATTTTGCATCGAAATCGTAGAACTCCTGCCCCTGGGTCACGATGTCGATCACGCCGAGCGCCTGATCATCCTTGACCGCGCAGGTAAGCTCGCGGCCTCGGATGAACTTCTCGCACATCAAAACATCTGGATACGGCCAGTCTTCACGGTGCAGTTCCTGAGGCGGAAACTCTTGATCTTCCTTGACAATCAGGACACCGAAGCTGGAGCCTTCATTGATGGGTTTGAGCACGTAGGGCGGATCCATCGGATGATCCCGGCCAATCTCAAGACGGTTTACAACGTTGTGCTCCGTGACCGGAATTCCAGCCGCCGCCATGACCGCTTTTGCCTTCACCTTGTTCATTGCAAGGCTCGAAGCCATCACTCCGGAATGCGTATAAGGAATGTTAAGAAACTCTAATATTCCCTGAACGCAGCCATCCTCACCAAAGGGGCCATGCAAGGCGTTGAAGGCCACATCGGGTTTTAATTCGGCCAAAACGGCCGACACATTCCGGTCCACATCCACCCGTGAAACACGATATCCGGCCTCTTCCAGTGCGAGTGCGCATTCCTTGCCACTTGAAAGGCTGACCGGCCTTTCATTGACCCAACCACCCATCAGGACAGCAACATGTTTCTTGGTCATGGATGGGTTCTCCCTTGATACGACCGTTTCCCGGACTTGAATCCGGGAAAGCGGCACAAATAAAACGCAACTAATGGAAACTGTGGACAGAGACCGGCAACCCGGTTACGCCTGCCCCAAGAATGGCTCAATCGCGCCTTTCGGCCCGAATTCCCCGAGACGCTTGATTTCCCACTCAAGCCGGATACCGGTGGCCTCAAGCGCCTTTGCGCGGACGGTTTCACCGAGCAACTCCAGATCGTGGCCCGTAGCATCACCGGTGTTGATCATGAAATTGCAGTGCATCTCGGACATTTGTGCACCGCCGACCATCAATCCGCGGCAGCCGGCAGTATCAACCACTTTCCAGGCCGAATTGCCGTCCGGGTTCTTGAAAGTTGACCCGCCCGTCTTTTCACGGATCGGCTGGGCGTTTTCCCGGTGCTCGACAACCGCGGCCATTTCCTCGCGGATCGCCGCCTCATCCTGGGGGATGCCTTCAAACACAGCAGATGTGAAAATCAGATCCGAGCTGGCACCGGAATGCCGGTAGCTGTATCCCATGTCGGAATTGCTCAGAACATGGCGATTGCCGTCCCGGTCGATCGCCGTGAGTTCAATCATCCGATCCCGTGTTTCCGTGCCATGAGCACCGGCATTCATTCGAAGTGCGCCACCCAGCCCGCCTGGAATGCCGGTATAAAACGCAAAACCTCCGAGGCCCGCCTTGGCTGCAGCTTCCGCAAGCCGCTTGTCCGGAACCGCAGCACCAGCGCGGAGACGATTGTTGCCAAGCTCCTCAATCTGGCCAAACCCCTTTGCGCTGAGGCGGACAACAACCCCTTTCAACCCGCCATCGCGGATCAGGAGATTGGAACCGAGGCCAACCGGCAATACGGGAATATCTTTCGGCAATTTTTTGAGAAAGGCTGCGAGATCGTCTTCATCAGCCGGTTGGAACATCAACTGCGCAGGCCCACCTGTGCGGAACCAGGTCACGGCAGAAAGCGGCTGATTGGGCATCAATTTTCCGCGGATGCCATCAGCAAGGTCTGGGAACTCTTCCAGAAGGTTGGGAAAGCTCATGCTCCCTCCTTCTGCAGAGCATCAAGCTGTTCTGGCAGCGCGTAGGCCCACTGGGTAATGTTGCCCGCACCGAGACAGATGACGAAGTCTCCCGGTTCCGCCAATTCCTTCACGACAGAGGCCAACTCTTCCGGGCCGTTAATAGCCTGCACTTGCCGGTGTCCACGGGTTTTCAAACCGGAAACCAGATCGGTGTGGCGCGCACCCTCGATCGGCTGCTCTCCTGCCTCGTAAACCGGCGTGATGACGACCGCATCGGCATCGTTGAAGCAGTTTGAGAAATCGTCAAACAAACTATGCAGGCGGGTATATCTGTGCGGCTGCATAACCGCGATCACCTTGCCATCAGTGGATTCCCGGGCCGCGTGAAGCACGGCCTTGATCTCGACCGGATGGTGGCCGTAGTCGTCGAATACCTGCACGCCGCCAGCTTCGCCGGTGAATGTAAAGCGCCGCTTTACGCCGCCGAAGGACGAAATGCCCTGTTCAATGTCTTGCGGCGACACGCCAAGCTGGGAGGCAACAGCAATCGCAGCGGTGGCATTGGAAACGTTGTGAAGGCCCGGCATAGGCAGGACCAAATTGCTGAGTTCTGTCTCTTCCCCACTACGGCGATCACGGATGGTCACCGAGAACGTCGATTTGCCACCATCCATCGAAACATCCGTGAACCGAACATCGGCCTGTGGATTGGTTCCGTAAGTCACAATCCGGCGATCCTCGATGTTGCCGATCATGGTTTGGACCTCAGGGTGGTCGAGGCACATGACAGCAAAACCATAAAACGGCACGTTGTCGATAAATTGGCGGAAAGCCTTTTGAACGCCGGAGAAGTCGCCATAGTGATCGAGGTGCTCCGGATCGATGTTCGTTACAATGGCAACGTCGGCCGGAAGCTTCACGAATGTCCCGTCACTCTCATCGGCTTCCACCACCATCCAGTCCCCGTCGCCCATCCGGGCGTTGGTGCCATAGGCGTTGATGATACCGCCGTTGATCACGGTCGGATCGAGATGCCCAGCATCAAGGAGCGCAGCAACCATGGATGTCGTGGTAGTTTTGCCGTGCGTTCCACCGACCGCGATCGCCTGCTTGAACCGCATCAGTTCGGCGAGCATCTCGGCGCGCCGGACAACCGGGATCAGCTTCTCGCGTGCGGCCACCAATTCAGGATTGTCTTTCTTGATCGCAGAAGAAACAACAAGGACTTCCGCTTCGCCCAAGTTTTCAGCCGCGTGGCCGACAGTGACCGGAATGCCGTTCGCACGAAGACGCTGAACATTGACATTCTCGGCCATGTCAGATCCTTGAACCTGATACCCGAGTGTTTTCAGCACTTCCGCGATGCCGCTCATGCCGATTCCGCCGATCCCGACGAAGTGAACCGGCCCAATATCCTGCGGCATCTTCATAGCCGTACTCCCTTGTTTTGCGCGACGCTTTCAACAAGGTCGGCGAGCCGTTTGACGGCATCTGGTTTTGCAACTGTCTTGGCGGCCTTCGCAGCTGCCTCCAGCATCTCCGGCGCGTCCATGAAACGGATCAATTCCTTGGCAAGTCGTGATGGATGCAAATCCACCTGCCGGATCGGCCATGCGCCGCCGACTTTCTCGAGAACCTTTGCGTTCGCAGCCTGGTCTTGGTCAATCGCCCCCGGCAGCGGCACCAGGATGGACGGCCGGCCGAGCACGCTCAGCTCCGACACTGAGCTTGCACCGGAACGGCAAACAACCAAATGCGCCTGCGCGATTCGCTGAGGAAGGTCTGTGAAGAACGGAGCGCATTCCGCCTCGACCCCAAGATCCTGATAAGCCTTCTGGACCCGTTCCATATCTTCCGGGCGGCATTGCTGCACGATCTTGATCCGTTTGCGCTGGTCATCGGACAGCTCGGCAACTGCCGGAGGAACGAGATCTGAAAAGAACCGCGCGCCCTGAGAGCCGCCAAAAACCAACAGTTTCAAAGGGCCACCAGAGGCCGGCGGAGTGAAATCCAACTCGGCTGCATCCAGAACAGCATCGCGGACCGGATTGCCCGTCTCGACCAGTTTGCCCGACAAATCGGACGGAAGATCATCGATCGGGACGCTTGTGGCGATTGCCGATACACCTTTGGCCAAGAGTTTGTTTGCCCGCCCCATCACGGCATTGGCTTCATGCAGGATCGACGGCGTGTTTGTGAGACGCGCCGCGTACATAGGCGGAAAGGTTGGATACCCGCCAAAACCGGCAACGACATCCGGCTGCAATGCCTTGATCACCTTACGTGCCTGCAGTGTGCCAAACAGCAGCTGAAATGCGGTTTTCGCCAGGGCAATCGGATTGCGGCCGCGGATGGTCGCAGAAGCAATGATGTGAACCTTGCGGGCTGGAAACTCAGTGCCGTATTTGTCGGCCCGCTCATCCGTTGCCAGCTCGACGGTCCAGCCGCGGCGGCTCAGCTCACTTGCAAGTGCTTGTGCGGGAAACAGGTGACCGCCGGTTCCGCCGGCTGTGAGTAAAACGGTTTTGCTCATAAATCCGGGCCAACAATTACATCAAGGAAGACGGAGACAGACGGCTGACCGTGACCGTGTCATTCGACATGGGCCGCGGCCGCTTACGGGTCAGCGCGAGAATGGCCCCGGCAGACATCGCGGACGCCAAAAGAGAGGACCCCCCATAGGAAATGAACGGCAGCGTCATGCCCTTCGACGGAACAAGGTGCAGGTTCACCGACAGATTGATGGTTGCCTGAAGCCCAAACAGGACAACAAGACCGGCAGTCGCCAACCGGCCAAAGGCATCCTGGTCCCGGCTTGCATGCTGCAATCCACGGATCACGATAAAGGCAAAGACAATCACCAGCAAAAGGCAGGCGATTACACCAAATTCCTCGCCCACCACGGCGAAGATGAAGTCAGCATGGCTGTCCGGCAGGATCCGCTTCACCGTGCCCTCGCCCGGACCTCGGCCGAACCATCCACCCGACATGAAGGCCTCGAGCGCGGTATCAACCTGGAAGGTGTCGCCGGTGCTTGGATCCAGGAACCGGTCTACCCGGCTGGTTACGTGCGGCAGGAAGGCATATGCGGCGAACAGACCGGCAATCCCGATGATCCCGAGCGCAACGATAATCACCCACGAAATTCCATTCAAAAAGAACAACGCCGCCCAGACCATGCCGATCAGCATGGTCTGCCCAAAGTCCGGCTGGGCCACAAGTAGAGTCGCGCAGACAGCAAAAAGAATGAAGGCGAATAGAACGCCCGGCACTTCCCGGCGGCGACCGCTTTCAGACAACATAAACGCGATCAGCACAACAAAGGCCGGTTTGAGATATTCCGACGCCTGAACGGACACACCGGCAATATAGATCCAACGGCGGGCGCCCTTGGTTTCAAACCCCATGAACAGGGTCGCAATGAGCAAGACCACGGAGATCGTGAACAACACAAGAGCAGCCCTGCGAACCATCCGCGGCGTCATGAGCGATGCCGCAAGCATGATCCCGAGCGCGGGGATCGTGAACATGGCCTGCCGTTTCACGAAATAGAAGGTATCAACGCCAATGCGCTCGGCGACCGGCGGGCTGGCGGCAAAGGCAAACACCACGCCGGAAACGAGCAGAATACTGAAGGCCGCCAGCAGATAGTGATCCACTGTCCAAAACCATTCGGCAAACCGGCTGCGATCGGCGCGTGAGACCATTTATGCGACCTCCTGAGTGTTTCCACCACCAGGCAAGGCACGCACCGCATCTACAAAAGCAGCGCCCCGCAGTTCGAAATTGGCATATTGATCGAAAGATGCACAGGCCGGAGATAGAAGAATTGCAATTTCTTCAGCGCCATCTTCTGCAGCCTCGGCCGCCGCATCCTGAACGGCTTGCGCGAGAGTACCGCTCACAGCGTACGGCACATGTCCATCCAGTGTTTTGGCAAACTCTTCTGCGGCCTCACCGATCAAAAAGGCCTTCGCGATATTCGGGAAGTACTCGTCCAGGGAAGAGATCCCACCGGCCTTGGCGCGCCCTCCGGCGATCCAGTAGATCCGGTCGAAACTCGCAAGCGCACGGGCCGCAGCATCTGCGTTGGTCGCCTTGCTGTCATTGATGAAAAGCGTCCGGCCAGTCCGGGCAACGATCTCCATCCGGTGATGGAGGCCAGGAAAGCTTTTCATCGCCGCAGCGATCTTCTCCGCCGGTATTTCCAGCGCCCGCAGGCAAGCAAAGGCAGCGGCGGCGTTTTGACCATTATGGTCTCCGCGCAAGCTGTCGATCCCCGCCAAAAGGGCGACTTCGGTCTGCGCGCCATCATGGGCCTCAACCAGGCGGCCATGATGCGCGTAGATGCCGTCCGTCAATTCCCGTTCGCCAGCGATCCGGCAGACCGGTTTGCGGGCCAGCTCCAACCGGTCAGCGATCATGGACGACAGGCGATCATCGACGCCGACAATCGCGACTTTCGCACCAGCCACCAGCCGCTCCTTGATTGCAGCATAATTTTCCAGCGTACCGTGCCGGTCCAGATGATCCGGCGACAGGTTCATATGAAGCCCGACCGTCGGCTCCAGCGTCGGGGCAAGGTCAATCTGGTAGGATGAACACTCAATCACATAGTGGCAGCCAGGGCGCGGCGGTTCCAGCTCCAGTACCGGTGTCCCTATGTTTCCGCCCATCTGAACATCCCGCCCGAGTTCGCGCAGCAAATGCGCGATCAGAGCGGTGGTGGTCGATTTGCCGTTGGTTCCAGTGATGGCAATGAACGGGGCTTCAGGACAGAGCTTGCGATGCTCGCGGCAGAACAGTTCGACATCGCCGATCACCTCAACCCCGGCATTGCGGGCCAGATCGACCGACCAATGAGGAACCGGGTGTGTTAGCGGAACGCCCGGCGCCAGTACAAGGGCGGACACGCTCGACCAATCGAGGGTCTTTAGGTCTTGGGTTTTCAGGCCGGCAGCCGCCGCTTCGGTAACTCGCGTTTCATTGTCGTCAAAGCACACCACATTGGCCTCGCCCGCCTGCAACGCCTTCGCAGTTGCAAATCCAGACCCGCCGAGCCCGAAAAGCGCGACGGTTTGACCTTCAAATGTGGTGACTTCGATCATCGCCTTACCTCAGCTTCAGTGTGGCAAGGCCGATCAGGGCGAGGACGACCGATATAATCCAGAAACGGATGACCACCTGGCTTTCGGTCCAACCCTGAATTTCGAAATGGTGGTGGATCGGAGCCATTCGAAATACACGCTTTCCGGTGAGTTTGAAGGACATCACCTGAACGATCACCGAGACCGCTTCAAGAACGAACAGGCCACCGATGATTGCCAGAACAATCTCGTGCTTCGTCGCAACCGCAATCGCGCCGATCATCCCGCCGAGCGCCAGAGATCCGGTGTCACCCATGAAGATGGCCGCGGGCGGCGCGTTGAACCACAGGAAGCCAAGACCTGCGCCGATTACGGCACCGCAGATGACCGCAAGTTCACCAGTGCCGGCCACATGGTGGATCTGCAGATAATTTGCGAACACCGCGTTGCCCGAGAGGTAAGCGATCAATCCAAAAGACGCGCAGGCGATCATAACCGGCACAATGGCCAAACCGTCGAGGCCATCGGTGAGGTTCACCGCATTGCCTGCTCCAACCATGACGAAGGCCGCAAACGGAATGAAAATAAGGCCGAGATTGAGCGTGAAGTCTTTAAAGAACGGGAACGTCAACGCTCCAGAGAACGCCGTCGTGTCGAGCACTGTGACGGTAAAGGCCGCGATTGCAGCAATCAGGAACTCAAGACCCAAACGTGCCTTGCCACCGAACCCTTTGTGCGAAGACTTGGTCACCTTCAGATAGTCGTCATAGAACCCGATTGCCCCAAAGCCGACCGTGACACCTATGACAACCCAAACGTAGGGGTTGCTCAAGTCGGACCAAAGCAGCGCGGCAACAAGGGCGCCAGACAGGATCATCAATCCGCCCATTGTGGGCGTTCCCTTTTTGGACAGGTGGCTTTCCGGGCCATCCGCACGGATCGGCTGACCGTGTCCCTGCCGGATCCGCAGGCTCGCGATAATCTTCGGCCCGAACAGAAAGACAAAGAACAGGGCCGTCATGATCGCCCCGCCTGTCCGGAACGTGATGTACCGGAAAACGTTCAGCGCAGAGATTTGGTCGGCGAACTGGCCGAGAAAATAAAACATCAGCTATCCTTTACGCCGCTTCGATGTCGTCTGCAGGCGGATATTCTTTTTTCAAGGCTTCGACAAGCGGGCCCATGCGGGTTCCCAAAGAACCTTTGATCATCACGACATCGCCAGGCTGGATGTCTTTGAGCAACAGCTCGGTAAGGTCTTTAGCCTCTTCGCGGTGATGGGCCTTTAAATCGTCCGGCAATTTTTCCCAGAGCGCAGCCATATGCGGGCCGGCACAGAAGACCCTGTCAATCGCAGCATCGCAGATTGGACCGGCGAGCTCTGCATGAAGCTGGTCGGCATCGGTACCGAGTTCGCGCATATCGCCAATGACCGCGATCCGCCGCCCGGAGCCGCCCGGCGTGGCTTGCGCCAAAACCGAAAAGGCCGCGCGCATCGACGCCGGGTTGGCGTTGTAGCTCTCGTCGATCAGCTGCATTTCGCCGCCACCAACGGACAACCGGCATTGCTCACCGCGCCCCTTGGGGGCAGTCATACCGCCGAGCGCGGCAGCCCCTTCCTGCAGATCCGCGCCCAGATCAGCTACAGCAGTCAAAACCGCCAGACTGTTTTGCACATGGTGCGCACCCGGAGCACCAATTCCGTAAGACACGTCCTGCCCTAGGATCGAGGCTTCCACACTCGTGCCGTCGTCGGTAGGAACCGCCAATTCCAAATGGCTGTCTTCTGAACCAGCTTGGCCAAATGTCTGAACGTTACGCACGGCAGCGGTTGCCGCCAAAAACCGGAGCAGATCGTATTGCTTGTTGTCCCGATTGAGGATCGCAACGCCATCCGGCTCCAGACCGTTGAAGATTTCCGCCTTGGCCTGAGCAATCTTTTCAACCGACTCGAAGAACTCGATATGAACCGCTTCAACGGTGGTGATGATCGCGACATGTGGCCGAACCATCTGTACCAGCGGCGTGATTTCGCCCGCGTGGTTCATGCCTATTTCAAAGACGCCAAAATCCGTATCGGCAGGCATGCGCGCCAGCGTCAGGGGAACGCCCCAGTGATTGTTGAACGAGGCAACCGATGCATGCACTTTGCCGGAGGGCGCAAGCGCCAGACGAAGCGCTTCCTTTGTTCCTGTTTTGCCAACAGAACCTGTCACCGCGACAATCCGGGCATTGGTGCGGGTCCGGGCCGCAACACCAAGTGCGCGCATGGCCTCGAGCGGGTCATCAACAACGACATAACGCCCGTCATCGGGCAAATCTCCGAGATGGTCTTCGGCAACAAGCGCCAGCGACGCTCCTGCCTCAAGCGCGGCCGCAACATAATCATGGCCATCGAGCCGATCACCTTTGATCGCGATGAACGCATCTCCCGGCTCCAGAGTCCGGCTGTCGATGGAAATACCGGTTATGTGCGCGCCCACCTGCCCTTTGGCGGTTCCGCCACAGGCGTCGATAAAGGCCTCAAATGTCCAAAGCGGGTCGCTCATTTTACTCCCAGTAGATCTATGGCATGGCGCACGGAGTCGTGATCAGAGAAAGGAATCACTGTGTCGCCAACAATCTGGCCGGTTTCGTGACCTTTTCCAGCAACGCACAGGATATCGCCTGATTTCAGACGCCGGACGCCTTCGGCTATTGCTTCTGCGCGATCGCCAATCTCCAGACCACCCGGCGCACCTGCAAGAACGGCCTTGCGAATGGTTGGCGGGTCTTCCGATCTCGGGTTGTCATCGGTCACTATGACCAAGTCTGCATGTCGCGCTGCCGCTTGGCCCATCAGGGGACGCTTGCCGGGATCCCGGTCACCTCCAGCGCCCACTACAACGGAGAGTTTCCCTTCGGCAAACGGCCTTAGTGCCGCCAACGCTTTGTCGAGAGCATCCGGCTTGTGAGCGTAATCAACGAAAACCATACCGCCTGCCGGAGTTGTCCCGGCGAGCTCCAAGCGGCCTGGGGCGCCTTTCAGGTTCTCAAGAGCGCGAAGTGCAGCGCCGGTATCTATTCCGGCAGCAATCGCAAGACCTGCAGCAATCAAGGCGTTCGAAACCTGAAACCGGCCAATGAGCGGGAGGGTCACCTTGTACTCGCCGCGCGAGGTCTCGACCGTCAAGAGCTGCCCGGCACCGCTCGGCCTCAAACCGGTCAGCTTGAGATCCTTGCCCGTCTCACCAACCGTGAAAACCGGCAATCCACGCTCTTCGGCAATGGCCAACACGCGATCTGTGTACTTTTCACCCGGATCAACAACAACATGACCGCCAACCGGGACCAACTCACTGAAGAGACGCAGTTTGGCTTGAAGGTAATCCTCGATGGTCGGGTGATAGTCCATATGATCCCGGCCAAGGTTGGTGAAGGCAGCCGCCGTCAGCCGGACACCATCAAGGCGATACTGATCAAGACCATGGGACGACGCTTCCAAGGCGGCATAGCGAATGCCTTCATTCGCAAGATCTGCCAAATCCTTTTGAAGCTGCACCGGGTCCGGCGTTGTTAGCCCGCCGTAACTCTCGCCATCCGGCCTGATGATGCCCAGGGTTCCGAGACTGGCAGCCGGGTGGCCCGCGGCTTGGAAGATCTGGCGTACGAAATGGGCGACCGATGTCTTTCCTGCCGTTCCCGTGACAGCGACAATCGTATCCGGCTGACGGCCATAGAAGCGGGCCGCCATTTTTGAAAATGTTAGGCGCGGCTCATCGGCACCAAGTACTGCAACGGCTTCCGGAACGAGCGCACGCACAGCCTCCGCAGCATCGCTTGCGCACAGGATAGCGACAGCACCAGCTTCGATCGCTTTGGGAACGAACTGCACACCATCAACCGTGGAGCCCTTGAAGGCAGCAAAGAGGAAACCTGGCTGGACCTTGCGGCTGTCCGCCGTCAGTCCTTCAATGGAAAGGCCATTTGCCGTGACCGGCAAATCCATGCCGTCGGCTAAATGCTCAAGGTGCATAACATCCGATCATCCGGTTCGTGCATCGTCATTCTCGTGAAGCTTAAAACTGGACCGGATTTCGGCTGCGACCCCGCCGGACCAGTTCGCTTCTTTTAAGTCTCCTTAATAGGAAATCTCGATCGGTTCATCCCCTTTGCCAAAGCGCGGCATCACACCGAGCATCGGTGCTGCGCGGCGAATGATCGCCCCGGTCGTCGGAGCTGTGTTCAAACCGGCGGTCGCGCCAATGCCTTCCCGCTCCGATTTCGGCTCATCCAGAACAACCAGAACCACGTATCTCGGGTCGTCCATCGGGAAGGCCGAGAGGAAGGAGTTGCGCCGCTTGTTCGATACATAGACACCGTTTTCAATCTTCTCCGCCGTCCCGGTCTTGCCGCCAACGGTGTAGCCGGGAACATCGGCCCGGCGCCCGGAACCGGACAAAACATTGAGGCGGAAGAGATAGCGCATCATGCGACTGACTTCAGGTGAAATCACTTGCTTCTTCAGCGTCTTAACTTCTTCCGGTGTACGAGGCACAAAGGTCGGTGGCAACAAGGAACCACCGTTGACCATAGCCGCGGCTGCCACGGCTGTTTGCATCGGCGTCACCGACAGGCCGTGACCGAAGGAGATGGTCATCGCGGCCAATTCATTCCATTTCGGCGGCAACAGGGGAGCCGCGTTTTCAGGCAATTCCGTCTGCAATCGCTTCGTCAGATGCAACCGCTCCATGAATTCCTTCTGTCGCGCGACCCCGGTCGCCAGCATCATTTTTGCGGTGCCGATGTTGGATGAATAAATGAAGATTTCCGGCACAGACAGGATGCGGTTTTTCCCGTGGAAATCGGTGATCGTCCGGCCCGCTGCGCGCAGAGGACGCGTCGCATCGAAGCTGTCATTGATCGTAACAGCTCCCGAATCCAATGCCATGGCGGTCGTGAACGCCTTGAACACGGAGCCCATTTCAAAGACACCGCCGGTCGCCCGGTTCAGCCGGTCCTTTTCCAGAGCTTCGGATCTGTCGTTCGGGTCGTAGTCCGGCAGGGACGACATTGCGACGACTTCGCCGGTCTTTGCATCCAGGACGATACCGGCGGCCGCGATGGCCCGATACCGTTCCATTGCCTTGACCAACTCATCGCGCACAACGTGCTGCACCCTGAGATCTACGGAAAGCCGCACCGGCTCCATGGTGCGGCCAGAGGCAAACCCGATCGACTGAAGATCACGCAGCCATTGATCGTCGACGTATTTTTCGATCCCGCTGAGACCCTGATTGTCGACATTCACTGCGCCGACGATGTGGCCCGCGGTCGGACCACCTGGGTAAAAACGCTGGTTCTCGGACAGGAAGCCGATGCCGGGCAAACCAAGGTCATGCACCTGCTCTGCCTTGTCCGGTGTCATTTCACGCTTCAACCAGACAAATCCGGCCCCGCTCTCAAGACGGCGGCGGACAAGCGCCTCATCCAGATCGGGCAAGATACGGGTGAGCCCCTCGACTGCTTCGTCAACATCGAGAATACGGCGCGGCTCGGCATAAAGGGACGCTGTCTTGATGTCGGTGGCAAGGATCTCACCATTGCGGTCGATGAGATCCGGGCGGGACGCGGCCACAGAATCCTGGGCGGAAATCCAAGCCCGGGACGGCGCTTCATCCATCTGGGCAAGATAGATCAGCCGGCCACCAATGGCCGCATAAACACAGGCAAAAGCGAGCATGGCGAGATAAACGCGCGACTTGACCGCACTCGACGAAACCGAACTACGCGCCGCCCTCGGCTGGGTTCGCCGAACCTGAAGAAAGCTCGCTGGTTCTGTTGCCAATGTCATTGCCCCTAAGCCCCTACCTGATCATCGCTGAAGAACCGGCATATCCGCCCATCTGGTCAGCCCCGCCAATCGGCTCCAGAGTCACCGGCCGTGCCGGAAGTTCATCCGGCATGACGATCTGCCGGACTTCCAACGCTTCGAGTTGAAGATACTCGTTGTAGCGCTCGACAAGGTTCTGCAGCCGTTCCGGCTTGTTCAGAACACTCCACTCGGCGCGCAAGTGACGGATTGCATTCCGCTCTTCGTCGATTTGCCGCTGCAGCTCCGCAACCTTCGCAGCGGACTTCGTTGCCGCCATCTTCAGGTCGTAAACCGTTGCCGCACCGATCACGACGGCCACGATGAAAAGGATGTTGAGCACCCGAACCATGTCAGCCCCCTAGTCCATGAAACGCTGCAAGGCGCGGCACACCGGCGGCATGAATGTCGAGCTCGCGCGCCGGAGCCTCTGTCCGCCGCCCTGCCCTCAGCTTCGCAGAGCGCGCCCGCGGATTTGCATCCGTTTCCATGTCGCGCGCCTCGACAGCCTTGCGCGTGAGATTTTCAAAAGTTGCCGGCGGAACCTCTTCCTCCGGCATATGACGTGATCCGCCACCCCGTGTTTTTGTCCGATCCTGAAGGAACCGTTTAACGATGCGATCCTCGAGCGAGTGAAAACTCACCAAAACCAGGCGGCCACCCGGCTTCAGGATCCGCTCGGCAGCGCCCAGCGCCTGAGCGGCCTGATGCAGCTCGCCATTCACATAGATCCGCAGAGCTTGAAATGTCCGTGTCGCAGGATGGATCTGCGCCTTCTTCGGGGAGCGGCCGAGCACTTTCTCGATCAGATTCGCAAGCTCAAGTGTGCGGCTGAACGACTTTTCCTTGCGCGCATTGTCGATCGCATGCGCAACGGATGGCGCCCGCTTTTCTTCGCCCAAAAGCCCGATGATCCGGATCAGGTCCCGGACCGGCAATTCATTGACGACGTCAGCAGCAGACGGCCCGGCCTGCTCCATGCGCATGTCCAAAGGACCGTCGCGCAGGAAGGAAAACCCACGCTCGGCCTGATCCAGCTGCATGGAAGAAACGCCGAGGTCGAGGACCACACCATCAACGCCTTCAAACCCACTCGCGCGCGCATGAATGTCCAGATCCGCGAACTGACCCGGCACCAGGATCAGCCGGCCACCGGACTGGGCGACGAGTTCCTGACCACCGGCAATTGCATCGGGATCACGGTCGATCCCGACCACCGTTGCGCCGCGCTCCAAAATCTTGCGCGAGTAACCACCAGCACCAAACGTACCGTCAACCATGACCTCGCCCGGCTGAGGGTCGAGCCATTCCAGAACCTCGTTAAGAAGAACCGGCACATGACGCTCTGGTCCGCCAGCAGCAAGATCATTCGTCTTGTCGCCGAGCGCCATCATACCGGCTCTCCTTGCGAGGGTGCCGGGAGCTGCCCCGACAGCATTGCGAGTGCGCGCTTTTGGGCCTCTGCGCGATACTCGCGGAACTGCTCTGGTTCCCAGATCTGAAACTTGTAATCCATACCGACAAAAGTGACGGTGTCTGAGAGGCCGGCATGGTCGCGGATCATGTCGGAGAGGGTCATACGGCCATCTCCATCGATCTTGATGATTTCGCTGGCGCCGAACAGCGCTGCGGCGAGCATGTCATGATCGGGTGTGAGCTTGGCAAACTGCTGGGCGCGGTTCTGAATTTCAGCCACGAGCTGATTGCCTCCGGCGTCGACCGCCGCACAATGCGCTGATGAAATGCAGTAAAGCCCTTCAAACCCATCTCTCGCCAATACCGCGCGGAAGGGTGCCGGGATCGACACACGACCCTTGGCATCCAGCCGGTTGGTAAAATGCGAAACAAAGCCGGCCATACATCCCCGCTACGGACCCCCGTCCGCGCAATCCCCGAAACAACCCAAAAAAGAAGGAAACGGCCCTACCTGTCAGAACATGCAAATTGCAACAGCAGCCCTTGCCAGCTCGTTAAGTCATGTCCTGAGCCCGTCGAACATGGGCCCGCGCTCCCCATTCTGGGTAAATATGGGATACCATGGGAAATCATGGGCGGTCAATGGAATCTCATGGATTCCTGCAGGATTTGATCGCACACGACCCCGTCGAGCGAAGGTAACGCCAACATGCTTAATGAAGCCTTGACAGAATAGTAGAATCGGAGTCGCAGAAATACGGAGGGTTCTCGCTCGAGCCGTCGGTGCGCGATGCCACCATCCCCAGTTTTCAAAGACTTGTGGATACAAAAAACGCCGCGGAAAATCCGCGGCGTAAGTTTGAGCATGCGCTCTTTGCGGCGCTCAATGCATTCGGCTATCTCATAGTAGAAAGTCTGTGTTGCCGAGGGCCCGCAGCTGGTCGGCCACGCCGCCCGCATCTGCGACGACCGTGTTCCAGTCTGCCGCGGTCAGGTTGGCGAGTGACAGATCTTCAGCCTGGATGTCTTCCAGAACATAGGTGTGCCCGCCATTGTTCTGAACAGTGATTGTCAGATCGGTTCCGACCTCCTGGAGCGAGATGTCATTAACTGACAAGCTGCTGAAATCCAAAAGATCTTCAGAGGCATCAAAATTGAGCACAGAGACTTCCCGTCCCCAATCCCACGTGATTGCCACCGTCTCGGCACCCGATCCAAGGTTGATCGTATCCGAAGTGGACGGAGTAACCGTTGTGGCGGGCGGCGTTGGAACCTCCGAAGTGTCTAATGTATCGGGCGCATCCGGTGTATCCGGGGTTTCGGTTCCTGGCACGGCACCCACACCTTCACGGACCTGGAACCCGTCAGTTCCTTGGCCGGCCGGCGCTTCCGGTGTCAGCAACGCCTCCCGAGACACCAACGACACATCGTTCTGATCGATCCCGAACGGGGCTTCCAGATTGTCTTCCATCACCTGATCGAAATGGAACTCCAGATTGCCTGGAATGAGATCGACTTTTTGAACGCCAGTGAACGTGAAGCTTTGACCACTCGGCAGCACACTGATGACCATTCCATTCGGCGTATCCTCAACGCTCAAGCGTTCACGCGTGCCGAAATAGAGGAAACTGATCTTCTGTGTTGCCGGATCAAACCCATTGATCACTTCGGCCTGCCCATATTCATGAGAGCGGATGTAGACCGTGTCGCCATCCCGCGGGCCGATGCCCTTTTCCCAGGAAAGAACCCCGCCGAGGTCCTGACGCAAGTGCTCGTTGCCGACCACGCCAAAGTTCTCAATGGTGAGATCCGCCAGCTGGACACCTTGCAGGATCTGCATGTCCGGCCCCCACGGATTGTCGACGATCGGCTCCCCGTTGGGGGTCATGTTCAAGATCAGGCCATGAACTGAAGCGTTGCCGAAGTCGAGCTGATCCGCGGCCGGGTTAAAGCCAACGATATCGTCCTTGCCAAACTCCGCGGCCCATTTGACACCGCCAAGATCACTCGCTCCGGTCGGAACCGGAGTGTTGGACCCGTCTGCATCGTAGATCACATCGAACCCGCCGGTGTTTGGTGTCTCGATGGTTTGGCCCAAAAGGCTTGCAACCTCATTGAGCGCAGATTCTTCGGCAACCATGAAATTGTTCATGGTCATGTCCGAGAGAGACACGCCCGTCAGCACCGTTGTGTTAGCGACCTCGCCGGTGGCCGTGTAAACGACGACCGTCAGACCGTTTGCCGTATCCTGGATCTCCAGACGTTCAGCAATGACGCCGGCTTCGAGATGAAGCATGTCCCCACCCGCCGGATCAAAATCCGTGATGACACGGGACGGGCTGTTCGGCATGATCATGATCATCTGCGCCCCGTCCGGCATGTCCGGCATGTCCGGCATGTCGGGCATATCCGGCATATCAGGGTTGTCAGGCATGTCAGGGTTGTCCGGTGTACCTGGTCCGGAAACCGTTCCCACTTGCGACAGGATTTCTTGACCGGTTTCTGTGCTTTGAATTGTGAAGTTAGACGCTGACAGATCGCTCAAGGTTACGCCTTGAAGTGTCACCGTCTGATTGTTTGACGCCATCGTGACAATCACGTTGCCATTAACTTCAGCGACATCAATCGCTTCTGGACCAAACCAGTCGATGAAAATGGTATCACTCTGGGGGGTGAAATTGGACACAACACGATCCGTGCCCCAGGCCCAGGTAATCACAACCGAAGCATTGGCCGCCGTGACCCCCGCAGTTCCGTTCCAGCTGCCCGGCTCGACAGGCGGTATCGGTGTGGGATCAACCGGGTCCGGGTCAACCGGGTCTGGATCGACCGGATCCGGGTCGACAGGGACCTCTGGATCCGGATCAACGGGATCTGGATCCACCGGCACTTCAGGGTCGGGCGCGCTACTATCAGCACCGATCAACCCGAAAATCTTGCTAGCTGTCCCAGAATCCAGAACAGTGAAATTGGACGGGCTGAGATCAGACAACTGGACCCCTTGAAGGGTTGTGGTCTGATTGTTTGATGGGACGGCAAACACAACACCATTTGCCGTTTGGCTGATTGTTAGATCGGCCGCGCCGATCCAATCAACGAAGATGGTGCCAGTTGCAGGATCGAAGTTCGACACAACCGCATCCTGTCCCCAGGACCAGGTGATCACGACATCCGCTGAGCCCTCGTCGACATCGGCCGATCCGTTGTCTCCGTTTCCAGGCGTCCCCGGGGTGCCTGGTGTTCCGGGCGTGCCACCATCTGGCGTTCCAAGTCCTTCGTCCCCGGTTAGGCGGCTCTCATAGAAAGCGATCGCCTCGGCAACGGTCGGAGCATCAAAGCCACCGAATTGCTCCATATATTGGAGGATAGACGTACCATATTCATCGGTGCTGACTGCCCCGCTCTGCAGAAGGGACGCTGTCCCCCAGGCACCGCGCAAATGGGCTGCAGCCATGATCCCGGTCAATGTCAGTTCAACTGTCACCGTCTGACCATTCTGCGTGTAGGTCGCGGTCTGGCCGATATAATCGCTCAGCGATTGACCACTGTTTGCGAGCTGGTTTTCGATGACCTGCAGATTGTAGCCAAAGGCTTCCTGGATCGCGACATCCTGGGCGGCCTTGGTTGTGAAGTCCGCAAAGGAGTTCACACCGTTCTTGCCGGTCCAGGTCCCATCCCAGGTGTTGGTGGCCGCACCGTTCCCATAAAACACCGTGTCGTCGTAGTAGCCGAGATCGATGAGCAGCGCTTCACCGAACTGGAAACCGACAAACCCAAGTGAGTTTTGAGACTGGTAGGCCATCGCCTCCCATTCGGCATCTGTCAGCTGAGACCAGCTTGAATACTGCGGAAACCGGTCTTGCACCGGGCCGCCACCCCACTGATCAAGTTGCCAATCCTGAATGACACCAGCGTCGTAGCGCTCTCGGTCCCATCCCGATTCAAATGCCAGCAATGCGGACAAGAAGTCTTGATATGTTCCGGCCATTTGTTCCCTGCCTTGTGAGTACATAACGATCTCAAACTAGGCAGCGATTTAGCGTGAATCATGGGCGTAAAATTAAATAGTAGAGGTATTATTGTGGCGAATATTTCATTATTTGGCAATTTTGGGGCAATGATTACTTGGCAAAACTGAGCACAACACTTGAGAACAGATTTCATTCCCGAGAAGTTCGATATTTATTAGACTATCACCTCCCTCAGCAGAAAACACGGCTGCGAGCGGTTGCCTTGGGGGACTCTCCGAAGCGCTTTTTATAGGCAACAGAGAACCGTCCAAGATGACGGTGTCCTGACAATTCGGCGACGTCACTCACAGAAGTGTCGCCGTTTTGGGCAAGCAACAAATGGCGGGCCAGGTTTAACCGGCACTGCTGCAGATATTGGACCGGTGTCAGATCCATTTCGCGTTTGAAGACCAGCTGAAGGTTGCGCGGAGTGGTTCCGGCATGACATGCGAGCTCGATAAGGCTGATATTTTCCCGCAGCCGGTCATGGATCATATCAACAGCCCGCTTCAGGATGGCAGGTCCGGACTTTGGCGTTTCACGGCAGAGAAAGGCGGAAGCCGTATTCTCCTGCACCTCAAGCAGAGAAACGATCAGTTCTTCTTCGAGATACAGTTGGGACGTGCGGTTGTCTGATCCAAACAATTCGCCAGTCTCCGCAGCATGAACCAGACCCCAAAGTTTGCGCAACCATTGGTTTGCTTCCGGTCGTCTCAAAAGAAATTCCGGCGCAAACCGCAGCCGGGCACCTAAATCCATACCCGTGATCCTTGAGGCAACGTCATCCACAAACCGCCGATCGATCTGAACCAGCAACTGCTCGCAACCCGAATGCCAGCGCATGACCGTATGGCGGTCAGGATTGAGGATGGAGGCTGTCCGCGTGTTTGAGCTGACGGTCCTACAGCCGTTGGTGACTTGGGCAGCACCGGCAAGCGGGATCTGGATCAGAAAAAAGCGGGTCAACTCGCCAGGCTCAATCGTCACGTCGCCGCCATAGCGAAGGTAATTGAGCGAGACATGCTCTCCGGAAACCCGGTGCTGGCAGGCGTCGAACCTGTCATCGGAGGATTGCCGCTCCAGCTTGTGACTGCAGAAATGACGCGCAACGATGTCCCGGGCCGCATCAACATCGAAGGTCTGAAAGCGGCGGAAGTCACTCAGCGGAGGGGGCCTTTGCGGTTGAGCCATCATCTTCAAATGATGCCTCCAGCTTTGCTTGTGGATCAAGCGTTCTCGCTGCTGCAATGCGGCATTTCGCAGCTCTCATCAAACTAATTTCGCAATCTGGATAAAATGTCCGGGACTTTCGGCGTTAGCCTAAGCCAGTCTTGAAAGAGAGGGGACACAAAAATGCAAAACGGAGCCGGGATCACCGCATCCAATGACGGGCTCGACGGCGTCAGCTGGAACGTCGTTGGCCACACGTACACACCCAAGGTCCACAGCACCAACGCCTTCATCTGGCATGCCGTGGTGCCGGCGGACACGTTCGTACCGCCGCACACCCACCCGACCCAGGACGAATGGATCGTCATGCTGGAGGGGGAATTGGAGGTCGAAATGGGCGGGCAGGTCCACAAGGCCGGTCCCGGCGACACGGTCCGCATGCCCATGGGCGAAGCTCACGGTATCTTCAATCGGTCCGGCCAAACCGCGACCTGCGTCTTCGGCGTCGCCCCAGCGCGCAAGCTCTTCGATTTGTTTGGTGCCTTGAACGGTGTCACGGATCCGCAAGAACTCGTGCGCCTGTCTGCCCTGCACGAAGTTGATTTCCTGCCCCCGCCCGATCAGGCCTGATCGCCGCGCATTCTGGAGGGGAAGACATGACAAAACGGAAAACAGTCGCCGTCATTGGTGGCGGGGTGAGCGGCCTTGCGGCTGCAAAAGCCTTCGACGAACGCGGTCATCGTGTTCTCGGATTCGAGCGGAGCCACGATTTCGGCGGCGTCTGGGAGCTGTCCCGGTCCTATCCGGATGTGCAGACCCAGTCACCCAAGGATCTTTACCGGTACACCGATCTGGCAATGCCGGACGACTATCCGGAATGGCCGAAAGGTCCTCAGGTTCATGCCTATGTCCACGCCTATGCGAAGAAGCACAATCTGGCCCGCCTGTTCCGGCTGAACACCAATGTCTTGTCCATGGACCGCAGGACGGACGGTCAGCCAGGATGGACCTTAACGCTGGAAGCAGCCGGCAAGACGTGGTCCCAGGACTTCGACTTTGTCGCTGTATGCACGGGGCAGTTCTCGGACAAAAATATCATCTCCCATCCGGGACAGGATGCGTTCGTCCAGACGGGCGGACAGGTCATGCACAGCTCGGACTACACCGACAGCAGCCTGGCGGTAGGCAAAAACGTAGTCGTTCTTGGCGGTTCAAAATCGGCAACGGATATTGCGGTCAACGCGGCCAAGAATGGTGCTAAGTCCGTCACGCTTGTCTACCGCGAACCGGTTTGGCGTGTGCCGTATTTCATCGGTGGTATCAACTTCAAGCGGCTGTTGTACATGCGGGCGCAGGAGCTGCAGTTCAACGGCTGGAGCCCGTCGATCACCGGCAAGATCCTTTTCACTTTGTTCAAGCCGCTAATCTGGGCCAATTTCCGCGGATTGGAAATGATGCTCAAAACTCAGCTGAAGCTGAAAAAGTGGGACATGGTGCCAAACGTGCCGATCGAGAAGGGCGCTTCCTGCTCCTTGCCGATCGTGACGCCCGGCCTCTTCGAAGGCTTCGAAGCCGGAACGATCAAGCCGGTTCGCGGAACCATTGACCATTACGAAAACGACCATGCGGTGCTGACCACCGGGGACCGGGTGCCCTGTGATGTCTCGGTTCTTGCTGTTGGCTGGAAACTGGGCGTGCCTTATCTCGCCAAAGAGTATCAGGACAAGCTGATCGAGCCGGATGGGCAATACCGGGTCTATCGCCTGTCAGTGAACCCGGATCTGCCCGACATGGGCTTTGTCGGTTTCAACTCCAGTTTCTGCACAATCCTGTCGGCGGAAATGATTGCAAACTGGCTGGTGAGCTTCGCAGACGGTCAGCTCGCGATTCAACCAACTGGCCATGAGATGCGGCAAAACATTGATACGATGCTCGACTGGCGGCGCAAGGAGCGGCCCGCGGCCCAAGTCTATGGCGGTCTGTGTTCGGCGCCCTTCCACTTCCGCCACTTTGATGAGTTGTTGGCGGATATGGGAGCAACCGTATCCAAACGGTCCAACCCGCTTGCCGAACAGTTCTCCTATCCGAATGCGGACGCCTATGGCGGGTATCTCGCCAGCACACCGCAATATGTGGCTGGGTAGATGAAAGGAATAATGCCAGCCGGCCTATAAGCCGGGTTCTGTATGGCCCACGCCAATCCGAAGATCTGCGCGGACGTGACAGCCATTCATCTGGGACGCCTGTTGCCAGACGCCTCACGCAACCAACCCGGACAACTGGCCTGGAAACCGGCCTGGGCCCTGGATTGCTCCAGGGTCCGCGTTGTCCCTATTCGGTCTTGCTCCCGGTGGGGTTTACCGTGCCGCCGCTGTTACCAGAGGCGCGGTGGGCTCTTACCCCACCCTTTCACCCTTACCCCGGCAAAGCCGGAGCGGTTTGCTTTCTGTGGCACTTTCCCTAAGGTCGCCCTCGCCGGGCGTTACCCGGCACCGTGTCTCCATGGAGCCCGGACTTTCCTCCCCCGCGGCCTTTCGGCACTTGCGGCAGCGGCTGTCCGGCCGACTGGCGCTTCGGGACTTAAGTTGCTTTTAAAACAAGGTCAAGCGAGCCGCCATGCAATCCCCGCTTCTCCATCAAGCTGCTTTTAGCATCTTGTAGGCAACAGACGGCAAGAAACGGTGCAAGGTATAAAGAACCGGAACCCGGCCCAGCCGGATTTCATCTTGTCCAGCCGACAGCCCGCGGACGATGGTTTGCGCCGCATCGAGAGCCGACAACGCGGACTGTTCCCGTCCGGCAGCCATGCGCGTTCTCAAGAGATCCGGCACGATGTCAGTAACCCCGATGCCGGTCTTTTCGAGTTGGTACCGCAAGCTGCGGGCAAACGCTGACAGCCCGGCTTTTGTTGCGCAATAAACCGGTGTTGATTGCTTCGGCACCCGGCCCAGCGCGGAAGTGACGAACGCGATACGCGCCGGAGAGGTTTGTTTCAAAAGAGGCAAAAGATCCGACGTCAATTCAATTGGCGCCTGCAAGTTGATCGCCATTTCCGCCTCGATCAGCTCCGGCGATCCGCCGCCAATGGAAAAATCAACGGCCTGCTGGATACCAGCATTGTTGATCAGGAGGTCGATCGGCCGATCGAGGTCATAAATTCCTTCGACAAACCTGCGCCTGTCGCCTGGGTCTGTCAGATCAAGGCAAAAGGAGTGGACTTTGCCGTAGTCTTCGGCGGCCCCAAGTGCACTTTCTGTCCGCCCGCAAATGATCACGCGATGCCCTGCATGCCCATAAAGACGGGTCAGCTGCGCTCCAAGACCGATGCCTCCGCCGGTAATCACGATTGTCTTTTCAGTGCTCATGTCTTTTGTCTCCTGACCAAACTTTGACAGGAGCGATACCGATTTTGAGCGGGGCACTGCATTAACCCGGGTTAAGAAGCGCGATGCTTGCCGCGGCGGGCCCGTATGCGCGAAAGCGCGACCGGCGTAATCCCGAGATACGAGGCGATCTGATATTGCGGCAATCTGGGAGCAAGATCTGAAAAGTCGGCTAGAAACGCCTCATATCGCGCGCCCGCATCCTGAAGAAGAAAAGACGCTTCCCGCTGTTCCTTCTTGAGCGCCAGCATGGCAACGGACCGGCTCAACAACCGTTCCCAATAGATGTCGGCCTCCACCTGCTCGCGCACAAACTTCATTGGCAAAGCAATTGTGACAGTCTCTTCCAGCGCTTGTGTGAAAAACGGGCTTGGTACCCCTGAAAGAAACGTTGACAAGCTGGTCACCACGCTGCCTGCAGCGACGAAGTTCTTGTTGAACTCCTTGCCGTCATCCGTGAGGTAGAAAAAACGCACCAAGCCCGATTGGATGAAATAAAGATGATCGGGCCGCTCGCCAGCGGAAAACAAAAGATCGTCAGCCTGAAAACGCAGAACCACCGAAGCGCCCAAAGCTGCCTCGGCACTTTCAGCCGGCAGACCACCGTATTTCCGAAGCCACGTATTGAACAGGGTCACTGGCGACTGGGTCATGTCTATACTGTATTCTCCCATCACGCGCCAACCAGATGGTGCTTCGAAGGGACGGATCAAACACCAAACAGTACGGGTTTATGCGCCGCTATTTGGCTGCATGTCTAGTCGCGCATTGCCCATCACGACCCCTCACCTGACCAACACGTTTTCTTGACTTACTTCGAAAACGGCCAAATACAGCCATTTCTGGCGACAAGTTTATTTTTGACTACCAAGTACAGAATACCTATCTGTGGTCTGGCAATCGCGCCACTTGATGGAGAATTCAATGACTGACTTTCAATTGCACACCAAGGAAACCGCGCCGGAAGGCGGCGCCGAGCTCCTCGGAAGATCTGAAAAGGCATTTGGCCGCATCCCGGGCCTGCACGCAGTGATGTCTGAATCGCCGCAACACCTTGAGGCCTATCAAAAGCTTCATGAGCTGTTCCAGCAGACCAGCCTTTCAACGGTTGAACAAAACGTCGTCTGGTTAACCATCAACGTTGAACACGAGTGTCACTACTGTGTTCCGGCTCACACTGGAATTGCACACATGCAAAAGGTGCCGCAGGACGTAATTGATGCGCTGCGCGACAACACACCGCTGGCGGATCCGCGTCTGGAGGCTCTTCGCGACTTCACGCTGAAGGTTGTTCGTCAACGCGGGCATGTTAGTGATGCCGATGTTCAAACCTTCCTTGATGCCGGCTTCACCAAACGCAATGTGCTCGACATTATTCTTGGGCTGGCCCAGAAGGTGATGTCGAACTATGTCAATCACTTGGCAGAAACGCCGGTGGACAAGGTGTTCGAAAAATTTGCATGGACACCACCGGCCCGCGAAGCTGCAGAATAATCCCGTGCCCGGCCGGCATTTTGCCGGCCGGGCCGCAAATCGATGATCGGATATGGCAGGAAGACCAAAGAGTTTTGATGAAGATGCCGCAATGGACGCGTTTGTCGATGTGTTCTGGACAAAAGGCTATGGCGGAACATCTATAGACGACCTTCAGTCGGCTGCAGGTATCAAGCGCGGCAGTTTCTATGCGTCCTTCGGCAGCAAGGACGACGTCTTCCAAACCGTGATGGACCGATACTGGAATGGTGTCACGGAACCGGGCCTGTCCAATCTGGAACCGGCAGCAACAGCGCTTGACGGTGTTGCAAGTTTCTTGCGGCACGTCGGGCATTTCATGTCGGAAAACCCGTTCCGCGGGTGTTTACTGCTGTCATCCGCAGGCACAAGCACGGCCAAGGTTGAAGCGTCTGTAGCTGTCTCAGAGCGTATGGCGCAATTGGAAAACCGGCTCACACAACGTCTGAATACCGATCCAGACCTCTCTTCGGATCGCGCCCGCGAATTGGCAGCTTATGTTCTGACCATACTGCTTGGCCTCAACGCCATGGCACGTACGGGGCACGACAGTAGCTCGATCGAAACTGCGGCCGAATGCGCCGCCCAATCTCTGCATGCTTTGTCCCAGCAGCGATAACGCCCGCCAGCCCAGACTTGTCAGATCATTCAGGCCAGTAGTACTGCTGCGTCGCACAATCTTCATTTGCAAGGCCGGGCGAAACCGGTAACCTTCGAGCTACTGAAAAAGCTGGTGGGGACGCATTTATGAAACATGCGGTCAAGGCGGCGGAAGCTGCCGAAATGATACCGGACGGCTCTTCTTTGCTGATCGGCGGCTTTATGGGTGTCGGAACGCCGCATCGGCTGATTGATGCCCTGGTTGCACGCCGTGCCAAAGACATGATCGTGAACGCCAACGACACGGCCATGCCGGGCAAAGGCATTGGCAAGCTGGTTACCTCCGGCTGTGTGTCCAAAGTGATCGCTTCGCATATCGGCCTCAATCCGGAAACACAGCAGAAGATGATTTCCGGTGAGATCGAGGTGGATCTCGTCCCTCAAGGCACGCTGGTGGAACGGATCCGTGCTGCCGGTGTCGGACTTGGCGGTATACTGACCCCCACCGGTATCGGGACGTTGGTCGAAGACGGCAAGCAAACTGTTACGGTCAACGACAAGGACTATCTCCTGGAAGAACCGCTTGGCGGGGATTTTGCGCTGATTGCCGCGCATCAGGCCGATTATGTCGGCAACCTCGAGTATTCGCTGACCGCGCACAACTTCAACCCGATCATGGCCATGGCCGGCGCAACCGTGATTGCCGAACCTCAAACGATCGTACCGGTTGGCGTCATTTCGCCCGATTCCGTCAAAACGCCCGGAATTCTCGTGGATCACCTGTTGGAGAGGGCTCACTGATGGATGCCAAGGAAATCATCGCCCGCCGGGTTGCCCAGGAAATCCAGCCGGACACACTGGTCAATCTCGGGATCGGCCTGCCCTCAATGGTCGCCAACTATCTGCCGAAAGATGTGCACGTCTTCTTCCAGGCGGAAAATGGTGTAATCGGGCTAGGAGCACGGCCACCAGAAGGCATGGAGGATCCCGACCTCACAGATGCGGGCGGTGGTTTTGTGACAGCGGTTCCGGGCGCGGCGTCAATCGACAGCGCCATGAGTTTCGGCCTCATCCGTGGAGGCCATCTCGACACAACCGTGCTCGGCGGTCTTCAGGTCGATGAACGGGGTTTTCTCGCAAACTGGATGATCCCGGGAAAGATGGTGCCGGGCATGGGCGGCGCGATGGATCTGATAGCCGGCGCAAAGAATGTGATCGTTGCCATGGTCCACACAGCCGAGGGCAAACCAAAGATCCTTCACGAATGTCAGTTGCCGCTGACCGCGCAGCGCCGGGTTAGCCTGATTGTCACGGAAATGGCCGTGATTGAACCGACCGAAGAGGGGCTGCTCCTGAAAGAAGTGGGGCCAGGTGCCAGCGTCGATGATGTTATTTCAGCAACCGAAGCCAGCCTGATCATTCGGGGCGACGTGCCGCAAATGAAGCTCGCGTAAGGCGCTGTGTTACAGTCTGCTTGACCTCAAGATGTTCGACAGAGCCGTGACACCACCGCTGATCTGATCTTCCGTTGCCCCGGCAAATCCGATAATCAATCCAGGCTCAGGTGCTGCATCGAGATAACAGACCGACAACGGTGAGACGGAAAAACCGCGGGCTTGCATGCCCCGCGCAACCTTCCGATCATCCAAGTCTTCGTTAAAGCGCACAGTCACCTGCACGTTGCCGAGCGGCGGCTCGACGGACACGGCATTGCCCAGTCCTTCTTTGAGCGCCGCGACAAGGGCGTTGCCCCGTTGCTGGTAGACGGACCGGATACGTTTCAGGTGTGCCCGGTAATGCCCGCTGTCGATGAAGTCGGCGAGCGCGATCTGAGCATGCACATTGGCCAGCTGCCCCATGTTCCGGAAAACTCCCGCCAAAGGACCACTTAGGTCCTCCGGTACAACGGCATAAGACACCCGAAGCCCCGGCAGCAGGCTCTTTGAGAAGGTGCCGAGATAGATCACCTCTCCACCCCCTGCGAGCCCTTGAAGAGCGGCAACCGGGCGGCCTTCGAACAGAAACTCGCTGTCGTAATCATCCTCGAGGATTGTCGCGCCCATTCGGGACGCGTTCTCGATCAAGGCGAGCCGCCGGGCGAGCGGCAACCGGGCCCCGAACGGATACTGATGAGAGGGGGTGACATAGATCAGCCGTGGGTGTGGGCTTTCATTCTCGAGGCCATCCGGCAGAACCCCATACTCGTCCACCGGCAAACCCCGGATGTTCAATCCAGCGCCATGAAAGGCTGTTCGCGCGCCCATATAGCCCGGATCCTCAATCCAAGCCGTATCGCCAGGATCTGAGAGAGCCTGGGAAATGCCCGCAAGCGCCGCCTGCATTGAGGGCACAATCAGGATCTGGTCGGGTGTGGCCCGGACACCGCGCTCACTTGCAAGATAGTCCGCAAGGATCGCTTTCAAAGCCGGATAGCCTGATGGATGCTGATAGAGCAGATCGGGCGACCGAACCGTTCTCACAGCTCTGCGCAAACAACGTGCCCAGTTTTCATAGGGAAAGATATCCAATGCAGGCGCACCCGGCTGCAGCGCTTCATGGCGCTGACCCCAGCTGTCGCCGCGCAGGTTCTTCGCGAGCAGGTTCCCCCGTTTGGAAAGCCCGCGCACTGGCGCCACATTGGCGCTTTGAATTTCGGCGCGTTCGGGAACGGTGCCGCCAACAATCACCGGCGCAACACCGGCACTGATCTCAACGATCCCTTCGGCCTTCAAAAGCTCATAGGCAGTGTTGACCGTATTGCGCGAAATACCCTGCTGCTGAGCAAAACCGCGGGATGATGGCAGACGCATTCCCGCTTTCAAGCGCCCCTGCCCGACCGCCTCGCGCAAGGCTCTGTAAATCTGCTGGCTAAGTGGAACAGGCGATGACCGGTCCAGGTCACACACACCTTCGAGCAGTTCTGGTACCTTCATTTTTTCAAAACCGGACCTTTCTATGGAGCCAGATTATCGATCATAATCCACATACTCAAGAACGCGATCCGAGAAGAACACGATGAAACACGAAAAACCCGATCTGCCTCCATACGCCAAAATCCGGCAAATGAACCGGGGTGGGTACGACAAGGATCTGGCATACGAAATCCTGGATGAAGGCCTCGTTGCCCATTGCGGCTTCATCCATGAAGACCGCCCAATGGTCATCCCGATGGTATATGCGCGCATTGGCGACAAGCTCTACATTCACGGAGCCAGCACCACGCGGATCATCAAGGACAACACTGCCGGTGTACCGGCAAGTCTCGAGGTGACGCTGCTGGACGGTCTGGTGTTCGGCCGATCCGCTTTCCATCATTCCATGAATTTCCGGTGTGTGATCGTCCACGGCACCGCGCGTCTCGTGGAAGATCTTGAGGAAAAAAACACAGCCCTTGCGGCCATCACCGATCACATGGCTCCAGGCCGTTGGGCGGAATGCCGCGAAATGTTGCCGAAGGAACTGAAAGCCACCGGTGTGTTGGTTCTCGATGTGGAGCATGTGAGCACCAAAGTGCGGATAGGCCCTCCAGTCGACGATCCCATTGATATCGGGACGGACATCTGGGCGGGAATAGTCCCGGTTGCCACCGGCTTCGGCCAACCATACGCCGCAGCCGATGTACCGGACAGCGTTGAGCCGCCGGCTTCCATTCTGGCAGCACGGCAGAAATTTGCCTGACCCACGGGTTGAAGAAAGAAAAACCCCGCTGCGCCTGCAGCGGGGTTTCAGAAGCCCACGTGTAACCGCCCTATCACAAGTTAGCTGGATGCCAGGATCCGCTGTACTTTTTTGCAGTAACGGCGGCTGATCGGGTTCATGCGCTTGGCGTAATGACCCGCATTGTACCGCAGAATGGTTCCGCACAAATCGCCATTGGCCCGCTCATGTGCGCCCGCGAGGTATTTCATACCCCATTCGAGATTGGTTTCCGGGTGGTAAAGCGCCTTTGTGGACCCGCGATAGCCCATGCCACGCGCAGTCGCCGGCTTGATTTGCATCAGGCCAATTTCGCCGGCAGCCCCGCGGGCCCGTGAATTGAAGTTGCTCTCGACCTCAACAACCGCTTTCGCGATCTTGATCGGCACGCCATGTTTCTTGGCTGCCTTGCGGATGAGGCTCGCATATTTGTCTTTGCGGGGATTGCCCGTCTTCTCGGCTTTCGCTGATGTAGAAAGGGATGCAACACTGCGGTTGCCGCCGTATTCATTGAGCACAGTCCGCGGATCAGCAGCAATGGCTTGCGCGGGGATCATGAGAGTTTGGGCAAAAACACACAGCGCCCCAGTAGCTAGTTTAATCGACCGTAACATTCGTCCAGCCCTTTTGGTTTTTGATGTAGATTTATCGGGGCGGAGAATTGGCCGAGCTATGGGACGAAATTTTGCACTGCAAAATCACGAATTATTACAATATATTTCAGATTTTTACTGATTTTTGCATCGCAGCATCAGAAGAGTCTGCAATTTGTGTCAGAGCTGTGACACATCACAGACCAAAGCGGGGCACAGTTGTGCAAATCGTGCCCGCCACTTTCATCAAGGATTAACGGAAAAAACTGATCAGACTGCGGACAAGCGAGCCCTCCTTGGGGCTCCGGCTGGCGTCCGATTTTTGGAAAACATCAGCGATCAGGGACAGGAAATGATACTATCCCCTCATGCTCCGAATACTCTTCTCGCCCATTCTTGCCCTGTTGCTTCTATTCAGCACAAGTTTCAGCGGTCCGGCACATGGCCGGGACTGCCTGAATTTCATGGTCGTGAATTTCTTCACCTTCGGCTCAATCATTAGCAGTCTCCAGGAAAGCTTCGCCAAATCGGGTGTATGTTTCACGGTCGATCATGCTCCGGCCCCGCGGAACTCTTTGCTTTTGAAACAGGGCAGAACTGATGGTGAATTGTTTCGCATCCCAGACTACCAAAACACAGTTGGCGACGCAGCCATCATGGTCCCAGAACCGATCATAGAGGGCTACGGCTTGCTCGTTGCCAAGTCGGAGAGTGTTCTGGACGAAGATCTCGCAAACATCCAAGGCATGGCGGTCGGGCGGGGTGTCGTCTGGCAAAACTACGTTTCACTACCAGAATCGGGCGTCAGCGAAGTTGGAGATTATGCCTCACTGATGACCATGCTTCGGACGGGACGGGTCTCCGCAGTCTTGATCGACAACGTGAATTTTACGCAGCTAAGATTGCCCAGGGAGAAGCTCTTTGCAAAAAGGGTCACCCCTAAACTTCAAGCACACCTTTTTTTGCATGCACGTCACGCATCTCAGCTCCCAGAGATCAACGAGGCTATTCGTGTATGGAGAGCAGAATACTCGTTAGAAATCATAGACTTCTGACAACCTGGAGCCCGTCAGACCTACTTCAAAGACGGCAACTTTGACAACAGGTTGTGAAGTGTTTCGATAGTTGAAGCATCAACCACACCATCGACTTTTGCAGGGCGGAAGTGGCGCTGAAAGGCCGTCACCACCTCCCGCGTGCGGCGGTCAAAGCGGCCATTGATGTCGACTTCATATCCATAAAGCGCCAGCATGGACTGCAACGCTTCAACGGGCTGGCCTTCTTCGCCCTCCTGCATGAAGAGCCCGGACCCAAGGGGTTCTGGTTCCACGTAATGGCCGACACCGGCAGCCGCCAACCTGTTCCAAGGGAACAATTCACCCGGATCTTCTTTCCGGCTTGGGGCGATGTCGGAATGCGCCAGCACCATCCACGGGTGGATTTGATGTCTGGCACACACATCAGCGCAAAGCGCAATGACAGCCTCTACTTGAGGATCGGCGAAGGACTGATAACCGAATTCATGTCCCGGATTGACCATTTCGACGCCGATGGATCTTGAATTGATGTCCCGCTCGCCCTTCCAAAAACTCTTCCCGGCATGCCAGGCACGCCGGGCTTCCGGGACGCATTGCAAAATGGAGCCATCTTCCTGAACGACATAATGTGCGGAGACCTCAGAACGCGGATCACACAGTCTTTGTAGAGCCTCCTCCCCGGTCTGCATGCCTGTGTAGTGCAGGATCAGCATGTCAATGGGTGCATCCGCTGCACGCTCTCCGTGGTTCGGAGACGGATGAACGCGTGCCTTGACGCCGGTATCAGTCGCGACGCTCATATGCCCCTTTCCGCGCAAATCTGCGCCCATGCCTCATTCAATGCGGCCAGGCGGTCATTGGCGATCCGGACAAATTCTTCCGGGACTCCACGGGCGATGAGCCGGTCAGGATGGGTTTCTTGAACTTCCCGCCGGTAGTGAGCTTTCAATTCAGCATCACTGGCCTGCGCACCTATCCCCAACACTTCATACGGATCACCGTCTTTACGGACATGACGGGCAAGAACTTTGGAAAACTCTCGCTCATCCAGCCCAAAAACCTTAGCCACTTCCGAAAGGTAGCTTATTTCGCTCTGGTGCACGACGCCGTCAGCTTTGGCAATGTGAAAAAGGCCATCCAGAATATCGAGCAGGGTCTTCCGGTCGTAAGGGAAAAGATCCGCGAGTTTTTTGGCGTAGACGTCGAAACCGGCAACATCTTCCTGCGCAAGATTGAACAGCCGCGCAACATTCTTTTCTTCGTTCGGGGGCACATCGAAGAGTTCCCGAAAGGCAATCACTTCGTCGGCCGTTACGACCCCGTCGGCCTTTGCCATTTTTGCTGAAAGCGCAATCATTGCCACAGTGAAACCGACGGTGTTCACGCCCTCCGGCCGGGCCAATACCAGCTGCACAAGCCTATCGACAATCTGCGCGCCGCCAGTTCCAATCGCACCGACAATGCTCCCGATGCTGCTCCAAACGCTCACACGTAAACTCCCTTGAGGGTTCGATTGCCGATTATTCAGCCCAAACCCGGAGCAGCTGGAATCGCCGGGAACGACTTCAAAACCCTTCTAGCCGCACATGGCGGCTTTGGCTAGCTGGCCTCGAAACCCTGTCTATTCTCGGCATTGGGATCACTCACCATCTGCTTTTTGCAGGCAAGCTCGCTGTATTGTTGGAAAACAACACTGATTCATGATGGTTAAAGACTTTTGCCCTACTTTGGTGCAACCGTTTATCCGCAATGGTGCCGAGCTGGATGGCCACGTCATTTGCCAGAAGTAACATTGTTATATTTTTGATATCCATGTCGTTGGTAATGCTTCTGGCTGCAGGCGTCTACGCGAGCAATCGGCTGTTGACGCACTGGCTCTTGGTTAAGGGCCTGGAACAGACCTATGCTGCTTGGGCGGGCACGGTCTACGACACTTTGGAGCCGCGCGAAGTCAGGGACACAGCGGTCCTGCCGCAGACCCTCGACGGGCTGCGCATGACGTTGACGAGTGATGGCAAGTCTAACGCGTATCACGAACAGGTCGATACCTTAGCGAATTCGGTGAAATCCGGTCATGCGCCCTCTGGGGTCCTTAACTTTTCCATTTTGCCATCCGCTATGGAAACCCGCGAAGGGCCACAGTCTGCTGCCTGGGCATCGCCCGAGTGGGAAGAGAAAAACCTTTTCCTTGCGCCGCAGACACTGACAGACGCAAAGGTTGCGGCTTTGAGTTCACCTCGAATTCTGGCCATCCCCGACATGAATACAGTTGGGCAATTCGGGGATAAAGCGGTCATTGTATATCCGGCCAAGGATGCGGATTCACGCAGTCTGATCGCCCTGGTTAGCACAGCGACCATCATGAAAAGCCTTGCCCCACTGCTCTTTTCAGTGAGTGCGGCAATTGGGGGCTTGTGTCTCATCTCCTTTTTGTTCGCTGGCATTCTCCTCTGGATGCGCTTTCGCGAACAACTGCAGACCAGCAAAAACATCCAGTACCTGGCGCATCATGACACGTTAACCGGGCTGCCAAACCGGGCCGTCTTCAATGCTCGTTTGAGCGAAGCGCTCCGTTTCGCCCAAGCGAAAGCATCGAACATCGGTGTCATGATCATTGACGTGGACAAGTTCAAGGAAATCAATGACACCCATGGCCACGGGATCGGGGATGTTTTTCTGCAAATCATTGCGGACCGTTTGAAATCGGTGTTCAGCGGGCATCTGGTTGCCAGACTGTCGGGGGACGAGTTCGCTGTGATGCTGACATCGGTCTCAGATACCGGCCGCATGACGCGTTTGGCCGCTGACATGATCAGTGCAACGGATCCGCCCTGCAATATCGACGGCCGCGAAATCAAAATATCCTTGTCCATCGGACTGGCACGCGCCACCGATGGATCTTGGCGATCCTCACGCTTGCTTCACTGTGCAGATCTCGCCCTCTACCGTGCCAAGCATGAAGGCCGCTCAACCTTTTGCTGGTACACCCAGGACCTGGACGCGGAAGCTCAGAAAAGAAAAGAGATCGAACAGGGTTTGGTGAAAGCCCTGAAATTCGATCAATTAAAACTCAAGTATCAGCCTCAATACGCGCTCAGTGACGGGTCCCTGAAAGGATATGAAGCGCTGATCCGATGGGAACACCCAATAAAAGGCATGATGCGACCGGATGCGTTTATCCCGATTGCAGAGGACACCGGTCTGATCGAAGACATCGGCAATTGGGTTTTGGAACAGGCCTGCAAGGAAGCTGCGCTGTGGCCCAACTCCAACCGGCGGGTAGCAATCAACATGTCCCCGGCCCAGTTCGCAGCCGGCGACATACAAAAGCGCGTGGCGCGCGCCCTTCAGACCTCAGGCCTGGACCCGAAACGCCTTGAAATTGAAATCACGGAAAGTCTGCTCATTTCCAATACGGATTCCGTCGTTCACACGCTCCGGCAGATCCGGGATATGGGCGTTTCCATCGCCATGGATGATTTCGGAACCGGGTACTCATCGCTCAGCTATCTGAGCCTGTTCCCGTTCGACAAGATCAAGATCGACAAGGCCTTTATCCAGGATCTTGGCAAGGACGCGAGCACGGATGCAATTGTTACGTCAATCGTAGGTCTTGGCAGATCTTTGAATGTCACCATCACCGCAGAAGGTGTTGAAACCGAAGAGCAAGCCATTTTACTTCGCGCTGCCGGTTGCGATCTGATCCAAGGGTATCTTTACGGCAAACCTGATGACGTAAAGGTTCATGAGACCGTTCAAGCCGATATGACTGCCAAGATTCGCTCTGTGAAAAAAACATGGTCAACGCAGTTTGCAAAACCGCATTCAGAACTGCCCATATTCTCTGCCGGAGCAACACCAGCAGGCGAAGAGCTACCAAAGCCTGATGCTGGAAGCAGTCCCAAATCGCCGACAGGCACTCCCATAAAAGCGGCCGCCGCTGTTTCAGGCTCCTGACACACGCGGTCAGGCTGCTCCCTGTTGCTGCCGATCAGACTTACGTTCAGAATATCGATCCACCAAATAGTCAGATCGCCCGCGCACCAACAGTGTGAACTTCATCAGCTCTTCCATAACGTCCACCACACGGTCATAGAGTGGGGACGGCAGCATGCGTCCGTCGTCATCAAACTGGGTATACGCTTTTGGAACCGAGGATTGGTTCGGTATCGTGACCATGCGCATCCATCGGCCCAGGATCCGCATCTGATTGACGGCATTGAAAGACTGGGATCCACCCGAGACTTGCATCAAAGCCAGTGTTTTGCCCTGTGTCGGACGGACGGCACCAGTGCTCAACGGGATCCAGTCGATTTGAGTTTTCAAGATGCCTGTCATCGCACCGTGGCGTTCGGGCGAACACCACACCTGAGCCTCCGACCAAATGCTCAGATCCCGCAGTTCAGCCACTTTTGGATGACTTGCGTCGGCATCATCTGGCAACGGCAATCCTGAAGGGTTGAAGATTCGGGTTTCCGCCCCGAAAGCCGTCAAAAGGCGGGCAGCTTCTTCAACCAGCAATCGACTGTAGGACCGCTCCCGCAAAGATCCATAGAGAAGCAGTATGCGCGGCGGATGATCGAATGCTGTTGCCTGATCCACGTCACCAGCCGACACTGGCTTGATATCAGGCATGCTCAGATTCGGGAGGTCCTCAGGTTTACCGTCAAACATTTGTGCTCCCAGCGTTGACCACTTCGCCATCTTCTTTCGTGAAGGCACCGATATCCACCGGAAGCAAATCAACGACCTTTTCAGAAGGCCTGCAGAGCCGGACACCCTTATCGCTCACGACGATAGGCCTGTTGATCAGGATCGGGTGCTCCATCATGAAATCGATTAATTGGTCATCAGTCCATTTCTCATCGCTAAGCCCCAGTTCATCAAAAGGTGTCCCCTTCTGGCGGAGCAAATTGCGGACTGGAATGCCCATTCGCTCAATCAAATCCACCAACTCGTCACGGGACGGCGGCGTTTTCAGATACTCGATCACGACCGGGTCAACGCCAGCCTCGCGGATCATCTCCAGCGTGTTCCGGGACGTCCCGCATTGCGGATTGTGGTAGATGGTGATGGTCATATTAATGTGTTTCCTGATTGGGTACGCCGACAGGAAAACAACAAACGGCAGGATTGTTGCCGCAGCAGTCTTCGATGAGAAATCCGAGCAAGGATCTCATTTTCAGGTAGTCGACGGAGTAATGGATGTGCCGCCCTTCCCGGCGCGTATTCAAAAGCCCGGCTTTTTCCAAAGTTGCCAGATGGAAGGACATTCTGGTGGGCGCAATATCCAGGCGCTCTGCGATTGCGCCGGACGGAAGACCTTGGTTTCCCTCCATCATCAACAGCCTGAAAGCCGCCAACCGGTCTTCTTGTGCAAGCGCCCCAAGCGCCATGATTGCGTCACCTGATTTCATAATTCGATACTACAAGAATTATTGTAGCATGAAAACAGAAATTTTCCGCTTCGGCCGCAGATCCGTTTTTACATGGCCGCTGCGGCGCGGGCGGCTTGGTCGTAGTTGCCGGAAACAAGACGAAGGGTCGCGGCAAGACGGGACAGCTCGCTCTCATCCAGCCCAAGCGCTTTCATGGGCTCGACCAAGAGCGCTTCCCGCAGCCGTCTGTACTCCATACAGGCAGTCTCGCCTTCAGGCGTGATCTCAGCGGTTTTTTCCTTGCCGCGCCGACCAGAGGTAATCAGTCCCGCTTTCTCAAGTTTTTTGAGCGCGTAGGTCACCGTATGCGTGTCTTCGATATTCAGGACCAGGCAGATATCGGACAGTGTCTTGGCCCGCCCGCGGTGATTGACCGAGTGGAGCACAAGGACATCAAGCGGACCGAGGCCCTCCGAGCCACTGGCAGCCATGCACCGGACCATCCAGCGATGATAGGCGTTGACCATCATGGTCACGGCAAACTCGATTTCAGACAGGGCCGGCATGGCCCCGGAGGCAAGATGAGCGGCCGAAACCACTGGACCAATTTGGGCATCGGTGTTGGGTTTCGGCCGCTCAGTCATTTATCGTTCTCTCAAGTTGTTCTGAAATGCCCTTTTAATTGCTCAACATCGTCTGAGGCAACCACAGGGCCAATCCCGGGAATGCGACAATCAGAACCAGGGCCAAAATCATCAACAAGAAGAACGGCAGGGCCATACGCGCCACGGAGAAGATATTCCGGCCTGTCATTCCTTGAAGAACGAACAGGTTGAAACCAACCGGTGGTGTGATCTGGCTCATCTCGACGACAAGAACCAGATAGATACCGAACCAGATCAGATCGAGGCCAGCTTGCTCCACCATGGGCAGGATCACGGAGGTTGTCAGCACTACAACGGAAATCCCGTCCAGGAAGCAGCCAAGAACCACGAAGAAGAGGGTCAACGCGATCAAAAGCACGTATGGCGACATATCCATCCCGCCGATCCAGGACGCCAGTTCCCGCGGGATACCGGTGTAACCCATCGCAACCGTCAAGAAAGCGGCCCCTGCCAGAATGAAAGCGATCATGCAGGATGTACGTGTTGCGCCCAACAAGCCGTCGGCAAAGCTCTTTCGGCTCAACGTCCCGGACACCCAGGACAACAAAAGTGCCAGCACAACGCCAATTGCCGCGGCTTCCGTCGGAGAAGCAAGGCCCGCATAAATCGAACCGATCACACCAACGATCAGGCCGACGACCGGGAAGAGGCGGCGCGTTGCCTTGATTTGCGTCCAAAGCGGAAGTTTTTCTTCCTTGGCCGGCATCTTGTCACGGTTCAGCAGCGCCCAAAGTGCGACATACCCCATGAACAACAAGCACAACATGGCGCCTGGCAGCACGCCGGCCATGAAGAGCCGGGCAATCGACTGCTCAGTGGCCGCACCATAAACAATCAGAATGATCGATGGCGGGATGAGCAATCCAAGCGTCCCAGAGCCTGCGAGTGTTCCAATCGCAATGCGCTCGTCATAGCCGCGCGCTTTCAACTCCGGCAGTGACATACGCCCCACAGTGGCCGTCGTGGCGGCCGAAGATCCGGAGACTGCCGCGAAGATTCCGCAGCCCAGGATATTCACGTGCAACAGCCGACCGGGCAGGTTTCGCATCCAGGGAGAAAGGCCGGCAAACATGTCCTCGGACAAACGCGATCTGAACAGAATTTCTCCCATCCAGATAAACATCGGCAAGGCGGTCAGATCCCAATGGTGGGAAGCGCCCCAAACCGTCGTTGCCATCACTGGCCCAGCGGGCACGGACACCAGCGCCATCATTGTTGCCAGAGCAACAGCGAACAGCGCAACGGCCACCCAAATGCCCGTTGCCAAGGCTGCCAGCATGCCAAGTCCAAGCAGGAAGGAAAGCAAAGAGAGATCCATCATTCGCTCCCTTCAATCGGGTCGTCGCGAACGACGGTTTCAAAACTTGGCGCTTGTCCGCGCAAAGATGTGACAAGATCATCCAGCAGCGCAATCGCAAGGACGAAGAGCCCAAGCGTCATGACGGCCTGCGGGTACATGAGCGGGATCGGAATGATACCGAAAGACACTTCGTTGTAACGGTAGCTGTCCAGAACGAGGGCCAAAGCGTGCCAGGTAAAAAACGCGGCGAGAGCGAACGCGACGGCCAAGGCCCATATATTCAGGAGCCGGGCGGCAACTGGGCCAACACCCTGCAAAAGAATGGACACACGAATGTGGTCACCATTGCGCAGTGTTCCGGCAAGCGCCAAGAAGGATGCACCGACAAGAAAGAAACCGGCGATTTCAGCAAGTGATGGAACCAACAGTCCCAGAGGCTCCAAGCCGACCAGGCCACGCGCGCCGTCCAGCAGCCGTCCCATGACCTGAAGAGTTACAAGTAGAGCGATTGTCACAAGGCAGCAGGCCGCCAAAACCGTTGCCGTCTTGTACAATCCATTGAGCGCATTTCGCATCCGCTCTCCCCCAAATTTTTAGCAGCAGAAAGAAAAACGCCGGGCAGTTGAGGCCCGGCGCTTTCCAGTCTTAGTTGGCCTGGTAGGCTTCAAGGATGGCAGCGCCGTCTTCCCCAGCCTGCTCTTGCCATTCTGCGGCCATCGTCTCACCGATTGCAGCCAGATCGGAAATCAGCTCGCTGCTTGGTTGAACGACTGTGATGCCGTTTTCCTGAAGAACTGCAGTTTTAGTCTTCGTTTCAACTTTGGAAGATTCCCAACCGCGGGTTTCAGCCGTTGCTGCTGCTTCCAGAACAGCAGTCCGCTCGGCGTCGCTCAGTGCATCGAATGCAGACTTGTTAACGATCACCATGTTCTTCGGCAACCAAGCCTGCGTGTCATGATAGTGGGTCAGGAAGTCCCAGGCTTTGGAGTTGGCGCCGGTGGATGGGGATGTGATCATGGCTTCGACACGGCCTGTCGAAAATGCTGTCGGAATATCTGGCACTTCAACCTGGGTCGGAACGGCATCTGCCAAGAGAGCCAGACGCTCGGTGGCTGCGTTGTAAGCGCGGAACTTCAGACCGGACAGGTCAGAGCCCTTGGTCACTTCTTTTTTGGCGTAGATGCCCTGTGGCGGCCACGGCACTGTATAAAGGAGCTGCAAACCTTGTTCGGCGAGCTTTTCTTCGAGCGCCGGTTTCGACGCCTGATAAAGCTTCCAGGCTTGGTCATAGGACGGCGCGAGGAACGGGACAGAATCTACCCCGAAAACAGCATCTTCGTTGGCGAGACGAGACACCAGAACCTCACCGATCGGTGCGAGGCCTTTGCGAACAGCGTTCTTGATTTCCGGGTGCTTGAAAAGCGATCCAGCTGAGTGAAGTTGAATTGTCAGTGAGCCGCCGGTCTTGTCGGCAACTTCATCGGCAAATGCAGCGATGTTCTGGGTGTGAAAATTGCCATCACCATAAGGGGTCGGCATATCCCATTTGGTCTCAGCAACAGCGGCAGTAAGGCCTGCAACGCCAAAAGCGGCAGCGGCGGCAAACGTCATCCCGGCCTTTGCCAGGGATCGTGACTTCAACATGATGTTCTCCTCTTAGAAGCAAAGGGGTTTCTAGAACCTGAGCAGGGCAGCATGGCGGCATTTTCTGCGAACGCCCATCCATAGCGACCATCTAAACGCTAATCCGGGAAAGAGAAAACATCAACATTTTATCGATAAATTCTTTTTAAAAATTTTCGAAGCACTGAAAAACGACGCATTCCAGGAAATAACTCGATCTGTCCGGCACAAGATCGGGCTCTTTTGTACAATCAAAGAAAGATAAAAGTACTTGCTCTACCAAGGCGCGTATTCGTGTTTCTTCTTTTCGCTACTACAATGGTATCCGAGGTGCTCCGGAGACCTGATTTGGGACTGGTAGCAGCGGTGGCCAGGAAACATCCGGCCCTTTAGATCTGCTGTAAATTGGGGCACGAACTCGGCAGACGATTCTGACTCATGCAGGACAGCTGGTCTGGCCCAAAACTGCGCGCTGCCCAACGACAGCGCGGCGCAGAACCAGAGCAAACAAAATGATCGATGGCACTCCTATCGCCGTAATAGGCATTTCGACGCCCCAAAGGCTTGTGAAAAGAAAGCAAAAGACGGCCAACGCAATGCCCAGTTTCTCAAAACTTAGATATCCCTCCTCGTTCGCCTGCTGAATAAGCAGCAACACAGGAATAACCAAAAGAGCCAGATCATAGTCCAGCAAGTAAGGTGTGGAGAGGCATGTACCGAGAACAAGCATACTTCCCTTAAGCGACATCGGCAAATCCCGACGCCATGACCAGATAACCGCGCCAATTGATGCCAAAGCGAAGCCAACTTGAACAATCATACCAGCCGTGTTTCCGACCCCGAACTGGCGTAACCAACCAAGAATGGAAGCGTATTTGTTCGCCGGTGTTTGGCCGCTTTCCAACCAGCTGCTAGCAAACGAAATCGTCTCTATGAACGCACGCCAAACTTCGTTCCCGAAAACAACCCAGCTGGTGCCTGCAAATAACACAGTCGTCACAGCAGCTGATGCGAATGCGCGGTACTCTCGTCCAGCCAACAGAGCAATCGGGATTAAGATCCCCAATTGCGGCTTATAGCTCAACAAACCAATCAAAATACCGGCAAGAACCGGCCGGTCACGATCCAAAGCGCCGAGTGCACCGGCCAAAAGCGCGGTATTAAGCACTGCGTTTTGCCCGTGAATGATTCCGGAGATCACTGTCGGAAAGACAATAAGGATCCAGAGAATTGCCCGATCACGCAGCAAATACCCGCAAGCCATTGCCAACGCGATGACTTGAAGTGCTTCAAACAGAAGCGCAGAGGGCCGATAGGGCAACATGGAAAATGGCGAGATTACCATCAACCATGTCGGCGGATAAAGAAACGGCAGCCCACCCTGGTTGAAAGTCTCAAGCTGGTAATCGGTTACGAGCGGATAATTATAGGCTTCAATCGCGGAGCCTTGGAGAACGAAGAAACTGGCCGTCCAAAAGCTGATGAAGTCTGGGAACATCGGACGGTATTCCGCAAATACCACCTTTGAAATTTCAAACCCGAACCTCAGAACAAGCACAGACCCAACAAAAGTCAGAGTGAACATGAGAACACTGTCTGCCACAGGATTACTCATGCGCAATCCATAGCGGAATGTTCCCGACTCGGTGTGCGGGTTTGAACCACCCGTACTTTTCATGTGCTTGTTGTCCCGCGTTTTGGATCCCTAAAAAAACGCATACAAAACAAGCCTTAAATTCCGAGTAAAAGAAAATCGGATTTTTTCATCGACATTTTATCGATAAAATGTCAGTATAAATCCATTGATCGCGGATAACGCGTCTGCTCGGCAGCTCTATCGCCGGCAGGAAAACATAAAGATGAGGGATAAAATGACAGCCAAGTGGGACTTTTGGATCGATCGCGGCGGCACATTCACCGACATCGTGGGCCGCGCACCGGACGGGACCCTTCATCCGCACAAGGTCTTGTCAGAAAACCCGGAAGCTTACCGCGATGCCGCCATTCAGGGCATTCGCGAACTGCTTGGCGTTGAAAAGGGTCAACCGATCCCGTCCGGCAAGGTCGCAACCGTGAAAATGGGCACCACCGTTGCCACCAATGCGCTGCTGGAGCGCAAGGGCGAGCGTACGGCTCTCTTCATCACACGCGGTTTCCGGGACGCGCTGGAAATCGGCTATCAGGCCCGCCCGCACATCTTCGCCAAGGAAATCATCAAGCCGGAACTGCTTTACGAGCGCGTCTACGAGATTCCGGAACGCGTGCAGGCCGACGGCACACTCGAACTTGCTCTCGACGAGCGGCAGGCGCGCTCCGAGATGCAGGCTGCTTGGGATGCCGGAATTCGCTCCATCGCAATCGTCCTGATGCATGCTTACGCCTATCCGGCCCACGAGCAGGCTCTGAAGAAAATCGCTGAAGAAACAGGTTTCCCGCAGATTTCCGTTTCGCACGAAGTCTCGCCGCTGATGAAACTGGTCGGCCGCGGCGACACCACCATCGTTGATGCCTACCTGTCACCGATCCTGCGCCGCTATGTGAACCAGGTTCAGGAGGAGCTGGGTGAAGGCCCGCGGCTGATGTTCATGCAGTCCTCCGGCGGGCTGACAGCCGCAGATCTGTTCCAGGGCAAGGATGCCATCCTGTCCGGCCCGGCTGGCGGTGTGGTCGGCGCTGTCGAGACCTCCGCAATGGCCGGATACGACAAGATCATCGGCTTCGACATGGGCGGCACCTCAACGGATGTCTGCCACTATGACGGCGACTATGAGCGCGCCTTTGAAACGGAAGTTGCCGGTGTGCGCATGCGCGCGCCGATGATGATGATCCACACGGTCGCAGCTGGCGGCGGTTCGATCCTCCACTATGCGGACGGCCGCTTCCAGGTCGGACCGGACAGTGCGGGCGCCAACCCGGGTCCGGCCTGTTACCGCCGCGGCGGTCCTTTGACCGTCACCGATGCGAACCTGATGACCGGCAAACTGGCGCCGGAATTCTTCCCGAAAATCTTCGGCCCGAACCAGGACCAGCCACTGGATGGCGACGTGGTGCGCGAAAAGTTTGCCGCACTGGCAAGCCAAATCGGCGATGGCCGGACACCGGAGGAAGTCGCTGACGGCTTCCTGAAAATCGCCGTCGAAAACATGGCAAATGCCATCAAGAAGATCTCCGTTCAGCGCGGCTACGACGTCACCGAATACGCCCTGACCTGCTTCGGCGGCGCGGGCGGCCAGACCGGCTGCAAGGTTGCCGACAGCCTCGGCATGAAAACGGTCATCCTGCACCCGTTCTCCGGCATTTTGTCCGCATATGGCATGGGGCTCGCTGACATTCGCGCAGACCGTCAAAAGGCTGTCGTCAAGACAATGACGGAAGAGCTGCTCCCTGAACTGGATGCGCTGCGCAAGGAGCTGAGCGCCCAGACAGAAGCTGAGCTCGACAAACAGGGCGTCACTGAAGACGCGCGGCGGACCGTTGCGACCGCGCATCTGCGTTACGATGGCACCGACACCCCCCTGCCCGTTCTTCTCGGTACGGTTGATGAAATGCGCGCGGCCTTTGAGGACGCACACAAGAAGCAATTCGGCTTTGCCTATGACAACAAGCCGGTCGTGGTCGAAGCTCTTGAGGTGGAAACCGCTGGCGGCGGCGCAGGCCTGGTCGAGCCGGACCTCACCCTTGCATCCGACGTCCCGGCCGCGGCCAAAGGAACACGGATCTACTCCGAAGGCCAGTGGCATGATGCAGGCATTTTCAAGCGTGAAAACCTGAAGCCCGGCATGAAAGTGATGGGCCCGGCGGTGATCATCGAGCCGCATGCGACCATCGCCGTTGAAGACGGCTGGCAGGCGGAGATCAACGCCAAGGATCATGTCATTCTGCACCGGGTTGTTCCGCTCAAACGGGCCGATGCCATCGGCACCCATGCCGATCCGGTCATGCTGGAAGTGTTCAACAACCTCTTCATGTCCATCGCCGAACAAATGGGCGTGACCCTGCAGAACACGGCTTACTCCGTGAACATCAAGGAACGCCTGGACTTCTCCTGTGCTGTCTTTGATGCCAGCGGCGCCTTGGTTGCCAACGCCCCGCACATGCCGGTGCACCTTGGCTCCATGGACCGCTCCGTTGAAACGGTGATCAAGCTGAACCAGGGCAAGATCAAGCCGGGCGACGTCTTTGCTTTGAACGCACCGTATAATGGCGGCACGCACCTGCCGGACATCACGGTCGTCTCGCCCGTCTTCGACAATGCCGGCAAGGAGATCTTGTTCTGGGCGGCGTCCCGCGGCCACCACGCCGATGTCGGTGGCTCTGCGCCTGGTTCCATGACCCCGCTTGCAACCAAGGTGGACGAAGAAGGCGTGCTGTTCGACAACTTCAAACTCGTCGATCAGGGCCGTTTCTGCGAGAAAGAACTCGTCAACCTCCTGACGGATCACGCCTATCCGGCCAGAAACCCGCATCAGAACGTTGCCGACCTTTCCGCACAGGTCGCAGCCAATGAAAAGGGGATTCAGGAACTGCGCAAGATGGTGTCCCACTTTGGTCTGGACGTCGTACAGGCCTATATGGGCCACGTTCAGGACAACGCCGAGGAAAGCGTCCGGCGGGTCATCGAAGCCCTGAAGGACTCCGAATACGAGTACCCGACCGACCAGGGTTCGACGATCAAGGTCAAGATCACGGTCGACAAGGACAAGCGCGAGGCAACGGTCGATTTCACAGGCACATCCGCCGTGAAGCCGAACAACTTCAACGCGCCGGAACCGGTGACCCGCGCCGCGATCCTTTATTGCTTCCGCGTGATGGTCGACGGCGATATTCCGATGAATGCCGGCTGCCTGAAGCCGATCAACATCATCATCCCGGATGACTGCATGTTGCGCCCGTCCTATCCGGCAGCGGTTGTGGCTGGCAACGTTGAAACATCGCAGCACGTCACCAACGCAGTCTTTGCAGCGCTTGGCGCGATGGCAAACAGCCAAGGCTCGATGAACAATCTGACCTTCGGCAACGACACCTACCAGTACTACGAAACCATCTGTTCAGGCTCCCCGGCAGGCCCCGGCTTCAAGGGCACGGACGGCGTTCATGTTCACATGACCAACTCGCGCCTGACCGATCCGGAAGTCCTGGAGTTCCGCTTCCCCGTCCTTCTGGAGGATTTCCATATCCGCAAAGGCTCCGGCGGCAAGGGCAAATGGTCGGCGGGTGACGGCACCAAGCGCACCCTGCGCTTCCTGGAGAAGATGGACTGCGCGATCCTCGGATCCCACCGGACCATCGAGCCGAAAGGCATGGAAGGCGGCGAGAACGGCGAACTCGGCCGCACCGAAGTCCGCCGCCTTGACGGCACTGTTCAACAGCTCAAAGGCTGTGATCAGACCATTCTTGAACCGGGTGAAGCCGTGACGGTCATCACCCCAACAGCTGGCGGCTGGGGCAAAGCGTAACAGTCTACCAAAGCAGTGCATTTAAGGGCGGGGATCATCCCCGCCCTTTTTGTTGCCGAGCTCGGCCACCGGTTCCAACAGCCGGCACCTACAGTTTCGCTGAGCACAAATATTCCCTGCCTAAGGCGCAAAAGTTTCGGCGTTGCCGCTGGCAATTGATCACCGATTTCCTACATCTGCAGCAAACGGCCAATGTGGCCCTCAAGAGGAGACAAAAATGCCTGCTGCCGCCCGCCGTCTGCGCAAGACGACAGCCTTCATGATCGTTGCGATTGCGACGATGTTTGCCGCGACCGACTATGCCGAGGCCCGAAAGGGCGGGTTTGGCGGATTTGGCAGCAGAGGCAGCAAAACCTATTCCGCGCCCCCCACGACCAAAACCGCACCGGAGACGGCCGGCCCCATTCAGCGTTCCATAACACCCCAGCCTGCACAGACCCAGCGGACCACTCCTGGCGCTGGCGGACAAGCTGCAAATGCGCAACGCCCTGGCCTTTTTGGCGGCTTCGGCGGCGCGCTTCTCGGCGGTTTGATGCTTGGCGGCCTCGTCGGAATGCTGTTTGGCGGTGACCTCGGCGGTTTCGCCGGGTTTCTCGGCTTGATCCTGCAGGTCGGCCTTATCGTGTTGCTGATCAGCCTCGCCATGCGCTTCTTCCGCTCACGGCAACAACCGGCGACTGCTGGACCAAACCCGTTTGAAAGGGCGCCGGACCAGAACGCACCAAAAGCTGCTCCGTTCAGCTTCGGCGGCGGTGGCGCCAGTGGCTCAGCCTCACAGGCTTTTGCCTACCCGGTAACGCAGCCTTACGAGGCAACGGCAGCAGACCTCGACCGGTTTGAAGAAATGCTCAGCGAAGTTCAGGCCGCCTACAGCCGCGAAAACTACGCCGCGCTGCGACAGCTGGCGACCCCGGAAGCCATGTCTTATCTGGCCGAAGAGCTGGGTGAACTTGCCTCGGCCGGTAAAAAGAACGTCGTTTCGGATGTCAAACTGCTTCAGGGCGATGTTGCCGAAGCCTGGCATGAAGATGGCAAGGACTATGTAACAGTCGCCTTGCGCTACAGCGCAGTCGATTACATCGCCAAACGGGACGGCGGTCAGGTCCTTTCAGGCGATTCGGACGCACCGGAAGAAAGCACGGAAGTCTGGACCTTCGTCCGCAGCTCCGGCGGTGACTGGCTGCTGTCGGCCATCCAGGGAACCGGATAAGGCACAAACAGCTAGCTCTCCGTTCACGAGGCAAGACACTGCCAGCCATTTCCCGGTTGGCGCATAGCGCGGGTGAACCGCAAGCGTCGAAGGCCGCCCCTCACGGGCGGCCTAGTTTTTTTGGCGCCCCTCTGCAAACACGTGTGAATCCTGGAGACTTAGCTTGATGCCTTGCTGACCCCTGCGAACAAGGCATCAAACAAAGCACGGTCCTCGGTGTTGATCATTAACTCCAGATACGGCGGCAAGACTTTGCGAAACGTGTTCCGGGCCCCTCCAGCGACTATCAGGTCACCATTTGTAACAAGGCGTTTGATATCGCGTCTCGGCAGGCCCAACCCAGTGGACAAGACACGGTCCAGACGAACCGGCACTCTGCCCGGATTTCGAATGCACAGAACAGCTGCTCTACCGGCGGTCTGAGCTCTACTCGGGACCAACCGCATCTGCAGGTCGAATTCAGGCGGTTCGTGTGGGCGACCAGTGCAACCTGCAGCGTCGGCCGCCAATGCATTTGCCAGCGCTTGGTCGTTTGCCTGCAGGGCCGACAAGAGGTCTGAAGGTACGGCGCTGACGGGTTTCCGTTTCATCACCTCACGGTTCCAGCGATGACCGCAGGACTGGCACGCAAAAATAAGCCAGGCATCCAGGCGGCTTCTATTGGCATTGAGCCGGAACTTATTTGTCGAGGCAAACTGACGAAGTTGACCGCACCGCCCACAGGGACGTGCGACGGTCAACCGCGCCTTCCAGACAAGGGTCCATTCCACCCTGATAAGAGACGACATGTTTGGGATCTTCCACTTCCGGAAGTTCGCAAACGGGGATCAGGGATCGCGCGGAAGACCGCGCCCGGTCATATGGCTGGGAAAATTGGAATGATGGCGTATCGAAACATCAGATACGGTTTGGCCAAGCCACACCGGTCCCGATCCGCCAGTTTGACGAACGTGTCAAAACAATTGTGTGCAGACGCACACGGCAAAAGGATCGAAGACCGGTTAACGTATTGGCAAAATAAATCGTCTCGAGGATGAACTTTAAAAACGTCCTAAATCATGAGAACGCGGCGCGCAAGCGTGAGTTGCTTTGTACTTCATTACAGCACTCGCTCGTGATTTCGGACCGTTGGATTTGGCGTTGGCACCGGAAGCGCAAGTGTTTTCATAGAAACGTCAATGCCAGCAACTCGCCCACCTTATTTTCACAGGATTGAATTTTTGTAGTTTCGTCACCGTGAATTCTATCATAAATTGCAGAATTTTTTCTTTGAATTATAAAGTTTACCATTTCTTCAGCTGATCAGCATCAATCTTAGGATACTTACGTAGCGTCTTAAGGAACTTATTTTTAATTGGCGCAGGAGATTCTGCGATGGCACTTTCACGTCAGGTATCCGCAACGGTTGCAACGAAAATACTAGGATTGGTCGCTTTTCTTTGTTTTGGGCTCGTTGTGGTGGCAGCTGTATCTGTTTATCAAATGGCCATGATCGGCAAGGAACTTACCAACATTGCCGAGAAAGACATTCCGCTGACCACAGCGATCAGTCACGTCACCAACCATCAGCTGGAACAAGCTGCTCTCGTTGAACGTCTCATGCGGCTTTCTGGCCTGGAAGCTGGCGAAGAGAAACACGCTATTGGCGATGTCAAAGCCGCAATTTTGAAACTTGAGGTCCAGGTCGCTGAGGAGATTCTGAAGGCTGAGGACCTGGCTAAATACGCCCTCGACAATGCCGCTTCAGAGATTGAAAGGACCGAGTTTGAAAGTGCCCTCACTCAACTCAAACGGATCGAGTCTGAATACGCCCAATACAAGTCACATGTTGACGAAGTCCTGCATTACATAGATGCGGAAGATTTGGTCGCGGCAGCTGCGATCGTCCTCACCCTGGAAGAAGAACAGGAACGTCTTGACCGGGAGCTGATCGCCCTCCTTCAGGAAATCGAGCAATTTACCCTGGCAGCGACCCAAGCTGCAGAAACCCATGAAAAACAAGCCTTTCAGCAAATCATATGGACAGCCATCATCTCTCTTGGTCTCTGTGTAACCGGTTCGGTCCTCTATGCGCGTTTCGGTATTGCTGTACCGTTGAAGGAGGTCTCCAACGGCCTGAAAAGCCTGGCCAATGGCGATACGGACGTTTCAGTCAAGGTCAGGTCGCGCGACGAGATTGGCGCGGTTGCCGAGGCTTTTGAAGTTTTCCGGCAAAACACCATTGAAATGCAACAGCTGCAGGCTCAAGCACGCGAAGAAGAAGAGCGCGCTGTTGAGGAGCGGCGGGAGACACGTTTGCGTTTGGCGGACGAACTGGAGCGGGTGATGATGACCAGCTGCTCGGAAGTTCAATCGGCCTTACAAAAACTGTCGGTGCACGCGGATGATCTTGCTCAAATGAGTTCTGATACGATCAATCGCTCCCATACGGTCGCCGCAGCCGCTTAACAATCCACGGCCAGCGTCCAGTCCGTCGCATCAGCTGCCGAAGAACTTGCCGCTTCAATTCAGGAGATTGCGCGGCAGGTGACCTTGGCGAACACATCAACAGACCAGACCTCCAAACAAGCCGAAACCTCGGAAGAAACCGTTTCGTCCTTGTCGGCGGCTGCGAGCGAAATCAATGATGTGCTTAAACTCATCACGGACATTGCCGGTCAAACCAACCTGCTGGCCTTGAATGCCACGATCGAAGCGGCCCGTGCCGGAGAAGCCGGAAAAGGGTTCGCAGTCGTTGCGTCGGAAGTCAAAGCCCTTGCCACACAAACCGGTCAAGCAACCGAACAAATCGGCACGCAGCTGACCGGTGTCCAGTCGGGGGCAGCGTCTTGCTCGGTTTCCATCCAAGATGTGGTCCGGTCCATGACAGATGTCCGCGACAAGATCGCTGGAATTGCCTCAGCCATTGAAGAACAGGATGCGGTGACATCTGAGATTGCCAAGAACGCCTCGGAAGTGGCGCATGGCAGCACGGAGATTTCGGAAAACATCACGCAAGTGAACCGCTCGGCCGAGGCTTCCGGTGAAAAACTGAAAGATGTCGTGGGCGGTGTTGAGCTCGTCGCAACTCAGATCAACACGGTCCAAACAAGCCTTGAGGATTTTCTTGGGCATCTCCGGGCGGCGTGAGACTGCCCAGCTGCCTGCTCAATCCTGATTGCGCGCCTGAAGTGCCAGCGCAACCAGGGCTTCCCGAAGCCGCGCGGGATCTGCGAGCCGCTCCTGAAACCACAAACGCACAATCCGGTCTCCCGCCACGAGGTCGAGCCCCTCGGGGTCGAGGCAGGCAAGCCGCCAGTTGGCGTCTTCGGCTTTCAGGAGAACTTCGGCATAGAGTTTGATGGCATCGCGGTGGTCCTCGTTCATGTGATCAACCGCGCCACTTTCCATCGCCGACCAGGCCTGCATGTCGGCAACATCGGTCAGAAGATCATCCTTGCCGAGTTCGAACGCCTTGCCGAAGCCACCATTCAGGCTGGCCCGCTGTAGATCGAGAGCAAAGAATGAGAAGTCTCCGAAATCGACATAAAGTTCGGCCTTGGGGTGACGGGAGAGGTAGCGCCGGCGCAAACGTGCATGCTCATCGGTTTCCCGCACTACACGGCGCGCTTTGCAGAACAGCGAAATCCTCGGATGGGCCAGCGGGTCGCCTTTGCCCGGTTCACCAACCAGCAGCGAACAGGCGGGGTTGGCGAGGATCGCACTTGTGTGACCGGACAAAGTGCTTGTGAGGATCACGGGCGTTCCATCAAGATCTGTTGCAACGGCAACCCGGCTCGCCAGGGGATACCCGGTCTCAGGTTCCAAGGCTGCCAAGGCGCCGAACCGAGCTGTCCGGATCAGTTCTTTGGCAATTTTTCGGGCCTCGTCATCGGTGTCCCGGATCACCGACTTTTCGTTATTCGATTGATTTTCTTGACGATCTGCCATGAGGCCTCCTGCTTGGGACACACAACCTGAGAAATCTGAACACAAGATGAACGGCTATCTCAGGACCAGTTCAGCGCGCTTTTGGCAATGTTGCATCATCAGATCACGGCAGCGCAAATGGCGCGGCCCAAACGGAGAGTAAATCGATGCAAACCTTCGCTAAACGCATCCTGGCCGTTGCTTTAACCGGTGCCCTATTGTTGCCGGCGGTCTCTGCCGCACAAGCAGGTCCGCGCGACGGTTGGCGCCATGGTGGCGGCTGGCATGAGGGCCATCGCCCGCATCGCGGACACAACCGGCATTATCACAAGCACAAACATATCCATAAGCACAAGAACAACAATAACGTTGGCGCGGCCATCGCTGCCGGTGTCATTGGACTTGCTGCCGGTGCAATCATTTTGGGGGCAACCAACAAGCCGTCCTATGCAGGACCGCCGCGTGGCCCGGCATATCCCTACCCGCGTGCGCCCTATCCGGGTCACGTCAGCGGGCCGGTCGGGTTTCAGCCCTGGAGCCCAGCCTGGTACGACTATTGTTCGTCTAAATACCGGTCTTTCAATCCATCGACCGGAACGTTCACCACCTACAGCGGCGTTCAAAAATTCTGTCAGTGATTGGCAGACACTTGGAGGGTGGAAATACTATCCCTCAAGGCCTTAAGACCTGAGGCGGACAGCGACAGGCCAGCCGAACTGGCCACCCGCTGCCGCCGCTTTTTTGTTTAAGCCTTTTATGACCTGCTTAATCAGCCATTGTCTCGATCGAGGCGAATCCTTCTGGTTCTTCACCCGCATCAAACGGAGTGTCCACCTCGATCACCGTATCTGGGTAGAAGCCGTTAAACCGGGTCCTGAGAGATAGGCTATAAGCGCCGATGTGGCCGATTTCGATCCAATCCCCGGTGTCGACCGTCTCAGGAAGCCAGAACGGCCGGGAGAGAATATCAACGCTGTCACAGGTGGCCCCGCAGACCTTGAACGGCACGATGTTATCGGCCTTGCCGGAGCGTGTGCGGCGCGCCGGATCCGGGATAAAGCGGGCCGGCAAGGTGATTTTGCCGGTCCAGCTGTCCGAGAGAGACGCCCAAATCCCATCGTTGATATAGAGCCGGCGGCCTTTCTTCAAAAGCACCCGGACAATCAGGGATATGGACCTTGCCACAACGACACGGCCCGGTTCCGCCACAAGCGGCGTATCGTCAAAGGCCCATTCGGTAATGTCTGACCGGATTTGTCCCATCAACTCTTCCAGGGACGGCAGATCAGGTACCTTGCGTCTCGGATCATGGCCGTAAATGGCCGGGAACCCGCCGCCAATATCAAGCTCGACAATCGGAACGCCAGCTCGGGAGCGGATCCAATCAGCAGAGGCCAATGCCCGCTCATAGGTTTCCGGCTCCTCAATCTGACTGCCGACGTGAAAACAAAGACCGCATTTGAAGCCGATCCTGTGAATGCGCTGCAAGAGTTCAACCGCGTGTCCGGGCGCAGCGCCAAACTTTTTCGACAGCTCATACGCTGCATGGCCCTTAGTCGCGATACGGACGAACAGTGTGATTTTCGCAGGATCAATGTCCAGCGCCCGGACAATTCGGAGGATCTTTGCCACCTCGTCTTCATGGTCGAGCGACATCACCCGGATACCGTATTGCTCCAGGGCGAGACGAATATCGGATTGCGCCTTGATCGGGTGCATGTAGAGCATTTCCGCCTTTGGCGCTGCTTCACGCACGGCGGCAAACTCTGCTGGAGACGCCACATCAAAACAATCATATCCCGCCGCCGCCAATTCCTTCAGGACAAAAGGCTCGCCATTGGTCTTCACGGCATAGGCCGTTTTCCCGGGGAACAGCTTTTTGAAGTTCTGCGCATCCTCGCGGAGCACCGATGGCCGAAAACAGTAAATTGGGTGATCCGGACGCAAGTCCAAGGCAACTTCAGCAGCAGTTTTATAACGCTCCATAGGCGTCTCCGATTGTTTCGTCATGACCATGAGGGGAACAAGCTACGGCTAAAAATGCAAGCTGTGGCCGAATTTTACTGACAAATGAAGTACGTACAGTTCTTTCCGTGACAGCCGGTATCCAGATGAAAATGAGCTACATGGTTGGGATCGGCATCCGGCCCCAGCACGGTTGTAAAGCGCTTGCAAGCTGCCGCATGAACCGCCCTTAGAAACTTGCCCGGGGCCGTCTCCTGTTCCGGCCAGTCTTTCATGACCGAAATGATATCTCCATTCGCGAGCCGGAACCCGGAAACGTCGACCGCCTTGCCGAGTGCATGTTCGGAAAGCTTCCCATCTGGAAGATTGTTGCGGCGCCGGCACTGATATCCCGGTCCTGTCAGGAGCCCGGTGACGTCCATGCCCAGCTCACTGCGGGCAGCCGGGAGAACATCTTGCCGGATCCAATCCGCCACCACCTTTGCAAACTCGCATGTGATCATGACAGGCCCGGGAAAGGAGATTTCATCTCCACTTTTCAGACCGACTTTCGTCACGGCGACAACGTTTTCAAATCCGCAACCATTGTCTGTTTCGATCGCTGGACGTTGAACAAATGTCACCCTCGGCAGTTCGCAGAGTTGCTCAGTCACCCGCTGGACCGATGGGGCTGCAGGCTTACCAGGTTCGGCGTCCGGCTTTTTCCTCGGCAGGTCGACACCTTCAACAAACCGGTCTTGAGTGCCCGGCGTGAGCGGCTTTGAAGATGGAGCTGGAGGAAAAGCGTCCTGACCAAAGGCCGGTACACCGACAGCAAGCAGGCAAAAACAAAACAATAAAACCAAAGCCTGCATTTCGTCCGATCCGGCTGCGACGATCACACCGATAACATTGTCGATTTCGGTCCAGAGGTCTATGGTCGCGAACCAGATAGAAGATTGGTACCAGAATGACCGTTGAACTTTATCTCGCTTATGTGGCTGCAACGCTCATCGTTTTGGCCATCCCCGGCCCGACGATCATGCTGGTCGTCAGCTATGCGTTGACGCAAGGACGGAAATCTGCGGCGGCTAGCGTGATGGGTGTGGGCCTTGGAGACGCCACGGCTGCCGCGGCTTCACTTCTTGGTCTGGGCGCGTTGTTGGCCGCATCCGCTACGGCATTCACAGTGCTCAAATGGGTCGGTGCCGCTTATCTTGTCTGGCTGGGTCTAAAGATGTGGCGCAGCCGTCCGTCGGCTCTCGGGCCCCATAGCCTTGCAGACATTCCGGCTGGCAAGATCTTCTGGCACGCTTACGTGGTGACGGCGTTGAACCCGAAGGGTATTGTCTTCTTCATGGCCTTTCTGCCGCATTTCATCGCACCGCAGGCCCCCGTCGTCCCACAACTGTTCCTGCTGGGGATCACCTTCGTCGTACTCGGGATCGTGAATGCCGCAGTTTATGCGTTTGCGGCAGCAGCCGTCGGCCAAAAACTTCGCAGCCCATCCTTGCTCAGGCTGATCAATCGTGTCGGCGGCGGATTTCTGATCTCTGCAGCCGCGATGACGGCCACCTTGCAAAGATCAACCAGCTGAGCTCACAGCAACGCAAACGCCAGAGCGAATGCTCTACGACATATCAAACATCTGCGAAGCGTTGCGGCATAGTCCTTGACCGCGTCTCACCGGTGGGCGGCAAAAGGCACTTTCTTCGGCGGCTGTGACGATGGCTCGCCTGCAGTCCCTGCCGGCTTGGCCGCCGCAGCCTGAGATGTTTGCCGCAGGACTTCCAGCGATCTCTTGGCGCCGTCAACGTTCATAAGTCCAAAGCGCTGGATCGCTTCGTTCAGCTCCATCCCACCAATATTCAGCCGCTGCGCCCGCATCATCAGGATGTCCTTATAGGCCTCGGCCCTGACACTGTTGGCCTTGCATAGAATGATAAGCGGTTTGTCGTTCGGGCTGAACAGCAATTGGAACACAGCTGCTGGTGGCAGTTCACTCAATCCAGCCAGCAGGAGGGCAAGTTCCGTCGCCTGCCCTGACTTTGCAAACTTCCGGACAGCCTCGTCGACCATTTGGCGGCCACTTTTGATGTCCTTGACAAGCGCATTCACCTGGAGCTTTGCCCGCTCAATCGTTTCCAGCTGGTTTTTCTTCTTTTCCTTGGAGGCCTGCACCAGCATTTGTGCCAGATAATTGTCCTTGCCCAAAGCAAGCACTTGTTTTTGAAGCTCTTCGGTCAAGAGCGGCAGAAGAACCTGGCCGACCTCAAGAGGCAGATCCGGGCGGCCGATCAATGCGGCTTGCACTGCCTCATCCCGGCCAACCTTGTCGACGATCGTCATGAAAGAGTTGTCGGCAATTTCTGCGCCCTCGTTGGCAGCGACTTTTGACAAAACTGCGGGATCACCGCGATCGACAAGGACAGAAGTCACGGCCTTTTCAATTGGAACCCTGACCGCGATCGCTCCAAGATGGTCCATGGACGCGGAGGTAGCGATCTCAACCAAGTCGTCAGACTTCAAAACAGGCGAGTTCGTCAGGACGGGTTCGGCGACAGAAAGGGTATCTTTCGCCAATTCGAGCATGAGTTGATGCGGTGCAAAATCATCTTTCGACACACGTTCGGCAAGCTCTGCCCGGGAGTCTTCCTCCAGATCGCCCAACAATTTAAGAGCGATATCCCCGAACAAAAAAGCCGTGTTCTCGCCGCGGGCATCGCCAGCAGCCAGAAACATCTCAGTCAATGTTGCTATAAGGCTTTTGCGGCCTGCTGTGCTTGAATCCTTTGCAAGATCAGCAAGCTTTGCCAATTCGGTCATTCTCTCTCCGCAGCGCGCTACGCGTTCATGCCTACAGAGTACCGCGACCGGCTTAATAGACCACTACTTCGGATGCCCGGATTTTAGGTGCCTTATTCACGAAATCGCTTGGTTTGCAACCTGAGGGATAAAACACCGCTGCAATGCAGCATCTTTTTTCCTTCGCTTCTCGTTAAGACTGCATTAATGTCAGCCGCTGTGACCGATGTGACGGGAGGAATACAGATGACTCTTGTACGTAACCTGAACATGATCGCATTTTTTGCAGCCTTCGCGTTTTTGGCTGCAATTGTTCTGGGACTGATCTGAGATCTCGAGGTTGGTCTGGCAGGGAAATAGAATCGTAGCGCCTGCAAAAGCGCTTCAAAAATAGGCTGGACCGGAATTTTTATCTGCAACGAGGGATGCAATAAAACAATCAAAGCAACACCGATCGGCTGCACATAAGAGTAACACGAAATATTAAGTGCAGTGGCGCGAGTGACCGCGTTGCAGACAACGTGAAAAGAGATTCACGGGGGCGTACAACACAGAAAACCGGCGTGGGCTTAAGAAGCCGCGCCGGTTTTTTCATTCTCTCTTGGGTTTGGGAGCGGGACGCTGCGCGTCTTAGGCCGCGAGTTGCTCCGCAAGCGATATCGCATCCGCGCGCTTGTCCGGATTGACCATCAGCTGATCGGCTGCGATCACGGTCACATCAGTGATGCCCAGGAAACCAAGGAAATGCTTCAGGTAGGTCGTTGCGAAGTCGATTTCAGACCCGGCCTGTGTACCGCCGGACGCCACTGCTATGATCGCTTTCTTGTCTTTCAAAAGACCAACGGGACCGTTTTCGGTGTACTGGAACGTCTCCCGAGCGCGTGCGATCTGGTCGATCCAAGCTTTCAAAGCAGCAGGCACCGAAAAATTGTAAATGGGCGTACCAATGACAACCACGTCCGCTGCCTTCAGCTCTGAAACAAGCGTATCGGACACGGCGAGTTTCAAGCGCTGCTCCGGCGTGCGTTCAGCCGGATCTGTAAAAGTCGCTCCGACCCAGGTCTCATCAATAAATGGCAGACCTTGAGACACGTCGCGGGTCAGGATCTTTGCATCCCGGTTCGCCGTCGCAAGCGACTTGACCAGCGTCTCAGTCAGCTCTCGCGTTACAGAGCCGGTTTTGCGTGCGGATGCGTCAATATGAAGAATCGTCTTAACATCAGAGCTCATCGGTCTCTCCAGAGTCATGTCGCCAGCGGACATCGCCGGTTTGTTCATGAATAAGAGGTAATAAACTCATCCCTGATCGGCTATATATGAAATTGTGAACAGTATATTCGAGGACACGTAACAATCGATCCGATCGGGCCGACACGAAAAATCCCCGGCGTTCAGCCGGGAATCCTGATCGTCGTCGAAGCCAAAATGCAACCTATCGGTAAGGCGCCTTGCCGAATGCATTGATCGTCTCGAGGCGCTCCAGATTGATGATCGCAGACAACATCAAGCGATCCTGGCTCCAGTCCGCAGGCTTTTGGATAGCAAGCCCGGTGAGGAACACCACCGCTGCCATTGGAACAATCACCATGGCCACCAGCCCGGTATGCGGTTTGGCACGGTCCTGTTCCATCAACGCCTCGACACGGCTGCGGAGCTTCTGGGACGGCGAGCGCCGAAGCAAGCGGTCCTGCACCTCGATCAGCGCGACAGCTGCAACGCTTGAGCGGTTTTGGTTCAAAAAGGCCTCGCGCTTTTGGATCCCGGCTTTCGCGGCGCGCAACAGGCACATGCAATAAGACTTCAGATCCACTTGCGCGTTCTCCGCGACCTTTTGATCGCAAGCCAGTTCACGCAGGCGCTCGACCTCCGACTTCCAGATGTAGAAGAACGGGTTCCAGAAAAACAGTGGGCGCAGGAGTTCCAGGCCGATCTCCCACGTCACATCCCCCTGCCGCAGGTGCTCAAACTCGTGTTTCAAGACGAGCTTCAGGTCTTCGCTCTGGGTCAGAAGCTCGCTTGGCAAAACCACGTAATTCCGGGTCAAGCCGCGGGCAGAATACGGAACAACGGCCGTATCAGAGAGCAAAAGCCGAAGCCTGCCGTGGTCCCGCCAGACATGACAAGAGGACAAAGCCCGGTTCAGCTGAATAAAGCCCTTGGCGAGTTTCAGCCCGAAAAATGTGACGCCTCCAACGAAGACCACCACGATTCCGGCACCGAGCACAGAGGTCAAGGACAGAATTTCCGAGGAAAGCTGAGCACGAAGACCCAGTAGGGACTGGAAATCCTGCGCCGGAAGGGCAATACCGCCCCGCAAATACTGCGAGACGACCATATCGGACAGGTTCACGGACATGGCGCCGGGAACAACACCGGCATCCAGAAGGTGACGATAAAGGGCAACGGCTCCCGGAGAGAGCGCAGTAATGACAAACAAGCCATTCAACAGACCGAGCTGAACGGAATAGGCCAGTTTGATGCCCAATCGCTCCAAGACCAATTTCGCGACCAGCCAAACCACAGCCGTGATGGCGAAGGTTATGTTGAGGTCGATGTAGATATCGAAAATCTGGTTAGGTAGCGTCATCTGTCCTCCTCCTGTCCAGTAACGCTCTTATTTCCTCCAGATCGTTCTCCGAAAGATCGTAGTCGTCGACGAGACGCGCCACCAATGAGGCGGGCGTCCCGTCGAACAACTTGTCTGACAAGTTTCGCAAGGAACGGGACTGGTAGGAATCTTTGGAGAGCCGCGGGGAATAGATCAGTGTCTTCCCATCTTTTCGGCTGTCCACGAAGCCCTTTTCATCCAGAATCCGCATGATCGTTGCACAGGACGTATAGGCAAGTTTTCTCTCCGGCGGCAAACATGCGAGGATATCCCGCACAGAACCTTCGCCGATCTTCCAAAGTTCAGTCATGAACTCCAGTTCGACTTCGGTGAGCAACTCGTTGCTTTTACGCTTTCTCATTCTCGTCCTGCAATCATGCGGTTCGGATGGAACTTAACATCCCTATTTTTGCACCATCTCTTGTGAAACTTCTACGTCTAACTTTGCATCCAGCCGACACTAAACCTTCCAGAAGCAGAAGACACCCCAACCAATACTAATTGCCAACGGCCACCACAGCGGCATCCCGACCAGACCCAGCCAGGCCAGGAAGATATAGGCCGTTCCAAGCAGCGTGATGAAGAGGCGATCACCGCGGGTGGTGGTGAGGCGCAGAATGCCGACGCGCTCTGCCCCGCCAGGGAATTTCAGCTCAAGCACCGTCAGGAAACCGATTGCGCTGAAAATACCGACAAACAAAAGGGCCGTCGGCCACGTCCAGGCCATCCATCCCAGCATCACACCCTCCCCAGGGCAAAGCCCTTGGCAATGTAGTTACGGACAAAGTAGATCACGATCGCGCCCGGGATGATTGTCAGCGTCCCGGCGGCCGCCAAAAGCCCGAGTTCATATCCGGCTGACGACGCCGTCCGTGTCATGACTGCGGCAATCGGCTTTGCCTCAACCGCTGTCAGTGTCTTGGACAGAAGCATTTCCACCCAGGAGAACATGAAGCAGAAGAACGCCGCGACACCGACACCGGACTTAATGGCCGGTAGGAAGATGGTCATGAAGAACCGCGGGAAGGAATATCCGTCCACATATGCGGTCTCGTCCAGTTCCTTCGGCACACCGCTCATGAACCCTTCCAGGATCCAGACCGCCAGCGGCACGTTGAACAGGCAGTGCGCAAGCGCAACAGCCAAGTGCGTGTCGAACAGACCAACGGCGGAATAAAGCTGGAAGAACGGCAGTGCGAAGACAGCGGCCGGTGCCATCCGGTTGGTGAGCAGCCAGAAGAACAGATGCTTGTCGCCCACGAAAGAGTAGCGGGAGAAGGCATACGCTGCCGGCAGAGCCACAGACACCGAGATCACCGTGTTGAGTGTCACGTAGATGATCGAGTTGATGTAGCCCCAGTACCATGTCGGATCTGTGAAGATCGCGATGTAGTTCTCGAACGTCCAGGTCTGCGGGAACAAGGAGAACCCGGAAAGGATCTCGTTGGTGGTTTTGAAACTCATCGCGACGAGCCAATAAATCGGCAACATCAGGAAGAGGATATACAGGATGGGAACCAGATTTCTCATTCTCATGATGGTTCTCCTCAAGCTTTGTTGTCGTCTTTCGTCATCAGCGTGTAGAACAACCAGGAGGTCAGCAGCGTGATGGCGAAGTAGATGAGGGACATGGCGGCAGCCGGACCAAGGTCGAACTGACCAAGGGCGATTTTCACCAGATCGATGGACAAAAGCGTGGTCGAGTTGCCAGGACCACCACCGGTCAAGACGAACGGTTCGGTGTAGATGTTGAAGCTGTCCATGAAGCGGAGCAGGATCGCGATCGTCAGAACCGTTTTCATCTTCGGCAACTGAATGAAGCGGAACACGGCCCAGTTGGACGCACCATCGATCTCAGCAGCCTGATAGTAGGCGTTCGGAATGGACACCAGACCGGCGTAGCTCAGGAGCACGACCAGAGACGTCCAGTGCCAGACATCCATAACGATGATCGTTACCCATGCAGCAACCGGATCCTGGGTCATGTCGTAGGAAATGCCCAGCGTGTGGTTCAGGAAGTACCCGAGAAGGCCGATATCCGGCAGGGTGAAGATGTTCCACATCGCACCGACCACGTTCCACGGGATCAGCATCGGCAGAGCCATCAGAACCAGGCAGACCGGGACCCAAGGCCCCTTCTTCGGCATGGAAAGCGCGATCGCGATGCCGAGAGGGATCTCGATGATCAGGATCATGAAGGTGAAGAAAAACTGGCGGCCAAGCGCATTATGAAAGCGTTCGGACTGCAGAACTTCCTGGAACCAGCGAAGGCCTTCCCAGAAAAAAAGGTTGTCGCCAAAGGTCTCCTGAACGGAGTAGTTCACCACGGTCATCATCGGGATGAGCGCGTTGAACGCCACCAGAAGGAGAACCGGAAGAACAAAAAACCAGGCGCGTTGATTTTGCGTTTTCATCAGGCAGCCTCCTCTGGGGAACTGGCCAGCCAGCCGTCCTTGTAGAGACGGGTCTGGGATTGTTTGAACTGAAGCTTCACGGCCTCACCGGCGCTTGGCGCCTCCCCTTCCAGGATCGCGTGAATGCGGCTGTCATGGGCGATGGCTTCCACCACCTTGTGACGACCAACGTCGGCAACCTTGCGGACAACGGCTTCAACGCCCTGCCCATTGGAAGCTATGGAGACAAATTCCGGGCGAATGCCGACTTCAGCGCCGCCATCTGCGACGTCCTTGGCCGGTCCCTCAAGGCTCACTTGTTCACCGCCGAAGAAGGCAGCGCCGCCTTTCACATCGCACGGCAGAACATTCATGCCCGGAGAACCGATGAAGTGTCCAACAAAGGTGTGTGCAGGCCGCTCGAACAATTCGACAGGTGTCCCCATCTGAACGATTTCGCCATCCTGCATTACGACGACCTTGTCGGCGAACGTCAGAGCTTCGGTCTGATCGTGCGTCACGTAGATCATGGTCGCCTTCACCCGCTGGTGAAGTTCCTTCAGTTTGGAGCGGAGCTTCCACTTCAGGTGCGGATCGATCACGGTAAGCGGTTCATCGAACATCACGACGTTGACGTCCTGGCGGACGAGACCGCGGCCCATGGAGATCTTTTGCTTGTTGTCAGGCGACAGGTTCGCCGCACGGGTGTTCAGCATGTCCGTGACTTCAAGCATCTCGGCAATCGCGGTGACCCGCTGCTTGACGATGTCCTCGTCACGGCCCCGGTTGCGCAGTGGGAACGCCAGATTGTCGTAAACAGTCATCGTGTCGTAGATGACCGGGAACTGGAACACCTGAGCGATGTTGCGTTTTGTCGGCGGCAGAGATGTCACGTCCTGATCGCCGAAAAGGATCTTACCTTCCGAGGGAACGAGCAGGCCGGAAATGATGTTGAGAAGCGTGGACTTGCCGCAACCGGACGGTCCAAGAAGCGCATAGGCTCCACCGTCTTCCCACGTCAGGTCGATCTTCTTCAGCGCATAGTCAGCATCACTCCTTGGATTGGGGTGATAGCTGTGACGCAGATTTGAAAGCGTGATTTGTGCCATGAAGTCCTCTCCTTACGCCACCAGCTCGCCACTCGGGGCAAAGAAGAAACAGTGGTTCGGATCCAGATAGAACGTGTGGACCTCACCGACGAAGTACGGATGCACGCCTGGAGACAAAGACACCCAGGACTGCCCGTCCATATCGAAGTGCGCGCTGCTTTCAGAACCGCTGAGCTCGGTAACCTGCACATGGCCCTCAAGGCGCACGGTATTGTGCGCGGTCTCGACCGGCATGACGTGGTGCGGGCGGATAGCCAGCGTGTAAATGCCGTCAGAAAGACCGGCAGCAGCACCCGACAGTGTCCAGCGGGTCTGGTCGTTCAAGATGACCTCGTTCCCTTGCTTAGAGACCTCGGCCGTGTTGATCGGCGGGTTGGAGAACACCTTGGCGGCATCCAGATCTTTTGGCTGCCGGTAGATCTCCGCCGTCGGGCCGAACTGAACTACGTTGCCGTCGGTCATGAGGGCCGTGCGCCCGCCCAGAAGAAGTGCTTCTTCAGGTTCCGACGTCGCGTAGACAACGACGGCGCCGCGTCCGGCAAACAGCTCGGGAAGCTGGTCGCGCAGCTCTTCGCGCAATTTGTAATCGAGGTTGGCAAGCGGTTCATCGAGGAACACCGCATCGCTTTCCTTGACGATCGCACGTGCAAGAGCACACCGCTGCTGCTGCCCACCGGACAACTCGTGCGGATTGCGTTGCAGGTAAGGATCCAGCTTCATCAACTTTGCAGCTTCTGCAACGCGATCCGCGATCTCCGACTTCGCGACACCGGCGATTTTGAGCGGTGAGGCGATGTTGTCGAACACCGTCATGTGCGGATAGTTGACGAAGAACTGGTGAACCAGGCTGATGTTGCGCTTTTGCGCACTCAGGCCGGACACGTCCTTGCCATTGATAAGGATTTCACCGGTCGCGAGGCTGTCGAGGCCCGCCATCAGCTTGATGAGCGAGGTCTTGCCGGATCCGGTTTCTCCGAGCAGAACATTGAAATGCCCTGGTTCGAGAGACAAGGTGGTTTCCTTCACATGGGTGATGGAACCCACGCGCTTACTGACGTTTTTAAGTTGTAAAGACATTTTTGCTGCCCGCGTCCGTCCAGGCCCAAGCGCGAATTCAGTGTCGCAGCCGCCTGTCACATTCGGATCGGTGAAGGACCGGGGACACGCCCCGGTCCGATGTTTTGGTCAAGTCAGATCAGGTGATCACTGCTGCCAGCGAGCAACCAGTTCGTCGTAGTTGACGGTTTCGCCCTGCGGCTTCTCGTTAGCGAGCTTGGCCTTCGGTGCACCCGGCTGAGACAGCCAGTATTCTGCGTCACGCTCTTCATTCAGACGCGGTCCGCAACCACCGTAGACGTTGGCACGCTCATCGGCCTGCTGCATACGGGACATGACGATGTCCATTTCCTGCGCGAGGCGGTCCATAGCCTCTTGCGGGGTGAAGGCACCGGAGTTCACGTCACCGATCTGCTGCCACCAGATCTGGGCCAGCTTCGGATAATCCGGAACGTTGACGCCAGTCGGGGACCAGGCAACACGATCCGGAGAGCGGTAGAACTCAACCAAGCCGCCGAGTTTAGGCGCACGCTCGGTGAAGGACTCGTGATTGACGGTGCTGTCCCGGATGAACGTCAGACCCACGTGGCTCTTCTTGGTGTCGACTGTTTTGGAAACAACGAACTGAGCGTAGAGCCATGCAGCTTTTGCGCGGTCAACCGGAGTGGACTTCAGGATCGTCCAGGAACCCACGTCCTGGTAACCGACCTTCTGACCTTTTTCCCAGTAAGGACCATGCGGGCTCGGAGCCATACGCCACAGCGGGGTACCCTCGTCGTCCACAGTGTTGTTGCCTTCAGACTTCGGCTTCACCATGTCCGCGGTAAATGCGGTGTACCAGAAGATCTGCTGAGCAACGTTGCCCTGGCTCAGAGCCGGCAGAGACTGGTAGAAGTCGAAGCTTGCAGCGCCTGGAGGCGCATAGTTGCGCAGCCACTCATCCCACTTGCGGATCGCGTAAACAGCCGCCGGGCCATTTGCAGCACCACCGCGGGTGACTGACGCACCAACCGGGTTACATGTGCCGGCTTCCATGCGGATGCCCCACTCGTCAACCGGAACGCCGTTCGGCTCACCCTTGTCGCCTGCACCAGCCATGGAGAGCCATGCATCGGTCATGCGCCAGCCGAGATCGGGAGCGCGCTTACCATAGTCCATGTGACCGTAGATCGCGACGCCGTCGATTTCTTTGACATCTTTGGAGAAGAACTCAGCGATGTCTTCGTAAGCGGACCAGTTGACCGGAACGCCAAGATCGTAGCCATACTTGTCCTTGAAGGCCTTTTTCAGGTCTTCACGGTCAAACCAGTCTTTACGGAACCAGTAGAGGTTCGCGAACTGCTGGTCGGGAAGCTGGTACAGATCGCCATCCGGACCGGTGGTGAACTGGATACCCATGAAGTCGTCGAGATCGAGACCCGGGTTGGTCACGTCTTTTGCGTCGCCTGCCATCCAGTCGGTCAGGTTGTATGCGAGCTGCAGACGGGAGTGCGTACCGATCAGGTCGGAGTCGTTGACATAAGCGTCATAGAGGTTCCGGCCGGTCTGCATCTGTGTCTGAACAGCCTGGACCACTTCACCTTCGCCGAGGATCTGGTGGTTCACCTTGATACCGGTGATTTCCTCAAAGGCTTTAGTCAGAACTTCGGACTCGTAAGAGTGAGTCGGAATGCCTTCGGACAGAACGTTGATTTCCATGCCGTTGAACGGTTCTGCGGCCTGAATGAACCACTGCATTTCTGCAAGCTGCTCATCCTTGTTCAGAACGGATGGCTGGAATTCCTGGTCGATCCACTTTTGTGCTGCCGCCTCATCGGCAAAAGCAGATCCTGCTCCTGCAATCACGGCGCTGGCCGCAACTGCGCAGAGAAGATACTTGCGCATCTTTATTTCCTCCCATGAGAGTATCTATGCCGACATTTATCCGGCTGTGATAAATTGGACTCAGGGAAGCCACATTGTCAAACTAAAAATTTAGTAGATAGTTTGAGTGGGATTATTGGGATGTAAAATATTGAAAAATATAAATATTCTCAAAGTCGGTTCGTTTGATTTTTCCGACGTTTAGGACAAAACGAAACCCGAAACAGCGCAATTGTGACACATATCTGACAAAAAACCAGCGAAATTTGCTTTCGAATTGCCCAAGTTGAAAACAAATTTGAAATTTAATCGACGCAATTCGCACTGCAAACGAAACTAAAATGACGCGGCGCAGCATAATCTGACAGTCATCTGACAGATCTTCGATTGCCTCTTCAGCGCATTTTCTGGATCAGTTCATGTCCTTCAGCAGGCGCCCGTGCTTCCGGGTTTCCTGGATGACATCGCCAAAGGTCTCAAAACCCTTCGACGTGAGGATGGGCAGCAATTTGCAAAGAGCCTCTGCAGTGGCTTCCGCATCGCCAAGCGCGGTGTGGCGGACTTCAGGCCGGATTTCTATGCAAAGCCTGTCACACAATGCGTCGAGCGTGTGTACCTCGTTCGAGCCGAACACCACCGCTGACAAAAGCACCGTGTCCAGAATCGGATGGGGCCACTCAAGACCGGCAATTTTTCCGTATTTGTGTAGGAACGCCAGATCGAACGGCGCATTATGGGCAACGATGACCGACTCGCGCGCGAATTCATGGAAGTCCGCCACCGCCTCCAGAGGCTGAGGCGCATCGGCGACCATGGTGTCCGAGATCCCGTGAACCTTGCTGGAAGCAGGAGGAATAGGCCGGCCGGGATTGACCAATTGATCAATTCGTTCGCCGGGAACCATGCGTCCATTGACGACCCGAACGGCTCCGATCTGCACAATATCGTCCTTGTTCGGCATCAAACCGGTTGTCTCGGTATCGAAGACCGTGAAGGAGAGCTCGCTGAGGGAACAATTTTCAATGGCCTTTTCAGTATCGCGCTCGGTCAGATCAAAATCATAGATCAAAGGGCGCGCAGCTTCTGGCGCTATGCGCGCATTTGTACTGTCGATCAGAATCATAAAACCGGAGGCTTCGCTCAGCTTCTTCAAGCGCAGCCGAAACGAGAGATTGCCTTTTGTTCCGTGCACCTCAACTTCCACTTCCCGCCGGGCCTCGGTCAGTTGTTCAAATCCCGGCCGCAGTTCGCTTTCGGTGAAATAGTCATAGATGGACGAGCTGAGGCGCGGAACATGCACCTGTTTCAAAACATCAGCGGCCTGTCCGTCATAGAGCATGATCTGATGGGTCGGACTGACCAGAACAATGGCAACCGGGATTTCCGTCAGCAGCAAAGCCAGATGTGCCCGCTCCGCTGCGAGCCGCGCGGTTTCTTCGGCGACAATCCCCTCAGCATCCTCTGAGGCTTTCGACAATTCGCCAGTCACGGCTGCAACAGCCGGCCCCAGATCCCCGAGATAGCGTGCTTCATTTTGATCGACAGAGACCTCTACACCAGCATGCGCCCTTGTCCGCATGGCCGCGGCAATGCGTTCGACCGGCTTGGCGACATTGGTGTCGAACAAAAACCAGCATCCGGTGAAGATTGCCAGTGAAAGAAAGAACAGAAGGATCCCGGAAAAGGTGAACGCACCGGCCACACCAGTCTCTGCAGCGCGCCCCAATCCCATGTAAAGAGCAAGACCGATGGCCACCCAGACAGACGCAGTCATTCCCAAGAACATGAGAAATACCCGCAATCGCAAACTGAGTGACGTCAGCATCATCCCACTCCGCAGATCGTTGACACCATGGGATCGCTCTCCGGCACCTGAACCCACTGGATGCCGTCGATTGTGCCACTGTCTTCAAAGGTCACGGCGTCAATGAGGGCGGCCCGTCGCGTTTCTGTACAATCGGTCAGCACCGGCAACTTGTTCACCGTCGACCAGCGGCCAAAGTAATAGGCGTCAGCGAGTTTCATCCCCGGCTGAGCGTCATGGGTCTTGATCGACAAGGTGTCGATCGCGACAAACCGCTCGACATAAGGCAGGGCGAAAGTCCAGGGCCGGTAGAAGGACCGGTTTTCAACGGTCTGCGCAACGACGAGACCCTCTGGCAGCGTTTCCCGGGTTCGTTCGTACCAGCCGTATTCGCTAGAGATGGTGGTCGCGAGCATCGCAACACCCGCCATGACGGGGGCAAGCCACTTCGGCATCCGCCCGCCCAGCGCCCGGTTGAAGAGCATCACAAGCCCAGCGGCAGCAATACCGGCAACAATCGTTGCAATCAGTTCAACAAACATTCACTCCCCCATCCGGATAACGATGAGACGCTGAGCCCCTCGTCCGGTGTTTTTAGTTCAGCATGCCCCGGCCCTGCCCCGCCGAAGACTGCATAGTTTTGACCACAACAAAGGCATCACGCAAATGGCTGCGCTCGAAGTCTGACAAGATCGAGGGTTGCATAAAGTTGTTCGGCGGTATGCCCTGCTTGATCAAATCCACCTGGTGCAAGAGCCGTGTTTCGGCGATTAGGTCATAAGCATCGATCAGATCGCCGCCACCGGATTGGCTCAACTGACCTTTTTCCTTAGCCTCGACAAGCCGGGCTCGTGTGTTGACGGCCTTGATCTCACCCCGCAAAGCATAGATGCGCCCGAGATCCACCACCGGCACAACGCCATTGTGCTTCATATCCAGAGTGTTCTTGTTTTCACCGGACCGGATTGTGGCAAGGCCGCGCAGGAGATTGAGGGGCGGCGTATGCTTTAGCGAATTGCTGATCATATGCGCCACGAAAATCGAATTGCGGGCAGCGACTTCCAGGGTTTCCTCCTGGAGGTTTGCGAACAACGGCACGTGCCCACCGATCGGCCGCAGGTCGAACATCACCGAACTCAGCATTTGCGCCATCGGGTCCGGCTTGTCGATCCAGCCTTCAAAGTAGTTTTTCCAGACTTTGACCGGCTGACACCAGCGCGGATTGGTCGCCATCATGTCACCCGGACAATAGACATAGCCGCAGGTGTTCAGACCATCGCAGACGAACTTGGCAAGTTCAGCAAAATACCCGGTCTGATCCGCTTCCGTAACGCTGTCATCCAGGAACAGGCAATTGTCCTGATCACTCACGCCTGTCTGCTCCTGCCGTCCCTGCGATCCGCACGCAAGCCATAGGTACGGAACCGGGGCCGGACCAAGTTTCTCCTCGGCAAGTGCGAGCAACCGCCGGGTTGTTGTGTTTGCGATATCGGTGATCAAACGGGTCACCACTTCATGACGGTTGCCGCTGCCGACCAGCTGGACCAGGAGGTTCGGAATACGGGCCGTCACCTTTGCAATCTCTTCGGCCGTCGCCGCATTGGTGATTTCGCCGACCAATTCGGCCGAACTGACAGCCTGAAACCGGGTCAGATCCGTTTGCGTCACGATCCCGGCCAGTTTCCCACCTTCAACAATCGGGACATGGCCGATCCGGCGTTCCATCATCAGGTGCAAAACATCGGAACCAATCGACGACGGAGCCAGCGTCACCGGGTCCGCGGTCATCACCGCGTCAACGGGTGTCTCAATTGGCCGGCCCTCTGCAAGGATCTTCCCGGAAAGGTCCCGAATGGTGACGATCCCGATCAAGGCATCTTCGGAAGACACCACACAAAGCGAGGAGACATGGTTCTCCCGCATTCGTGTTGCGGCCAATTGAACGGTGTCATCCGCCGCACATGTGATTGGCTTGCCGGCCATAAAGGTCGAAACTTGCGTGGTCGCCAGGTCTCTTTCCCGCGCTTGCGGTTTCCGGCTCCTGTCGAAAAAGCGGGCGAAGGGTTGGTGGTCCCGAATGAGATCTTTGAACAGCTTGGAAGGAACGACCAACAAGGTTGTGGCGGTGTCTGCGGTCGCGGTTGTCACCGCAAGTCCGTCTTTCAAGAGCCCGCGCTCGCCGAAGGAGTTTCGCGATCCAAGGTAACTGAGAACAGCCCCCTGCTCGTCCCGTACTTCGATCGCACCGTCGTAGATTATAAAGAGGCCCGGAATGCTGCTTCCGAATTCGTAGACAGAAGTGCCCGGCTCCAGATCCCGAACATCGACTTGCCCCACGATGGCACTTTGCACCTCGGCAGGCAGGGCATCATAAGGATGCACCGATCTTAGGAACTGCAGGATCTGATCGGATGTCAGCGACATGGCACAGCCTTTTGAACCGGTAACGAAAAGTCCTGCCCAGTAGGAACCGGGCAGGACAAGATCAGAACTGAACGAGCCGCCGCAAGCAGCGGCCCGGACAGGTGTTAGTGATCCTGAGCTGCAGCGGCTCCGCGCGGGATCCGAACGCTCTGAACGAGCTCTTCGATTTCCGTCGGGATCGGGTCCGAGGCCTTGGAGACAAAGTAGGCGACGGTGAAGTTCACCATGGCACCAATTGCACCGAAAGACGTGGACTTGATCGGACCGAGCAGCGGATCAGCATCTGTGAAGGAGTTGGTGCCCGGAATGAACAGCCAGCCCTTGTGCAGGAAGATGTAGATCAGCGTGACGGAGATACCTGCGATCATCCCGGCAACCGCGCCGCGGCTGTTCACCTTGGTGAAGATGCCCATCATCAGGGCCGGGAAGATCGAGGCCGCCGCTAGCCCGAAGGCCAGAGCCACCGTCTGCGCCGCGAATCCGGGTGGATTCAAGCCCAAATAGGTTGCCACAACAATCGCGACCGCCATGGCTATTCGTGCCGATAACAGTTCGCCCTTCTCCGAGATATTTGGATTGTAGGCCCCCTTGATCAAGTCATGCGACACCGCTGACGAGATCGCGAGCAACAACCCGGCCGCCGTCGACAGCGCCGCTGCCAGACCACCCGCGGCCACCAGACCAATCACCCAACTCGGAAGGTTGGCGATCTCCGGATTTGCCAGAACAAGGATGTCGCGGTTGAACTTGGTCAGCTCGTTGCCTTCCCAGCCCTTTTCCGCAGCAACTGCTTGCAGATCAGCATTCTTATCGTTGTAGTACTGGATCTTGCCGTCGCCGTTCTTGTCTTCCCAGTCCAGAAGACCGGTTTTCTGCCATGTCGACATCCAGTCGTACTTCGAGTCGTTTTCGATCTGCTCCACGGCAACTGCACCGCCGTTGATACCGCCATTCGGCCACATCATTTCGGTGATGTTGAGACGCGCCATCGCGCCCACAGCCGGAGCCGTCAGGTAAAGAAGCGCAATGAAGACAAGCGTCCAACCGGCAGACCAGCGCGCATCGGAAACCTTTGGAACCGTGAAGAAGCGCATGATCACGTGCGGCAGGCCCGCAGTACCGATCATCAGGGACAGGGTGAAGAGAACCATGTTCAGCGTGTTGGCATGGTGAGCCGTGTAAGACGCAAAGCCAAGTTCCGTAACCACCTGGTCCAGCTTGGCAAGCAGCGGCACACCGCTGGCAACATCATTGCCGAAGAGACCCAGACCCGGGATCGGGTTGCCGGTCAGCTGCAGCGAAATGAAGATCGCCGGGATGGTGTAAGCCGTGATCAAAACGCAGTACTGAGCCACCTGCGTGTAGGTCACGCCCTTCATGCCCCCGAAAACCGCGTAAGCGAAAACCACACACGCGCCGATCAGAAGACCGGTTGTGTTGTCAACTTCCAGGAAGCGGCCAAAGGCAACCCCAACGCCGGTCATCTGACCGATAACGTAGGTTGTCGAGGCAACGATCAGGCAGACAACGGCAACGATACGGGCCGTCTGGCTGTAGAACCGATCCCCGATGAATTCGGACACCGTGAACTTGCCGAACTTGCGAAGGTAAGGTGCAAGCAGCAACGCCAGCAGCACGTAGCCGCCGGTCCAGCCCATCAGGAACGAGGAGTTGTCGTAGCCGGTGAAGGCGATGAGGCCAGCCATGGAAATGAACGAAGCAGCTGACATCCAGTCCGCTGCGGTCGCCATTCCGTTGGTGACCGGGTGAACACCGCGGCCAGCGGCGTAAAATTCAGATGTAGACCCTGCGCGGGCCCAGATCGCGATGCCGATGTAGAGGGCGAAAGAGCCACCCACAAACAGCAGATTTATCGTAAACTGATCCATATCTCAGGCCGCCCTTATTCTTCGTCCACACCATGCTCGCGATCGAGCTGGTTCATGCGCCAGGCGTAAAAGAAGATCAGCCCGAGGAAAACGAGGATGGAACCCTGCTGGGCAAACCAGAAGCCCAGATCGGTGCCGCCGACGGGAATGCCGCTCAGCAGCGGGCGCAGCAAAATGCCAAACCCGAAAGAGACCAGCGCCCAGATGACGAGGCTGATCTTGATGATGCGCATATTGGCGGACCAATATTCGTTGTTGGATGAGTTTTCGGACATACAGTCTCCTCCACTTGATCCTGTTAAGGTTCAAACGCCCCGGCGAACGCGGCGCCTCAATCACGTGTTTTGAATTGGAACCTTGAGCCTGGATGCTGGATGCTGGCGGTGGAGCGGCTGGGTAATGAACACAGCGTTTTCCGGAGATATCCGGTAAAGCTGTATCATGACTGTTTACAACCGATTTACTCCATTTGGCACGCACTCAGCACTTGGCCGAGGAACCCCCTTCCCTAGACCTCAATCTGTGACCCCGTTCAAAACGGGGTTCATACTGCTTGTTGACCTATCGTGACGATCGTTACCGAACTTCACTAGAATGCGAGTTTAGTTTTCTATCGATGCGCAAAATATACTCAAGACTACTTACGTAGGCCCATACTTCAGTAGGGGCTTCGTAAGTCTATTAGACTAACGAATTACACTTTAGAAATAAGAACTTGACGCATGCGGAACGCATCCGAAGAACAGCTCTGGGCCGGTAAAGCATGACCTGCCTCAGTTGAGCAAAAGAGGCCCCTATGCGGTGGCGCCCCGGGTCTCAATTTCATGGATCTCAATCAATGCCGGACCGGATATCTTGGCCATATCGATCAGCGCATCATTGAGCTGCGAAACATCCGCCAATCGGATTGATGGCAAGCCATAGCCTTCCGCGATTTTCAGGAAATCCGGAGCGGATGGCGTTACTCCCTCAGGTTCAATCCCGCTGTCTTCCATGAAGGTGCGGATCTCACCATATCCGTCATTGTTCCAAACAAGAAAGATGACGTTCGCTGCGCAGTCTTTGGCCGATCCGATCTCAGCCAGCGAAAACTGAAATCCACCGTCGCCAACAATGCATACCACCGGCACACCTTGTGCGCCGAGGCTCGCTCCCACCGCGGCAGGCGGACCATAGCCAAGGGCGCCAAAGCCGGTTGCGGCATTGAACCAGCCCTTCGGCTGTCCGGCTTCAAAGTAAAGATTGCCGGAATAGATGGCTTGTGTGGAATCACCGACGATGATGCAGCCCGGCAGCGTATCGCGAATGGTCTCAAGAACGGCGATCTCTGCCTTCATCTTTGGAGTGAGGGCGGCGAACGCCTCTTCACGGCAGGCTGCTGCCCGTGCTGCACCTGCACATTGCGCGCTGTGATCTGAAAGAGCAGCCAGCAGATCTGCCACCAGCTGATCAACGGTGGAGAGGATCGAAAGCGAAGCTGATGGTCCTCGGGCCAGCTGATCGGGATCGATGTCGACCCGGACCAGGTTTTCAAGTTCCGGGAAGCCGTTATCGGCATACATGTCGTAATCGGTCTGACCCATCTGCGTGCCAAGCGCGATCACCAGATCGGCGTCTGACACTAGCGCGCGAACAGCCTTCAAGCTCGGGCTTGCGGGAACCGACAGCGGATGGCCCGCAAACATGCCTCTTGCGTTCACCGTCGTGACCAACGGCGCATCCAGAGTTTCGGCAAGTTGCTGAATCTCTTGAGCTGCCGAGATCGATCCACCACCACACAGGATCACGGGCCGCTTCGCCGCCCGGCACTTGGCCGTGAGCTCGGCAACTACGGTTGCACCTCCCCGTGGACCGTTGGCTATGACCGGCTTCCAGGTATCCATTGCGATCTTTTGCGGCATGACATCGGTCGGGATCTCGATGTGAACCGGACCTGGCCGGCGGGATTTCAGAACAGAGAAGGCCCGCTCCATCACAGATGGAAGATCGTTTGGGTCAAGCAGCGTGTGCGACATGACGGCCAGTGTTGCCATCATGGCCCGCTGATCGGGCAACTCATGCAACATGCCGCGGCCATGACCGAGACTGTCCCGTGCATTCACGCCCGAGATCACCAGCATGGGGATCGAATCCTGATAGGCCTGCGCCATCGCAGTGATGGTGTTGGTCAGCCCCGGCCCGGTGATCACCAGAGCAACGCCGGGCTTGCCGGTCACACGCGCATACCCGTCGGCCATGAAGCCAGCCCCTTGCTCATGCCGAGGGGTGATGTGGCGGATGGGAGACGAGGCCAGTCCGCGATAGAGCTCAACTGTATGAACGCCTGGAATGCCAAAGACGGTATCAACGCCGTTGATCTCGAGAAGGTCGATCAGGGCTTCGCCAACAGTTGTCTCAGCTACGCCCATTTCTTCGATCCCGTATTCGCCGCCAGCTCGTCTGCGAACGCTGCGATCTTCGTGGCCGCATCCCGCAAGGTGTCATCTGCGACCGTCAATGAGAGGCGAATGAACCCGGCCGCCTGTTTGCCAAACGAGGCGCCTGGCATGACGGCAACGTGTTTTTCTTCCAGAAGGCGCGTTGCAAACGTTTCACCATCCAGCCCGGCGCCACTGACATCAACCAGCAGGAACATGCCCGCTTCCGGCATCATCGGCCGCAGGGCACCATGGCCGCCAAGGTGGCCCATCAGGATCTCGGCGCGCCGCTTGTAGCTCTCCCGCATGCGTTCAGCGGTATCAAACTCGCCGGAAACGGCCATCGCCGTCATGTCCGCAATAAATGGTTGCCCGCCAAAGAGCATGGTTTCGGAGACTGCGAGCAACCGGTTGCAGAATTCCTCTGGTCCGACAGCCCATCCAGACCGGAAGCCGGGCGCTGCATGAGACTTGGAAATCGAAGAAACAGCAATCGCTCGTTCCTGCAGAGCCTTAATGTCGAACGGTGAGGCAAAGGTGCGGTCGAAGATCAGCTTTTCATAGACCTCGTCACAAACGATCCAAAGGTCATGACGTTGGCAAACCTCGCCAATTGCAGCAATTTCATCTGCGGTCAGTGCCGCACCGGTCGGATTGTGGGGCGTATTGAGAAGCAGCACCCGGGCATTGGGTGTTACGGCGGCTTCAAGGTCTTCCGGCTTGAGGTGAAACCCGTTTTCCGGACGCAAGGGGACCGGCACCATAGCCGCACCGGTCGCAGCAATGACACCTTCATAGGTCGCGTAGTAGGGATCCGGCACAAGCACCGCATCCCCGCCCTCGACAAGACCGAGCATCACCGCAAAAAGCGCTGTCTGCGTTCCCGGAAAACACAGGATGTTGCGCTCCGTAACGCTTGGCCGGCGCTGCCGGTATTTTTCTACCAAAGCGGCGACGATTTTCGGTTCGCCGCGACCGTTCGAATACCGGATCCGGCCAGCCCGCATCGACCGTTCAGCTTCATCCAGGAGCGCTTTGTCCGGCATGATGTCCGGCTCGCCAATCGTCAGCTCGATCACCGGTGTGCCCGCATCCATCATCTCGCGGGCCTTCAGATGAACTGTCCATTTCCCGGATCCCAAATGGGTCAACCGGTCGGTGATCGACGCATAACGCATAGTCGGTCTCTCAGGTTTGTTGAGTGTCTGCAGCAAGAGAAATGCCGCCCAAAAGGACTTCCACAGACCGAACAGCAATGCCCGGCAAAGGTGTTTCGGAGAAGAGATCGCCCACCAGCGTTCCTTCCAGCCACAAGCCGTCGATCACGCCGTTGATCGCAATGGCAAGCTCCTGACATCGCTTGGTGTCCGACGCTTGCCCAGCTTCCGTGAGAACATCAGCCACAAGCGCTTCAAGTACAGACCGGAACGCCAGATAGCTTTCCCGGTGGATCTCTGCAAAATCCGGGTCGACCCGGACATGACTGATGAAGGCTGCCCAGAGTGACAGAGCCCGGCCGTCGGCGACCGGCGGCGTCAGGTTCGCGACAATGAAGTCGTGCAACCGGGCCCGGGCACTGGATTGCCCCTTGTCGGCAGCGTCGGCGACCTTCGACGTCATACCGGTCATGACTTCGCGATAGGCGGCCTGCAACATCTGATCTTTGCTGGAAAAATAGTGGCGGATGAGACCGGGCGTCACGCCTGCCCGCGTTGCCACTTCGCGCACGGTTGCCCCTTGCAGTCCAAGCTCGGAAATGCAGTCCAGCGTTGCAGTGATCAGATCCTGGCGGCGCTCGGCTTCCGGCGCTCTATGGAACGACCGACGGGTCAACTCACCACCCGTTCAGCAATGGTTAAAACCGGGTCTTCATTTTGCAGGAGACTAGCGGCTGTAAACGTCGCACTCATTGCACCTTACGCCTCCCGTTTCTTATGCCGCCGCCCAATCTTGGGAGCGCAAGCGCATCATTCATGCGCTCAGATTCCGGCTTACTATACGACTGAATAATAAGCACACAAGCCCAAATTATACACTTGAATAATTTCTGAGCCGATGCAAAGCTTCACCGAATGACCGAGCAGTCAGCTGGCGCTCTCCCGGAAACAACGACAAGCCAGCGGGGACAAAAACACCAACAGCTCTGGCAGTTTAGCCGGGCAATGGCGGAAGAATGGAAGATGTGGCGCCAGCCATAGAGGTGCGAGACCTCTTTAAGCGTTTTGGACCTCTCGAGGTGCTAAAAGGTGTCTCGATGACGGCCAACAAAGGAGACGTCATCGCAATCATTGGCGGGTCGGGCTCCGGCAAATCCACTTTCCTTCGATGCATCAACATGCTCGAACTTCCAAGCGCCGGATCCGTGACAATACACGGCGAAGCAATCGCCCTGAAGGACGACGGGCACTACGGATTGCGCCCGGCGGACCGGAAACAAATCGAGCGCATCCGCAGCCAGTTGGCAATGGTCTTCCAGAGCTTCAATCTGTGGCAACACATGACGGTGCTGCAAAACGTGATCGAAGTTCCAGTCCATGTGCTCGGCATGAAACGGGATGAGGCGGTCGAAATCGCCGAAACCCTGCTGCGCCGGGTCGGGTTGCACGAAAAGCAGGACGTCTATCCGGCCTTCTTGTCGGGCGGCCAGCAGCAACGCGCAGCAATTGCCCGCGCCCTGGCTGTCCAGCCGCTGGCGCTTCTCTTTGACGAACCCACCTCCGCGCTCGATCCCGAACTGGTCGGGGAAGTGCTCAGTGTGATCGGAGGCCTGGCGAAAGAAAACAGAACCATGGTCCTCGTGACACACGAGATGAAGTTCGCGCGCGATGTCGCAAGCCACGTGATCTTTTTGCACCACGGCATCATCGAGGAACAGGGACCGCCGGATCAGGTCTTCGGCGACCCGAAATCGGAGAGACTGAAACAGTTCATCAGTTCGGTCCACTAGGCCGGATACTCACGACCACACCGTGAGCCGGCACCCAGAGTGTCGAAGCCCTGCCGGGAGGAAAAGGCAGTCTTCGGCAAGATCAAAGACCGGCCATCCCGCACCTCGTCGCGGGCTGGCCATCCCGAACACTCGGGCAAACACAGTGAAAACAGGGGAACAGCATGAAACACATGATCAAAGCAGCTTTTGTGGCAACCGCAGTGAGCGTTGCAGCAATCTCCGGCGCCCAGGCGCAAGACGTCAAAGTCGGCGTTGCTGCAGAACCATACCCGCCGTTCACCTCCCCGGATGCCAGCGGCAACTGGGTCGGTTGGGAAGTCGAATTCATGGAAGCGATCTGCGCGGAAGCAAAGCTCAATTGTGTTATCACCCCGGTTGCCTGGGACGGCATCATCCCGGCGCTGACCTCCGGCAAGATCGACATGATCGTCGGCTCCATGTCGATCACCGAAGAGCGCCTGAAAACCATCGACTTCTCCGACAAGTATTATAACACACCGACCAGCATTATCGGTGCCAAGGGGGACGACTTCGAAGCAACACCGGAAGGTCTGTCCGGCAAGATCCTCGGCGTTCAGGTCTCCACGATCCACGCGGCTTACGCGGACAAGTATTTCGCTCCGACCGCTGACGACATCAAGCAGTACCAAACACAGGACGAAGCCAATCAGGATCTGGCAGCCGGCCGGGTCGACGCGGTCCAGGCAGATGCCATCGCTCTTGACGCATTCTTGAAGTCTGACGCAGGCGCATGCTGCGAATACAAGGGCAATGTCGCTGATGATCCGGCCATTCTCGGCGCTGGTGTGGGCGTTGGTCTGCGCAAGGGCGAAGATGAGCTGAAAGAAAAGATCAACGCTGCAATTGCCGCGATCCGCGCCAACGGCACATACGAAGAGTTCTCCAACGAGTACTTCGACTTCGACATTTACGGCGGTTAACGGCAAGCCTTCCGCCCTTCCGCCGGCGCGCACTTGCGCCGGTGGCCCTCTCGTTTTGAAAAGGTTGCCTGCCGCCTATGGCCGTTGATGCCGGATTTCTCAATCTGAACCTTCTTGCCCTCTCTCCGCCCGGCTGGGGCGGCGTGCTTCTGGAAGGCTTTGCCGCGTCTTTGCAACTCGCGGTCGGCGGGTTCACGCTCGGTCTCATGATCGGGATTGCCGGGGCCTTCGGCAAACTCTATGGCGGCCCGATCCTCCGGGATCTTCTCGAAGTCTACACCACAGTGATCCGGGCGGTGCCGGAACTGGTTCTCATCCTGCTGCTTTATTACGCCGGTACAGATGCAGTGAACGCGCTATTGGGTCTCGTCGGCCTGCCACGTGTCGACATCAGCGGTCTTGCCGCCGGGATTTTCGTGATCGGTGTTGTTCAAGGCGCCTACCAAACGGAAGTCTTGCGCGGCGCCATCAAGGCCGTGCCACCGGGGCAAATCGAGGCTGCACGCGCTTATGGCATGTCCCCGCTGAAAACGCTGCGTCGCATCACCCTGCCCGCCATGCTGCCCTATGCCATTCCGGGCCTTTCCAATCTCTGGCTGATCGCCACCAAGGACACCGCCTTGCTGGCCGTCGTTGGCTTTAGCGAATTGACGCTGGTCACCCGCCAGGCTGCAGGCAGCACCAAGGCCTACATGCTGTTTTTCTGCGCAGCCGGTCTCATGTACCTGACACTGACGCTGGTTTCGAACCGCGTCATCGCCATCATCGAAAAACGTGCCCGCCGCGGCATAGCGGGGCCGGTGTGAGATGAGCGATACCAAAGTCACCATGCCCGCTTATGTGCCGCCGCCCCCACGCCGTTTGTTGGAGCCGCACCGGATCTTCCTGATCGCCGTCTTTGGAGTGATCGTCTTTTGCGCCATTTACTTCATGCGCTGGGACTGGTTGCCAAAATATCAGACACGGCTGCTCTACGGCATTGGCGAGACATTGTTCCTCCTGTTCTCAACCGCCGCCGTCGGCTTTCTGCTGGCTCTTCCAATCGGCCTTGTTCAGGTCACCGGCCCCTGGCCGCTTGCAGCGCTTGCCCGTGGGTTCTGCACATTGATCCGCGGCACACCGCTGCTCCTGCAACTCTGGCTGCTCTACTACGGCCTTGGGTCCGTCTTTGCGCAATATCCGGAAATCCGCCAGTCCATGTTCTGGCCGTATTTGCGGGACGCCTGGCCCTATGGCTTCACAGCCTTGATGCTGTCGTTCGCGGCCTATGAAGGCGAAGTCATGCGCGGTGCCTTTGCCGGCGTGCCACGCGGCGAGCTGGAAGCTGCCCGCGCCTTCGGCATGAGCCGCTTTACGATGTTCCGCCGGATCTGGCTGCCACGTGCCTTCTATCGGGCCTTGCCGACCTTGAGCGGCGAAACCGTGCTGCAGCTGAAATCAACACCACTGGTCGCAACGATCACGGTCGTTGATGCCTATGCGGTGATCACACGGGTGCGCCAGGACACCTTCCTGGTCTACGAGCCTTTGCTGCTGCTGGCCCTCATCTATATGTGCCTGACCGGGATTCTGGTATTGCTGTTCCGCTATCTTGAAAGCCGCATTCCAAGCCGGGGCGCCTAATCTCGGCCAATATTTGAAAGCACTTTTGAAAATGACCAAACAGACCACAAATTTCGACGCGGATCTGGTCGCAACACGGCGTCATCTGCATTCCATCCCGGAGATTGGTCTCTCGGAATTCAAGACCTCGGACTATGTCGCCAGCGAACTCACCGCGATGGGCTATGAGGTGACACGGGGCCTTGGCAAGACCGGTGTCGTCGCAACCCTTCGAAATGGCTCCTCAAGCCGCAGCATTGGACTTCGGGCCGACTTTGACGCCCTGCCGATCAAGGAAGAGACCGGCGCGGACTATGCCAGCACCCACCCGGGTGTGATGCACGCGTGCGGCCACGATGGCCACACCGCAATGCTGCTTGGCGCAGCCAAGCGGCTGGCCGAGCGCAAACAGTTCGACGGCACGGTGCATCTCATTTTCCAGCCAGCCGAGGAGAATTTTGGCGGCGCGAAACTGATGATCGAGGACGGCCTGTTTGAGCGGTTTCCATGCGACGCCGTGTTTGGCCTCCACAATGACCCCGATCTGCCCTTTGGGGAGTTCCATTTTATCGACGGCCCAATGATGGCGGCAGCAGATGAATGCAAGATAACGGTGATCGGCACAGGCGGCCATGGCGCGGAACCGCAATCAACTCCGGATCCGATTGTCTGCGGCGCGTCGATCATCATGGCCCTGCAAAGCATAGTGGCGCGCAACATCCATCCCATGCGGCAGGCCGTGATCACAGTTGGTGCCTTCAACAGCGGCATTGCCAGCAATGTGATCCCGGAGCGGGCCGAAATGAGCCTGACCGTCCGCGCTTTTGATCCGGATATCCGGGATGAGCTGGAGACCCGCATTCGACAGGTCGCGGAAGGCCAGGCGGCAAGCTACGGCCTGCAAGTCGCAGTTGACTATGAGCGCGGTTATCCGCCCATGGTGAACCCGCGGCAAGAAACAGACTATGTGCGGTCGATTGCCCGGCGCTTTGCCGGCGGCGACAAGGTGAAAACCATGCCGGACGCCATCATGGGCAGCGAAGATTTCGCTTATTTCCTTGAAGAAAAGCCTGGATGTTTCTTTCTGCTGGGGACGGCCAAAACGGACAACGACCCGCCGCTCCATCGCCCGAAGTACGACTTCAACGACGACGCCCTCCCCCTCGGCGCAGCGTTCTGGGTGGATCTGGCAGAGGATTTCTTGTCGGGACTAGACACGGCTGAGTGACCAGATTTCGATTGGCTCTCGCCGGCCCCGAAGCGGACATTCATTCTGATTGCGGCGAATGTCTTAAAGGAGGCCATTCCAGCAGTGCCTTCGCGCGCCGCGAATGTCCGCATCGGAACTTATTGCGCTAAATGTGCACCATTCCTGCTTTGCTCTATTGCTATCAATGGCAGTGAAGGCTTTCAACGAGTGATCTTGTCATGAAACAAAATGTAATATTATAACAAGCCAGCAAGAGCAGAGTTTGCAAGCCGACGCGCCTGTCCAGCCAAATTAGACATCTCGAGCGCTGGAAATATGGATGGGAACAACTGCCCATCATTTACAACGCTTACTCGATACCCACCAACTTCGCAGGCGCTTGGTATTGGCGACAGCGAGGTATAGCTCTGGATAAATTATCATGAAAAAAATTCCCGTGACTGTCCTCAGTGGCTTCTTGGGCTCGGGCAAAACCACTACGATCAATCACATTATTGAAACCAAGAGAGCCCAAAGCGTTGCAATCATCGTCAATGACATCGCAGAGGTTAATATCGATGGGAAACAAATCGGCGACAAGATATTGCAGACCGAAGAGAAGCTTGTCGAACTGCAAAACGGTTGTCTGTGCTGCACCTTAAGAGGTGATCTATTTGATGAAGCTAGGAAGTTGGCACTGGAAGGCAAATATGACTACCTGATCATCGAGGCGAGCGGCGTGTCGGAGCCCCTGCCCATCGCTGCAACTTTCACTTTCCCAATGGATGATGGCAAATCGCTAAAGGATATTGCTCAACTGGACACCATGGTCACGGTGGTCGACGCGGTGAATTTCATTGAACAATACCACTCAAATGAAATGGAAATACAGGAGCGAAAAACACGCCTGCAAACACACGACCAAACGTCCGTTGTCGAGCTGATGATTGACCAACTGGAGTTTGCAAATGTCATTTTGGTCAATAAATCAGGCTTGGTGAGCGCTGAAAAACTCGACAAAATCCATCAGATGATCCGCGCCATCAACGCCGAAGCCAAGATTATCGATACCAATCACGGCCAGGTTGATCTGCAAGAGATCATGAACACGAATTCATTCGACTTTGAGAAAGCTGAAGAATATCCGACCTGGTTCAAGGAGATGGAGCGGGAAGATCACAAAGGCCAGAAAGACGACGGTTCTCACAGCCATGAAGGCGGCCATGGTCTTGTGCACAGTCACAGCCATGAATTTGGACTGACGGCGTTTGTTTATAGGGCCAGAAAGCCATTTGATCCGAAACGGTTCATGGATTTTACCGATTCACCGATTGCAGGACTCATCCGGTCAAAGGGCTTCTTTTGGCTTTGTACCCGCATGGATGAAGTGGGCGATTTCCAACTGGCAGGAAAGTTGAAAGACTATCGCAAAGCCGGAAAGTGGTACTCCACAGTGCCCAAGGAAAACTGGACGCCGGAAATGAAGGCATTCATTCAAGAAGAGTGGGTTGAGCCCTTTGGGGACAGAAGACAGGAAATCGTTTTTATCGGAAGCGACGATGAAATCGATCAGGCCGACATCACGAAGAGATTGGATGCCTGTCTTCTCACAGAAAGTGAACTGAATGAAGATTACAGCAAGTTTCCAGATCCTTTCCCAAGATGGTAGCGAACTGGAAGCGGAGGCTCTTTCTTGCGCAAGGTTTTCGTCATCTCATTTGACCCGAAACCGACATTCTCCGAGCCATGGCGAAAGCTCACATTGTCCGCAATAATGCCATCCGATCTCAGCGCAGCGAACGTCCGCTTTCCGCACCTATTTACCGTAATAAATGGCGATTTAAGGTGGTTTAAAGGATCTTCAAGCCGTGTTCAAAAACGCCCTTACATCGGTGCTGAAGCCTGCAAATGGGTGGTGGCGGGAAGGTCAATTCGCTGCCCAGAACGCCTGAAACCACGCAAAGAACTGAAAGTTCCAGATCGTGCTGTCAAAAATTCCAGTTTTGGGTGGCGAGCTACAGGCGAGCTACATACACAATAAGAACTGAAAAAGATGCCCGACCTGAGACATAGGTAACAAAACGTTCCGGACACATGGGTCACACTTTCCGTTTTGCGGGAGGTGTCGATGCCGTGGAAAGAGGTGTCCAAAGTGGAGGAGCGTCTACGTTTCG
>Ga0189284_100048_pt1 | contig 218801 bp, 210 predicted proteins | sample N32C7minimetaG_FD_130314 | JGI IMG/M metagenome (GOLD analysis project Ga0189284, IMG submission 130314) | Marine microbial communities from the Costa Rica Dome - N32 C7 mini metaG | ecosystem: Environmental > Aquatic > Marine > Oceanic > Photic zone | place: Costa Rica: the Eastern Pacific...
GCGGGCCTCCGATCCTTTCGAGATTCTGGACCTCGCACGCAAGGCAACGCGGGGCGGAAAACCCGCACTTGAAGACCCCGTGATCCGCGACAAGCTGGTGCAGCTTCTCACCGAAGCTCGTTCGCTACAGCTTTGTTCAAAACGCGGTCACATCCAGCCGCTGGTGCAGGACAAGCCTATGTCTCTGCCATTGTCGTCGAAGCTCATGTCGACCGAGTTCGTGCGGCGCCTGAACGAATTTGCGATCAGTCTGCAGGGACAACGTGGTGCTTACTATGTGGGTGAGGGGGATGCCTATGATGATGGCATCTGGCAGCGTGGTTACCTGAATGCCTTCTCGGCCACAATTGGCGGTGGTACCTCACAAATCCAGCGCAACATTATCGGTGAACACGTTCTGCGTCTGCCAAAGAGCTGAGCTGAAGGAGAAGAAAATGTCAAACAAGGCAACAATAGGTTTCAGCGAAGAGCAGGCCGACCTTCTGGAAGTGGCCACAACATTCTGCCGCGACAAATCACCGGTTGAAAAAGTACGCCAGCTTTTGGCCGACGAGGCTGGGTACGACAAATCTGTCTGGAACGAAATCGTGGAACTCGGCTGGCTCGCGATTGCCGTGCCGGAAGAGCTGGGTGGCATCGGTCTTGGCATGGCGGAAGTCGTGCCCGTGGTGGAGCAGATGGGACGCTCTCTTCTGACCGGCCCGTTCATCAGCACAAGCCTTGCCGCGCAGGCGCTGGTGGTCGGCGGCACTGAGACGCAAAAGTCAGGCCTGCTCGCGGAAATCTGTGCAGGCAAGATCGCAACACTCGCGTTCAGCGAGCCTCATGGAGACTGGGACCTCACCCATGTGGAAGCAAGTGCGACAAAGACCGGCAATGATCTGACCCTGAAAGGGCGCAAGACATTCGTTGAGAACGCAGCGGAAGCACAGACCATTATTGCGTCGGTCTCCCTTGACGGGAAACCGGTCCTGGTGGCAATCGACAAGACAGCGATCCCGGCCGGGAATTTCCGTCGTGAAACAATTATCGATGAGACACGCCGTTCCTATCAGGTCTCGCTTGACGGTGTGACCGTCAGCACAGATGCGCTTCTTGATCCGGCGAAGGCGACGGCCACATTTGAACATCTGCACCTTGCTGCCAATCTTCTCCTCGCGGCGGAAATGTGCGGTGCCGCGCAAGCCTGTGTTGACTATACGGTTGACTATCTGCAGACGCGCAAGCAGTTCGGCAAATACATTGGTTCATATCAGGCATTGAAGCATCCGATTGTGGATGCGCATGTCGCTTACGAGCAGGCGCGTTCGCACCTCTATTCGGCAGCCTTCAACTTCAGTCAGCAAGGGGAAGGTGAAATCGCAACCCGGATGGCAAAGGCAGAAGCCTGCAACGCACTCTCCTTTGCTGCTGACCGTGCGATCCAGTTCCATGGCGGTTTCGGCTTCACCTATGACTGTGACGCGCAGCTCTATCGTCGCCGTTCATTCTGGTGCGAAAACCAGCATGGTGATGCTGTTTACCACCGGGCAAAGCTCGCCGATCTGCTTCTGGGATGAATTGCCTTGAAAGCTGACGTAGCGACGCACTAACGGAAAGGCCCTTCGTTCAAAGACGAAGGGCCTTTTGTACAGGGATGAACATTGCCGAGCGCCTTGAAGTCTATAGATTGAAGCTTGAATTGGCCTGACCGGGACCACCCCCGGGGGCGGGCGATACGGCACGGAGGACGACATGTCAGGACAAGAACGCTATCCCCACCTGTTTGCACCGCTTGATCTAGGATTCACGAAGATCAAAAACCGGGCGCTGATGGGCTCCATGCATACCGGCCTTGAAGAACAGGAAGACGGCCATATCCGCATGGCAGAATATTTTGCCGAACGGGCGCGCGGCGGCGTGGGGCTCATCATTACCGGCGGCATCTCACCAAACCTTGAAGGTGGTCTCGGGGCGAAGCTCGCAACCGCAGAAGAAGCATCCCGTCACAAGGTAATCACCGACGCCGTCCATGCTGCGGACCCGGACGTGAAAATCTGTATGCAGATCCTGCATGCGGGTCCTCTTGCAGGCCATGAAGGCGCGGTCGCTCCCTCGCCGGTCCGCTCACGTATCGCACGGCACGCACCGAATGAGTTGGATGAGGCTGGCATTGAAAAACAGTTGGCTGATTTTGCCAATTGTGCTGCACGAGCAAAGGAAGCCGGTTATGACGGTGTGGAGATTATCGGCTCCGCCGGATATCTCCTCTCCACTTTTCTCGTTGAAAAAACAAATGTCCGTACGGACAAATGGGGTGGATCATACGAAAACCGGATGCGTTTTCCGCTTGAGGTTGTGCGCCGCGCCCGCGCGGCTGTGGGCGATGATTTCATTATTATTTTCCGTGTCGCAGCGATGGACATGTTGCAGGGTGGTATGTCCTGGGACGAAGTGGTTCTCCTCTCCAAGGAATTGGAAAAGGCCGGAACAAACATCATCTCCACCCATTTCACCTGGCACGAAAGTGCCGTGCCGACCATTGCGACCATGGTGCCACGCGCAGCCTTTACCAGTGTAACGGGGCGCTTGCGTAAGGAACTCACGATCCCGACCATCACCTCAAACCGCATCAATATGCCAAGTGTCGCGGAAGAAGTGCTCGCGCGGGGTGATGCGGACATTGTGTCCATGGCACGCCCCATGTTGGCCGACTCCCAGCTGGTCAAAAAGGCAGCTGAAGGCCGTGAAGATGAAATTAACACCTGCATAGGGTGTAATCAGGCTTGTTTGGATCACACGTTTGGCGGCAATCAGGAAGTGTCCTGCCTCGTCAATCCGCGGGCCTGCCATGAAACACAGCTGAAATACGAAAAGACCTCGAAGCCGAAACGTATTGCTGTTGTGGGTGCGGGGCCGGCGGGCCTCTCTTTTGCGACGACAGCGGCAGAGCGCGGTCATAGTGTCACGCTTTACGATGCGGCGTCAGAGATTGGTGGGCAGTTCAATCTCGCCAAGCGGATTCCAGGCAAGGAAGAGTTTTACGAGACCTTGCGCTACTTCAACAAAATGATTGAAGTGCAGAAGATCGACCTGCGTCTCAATACACGCGTCACCGGCGATATGTTGAAGAACGAAGCCTATGATGAGATTGTTATTGCCGCAGGCATTGCGCCGCGCACGCCGGACATCAAGGGTATCGATCATCCGAAGGTCGTTCCCTATATCGATGTCATTCAGGGCAAGGCCAAGGTGGGCAAGAAGGTCGCGATCATCGGTGCGGGCGGCATTGGCTTTGATGTGGCAGAACTTGTCACCCATGAGGGAAAATCGTCGGCGCTCGATATTGATCTCTTTGCGGCTGAATGGGGTGTTGATTTCAAAAATCATCCGCGTGGCGGTGTGACCGGTGTTGAGCCGGTTGTGCATAAAGCGGACCGCGAGGTCTATCTCCTTCAGCGCAAAACCTCGTCCGTCGGCAAAGGGCTTGGCAAAACCACAGGCTGGACGCATCGCCTGACATTGGCGCGCCGCGGCGTCAAAATGATGAACGGTGTTGAATATCGCCTCATCGATGATGATGGGCTTCACATGCTGGTGCACAATGAACCTGTGTCGCTCGATGTCGAGACGATCATCATCTGTGCTGGCCAGGAGCCGCTTCGCACACTCTACGATGAGCTGAAATCGTCGGGCGAGAAGGTGGAGCTGGTGGGCGGCGCTTTTGAGGCGATGGAACTGGATGCCAAGCGGGCGATCAATCAGGCGAGCTATCTGGCAGCGGCGGTCTAGGTCAGCCGTTTAAGCTATCGACAGATCGTGACTTGCGATTTGCATGATACTCGTGTGAACTCCCTCCCTTGATATCGGGAGGGGTTCATGCGCGTATTTTTTTCTCTGATTGCGGTTCTGAAGGCACTCGCACTGATGATCATAGTAGGGGTCATCATGTTGCGCGGGGCGGCGGACGCCCCGGCGCCCGTGGCGCTCCAGCCACTACTCGATAAAGCGTCAGCCTATGAAGTGACTATCCACCGGGATGAGTTTGGTGTCCCCCACATTTATGGTGTGCGCGACGCGGATGTGGCCTTCGGTCTGGGCTTTGCCCAGTCGGAAGATGATTTCGCGACCGTGCAGGAGGTGGCAATCGCCACGCGCGGACAGCTTGCCGCGATCAAGGGCATTGATGCGGCAGTGACCGATTATCTGGTTGCGCTTCTTCGTGTGTGGGAAGCGGTTGACGCGGGCTATGACACCAGACTGACACCAGAGGCGCGCGCCATTGCAGAAGCCTATGCTGATGGCGTGAATTATTATGCGGCCCTCAATCCGGGTAAGGTGGAGCCAGGCCTTCTGCCCATGACAGGCAAAGACGTGGTCGCAGGCTTCACATTCAAAGAACCCTTTTTCTATGGCCTTCAAGCGGACCTGATGGAATTGTTTGAACCGGAGCGAAAGCGGGAACTTTCTTTGGGCCCGGATGCTGCCTTTCTGACAGTGGACGAAACCTTTGCGCATGCAGGCTCCAATGGCATCGCAGTCGCTCCCTCGCGGTCAGCGGACGGGAAGACGCGGCTCCTCGTCAACTCCCATCAGCCCTATACGGGCCCCGTCGCCTGGTATGAGGTACGGTTGAAGAGTGAGGACGGCTGGGATGTTGCCGGTGGCGTATTTCCCGGCGCGCCCGTCATGTTGCATGGACACAATCGACACCTGGGTTGGGCCTCAACGGTCAACAAACCTGATCTGTCTGACATATATGTCCTCACCGTCAACGAGCAGAATGAAAACCAGTATTTGCTGGATGGTGAGTGGAAGGATTTTGAAAAAACAAATGTCGATATAAGAGTGAAGCTCTGGGGGCCTTTCTGGTGGACGGTCACACGCGCTGTCGAATATTCCGCCCATGGGCCTGTTATACGCCAACCGCATGGCACCTATGCCATCCGCTATGCAGGCATGGGGGAGGTAAGGCAACTTGATCAGCGTCTCGCGATGAATAAAGCGCGGAACCTGGAGGAATGGTTGAATGCTATGGCCATGCAGTCGCTTGCCTCCATCAATTATGTCTATGGGGATGCGGAAGGGAATATCGGACTTCTGTACAATGCAATGATGCCATCGCGTGATGAAGGGTATGACTGGCGCAAATACCTGCCCGGAGACAGGTCAGACCTGATCTGGCAGTCATACCAGCCGTTCAATCGCATACCTAAACTCTTTAATCCGCGCTCGGGCTTTATTACGGAAGCCAACAGTACGCCGTTTCGTGCGGCCGCGCCGGAAGACGATCTGAAGCCGCAAGACTTTTCACCCACCATGGGCATTGAAACGCATATGACTAACCGGGCATTGCGGGCGTTGGAATTGTTTGGCACCGATACATCCATCACGCGTGATGAGTTTCACGCGTATAAATACGACCATGCCTATTCGCAAGACAGCGAACTGGCCGGGATGATTGCCGAGATTCTTGGCATGGATGCAGGTGGGGATGAAGATCTGGCCAATGCTCAGGAGATATTGAGAAACTGGGACCTTGAAACATCATACGAAAGCCGCGGGGCCGCACTTGGCGTCTTGATGGGTGAGCCGGTCGTGCGCGCCCGTCTGAGCGGAAAGGAACCACCAAGAGCGATTGACACGCTACGCGCTGCCATTGAAACCCTGAAAACTCATTTCGGCCGGCTTGATCCAACTTGGGGTGAGGTCAATCGGATCATCCGCGGAGATGTGGATCTGCCGATACAAGGAGGCCCCGACACATTGCGTGCGGTCTACGGTAAACCCCAAACCGACGATGGCAGATTGACTGCTGAAGGGGGAGACACGTTCATCATGTTCGTTGAGTGGGACCGGAACGGGAAGATCAGCTCGGAGAGCATGCATCAGTTCGGTTCGGCGACACTGGATGAGGCATCGCCCCACTACGCGGATCAAACGCCCCTTTTTGCGGACGAACGGACAAAGCCTGTACGGCTGGACTGGCTTGATCTCGCTCCCCACATTCGTGAAAGCTATCGCCCCGGTACGCGGGAGAAGAATTAGGCAGTGCCGCATTCTTTAAAGCTGACAGTGCGTGCTCAATCTGCTTGAGTGCGCACATGAGCCAGGAATTTCAGCCCAGCGAGGCATTCACCCGATCCTTTGAAAGCCTCTTGCGATGGCGCCGTGACGTGCGCCATTTCAAAACGGAGGCAATCGACGATGCCACGCTCGAAGAACTCATTATACAGGCAAGCCTTGCACCCAGCGTCGGCAACAGTCAGCCCTGGCGTTTTCTGCTGATCGAAAAACCGGAGACCCGGCAGTCTGTGCTGGAAAATTTCCGTGCCACAAATGCGGAAGCCGCCAAACTCTATACGGGTGAACGCAAGGAAAAATATCTGGAATTGAAGTTGGCAGGGCTCGTTGAAGCCCCGGTGCATCTGGCGGTGTTTGCCGACATGGCAACGCAGACCGGCAAGGGGCTGGGCCGCCAGACCATGCCTGAGACGTTGCTTTATTCCACTGTCTGCGCCATTCACACGCTTTGGCTGGCGGCCCGCGCACGCGGCCTCGGACTTGGTTGGGTTTCCATTCTGGATACACCATCACTGGTAAAATCACTCGATGTGCCACAGAGCTGGCAATTTGTTGCGTATCTTTGCCTGGGTTTCCCGGCGGAAACACATGAAGATCCGGAACTGGAACGTCGCGGTTGGGAAACGCGCAAAGCGCCGCTCACCAATCTTTTTCGCCGGTAAAACAAGCCATCTATCCGTGTAAACAGCACAGCATGATGCGTTCGGGCCACACTTATGCAGCGTGGCCACGTTGTCCGTGCTTGTGAGTGGGCGCGTATTGCGCTAAGTCCCTTCCCAGATGGTGCCTCGGCAACGAGGTTAAAAGGGAATGCCGGTGTAACGCCGGAGCTGTACCCGCAACTGTAGGTGGGAAGTTCATCACCACACGTGGCCACTGAAGCACAACGCTTTGGGAAGGTCGGATGATGAATGTCGATCCACAAGCCAGGAAACCTGCCATCGCGTCGTCCATCCCCGGGCCGGGTAAGTCCATGGGAGTGGTTCTCGCAGTGACGACATGTGTTGGTGAGGGGCAGAGGCTGTCGCGCACATGGCCATGTCATGTGCAGGCTGATGTCCTTCGTTTAGTGAAGGGACATGGAATGTCATTGCAGAAGAAACAAATACAAAAAATATTGATGGTCAGCGCACTGCTGCCCACGGGGCTTGCATCTACAGCCATTGCGGCAGAGCGTGCGCCGGAAATCGTTGTGACCGCAACGCGCACAGAAGTGGCGACAAACCAGGTCGGGAGTTCAATCTCCGTCTTGACCGCAGAAGAAATTGAAAACCGCCAGTACAGCTTCACGGTGGATGCGCTGCGTTCCATTCCCGGTGTGACGGTCGGGCAGAATGGTGCCTTTGGCGGCGCGGCAACCGTTCGTATTCGGGGTGCCGCATCGGATCAGACACTGGTTCTGATCGACGGCGTGATTGTAAACGATCCGGCCAGCCCGGGAGCAGGTTTCAACTTCGCAAACCTGGATCCGAACGATATTGAACGGATCGAAGTCCTGCGCGGGCCACAAAGTACGCTTTACGGGTCGCAGGCGATTGGGGGTGTAATCAACATCATCACCAAGCGGGCGGACAAGCCATTTGCCTACTCCGCATTTGCAGAAGCCGGGTCGTTCAACACGGTGCGCAGTGGCGGCACAGTCTCCGGCAAAGAGGGCAACACCGACTACCGTATCTCCCTGAGTGGCATTCGCTCGAACGGCATTTCAAAAGCGGATGAAAACCAGGGCAATACCGAGGAAGACGGATATCGCGGCTACACGGTCGGCGGGAGCGTCGGGCACAATTTCACCGAAAAGTTCCGGCTGGAGGGAGATGTCCGCTACGCGGAAAGCCGTAACGAATTTGATGCAGGTGCAGGCGTTGGCGGGGATGGTGACCGCGTGGGATATTCACGTGAGCTCCAGACCTCGACATCCGCATATCTGTCCATGTTTGACGGCATCTTGGAAAACAAGCTGACGGCAAGCCATGCCTTCACAGACCGTGACAATGACAGCAATGGTGCACGCAGCTTCAATGCGACCGGCAGCCGGACTGCGGTCGAATATCTGGGTGAGATCACTCCATCAGATATGTGGAACGTAATTGTCGGTGCGAAAACGGAAGATACCGACGTGAAAGGTGGCGCATCGCTGCGCACGGACAGTGTTTTCACGCAGGTTCAGGTTTTGCCTGTCGAACAACTCTCGCTTATTGGCGGGGTCCGCTACGACGATCATGAAACCGCAGGCGGTGTGACGACGTTCCGCTTCACCGGTGCCTATGATCTCGCAGAAACAGGCACGGTTTTCCGGGCAAGCTGGGGCGAAGGTTTCAAGTCGCCCACGCCATTTCAGCTGACATTTGCGTGCTGTGGTGCGGCGGGTCCAAACACCGGTCTCAAGCCGGAAGAAAGCCGTGGATGGGATGCAGGTATCGAACAACGTTTCTTTGATGATCGGTTGAATCTACAGGTGAACTATTTCCAGCAGGACATCACCAACCAGATCACGTTTCTTGCCGGGCGTTACGAAAACATCGCACAGGTGGAAACGGATGGGTGGGAGTTCATTGCAACAGCCCATCCGGCTGACTGGATTGATCTGAGCGGGAACTTCACTCACCAGGCTGCGACAGATAAAGTGACAGGACAGCAACTGGTGCGTGTGCCGGCCAATCTTGCATCACTGCATGTGACGACCTATCCGATGGATGATCTGAGCATTGGGGGATCGGTAACCTATAATGATCGCGAAAGTGAACCGTTTGGCGCTTCAGACAATGAAGACTGGATACGTGTGGATCTTCGCTCTGCTTATCAGCTGAACGAAACGGTAGAGCTTTTCGGCCGTGTGGAAAATCTCTTCGATGAGCAGTACCAGGACCTGAATGGATACGGCACACCGGGCCTTTCTGGCTTCCTTGGGGTGCGCGTGAAAGGTTGATGATGAAGGCAATTGTCGCCGCGATGGGTGTGTGTGCAGGGAGCCTGGCTTCCGGCATTGCCCATGCGGCGACTTTTGCCTCTCTTGATTTTTGCGCAGACCAGTATGTGCTGGCACTGGCGGACCGCGAAGAGATTGCAGGCGTGTCCCCGCACGCTGATACCGAGTTTTCCTATTTCGCGGAGATTGCAAAAGACCTCCCCAAAATACGCCCGACGGCAGAGGAAATTCTCCTCCTCAGTCCTGACCTGGTGATCCGCCAATGGGGCGGCGGGTACGGCGCCGGGGATCTGCTCCAACGCTTTGGCGTTCCAACCATCGAAATTACTTTCGGGGTGACCTTTGAGGACGCCCGCGCCAATTTGCTGCGGATCGGGACGGCAATGGGAAAAGCCGACCGCGCCAGATTGCTGGTTGAAAGAATGGACCGGCGGTACGATGCCATGAAAGAGACGATGCGCGGCGCGGCGTCGCGACCAACCGCCCTTTACATCACGCCATCCGGCACCACTTCGGGAAAAGGTACATTCATCCATGATGTAATGCGCGAGGCAGGGGTGGAAAATATATCCGGTGATCTGGGATCATCTCCCTGGCATCCGGTAAACCTGGAAGCCTTGGCGTTGCATCCACCGGACATGATTGTTGCAGGGTTTTATGATCTGCGGTCCCGTCGTCTCGACAATTGGTCTTTGTCTCGCCACCAGTTTTTACAACGGACGATGGCAGAAAAACCCGTTGCTTACATTCCAAGCCGACAGATAGCTTGCGCAGCCTGGTTTGTTATCGACGCTGTTGAAGAAATTGCGTCAATCCGCCACCAGCTTGTATCGCCGCGTGCGTCCGTCAACGGGGATGAGGAATGATGGAGACAATGGCGCATCTTCCTTTTATCTGGCTTGTGCTGGGCGGGTTCGTGCTGGAAGGGCTGATTGCCTATCCCGCGCTTATGTTTAAATGGATCGGTCATCCGGTATCATGGATGGGGGCCTTGATTGCGATGGCGGACCGCAAAACAAATTCCGCCGGCAAGCGGCCGGTCAGAGATGTTATTGCGGGCTTCCTGCTGGTTGGTTTGGGGGGTGTCGCACTTTTCTCTGCGGCGTGGCAGGTGAGCCGCGCGTTGGACGTGCTGCCCTATGGTTGGGTGCTTGAACTCTGTTTTATTGCCTCTCTCCTTGCCGCTCGTTCTCTCTACAATCACGTTGCGGCTGTCCGCACCGCCTTGATGGAAGACGGGGTGCCCGCAGGCCGTGTGGCCGTTTCATCCATCGTAGGGCGTAACGTCGATCAGCTGGATGAAAGAGGGATAGCGCGTGCCGCTGTGGAAAGTCTTGCCGAAAGCAGTTCAGACGGCGTGGTTGCTCCTTTGTTTTGGGTGCTGGTGGCAGGCTTGCCGGGGCTTGTTCTCTATAAATTTGTCAATACGGCAGACAGCCTTATCGGCCACCATAGCGATCGGTATGAACAGTTTGGAAAGGCAGCTGCGCGGCTTGATGACATGATGAATTGGATACCGGCTCGTCTGACAGGCATGCTCTTTGGGTTGGCCGCATGGCCGATGGGTCGTGCGGGCGCTGCCCTGCGGGTTATGTGGCGCGATGCCCGTCTTCATGCATCGCCCAACGCAGGCTGGCCTGAAGCCGCAGTGGCGGGTGCTCTGAACCTGCGCCTTGGAGGCCCCCGTCGTTACGGGGCGGTAAGCGAGAATGCCGCATGGCTGGGTGCCGGGCGTGCGGCGCTGGATGGCACAGATATTCAAACCGCTCTGGATCTTTATCGTCGGATGCTTTTCATCGTGATGGTTTGTCTGTTGGGCGTTGCGTTGACGGTCGGAGAATACGCATGAGCGCATTGGTCCATGGGGGCGATGTCGCCGCCTTCCAGAAGGCATTTCCGCAGGCTCGTCTGCCGATCATGGATCTGAGCACGGGTATCAATCCGCATGCCTATTCTGACCACACACCGGAGCCAATGCTTGCTGCTCGCTTGCCTGACAGTGCAGCGCATTCCGCCCTGTGTGAGACTTTTGCCGCTTATGCGTCGGCCGATCGGCGTATGGTGATGGCGGTGCCAGGCTCCCAGTCAGCGATCTCCCTGTTGCCATATTGTTTTCAGCAGGGGAGCGTCGCCATCGTCTCTCCGACTTACAATGAACATGGTGCAGGCTGGGTGAGGGCAGGGCACCGTGTGCACGAGGCGACGCTGGAGGCGTGTCTGGGTGCCGCGCCGGATGTGCTGGTTCTGGTGAACCCCAACAATCCGACAGGCGATACATATGAGCGGGAACAGGTGAGGGACTGGCTCTCCTTGCAGGAAGCGCATGGTGGATATCTTATTGTTGATGAAGCATTCATCGACATGGAACCTGAGCGCAGCGTAAGTGACATGGTAACCCCGGAGCACCGTCTGATCGTTCTGCGCTCTTTCGGGAAGTTTTTCGGATTGGCGGGTCTGCGGCTCGGGTTTTGTATCGCGCCGCCAGGCCTGCAAAAGAAATTGGCATCCATGCTGGGACCCTGGCCCATCGCAACCCCAACGCTTGAAGTCGCCACGCAGGCCTACAAGGATACGCCCTGGATTGATGCCATGCAGGTGCGTTTGAAGACCGACAGTCAGCGGCTGAAAGACCTGGCATCAGCAAGCGGTTTGTTGGTGCGGGGAGGTTGCCCCCTCTTTCTGCTGCTGCAGCACCCGCAGATGGGGCACGTGGCAAACCGCCTCGCGTCGGATGGTATTTATGTGCGAACCTTCCCCGACCATCCAGATTGGGCGAGATGGGGACTGCCGGCAGATGAAGCCAGCTGGACCCGGCTTGAAACATCACTTCAAAACCTGAACCTCAAGGGAACTTCTCATGGATGATGCAGAACACAATTCAAAGATGAAACAGGTTCAGGCCGCTCATCAGGAAAAAATGGCAGAGAAACAAGATGCCGCGCGCGGGCTGCTGTTGGTGATCACGGGTGACGGCAAGGGAAAATCAACCTCGGCTTTCGGCATGGTTGTGCGCGCGTTGGGCTGGCGCCAGAAAGTGGGTGTTGTCCAGTATATCAAAGGAAACTGGAAAACCGGGGAACGTTTGTTTTTCAAAGATCGCCCCGACCTTGTGACATGGCACACAATGGGACAGGGGTTTACATGGGATACTCAGGATCGTGCCAAGGACATGGAGGCCGCTGAGGCCGCATGGAGCATATCGAGGGAAATGCTGTCCTCTGGCGATTATGATCTGATTGTTCTGGACGAACTCAATATTGCGTTGCGATATGAGTATCTGGATATCGATGAGATTGTAGCCGGTCTTCTGGCGCGGCACGAACGGACAAGCGTTGTTGTGACCGGGCGCGATGCACATGAAAAACTCCGTGACAAAGCGGATTTGATTACCGAGATGACGCCCGTCCGGCACCCATTTGAGGCCGGTATCAAGGCGAAACGCGGGGTGGATTTTTGAGCGCGTTCCCCGCATTGCGCTACCCGACCATCTCGCTGGCGGGGCTTCTGGTCTGTGCCATGGTCGCGGCCCTGTTTTTGGGCTATGCGCCTCTTTCGCTCGGCAATGTGCTGTCAGCCCTGGTCGGGCAGGGTGATGAGCGTTACGTTTTCATCGTGCAGGAAATCAGACTACCTCGCATTCTGCTCGGCGCCATGGTGGGCGGTTCGCTGGGCATGGCGGGGGCCGCGCTGCAGGGACTGTTGCGCAATCCATTAGCCGATCCATCCGTAATTGGCATTTCGTCCAGTGCGGGCCTGGGGGCGGTGATCGCAATCTATTATGGCCTTGCCGCTGCCAGTGCGATCATTATCCCGGCCTTTGCAATTGCTTTCGCATTTGCAGCGATGCTGGTTCTGGTCTGGCTTGCGGGCAGGGACGCAAGCATCCTGACATTGATCCTGGCAGGGGTCGCGATTTCGAGTTTTGCGGCGGCCTTGACCTCCCTGGCGATGAACCTTTCACCCAATCCGTTTTCATTGAATGATATTATTCTCTGGTTGCTTGGATCTTTGGCCAACCGCTCTTTCACGGAATTTTGGTTAGCGGGGCCGTTCATGGTCGCGGGCTGGGGCGCGCTTTACCTGGCCCGCAAGTCTCTGCCCGCCTTGAGCCTTGGAGAGGAGGCCGCCGCCTCCCTCGGAGTGGATCTCAGAAAACTGAGACTACTCGTGATTTTTGGGGCGGCTTTGAGCGTTGGTGGCGGTGTGGCGGTCAGTGGTGCCATTGGTTTTGTGGGGCTTGTCGCCCCGCATCTGGTGCGCCCGTTCGTGGCGCATGATCCAGGCAGACTGCTCCTCCCCAGTGCTCTGGCAGGTGCATTGTTGCTGGTCGTGGCGGATATCGGGGTCAGGATCATGCCAGGTGAGACGGAATTGAAACTCGGCGTTGTCACGGCTCTGCTAGGGGCCCCCTTCTTTCTCTGGCTGATTATTCATACGCGCCGGAGCATGAGATAAGCCATGATTGAGACACAAAACATATCCGTTCGGCTGGGCGATCATGCGGCGGTCTGGGACGCGAGCGTAAAAATCAACAAGGGAGAACTGGTCGGTTTTGTGGGCCCCAATGGCGCCGGGAAAACGAGCTTACTCCGCGCCATGTTGCGGCTGGTCCCGATATCAGCTGGGCGTGTTGTGCTGAACGGAGAGGATATTACCCGCTCAAAACCCCACACACATGCAAAGACCATAGCCTACCTGCCGCAGGGACAAAACGTCGCCTGGCCGCTGACCGCGCGCCATTTGGTGGCTCTGGGACGTATGCCGCATCTCAATACATGGACGCGGCTGAGTGCGGTCGACGAGGCGGCGATTGATGACGCGCTGGCACAGGCTGATGCAATGGAGCTGCAAACACGTCCAGTGACCGAATTGTCTGGCGGGGAACGCGCCCGAGTTTTGCTGGCTCGCGCACTGGCCGTGCAAGCGCCGTTTCTCCTGGTGGATGAGCCGACAGCGTCCCTTGATCCCTACCATCAGTTGACGACCATGGAGGCTTTGCAGAAGGCCTGCGAGCAGGGCACCGGGGTCGGGCTCGTTCTGCATGACTTGTCTCTGGCAGGCCGCTTCTGTGACCGGCTCTATCTGCTGAACAAGAGGCATGTGGTTGCGGAGGGTGTGCCGGGCGATGTGTTGAGCGACGAGAATATGGCTGATGTATACAAGGTCGCGGTCAGTCGGGATGCAGAAGGCAGGATCCGCCTGGGAGAGCGGCTTACAAAGCAGGTAATCCGATGACGCGGGCACTGATGCTACAGGGAACAGGCTCGGATGTCGGAAAGTCAGTTCTCGTGGCAGGGCTTGCGCGTGCACTGGTGCGCCGGGGTTTGAAAGTCATGCCTTTCAAACCGCAAAACATGTCCAACAATGCAGCCATTGCCAAAGAAGGTGGCGAGATTGGTCGCGCCCAATGGTTGCAGGCCCTGGCAGCGGGTGAAGCACCCAGCGTCCACATGAACCCCGTTCTGTTGAAGCCGCATTCAGACGTTGGTGCGCAAATAATTGTGCAAGGCAAGGTCTGGGGCAGGGCAGATGCGGCCGACTACCAATCAAAACGTCAGGGCCTTATGGCCGCGGTGCAGGAGAGTTTTGAGCACTTGCGGGCGCACGCTGACATTGTGCTGGTGGAAGGGGCGGGAAGCCCGGCTGAGACAAATCTGAGGGCGCATGACATTGCCAATATGGGGTTTGCGACAGCGACAGGAACACCGGTCGTACTGATTGGCGATATTGATCGTGGTGGTGTGATTGCCAGTCTGGTGGGAACACACACGGTCTTGAGTGATGAGGACCGGCATATGATCGCAGGCTTCATGATCAATAAGTTTCGGGGTGATGTGCACCTGTTCGACAAAGGACTTGCCGAGATAGAGCAGCGCACCGGTTGGCGGAGCTTTGGTGTCCTGCCCTGGCTTTCTGTCATTCGTGAATTGCCGGCAGAAGATGCTGTCGTGCTGGACAAAAACGTTGGCCGGCAGGCGGGGCAGGTCAAAATCGCAGTGCCGATGCTGTCTCGGATTGCCAATTTTGATGATGTTGATCCGCTTCGTGGTGAGGCTTCAGTTGATCTTCTTTTTGTGGCACCCGGACAGCCATTGCCCGGCGATGCGGATCTGGTCATTCTGCCCGGGACCAAGGCAACGATTGCAGACCTTGCTTTCTTTCGTGCGCAGGGGTGGGATGTTGATCTTCACGCGCATGTCCGGCGTGGCGGGCATGTGCTGGGACTGTGCGGCGGATTTCAGATGCTGGGATCAGACATCTGTGACCCTCAGGGACAGGAAGGAGAAGTGCGTATGGCGCAGGGCCTCGGTCTTCTCGACGTGCACACGATTATGGCGCCGGTGAAGAAAACGGTTGAGGTAACGGGCACGCGCGCAGATGGGGATGTGCCGTTCCGGGGCTATGAGATTCATATTGGAGAAACGCAGACCGGCAAGCAGGTAGCACCATTTCTGTGCATTGCCGGCGCGCCGCATGGTGCCGTCAGTGCCAATGGCCAGATCATGGGTGCTTATGTCCATGGGATTTTCGATGAAGGTCGCTTCCGGTCCGACTTCCTGGGGCGCCTAGGGGCACGTGGAGACGGCGTAACCCATCGCACGAAAGTTGAAGGCGCGCTCGACCGTCTGGCGGAAGCCATGGAGGAGAAACTGGATATAGACGGATTGCTTAAGGTTGCAGCGCGCTTTGCTTTAACATGAGCGGGAGCCCCGCCACGACGAAAGCAACCTGATCTGCGATAGCTGCAATCTTTTGATGCATGAAACCGGCCTCGTCGCGAAAGTGTCGCGCCAGTGGATTATCGGGCACGATGCCAAGGCCCACTTCATTTGAAATCAGTACAACCCGCGCCCGGGTTGCCTGAAGTGCTGCAAGGAGATCTTCAAGCGCAGTGCGGACATCCAGCTCTCGCTCCAGCAGGTTGCTGAGCCACAAGGTTAAACAATCGACCAGCACAACATGCTCGGGGCCGATATTTGTTTTCAGAATACGCGCAAGTTCAATCGGTTCTTCAATGAGGGACCAGCCCTCCCCGCGTCGGATTTGATGATGATGAATACGATCCGACATTTCGTCGTCGCGGGCTTCTGCTGTTGCGAGATAGAGGCTGCTTCCGTTTGCCTTCGACACGAGCGTTTCGCCGATACGGCTTTTGCCGGAGCGCGCTCCGCCCAGTAGAAGGGTGACGTGTCGGCCATTGTCGGGGAGCGTGAGCATTGTCTGGTCCTAGTGGATAATAATGATCGTAATGAAAAGGAGAAGAGTTTCACTGATCTCGACACCCGCACCGAGCAAGTCTCCCGTCTGTCCGCCAAGCTTTACATGAAGATAGACCCCCCAGCCGAACAAGACCGCCGGTGCAAACAAGAAGGCGGGAGAGAGCCACGCGGCGGCCAGTAGAGCAACAACCCAGGCCCAGAGAACCACAGGGGATATCCGCCACGCAAAACGCTCGCCGCTGGAAGGGGTATCCCCGGAACTGTCCCCGGACGTATCCATAACGGCTGGCCTGAGTACCGGCAGATAATGCGCCCACAACACAGGCCCAAGTCGAGACCAGGCACAAAGTGGTATTAGCAGCAGATATGCGCCCTCGCGAGCCAGCATCCAAAGCAGGCTGAGCTTGAGGATGAGCTGCACTGCGAGTGTGACAACGCCAAATGTTCCAATATGTGGATCTTTGAGAACAGCGTGAAACCGCGTGGGGTCGCTATGTGCTGCACCCATCGCATCAGCCATGTCGGAAAGCCCGTCGAGATGCAGCGCGCCGGTGACAGCAACCCATACGGCCAGCGCAAAACTTGCGCCAAGCCAGGGATCAAGGAAGGAACCGGCCCACATGGCGGCCGCGACAAAACATCCGACCAAACCACCGACGAGTGGAAAATAACCGGAAGATCGGCTCAGTGCATCCGGTTGAAAACCGGCAACCTGAGGCGTGGGCAGACGCGTCAAGAACTGCACGGCCAGAATAAAAGATCGAACGGCACCGTTCATGATGGTCCCTTCAGTGAAAGCAGTTGAGTATGCACCTGCCCGCGCTCTTTGTCCTTTGTAAGACAGAAACGCATCATCGCCCCGAGCGGAAGCGCAACCTTCCAGGCCGCAGAAAATGAGAGGCCGAGTTGAGAGATAAGAAGTGCCCGCATGACGCCAGCATGGGTCACGAGCAGCAATGGCCCGCGGTTTTCGCATCCAGATGGGGAAAGAGCATGAAAACCCGTGTCAACGCGGGCTTGAAAATCACGCCACCTCTCGCCGCCCGGCGCGGGGTGGGTATCGGGGTCTCGCCAGAAGGCTTCCAGCAATGCCGCATCTTCTGCCCAGATATCTTCCGCTGTGCGGCCCTCCCAGGCGCCGAAATACATTTCCTGAAACAAGGGTTCCATTTGCGCGGATGAAGACAGGTTTTGAGCGAAGGCCGCACATCGCCTGAGCGGTGATGTGACAATGCGGTTCCAATGCCCGTTCACCGTCTGAAGCCGCATTTGTTCCCAACCCAGATCGGTCAGCTCCGGGTCGCTGTGCCCGCAAAATCGGCCCGAGAGAGGTGTTTCACCGTGGCGCAGAATGTCAATGAGAAGCGGTGTTTCATTCATACGGATGTGGTAACCCCGGCACTTTCAAAGGTCGCCATCTCTCCGTGCAGTCGGACCGCTTGCTCAATTAGCCTGTAGGCGAGTGCGGCCCCGCTTCCTTCGCCAAGTCGTAACCCGAGATCCAGCAGCGGGCGCGCATTCATCGCATCAAGCAAGGCAGCATGGCCGGGCTCGGCAGACCGGTGGGCGAAGAAAAGCCAGTCACGCGTAGAGGGGTTCATATGAACGGCCGCAAGGGCGGCTGCACCGCAAATAAACCCGTCCACAAGCACTGGAAGGCCTTCTTGTGCAGCACAGATCATGGCACCCGTGAGAGCGGCAATTTCATGGCCGCCCACCGCGCACAAAACGTGTGCGGCGTCCGGGCAGTCCGGGGCCTCCGGCGACAAACCGTGATGCAGCAGACTGTCTTCAAGTACTTTCGTCTTATGGGCAAGACGCGCCTGATCAAGGCCGGTGCCTGCGCCGACGGTATGCCGGACCGGTCGACGCAGCAGGGCGGCTGACACCGCACTGGCGGAACTGGTGTTCCCGATACCCATTTCACCGAGGATGAGAAAGTCTGCAGCCTTGGCCTGCTCTCCACTGATGGCGCGTTTTGCGGCTCTTTGCCCGGCCTCCAATGCATGTGCGAGCTCTCCCGCGTTCATGGCTGGCTGGTGTCGGAAATTACGTGTGCTTTTGGCAATCTTGTCTTCGCGGACCCCACTGGGAAGCCTGTCAACCAAGGTGCCGACATCAATCACTTCAAGTGGGGCGGCAAGTGATCGTGCCAGAACGGAAATGGCCGCACCCCCATCAACAAAATTGGCAAGCATCTGCCCCGTTACATCAGCGGGATAAGCGGACACGCCTTCTTCAACGATGCCATGATCACCAGCGAAAAGGACGATGTGTGGTGCATCAAGCCGGGGGCAGGGACGGCCTTGTAAGCTGGCCAGACGGATTGCAATATCTTCCAACTGTCCCAGGGCCCCAAGTGGCTTGGTCAGGATTGCCTGGCGTGCGCGTGCGGCCTCAGCCGCAGCGAGGTTCGGTTGTTTGGTGGGGGCCACTACCCATGCCGGAAGTTTGCTCATCTATCGCCCATATGTGTCGGGCGGTCTTACTAGCAGAAATAGATCGCCCGCAAAAACAACTTCCCGATCATCATGTCTCGCTTGTTAACGCCAGCCCGCCCGGTCAAAGATGCGAATGGCCAGAGCCTGATTGCGTCCCAGTTCGGACGCATTGATTGCATCTTCTTTGAATGTACCAAGAGTTGCGACAGGTCCTTCCGTCTTTACGTCCTTTGCCGCTGGGTACTCATTATTGCCTTCGGCCAGAATTTTTTGTGCCCAGTCACTTGTCAGATATTCGAGAAACTTGACGGCGTTTTCCTTGTTGGGTGCATAGGTCAGCAAACCGGCACCGGAAATGTTGACATGTGTGCCACGTCCGTCCTGGTCGGGAAAGATGACGCCAACCTTGTGTGCGAGGGCCCGCTCTTCTTCGGAGGCTGAACCAAGGAGCCGTCCGAGATAATAGGTATTGGCAATGCCGATCCTGCATTCACCAGCACCAACGGCTTCAATCTGCGCGGTGTCATTGCCTTGTGGTGCGCGCTGAAAATTTCCGACAACACCTTCCGCCCAAGCTTCCGCGGCCTCTGTCCCTTCGTGGGAGATGATAGACGCCAGCAGGGAGATGTTATAGATGCTGCTTGAAGAGCGCACGCAGATCGATTGGCCGAGCGCGGGGTTGGCAAGGTCAGCATAAGTGCGCAGACCGTCCGGTTGCCCGTCCGTCTTGTTGTAGATGAAAATGCGTGCCCGCTTGGAGATGCCGAACCACAGGTTATCAGGATGGCGCAGATGTGCGGGAACCCGTTGTTCAATCAAAGCTGATGTGAAGGGTTGAAACGCATTGGATTGTTCCGCCTGCCACAAGCGACCCGCATCAACGGTCAGGAGCACGTCGCCGGGGCTGAACTCACCTTCCTGTGCAATGCGCGCAAGAAGCTCTTCGCTCTTGCCCTCAACAAGATTGATCTCAATCCCTGTTTCTTCCGTGAAACGCTCATAGAGAGCCAGGTCAGTATCGTAATGCCGGGCCGAATAAATGTTCAGCTCCTCCGCAGCCAGGGCGCTGGCTGCCGGAAGCACCGTCGCACACAAGCCAGCAAGAACTGCGAGAAGACCGTAAGGACGCGGGGTGGATTGTGAAGGCACGGGGGGATCTTTCTTGATAATGAGTATCAGAAAGAATTTAGGGCTGCGGCGGATAAAGCGCAAGCCCTGCGCGAAGGGCGCAATTGGGTCAATCTGTCGCTGGATACAGAAAATACTCTACCTGATCAAAGGAAAGTGTCACCGCCTGACCGACCGTCAGATGATCGGCCGCGGCAAGGTGCGCGCGCAGGGGCGCGCATTTCTGGTCTGGATATCCCACCAGCACGAGCCAGTGGTCCCCGCGAAACCGAATGTCAAAAATGACAGGATCGTCAGCTGTGGTGCCGGGTTTTGATGCATGTGTTGCCGCGGGAGACAGGCTGACGGTCGAGGGGCGCAAGACAAGGTCTGCTTTCGCCCGGTCAGCCATTCTACCTGCTGACAGGGTGCCATAGGCAAATTGGGCGACCCCGTTTCGGATCCGCGCATCAAAGACCTGTGCGTCGCCAAATAGTCTGGCAACCAGTGCATTTTGCGGGCGGCAATAAAGCTCCACCGGCTGCCCGTGTTGTAAGATGCGCCCCCCTTCCATCACCGCAATCTTGTCTGCCATATCCAAAGCTTCGTCCGGGTCATGAGTGACCATGACCGTGATGGCGCCGGTTTGTTTCAGTGTGAGGCGGGCATTTTCCCGCAAGGCCCGTCGTCGGGTCACATCAATGCTGGCAAAGGGTTCATCCAGCAAAATGACCGATGGTTTGGGGGCCAGGGCGCGCGCAAGCGCCACCCGTTGTTGCTGTCCGCCGGAGAGTGTGTGGGGGAACCGGTCCTCAAACCCGGCCAGTCCGACATCAGCCAGGACATCACGGACAAGCGTGCGCCGTCCACCCGCGTCCGATTTCTCCAGACCGAAGGCAACATTCTGCGCAACAGTGAGATGTGGAAAGAGGGCGTGGTCCTGAAACACCATGCCGATCCGCCGCTCCTCGGCCGGGATCATGTGCTTGGCATCGGCCAGAACCTGCCCGTCCAGAGTGATGGAACCTGTTTGTAAAGGTTCAAGGCCCGCCGCAAGCCGCAAAAGGGTCGTCTTGCCGCTTCCCGATGCACCTAAAAGGCAGAGGATTTCGCCTTTTTCGGCACTTAGTGAGACATCACGAAGCACGGGAGTGGTGTCAAAGCGGTGAGTTAGCTTGGAAAATTCAAGGGCCATGGAACGGAAAACAATCGGCAGGTATAAGGGGCTTGCAATTGAGGCGCAAAATAACTTTGCTCTTCTCCCGCCTATTTGTATCAAGTGTCAGATGTCAGTCACCCAAAAAGATCATATTTCGCCCGGCGCCCGTAGCTGGTGGCCATCGGCAGGGACGAGCAGCCTGGTGTGGCGTGTGGTGCCAGCGCTTCTGGCACTTATGGTCGCAGCCCCGATTTTTAGCGTGTTATGGAGTTTAACCGACCTTTCGGGGGATACCTGGCAGCATTTGGCGCAAACCGTGCTGCCAACCTATGTGGCCAACACGCTGTTGTTGATGATGCTGGTGGGCATCATGACATTCTGTCTCGGCGTCGGAGCGGCGTGGATCATTGTCTCGTTCCGTTTTCCCGGTGATCGCATACTGAGCTGGGCGCTGGTCTTGCCGCTTGCCATGCCCGGTTACATCATTGCCTATGTTTACACAGACCTGCTGGAGTTTGCGGGACCGGTTCAAACCATGTTGCGCGAAATGATGGGCTGGCAGGCAAGAGATTACACATTTCCCCCCATCCGCTCTTTGGGTGGTGCAGCTTTGATGCTGAGCCTTGTCCTCTATCCATATGTCTACTTGTTGGCCCGCACCGCCTTTCAGCGCCAATCTGTTGCACTGGTGGAAGCAACGCGCGTACTGGGGGTCACGCCAACGCGTGCTTTTTTGCGGGTTGCACTTCCCTGTGCACGTCCGGCCATTGCCGGTGGGGTTGCCTTGGCGCTCATGGAGACGATTGCAGACTACGGGGTTGCTGATTATTTCGGCGTATCAACCCTGACTGCAGGTATTTTCCGGACCTGGCTCAGTATGGGGGAGCCCGTGGCAGCGGCTCAGATTGCGGCTATCCTTTTCCTGTTTGCGGGTGGGCTCATCGTGTTTGAGCGGATGAACCGCAGAGGAAATGTGGCAAATCCATTGAGGCGGGACGTCGCGGCAGCCCGTCAGCCTCTCGCCGGCTTGAAAGCCTGGGGGGCAATGGTTGCCTGTGGCGTGCCCGTCTTGCTGGGGTTTATTGTACCGGCCTATGTGCTGGCAGTTTATGCACTGACAATTGGAGATCCTTTACTGGGTGCGCGCTTTGTTTTTTTCGCACTCAATAGCCTGTGGGTCGCGGGGATCGCGGCGCTCGTTGCAACGCTGTGCGCTCTGGTGCTGGCATATGCGGGGCGTCGGGAGAGGGGTCAGAGCAATAATATACTCATCCGGTTAGCGACGCTCGGCTATGCATTGCCGGGTGCAATGGTCGCAATCGGCGTGCTGGCGATTGCGGGTGCGCTGGACCAGAAGATCGCTATCTTCATGCGCGATACATTGGGCATGAAGCCGCAGCTCTTGTTGACCGGAACGGTGCTAGGGCTCTTGTTTGCCTATGTTGTGCGCTTCCTCACGGCGTCCTTCAACAGTGTGCAGGCGGGTCTGGAAAAGATTCACACAACACTGGATGATGCCGCGCGAATGCTCGGGGCCGCGAGTGGGCGTGTTGTAACCCGCGTACATCTCCCATTGTTGCGCGGACCATTGCTCGCCGGGTTCTTGCTGGTGTTCATTGATGTGATGAAGGAGCTGCCGGCGACCTTGCTGTTGCGGCCATTCAATTTTGAGACGTTGGCAACCCGGACCTACCGCCTTGCGTCTGATGAGCGTTTGGCGGAGGCATCAACCTCCGCCCTTTTGATTGTTGCTCTCGGTTTGATCCCGACAATTATGCTCTCAATCTCTATCGCGCGTGCGGCATTGCGTCGGAAGGGCTGAATTCCCGGTCAATGGCCCTCCAGTACAAGGTCATCTTTTAAATGTCGCCCTGCGACGAAATAGTGGAAGGCCGCCCAGAGATTGATCAGTGAGAAGCCAAGCAGACTGTACCGGAGAGCTTCATCGCCATAGAAAGGTGTCAAAAGGTCGGTCGTAATACCCACAAGTGTGGGGCCAAGCCCCAGGCCGACAATGTTGATGATGAAAAGCAATATACCGGCGGCGACAGCCCGCATTCTCAGCTCGACAAGACCTTGCGTCTGGCTGAACGTCGTGGCCTGGTAGAAATTACCTAGCAGAATAGGAATGATCATCGCGATGAAGGCGATTTCCGCGCTGGTGCTTAGATAAATTGCAAAGCTGAACGGCGTGGCAACAACCAGCGCGACCGCCGTCGTCCACAGATACCAACGTGCATCCTTCGCGCCGAACTTGTCGGCCAGATATCCGCCAAGCGCGATGCCGATACCACCGGGAATGCCGAGAATAAGCCCGAACCAGGTACCAATTTCCCCCGTACCCAAGCCATAAGACCGGATCAGGAATGTAGGTACCCAGGTCACAACGCCGTAGCCGACAAAGGCTGTCAGCGCGGCGGCGAAAGCCAGGTGAAGGAAGGAGCGCTTCTTCAGAAGATAGGCAAGTGTTTCTCCAACGCTGGGTTGTGTCGCGGAAGCAACGCGCCCCTCCGCCTGTCCTCTTTCCGGTTCACGGATCGCAAAGCGGACGAGAAGAGCGAGAAGAATACCGGGAATGCCAACGACGAAAAACGCCATACGCCAGCCAAAAAACTCATTGATCCAACCGCCGGCAAACAGACCGAACATGATACCGACAGGAATGCCCAAAGAGTAAATACCAAGGGCTGTCGCGCGTTGGTGCGCGGGATAAAGGTCTGAAATGATTGAATGCGCGGGAGGGCTGCAACCGGCTTCCCCCACCCCGACACCGATACGGGCGATGAGCATGTGCCAGAAGTTTTGCGCAAGACCCGACACAGCGGTCATGAAGCTCCACACGGCGAGCGCGAGCGCAATCAGGTTGCGCCTGTTGCCACGGTCTGCGTACCGGGCAATCGGAATGCCAAGCGTGGCGTAGAAAGCAGCGAAGGCAAAACCGGTAAGCAGACCCATCAGCGTGTCGGAGAGACCAAGCTCCTCCTTGATAGGCTGAATGAGGATCGACAGGATCTGCCGGTCAATGAAGTTAAACGTATAGACGACAACGAGCAACGCCAGCGCGAAATGACGCACAAGTGTTGTCCGGTCGCTGTCTGCGCCCGTCAAGCTGGACATGGCCTCCTCCCCAGAAGGTTTGATTCTCTCCACCTTAACGCAATTTTCTTTCGGGATAACAGGAAAGACAGTATCGGGGCCCACCGCAGACAGGGGTACCTGATGATGGCCGCAACTGTCCGGAAAAGGAAAAGCCCTGCAACACGTGCTGCAGGGCTCTTCTGAAGAGGAATGTCGCTAAAGTCAGCTCGCTTTTGCAACGTCCATCGTTCCGCGCAATTCCTTCTTCAAGAACTTGCCGCTTGCATTGCGAGGCAGCAGTTCTGTCTGTGTCCAGATATAGCGTGGAATTTTGTAGGCCGCGAGTTTGGCTTTGCAGAAGGTACGAATTTCTTCGGCAGTCACGTTCTTGCCAGGGGCCGTCACAATGACGGCGCCAACTTCTTCGCCCAGCCGATCATCCGGTACGCCAAAGACCACGCATTCAGCAACGGCTTCATGCTCGAAAATGGCGCTCTCGACCTCTGAGCAGTAGACATTCTCGCCACCGCGCAGAACCATATCTTTTGCACGGTCAACGATGAAAATGAAGCCATCTTCATCGATCTTCACAATATCCCCGGTCCGCAACCACCCATCCTGAATGGCTTCCTGTGTCGCTTCCGGGCGGTTGAGGTATCCCCGAATGACGCAGGCTCCCTTCACGCAAAGTTCTCCAGCTTCGCCAGGCATCACCTCGTCGCCATTTGCATCGATGCATTTGGTCTCAAAGGTTGGCATGGCGCGGCCGGCACTTGCAGGTTTGTCGACAAAGAAGTCAGAGGCAACAGAGGTAATGATGCCGCAGGTTTCTGTCATCCCGTACCCGGTGTTGGGGCGGGCATTCTTGACAGACGTGTCGAGCTTGCCAACAAGGTCGGGTTGCAACTGGGCCCCGCCGCCGCCAATGGACAGCATGGTTGATGTATCTGTGGTGGCAAAGTCGGGATGCGCGATGATTTCGCGGGCCATCACGGGAACGCCGCTAAAGTGCGTCACTTTTTCCTGCTCGATCAACCGGAGGGCTTCACCAGCATCCCAGCGATACATATGAACGAGCTTACCGCCCGTCACGGTTGCTGCATGCGCAACACAATTATTAGCCGTTACGTGGAAAAGCGGTGTAGCGACCATGGCCGTAATGGCAGGGGAGACGGCTGTTTTGAAAGCCTCCTCGGCGTCCTTGCCTTCCTTTTTCGCAAGCGCCAGCCCCTGTGCCTGTCCGGCAAAGGCGATGTTTAGGATGTTGTTGACGCAACCACGATGGGTGAGCTGGGCCCCTTTGGGTCGTCCCGTGGTACCCGACGTGTAAAAAATACAGGCATCATCGTCTGCGGCGATGGACACTGTTTGTGGATTGAGAGCAGTCGCAATCACTTCAGCCCAGGGTGTGACCCCGGCCGTCTTCTGGAGCGCGTCTGGAAGGCGCACACCTGCCACTTTCAGGTTAGGGAAGGAATCTTTCACTTCCAGGAAGCGCTCCAGACGTTCACCGTCACACAGGAGAACTTTCGGGGCGGAATCTTCCAGCCCGTATTTCATCTCATCGGCGACCCACCATGCGTTCATGCCGACAGCAACAGCCCCGATAGACAGGATGGCCCAGTATGACAACATCCACTCGGGATAGTTGCGCATCGCAATGGCAACACGGTCATGTTGTCCCACCCCTTGTGCGGTGAGCCAGGCGGCAATGGCTGCGACTTCCGCGTGTGCCTGCGTATATGTCCAGCGCTCATCCTGATAAACAAGGTAATCCTTGTCACCGTGAGCTGCGGTCATCGCCCAGATATCAGCCAGGCTTGCGGGGGCGAGCTTGTAGGACTTGATCTGACGCCCAAGCGCCTCGACCGTCTCAATCTCGAACATCTGCCCGGGGCTGGTCAGTTCCTGCCAGGCGGCTTCCAACTCTTTGTACATTCGGCGTCTCCCTGATGTCCTTTATGCGGATCAACAAAACGGGATGAGGCGCACAAAGGAACTTTTGTTTTCCTTTCGATACCCGCCTTTGGCTGTAAATACAACGGCGAGACCCTCGCGGAAAACAGGGATCGGCAGATTTTGATGCGATTCGGCGAGGGTTGTCCTGCCGCAACCGCCCGGTCACGGCCCGGTAAAGGTCAGTCAACGACTGGGTAGCGACTGGGCAACGACCAGATGGCGGCTAGTGGGCTGCCTTGCTTTCCGATACCCAGAACCGGATTTTCTCCAGAAGCTCCGAAAAGACGACGGGTTTGGCGACATAATCGTTCATGCCTGCCTCGATGCACTTTTCCCGATCTCCCGTCATAGCCCCTGCGGTGACGGCGATAATTGGAATTTCAGCCAGGGCTCCCCCCAGTTTTCGAATGCGCTTGGTGGCTTCAATACCGTCCATCTCCACCATTTGTACGTCCATCAGGATCAGGTCATAGGGCAGGGACCGCACCGATGCGACCGCTTCGCGGCCATTGGCAACGGTGTCGACGGTAAATGGGTGTTTTTCCAAAGCACTTTGAATGAGCTTCAGGTTGACCGGGTTGTCGTCGGCCAGAAGAATCCGGCAATGCCCGTTGCCTTCCTGCGATTGACGATCAGTGGGGAGCTGCCCGAGAGTTGCTTCGCCGCGCGCCCGCACGGGAAGCGGTTCGCGAACGCCCGCACCGTCTTCCGGCACACTGGCAGCAGGTTTGCGCACGACAATAGGGGCCGCATCTGACAGGAGCTTCTGTAATGTCTGCACAAGACGCCGCTGGCTGACCGGTTTGGGGGCGGTGGCATCAAAACCCCATTCGGCGGCCTGAGATGTCGTAGCGATGCCGGACGAAGACAAGATCAGGCGAAGATTGCCAAGCGTCTCGTCCCCGCGCAGCAGAGCAGCAAGTCCAACACCGTCAAGGCCCGGCATCATGTGGTCGATCACCGCCACATCGAAGGGCTTGCCTTTTTCGATGGCCTTGCGCAGGGCCTCATGGGCTTTCGTTGGATCGTCAACGGTTTCAACCTTGCACCCGTAAGCCGCCAGCATCAGGCCGATAACGCGCAGGTTGATCCGGTTGTCATCGACAACCAGAACGCGGCGTCCGCGAATGGATTGTGCATCACCATTGTCCAGGTAACGCTCATCACCATCGTCGGTCGAGAGGATAATCTGGGCTTTGAAGCTGGCCCCTTTACCGGGTTCACTCGCGACGGAGATGGAACCATCCATCAGTTTGATGAGATCATGGCATATGGAAAGGCCAAGACCTGTGCCGCCAAACTGTCTTGTCGTGGAGACATCACCTTGTGTGAAGCGTTCAAACAGGGTGGCTTGCTGTTCGGGAGAGATACCGGGGCCTGTATCGCTGACGGTACATGAAATGGAGATACGCTCACCCGGCAGCATTTCTTCCAGGCGAATTTCAAGCGCGATCCCGCCCTCTTCGGTGAACTTGATGGCATTGCCGATCAGGTTCAGCAAAATCTGGCGGACGCGCCCCGGATCCCCAAGCAGGGCAACCGGAATATTGGGATCAACGTAGGACACAATCTCCAGGTCTTTGGATTGAGCCCGAACCGACAGAAGGGTCATGATACTGCGCACAAGGCGCTCCAGGTTGAAGCTTGTTTCTTCAAGCTCCAAAGCACCGGCTTCTATTTTTGAAACATCCAGAATGTCGTTCAGTATGGCCAGAAGGCTTTCACCACTGTCGGCAATCGTATCAACAAAATCGCGTTGTCTTTCGTCGAGCGTGGAATCCCGCAATAAGCTGGCAAAGCCGAGAACCGCGTTAAGCGGCGTGCGGATTTCGTGGCTCATGTTCGCAAGAAATTGGGACTTGGCCTTTGACGCCGCTTCGGCAGTGCGTTTGGCAGTGCGCAGTTCTGCCTGGTGTTTCAGCTCTTCTGTCTTGTCGATGGAGGTGGCAACCCAGTTTCCGTCGCTCATCGACTGAAAGCGCACACAAAGTGTACGTCCATCGTGATTGGGGGTTATGAGCGGTTCGCCGGACAGAAATGCATCAAGCACAGAATCCGCAATTTCTTCGGTGGAGAGGCCGTCCAGGTCAAGTGAGAGAGAGGCCGTAGACGCCAACAAGGCTTCGCGGAATGAACCACCCTGGTCCAGCACCTCGTAGAGCGTGCGAAAGTCGCGACGGGATCTCTCATTGGCATAGAGAACCCGGAAATCCTTGTCATAGATCGCGAAGCCGTCATTGATTGATTCAATCGCTTCGGCAAACAGGCTGCCGTCCCCAACGGACGGACGCGCGCTATCAGTCATTGCCTTTTCAACCGCCATCGGCCTTTCCCCCCAGAAAACCAAATGAAGTGAAACAGGACGGGATTAAAAAACCTATAATTCAAAATAGAAATTGAACCTTGTCTGATCGGGGGAAATGCAGGCGTAATGATAATTGTTTTTACTAAGATAAGGCGTAATGCATGACTTACAGCACCTTCACACTGCCCACGGCACCTGATGATCAACAGCCATTTGTCCACTGCTGGCGGGGTGCGGAGTCCCCGAAAGCTGTGTTGATCCTCGCCCACGGGATGGGTGAACATGGGTTGCGCTATGCCCGTTTTGCAAAGGCACTGGTGAACGAAGGGTTTGTCGTGTGGGCAAATGATCATCGTGGGCATGGCAAAACAGTCCGCAAACCTGCCCAGTTGGGTGATTATGGTGCAGGGGGGTGGAAGGCATTGATCGCTGATGAACGCGCCCTGATTGCCAGGGCACGCGAGGATTATCCTGGTTTGCCGTTGGCTATTGTGGGGCATTCAATGGGCTCCATGGTCGTGCAGCATTTGTTAACGCAAGCCAGTGGTGAGGTGGATGCGGCTGCGCTGTCAGGTACAACGGCCGTTGATGTGATGGCGGCGGCTGTAACGGACCCTGATGCAAATGTGTTTGATGCGATGAACCAGGCCTTTGCCCCGACGCGCACAGATTTTGATTGGCTGAGCCGGGATGAGGCTGAGGTTGACCTTTATATCAACGATCCGCTTTGCGGGTTTACGGTGACGGAGAGCTCGACTGCCGGTTTGGCGGCGGCTGGAACGGCCTTTTCGACCCCGGATGCGATGGCGCGCGTAAGGTCGGATCTGCCGCTTTATATCTTTGCGGGCGATAAGGATCCGGTCGGTCTGAACGGAGAGCTTGTGACGCTGGTGGCATCACGCTACCGCGACGCAGGCGTGCGGGATGTGGAGCTGAAACTCTACCGCGATGCACGCCACGAAGTGCTGAATGAGACAAATCGCGATGAAGTAACGGCAGATTTCATCGCCTGGGCCAAAAAGGCTCTTAAATTAGGCTGATATGTCTAATTTCGTGAACACGAGAGAAAATGGCGGAAAACCTCGTAAAATATATGTCAAATCCCGAAAATAAGACTTCATTAACCCTAGAAAGCGCACCCTGAGCATCCGTCCGGCCTGCTGGTGGCGCGGGACCTGTACAAATCAGGTGGCTTTTCAGGTTATGCTGGGCCTGATTGCAGTGCACAAAACCAAAGACGAATAAAGGTTGTCTCATGAGCGAACTCAAAAAGGCCATTCAGCGCATGGAAAACGCGGAAACCTTCGCGGAATGGAAAGAGGCGGCCGAAGAGCATGATGCGCTGTCAGGTGCGGAGGAATGGAAAAAGCGCGAGCATTCCGACCGGTATGATTATGCGACCATTCGAGAGCGCCTGCGGGAGATCCGCAAGGCGCGCGATGCGGGTGACGACCGGGCCCTGCTTTTTGCATTGAATGAAGGCATTCATGGCAATTTGGGTGGTATGGGGAAGGCCTCGCTCTACACTCATTCCAAGACCGGTACGAAGCGTCTCATCACAGATTATGTGGACGAGGTCACGTCGGCCCTTATTCATATTTCAAACGTCCGCTCAAACGTCATCACCAAGGCGGAAAAGAAGGATTTTTTCCACCGGGCGAGCCATTGCTTCGGGCGCTCGGCTCTGATGCTAAGCGGGGCAGGGGCACTGGGTCCCTTCCATGTTGGTGTGATCAAATCCCTACACGAGGAAGGCTTGTTGCCGCGGGTAATCTCCGGGTCGAGTGCGGGTGCACTTGTAGCCGCCGTTCTGGGCACACATTCCGATAAGGACCTCACACCCTTCTTCGAGGCGGAAGTAGCGGTGGAGAAGCCGATTGAGCAGATGAAGCTCACATCTGTGCTGGGCTGGCGCGATCGGATACAGACTGAAGACCTGCGTGAAATGGTGGAAGCCTGGGTGCCGGATGTGACGTTTGCAGAGGCATTTCGCATGACTGGTCGCCATATCAATGTGTCGGTTGCACCGTTCAAGAAGATGCAGGCCTCCCGCTTGCTGAATGCAATCACCTCCCCCAATGTTCTGGTGCGTGAGGCGGTCATGGCGTCATGTGCCGTGCCCGGTGTTTTCCCGCCGGTTATGTTGATGGCGCGCGATGCGGGCGGTGAGAAACAGCCTTATCTTTCGGACATGCGCTGGATCGATGGTTCGGTAACCGATGATATGCCGGCAAAGCGGCTGGCGCGGCTTTATGGCGTGAACCATTTCATCGCCAGCCAGACCAATCCGATTATCCTCTGGACTATCCAGAACCCGAACGGCGAAGGCGGCATGTTTGCCAACCTCTGGGACCTGGGAACCCGCGCCACGAAGGAATGGTTCAAGACGACGCGCGAGTTCACGGATCGCTCCACCCGGAGCCTGCCAAACCTGAACTCAGCGGTAAATATGTTCTATTCAGTTGCTCTGCAGGAATATACAGCCGACATCAACATTATTCCTCGCTACAAGTTCTGGGATCCCCGCAAGCTTCTTGCCCCGCTGGATCGGGACGAAATGCTTTATCTGATCAATGAAGGGGAGGCGGCAACCTGGCCATTGATGGAGATGATCAGAAATTGCTCGATTATCTCCCACACACTGGACGGCATTCTGGAGGGCATTGACGGCGATGTTGTCGGGTTGTACCGACCGGCATCTTCCACGCCCCATCCAGATACAAAGAATACATCAGAAGTTGCGTGATGCTAGCCGGGTTCGGCTTCCGAACCGGCGCTGAGCCGTAACAGGCCCCGGAACGCACGCTGCGCTGTGGCACCGTTCTGCACGACATTGAACACTTCCTCGGCAATGGGCATGCGGACCCCGTGTGCTTCAGCCATTTTCATGACAACAGGGGCACTTTTTACACCCTCAGCCACCATGTGCATTTCGTCGATAATCTGTTCAAGGGACTGCCCTTGGCCAAGACGTTCGCCAACATGGCGGTTGCGAGATTGAGGACTGGTGCATGTGGCGACCAGGTCGCCCATCCCGGCAAGGCCGGCAAAGGTTTCAGGTCGCCCCCCCATCGCGACACCCAGGCGTGTCAGTTCCGCAAGCCCTCGTGTGATAACGGCCGCACGCGTATTGTCACCGGCACCCAGCCCGTCTCCCATGCCGACGGCGATCGCGATAATATTCTTCAGAGCGCCACCGAGCTCGCAACCGATCAGATCATTGTTGGTGTAAACGCGAAACAGACCGGACTGAAAAACCGGGCGGAGCCAGTTGCAGACCGTTTCATCTTCCATGGCCAGCACACTGGCTGCGGCGGAGCCCGCCATAATCTCGCGGGCAAGGTTGGGGCCGGTCAGCACCCCCGGAGGATGTCCGGGCAGTACTTCGCTGATGATCTGTGTCATCCGAAGTGAGGTGCCCTGTTCAAGCCCTTTCGACAGGCTGATCACAGGCACCCAGGGGCGCAGGTGAGGTTTCACATCTTCAAGTACCGCGCGGAACTGTTGTGAGGGGATCCCCATCACGAGTACATCGGCTTCCTTTACGGCTTCTTCCAGCGATGTCGTCGCCCGCAATGTGTCGGGTAGCTTGGCATCGGGGAGGTATTTCCGGTTTGAATGAAGGACATTGATTTCCGTCGCCGCATCCGGGTTCCGCAACCAGAGTTTGGTTGTGGCATTGCGCGCGACCAGGGCTGCCACGCTGGTGCCCCATGATCCCCCGCCCAGCACGCTGACCCTCAGATGCATCGGATTGTTGCGTTCCTGACGGTTGCGTGTCTGCTCGTTCATGAAGGGTCCTCCCAAACCAGTTGCCAGGCCGATGTTACACGGGAACGGCGCAGACCCGCCAGCATCATCACGCACACAGTGCCGAGAGGGCTGACCGTTTTGAGGCTTTAACGGTCTTGAACTCACATGTGCTTAACGCTGAGCGTAAAAAACATCGTCCAGTCTGTAACTTGGCCTAGCCCTGCCTATAACTTCATGTGTACGATTGTAGGCGAAAGAACCGCTATATGACGAATTGTCAGGTGCGGAGGGCTCGCAATCGCGTTGGTGCAGCCGGATGGGTCTTGTTGTGCCGTCTGGCGCGGCAACAAAAGGGTACAGGCAGGTTGGACAGCCCGTCTGCCGATAACAAGACCAGGGTGAGGCGCATGCGGCGCATTTCGAATACAGATGCTTCTTTTTTCTATGCTGACACACGGCGGACGCCGAGTGTTGTTGGTGGCTTGATGATCTACGATCAGTCAACCGCGAAGCGTCAGAAAGTGCGTTTCAAGGAAATTCTGCAATGGATCGAAGATCGATTGCATCTCTGGGCGCCTTTTCGCCAGCGTCTGGTACGTGTGCCGTTTGATCTGGACCTCCCGTATCTCGCTGATGATCCGAACTTTGACGTTGAGTTTCATGTTCACCACCTGTCTTTGCCCAAACCGGGAGATTGGCGGCAACTCTGTATTCTGGCCTCGCGTCTTTATTCCCGCCCGATGGACCTGAGCCGGCCACTTTGGGAGATCAACGTCATCGAAGGCCTCGACAAGGTGGACGGTTTGCCGAAGGGCAGTTTCGCCGTACTGGTCAAGCTTCACCATATCGTGGCTGACGGGATGACGGCCTTATCGCTTTTGACCTCGCTCCATTCGGATACCGAGATTGCCAAAACGCCGGCAAAACCGCTCGAGGAAGTCCGTCCGCGACCGCTTCCGTCCGATGGCTCTCTGATCGCCCGCACACTGCCGGAGCTTGCACGTCAGCCGCTCAAAACGGCGCAATCGGCCGTCTCCCTGTTAAAGGGGGAAATGAAAGCGCGTCGTCTCAAAGCCGAGCACAATGTGGCAAGCGCGCCGTCTGCGCCCATGACCCGGTTCAACAAGGAAGTCTCGCCCTATCGCGTGTTCGAGGCTGTGGACTTTGAGCTGAATGATTTCCGCAATATCAAACGACTTGTCGAAGGCGCATCAGTTAATGATGTCGCCATAGGCGTATGCGCGGGTGCGCTGCGCCGATATCTGGAAGCCAAACAGGAATTGCCGGACCAGTCTCTGGTTGCCATGTGCCCGATCTCGGTGCGCAAGGACATGAACGGTGTCGAACCGGGAAACAAGATTTCCGATATGACCGTAGCCATGGGGACGGATATTGCCGACCCGCTGCAGCGTCTGCAGGCGATCAAAATGCGCACGGATGATGCCAAGAAACTTGCGCAGATCCGCGGGGACGACATGCTGGAGAACGTGATGGGTCTGGTGAGCCCCGTAACGGCTTCATGGTTCTTCCGTTCTGCTGAAGGCATGAAGTGGATTTCACGGGTCAAACCGGTCTGCAACACATTCGTCTCTAACGTGCCCGGCATTCCATTCGACATGTATTTTTGCGGAGCGAAGCTCGAACGCTCTTATGGGCTGGCCCCATTGGGTGACGGCATGGGGATCTTTCATGCGGTGACCGGTTTTAAAGATCAGATTTCGGTCTGCGTTACAGCCTGCCGCGATCTGTTGCCTGATCCGGCTTTCTACGCGGACTGCGTGCGCCAATCGTTTGATGAGTACAAAGCACTGTTGGATGCGTTGGATGAGAGCGACGACGATCAGACGGTCGTCTATCTGGAATGAAGTGGGTCTCGCAGGTTTGGGGAAGCCTGGCGAGACATGGAGGGAGGCTCATAGAGCCTGGAGGAGAGAAAGTGTCGGAAACAGTCGTTCTTCAGATGCCTGAAAGAGAGAGGGAAACCGTATTTCTTGTCGAAGCGGGGAGTTCGTTTGAGCTCAATTGCATCCGAAAATGGGTCGCGGAGCATCCGCGTTACGGAGCATCCGCACCGCGTATTGTGGTGATAGGGGACCATCGAAAGACGGGTCATGCTGAGCTGAAGCAATTGATGAGTGACGGGAGCCTTGAAGGCGATCCCTGGCTCCAGCCTTTGCGCGTGATCTGGAAGCCGAGTGAGGAAATTCGATCAGGGGCATCGTTCATGCACGCGCTGCTCACAACGGTCTTCGAAAAGCCGGGCAGAATGCGGCAAAGACTGATGTCCGGGTCCGCGCCGGATCGGCTGCAGGTCGCAGAAGGACAAGGCGCTTATCTGTCCGAAGTTCGCGAACGTTTTGAGCAGACCTGGGGAGCGGAGGGCGCACGTGTCGCGCGATTGCCGGAGTTTGTTGTCCGTCAGGCTGTAATCGCGCTCGATCGGCGTGAACGCAGTATCCGGGGCGCACGATACAAGGTCGCCCGGCTGTTGATGGGTGATGTGATGTCCAGCCCCTCGTTCCAGCGCGATCTGGGCGCTTTGGCTGGGAGCCTTGGGACATCGCTCTCCGAAGTGGAAGCAAAAACCAAAGCCTATCTGGATGAGATGAGTGCACGCCAGACGCCTGTCTCTCTCGATATCGCGATGGGGCTTTATCGTCGTGCGTGCCGAAGTGCGCATGACCCGGAAATTGATTTCGACCAGGAGGAGCTGGACCGGTTGCGCGTATGGATGGATGAAGCACCGGTCGTGCTTTTGGTCACGCACAAGTCGATGCTGGATACAATGGCCGTGTCGAGCGTGCTCTTTGATCGCAATATTCCTGTGCCGCTTACCTTTGGCGGGATCAACCTGAACACCATCGGTATCGGTCGCTTGGCAGCCAATGCAGGGATTATTTTTCTGCGGCGCGCATTTCAGGACAATGATATCTACAAGACCACCTTCCGCCGCTATGTGGACTATTTGGTTGAGAAACGCTTTTCACTCATGTGGGCGCTGGAGGGTACACGCTCGCGCACCGGTAAACTTCTACCGCCGCGCTACGGTCTCATGAATTACGTGGTGGAGAGCATTCTGCGGACGCAAATCCATGGGCTCAAATTTGTGCCGGTCTCCGTGAGTTATGATCAGATCACCGAAGTCGATGACTATGTGATCGAACAGCGGGGCGAAGAAAAGAAACCGGAAGGCGCGAGCTGGTTTCTTCGTTTTCTGCGCGGCAAAGGGTCCGAACACAAGATCTATGTGCGGTTTGGGGAGCCGGTTCTGGCAACAGACGTTTATCCAGCCGAGAAACTCAATGAAACAATGGACGACAGGGACAAGAAAACGCTTGTCGAGCAAATTGCCCTGCGGGCGGCCGTACGCCTGAACGATGCCTCACCGATAAACCTGACATCATTGCTGACGCTTATATTGCTGGCCAACGGCCCGCGCGCGCGAACCCTGGATGGGCTGACACGTACAGTCTGTTCCTGGATGGATCTGGTGGATGAGCGCAAATTGCCCGTCGTCGGGGGTGAGAAATTGCGTACCGCCAGCGAGATTGAGGCGACGCTTTCGTCGCTGGAGCGCAATGGGGTCGTCACACGTCACGACAGCGGTTTGGGTGCATTGTTCCGCATCAGCCCCGGCCAGTATCACAAGGCCGCCTATTACCGGAATACGGCAATCCATTTCTTTGTCACCGATGCCGTCATCGAATTGGCGTTGTTGCACGCTGCCGAACAGAAAGATACAGAGCTTGCGTTTTGGCGAGAGGCTCTGGCGTTACGTGACTTGCTCAAGTTTGAGTTCTATTTCACAACCCGCGAGGACTTTCTGAAAGAAGTTCGAGAGAAGATGGCAGAGCGTGACCCGGAGTGGCAGGCTTTGCTGCAAAAGGGCCCCGCATCAGCAAAAGCTCTTGTGCAGAGGTTCCGTCCGCTCGTGGCACAGGGCGTGCTGCGTTCTTTCATCGATGCATACCAGGTTCTCGCGGATGCTCTTGTTCAGCGCGGTGGTGCACCGATCGCAGAGAAGAAAGAGTTCCTGGATCTGTGTATGACCTACGGCGCGCAAGCCCACCTGCTGCATCGGGTGTTCTCTGAGGAGAGCATTTCAAAAACGCTTTACGAGACGGCTTACAAGCTGGCGGAACATCGTGGGCTTACCTCCGGTGATGAAACGGGAAAGACAGAGGGATTGGCGCATGAGCGGCAGCAGTTTGCCGAGCAGGTGCGTTCGGTCAACCGCCGGTTGGATGTGATCCTCGGTTATGTTGTAAGCCGCCAGACAGACTGAAGCAGGCGGACTGATGTGAGAAGGAATAGGAAAGTTGCAGACCCATCGCTTTCTGATCGATGAAGTGGAAACCGGCCCGGCAGGTTCGCATATCGCCGCTTTTTTCGATATGGACAGAACATTGATTTACGGGTTTTCGGCACAAGACCTGTTTGTTGAGCAGGTCACCAGTGGTGAATTGTCCCTGGATGGGGTCATCGATCAGGCAAGTCAGGCCGTCCGCTTCGCGCGGGGTAAAATTGATTTTGCGGAGCTGATCAATCGCACAGCCAAACATCTGCGTGGTCAGGTGGACAGTCGGAACTATGAGTTTGGTCGCCGGGTGTTTGAAAAGCGGATTGCGGGTCGCATATATCCTGAAAGCCGGATGCTGATTGACGCCCACCTGCGCAAGGGGCACATCGTTGTAATTGTGTCGGCGGCAACACCTTATCAGGTGGAACCCGTTGCCAATGATCTGGGCGTACATTCTTTTCTGTGTACCCACCTTGAAGTGCAGAACGGTATTTGTACGGGCAAGGTTGTGGAACCCGCTTGCTATGGCGAGGGGAAGTCAATTGCCGTTCGGAATTTTGTGGCCGATCGTAATATCGATCTGAATGAAAGCTTTTTCTATACAGATGGGAACGAGGACCTGCCGCTTCTTGAGATTGTTGGCCGTCCACGTCCTTTGAACCCGGACAAAAAGCTTGCCGGTGTCGCAAAGGCACGCGATTGGCCGATTACGCGGTTTGAGGGCCGGGGGCGCACAACAACGAAAGATGTTGTGCGCACAGGTCTTGCTTATCTGAGTGCGGCACCAGCTGCCGCCGCCGCTCTGTCGTCTTACTCGCTGAACGGTTCGGCCAAGCAGGCGCGAAACCTTTTCCAGGGGCTGTGGGGAGAGCTGTCATCCGCCTCGATTGGTCTTAATTTGGATGTTAAGGGACGCGAACATTTATGGTCACACAGACCGGCTGTATTCATGGCAAATCACCAAAGCGCGGTGGACGCCATCGCGGTGTTGAAGCTTGTCCAATCTGATTTTACAGCCATTGCCAAGAAAGAAGTGCGGTCCCAGCCAGTGATCGGACAGGTGTCCGAGGCTATGGGAACAATATTTGTGGACCGCGCAGACAGTAAAAAAGCGCGGGAGGCACTTGCTCCCGCTGTGACGGCGCTCAAAAGCGGCACCTCAATCATCATCTTCCCTGAAGGGACGCGAAGCCCGACTAACAAACTTTCCAAGTTCAAAAAAGGGGGCTTCCATTTGGCCATGCAAGCGGGAGTGCCAATCGTGCCGATCGTACTGAAAAATACGACAGATGCGATGCCAAAAGGTGCCATCATGGCTCGCCCGGCCACGGTTCATGTCACGGTTTTGCCGCCGGTTGAAACCAAGGATTGGAAGCCGGAGGAGATAGACAAGAACATTGCAAGCGTGAGGTCGATGTTCTTGAAGGAACTAGCGCAGGATGAGGTCGAGCGACCGAAGGATGTGATCCGTCTGGCGCAGTCCGCCAACAAACCAAAGAGCCGCGCCAAGAGCTGACGTGTGTCGCCGTTTCGCCATTCGCTAAAAGTGATCCTGGCGGATAACATCAACGTCTGATGTATAGAGAATGCCGATTGCATCACCGATAGCATTCTGGATGTTGCTGACGACTTCGTCAGCAATCGCCTTGTCGACGATAGAGATGAACATGGCATTCTCAAAAGCTCCGCTTAATCCCCGCCCCTGCCGTGCGCCATGTTGGCCGTTGCCGGTGAGATGGGGAATGACGGAGTAACCTTTTGCGCCCGCTTTCGTCGCTGCTTCGATCACCCGTGGCAGGTAGGTGGCTTCGACCACAACTTCAATTTTCTTCTTCTGAAACATGAAGGCAGGCTCCCTTAAGTGACGATCGCATTGATGCAGGTGGCGTAAAGAGGAATGCCGATCAGGACATTGAAAGGAAAAGTCACCCCAAGCGAAAGCGGAATATAGATACCCGGGTCTGCCTTGGGGAGGGCAAGTCGCATAGCGGCAGGAACGGCAATGTAAGAAGCGCTGGCAGACAGCACGGTCAGCAGAATAGCTCCACCCGGTGAGAGGCCGACAGCGAGCCCGGTAATCGCACCAAAGGTTGCGCCGATAAGTGGCATGTAAAGACCGAAGGCGACAACGCTGAATGTCAGAGACCGTGCCGCCCGCAAGCGATGAGCAGCAACCAGGCCCATGTCCAGCAGAAACAGACACAAAACACCCTGAAATGGATCAACAAAAAAGGCGGATACGCTAGCCATTCCTTGCGGGCCGCTCGCCCATCCAATGGCAAAGCCGCCCAGAAGCAATACGATGGATCCGTTGAAAAAAATCTCTCGCACCATGTCCGGAGAAAACAGTGAGCTGTTGACCTTGCTGGCTGCATTGCGCCGGGCAAGCATCAAGCCGGAAATAATTGCGGGCGTTTCCATCAGGGCAACCATCGCAATGACATGCGCTTCGTAGGGGACGTCAATATCAGTTAGGAATTGAGTGGCTGTGACAAAAGTCACAATGCTGACTGACCCGTAGTGAGCTGATACCGCTGCAGCATCGACGCTTTGAAGGCGGGTGGCGAATTTCAGAAGACCGTAAGCGACAAAGGGAATGAGAAAACTCAACCCCACAGCGGCTACAAGACCTGGTAGTACGTCAAGACCTACACCAGACGTCGCAAGGCTTGCACCGCCCTTCATTCCGATGGCCAACATCAGGTAGATGGACAGCCCCTTGGCGATAGCTTCGGGCACTTCAAGGTCTGAGCGGAAAAACCCGGCAAGAGCGCCCAGGACAAAGGCCAAAATCGTGGGTGAGAGAAAATTACTCCCCGCTGCGGAAAGCACGTCAATCATTATATGTCTCTGTCGCTATGGCGTCCCAAGCGGGATGATACCTGCACACTAGAATGATGCGTGCAGGTGTCAATCATGGTTTCCGACAAAACTCCGATAATGCCTGTGCAGGTGCATCAGATACCAATCAAAGGTTGCACAATACGGGCCGCCAGACTCTTGAACCTGAGCGGTGCATCTGTGACCGCTAGACAGATACAGTCTTCGCCGGGACCAGCCACAGGCATGTGCTCAACCGTCTCATCAGCCGTTTCCACGTCACCTCGGTGGAAAGCCCCCTGATACGTTGAGAACGATCCGGTCAGGACCAGTGTCAACTCTTCCCCACCATGGCTATGGGCCGGTACGGGTTTGCCGGCGGGTACTTTCAACAGCCGGGCCTTACCCTCTCCGTCGCGGGTTTTGATGGGAATATGAAAAGCGCCTTTACCCAGCCGCCGCCATTTCAGGGCGTGCAGGTCCCCGCCTACATAGTCGCGCAATGGCGAAGGGAGCACTGAAGGGGTTGGTATTGTTTCGTGAGAAGGCGGTAACGCAGGTTCATAAGGATCGCCGTCAAGGCGCGCCAGCAGCGCGTCGAAGCTTGATGGTGCGACAGACACAGGGGCGATAGTCTCAAGCAACTGGGCCCCCATCGTCTCCGCTGCCTCAAGGGCTTTCCGGCAGGTGGGGCATAGAGCCAGATGGCTTGCAACCAAAAGACTCCAGCTTTCGCTCAGACTGCCCGCAGCATAGGCGACAAGAAGGTCGTCATTAATATGGTGCTGGATCGTCATACGCTGGGTCCTGAAAAGTCAATCTGTTGGTCGAGATAGGTGCGAAGCTTCGCAAGGGCAAGTCGGGAACGGGATTTTACGGTGCCCAAGGGAATGTTCAGGCGCGCCGCAATCTCGCCATGAGAGAGATCTTCAAAAAACGCCAGAAGCAGAATTGACTTCTGTTCTTCCGGCAGGGTCGCCATGGCTTCCCGCACGTTTTCTTCAGATTGCTGTTGCCCCAGTTGTGCATCGGGAAGCGGTTCTGCATCCGGTATGAGGCCCGGGTCGTGAGGGTCAAGCTCCGGGCGTGCATCTCGGCGGAATGCATCGATACGCTGGTTTCGCGCGATCCGGAAAATCCAGGTAGAAGGCGCGGCTTTAAGAGGATCGAACTGCGCGGCTTTTCGCCAGACCTTGAGCATGGTTTCCTGAACCAGTTCTTCAGCCTGGGCTGGCGGGGTGCCCAGTTTCATCACGTAGGCCTTGATGCGGGGGGCAAAGTAGTCGAACAAGGTTTTGAAAGCCGTCCTGTCCTGCCGTTCGGCTATATCCGCAAGGCAGGTGCAAAGCAGTTCGGTTGACGCGTCCGTTGCTGCGGAATGCTCGCCGGATATGCTGTTGGCTTCATTGTCCGTCAAGCCTGTTTCCCCCTCGCCACGGCTATGCAGATGTTTCCGCTTCCGAACCATAGCTGCCATGGAGCCGCTGACCAATGGGGAATTATCCACCACGAGCCGGATCCGCGGCGTGTGTTCTGCTGGTTTTGTCGCGATCATACTGTTCATGTGGCCTTATACGGTCGTAATAGAGCCCTGGATCACGTCGTCAGGTCAGTAAATGGTGTAGAATGTGCGTGCCGTCGTGATCCGGAGCTGTTCTCTGCGCGTAAGAGGAGTGGAACAAAAAGAAAGGTCCGCCCGTGCCCTATGAAGCAAGCCCCGCCGCCATCACACCTTTGCTCCCACTCGCAGGCAAGCAACGGAAAATTGCGATCATTGGCTCTGGAGTCGCCGGCCTCGGTGCGGCATGGCTATTGAACCAGTCTGCGGACATCACCGTATTTGAGAAAAACGAACATGTAGGCGGGCACGCGAACACGGTTGATGCGGGCGACGGCGCCGCGCCCGTGCCCGTAGATACCGGGTTTATCGTTTACAATGAACAGAATTACCCCAATCTGGTCGCGCTGTTTGAGCACCTGGGTGTCGAAACAAAGCCGTCCAGCATGACGTTTGCGGCCTCCGTGGATCAGGGTCGGTTTGAATATTGCGGGACGGGGGTGAACGGTCTCCTTGCGCAGCGCCGCAACCTGATTAACCCTCGCTTCTGGCGCATGCTGCGCGATGTGCTCAGGTTTTACAGGACGGCAGAAAATCTTGCCCAGGATGCGGAATGTAGTGATCTGTCTCTCGGGGCCTATCTCCGGCGTGAAAAATATTCCGATGCCTTTGTCAAAGATCACATATTGCCAATGGGCGCCGCGATCTGGTCCACAAGTGTCGATGAAATGATGGATTATCCTCTGGCGACATTTGTGCGCTTTTTCAAAAGCCACGGGCTTCTGAAGGTAAAAGATCGCCCTGAATGGCGAACGGTCCAGGGCGGTTCGCGGGAATATGTAAAACGCCTGACTCAGACATTTGCCAACAAGATCCGGCATGACCAGATTATCGCCGTCCGGCGGCTCCCGGGTCATGTTGAACTTGAGACGGCAGGCGGGAAAAAGTTCCTGTACGACGATGTTGTTCTCGCCACGCATGCAGACGAAGCGCTTGAGCTGCTATCCGATGCGTCAGCCCTGGAGCGCGACCATCTTGAGTGTTTTCGCTACACCCAAAACAAGACTTACCTTCACACCGATGCCAGCATGATGCCGAAACGCCGTGCGGTCTGGTCAAGCTGGAATTACCTCGGTGAGTCAAAAGCAGACGGCGAAGCATTAACGGTCACGTATTGGATGAACCGCTTGCAGAGCATTGATGAAGGCACGCCACTGTTTGTGACCCTCAACCCGTCTCACCCCCCACGTGCTGAGACTATTCTGCGTCAATTTGACTACCAGCATCCATTGTTTGACGCGAACGCCATCAGGGCTCAAAAAAGTTTATGGGCTTTGCAGGGTCAGAACCGTACATGGTTCTGCGGGTCATACTTTGGTTATGGCTTCCATGAAGATGCCCTGCAATCAGGGCTTGCTGTGGCGGAGTGTCTGGGGAGTGTTAAACGCCCTTGGGACAAGGCCGATCAGAACAGTCGTATCAATGTAAACACCCCAACCCTGTTGGCGGCAGATTGAGATGACAATGCAAAGTGCATTCTATCTGGGAAATGTTACCCACCTCCGTGCGCGTCCGAAACGGCATTTTCTCGCCTATTCGGTATTTTCCATGTTGATCGATCTGGATGAGCTGGCCTTGCTGGATAAAGGTGGATGGATTTTCGGTGTGAACCGGCGCGCGATTTTATCGTTTCATGAAGCGGACCATGGAAAGTGCGAGACAGATCACAGTTTGTCACTCAAGAAAAGAATACATGCACTCCTGGCCCAAGCGGGCTACGCGTCCGAGGGGTTCAGCATTTCGCTTTTGTGTTACCCCCGCATCCTTGGGTATGTTTTCAATCCCCTTACCGTCTATTACATCAAGGACAGGAAGGGGGAGCTGCGGGTGATTATCTACGAAGTACAGAACACTTTTCACGAGAGCCATACCTATCTCATACCTGTCGAAACGACACGCGATGGGTCGGTCAACCAGGTAACAGAGAAGAAAATGTACGTATCGCCATTTACGCCATTGGCGGGTCAGTATGAGTTCCACATGGTGGCCCCGGCGGAAAATGTCCGTGTATCTGTGACCTTGAACGATACGCAGGGCAAGGTGCTTCAAGCCGTATTTTCAGGCCAAAGGCGGGCGTTTTCAAAATGGGCAGCATTGTCCATGTGGGGTCAATATCCGCTGATGACGCTCAAGGTTACGATGGCCATACATTATGAGGCTTTGAAGCTTTTCGTAAAACGCATGCCTCTCTTCAGGCACGGCCCGGCCGCCGAAAAAAATGATGTAACGATCATTAATCGGCGCGCGGTTTAAAGAACGCTTGCGGCGGCAATCCGTTTGCGTGCACCGCGCAGCACATGGCCGATGATGGGGAAATGCTCATAGAAGTCCCGCGCTGCATCCCAATGATCAATGTGGGAAGAAACGCGCCCTGTCGCACCAAATTCGATACGGCTCATCCCCTCGAATGTCCATGGCTTTTGGCGTAATTCACTTTCAAAGCTCCAGTGGAGAATGCCTGTTTCTCCCAACATACCATGCGCATGTACATGAAAGCGCGCGTGGTCGAGGGTTTCAAACATGTGGATAAAGATTGCTTGCATGGCTTGTGATCCAATGACGTCATTAAACGGGTCTTTGAAATGCACGTGCTCACAAACGAAATCTTGCAGACCCTCCACCGTTTCAGGTCTCAGGGTTTCCATAAAACACGCATATCGAGAAAGGGGAGAGCTCATGGGCGAAGCATCCGTGTAGAGATGAGAAACAGGGCTTTGTTGGGCAACAGGCGAAGTCCCTTCATGATAAACGCAAATAGACGTGGGAAGACAATTTCATACTTCTTGCGCTGCAAGCCTGCATAGATGGTTTCTGCCGCCTGCTCAGCGGTGATCAGCATAGGCATGGAAAAGTCGTTTTTGCGCGTCAACGGCGTATCGACAAATCCAGGGTTCACAAGACTGAGATGAACCCCTGCCTTTGCAAGCTCCGGGTAGAGTGCTTCACACATATTGATTATTGCCGCCTTTGAAGGACCGTAGGCGGCCGCTGTTGGCAAGCCCCTGTAACCGGCGACGGAGGCAACAACGGCAATATGTCCTGCACCGCTTTGTCGAAAGGATGGAATAAGAACCTCCAGCCCATTGGCGGTGCCGAGTACGTTGACGTTGAGAAGATGCTGAACCGTGTCAGCGGAGAAATCGTCCGCCCCCATGGGAATATGTGTCCCGGCGTTCAGCACAGCAAGGTCAAGTGGACCTAGTGCTTCTGTGATGCTTGCCAGCGTCGCCGCCGTCGCTCTACGGTCACACACGTCAAGCGGAAAGGCGTGTATATGTCCCTCGGGGGCTGCCGCGACCAGCTCTTCAAGGTCAGAGACGGTGCGGGCACTGGCGGCAACCTGCCAGCCGTCACGGGCCATGGTGAGCGCAAGTGCCCGGCCGATACCCTTCCCGGCACCAGTAATCCAGACACGCTTTTTTGTATCAGTCATGGATTGACCTCTCTGTCAGCTATGGCTTGCGATGGACGGACGCATTGACGGCAACGCAGTTCGATCAGGGATCCATCATCGCCCGGGAACTGCATGCGAACCCAGCGGCCCTCCCCGTCGTACCAGACCTCGTTCTCAATCTCGCCGACATAACGGTATCGCGTGGCTACAAGCCGACCGAGATTGGTTATGACAGTTTCCGTTCCGACGGGTTGAAGCGTCACATTGTTTGTTTTTCCGGTGATCGTGTTCAGCAGTTCAGAGCTGGAAATGACGCCTGCATTCCAATGATTGGTCGGATAGAGCCCGATCGTGGCTACTTGTGTACCATTCGGTCCGGAGACGTTGAGTTGCCCGTCGCCATTCTCTTGTGCAGAAACCGTACTGAGGTCGCCATTGCGATTGGTGGAAGCCGTCAACCCGCGCAGCACACCATCCCGCCAGATTGCGTCGGATGAATATGTCAACTCATAGAGCGTGATGAAAAGAGCCCCGATTGAGAGGTTGAAGTCGGTGCGGACGCGCAGCGTGCCCTCCGTGTCGGTAAAGCGAACATTATGTTCGCCGATCCTTGTCCCGTTTCGGTAAATGTCGAATGAAAGAAGCGGCCCATAGAGGGTTAACGGATGTGCGGGCGCGGTTGTCGGCCCCAAAGCATAGAGGGGCCGGGTGAGCCCGCCCATAATGATGAGCGCAAGGCAGAAAAAAACAGCACCCTTGCGGGCGAGATGAACAAGATCACAGGCCGAACGTGTTGGAGCCATCATCAAGGGACCTTTCTGTTTCGCATACTTCTTTTACGAGACATCGGTCCGCCTGGATCACCTCACCCGTCGTTGAGGCTTTTGAACGCATTGAGCGCGCGAGCTCGAGCCCGTGTGCGATCGACGAGAGGAGGCGGGTAATCCGTCCCCAATTTTATGCCGGCTTCCTGCAAAATGTGGGGAGGGGCTTCATGTGGCGTGTGAATATACTTGGCAGGCAGTTGCCGAAGCTCGGGGACAAACGCCCGAACATAGTCGCCTTCAGGGTCAAATTTGCGGCCTTGAAGAACCGGATTGAAAATTCGGAAATATGGGGCGGCGTCGGCTCCGCAGCCGGCAACCCATTGCCAGTTGGCGACATTGCTTGCGGGGTCAGCGTCAACGAGAGTATCCCAGAACCAGGCTTCCCCTTCCTGCCAGTGGATCAGCAGTTCCTTGACCAGAAAAGAAGCAACAATCATTCGGACACGATTATGCATCCATCCGGTTTTCCAGAGTTCGCGCATCCCGGCATCCACGATGGGAAAACCCGTCAAGCCTTGCTGCCAGGCGCGCAGATCCCTTGCTGCGTCGGGCATCCGGGCCGTGCTGCGCCAGGGGAAAGAGGAGAAGTTCTGTCGCAGTGGCGTTGTTGGTAGAAAGGGAAAATGATGCAGAAGGTGATGCGAGAATTCTCGCCACCCGATTTCTTTCAGGAAAACGGCCCCATCTGGTGAGAGAGAGGGGTCGTGGTCAATAGCGTCTGAAATACGCCGCCACACTGTGCGCGGACTGATGCAACCGATTGCCAGATAAGGGGAGAGGCGGGAGGTGCCGCGGGGCATGTCAGGTCGGTCTCGGTGAGCAGCGTAGCCTCGCAGATCTTCATGGATAAATCGGTCAAGCACCTTCAGAGCCGCAGCTTCACCTGGGATGAACGAGCGCGCAAGCCCGTTAGTCCATTGACCCTCGCCATAAGGCAAAAGAGGTAAATCGACCAATGTGGTTGTGGGCAACAGGTCTGGCAGCGGCGGCAGCGTACTTGGTATGCTGAGCAGTCGTTCGGCGGATATTTGCGACTGTGCGGTTCGCCAGAAGGGCGTGAAAACCTGGTACGGTTTACCCTGCTGGGTGGCTATATTTGTCGGAGAGAGAAGGGTTTGTCCGGCAAACCGCCTGACGTCAATGCCCGCTGACATGGCCCAGTCATGAATACGTGTTTCCAGGGCGAGCGCCTGGGGCTCAGCATCATGTTGCAGATAGATGCGTGTCACATCCGCCGATTGAGCAAGGTGCGAAAGCATCCCACATGTGTCGTTTTCAGCATAAGCAAGGCCGGATCCGCGCTGCCGAAGAGCTGTTTCCAGCTGACGCAGGTTCTCGTGCAGCCACCATTTGGCCGCTGCACCGGCCGGTCGGGCTGCCGTCTCATCCAATACATAGAGGGGAATGAGTTTGTCACACTCCTGGCTCGCCGCCGTCAGGGCTGCGTGGTCTCCCAGTCGGAGGTCGCGCCGGAAAAGCAGAACACCAACGATCGGGGGCGTCATGGTTGAACCGGCACAGGGTGTGCGTGTTCCAGTTCGGCGAGGAGACGGAAGATCAGTTGCTCCGCCATGTCGGGAGGAACGCTACCCTGAGAGATGCCCGTGAAAAACTCATTTGCCTCGCTCAAAAACAAAATGGCGTAGGCTGTCGATTGGCAGGCTGCTTCGTCTGCGTGGGAGTACGCGTCTTCGACAAGGGTTTTCAGACGGTCCAGTGCATTTTCGTATGCATCCCAAACGATCAGGCGGACATCATCATCGCGTTCTGCCAAGCCCCATATTTCACGCCCGATAACGTCATTGCCTGCAAGAGCTTTGTAGCGCCCGTCGCACAGAAATCGAACCGTGTGATGAAGCCGGTCCTTCGGTGATTGTCCTCGCCCGGCCGTGTCAATTTCCGCACTCAGACGGGACGCGATGCGGGCGACAAAAGCGAGCACCAGAGAATGCCGATTGCCAAAATAGTGGCTGACCATTTGGAGAGAGAGCCCGGACTGGTCGGCAATTTGCCTGAGAGAGGCGAGTGCAATGCCGTTCTCGCGGACACAAACTTCCATCGCATCCAGAATATGATCACGTCTCTCAAGGGCTTTACTTGGGCGTCCCGCCACCATCTATCTCCGTTGCTTGAATTTCCAGGTGGCCGATCAGGGTGTGGCGTACCGCCAACACATCCTCAAGCCTGCGTTTTCGCCATATTGAAACTTCTTCTGCCGTATACGCAGGAAAAGCAGTTTCGGTTTCACGAGTCGAAAACTTTTTCACCATCCAGTTGAGTGTATTAGCGAGCCTGTCGTTTGAAAGGTTGGCCTGTGAAGATCCGGGGACTTGTACAAGAAAGGCTCGGCCACCTTCGACAGAGAGTAAGAGGGGGAGGGAATGACGAAGATCCGGCACTCGGCCGGGAAAGCCCCGACCGTCGCCAACATGGCATCCCTGACAATGGATCATGTAGTCCGCGCGTGCGCGTGTGTCGTCCGCGCGTGCCGTATTTGCAGCCAGCAGCGTGCTCGCGACCAGGTTCAACAGAAAACCGGCGGAGAAGCTAAGCGTCTTCATCGACACCTACGACAATGGCGGTCGAGCAATTATACACAATGTCAGCCGCACTCCCTGCACACCAGTTGATGTTGTTCGCGGCTTGCGGCAGGTACATCGGCTTGTCGCCTTCGTTGCGGTTGCAGGTACAACGCCCGCAGCCGCTTTTCCCACAACAATCATTATAGGAAATAATATAGTGCTTGTTATCACCGGGGTTAAGGCAGGTACCGACCCATGTGATGGGCGACATGGTCGTGCCGGGTGGGCAGGCTGTGTGAGTGCCGCCGCAGCAACTGCACAGATAGCCATCAATGGCACAGTAGCGCCAGTAATCACAGGAAGTGGGATCGCCAGGATCACTGGCGGGATCTTCCGCGCGAACCCGCGACACGGGCAGAAGGGGGAAGGCTGCCACACCAACCAGAGTGGCGCCGATACCGGCAATCACACTTCGTCGCGAAGATTGGCGAGCCGTGTGCCGGGCGGATTTTTCGAAGAATTTGTCGAGCCAATTCATCCGTTTTCAACGGGCGTTATGCGCGCCGTTGCTCCTCTGCGAGAAATGATTGAATAGATGCGTAGCCATGTCGTTTGGCTTCAAAAAGACTTTCAACATGTTCGCGTGTATTGGTGAGCCCATGGGCGATCATGCGCGACTTTTCATCAACAAGTGCCGCGTAAGGCAGTTTGCTGACGCCGATGGAAAGGCCAAGTTCACTGGAAAGAATGTACGGAAATGACTGGAGCTCTTGTGCGGCAATGTAACGTTGGTGCGAAACGACGTCATCTCCGTCGCTGGCAAGCACGACCTCCAGCCAGTCTTTCTCCCGTTCAGCCACCGACGATATGACCGGCAGCAGACTTTTACACACCGGGCAATCGGGCGAGAGGAAGAAAAAAAGTGTCGAGCGTTCGTTCGTATGACCGGTTGATAATGTGCCGCCAGTAAGAGAGGGGAGGTGAAGGTGGGGAAGTTGTTCGCCAGACTTTAAACCTTTGGCAACGGTCAGGGCACCTACCGGACCCATTCTTTCGTGAAGCAGACCTATCTGTCGCGTCAGAGCGTAAAGGGCAAGACCCATCGCAACAATGACGAGCCAGGCCAGAACGTTGGAAATGATGAGTGCGTCAATCATATACTTGCCTCGGACCGGAAGGTGGCGTTGTTACGCATCAGTGTGTCTGCCGCGATATAAAGAAGAAGAAAGGAGGTAGAGCCAAACAGCGAGATCAGATTGTCGAGCCAGGACATCTCCCGTGGGAGACTGCCCGCCAGCGTCATGGCAAGGAGCGCCATGAGTACCAGATTGCGTATGACCAGCCCCATATGGATATGCTGATCTGTCGACAAGCCGCCGCACCCACACTCAATCTCAGTGCGCCCGCGCAGAAGGTTGGCGAAAATCGCGGTTCCGTAAAGTCCCCAAAGCGCGATTGCCACGTATGCACCCCCGCCGGAAGTATAAGGGACAAGCAGGGCAAGAGCAGTCAGACCCTCGACAAGCGGAAAGAGTGTAACAAATGGACGCTCCAGATGTTCCGGCAACAAACGGTAACCCGCGAGGGCCTGCCAGAATTCGTGCGGGTGTCGAAGCTTGTGCCAAGCCGCCGCCGCCAGAAGAACAGCGGCGGTAAGGCGGAAAACCATCTCGAAGACAGGATCAATCATCATGTCACCACGGTTGAATATGGCTGGGGAAGTGGCCAAGTTTTGGCACGCTGCGCAGATATTCCCCCTCATCGGCGTCATAAATATCAAGGCCAAGCTGCATCACATCATAAAAGGCGGCCTCGCCTTGGGTCATATAAACCCATATTTGCGCAAGGATTGGCATCGGAATGTGGGCGCCAATCGCGTAGAGAAGGGGCGCCTCATCTTGTGAGATAGAAATCGAAAGGCTGCGTGCGGCAAGTTCAATGTCGTCAATTTTTTTGCGGGTGGCGACATCGTAGACAAAGACATGCGTGCCGGGATCTTCAAATGTCTCGGGCGGGCCCTGATGAGTGAGAACATAGAGATGTCCCGTAGCGGCGTGAAGTGCCAGGTGCTGAAAGCCGCTGATGGACCATTCATCGTCACGTTCATCATCGGAAAATGCCGACCACGCCGCGACATGTGAAACACCGGCCGGCGTCATATCGAACTCGTGAATAACACCTGCGAGCGAGACGAAATACCAGCGGCTCCCGTCTCGAACGCCGGAAATGGTGATTGGATCTGAAAACGGATCGAACAGGACATCGGAGCGCGTTTTACCAAGAACATCGCCCGCGTCGTTGAGCGTAAGGGTTACAAAAGAGCCGTCCCCGCAAAGCAGATGAAATTGCCGGTCGCCGCCGCCAAATACGTTGGCACAACCGGGGATAACTTCTTCAGAGAGAAAACGCCCCGCCTTCAAGTCCACAAGGGTGACGGAGTTGGCGGGGGTGAAATTCATCTGGGCCATGAAACGTTCATCGTCCGTGAGGGCTGCGGTGCCTTGCATTTTGACGACGCTGGCGCGTTTGGGGGGAATGGGTATCTCCGAGACCGCGTTAAAGCTTGCAGCGTCATAAGTGACGATAAAATCCTGCCGTTCACCCCGCGTGGTACGGGTAAAATGGGTTTCAGCCGCAACGATCTGAGCGCGGCTCTTGGGAAGTTGTATGCCCGTAGTCCAATACCCAAGGTCCAGCATGCTGATGAACGTGCCCGTATCCGGGTTGATCAGGTAAGCGCGACTATGCGCTTGATAGGGCGAGTTCATGTCGGCGACCCAAACCAGCCGGTTATGTGCGGTGCGATCAAAAGGGACGACATTGCCGACCGCTTCTTCAGGGAGGTCTGCGAGGGTTGCAGAGGTCAATATGCCTGTCAGGGCCAGAAGGCCACCCAGAAACATTGTTGCGCGCATAATCACCTCCTCTGCTGCACTCCGTCAGCATAATGGCGAAACGGTTTAATTTGTCAATCAGTCGTATGATAAATAGAAAGAAGTCGGTCACTGGACCAAAGAAATGGCCTGTTTTGGCCGTCGGAAACCGTTATCAAGGGGCGGAACAAAGAGGCGGAGGGCTTGCATTCTTGGCTGTAACCCCCACATTTACGACGTAGCAAGGCCCGTTTGGGATTGCACAAAGAGCCCTCTTTTCGTGCGTTGGATCGGAGAGGGATTGTCGTCAGGTGCGCCATAAACGGGCACTGACAAAGTTGCTGTAAAGCCAGCCTGTCTGGTGAAAGGACTTGTAAGATGACGCGTATGGCACGCTTTGATAGTCCCTTTCTGTTGGGATTTGAGCAGGTTGAACGCCTGTTGGACCGGGTTGCCCGGTCCGGGCCGGAAGGTTATCCGCCCTATAATGTCGAAGAGGTCGAGGTCGGAAAAGGGGCCAGACTTCGGATCACCCTTGCAGTTGCCGGTTTTACGCCAGACGATCTGAGTGTCACGGTCGAAGGCAATCAGTTGATCATTCGTGGACGCCAAACGGAGGAGGCCGAACGTGCTTTCCTTCACCGCGGTATCGCCGCGCGGCAGTTTCAGCGCGCCTTTGTGCTGGCGGAAGGTATCAAGGTTGAAGGCGCTGACCTTGAAAACGGTCTGCTGACTATTTCTCTGGAACAGCCTGAGCCCACGGAAAGTGTGCAACAGATCGAGATTCGGACGAAATAGTTTAGGGTGATGGACCGCATAGCTGAACATGCAAGGGCATGCGGTTGAAAGGAGTTGTGTGATGTTGAACGCAAACAAGGAAAATACAGAGCCGGTTCTGTCCCGGGCAGAGATGCTCCATATGACCGACGATGCCCTCGCAGAGCTGGGGCTGAATACACACGTCTATGTTCGCGCAATGCAGGCGCGTGACCTGGAAGCGGATATCGGTGGTCAGATCGAGGTGGCGCCGGATACATGGCTTTATGCCGTTCATGCGGCAAACGGCGCACGTCTTGCGATTGTGGATAGCCGTGAAGGTGCTTTTCAGGGCGCCAGAGCTTATGGCTACGAACCTCTCAGCGTACACTGAGGTCTCAGGTTCGCAGCGGACGCTGTGTTGGACGGAGAAAATTAGACGGCCGTTGAGGCCGCAGGTTCTGTCAAAAGTGCATAAAGAGCGGCGGCATCATCTGTCGCTCTCAGTTTTTCCACCATCGACTGGTTGCGCATCAAGCGGGAAACCCGCGCCAGCGCTTTAAGATGGTCTGCCCCGGCAGATTCGGGGGCAAGAAGCAAAAACACAAGATCAACGGGTTGATCATCCACAGACTCAAAATCAACGGGTGTTTCCAGGCGTGCGAAGAGACCGTGCAGGCGGTCAAGCTCCGCAAGCTTGCCGTGTGGAATGCCGATACCCTGGCCAACGCCGGTTGAGCCAAGACGCTCACGTTCCAGCAGCGTTTCAAAAATGGCACGCTCGGACAGGCCGGTGATCTCAGCGGCTTTCGCAGACAATTCCTGCAAGACCTGCTTTTTACAAGTGACCTTCAGCCTCGCCGTAACCCCGGCTGGGGAAAGGAGATCTTCGAGATCCATAATCCGTTTCCTGTTAACGGTCCCAACGGGAGCCATTCGCACCCGCTGAGACGATTTCTCGTCGATGCCACGTTGCGGTGGCAGCGTCAGCCCAACGGAATGACCGTTGGGCTTTCGGGCATTAAGCCGTTTTCGAATCGTTAGCGGCATCAATCCAACCAATGTTGCCGTCGGCCCGTTTGTATACCAGGTTCAAACCGCCCTTGGATGAGCGGAAGACAACAACGGGGGACTGGGAAATATCAAGCTGCATGACAGCATCGCTTACAGAAAGTACGGGCACTTTCGTGGTGCCTTCGGCCACGATGACAGGTGCGTCAGCATCCTGTGCCGCATCTTCGTTTTCATCGCCTGTCTGGGCAGCCAGCACAAATGACGGCACGTCCAACACGGGTAAATCCGATTTTGGGGTGTTGTGATGGTTCTTCAGACGTCGCTTGTAGCGGCGCAGGCGTTTCTCAAGCTTCTCCACAGCGTCGTCGAAACTGGCGTAAATATCGCCGGCCTGACCGTGTGATTGCAATGTCATGCCCGAGCTCAGGTGAACAGAGCAATCGGCAGCGAACTCGTGTCCCGCTTTGGAAAAGGTGACATGGCCGTCCACGGGCGTGTCAAAATACTTGCCGACACTTGTAGAAAGCCTGTCCAGCACATGGGTGCGCAGGGCATCCCCGATGTCGATGTGAATTCCGGTGACTTGAACTTGCATCAATGACCTTTCCATTGGCCGTTAATTGCCAGCATGAGACTCAAATTGAATCGCTGGCTCCATTTAGGAGTGTAGTCAATCGTGTGATCGTTTGCCGCTTTTCCATGCGTCCGAAAATGGTCTTTTTCACCTAAGACAGTTTCCAGAAAACGCTCCTGCGTGGAGGTACCTTTCATATGTCACGACCAACGGGCATCGACCCCGGTCTCGCGAGCGGGTCGGAAACTAGTAGCCCGACCCATGCCTGTCAACCGGTGTCGGGGAAAAGGAAAAAACGTGTGTTAAAACAGTGACTTGGCTTTAAAAAAGCCGTGTATTTCTATTAAGAATAAGGCTTGACGAGGCGGTATCTTCCCCTCTCAGGCAAAGACCTTCTTTTCCCGCCGCCTTTGCACAGACGAGGGGATGTTCATTGCCTCGCGATATTTTGCCACGGTCCGTCGCGCAATATCGATCCCGTCTGCTTTCAACATGTCAACCAGCGTGTCATCGGACAGCACGGCTTTTGGGGTTTCCGCGTCAATAAGCTCTTTAATTTTGTGGCGGACCGCTTCAGCTGAGTGCGCGTCACCGCCCGTTGCCGACGCAATGGAGGAGGTGAAGAAATACTTCAGCTCAAATATTCCTCGTGGTGTAGCCATATATTTGTTTGATGTCACACGGCTGACGGTGGATTCGTGCATGGAGATCGCATCGGCCACCATTTTCAGGTTCAAGGGCCGCAGATGAGCGACGCCGTGCACCAAAAAAGCATCTTGCTGGCGGACAATCTCGCTCGCGACTTTCAAGATCGTTCGGGCCCGCTGGTCGAGGCTCTTCACAAGCCAGTTTGCATCATTCAGGCACTCGGTCAGGTAGTTTTTGGCTGTCGCGTCTTTGCCGGCAACTTGTGTGACTTCTGCATAATATTGTTTATTCACCAGGACACGCGGTAGCGTTTCGGTGTTGAGCTCAACAGCCCAGCTTCCGTCAGTTTTCTGTCGGATGAAAATGTCGGGCACGACGGCTTGGACAGGCTCTTCACCAAATGCATTGCCCGGCTTCGGATTGCAGCTTCGAATGTCGTCAACCAGGGAACCCAGATCTTCCTGATCGATCTCGCAGAGTTTCATGAGCTTTGGCAGGTCTCGTTTGGCAAAGAGATCGATATGCGCGAGGAATTTTTCCATCACCGGATCAAGCCGGTTCTTTTCTCTCAGCTGGAGTGTCAGGCACTCGCGCAGATCGCGGGCGCAAACACCGACAGGATCAAAAGTCTGGAGTGTTGTCAGCACATTTTCTACAAGCGCTGCCGCAACGCCCAGCCGGTCCGCAACCGCGTCAATGCTTTCTGACAGGTAGCCTGTCTCATCCACAAGATCGATGAGATATGTACCGATCATCCGCTTCATGGGATCTTTGATTGCGATGGAGAGTTGTTCGTTCAGGTGCTCGTGCAACGTTTCGGGGCGGGTGAGTTGGCTCTCAAACTCGCCGTCTCCATCAAAACCGCCGCCACCTTGTCCACGCGTGGACTGCCAGTCAGAGCTGGACATGCCGGGTGTTTCGCTGTTGGCCTGCGCATCGGAAATACTCTGGTCGGCGTAGACATTGTCATAGTCCGTATCAAGGTCACCGTCAGGCGAGGGTGGCGCAACATCTTCGGATAGGGACAGCGGCGCCATATCGCCTCCATCACCAGTGTCAGCACCCGGCGCGTCTGCATCACCGTCAAACCCCGTATCCATGTTTTCTTTGTGAGGGGTTTCGCCTTCCTTGGGTTCGATCAGGCCGGGCGGATCATCATCACGGGCCTGTTCAAGCAGCGGATTGCGTTCCAGCTCCTGTTCGACATAGTCGGTAAGTTCGAGGTTGGACAATTGCAGGAGTTTGATCGCCTGCTGCAATTGCGGCGTCATGACGAGTGACTGGCCCTGTCGGAGCTCTATCCGTGCATTTAATGCCATTTCACCCGAACATCAGCGTCTGACCCAGGTCAGAGACTGAAACGATCCCCCAGATAAAGACGACGGACATCCTCATTGCCTACAATGTCAGAGGGTTCTCCCTCCATCAGCACCATGCCGTCGTGAATGATAACCGCGCGGTCGATAAGCTCGAGGGTTTCGCGCACATTATGGTCTGTAATAAGGACGCCAATACCCCTGTCTTTCAGATGCGCGACAAGGTCGCGGATATCGCCAATGGCTATAGGGTCAATCCCGGCAAATGGCTCGTCGAGCAGCATAAACGAAGGCTGGGTCGCGAGCGCTCGTGCTATTTCCACGCGACGTCGTTCACCACCCGACAGGGCAATTGCCGGCGTCCGGCGCAGATGCGTAATAGAAAATTCAGCGAGAAGATCATCCAGATCGGCTTCGCGGCGGTCACGATCCGGCTCCACCACTTCCAGCACGGCCCGAATATTTTCTTCAACCGAGAGGCCGCGAAAAATGGACGCCTCCTGCGGCAGATAACCGATCCCAAGTCGCGCCCGGCGGTACATGGGCAGGCCGGTCACATTGCGGCCATCCAGCGTGATGGTGCCGTAATCCGGCGAAACGAGCCCGGTGATCATATAGAAGGTCGTGGTCTTGCCCGCCCCGTTGGGCCCCAGCAGACCGACAGCCTCACCGCGTTGAACCGAGAAGCTCACGCCGCGCACAACAGGACGGCGGCGAAAGCTCTTGCCGATCTTGTCCACAATCAGGCCACCATTGCTGGCAACAAGGCGCGGGCCACCCTCCGATGCTGTTGAGGCGGTCGGATGAGAGTTAGCGCGGGATTGGGCCGCGTCCATGTGATTACGGTCGCTCATCGGTCCCCATCAGAACGTAGTTGGCATTAAAATTGTATGAAAGAATGTATTAACCAAGAAAATTACTGTTCGGGAACCCTGAAAAGACCCCTGACACGACCATTTGAGCCATTTTCTACAGTTCCGGTGCCCGACGTGGCGGCGCTCTCAACCCGGGCCTGCCCGGTGTTGAGGTCAATTTTCAGCCGATTGCCGCGCACGACATTGTCACCTTGCCGCAGCACAACTGCATCACCCATAGTGATTTCCGAGGCTGCGACTTCGTAAATAGCCCATTGCCCGTCGGCTGACTGGTCATCTTCTGACATGACGTGGACATCGCCCGTAGCGCGAATACGGGTGATTTCCGTCCCGCCCGCGCCACCCGTGCTCGCAGCTGTTTTTTCGGCATAGGTGACAACGAGGCGATCTGAGCGCAGGCGCATTGTGCCCTGAATAGCATCCACATTACCGATAAAAGTGGCCTGCTGCGCATTCTGCTCTACTTCCAGCGTGTCCGCTTCAATTTCGATCGGGGCGTTGGGGTCTGCGCGGAACCCAACCAGACCTTTGCCTTCTTCCGCCACTGCCGGGAGTGAGAGAATAAGGGCCGTCGGGGCCAGAAAGGCGGTGAGAAGCGCCACAAGCAACGTGGGGCTGCGCCCGGCCAACTGACGAAGGGTTGGAATCTGCACTGGTTTACTCCCCGATGTCTCGCATTTACCTTACTTGTAATACACTACAACGCGAACGCCGCCAGTAAATGTGATTTTCTCGCCATTTTCTGTGGCCTTAACCCCATTGGCGCGGATCGTGCCAACAGGCCCCTGTCCGTGTACCGGGTCGTGGCTGACAAGCCCGCCATTTTTGAGATCCATCTGAGCGGTCTGTGCGTGAAACTCATATCCTTCTGCCGCGTAAACGTCGATCTGCTCCCGGAGATTGAGTGTTTCACCTTCTGTCTCCAGCGTACCAAACCGGGAGGTAATCGACAGCCAGTCGCCTCCCGCATCGAGCAGCAGGTCGGCATTGATGTTTTCCAGATGAATACGATTGGGATTGTCGACTGTTTGGGTTGCTGTCTCCGCTGTCACAACATACGGGCGTCCCTTGCGGTCAACGCCGGTAATCCGCGGGCTCACCATGCGCAGGTCGTCGTTAAGCTCACCAACCTCCTGGAACGTGATGGCTATTTCCGGCCGGGCATTAAAGGTCCCGCTTGAAATAAAGACGGTCAGAAGCAGGAGAATAGCCAGGGCCGGCAAGGCAATCTTCATGCCGGTCACAAAGCGACTATAGGGGCTTCGCTCTTCGTCAAGAGGGTCAAGCTTGGGATCGTAGGCATTCGTCATCAAGCGGTCTTCTGCCGTAAATATAGCGTCTCGTGAAGCTATGATAGGCCTCAATAGGGCGTGAGTGTGACCCTGCCACTACAAAGTATGAGGTGCCCGTCACAGAGCGTCAACCGGGCAAACAGGCCGTACAAGGTCTGTGTTTGTGGTGCCCGTAAGTCAGATCTAGTGGGCGAAGATATCCTCTTCCGCCCAGCCGGCAAGGTCCAGCGAGGCTCGGATAGGCAGAAAGGCGAAACAGGCCTTGGCAATTTCCAGCCTGCCTTCCCGTTCGAGCATGGCGTCGAGAGCGGTTTTCAGCTTGTGAAGATGTAGGACGTCCGAAGCAGCGTAGGCTAGTTGTGCCTCGCTCAGATTGTCCGCCCCCCAGTCGGAGCTTTGCTGCTGTTTGGACAGTTCAACCCCGGCCAGTTCCCGTGCAAGGTCTTTCAGCCCGTGACGGTCTGTGTAGGTTCGCACCAGTTTAGAGGCAATTTTTGTGCAGTAGATCGGGGTCGTCACAACGCCGAGATAGCGCTGCATCACAGCCACATCAAAACGCGCATAGTGGAATATCTTGGTCACGTTTTGGTCAGCCATCAGAGCGCGCAGGTTGGGCGCATCGTAACGGGACCGGTCCAGTTGAACGATATGGGCGGTATCATCACCCGCCGACAATTGAACAAGGCAGAGTTTGTCGCGATTGATATTAAGACCGAGCGTTTCGCTGTCGACGGCGACGGAGCCGGTGAATGTCAGGCCGTCTGGTAGATCGCCTTTGTGGAGTGTGATGCTCATGGGCTGTCACGGCCCTCCCATTATTGAGTGCGCGTTATGCGTACCGGTAAGACCCCCATCGCATGCCTGATATGACAGACATGTGCCGCAGGGCGGCAACGCCGCTCGTCAGTTTGCGGACTTGCCGCGCTGTCGCGACACGTTTGGTGCCCAGGAGAAGACTCGAACTTCCACGTCCTTTCGGACACTAGCACCTGAAGCTAGCGCGTCTACCAATTCCGCCACCTGGGCCCAAGGTGCGGAGGTTTACGAGGCATTGCGGGCTTTGTCAATGGAGCAGATGCGGGTGTGGGGGAGCATTTTTTACTCTTTTGGGTATCATCCTGCGGCGGCCTGACCTCTATACGGGACGATGAAGCTGCGCTATCAAATGACAAACAAATTGACGGCGATTGGGATCAGCCACGCAACTGGAACCCAAACAGGCCAACGACCGAGAGGAATGCAACATGGCAACCCCGATATCCAGCCAGACATCTGCGGCAGTTTCTGCCGTAAAAGACGACAAAGGGCTGCGCGCTGGCGATCTTGTGACGGTCTTCGGTGGCTCCGGATTCGTCGGTCGTTATCTTGTTCGCGCCCTGGCAGCGCAGGGATATCGGGTCCGTGTGGCCGTGCGCCGCCCAAATGAGGCTCTTTTCCTGCGTCCTATGGGCGATGTCGGGCAGGTGCAACCTGTTCAGGCCAACATCAAGGATGCAGGCTCATGCGCCCGCGCGATGGAAGGCGCGAAGGCGGTCGTGAATCTGGTGGGGATTTTGAACGAAACAGGGACGCAGTCTTTTGACGAGCTTCAGTCGATGGGCGCGGGCCGTTTGGCCAAGCTGGCTGCAGAAGCGGGAAGCACCAGATTTGTACAAATGTCCGCAATAGGTGCAGATGCTGATAGTGCATCAGCTTACGCCCGGACCAAAGGTGAGGGCGAAGCCGCCGTAATGTCCATGCTTCCAACCGCTATGATCGTCCGTCCCTCCATCATTTTTGGACCGGAAGATGCGTTCTTCAACCGTTTTGCCGCAATGGCGACAATAGCGCCCGCATTGCCCCTTATCGGCGGTGGCAAGACGCTTTACCAGCCGATCTATGTAAAGGATGTGGCGAAGGCAATAACACTTATGCTGGGGTCGGCGGCCTTCGCAGGTAAAACACTGGAACTCGGTGGTCCTGAAACGGCTAGCTTCCGTGATCTCATGGCGATGGTGCTGGATATTACCGCACGGCGGAAACCGCTTGTGACTATTCCGTTTGCCCTGGCGCATTGGATGGCCTGGTTGACCCAGTGGATACCTGGCGCACCGCTGACCACAGATCAGGTTGAACTTTTGAAACACGACAATATCGTTGCCGACGGGGCGCTAACAATGTCGGACCTGGGTATGACAGCAACACCTATGGCGACCGTCTTGCCGTCTTACCTCTATCGGTTCCGCAAGATGGGGCAATTTGCAAAAAACGCGGAAGCTTGACCCCATCACGCGGGGTTTAGAGATAAAGCCAGGCCAGCAGAAAAACACCAAGCGCCAGACGGTAGAGTACGAACGGCAGCAAGGTCGTTGTCGTCATCATTTTCAGGAAGAGGTGAATGGCAATCAGGGCCGTCCCGAAGGTAATCAGGGCAGCGATAGCCATGTCGATACCAAGTTCAAGGTTTCCCGCCTCGTAAATTTCCAGCAGGCTTGCGACGGTCGCCCCCAGGATCGTGGGAATGGACAAGAGCATCGAAAAACGGGCGGCATCGGCCCGTTCAAAGCCGAGAAAGCGAGCGGCGGTGATTGTTGTGCCCGCCCGACTGGCCCCGGGAATGAGCGCAAGCACCTGAGAGAGCCCGATAAGAAAGGCAGTCCCCCATGTCATATGCTCCAGACGGCGTAGCGTGAGGCCCACGCGGTCGGCAACCCAAAGAAGAACAGCAAAGGCCAGATTGGCCCAGGCAACCACTTCAATGACGCGAAGTTGTTCCGCATAGCCGGATTTGAGCAGCATGTAACCGACAATAATGACCGGAATCGTGGCGACAACGAGATAAAGTGCAAGCTTGCCATCGTCGGTCAGCCGACCGGTGAAAATCTGCAGCCCGCCAACCGTCATCGCCAGAACGTCGTGTCGGAAATAAAGCAGCACGGCCCCCAGCGTGCCAGCATGCACCGCGATATCCATCAGGATGCCTTGGTCGGCCATGCCTGTCAGTTCGTCAATCAGGCTCAGATGTCCTGAAGAGCTAATGGGCAGAAACTCGGTAATACCTTGGATGAGTGCCAGAAGCACAATCTGTTCGAGAGACATGGAAGGACCTGTTCCTGCAATGGGCGGGAAATTGTTATATCATTCCACAAATCCTAATCCATCCCGACAATCAGGTCTTCCGGGATGTTGGTGAATTCTGGACGGGGCCCATGAAAATTGGCACGGTGGCAGAGCAGACGGGTGTTTCTGCTAAAACGATAAGATATTACGAAGAGATTGGTCTTCTGGAGGCGCCGCCACGTCAGGAGAATGGATATCGTGCGTATACAGATGATGATGTCCGGGTTTTGGATTTCATCAATCGGGCGCGGCGGTTGGGGTTCTCTGTCGCTGAGTGTAAAGACCTGCTGACGCTTTACCGCGACAAATCCCGCGCGTCTGCGGATGTGAAGGCGCTCGCACTTGCTCATGTGGCGGAGATCGATCAGAAACTACGTGAGTTGCAGTCTATCCGTCACACATTGGCCACGCTGGCGCACAAATGCCATGGTGATGATCGGCCCGATTGCCCCATTTTAGAAGAATTGTCGAACACGCCCGGAAAGGGTAAGTAGACAGGAGAGATTTCCACGATCACGACCGGACGGCGCTCTCGCCCCATATCGGCACAAGTCGCCGCACAGGAACAACAAGCCCCTACATGCAACAGCTTTATCATCAGCCCATTTCGCCTGCATCCCGTACTGTTCGACTTTTGCTCGGTGAAAAAGGGATGGCACCGGCCCTCATCGAAGAAAAGACATGGGAGTGGCGAGAGGATTTCCTGCGCCTCAATCCGGCGGGCGAAGTGCCGGTTCTTGTGGAGGGTCCCGAAGCCGAAGATGCAGTGATTGCCGGGTTTTGGCCGCTGGTTGAATATCTTGAGGAAAAATATCCAAATCCACGCTTTCTGCCGGATGATCTCGTGGCGCGGGCAGAAGTCCGCCGGGTGGCGGAATGGTTTTCGCGTAAATTTGCCGCGGAGGTGTCTGATCCGCTGATTTACGAAAAGGTGACAAAGCGCTTCCTGAGTGTCTCAGCGGGCGGCGGCGGACCTGATATGCCGGTGGTGCGCGCCGCGCTTCACAATGTCCGCTACCATCTCGATTTCATATGTTATCTGATGGAGAGCCGCACCTGGCTTGCCGGAGAGCGTATCAGCCTCGCAGATATGGTCGCGGCTGCTCATCTGTCCTGCCTCGACTATGTCGGCGACGTGCCGTGGAACCAGTATGAAGGAGCAAAGGAGTGGTACGTGCGTCTTAAATCACGTCCGGCTTTCAGAACCCTGTTGGCAGACCATGTCCCGGGCATGCCGCCACCGCGCGCTTACGCCAACTTGGACTTCTAACCTTGGCCCGGGCCTCAACAACCGGCGCGCCCTCTGCTCCATCGGCCTTGTCGGCCACCGTGGCGGGTTTGCGCGAGGAGGCGCGTGCCGCGGGCTTTGATGCCGTGGGGATCGCGCCCGCGCATTTGTCGGATGAAACCGTTGCGCGCTATCGGGCATGGCTTGCCGCCGGATGCCATGGAGACATGCAATGGATGGCCGAAACAGCCGACCGGCGAGAGACACCGGTAACATTGTGGCCTGAGGCGAAAAGCGTCATTCTGCTGGCCATGTCCTATGGTCCGGACCAGGACCCCGCGCTGAATGTCCCAGCTGCCGATTGCGGTAACATTTCTGTCTATGCACGGAATAAGGACTACCACGATCTCGTCAAAAAGCGCCTGAAACGGGTTGCAAGATGGTTGGTGGCGCAGTCAGGTGCGGACGTGAAGGTCTTTGTGGATACAGCACCGGTTCTGGAAAAGCCGATTGCGGCGCAGTCAACACTCGGTTGGCAGGGGAAGCATACAAACCTCGTTTCCAGCGATCTGGGCAGCTGGTTTTTCATTGGTTCAATTTTTACAACCCTGGCGTTGAAGGCGGATCCGCCACATCGCAATCAGTGTGGGTCGTGTCAGGCCTGCCTGGACGCGTGCCCGACGGATGCCTTTACCGGGCCGTACCGGCTGGATGCCCGGCGTTGTATTTCATATCTCACCATTGAACATAAAGGGCATATCCCTGACGAGTTTCGCGTGCCGATGGGAAACCGGATTTATGGCTGCGATGATTGTCTGGCAGCGTGCCCTTGGAACAAGTTTGCACAAGAGGCCTCCGAAATGGCGCTTCAGGCGCGTGACGATCTCAAGTCGCCCCCACTCAGCGATCTTCTGGCTTTCGACGACGCAGCTTTCCGAAGCTTTTTCCAGGGCTCTCCGATCAAGCGGATCGGGCGTGACCGGTTTATCCGGAATGCACTCATTGCTGCAGGTAATGCACATGACCAGACGTTGCGACCCAAAATTGAAACTCTCTTGCAGGATGAATCACCATTGGTCCGAGCGATGGCGGTCTGGGCCTTCCAGCGCCTGGTCTGTGCTGAGGAGGTCGCGCGTCAACGCAACAGGCTGATGCCCACCGAAGTTGATGCAGGGGTCAAGGCTGAGTGGTTGCGTTCTCTTTCTCAATCTCGGCAATGAACCGGGCCGCCGCCGCAGCGGCTGCACCGGGTTCGCCATTGGGACGCCGGTCCCGCTCGATTACAGCCTGCCAGTCAGAACGGGCGGCTGTGAGATCCCCTTGTTCATATCGAACCATGCCCCGCTCCAGCTGAATGGGAATGGCATCTGCGCCTGCGGCAAGCGCGGTCGTGATATCCGCCAGTGCGAGATCGTATGATCCCAGTTGGCGGTAAAACCGTGCACGCAGGACGAGAAAGTCAACGCGCTCTGGTGCAACACCAAGCGCCATGTTCACATCTTCCAGGCCTGCTGCGGGGGCTTCGGCCAGGTCATGAGCCCGTGCCCGCCCGAACAGGAGCGCAGGGTCTTTTGGTAGATAGCGCAGCCCGGCGGTGAAAGCCTCCAGCGCCTTAGTGCTGTTGCTTGTCGCGAGCCAGGCGTCACCCGCTTGCCGATAGAGAACGGCCCGTTCGCTATCTTCAACCTTGGTGGCCAGACCGGCTGCCCGCTCAAACCGCTCTGCGGCGGCGTCAAAAAGGCGCAAGCCCATCAGGGCGATACCGCCGCAGTGAAGGGCGCCGCCCGTTGTGTCTGTACTTTCCCACTGGAGGGAAAAATCATAGGCGGCATCCGGGTTTTGCGCGGCCAGCGCAACACAGTCGCGGTATTGGTCCGCCATGGCGGGCGCTGTCACCACCACGGAGAGAGTAATAGCAGCAAAGGCGGGGCGCCAGGTGCCACGCGCCACAGGGACGAAGCGGCGTGCGAGGGAAGATGTGAAGTGGTTTTGTATGGTACGCATGGTCCCCAAGCATCTACAAACAGGCATGAATTGCAATGGAGAAAACGGCGTGACGGTTAACCGGCTTTTTGCGTTTGGTTTTGGAGATACAGCGGCGGCCCTGGCCCGCTGTCTGCGGGGTGAAGCATGGGAAATTGCGGGAACCTGCCGAACACAGGAAAAACAGGCCCGTCTTCGGAAGGAAAATGTTTCGACCTATCTGTTCTCGGGCCAGGAAGCTGTTGCAGAAGGGGTTTTATCCGGGGTAACGCATATTTTGGTATCCGTACCCCCCACAGCAGATGGCGATGTCGTGATTGCAAGGGCAGCTCGCGCCATTGCGGCCAACGCCGATCATATTGTCTGGATAGGTTATCTCTCGACAACTGGCGTGTATGGCAACAAGGATGGTGGCCTGGTGACGGAAGCGGATCCTGTCAGCCCGAAAAGCGAGCGCGGCAAGCGACGCGCGCGCGCGGAAGCGGATTGGCTGGCCTTGGGAGAGTGCACCGGCATTCCGGTTCAGATATTCAGACTGCCCGGCATTTATGGCCCAGGTCGCAATCAGATTGCGTCGCTGCGGCAGGGCAAAGCCCGCCGTATTGTGAAGCCTGGCCATGTGTTTTCACGCATTCATCTGGACGATATTGCACAAGTCCTCGCGGCTTCGATCAGGCACCCACGCGCAGGTGCGGTTTACAATGTCTGCGATGATGAGGCCGCGCCGCCTCAGGATGTTGTCGCATTCGCGGCGGATCTGGCCGGATTGCCTGTGCCACCGGAGGTTTCAGTTGAGGAGGCAGGTTTGAGCCCGATGGGGCGCAGCTTTTACGATGAAACAAAGCGCCTCTCAAATGAGCGGATCAAGACGGAACTTGGCGTCAGACTGCTTTACCCGACCTACCGGGAAGGGTTGAAGGCTTTGCTCGATCAGGGAGAGTGATTGCCCCAGATCAAGGTCTTGGGGTGTGCGGTCCTTTAACTTCAGCTCATTACCAACATGAGAAGGAGGTCGGCCATGTCACATCATTTTCACGCCGTTATATGGATTGATCATCACGAAGCCCGCATTCTTGAGTTTGATGCCTCTGATGTGAATGCGGCCACGGTAAGGCCGCACCATGCTGCAAAGCATTTGCATGTAAAATCAGGATCGGCGTCCAGTTGGCGTGCATCGGAAGACCCAAAATTTTTTGATGACGTGTCGGCGAGGCTCTCAGGTATCCACGAAATTTTGCTGGTAGGCCCCGCAAACGCGAAACTCGCCTTTCTCAAACATCTGCAAAAACGCCATGCGACGGTGGCGGAGAAAATAGTAGGGGTGGAGACCGTCGATCATCCGTCAGACGGGCAGCTGGTTCATTACGCCCGCAACTATTTCAAGAATGCAGACCGGATGTTGCCTCAACTGGACTAAGGGCCGGTCAGGATGGGCATTATGGGTGCTCAATGGAACGGAGCAGGCGGTCGAGCGTTTCAGTCAGGCGCTGAATGTCGTCAGGATCCGATAGCCGATGATCGCCTGCCTTGGTCATCTGAACCTGCACATCGGGAGCGCTAAGCTGCGTCGCCAGATGCATAGCGTGCTGCCATGGGACATCCGTATCTGCCATGCCTTGCAGGATGCGCACCGGAACGGACAAGGGAATGGGCCCCTCCAGCAGGAGGTGGCGGCGACCGTCTTCAATCAGCTTCAGCGTAATTTCATATGGATCGCCATAGTCGGAAGGTTCCAGATAAAGCCCTTCTCTTTCAAGCGTCGCCCGGACAGTGTCGTCATAGGTGTTCCACATCAACGCTTGTGTGAAGTCGGGCGCAGGGGCAATCAGAACGAGACCTTTGATCCGGTCGGGGCGGGCAAGAGCGACCAGCAGCGAAATCCAGGCCCCCATACTGGAGCCGATCAGAACCTGAGGCCCGTCTGTCAGCGTATCCAGTACAGTCAATGCGTCCTCTCGCCAGCGGCTGATTGTTCCGTTCCGAAAGTCCCCGCTGGACTGCCCGTGGCCGAAATAGTCAAACCGCACCAGAGATCGGCTTTGTATGTTCGCCCAGCGGGCGAGCTCGCTCGCTTTGGTGCCGGTCATGTCAGACTTGAAGCCACCAAGCCAGATGGCGCCCGTTTGATTTTCTGTCGCGTGGCCGTCACGGAAATAGGCGATTTTTTCGCCGTCATCGCGCAAAAGCCAGGAAGGTTGGGTCTCATCCGCCATGATTTTGCCTTTCGCCTGTTTCAAATACTTGTATGGGCGCGCATCATTGCCTAACCAAGAGCGCTGACATTCTCAACCCGAAACCTGTGAAAGCGACACGAGCTTGACGATTAAATTGGTTCACCCGGCTCAGCCAACGGTATTGCAGATCATCCCCTCACTGGACACAGGTGGGGCGGAGCGGACAACGGTGGATATGGCAAAGGCATTGGTGCATGCTGGGTGTCGCGCCCTCGTGGCCAGTCAGGGGGGGCGTCTGGTCGCTGAGTTGGAGCGGGTAGGGGCGGAACATGTTGAACTCCCGGTACACTCCAAGAACCCGGTCGTGATGGGGCTCAACGTGGAGCGGCTGACCCGTCTGATCGAGACTCAGAATGTGGATATCGTCCACGCGCGCAGTCGCGCCCCGGCCTGGAGTGCGCTGGCGGCCGCGCGTCGTGCCAAACGGCCTTTTGTCACCACCTATCACAGCAAGGTGCACGAACGTCCGCGCCTGAAGGTCTTCTACAATTCAGTTATGACGCGCGGCGCGGTGGTGATCGCTAACTCGGAATTCACGGCAGACCGCATTCGTCGTTTTCATGGCACAACCGAGGCCCGCATTGTGACCATCCCGCCGGGCACCGATATGAACGCCTTTGATCCGGCCGGGCCGGCCCTCAAACGAGGCCTCAAATTAAGAGACACTTGGGGGGCGACGCCGGGTGACACGGTCTTTCTCCTGGCGGGGCGTTTAACCCGCTGGAAAGGGCAATTACTCGCGATCGAAGCGTTGGGCAGGTTGTCGGAGCGACTGGGTCCCGCGGCGGCGGCGGCAAAACTGGTTCTTGTTGGGGATGCGCAAGGACGAACGGATTATGAAGACGAATTGAAAGCCGCTATCGAGGCTGAAAAACTGCCGCTGCGCGTACGAATGGCCGGTCATTGCGACGACATGCCGGCGGCCTGTGCGGCGGCGGACATCGTGTTGGCACCATCGCTGGATCCGGAGCCGTTCGGCCGAACCGCGGTGGAGGCCGAGGCAATGTGCCGCCCTGTGATCGTCGCAGATCATGGTGGCGCAAAAGAGTCGGTGCTTGATGCGACAGATGCTGGTGGGCGGGCGGCGGCAACAGGCTGGCGGGTTCAGCCCGGGGATGTGGATGCGCTGTCCCGGGCTATGGCTGAGGCTCTCGCGGCGAACAAGGCTGACCGTCAGTCTATGGGCGCCCGGGGGCGCTCCTTTGTCGAAAGGCGCTATTCAGTAGAAGCAATGACCGACGCCACCCTTGATGTTTATCGCTCACTTGTGATGGGCTGATGAGCTCACCCGCCGTTCTTTTCATTCGCTTGCACCCGCCGGGCGACGAGAGAGAAAAAGCCAGGATTCTGGCGCTGATTACCGCGCAAATAGACGCCGGATGCATGGTGACAGTCCTGACAACCACGCCTTGCCGCCCGATTTTTGCTTCCTTGCCGGTGACACTTTGGGGGGACGGGGCACCCAGAGGTCTTCTGAGGCTGCTGGAATTGATGAGACGGCTGTCCTGGGCGCAGTTTTCTGCCGTTTATGATCTGGACGGTCGTTTTCGGGTTCGCGCCTATAAATGGCTCGTGCGCCCGTGTCCCCCATGGCACAGGGACGTCACGTTTCGCCTGTGATAGAGACAAAGCCGCTTGACACCAGCTGTGAGCGTCGTAAACCTTTGCCATCCCGCGCTGAATAAGCTTCAGCGCGACCCAAAGCTATAGGAGGATTACATAGCCCGCAGACCAGTATTCGCGCAGCCCTCGAAAGACGGCCCGCGTGTGAACCAAGATATTTCGGTACCCCGCGTCATGCTCATCGATGATGAAGGCGAAAAACGCGGCGTAATCCCTATTGACGAGGCATTGGCCCTGGCTGCAGAAGCCGGTCTTGATCTTGTTGAAGTTTCGCCGAATTCCGAGCCCCCTGTATGCAAACTTCTCGACTATGGGAAATTCAAGTACCAGGCCCAGAAGAAGGCTGCTGAAACACGGAAGAAGCAGAAGACGGTCGAAGTCAAAGAAATCAAGATGCGCCCGAACATCGACACTCATGATTATGAAGTGAAGATGAAGAGCATGCGTCGGTTTTTTGACGAAGGTGACAAGGTCAAAGTGACCCTTCGTTTCCGTGGTCGCGAAATGGCGCACCAGGACCTCGGTATGAAAGTGCTTGTCCGTGTAAAGGACGAGGTGGACGAGATTGCCAAGGTCGAGCTTTATCCAAAGATGGAAGGCCGCCAAATGGTGATGGTGCTGGCACCCCGTTGATCTGGTTGAGGATCAATCCGTAATCCATGACCAACATGAAAAAAACGGGCCGCTCTGGCCCGTTTTTCTTTTACAGTTCGCGGAGTCTGTCCGGTCTGTCGGTGAGGATCGCGTCAATCTCGAGATCTGCAAGGCGCTGCATCTCATCAAGGGCATCGACAGTCCAGGCGGCAACCGACAGACCAAGTTCCTTCGCAATAGTGGACGTGACTTCGTCAATATCCCCATGCCAGGCAAACCAGCCATCGGCACAGGAAGAAGCAATAGCGCGAAGCATTTGTTCCGAAAAACGCTCACCCTTTTCTTTCCGCCAGTCGGCACTGCCATAAAAATCCGCCCCGTGGGCGGACGCGGTGCGAATGGCCTGAGCCTCTGAACTGTCGTGAGCAGCAGATCCGTCGGTTGGATCGATGGAATAGAAGGGAAGCGTCGTGAACGCATTTTTGATATGCGGTGCTCGCTCCTTTGCGCGTTCCAGCGCCCGCCAGTCGAATGAGACGAAGACAATCTGGTTCGCGTTATCTTTGCACTCAATAAGGTCCACAGCTGCGTCGGCAAGATTGATCGGGTCGGCCGATTGTGAAAGGTCGAGCAAAGCGGTTTTCAATTCCGTATAGATAATGAATGAACGAGGTGCCTTTCGGGCAACCAGATCAAACACGGCTTCCAGTGTGGAGATCCGCTCTCCGTCCAGGGAGGTCTGTTCAGGGTAGCGTCCCGCATAACCTGCGCCCGGTTTCAGGCGTCCGATATCAAACTGCTGCAGCTCTTCAAAAGTGAGATCCTTGATCAGCGGCGTGGGTCTTGTGAGCCAGGCACCGTCGGCATTGCGGGCAATCGCCGGCTTCAGACTTTCGTCGTGATGGACAACCAGAATACCGTCCTTGGTAAGATGGACATCAAGTTCGATCCCGTCAGCACCTATGTCGATCGCACGTTCAAAGGCCCCAAGAGTATTTTCAGGCCACAGCCCGCTTCCGCCGCGATGGGCAATCTTCAAAGGGCGTTTGGCAGCGGTCATGTTGTGGATCCTTTGTCCGGAAAGCGAACGAGCATATTCGCGGAGTCACGTCGTCTCTGCAAGCAGGACAAGTCATTGAGTGCGAGGATGACGTCGCGTTCGATAGAGAGAAATGGCAAAAGCTTGCGATGCGCTTTGAGCCTGCCATACTTGCGTCAAACAAGAATTGAATTGACCAGGGTCAGCCTGCCGGGGAGGAAGAGATGAAGTTTGGTGTGTTTTATGAATTACAACTACCCAAGCCATGGAAAGAGGGCGATGAACACCGCTTGTTTCATGAAGCTCTTGATCAGGTAGAACTCGCCGACAAGCTGGGGTTCGATTATGCGTGGGAGGTGGAACATCATTTCCTCGACGAATATTCGCATTCCAGTGCACCGGAGGTTTTTCTGGCTGCAGCAGCATCCCGGACGAACAATATTCGCCTGGGGCACGGTATTCGGCAGGTCATCCCGAACTACAATCACCCGGCGCGCTCCGCTGAAGGGATCGCAACGCTCGACATTATCTCAAATGGTCGTGTGGATTTCGGGATCGGCGAAGGGGCGACGCGCCTGGAGTTGGGTGGGTTTAATATTCCCGCAAAAGAGAAACGTGCGCTTGCGCTCGAAGCGGCAGAGCAGATCGCCAATATGCTCGTGCTTGATCCCTATCCGGGTTTTGAGGGCAAAGGGTTTTCGATGCCGTGCCGCAATGTTTTGCCCAAACCGTATCAGACCCCTCATCCGCCCATGTGGATGGCCTGCACCAACCGTGACACGATTAAAATTGCAGCAAGCCTTGGCGTGGGGGCTTTGGCATTTTCCTTTGTGGATCCGGATGAGGCGAAGGCCTGGGCGGATATCTACTACGGGATCATCAAATCAGATGCATGCACCCCGATCGGGCACCGTGTGAACGCAAACATCGCTATGGTGTCGAGCTTCTCGGTCCATGAAGACAGGGCTGAAGCCATTCGGCGGGGGGCTGAAGGGTTTGAGTTCTTCGGTTATGCGCTGGCGGCCATGGTGACAAAAGATCAGAAGCCGGGACGTACCGACATGTGGGGTGAATTTATCAAGCAACGCGGCGACAAGACAGAGGCGATGGTCCGGGATGCACAAGGCCTGATGACGCAACCCGCCGGCATCGGTACACCGGACGATATGATTGAGCATCTGACTGCTTTTCAAACAGCGGGGGTTGATCAGGTCGTTTTTATGCAGCAGGCCGGACGAAACCGGCACGAGCATATCTGTCAGTCGCTGGAACTGTTTGCAGACCGTGTCATGCCGATTTTCAAGCAGGATGCCGCCCGGCGCGAGGCGGAGAAGGCGGAAGAACTGGCACCCTATATAGAGAAAGCGCTGGCGCGGAAAGAGTGGATGAAACCACTGGCCGATGAAGACATCCCGATGATTCGGGCAGCGGTTGCCTCCCCTCAAGTGAACAAGACGAGCGCAGCAGAGTAGCTTTGCCGGATATCCCGGACGTTTACGTCAAAAGCAGGCGCGGGCCGTCATCGGGCACGAGCTCGCGCAGGCTTTGGAGGGAGGCAGCGCTGGCAGAAATTATGGTGGGCATGAAAGTCTCGCCCAGAAAAACAAACGGGCGTCCCGCAAACTCCACCCCCGAGGGCAAGTAACGGGTGGCTTGGCGAAGTTCTTCGTCAAGCAGAAAGCAGATCTGTTTGATCCCCCAGGTAAGTGCAAATTCCAGTGTCCCGAGGGCCATGTCGGCCAGTGCCATCCATTTGTCAGGATGGGCTCGAAGGCAGACTTGCCCGGCATCCCAGATCTTTGGGCCAATGGGAAGGCTGGCAAACCCCAGATCATAGGGTTGAACGGGCGAGTGAGGTCGAAATTCAGACGGGCTCAGGCGGATTGCAGCGGAGAGGTCTCCACTCGGATGGATGCGCATCAGATAGATCGTGAGGGCAGGGTCCGTTCCTTCGTTCCTGCCTGCCGGAATACGAGGATTGTCGCGATTTGCAGCATAAATCCGATGCAGCAGTCCGGGCATCGCCTCAAACTGGGGTGTGTAAAGGCTTGCCCTGTTCTTTGTTACGATATGTATCATGTTGCAGCCGACCGGTATTTGGAAATATTGCTGAGTACAAATTCCTTTCCCGGTCCGACAGAACCAGGTTGTTTCATCATAGCGGTGTGATTTTACTTTGACAAATTTGTTAATAGGGAGCGCGCGGGCCTCCTGCCCCGACTGCCGATAAGACGTGAAGACAGGATCTTCGGCCTTTCAATCGACCTTCCCCTTGCATTCTCCCTGATTTCCCGTATAACCCTCCGACTTCGGAACCATCCGGCTCACCCAGGGCATGCCGTGTTGGTTCAAAATGCGAAAAAGCGCTCTTTTCCTTGGTTTTCGAATAGAGTGCGTAGAATTTAAGGAGTGCAAAATGCCCAAACTGAAGACCAAGTCGAGCGTGAAAAAGCGCTTCAAGCTGACGGCCTCAGGCAAGGTCCGTTCCGGTCAGGCTGGAAAACGCCACGGAATGATCAAGCGCACGAATAAACAGATCCGCAACCAGCGGGGTACGGCCATCATGTCCGATCCTGATGCGCGGATTATCAAAAAATTCATGCCGTACGGCTGAGGAGGCTCTAAATGTCACGCGTTAAAAGAGGGGTCACCACCCACGCCCGTCACCGCAAGGTGATCAAAAAGGCGAAAGGTTATTACGGTCGTCGCAAAAATACGTTCCGCGTTGCCAACCAGGCTGTTGAAAAGGCCGGTCAGTACGCATATCGCGACCGTCGCACGAAGAAGCGGAACTTCCGCTCACTCTGGATCCAGCGTATCAATGCGGCAGTTCGCATGCATGACATGACCTATGGTCGATTTATCAACGGCCTTTCGCTTGCTGGTATCGAGGTTGACCGTAAAGTTCTGTCCGATCTCGCCATCCACGAGCCAGAGGCCTTCAAGTCACTGGTCGATCAGGCGGCAGCAGCGCTGAAGTAAAACGCTAAAGGCCTGGTGGTGCGGATGCACCGCAAGGTCTGGCGGCTTTAACAGCATCAACAAGCCAAAACCCCGCAGCCCCCTAGCCGGCCTCAAAAAAGGCAGCTAAAGGGACCCTTGCGGGGTTTTTGCGTTCAGCGCCTTCCTGTATTGAAGATGCATCCAGAGATCCAGTGCCGAGGATAGAGAGCCTGCGGTATTTGGCGAAAAAGGAAATGCGATAGATGACCGACCTGAAAGCACTTGAAGCCGAGACGCTGAAAGCCATCGAGGAAGCGGCAACCGAAAAGGCGCTGGAGGAGCTTCGCGTCGCCACACTCGGCAAGAAGGGCAACATTTCTGAGCTTATGAAGGGCTTGGGCAAAATGAGCCCCGACGAGCGCAAGGAAATGGGTCCAGCCCTCAATGGGCTGAAAGACCGTGTGGGAGAGGCAATCGCAGGCCGCAAGGCAGCGCTTTATGAAGCAGCCTTGGCGGAACGTCTGGCGACGGAGCGGGTCGACGTTACGCTGCCCGTGCGCTCCACGCCGCTTGAGGCCGGGCGCATTCATCCGCTCAGTCAGGTCATGGACGAGATCACGACGATTTTCTGTGATCTTGGGTTCGCGGTTGAAGAAGGCCCGGATATCGAGAGTGATTTCTATAATTTTGAAGCACTCAATTTTCCAGAAGGCCATCCCGCGCGGGAGATGCACGACACGTTCTATTTCAACGAGCGCGCTGATGGATCGCGACCCTTGCTGCGCACGCACACAAGCCCCGTTCAGGTTCGCACCATGGAGAAGGGCAAGCCGCCTTTCCGCTTCATTGCGCCAGGTCGCACTTTCCGTTGCGACAGCGACCAGACACATACGCCGCAGTTTCACCAGGTCGAAGGTCTCGTCGTCGACAAGGACACGCATATGGGCCACCTGAAATGGACCTTGGAAGAGTTTCTGCGCGCGTTCTTTGAAACCGATGGTGTGGAGATCCGCTTTCGCCCGTCTTTCTTCCCGTTCACCGAGCCTTCTATGGAAGCCGATGTCCGCTGTGCACGCTTGGGTAATGAAATCCGCATTGGCGAGGGCGACGATTGGCTGGAAATTTTGGGCTGCGGTATGGTGCATCCCAATGTACTCCGCTCCGCAGGTATTAACCCGGAAATCTATCAAGGTTTCGCATTCGGCGTCGGGATTGATCGTCTCGCAATGCTGAAATATGGCATTCCTGATTTGCGGGCTTTCTTTGAAACAGATCTGCGATGGCTGCGTCATTACGGGTTTTCGGCGCTCGATGTGCCCACACTGGCCGGAGGGCTCTCATCATGAAGTTCACCCTCTCTTGGTTGAAAGATCATCTCGAAACAGACGTATCCCTTGAAACAATTGTCGAGACGCTGACCATGGTTGGCCTCGAAGTGGAAGAGGTGGTCGATCCAGCGGCTGCGTTGGCACCCTTCGCTGTGGCCCGCATTCTGGAAGCCGTGCCACATCCGGATGCCGACAAACTTCGCCTCTGCAAGGTCGAAGCACTTGTCGAAGGCAAGGTTCAGGTGCTGCAGGTTGTGTGTGGTGCACCAAACGCCAAAACCGGTCTCACCGGCATTTTTGCACCGTCCGGCGCAACCATTCCATCGAATGGCATGGTGTTGAAGCCCACGAAGATTCGCGGCGTTGCATCCAACGGCATGATGTGTTCTGAGCGGGAGCTTGAGCTTTCCGACGAGCACAATGGCATTATCGAGCTCGAGGGCGATTTCGCGGTGGGCACCCCGGCAGCGGATGCGCTCGGCAAGAATGATCCGGTCATTGAGATTGCCATCACGCCCAACCGGCCAGATTGTTTGGGTGTCTATGGTGTCGCGCGTGATCTTGCCGCCGCCGGTCTGGGCACGCTGAAATCGAAGCCGCTGCCTGCTCTGACGGAGAGCTTCAAAAGCCCTGTCGGTATTGAGCTTGAGTTTGACGCGGAGACGCAAAATGCGTGTCCCGTTTTCGCCGGGCGGATGGTGAAGGGTGTAAAAAACGGCCCGAGCCCTAAATGGATCCGTGATCGCTTGCAAGCCATCGGTCTGCGTCCCATCAATGCGTTGGTCGATGTGACCAATTACATTTCCTATGATCAAGGACGCCCGCTCCATGTTTATGACGTGGCTAAACTGTCCGGCAATCTGAAGGCCCGGCTTGGCAAGGGCGAAACTTTCCTCGCACTCGACGGGAAGGAATATACCGCCGACGAGACCATGACCGTGATCGCAGATGATACCCGCGTGTTGGGCTTTGGCGGCATCATGGGGGGGGAAGAAAGCGGCTCGACAGAGGCAACCGTCGATGTCTTTATCGAGAGTGCCTATTTCGATCCAAACCGGACTGCCGCAACGGGGCGCAAGACGGGGATTGTTTCCGACGCGCGCTATCGTTTTGAACGCGGTATTGACCCGGCCTCCACACTGGACGGGGCTGATCGCGCAGCCGCGATGATTGTGGAATTATGTGGTGGCGCCGTATCCGACCGTGTTGTGGCAGGCAGCGTGCCGGACACGCGTGAAGCGATCGTTTTTGATCCGGCGCGCGTTGAAAAGCTGACAGGTCTGACGCTGAACCCCGCTGAAATTCAAAAAATCCTGAAAGACTTGGGGTTTGGTGTGAAGGATAGCGGCAAAGGTCTTCTTTCCGTACTCGCGCCAACCTGGCGTCCTGATGTTTTCGGGTCCGCTGATCTGGTGGAGGAAGTGGTGCGCATTCATGGCCTCCACGAAGTGATATCGACACCGCTGCCACAATCGGAAGCTGTGGCAAGCCCGGTCCTGAGTATCGGACAAAAGCGTCTGCGCACCGTGCGGCGTTCGCTCGCTGCGCGCGGGTTCGTCGAGGCCGTCACCTGGTCGTTCATTCCAGAGGTGCAAGCGCAGCTCTTTGGCGGTGGCAACGAGATCGCGCCGTTGGCTCTTGCCAATCCGATCTCAACCGACATGAGCCATATGCGCCCCTCCATTTTGCCGGGTTTGATTGCAGCGGCCGGGCGTAACATGGCGCGCGGCGCACGCGATGTCATGCTCTTCGAGGCAGGTCAGCATTATGATGGCGATCAGCCGGGAGATCAGGCCTCGGTCGCGGTCGGTATCCGTCAGGGTACAGCCGGCATCAACGGCGCCGGCCGCCATTGGCAGGGTGGTGCAACCTCAGTTGATGTGTTCGACGTGAAGGCGGACGCTGCCGCTGTGCTGGCAAGCCTTGGTGTGAAGGTTGAAAATCTGCAGATCGCAGCAGACGCCCCTGCCTGGTATCATCCGGGTCGGTCCGGCGTCTTCCGCATGGGGCCGAAAAATGTTCTCGCCCGCTTTGGTGAGTTGCATCCAAGTGTCTTGAATGCACTGGATGTTGCCGGGCCGATTGTGGCGTTCGAAGTTCTGCTGGATGCCGTGCCCACGCCGAAGTCAAAACCCACCAAAACAAAACCCGCTCTTTCTATCCCCGATCTTCAGCCGGTTCGGCGCGACTTTGCTTTCATCGTGAGCAAGGACACGAATGCCGACAGTCTGATCCGGGCAGCGGCTGGAGCCGAAAAGAAACTCATCGCGGATGTAACACTCTTTGACAGTTTTGAAGGTGGCAATCTTGGAGCGGATGAAAAGTCACTCGCAATCGAAGTGACGCTTCAGCCGACTGAGAAAACATTGACGGATGAAGAGCTGGAAGCGGTGAGTGGTAAAGTGATCGCAATGGTGGCCAAAGCAACAGGGGGGCGTTTGCGCGGTTAAGTCTGCTCAAGCAGACGATCGAGCAGATGATCCCATGTTGATAGGTGATCAATGGTATGGCCTGTTGAACGAGCGGTTTGTGCCCCGATGCTGGCAAGATAGACAATGTCGGCGGCATGACGTGCGGCGGGAACCTCAAGCCCTGCTTCCTTAAACAGCTTGGTAAGATATGCGCGCCGCCGCTTGTCGATACGTGCGAGCATTTTGCGCGCCCGCTCGCTGCTTGCCGCCCAGGCGCGCAAGACACCTTCTGCGCGTGCGCCGCCATATTTCCCGGGTGAGGCGTGCAGCGCAAAACCGACAAGCTGTTCCAGCTTTTCGCGCGCGGTGCCACCTGTGGACTCAACAAGCTCAATAATGCGTTCTGTCGAAACGGTTTCCCAATGGTTGAGCATTTCTTCGTGAAGCATCGTTCGGTTTTTGAAGTGCCAGTAGAAGCTCCCTTTTGTCACGCCCAATTGCCTGGCCAGCGGTTCCACGCTGACCGCTGTCGGGCCTGATGTGATGAGAGCCTGAAACCCGGCTTCAATCCAGTCTGTCTTTGAAAGGTCTATCGTCTTTGTCGTCATATTGAAGAGAGCTCCTTTTCCATACGCTACCGTATTGACAAAAAGAAGTCGATAGACAACACTCTCCATACGATAGCGTATGGAGAGTGTTGTGGAAGTAGAAATGGTCCGGTTGGGAGTGATTGCGACGTGCATTGGCATTATGGCGATTGCTCACTCGTTTCTGGGTGAGCGAAATATCGTGCGGCCCATTATCGAGCGAATGGTCTGGAGCGAGAAGGGGAAGGGTGCAGACTTCTCCAACGGGACGGTGCGTTTTGTCTGGCACATCATTACCGTTGCTTGGTTCGGGTTTGCGATACTACTTCTTGCGCCAGTGCTGGGTGTGGAAAACAGCAGCGCCTTTGTCTCAACAATAGTCGCGCTGACTGCCCTGGTGACTGCCGGTTTCGCCTTCTTCTATACCGGCGGCCGACATCTGTCCTGGGTCGCATTTCTGATTGTTGCAGCCGCCTGTCTTGCGCCTTTTATATGAGTGGGCGAAATGATGTCTTATAATTTTGTCGCGCTGATCTTGCTGTCGGGTGGCGCCGTTCTTCACATTTTTGCTGCAGGCCGGGGCGCGCATCGTGCCATGCAGAGGACACTCTCAGGTCGCTTGCAAGCGCTGGAAAGTGCCACATGGCATGCCGTGTCGGTCTGGCTCCTGCTTCATCTGGGCCTGGCCGGTGCGACATTCTTTTCCTCACACCCGCTATTGGCGGGTGCGCTGGTATTCGCCAGCTTTCATGCGCTGGTGCTGGGCATAATGTGCCTGGGCGTTTCGCTTGTTCAATGCCGTTCCTGGGTCGCCATGCCGCAGGCATACCTGTTCATGATGATCGCTGTGAGCCTTGGAATGGTTGCGTGGCGTCAATGGACGGAGAGCATTACGGTGTGAATGTTGGTGCCGTATCTTTGCCCGGTTGTTCCCGAACCACGCCATACTCATCAACAATGTCTGTCTGGTCGTCATACCCGAGCTTGATTTCCGTGTCGCCGGCAGCCTCCCCGCGTTTAAAGCGATCATCCATCGCGCCTGGCCGGATGGGGCGATACTCATCATCAGCTGAAAAAAGGTCAGCTTGACCGGATGACAGGTCAATTAGCGGTTGCACCGGTTCGGCCCTGCCGCCGACAGGTATAAAACAGGTCGTCAGCAAACACGTGGTGATGACAATACAGGCAGATTTTCCCAACAAACCTTGTCTCCTCTTTATCGCAAGACGGGCATTCTTGAGGATCAGAGGGATGGATTCAACCGCTTGCCCTCCGGTTTTGTTCAACGCTCGCCCGGAAAACATGGGATAATGATCGGCAAAAATGGCAAAGCGGGGATAACGCGTATGGAACTGAAGACACTAAAGCTTGAGCGGCGGGGCACCACGGCCACGATCCTTCTCTCCCGGCCGCATCGCCGTAATGCCTGGACAGGCCGGATGCATACTGAATACAGACACGTTCTGATGGAGCTGGATCATGACCCGTCTGTGAGGGTGATCGTTGTAACGGGGGATCCGGACGGAAAAGCCTTTTGCGCGGGCGCAGATACAGCCGCTCTGGAAGGTCATTCGGATAAAGGGCGGTATGACAGCGGCACCACGTCAGACATTGCAACGCCGGGCTATGGTACCAGGGAAGAGTTTGATGCCACATTTGCTTACCATTTTGGTCTGACCAAGCCGGTGATCGCAGCGATTAACGGCGCAGCTGCGGGGGTCGGGCTGGTTTTGGCCGCGTTCGCCGACCTTCGCTTTGCAGCCAAGGGCGCAAAGTTCACGACCGCCCATGGCCGGTTCAATTTTCCGGCAGAGTTTGGGCTGTCCTGGGTGTTGCCGCGTCTGGTGGGCCTGACCCATGCTAACGATTTGCTGCTCTCTTCCCGCGTGTTCCTTGCTGAAGAAGCGATGGAAATAGGCTTTTTGAACCGATGCCTCTCGGAAGAGGAGCTGATGCCGGCGGTCTACGCCTATGCCGACATGCTGGCGGAGAAATCTGCCCCCGGCTCACTTCGCGAGACAAAATGGCAGGTTTACACAGATCAGCATCGGTCGGTCGGTGCGTCTGTCAGGGAAGCAGAGCACCTTCTGGAGACCATGATCACTCACCCGGATTATAAGGAAGGCATCAAAGCCTGGATGGAAAAACGCGCTGCCAAGTGGCAGGGTGGTTAATGCTGAAGAGCGTAGTTGGAAAGTCGCACAAGCGGTGATATATCGCGCTCCATGACACAGCTCGCCCATATTCGGAATTTTTCCATCGTCGCCCATATTGACCACGGCAAGTCAACACTTGCCGACCGGTTGATCCAGCTATGCGGTGGCCTCACCCAGCGTGAGATGAAAGCCCAGGTCCTCGACAGCATGGATATCGAGCGCGAGCGCGGTATCACGATCAAGGCGCAGACCGTGCGCCTCGATTATAAGGCGGCAGACGGTATCACTTACGAGCTTAACCTGATCGACACCCCGGGCCATGTGGACTTCGCCTACGAGGTGAGCCGCTCATTAGCCGCCTGTGAAGGTTCGCTTCTTGTGGTGGACGCAAGCCAGGGTGTGGAAGCGCAGACACTGGCAAACGTCTATACAGCGATTGAGGTCAATCATGAGATTGTGCCCGTCCTGAACAAGATTGATCTGCCCGCAGCGGAACCTGAGCGGGTCCGCGAACAGATCGAAGACGTGATCGGCCTTGATGCGAGCAATTCAGTCGATATCTCCGCCAAGACGGGTCTGGGGATCGAAAAGGTTCTGGAGGCGATTGTAGAACGCCTGCCCGCGCCCAAGGGAGAACCGGACGGCCCCCTCAAAGCGATGCTGGTCGACAGCTGGTATGATGCCTATCTGGGTGTGGTTGTGCTGGTACGGGTTATTGATGGCGAGATCAAAAAAGGTCAGCGCATCAAGATGATGTCCAACGGCGCTGCCTACACGATCGACAGTGTGGGGATTTTCCGTCCCAAGCAGGAAAAGGTCGCCTCTCTGACAGCCGGAGAAATTGGCTTCTTTACAGCTTCCATCAAGGAAGTGGCCGACACAGCCGTCGGGGACACGATCACGGAAGAAAAGCGCCCGTGTGCAAAAGCGCTTCCCGGTTTCCGCCCGGCTCAGCCTGTTGTGTTTTGCGGCCTCTTTCCGGTCGATGCTGCCGAGTTTGAAGACCTGCGGGAGGCCATGGGCAAACTCCGCCTCAATGATGCCAGCTTCGAGTTTGAAATGGAGACGAGTGCAGCCCTTGGTTTCGGCTTCCGCTGCGGATTTCTGGGACTCCTGCATCTGGAAATTGTGCGCGAGCGGTTGGAGCGTGAGTTTAATATTGATCTCATCACAACCGCGCCAAGCGTGATTTATGAGCTGCATATGCGCAATGGTGATGTCGTGGAAATGCATAATCCGGCGGACATGCCGGATGTCATGCAGATCGACCACATCAAGGAACCCTGGATTAAGGCGACGATCCTCGTGCCTGATGATTATCTGGGGGCAGTGCTGAAGCTTTGTGAAGATCGCCGGGGTTCCCAGATCGATCTGACATACGCGGGGAGCCGCGCCATGCTGGTTTACCGGCTGCCGCTCAACGAGGTTGTGATCGATTTTTATGATCGGCTGAAAAGTATTTCACGCGGCTATGCGAGCTTTGATTATCAGATTGAATCTTATGATGAAGGCGATCTGGTTAAAATGTCGATCCTTGTGAATGACGAGCCGGTCGACGCGTTGGCGACGATTGTTCACCGTTCACGAGCGGAACAGAGGGGCCGCGCCATGTGTGAGAAGCTGAAAGAGCTTATCCCCCGGCATCTCTTCAAGATCCCGGTCCAGGCTGCTCTTGGCGGGCGCATTGTTGCTCGTGAGACGATTGCGGCCATGCGCAAGGATGTGACCGCCAAATGCTACGGCGGGGACGTCAGCCGGAAACGGAAGCTCCTCGACAAGCAGAAAGAGGGTAAAAAGAAGATGCGCCAGTTCGGGCGGGTCGACATCCCTCAGGAAGCATTCATCGCCGCGCTCAAGATGGACGAAAACTGATCAGCCGCAGCCGGTGCAGATTGTTGTGGGCTGTGGACGGCCCGGAAACGCCCTGACGGCGCCCAGTCGACCTCCGGGCTTACCCAAGCTACCTCCGGGCTGCAAGGCTCCACAGGCTGGCAAAGAGGGCTGTCAGCCCCCCTAGGGTGGCGACAGCGGGAAATTTCAGGACTGAAACAATGCCCGGGTCCCAGAGTGCCGGCCACAGGTAGCGCTGGGTAACTGCCTGCATCAGATTAAGCGTGTCTGCAGAGAGCGCGAACCAGACCTCTCCCCCGGTGTGGAGCAGGCCCGAGCGGGCTGCAGGACCAGCCAGATCATAAATGCCGGTGGCAAGCGAGGCGAAGCCGAAGATCAGGGCCATCAGAAGTAGAAAACGTTTCATGAGTCCAAAAACACATAACGGGGCAATGCGTTTCAGCATGCCCCGTTATGCAGGCGTCCGCCAGCCGAAATGCTTCCCCCAAAGCATTTGCGGGGCCACCTTTTCGTGATGGGTTAGTCGCGGCGACGGAAAAGGAAAGCGATCAGGATCCCGATAACGCCAAACACTGCCCAGGACGGGAAGGAAAGGATGGAACTCAAGACCGGATCCGCCAGGAACCCGGGAAGGTTCGCAGCTGCCCAGGTGTTGGTTGCTTCAAGTGTCGCTGGATGGAGCAATCCCCACAACTCACTCAAAGAGCGGATCTTAATTTCGCCTGCTTCAAGGGTTTGAATGCCATCGGCCCCCAAAACCATCAGGGCAGCAGCGATGAAAATCAGCCCGATCAGTCTGAAAATGATCATATCTTTATTGGCCCCCCAGCCATTTACTCTTCGCAACAGAACGCGAATTAAGAAAACGGTAACGACTTACGCACGAAACGACAAGATGCCGCAGGCATAGGAATTTTCTTTATTGCGCCCTGAGTTGTTGCTTAACCCGCTCGCTCAGGTATATTGCGCGCCGATTCAAAGGAAAGTTTTCCCGTTGATCCGGAGAGGTGGCCGAGTGGCTGAAGGCGCACGCTTGGAAAGCGTGTAGGCGGTAATCCCGTCTCGAGGGTTCGAATCCCTCTCTCTCCGCCATCGTTCTGCATGTATTTTCAATAACTTACAAAACAGTCGGCAGTGAGGCTCGAATGTTCGCCATCACATGCCGGTGTTTCGCAGATGCGTATTTCACGATAGAGGCAGGGTTGCGCCGCGGCGTGCAGACAGGCCCGGAAAGGCCCTGTCTGCGGGGTGCGGCATCTTTGCTACACCGAATTTGCAAAATATAGTTAACACTATTCTAAGAGGGGTTAGTGGACCCGGGCGACCGAACTTGTCCGCCGTGGACGGAGAAAATACTCGGTCTTGTAGTTCAAACCGCCGGTCAGAATCTCTCCGACAGGGGAGGTATAAGTGTAGTGGGCCTCCGCGACGATGACACTGCTCCCGGGGGTCGTAAGCCCAGGTGGAAGCGTATAGCTGGCGCCGGCCGTGTAGGGCGCCATATTGTAGCCGTCACTCCAGGCGATCTTCAGATTGTTGTTCTGGTCCGCCACCACACTGGTGACCACCACAGACAATGTGGTCGGGTTGAAAGGCGCCATAATGGCTGCGCTGGCACCAAAAATATCCTCCATCATCCGGTCATCAATGGTGATCGACTGAGCCACAAGGTCGGCGACAGCGTTCCCTGTCTTGTTGAGCTTGCGGTCTGCAATCAGGGCGTTGCTGATCTCCACAGCGCCGAAATAGAGCGTGAGCATAAAAGGCAGCAGCAGCGCAAACTCCACCGATGACACACCGTCTTTCTTTCGGGCGAACGACAGAAGCTTGTGTGAGTGCAGCCCGCACAGGGGCGCACGGGTGGAAAAGAACAGCCTGCCTACGGACAATAAGTTCATGGTTCAGCCTCCCAGAATGTCGCCAAAGGGCTCGTTGCGAAACACAGCGCTGGAGCTCAGCAGCCGGTTGCCGCCGGACATGTTCTCCAGTCCGATCCCGATTGGTGTCAGCACATCCCAGACATAAAAAGCGCGCACCAGAACAATGTCGCCTGCCTGGCCGGGGTCATATTGGAAATTGAGATTAAGCTCGCCATTCTCGTCGATCGGGTCCTCAAAGTTCACATTGGTGAAGGCGTCAAATGTGCGCACATCAACAGTGAGGTTTGTCTCACAATCCACAAACATGACGCTGCGGTCGCAGATGTTCTGCTTGAATTGTGCGGCCGACATGGAGCCACCCTGGGCAATCCCTGTCCGGATGAGGCGGGCGGCATCTTCCATCGCGCCTTCCATGGAAACCGAGGCAAAGAAAATCATTGCCGTTTCAATCATGGCGAAAAGTAGTGCCAGGAAAGGAATGGAGATCAGCGTAAACTCTACTGCAACACTGCCGTCCTCGCTCTGCCGATAGTTTTTCCGAAGCCGGCAAACACCATGCGTGCGGTGCCGGTTCTCCACAACATCATCTTTAATCTCAGTCACAGTGTGTGGTTGTCTGTTGAAACCGTTCCACAACCGCAAACCTGTTTTTGTGCCGAAAACAGTCACGGGAATACCTCGTTGAACATCTGCCAGCTGCCTGCCAGCTGGATCTGATGAACCAGTATTTACGCGTGAAGGTTTTCAGAGCGGTGATTTTGAGTGGCGCAATTTGAGACAAACTTGGCTGAAAATTGCATCAAACTTTACTCAATTTCGTACGGCGCATTTGAGCCTTGCTTAAAGCACTGCTGGCAGGCTGTACCGCGAGATATCCCCCTTTCCCCGCGTCATCTGACTTGCGGCATGGAGGGGTAAAAGATGGGTTTAACGCGGTATTAGCAGGAATAGTGGATATGAAGAGCATGATTGCAGGACGGATTGTCGTTGCCGCTTTACGGACACTGGCAGCTATTGGCGAGATGCAAAAAAGTCGCCGTACCTGACCACCGTACCCGAAAGGGACGTTTACCCGGTGATCTGGTTTGAGCGGGCAATGTTGTGAGCGCGTGGGCACGGTGCGCGCAGAAATTAAAGGCCATGCGTTTGATGCCAAGCATCAAAGGTGGAGTTAAAGGGCAATGGAAAACAGATTGAGCAGACGATTGACCCGACTGGGTGGGGACCTCAAGAGGTTCACCTGCGGGTTTGGAAAGTGCGGACGTGGCAACGTCGCGGTCACTTTTGCCGTCGCCCTTATACCCATTATGACAATCGCGGGTGCCAGTGTTGATGTTTCACGAGCCTATGTGGTCAAGGCCCGCTTGACCCAGGCGTTGGATGCTGCCGGCCTTGCAGTTGCAGGAACCCCCGGCGCCAGCGAAACGCGCTTGAAAGAACTGGCTCAGAGCTTTTTCAATGCCAACTATCCCGCTGCCGAAATCGGGGTTCCCGGCGACCTGCAGGTCACGCTCGGGCAGAACGTCGTGACACTTGCCGTGTCCGCGAGTTTGCCAACGGTCTTGCTGGGTATTGTCGGTGTCGACGAAATGACGGTGGGTTCGGAGGTGGAAGTCACCAGAGAGACCAAAGGGCTTGAGGTCGTAATGGTGCTCGACAATACCGGCTCCATGGGATCGAGAGGAAAAATCGACGCACTGAAAACGGCATCAGAAAGCATGATCGAGATCCTGTTTGGTGACCAAACGCATCCTGAAAAGTTGAAAATGGGGCTTGTTCCCTTCTCCGCGGGTGTGAATGTCGGGACAGAGTTTGCACAAGATTATCTGGACATGAACGGGCTCTCTTCTATTCATGACGAGAATTTTACGCCCGGCACCAACCTCTGGGACCTTTATGCCGAAATCCGAAATCGTTCGTGGACCGGCTGTGTGCAGACACGGCCCTCACCTCTGGATGAAGAAGATGCCGAACCGAACTCAGGCAACCCGGATACGCTTTGGGTGCCTTGGTTCGCGCCGGATGAACCTGACAGATCGGATGACTATTATTCCAACAATTATTTGTCCGATGATACACGGAGAAAAGCGAGGGAAGACGAGCGTCAGCGCAACACGAGCAAGTATGACAATGCCTGGGTGAGTTCGTCCAGTCGTGGGCCGGATGATGGTTGCGACATGCGCCCGATTACCCCCATGACCAATGACCGCGATTACCTGCTTGATGAAATTGATGCCATGAATGCTTCTGGGGTAACGCATATTCCTGTCGGTCTGGCCTGGGGGTGGCGTGTTATTTCGCCCGGCGCTCCCTATACCGAAGGCAAGGCATATGATGATCCGGAAGTGAATAAGGCCATCATTCTCCTGACCGATGGTGAGAATGTGTTGGGTACCCAAAACAATCACAACGGGTCTTATTACACCGCATATGGCTACCTTGCGGAAGGGCGGTTGGGTACGACCAACGGCTGGACGGCGTCCAACCGGTTGGACGACAAGACCGCACAGATTTGCGAGAACATCAAAGAACGCGGTATTCGCCTGTATACGATTACCTTTCAGGTTTCCAGCTCGAGTACGCAGACTTTGATGCGCGAGTGTGCGACCAGCCCGTCATTATATTTTGACTCGCCTTCAAATGAGGAACTGACGACCGTGTTCCAGGCAATTGCCCGTGACCTGTCGAACCTTCGTCTCAGCAGGTAGGGAAAGCCGACGCAAAAAGAAAAGGCGCTTCAATTGAAGCGCCTTTTTGGCTTGCGTAATTCTAGTTGCCGCTGCCACCCCCTGCCGCGTCCTCCGCCATGGAGGTAAAGGAGGTCGTTGTCGTGATATAGCCGTCGGTGGGTATCTGTTCGTCAACGGGGTTGATAACCCAGACACAACGCGGTGTGCAGCTATAGGTATATTGGGCGGCGCCTCTATTGAGGGTCACCGAGGCATTCTGTGTTTCCACAACATGCAGATCGAAATTGGCAATCTGCTGCCCTGCTGCATCGAGAGCAATCAGGTTGGTCTGGCCGTAGGTCCGTCCGAGAACAACAATCGTGTCTGAATTCGCAATGGACACGTCAGCGATGGCGGGATTGCCGACAATCAGCGTTGCCGCGGGGCGGGAGAGTTTCTGCATGCGGGATTGGCTGATCTCGACATTAAGATCAGCTGCGACCGCGGGGGAAGCGAGAAACGTCCCCGCCACAATGGCGAGTGAAAGACGTTGGCGAAAGGGATGCAGTCGTTTCATATGTTGCCATCCTGTATGTCGAAACGCGGACCCCGAAGGCGCGCGGAGAAAGTAGAACAGCACAGTACCGTTGAAAGCCTAAACGCTTCGCAAACGTGCAGATTTATCCCTGACCCGAACAATGGATACGTATTGAGAAATGCTGAACCGCAGATCGCGAGCCGCCGGATCGTCGTGGTCAACTTCAGGTGCGAAGGGTGTATTGCTGCGAAGAAAGCTTTGATTAAGCATTCTATCATTTTGAGTGCCGATTTTTACTTCGTGCGTACTTTAATACAAAAGTAAAAAAGAAAATTGTATTGATGAAGTCGAGGATTGGCTGGGGTGGCGAAATAAAAAACAAGGGTCAATAGAGTTGTAATCTTGGAATTAACTTTGGCGTAACGGCGGTGCCCTAAATTCATCCCAACCGCAGGGCACAGCCTACTGGCACCTAATGCGGTTTGGTGCAGTACTATGAGTATATGAGGATTTGAGTCATGACCAAGTTTATGAAGACTTTCGCGAAAGACGAATCTGATGCAACAGCGATCGAATACGGCCTGATTGCAGCGGGCATTTCGATTGCGATCATCAGCATCATCCCGACAATCGGGACGAACCTGTTGGCAAAGTTCACGGCCGTTTCAGGCGCGTTGCAATAAGCCGGGTAATGCGCAAAGGACTATCCTTTGTGCGACAGAAAGGACCGTCGGGAATGTCTTTCCGGCGGTCTTTTTTTATGCGCGAAACCGCGCGGGTGCACAGCTATCGCGCGCAATTGGTCAACGGGAATTTACGTGACGTTTACACGCCCTCTGCAATCTGACGACATGGATCAGTGATGTCGGTTCGGTGGACCGCGAGGAGTAGTTTTGCTTGAGCTCATAATCATGTTGGCGTTTCCCGCCCTGCTGGTGGTCGCAGCAGTTGGTGACCTGATGACGTATCGGATCCCGAACTGGCTTTCGCTTGCGTTGCTTGCGCTTTTTTGTGTGGCCGTTCTCCTGTCAGATATGACCTGGCTGCAGGCAGGTATACATGCAGGCATCGGCCTGGTGTTGCTGGGCGTCGGCATGGCGCTCTTCTCATACAATCTGCTGGGCGGCGGTGATGCAAAACTGCTTGCGGCAGCGGGTGTGTGGATGGGATGGACGGCGTTGCCTGCCTATCTGGTCTGGACCGCATTTGCAGGCGGGCTCCTGGCTCTCTGTCTGGTTCTTTTCCGCCGGACACCATTGCCCGCAGGCTTGCCACTCTCGCCATGGGTCGCGCGCCTGCATGACCGTCAGGCAGGTATTCCGTACGGGATTGCCTTGGCTGTCGGGGCCCTGATGGCGTTGCCGCAAACCTTCTGGTTTGCCGCCCTTGTTTAGTGGGGCCTGGTGGGGCCTGGCAGGGTCTAGCTGGTTTTAACGGTTTGGAAAGATGCGGTGGCTCCGGGGGCTGAATGAACAGAAAAGCACCTCGCCGAAAAGAAGGTCGCGAGAAATTAACTATAAGTTGATTGAAAAGTCGTTTGATAGGTCCGAATGACCGTCGAAAGCAGAAGACAGGTGGTGGAATCGTGAACGCAATGAGAATTGGCATATTGGCGCTGGCCCTTGTGGCAGCTGGCCTTGCGGCCTTTTTGGTGCGGACACTTGTGTCGTCGGACACCCCTCAGCAGGTGAGTGCACCACAACCTGTAGAGCAGCCGATGGCCGAAGTCCTGGTTGCCGCGCAGACGATCACGATCGGGCAGCGCGTGGGTAAAAGTGATTTAAGCTGGCAACGCTGGCCAGAGACGGCTGTCGCCTCAACCTTCATCACACGCGGAAAACAACCCGACGCCCAGGACGTTTACGCGGGCGCGATTGCACGCGGTCAACTGGCGCAAGGTGAGCCGGTCTCCGCCGCCAAGCTGGTGAGCTTTGAGAATGCGGGTTTTATGTCGGCACTGCTGTCACCTGGTATGCGGGCTATTTCCACAAAAATTTCACCCGAAACGGGCGCTGGCGGCTTCATTCTCCCAAATGACCGCGTTGATGTCATTGTAACGCGGCGGTTTCGCGGCGGCAGCGAGGCAGACGGTGGCGGTGAGAGTTTTCGCAGCTCAACCATCCTGCGCAATGTGCGTGTGTTAGCCATTGACCAGACTTTTGCGGAAGCAGAAGGGGAGCAGGTGGTTGTCGGAAAGACAGCAACACTGGAAATGCTGCCAGAGCAGGCGGAAGCCTTTGCCCTTGGCGAAGCGAGTGGCTCAATTTCGTTGAGCCTGCGCCCACTGGCAGACCTTGCGGGTGGCTCGAAAGTTCCTGAAACCGTAGTGGCAAATGGTGAAGGCCGGTCCGCGTCAACGCGAAGCACCGGGACGGTACGTCTGCTGCGCTACGGTACGGAAGAAAATATCAGTGCGGGGAGTAATTGATGATGAAGATGAACGTCAGAACCCGCATACATGAGAAGCTGAAAAGCGTGAGCCTAAAGAAAGCGCTGACACTTCTTTGTGTTGCGCTGCTTGCTGCCGTTGCAGGCCCTGGTGCGGATCGGAGCGTATGGGCGGCTGGCGACGCGCAACTTGTCCGGATTGCCGAAGGGGGGGACAGCACGGCCTCACGTTCGCTGGTTCTGGGGCTGAGCAAGGCGGCGATTATCGAACTGCCGGTCGAGGCACGTGATGTCTTGGTCTCCAACCCGGCGATTGTGGATGCTGTTGTGCGCACAACGCGCCGGACCTATCTGATCGGGATGGAAGTCGGACAGACCAATGCCTTTTTCTTCAACGAGCGGGGAGAACAGATCCTCAACCTCGAAATCAGGGTAGAGCGTGATCTGTCATCGCTGGATGAAATGTTGAGCCGTTTTCTGCCCAACGCCCGTATCAAGGTTGAGGCAGTGAACAATAATATTGTCCTGTCTGGTCGGGTGCCGAATGCATCGCAATCAGCCCAGGCACGAGATCTGGCTGCACGCTTCATTGGTGACGAAAAAAGTGTTCTGAACATGCTGGCCATTGAAGGCAAAGAACAGGTGATGCTGCGGGTCACGGTGGCGGAGATGCAACGCACCTTGATCAAGCAGCTCGGTGTTGACCTCACAAGCCGGGTGGATTTTGGCAGCCTTGTGTTGAGCCTGGCCACAGAGAACGCGCTTTCGTTGCAAGGGGGGTCACTGGGCGGGCTTACATCCTCGCCAAGCGGCGCACCCGCGACAGGTGGGTCTGATCTGAACGGTGCCTTGCGCGCGCTGGAACGCGCAGGGCTTTTGCGTACTTTGGCAGAGCCCAATCTGACGGCCATTTCCGGCGAATCTGCGAGCTTTCTTGCCGGGGGGGAATTCCCTGTTCCCAAGTCTCAGGACCGTAATGGCAATATTATTCTCGAATTCAAACCTTTTGGGGTTGGCCTGGGTTTCTCCCCGGTTGTGCTGGGTGAAGGACGGATCAGCCTCAAAATTTCAACAGAAGTGTCTGAGCTGTCTAATGAAGGATCTTTCGTTTTTCAGGGAACATCCGTGACGGACGCAAACGGGAATATTGTCTCCCGGGACGGTGTAACTGTACCGGCTTTGCGCGTGCGCCGGGCTGAAACAACGGTCGAGTTGCCAAGCGGTGGGTCCATGGTGATGGCGGGCCTGTTGTCGGAAAGCACAAAGCAGAACATTGATGGTGTTCCGGGTATCAAGGACGTGCCTGTTCTGGGGTCCTTGTTCCGCAGTCGCGATTTTCAGGATAACGAGACAGAGCTTGTGGTCATTGTAACCCCCTATCTGGTGGATGCGACAAGCAGGGACAAGATTGTCCTGCCAACCGATGGCTACGCGCCAGCCTCTGATCTGGACACGTTCCTGATGGGGCGGTTGAACGCAACGTATGGCGTCGCAGGCGCGCGACAGGTTGAAGGGTCGTTGCAAGGCCCTGTCGGGTTTGTGGTGGATTGAGGGAAGAGATGATGATGAGAAACCTGTTCCTGATCTTGAGTTTGAGCGCCACACTTGCTGCGTGCGGCGGGTTCAACGGGCGAGAGAACGCGCTGTTCGATGCGCGCTACACACATCCAATTGCCGTGGACCCTCAGGTGGTGACCATGGACATTGATGCCGGGCCGGAGAAGGTGGCGCTGACACTCGCCGACAAAGCCGCCATCGAGGCTTTTGTCATCAGTTACAAGGCGCGAGGGCACGGTCCCTTGTCGATCTCGGCGCCGGACGGATCACCCAATGAGCGCACGGCTGTCGCGCTGGTCGCTGAAATTCGCGCGAAGGTGAAAGAGGTCGGTCTTTCCGAAGGCACACTGGGCTATGCGGCCTACCGCGCATCCAGTGCCAACGACACGGCCCCCATCATGCTGAGTTACCGTCGGTTTGTTGCGTCCGCAACGCCTTGTGGGAACTGGTCTGAAGATTATGCCTTCAATCCTGAAAACGGCAGAAGTCCGAATTTTGGATGCTCAACGCAGAGCAATCTGGCGGCTGTCATTGCCGATCCTGCAGATCTTCTGGGTCCCAGAGACAGCGACCCCGCTTATGCGCCGCGGCGTGATCAGGTGTTGGAAAATTACCGTACTGGTGCTGTAACCGAAGCAGAAAAATCTGAAAACGCCAGCGGTAATGTGAGTGAGGTTGCCGAATGAGCAAAGCAAATCCCATCATACTTGAGACCGATATGGACGAAGATGAGGACGAGTTCGTCACTCAATCGGTCGTCAAAGCCGTCCCGCGCATCTCAATCGAAGTGTTTTGTGAAAGTCCCGATACCGGTGTTGTTATTCAGCGCGCGGGCGAAGATCGGCGTCTCGCCAAAGCTCATCTGACTGTGCATATGGGGGGGATTTCTGCTGCGGTAAAGTATTATGCCGACACAGGAACCCCAAGCCTGATTATAGTGGAAAGCCGCGACGGTGGTGAGACCCTTTTCAATCAATTGGGTGCATTGGCGGAAGTCTGTGACGCGGGTACGAAAGTAATCATCGTTGGTCACCTGAACGATATCACCCTCTACCGGGAGATGATCCGCCAGGGTGTAAACGAATATCTGGTGGCGCCATTGGCACCGCTCCAGATTGTGGATTCGATCTCGCGTCTTTACGCAGACCCCGATGCCCCGCCCATCGGGCGCTCCATCGTGTTCACTGGTGCGCGCGGCGGTGTTGGATCGTCCACAATCGCTCATAACGTCAGTTGGTGCGTGGCCGAAGGGATGCGTGAAGACGTAACCTTGATCGATCTGGATCTGCCGTTTGGAACGGCGGGGCTCGATTTTAATCAGGACCCGCTGCAAGGTGTTGCAGATGCGCTCGCACAACCGGAGCGGCTGGACGATGTGCTGCTGGACCGCCTGTTGTTGAAATGCACTGACCGCCTGTCCATTTTTGGTGCGCCTGGTACGTTGGACCGGGACGAAGAAATTTCGGCGGATGCCTGCGAAAGTGTCATCGAAGCGGTTCGTGAAACCTGCCCATGCGTTGTGGTGGACCTTCCCAATGTGTGGAACCGCTGGTCACGACAGACGCTTCTGAACGCGGATGAAATCGTTATTACCGCAACGCCGGATCTCGCAAGCCTGCGTAATACGAAGAATTACATCGATCTCATCAAGAAGTTCCGGACAAATGATACCGCGCCGCATGTGGTGCTGAACCAGGTGCGGATGCCCAAGCGGCCGGAAATTTCACCTGCGGATTTCGCCGATGCGATTGAGCAGGAACCGACATTGATCCTGCCTTTCAACCCGGTCCTGTTCGGAACGGCAGCCAATAACGGACAGATGCTGGATGAGGTCGATCCAAAGAATAAGACAACGACTGCCATTCACCATCTCGCAGCTCTTGTAACGGGCCGCCATGCCTTGCCTTCGAAACCGAGCAAGAGTTTGCTGGGTGGCCTGCTGGGCGGTGCAAAGAAGAAAAAGAAGGGCTAACTCATGTTCGGTCGGCGACAGGAGCCGGGGTCAGGTCGTCCGCCTGTAACATCAGGTGGGGCAAGCACACCGTCGGCGGCGAAGACAGCCGCAAAACCGGCCTCGCCACACCAGGCGCCTGCAGGGGGGAGTGCATCCGCAGGATCGGCTGCACCCGCAGCACCCTCAGCACCCAAGGCACCGCCGCCCATGCCTCCCAAGACGGGTGCAAAAAAAGCGGCCTCAAAGATCACGGTGACAAAAACCGGTACCAACAAGCCCGCTGCCCGTCTCGCCACGCCGCAGCCCGTTGCACCACAAATGGCGCCGGCGCATGTGGGGGCGGATGTGCGTTCACCCGAATACTACAAGATGAAGTCGTCGATCTTTAATGCCCTGATCGACACAATTGATCTTACCCAGCTGGCGCAATTGGACACGGAGAGCGCGCGGGAAGAAATCCGGGACATCGTTAGCGAAATTATCGTCATCAAGAATGTTGTGATGTCGATCTCCGAGCAGGAGGATCTGCTTCAGGATATTTGCAATGACGTTCTGGGTTATGGGCCGTTGGAGCCTTTGCTTGCACGTGACGACATTGCCGACATCATGGTCAATGGCGCGGGCGCCACTTTTATCGAAGTGGGCGGGCGCGTAGAGCTGACAGGGGTCAAATTCCGCGACAATTCCCAACTGCTCAATATCTGCCAGCGTATTGTGAGCCAGGTCGGTCGTCGCGTCGATGAATCGAGCCCCATCTGTGATGCACGCCTCGCAGATGGCAGTCGTGTCAACGTCATCGCGCCGCCCTTGGCGCTGGATGGCCCAACACTCACCATCCGTAAGTTTCGTAAAGACAAGCTGATGATGAAGGACCTGGTTGGCTTCGGGTCCATCTCCGCCGAAGGGGCGGATGTGCTGGGGGTTATCGGTAAGGTACGCTGCAATGTGCTCATATCCGGCGGGACAGGTTCAGGTAAGACAACATTGCTGAACTGTATGACAGGGTTCATCGACGAGGATGAGCGGATCATCACCTGCGAAGATGCAGCCGAGCTTCAGTTACAGCAACCCCATGTCGTTCGGCTCGAAACGAGACCGCCCAACCTTGAAGGTCAGGGCGAGGTTACGATGCGCGATCTCGTAAAAAACTGCCTGCGCATGCGGCCTGAGCGTATCATCGTGGGGGAGGTTCGTGGCCCGGAAGCATTTGACCTGCTGCAAGCCATGAATACCGGCCATGACGGTTCCATGGGCACGCTCCACGCCAACTCGCCGCGCGAAGCGCTTTCACGTCTGGAAAGCATGATCACTATGGGTGGTTTTTCACTGCCGTCGAAGACCATTCGCGAAATGATTGTGGGGTCAGTGGACATTATCGTGCAGGCCGCGCGCCTGCGCGACGGGTCGCGCCGTATTACCCATGTCACAGAAGTGCTGGGGACAGAAGGCGATGTGATCACCACACAGGATCTCTTCATCTACGACATTGAAGGCGAAGACGATCACGGCAAGATTATCGGGCGGCACAAGTCTACGGGCATTGCCCGCCCGGCGTTCTGGGACAAGGCGCGCTACTACAACCAGCATCACATCCTCTCGACCGCGCTTGATCGTGCACAGGGGTAGGTGTGATGGATCAGACAACATTGATCATTATTGCAATCGCCGGTCTTGCCGCAGTCTGTATTGTTGCGGTGGGGTTTGCCTTCACTTCCGGGAAGAACGCCAAATCCAGCCAGCGAATGACCCGCGTGGCCGCAGGTGGGGCACGCCGCTCCCGTGCGGATGAGAAAAGTGAAGGGGCCGTGGACAATAGTGGTCCGCGCCGCAAGCAGGTACAGGAAACGCTGAAAAAGCTGGAAGAGAAACAGCAGCGTGAAAAAGAAAAGCTCACCCTTTCCCTCCGCCTGGAGAGAGCAGGGCTTGATGTAACCGCGCGTGCATTTTACATCGCGAGCGGCTTCACTGGACTGTTGGTAGCAATCATTGTCATACTTGCCGGCTTCTCGCCGTTGATCGCTCTTCTGGCGGGCTTTGCCGGTGGGTTTGGTGTGCCGCGGTGGGTGGTCAATTTTCTCACCAACAGGCGCCAGAAAGCGTTTATCGAGGAATTTGCAAACTCGCTGGATGTGATTGTACGGGGCGTTAAGGCTGGGCTCCCGATTAATGACTGTCTGAAAATTATTTCAGTGGAAAGCGCGGAGCCGGTACGTACGGAGTTTCGTAACCTCGTGGAAGGTCAGAAAATCGGTGTGACAATCGAGCAGGGGTTGCAAAAGGCATATGAGCGCATGCCATTGGCGGAAGTGAATTTCTTCATGATTGTTCTCGCCATCCAGCAAAAGTCAGGTGGCAATCTGTCCGAGGCGTTGGGAAATCTGTCCAAGGTTCTGCGTGATCGGAAGAAAATGCGGGCCAAAATTCAGGCGATGTCACAGGAGGCGAAAGCCTCTGCCGGTATCATCGGTTCATTGCCCCCGGCCGTGATGGGTATGATCTATCTGATTTCGCCGGAATATATCGATCTTCTTTTCAGCACAACCATGGGCAACATGATCATTGTAGGCTCTTTGATGTGGATGGGGATCGGGGTGTTGGTCATGCGCAAAATGATCAACTTCAACTTCTGAGGGGGCGATAATGTATTCAGCGCTCGAAAGCCTGTTCAGTATGGAAAACATGGTGATGTTGCTGACCGCCGTCGCAGCATTTGCAACCGTGCTGACGCTGGCAGGGCCCATGCTCACCACCGACAAGCTCTCAACCCGCATGAAGTCGGTTTCGACGGAACGTGAAGCGCTGCGCCGCGCTCATCGCGAGCAGATGGAACGGGAGAAGGAAGGACGCCAACTCAGACAGGCACCTAAGGACTTTATCAAACAGTTTGTCGACAAGCTCAATCTGATTGAACTGATGGAGGGTGAGGCTGTTCGGGGCAAGCTCAAGATGGCAGGCTTTCGTGGTCAGGCCCCGGTCTACTCGTTCATGTTCTTTCGCTTCGTCATGCCGTTCATTCTGTTTGCTGTGGCGCTGGTCTATCTGTCTTTTGTCAACAATTTCGGTCTGCAGCCGATGGCCCGCCTGGCCGCGTCCATGGGGGCAGCCTTTGCCGGCTTTTATGCACCCAACGTGTTTGTGCAAAACATGATCACAAGGCGCCAGGAATCGATCAAGAAAGCATTTCCAGACTCGCTTGACCTCCTTCTGATCTGCGTCGAGTCGGGTATGAGCGCGGAAGCGGCTTTCAACAAGGTGGCAACGGAGATCGGAACCCAGTCAGTGGAACTGGCCGAGGAACTGAGCCTGACGGTGGCGGAACTGTCTTATCTTCAGGATCGACGGCAAGCTTATGAGAACCTTGCCATCCGCACCGGGTTGGAAGGGGTGAAAGCCGTGGTCATGAGCCTCATCCAGGCGGAGCGGTACGGCACCCCGCTGGGAAGTGCTTTGCGTGTGATGGCACAGGAAAACCGTGACATGCGCATGGCAGCGGCGGAGAAGAAAGCCGCCGGTCTTCCGCCCAAACTGACCGTACCGATGATCATGTTCTTTCTGCCGGTTCTCTTTGCCGTCATCCTCGGGCCGGCCATCATCCGCTTCGTTCAGGGTTAAAACGCGGGCAGGGCCGCAAGCCATGCATTCGGGCGCCAGCCTTCGCAAAAGCGAGACCCTGAATGCGCGAACGGATGTTTACGGAAAACGGACCTGCCGAAAGCCGGATGTGCAGGATTTATGGTGCGGATGGTCCGGCGATGGGGGCATCAAGAGCCTCCATCTGCTGCCAAAGAGCCGGCTGGGCCAGCATGTTCCGCAAATAGCTGATATTACCGACAGCCAGGCTTGGGGGCAGGTCGGCACGGGCAAGCCGCTCGGCCTCTTCAAAATCTCCTTGCAGACCAAGCACGAGGGCGAGGTTCTGCCGTGCGTGGGCACCTGCAGCAGGGTTGGCGACAGCGCGGCGAAGGGTTTCCTCCGCCCGTGCCAGTTCGCCGGAGAGCGCATAGGACAGGCCAAGATTGGTCAGGACCGTGGGATGCTCAGGAGCTAACTGCAAAGCAGCGTCATATTTCTGCTTGGCGCGGCTATGTTCCCCCATTTCGTCAAGGGCGACACCTTCAGCGGACAGGATAGTCCAGTCCGTCGGCAGCAGTACGCCCGCCTTCGCCAGCAAAGCCACCGCCTGGTCAGGTTTACCGCTCGCGGTGAGCGCTTTGCCATACTCAGCAAGAATATTGGCGTCATTTGGGTGCTGTGCTGCTGCCTGCTGTAAAACAATCAGAGCTTGCTGAAGCGAGCCCAGATGGCGCAGACCCCGCGCATATTTCGCGGCCGCCTCCGCATTCTGCGGGTTCTGTTCATATACACCGCCCCAATAGGATGCGGCGGCGACAAAATCTCGCGGATCGGTCATGTGAACAGGCAGGTCACTTGCTGCCCCGAGCCCCGGCCGCGAGGGTTCCCCGCCATTCAATGTCGTACATCCACTCAAAAGAGCGGCACTCAACATGGTGCCCCCCAAAAGGCGGGCCGTATATGAAAGAGAACGATTGAAAAGAGGTCGGGCCATAGGCAGTCACGTCTCATCTTGAACGGGCTTCGATTTCTGGCCTTATTCTGGCTGACAGGTCTCAAGAAAGGCTTAAGTATAAAACTGGATTCAAATTCAAAACCGCCCCTTTCGAGCATGCCCTGCTTCTGCTTATAGTGGCGCATGTCACTTGAACGCCTGAAACAATTCTCCTTAACCCTTCGTCAATGGTCAGCCCGTGTCAGGGCTGAGCGTTTGGGGCTCGACCATATGGGTTTCGACCGCTTGTTGCTGGTCGTGTTGGGGCTGGCTGTCCTCATCCTTCTGTGGTTTGGCATGGGGCGGGAAATTACCGGTTGGGATGATGCGGAAGAGAAGGTCACTTTTCTGCAAATCGGAACAGGCTCAACCGGTGGAACCTATTTCCCCATGGGTCAGGCGCTGGCGGCTGTTATCTCGCATCCGCCAGGCTCGGATGTGTGTGTGCCGGGTGGCCGTTGCGGTGTTGCAGGGCTGGTGGCCATCGCCAAGGCATCCGCAGGGTCGGTGGCCAATGCCAGGGCGGTCGCCGACGGGCGCCTGGACTCCGCGCTGATCCAGGCCAATGTTCTGGCTGCCGCCTATAATGGCTCGGGCGAGTTTGCAGGTGAAAACGCGCGTGAGAACCTGCGTGTCATTGCAAACCTTTATCCTGAGGCCATTCACCTTGTGGTGGCGCGTGGGCTTGATGTGGAGAGCCCGGCGGATCTGAAAGGCATGCGTGTTTCGATCGGGCCGGAAGGATCGGGGACGCAGGCAGATGCGAAGGCAATCCTCAAAGCCTACGGCGTGACGCTCGGCGATGTGGAACTGGTCGAGGTGGATGCGTCCCGTTCGGCAGAGATGATCCTGTCCGGCATGCTGGACGCCTATTTTCTGGTCGCCGGGGCCCCCGCGCGATCAATTGAGGATCTGGCCGTCCGCGGCGCGATCAATCTGGTACCCATAGCCGGGGCACCAGCGGAAAATCTGCGTCTGGAGCGGGCGTTCTACAGCGCCCTGATCATTCCGGATGGGACCTACCGTCATATAGAAAGTGTCGAGACATTGGGGATCGGGGCGCTCTGGGTCACGCGTTCAACCGAGCCGAATGACCTGGTGTATAAAATGACCCGTGCCCTGTTTGACGAGCGCAATCGCTCGACCCTGATTTCAGCACATGGGAGCGGGCGCGATGTGTCCCTCTTCACGGCTGTCCAGGGGGTGCCCATTCTGCTCCATCCCGGTGCCGAGCGCTTCTATTTTGAAGCGGGCATTCTGGAGCGTTAGGCACGGACTATCCGAAATCAGGGGGCTTTGGTCTCGGTCGCTGACGGAAGGATCACCGCTTGGGCAACAATGGCCGTCGTTCCGTTGAACGTGATCGAAGGGGTGCCATAGAGCTGATATCCTTCATCAAGGGCTTTCGACACGCGTTCACAGAACGCATGATCGTCCGGGCCGGTAAGAAGGCGGTATTTGAGTTTCGACATGATGGTTCCTCAAACAGGTAGTCTGTGCGCTTTCAGGGGTGGTTTTTGCGAGGCATTGCGGCCTTGTGCGCCACTCTATAAGGTTTTTAGACAATTTGTGCTAGATGTGGCGCCAAGAAAGGGTGGCTCACCCGTGTTTTCACCCGGCCTGCCACCAAATCACACACCCGCAAATTGAACGCAAGCAAAGCGCATACGCTTATCGAATGAAAGACCGCCGAAAAATGGAAAGCTCGATCCGGAACCTGTTTGTCACCGACCACAAACTGGCAGCCATCCCCATATGGGTTGTCCGCACAGACCGTGTCGCTGACTGGTGCGGTGCCCATGCGGGTGCCCACGCGGCCTGGGTTGAGACTGCAGGTTTCACCGGTGATGCGGGAAAGCTGCTTTTGCTGCCGGATGGAGCGGGCGGGCTTGGGGGCGTGCTTTTCGGTCTTGGTGCCGCTACCGACCCATTTATCTACGCAGCGCTTTCCGAGCAATTGCCCGCCGGTACGTATCGCCTCGTCGATCTGGATGAGGGTGCCGCGCGCCATGCAACGCTTGCCTGGGCAATGGGCGCGTATACATTTGAAAAATACAAGCAGCGCAACCGCACCAAGCCAAAACTGGTGGTGCCGGACAATGTGGATCTGGATGAAATCGTCGCACTTGCTGAAGCGATGACCCTCACCCGTGATCTGGTCAACACGCCGACCTGTGACATGGCGCCAGCGGATCTGGAGGCTGCTATTGCCCGCGTCGCGGGTGCAGCGGGTGCCACACTTTCGACAATCTGTGGTGACGATTTGCTCACTGAAAACTATCCGATGGTCCACGCTGTCGGGCGCGCGGCAGGGCCCGGCGCGGAACCGCGTTTGGTGGATTTTACCTGGGGGCCTGAAGATGCACCCAAAGTTACCCTTGTCGGTAAAGGCGTTTGTTTTGATACCGGTGGCCTCAACATCAAACCGGGTTCCTCCATGGGCTTGATGAAAAAGGATATGGGCGGTGCGGCCCATGTACTGGCATTGGCTTCTCTCATCATGCAGGCGAAACTGCATTTGCGCCTGCGCGTGTTGGTCCCGGCGGTCGAAAATGCAGTGTCGGGAAATGCCTTCCGTCCCGGTGACGTGCTGCACAGCCGTAAAGGGCTCACCGTCGAAATCGGCAACACAGATGCCGAAGGGCGTTTGATCCTTGCTGATGCACTCGCGGAAGCTGATAGCGAAGCGCCGGATCTGCTGATCGACATGGCAACCCTGACGGGCGCGGCACGTGTCGCTTTGGGGCCTGACCTGCCTCCTTTCTACACGCATGATGATGCATTTGCCGCGGCGTTTGAGACCGAGACCATCAGCGAAGCGGATCCCGCCTGGCGCATGCCGCTCTGGCGTGCCTACGATGATTGGTTGCAAAGCAAGATTGCTGACGTCAACCATATCTCGGACGGGGGGCAGGCAGGGTCCATCACCGCAGCCCTCTTTCTGGCCCGTTTCGTCAGTGCGGCAAAAACCTATGTGCATTTTGATGTTTTTGCCTGGACGCCGCGCGCCCGGCCCGGCCGTCCGGTTGGTGGTGAAGCCCAGTGCATCCGGGCACTCTTTGGCTATTTGAAGAAGCAATACGCACCCGTCGAATAAGGTTGGTTTTTACCATCTTGGCGGCACTGCCAAGCCGCGTTAGACTGATCCGGCTCCGAAACGGCCAAACACAGTCAGAACGGAGATGGGGGAGTTATGGAGCTGAAGCCGCTAGATGCGCTGAAACTCTGGCACGATGTCGTGCTGGAAACGGTTCGCCGTGACAGCCCCGACCTGTCGGCGCGGCAAATGGCGATCCTCCTGACGGTTTATCTGGAAACGCCACCGCACACGGTGCGGGGGCTGGCGGCCAAACTCAATGTGTCAAAGCCGGCGATCACACGCGCGCTCGATACAATGGGTCAGAAGGATCTGCTGAAACGCAAGCGGGATGAAACCGACAAGCGCAATGTCCTGATACAGCGTACAGTGGCAGGGTCGATCTATTTGTCTGAACTGTCAGACATTATTATCGCGAAGGCGAAGGAACGCAGCTCTTGAATAAACCTCTCGGTCCGGACAAACGGCTGAACCCCTATCGGGCAGATCTCGCAGCTGCATATTTGCGCGGAGAGGTGGATGCGGCGAAATTTGTCGAAGGTGAAGACTGGCAGGTTTCAGCACCGCGCGCGGCTTTGCTCCGCCAGCCACAAAGCAATGCCCCCATGGATACCGAGCTTCTGTTCGGCGAGACGTTTCGCGTCTATGAGCGTGAAGGAGACTGGTGTTGGGGCCAGGCCGCACAAGATGACTATGTCGGCTATGTTGCCGCCAAACGGCTGACCAGTCTGGAAATCCCGATGACCCATCGCGTGGTTGCGCTGCGCACATTTCGGTATCCGGAGCCCAATTTCAAGTCGCGCCCCGTCCTCCCATTATCCATGAACGCCAAGGTGGTGGTAACAGGATCAGCCGGCAAATTTGTGGAGATTGCGGGCGGCGGTTATGTCGTGGTGCAGCATCTGGCGAAGATTGATGCTTTTGCGAGCGACTATGTTGCAGTGGCTGAGGAGTTTCTGGGCGTCCCTTACCTGTGGGGCGGGCGGGATGCCCGCGGGCTTGATTGTTCGGGACTGGTGCAAATGGCGCTGGAGCGTTGTGGTATTGCCTGCCTGCGGGATACAGATCTTCAGGAAGCGACACTGGGCGAACGTGTTGGCGGCATGGGCGAAATTGATAAGGTCAAACGCGGTGATCTGATCTTCTGGCGGGGCCATGTCGGCATCATGTCAGATGCCGTTACGCTTCTCCACGCGAACGCAACCCACATGCGCGTTGCAAAGGAAAACTTTCGCGAAGCGGTCAACCGGATAGAAAAGACCGACGGGCCTGTAACATCAATCCGCCGACTTCACGCCTAGCCGCGAGCCAGGAGCGGCGGTCGTCTCAGTTCGCCGCGACACCCGGCCCGGTCTCAAGATCAAAGGCCGCAGCCATGAGTGTCTTGGTATAGTCGTTCTTCGGATTCTCAAAAATTTCCGTAGCAGGGCCTTGTTCAACAACCTTGCCGCTCCGCATTACAATGACCTGATTGGCCAACGCACGCACCACTTTCAGGTCATGGCTGATAAAGAGATAGGCAAGATTATGCCGCTTCTGAAGTGTGCGCAGCAGGTCCACAATTTGTGCCTGGACGGACATGTCCAGTGCACTGGTTGGTTCATCAAGCATGACGAATTTGGGTTGCAATACCATTGCGCGCGCAATCGCGATGCGTTGCCTTTGTCCTCCTGAAAATTCATGCGGGTAACGATCCTGCATGGCCGGGTCAATACCGACTTCCTGCAAGGCTGCCGTCACACGCGCGCGCCGTTCAACCGTTGAGAGATTTTTATTCTGCACCAGCAAACCTTCTTCCACGATCTGTGAAATCGAAAGTCGCGGAGAGAGAGAGCCAAACGGGTCCTGAAATACGATCTGCATTTCCTGACGCAGTGGGCGAATGTCTGCCGAACCCAAGGTGTCGATTGCCTGCCCCTGGAACCGTATTGGCCCATCGCTGGAAATGAGGCGCATCATGCCAAGCCCGAGCGTCGTTTTGCCAGAGCCGCTCTCGCCGACAATGCCAACCGTTTCCCCCTGGCGGACTTTGACCGAAATGCCGTCAACGGCTTTCACATGATCGACGGTTTTGCGCAGAAATCCCTTCTTGATCGGAAACCACACTTTCAGGTCATCAGCCTCTATCACCAGCGGTGCACCCTCCGGGACCGGTGAGGGCTGTCCTTTCGGCTCCGCGCTGAGCAGGTGCTGGGTATAGTCATGAGCCGGGTGGCTGAAAATGCGTTCGGTTGGGCCGTGTTCGACCACCTCGCCGCCTGTCATGACATAGGTCCGGTCCGCCATTTTGCGCACAATACCCAGGTCATGCGTGATCAGCAGCAGGGCCATACCCATTTCTTTCTGCAGATCTTTCAGAAGCGCCAGAATTTGCGCTTGCACGGTTACGTCGAGCGCGGTCGTCGGCTCATCGGCAATCAGCAAGTCGGGCTCATTGGCCAGCGCCATGGCGATCATGACCCGCTGTCTTTGCCCACCCGAAAGCTGGTGCGGATAGGCACCCAATCGCGAGGCCGCATCACGAATGCCGACTTTGGCCAACAATTCCAGCACACGGGCCCGAGCGGCGTTTTCCCTGAGGCCCCGGTGGCGGATCAGAATTTCCCCCACCTGTCTCTCAATCGTGTGGAGCGGATTGAGCGATGTCATTGGTTCCTGAAACACCATGGAGATCTTGTTGCCGCGCACGGACGAAAGCTTGGCTTCGTCCGCCCGCATCAGATCTTCACCCTGAAAGCGGATATGTCCGCTGGGATGAGAGGCTTGTGGGTAGGGCAGCAGTTTCAGCACGGAAAGCGCGGTGACAGACTTGCCCGAGCCGCTTTCGCCGACCAGTGCGACCGTCTCTCCTTTGGCGACGGACAGCGAAACCCCTTTCACCGCATGGGTGACATTCCCGCCCTGAGTGAAGTCCACACCCAAGTCAACAATATCCAGCAAAGGTTTGGAAGCGTCACTCATGCCAGTGTCTTTCTTGGGTCAAAAGCATCCCGGACCGCTTCACCGATAAAGATGAGAAGTGAGAGCATCAGCGCGATTGTGAAAAAGCCGGAAAACCCGAGCCACGGGGCTTGAAGATTTGCCTTGCCCTGTGCCAGCAGCTCCCCGAGCGATGGCGAGCCCGGGGGTAAGCCAAAACCCAGAAAGTCGAGTGAGGTCAATGTCGTAATCGACGAGTTCAAAATAAACGGCATGAAAGTAAGGGTGGCAACCATGGCATTGGGCAGCAGATGCTTGAACATGATGACCCCATTTGAAACACCAAGCGCTCGCGCGGCATTCACATACTCAAAATTTCGACCGCGCAGAAATTCAGCCCGGACCACCCCCACCAGGGCGACCCAGCTGAAGAGTAGAAGAATGCCAAGCAGGATCCAGAAGCTCGGTTCAATGATCGCTGCAATGATGATCAGCAGATAAAGCTGCGGCACGCTGGTCCATATCTCAATCACGCGCTGGAAAATGAGATCAACCCAGCCCCCGAAATACCCCTGCGCTGCACCGGCGGCAACGCCGATAATGGATGAGAAGAAGGTGAGGATGAGGCCAAACAAAACGGAAATCCTGAAGCCGTAAATAAGACGCGCCACCACGTCGCGGCCCTGATCGTCGGTTCCAAGCCAGTTCTCCGCGCTGGGCGGGGCGGGAGCGGGCACCGGCAGGTCGCGGTTGATCGTGTCATAGCTGTAACGGATAAGCGGCCAGACAATAAGACCGTCGGCATTCGTGATCAGGTCTTGCACATAAGGGTCGCGATAGTCAGCCTCGGTTGCGAAGTCACCCCCAAAAGCGGTTTCCGGGTAGGCCGTCATGAACGGAAAATAGAGGCCACCATCAAATGTCAGCAGCAACGGTTTGTCGTTGGCAATGAGCGGGGCAAACAGCGTAACGACAAACAGAACCAGGAAGATGTGTAATGACCAATAGCCACGCCGGTTCGCTTTGAAGTTGCGCCAGCGGCGTTGATTGAGTGGTGTCATGGGGGGCAGATGCAGGCGTTTTGCAAGCGACATGATCAGACCTCCCTCGAGTCAAAGTCGATCCTGGGATCAATCCACGTATATGTCAGATCACTGATTAGCGTGATCACCAGCCCCAGAAGGCCGAAAATATAGAGCGTGCCGAACACAACCGGATAATCCCGGTTGATGATGCTTTCAAAAGACAATAGCCCCAGCCCGTCGAGTGAGAATATAGTCTCGATCAACAAGGAACCGGTAAAAAACACACCAACAAATGCGCCGGGAAAACCTGCAATGACAATCAGCATCGCGTTGCGAAACACATGGCCATAAAGGACTTCGCGTTCCGACAGGCCTTTTGCACGCGCCGTCACCACATATTGTTTCTTGATCTCGTCAAGGAAGGAGTTTTTGGTGAGCAATGTGGTTGTCGCAAACCCTGAAATCACCATGGCGGTGATCGGAAGCGCCAGATGCCAGAAATAATCAGCCACCTTGCCAAACCAGCTCAACTCGTCCCAGTTTTCAGATGCAAGCCCGCGCAAGGGGAATACATCGAAATAGGAACCACCCGCAAACAGCACAATCAGCAGGACAGCAAACAGAAAGCCGGGGATCGCGTAGCCAACGATGATGACGGTGCTGGTCCAGATGTCGAGGCTCGTACCGTCGCGTACCGCCTTCATCACGCCCAGCGGAATAGAGATCAGATAGGTGATGAGTGTCGTCCAGAGGCCCAGTGAAATCGAGACAGGCATTTTTTCGATAATCAGGTCCACCACACTGACATCACGAAAATAGCTTTCACCGAAATCAAAACGCAGATAGTTCCACACCATCAGGCCGAAGCGTTCATAAACCGGCTTGTCAAACCCGAACTGCTTTTCAAGGCTCGCAATAAACTCAGGGTCAAGACCCTGTGCCCCGCGATACTTTGAGGTGACGTCCGCGGCCGCCCCGGCGGAGAAATCCCCACCCCCGGTACCGCCCACCCGTGCCGTCGCAGAGACTTCCGTCCCCGTGACTTGCGCAATAATCCGCTCAATGGGCCCGCCCGGCGCAAATTGCACAATGGTGAAGCTCACCAGCATGATGCCCAGAATGGTCGGGATCATCAGAAGCAGGCGTCGTGCAATATAGGCAGCCATAATAGGTCCGATGGTTGAAAGCGGGCGGAGTGCCCAAAGAAAGATCTACAAAGAAGGTATCATTCGAAAAGACAGATTAGCGGAAGTGCGGGCATGGCCCAACCCCTTGTGCGTGTTAACATTATTCCGCTGGCGGTTTCGATGCGGTATCGGATGTTGAACGGGCGCGGGGGGCATTCGCGGCTTTGGCCGGGTCCACCCACCAGGTGTCAATCACCCCGCGCGTGTCGGGCATCGCGGCGCCACGGGCATACGTGGGCGCTTTCTCCGGCCAGGCAAACACGTCCCAGAAGGCAAGATTATGCGCGGGCTTGAACCAGTGCGGGATCCAGTAAAATCCGGACCGGAGCACACGGTCCAGCGCACGAGCCGCTATTTCCTGTTCAAGCCGTGTTTCAGCGGAGATCACATCCTCGACCAGCGCGTCGACCACCGGATCGGAAATGCCGGACAGATTGTTGCTGCCCGGCGTATGGGCAGAGGCTGACGCCAGATAGTTCTTCAGCTCAATCCCCGGCGTGGCCCCGACCGAGAACCGGCGCGTGATAATGTCAAAATCGAAATTCTTGACCCGCTCTTGATACTCCGCGGAGTTCACAGGACGAATGCGGCTTTCAATACCCAGGAGGGTCAGGTTGGCTTGAAGCGCGGATATCACACGCTCGAAGGTCGGGCTGTCACTCAGGAATTCAAGGCTGAGTATCTCGCCCGCCGCATTCTGGCGCTTCCCGTTCACAATCTGCCAACCGGCTTCTTCCAGAAGTGTGCGGGCACGTAACAACATGCGTCGGTCCTTGCCGGATCCGTCTGAAACAGGCGGTTCGATCGCGGGGCCAAATACCCGCGGTGACAGTTGGTCGCGATAGGGGGCAAGGAGGTCTATTTCTTCAGGCGAAGGGGCGCCACGGGCCCGCATGACTGAATTTTCAAAATAGCTCCCGGTGCGTGTGTAAAGCTCAAAGAAATGATTGCGGTTCGTCCATTCGAAATCAAAGGCAAGGCCCAATGCTTCACGCACACGCGGATCGGCCATCTGGGGGCGCCGTGTATTGAGAAACCAGCCTTGTGCGCCGGACGGCGTATCGTCACGTGTGGTGAGCAGCAGGACGCGTCCCTGATCTACGGCGGGGAAATTATATTCCGTTGCCCAGACTTTGGAGGTGAATTCCTCGCGAAAAAGATATTCCCCCGCCTTGAAGGCTTCAAACTGAGCCGTCCGGTCGCGATAAAACTCAAAGCGCACAATGTCGAAATTCCAGCGACCAATATTCACATTGAGATCGCGGGCCCAATAATCATCGACCCGCTGATATTCAATGAAACGACCTTGTTTAAAACGCCCGACGCGATAAGGGCCGCTACCCAGCGGCGGTTCCAGGGTCGATTGATCAAAGGCATGGGCGGTGTAATAGGCTTGCGAGAAAATAGGTAATTGCGCAATCAGGCGCGGCAGATCCCGCGTTTGTTTGCCTGTAAAGCGCACCCTTAATGTATGCGCGTCCAGCGCTTCCGCATTCGCCATCTCCTTGATAGAGAGCGAGATGAGCGGGTGCCCTTTTTCTTTCAGCAGAAGAAGGGAAAACGCCACATCATGCGCTGTAAGAGGCGTGCCATCATGGAAACGGGCTTCCGGGCGCAATGCAAAAACAACGCTGTTACCGTCGTCAGCAAGATCGGCGGTCCTGGCCACCAGACCGTAGACCGCGTCCGGCTCATCGCCAGAGCGTGACATCAGCGTGTCGAAGGTAAGCTCTGCGCCCATCGCCCCGTTGCCACGAAGAATATAGGAATTGAGACTGTCAAAGGTGAGCGGCGACTGGTTGAGGATCCATGTCGGGCCGATCTGACTGAACGTGCCTCCCTTCGGCGCGTCCGGGTTCACATAGGAAAAATGTGCAAACCCTTCTTCATAGTGGAGGTCGCCGAAAACCGACATGCCATGCCGGGGTTCGGCCTGGGCGGAGAAGGCACCCAAGCTCAACACAAGCCCAAATATAAGCGTTGGCGCAAGGTTGCGGCCGCGAGCTGCCGGTTTCGTCCACCGGATTGTTTTCAATTTGCTGTCTCCACGTGCCACCAGGTCATGGGGAAGCCTGGATTGAATGCCGGTGTCGGGTCCGGGTGTTGGATACGGTCCCATATCGCGGCACGCAGATAGGGAATATGCCATTGCGGCACCACGTAATGGTTCCACAACAATACCCTGTCGAGCGCCCGGGTCGCGGCTACCAGTGTTTCGCGGTCTTTGGCAAAAATAACCTCATCCACAAGCGCTTCGACTACCGGGTTGCAGATCCCGGCAATATTGCGTCCACCCTTTTGCTCCGCCGCCGCACAGCCCCAGAATTCCCGTTGTTCGTTGCCGGGAGAGAGCGACTGACCGAAATTACCGATCACAATATCAAAATCGTAAGTATCCAGCCGTGCCTGATATTGGGATGTGTCGACGATGCGGATCGATCCCTTGATGCCAAGCTTGGCAAGTGTTTGCAGATAGGGTTGCACGATGCGCTCAAACACCGACGAGACAAGGAGAAACTCGGTCTCAAACGCCTCACCGGTCTCTGTATGCACAAGCACACCGTCGCCGTTTACAGTGTAGCCGGCCTCCTGCAGAAGTCTTGTGGCAGTCCGCAATTGCCGGCGATTGTCGCCACTGCCGTCCGTAACCGGATTGGCAAACGGTTCAGTGAAGAGCGGCGCGGGCAACTGTTCGCGGAACGGTTCAAGGAGAGCAAGTTCTGTGCCTTCCGGTACGCCGCTTGAGGCAAGTTCAGAGTTGGCAAAATAGCTGTCCGTCCGCACATACTGGCCATAAAACAGTGTTTTGTTCGCCCACTCAAAATCAAAGGCAAGGTTGAAAGCCTCGCGAACCCGGGCATCCTTGAACTTGTCGCGACGCATGTTCATGACAAAACCCTGCATGGTTTCAGGATTGAGTGTGCGCAATTCTTCCAGGCGCACCCGGCCCTCGCGCCGTGCAGGAAAATCATAGGCGGTTGCCCAGTCCTTGGCGGAATTCTCAAACCGCACATCCAGCTGGTCGCCCTTGAACGCTTCAAGCGCGACCGTCGTGTCGCCGTAATAGTCAAAACGGATACGGTCAAAATTGTGGGTGCCCACATTCACCGGCAAATCCTTGCCCCAATAGTCGTTCACGCGCTCGTAGGTAATGCTTTTCGGTGCATCAACAACAGACACACGGTAAGGCCCGCTGCCAAGCGGTGGTTCGAGCGTGGTGGCTGTGAAGTCCCGTGTTGCCCAGTAATGTTTGGGAAGAACGATCAACTGTCCCACAATCTGGGGTAACTCGCGATTGCCCGATATGGCGAAATTAAAACGAACTTTAAGAGGGGAAAGTTTCTCCGCGCTTTCCACATCCGCATAATAGGCATTGTAGAAAGGCATATTGGCTTTCAGCGTCTCAAACGACCAGATCACGTCTTCCGGTGTAATGCGTGTCCCGTCGTGCCACTTCGCCTGTGTGCGCAGGGTGAAGGTGACAGAGGAATAATCATCCGGATAGGAAACACTTTCTGCCAGCAGACCATATTCACTGGCCGGCTCGTCATACGCGCTCGCCATGAGCGTGTCATAGATGAACGTCAGCCCGGTCGCGGGGGAGCCTTTGATAATGAAAGGATGGAGGCTGTCAAAACTGCCGATGGAGGAATAACGAAGCGTGCCACCTTTGGGGGCATCAGGGTTCACATACTCAAAATGCTCAAAATCCGCATCATACTTCAGCGAACCAAAGAGCGAGAGGCCATGCCGCTCTTCTTGCGCGTGCGCGGGCGTGGCCATCAGCGGACCGGTCATCAAGAGGCTGACCGCAAGGGCACCCAGCGCCCGGACTTTCCCTGTTAACCCAATTGTTTTTGTCACGCGGTTCTCCCCCTCATGGACTTGTCGCTGGCCCGCCCATCAGACAGGCTGAATATGGCAAAGAATGGGCGTCGGATATCATCTCCCCACTATAACGAAAAGGCGCCCGACTTGTGCCGGGCGCCTCTCAATCAATCTGACAAATTCGTAATGGAGCGTCGCCATGCGGGCGGTGCGAGCCTGATTATTCTGTCGGGAGCGCCAGGTTGGAGCCCTGTTCATTCAGATAGGCCAGGATGTTCGCCTGGTCAGTCGGCTTGCGCAGGCCAGCAAAGGACATAGCCGTGCCGGGTACTGCCGCAGATGGCTTCTCCAGGAAATGGGCAAGATTTTCAAATGTCCATGTGCCGCCCATGTCAGACATGGCCTGCGAATAGTTGAACCCGTTGCCAGACGCCACAGCGCGGCCCAGAATACCATAAAGGTTCGGACCGACTTTGTTGGCGCCACCTTCGTCAAACGTGTGGCAAGCCGCGCACTTCTTGGCAACTTTCTCACCTTTGGAGGCATCAGCGCTGGCAAGAAGAACCGCAAGGCTTGGGCCTGCTTCTTCTTCAGCTGCTTCGCCACCGTCAGTTTCAGTGCCTTCTTCCGCCACTTCCACCGGATAGGAAGCGGGGTTTGCCGCCTCGGTCGCGTAAAAGACGGAACTAAGTTCCCGTACGCCAATGATCACGAGAACGGAGGCCAGCAAAGCGCCTGCAATTTTGTTGAGTTCGAAACTATTCATGGAAAAGCGGCTCCGCCTTAGGTCCTGGTAATGAACCCGGTCACCGGGTTCAGTAATGGCTCTTAAATGTGGTCGCAAATGGGTAAAGACCCGCGATAGGTCCCCCACCTGCCGGTTGCGCGGACATTACCCGCTTCCGCAACCTGCCCGCAACCCGTATAAAACCAAAATGTCTGCGGCGCTCTGCCGCTGTTTTCGTGGCTTTTTGCCGCAAGACTGCAAAAGATGGACAAAATACGGATCAGGATCGTCCATCATGGGGCGAATCGCTGGTTCACAAAACAAAATGAGCTGTTTTCATGGGTTCCTTGCCAATCATTCTCATCCCGGCCCGTATGGCGTCAACGCGCCTCCCCGACAAGCCTCTGGCTGACATTTGCGGGACCCCGATGATCGTGCAGGTCATGCACCGGGCAAACGAGGCCGGTATCGGCCGGGTGGTTGTTGCCGCAGCGGAAACGGAGATTGTGGATGCCGTAACCGCAGCGGGGGGGGAGGCGGTTCTGACAGACCCTGACCTGCCGTCAGGGTCTGACCGGATCTGGCAGGCACTGGAAAAAGTGGATCATGCCGGCAAGCATGATGTGATTTTGAACGTACAGGGTGACCTGCCAATCCTCGATCCTGCCATCATCAAGACCGCGCTTGATGTGCTGGAGACGACGGAGGCAGATATCTCGACCTTGGTGGCGGAAATCAGCAAGGAAGAAGAAAAAACCAACCCGAATGTCGTGAAGGCGGTTGTGGGCCTCAAAGCCGGAGAGCGGGTGGGCCGCGCCCTCTATTTTACTCGGGCAACCGCACCCGCCAACGAAGGCCCGCTTTATCATCATATCGGGCTTTACGGTTATCGCCGCGCGGCTCTCCAACGCTTTGTGAGCCTGCCGCCCTCACCACTGGAAGTCAGAGAGAAGCTGGAGCAACTGCGTGCACTTGAGGCCGGCATGACGATACAGGCGGCACTGGTGAATACCGTGCCTCACGGGGTGGATACGCCCGCTGATCTGGACTATGCCCGCAAAATTCTCGGGCAAAAGAAGTAAGGGACGAAACCAATGACCAATCCGACAGCGCCCAACGTGCCGGAAAACATTATCGTGTTTCAGGGGGAGCCTGGGGCCAATTCGCATATCGCCTGTCGTGATGCGTTTCCGGATATGCTGGAACGTCCTTGCGACACGTTTGAAGAAGCATTGAACGCAGTCAAGGAGGGGGAAGCCCGCCTTGGTATGATCCCGATTGAAAATTCAGTCGCCGGGCGCGTTGCCGATATTCATCATCTGTTGCCCGACAGCGGTCTTTACATTATCGGCGAGTATTTCCTGCCGATCCGCTTTCAATTGATGAGCGTGAAAGGAGCAAAGCTCGATGGGCTGAAATCTGTGCAATCCCATGTCATGGCATTGGGGCAGTGCCGCAAGCTTATTCGCGAGTTGAGATTGAAGGCAGTCGTCGGGGCAGATACAGCAGGGTCCGCCCGGCAGATTGCGGAACTGGGGGATCCTACCCGCGCGGCACTGGCACCGGAGCTCGCGGCAGAGATTTATGGGCTCGAAATACTGAAGCGCGATGTGGAGGATGCCGCCCACAACACCACCCGCTTTGTTATTCTGGCCAAAGAGCCAGACGATGCGGAGCCCGAAGACGGACCGGTCATCACAAGCTTTATCTTCAAGGTGCGCAACGTCCCCGCCGCGCTGTACAAAGCCATGGGCGGTTTTGCGACCAATGGCGTCAACATGACCAAGCTGGAAAGCTATCAGGTTGGCGGCTCCTTCAACGCCACCCAGTTTTATGCCGACATTGAAGGGCATCCGGCCTCGCGCAATGTGCGCCTCGCGTTGGAAGAGCTTCAGTTTTTCTGTTCGGAACTGAAAATTCTGGGTGTCTATCCCGCAAGCCCTTTCCGGGCGGACATGCCTGTCACCGGGCGGGATTAAAGCTTAGTTGAATTTCGCAAGTCAGAAGACGTTTCACACAGGATAACATTTTTTTGTTTCTTGTTGTTTTCCCCTGTGTCGCCTTCCGACGCAGGATGCACGTCCACGCCCGACCTGATCCCGGGCGATCCGGCACTCTCGCGCCTTCACAACCCATGCGGTTGGCGCCGGGGAGCGAGATGGGAAGGCGTGCTTCCCGCAAGAGAAGTATTGGACTTTGCGTTATTCGTTTGCCTCCCTCTCCCTGCCGGACATTCGCTCCCGGCTTGCCATAAAGCGGCTTGACCTGAGCCGGTTCCATGCAGGCGACAGTCTTGTGGCCCTGCTTTTTGTCAGCATCGGCTTGTTGCTTTACGTCTGCTTCGGCAATGCACGTTTCTATCAGGAAAACGCGCTCTTTGAGTTCGGCCAGAATATTTTGCTCCTGATGGGGTGCGTTGCGTTTTTCATCGCAACCAGCCGTGCTGCCAGCAAAATATGTCACTCGATCATGTGGGGCCTGACCTTGTTCTGCGCGAGCCTGTTCTTTCGTGAACTGGAGGTCCGCGGGACGATGCTGGAAGCCTATCTGGAAGTCTTTTTCCAGCATCGGATTCACTATCTGTTGCTGCTGGTCTTTTGGTCTATCCTGCTTTTGGTCGCTTTTGCGGACTTCAAGGAAACTTGGGACCGTGCCCTGCAATGGGGGTTCAGTCGGTCGGGTGTCTGGCTTCTGTTGGGGATCGGCTTCTACATCACCGGCGACATGGCGGAGAAGAACTTTTTCACCCGTGAGGAAACAATGGCCAAAATGATCGAGGAATCATTGGAGCTCCTCGCCACTTTGAACATTTTCTGCGCGGGCTATGTGACTTTGCGACGGCAGGAAACGCTCACCACTTCTCTACAAACGCTTTCACCAGATGGTGAGCGATAGCGAAGGACGGCGGCACAAAGAACTCGCGCGTCTGGCCGGCAACAGCGGGCACCAGCTCGTCACGGCTAAACCAGCGCCCTTCGGACAGCTCCACACCATCAATGTGAAACTCTTCGCTCTCTGCTTCCGCAATACAGCCGATCATGAGTGATGAGGGGAACGGCCAGGGCTGCGTGGAATGATAGCGCACGGATCGGGTAACGAGTTTTGCCTCTTCATCGAGCTCGCGCGTAACCGCTTCCTCAATGCTTTCGCCCGGCTCAACAAAGCCCGCAAGTGCAGAGAACATTCCCTTCGGGAAGAGCTTCTGTCGACCCAGAAAAGCCTTGTCCCCGTATGTGGCAAGCATAATGACGACCGGGTCTGTCCGGGGAAAATGTTCTGATTTGCAGGACGGGCAGGCCCGCTTGTAGCCGGCTTCGGCAACAAGTGTCGGTGTGCCGCAAACCGCGCAGTGCTGGTGCCGTGCGTGCCAGTCAATCATCGCTTTCGCTTGCGCCAGAATGGCCAGCTCCGTGCCGGGAAGGGCAGCGCTCATGCCGAGTCCGCGCAGATCATCAAAGGAGCCCAGGCCCTTCAATGGACCTTCATTCACCGGGTCTTTGAGTGCCGAAACATCATGGGCGAAAAGCGCTTTGCCACGTTTGTTGATGCCCAGAAAGACGGTCGTTCCCTGGGGCGCGGCACTGCGCACCAGTTCAAACGGCATCCAGCCCACATCAACGCCCATGCCTTTTTGTGCTTCCGGCAAAATGAGCGGTTTCAGATAGTGGAGCGGCACGCAAAGCGTTGAAGGGTCGGCCATGCGCGCATCAAGCCATGCCGGATCTGTGCGGAAATGGCCCGCGCGGTCCAGCGGATTATTGGCAAAAATATTAGGATTGGCCTCAAGCGCCATGGAACCAGCCTCCAGAAATGCACATGTGTAAATATCAATGCGCGGCAAAGTGGCACGGGCACAGGCGGAAAGTAAAGTCACAGAGGTTTTTCGAGAATCTCGCCCACATCCCTTGCCATTTCGCGGCAAAACCCTGATATAGTGCCTTCGGGAGGTTGGCGGTGGACGAGTCCCTCGCCAACCCGGTCAGGTCCGGAAGGAAGCAGCCGTAACGAGTCCGTCTCGGGTCTCTGTTCCAGCCTCCCACCTTATTCCCAAGCCCTCAGTGTAAGACGGTCAATGCCGCGGCATTGAGGACTTGGCAAAGGACAGGGACAGGCAGTCGAGGGAGCCGCGAACATGGATGAGAGTGTCGATAGCGCTGCTGAAGCACCTCATGTTCCAGATCCCGCAACGGAGCCAGGGTTCGACCTGCTCGGTGGTGAGGCGAAACAGCCCGCCGACACCGGTTACCGTGTTCTGGCGCGCAAATATCGACCCACAACATTTGAAGATCTGGTTGGCCAGGAAGCCATGGTCCGCACCCTCAAGAATGCATTCGAGAGCGGGCGTATTGCGCATGCCTTCATGCTGACCGGCGTGCGCGGTGTGGGAAAAACCACAACAGCGCGCATTCTGGCGCGCGCCCTTAACTACTCCAAGGCACCGGGTGACCAGCCCACGATCGAACTGCATGATTTTGGTGAGCATTGCGAGGCCATTATGGAATCGCGTCATCAGGATGTGTTGGAGATGGACGCCGCCTCGCGCACCGGCATTGATGATATTCGCGAGATCATCGAGAGTGTCCGCTATAATCCGGTCTCCGCGCGCTACAAGGTCTACATCATCGACGAAGTGCACATGCTCTCCAAGCAGGCATTCAATGGCCTGCTGAAAACACTGGAAGAGCCGCCTGCCCACGTGAAGTTCATTTTCGCGACCACCGAAATTCGCAAAGTCCCCGTCACGGTGCTGTCTCGCTGTCAGCGGTTTGATCTGCGTCGTCTTTCATCAGAGGAACTGATGGGGCTTCTGAAGAAAGTCTCGGATAAAGAAGGCGTCACCGCAGAAGACCCGGCGCTCGGGCTTCTGGCCCGCGCGGCGGAAGGCTCTGCCCGTGATGGTCTCTCGCTCCTGGATCAGGCCATCGCCCATGGTGCGGGTCATGTGAAGGAAGAAGACGCGCGTGACATGCTGGGTCTGGCGGACCGGGCCCGTATATTCGACCTGTTTGACTTCGTCATGAAAGGCGAGATTGGCAACACACTGGCGGAGCTTCGTGATCAATATGACGCAGGCGCCGACCCGGAAGTGATCCTCTCCGATCTGGCGGAACTCACCCACTGGCTGACACGCCTGAAACTGGCGGAAAGTGCTGCCGACGACATGACGGTCACAGAGACGGAACGTGTGCGCGGCCAGGAAATGGCGAAAGCACTTCCCGTTCGCGTACTCTCACGCGTCTGGCAGATGCTCCTGAAAGGTATTCAGGAAGTGCAGGGCGCAACCAAGCCGATTGCCGCCGCTGAAATGGTGTTGGTTCGGCTGGCTTATGTGTCGGATCAGCCTTCACCGGAAGAGTTGGTCGCACGCCTGAAAGACCATCCAGTGGGCGGCGCAGCCTCACCTGCATCAGGGGGGGGAGCTTCAGGCGGTGGTGCAGGCGGCACCCGCATGAGCCGCGTTGCTGGTGGTGGTGTCGAAATGTCGTCTGCCGCGTCTCAGCCCGTCGCCGCCGCGCGGGCCACACCTGAGTTTCGCACCTTTCAGGACGTGATTGCCCACGCCAAGGCAGAGCGGGACATCCGGCTTGTGCACACAATGGAAACCGGTCTCCGTCTTGTGCATTTTGAAAAAGGCCGGATTGAGATCAATGTCGTTCATGGCGACAATTCTGTTGCGGGGCAACTGGCGGAGCGCCTGAAAACCTGGACCGGGGAGCGCTGGCTTGTTTCCATCTCCAAGGCTGAAGGTGCGCCCACGGTGCACGACCAGAAGCAAACCCGCCACAAGGAGTTGCGCTCGGAGATTGTGAGTGACCCGTTGGTGAAGGCCGTGCTGGAAATGTTCCCCGGCGCGACCATCAAAAACATCGTTGAGCCGGAATTGCTGGGACCAGCGCCCACAGACGGCATGAGTACAGAAGACGAAGACTGAGGAAAACACCTGTGAAAAACCTGACCGACATGATGAAGCAGGCGCGTGAGCTGCAATCAAAGCTTGCTGAAGTCCAGGCTGACCTCGAAGCCCTGGAGATTGAAGGCAAGGCAGGCGGGGGCCTTGTGCGCGTCATCATCACCGGAAAAGGCGCGACCCGCCGTGTCCATATCGATCCCAGTCTGATCAGGACAGAGGAAGCCGAAATTCTGGAAGACCTGATTGTCGCCGCCGCCAATGATGCGAAAGCAAAGATGGAACACGAGGTCGCAGATCACATGAAAGCGCTGACCGGTGGTCTGCCGCTGCCGCCGGGCATGAATTTGGGTTTCTAGTTGTGTTTCCAGCAAAAGTGCCGAAACACGATCAATAAGAGAACGTCATGAGTGACACACAGTCCGGCCCGGAAATCGAAAGACTGATCCAGCTCTTGAGCAAGCTGCCGGGCCTGGGCCCGCGCTCTGCCCGCCGCGCTGTGCTGCATCTTGTCAAAAAGAAACAGACACTTCTGGAACCGCTTGCGGTGGCCATGGCGGACGCTGCGGAGAAAGCCGTGATCTGCACGACCTGCGGCAATGTCGATACACAAGACCCGTGTGGCATTTGCCGTGATCCCCGCCGCGAACCGGCAGGTCTTTGCGTGGTGGAGGACGTGGGCGATCTCTGGGCACTGGAGCGGGCAGGTGCCCACAAGGGCCGCTACCATGTTCTGGGTGGCACGCTCTCGGCGCTGGATGGTATCGGGCCGGAAGATCTGTCCATTGGTGCCTTGATCGACAGGGCGGCAAAGCCGGAAATCAGGGAAGTCGTGCTCGCCATGAACGCAACCGTCGATGGCCAGACAACAGCGCATTACATTACCGACCGGTTGGGTGAGTGCGATGTCTCTATCACGCGCCTTGCGCACGGTGTGCCGGTTGGGGGGGAGCTGGACTATCTGGACGACGGCACCCTGGCCGCTGCCATGAAGTCCCGTCGCCCGGTCTGATCTCAACGTTCATTGCCGGGCTTGTCCCGGCAATCCAGGGCGTCACGTAGAAAACTTGCTGTTTGGCACCGGATGCCCGGAACAAGTCCGGGCATGACAAATGAGGATGTCAGGCAGTCTGCAATCGGAGAACCACTCAGCCTGTCATTGCCGGGCTTGTCCCGGCAATCCAGAGCGTCACGTAGAAACCTTGCTGTTTGGCTCCAGACGGTCGGAACAAATCTTGGATGTCATCCCGGACGGGCAAAGCCCGAGCCGGGATCCATAACGCCCGCTCGACATATGACAGTGTCCCTGTGGACCTCGGCTCAAGACCGGGGTGACATTATGCATTTGTGTCTGTTTTCAATCGTCACCCTCGGACCTGTTCCAAGCGGCCACGCGGTGCAAAAGTTAGCCGCCGGGAGAGTGCTGCCACATGGACAACAGTACAAAACGGTTCACGGCCACTAAACCTGCATTTGAGCGCGTACCGTCACGCGTATCCGATCCACCCGTGCCAGCTGAAGCCGGTGTAGAAAGAGATCACGTTTTTCAGTCCGGCCTGTCGCATCATTTCCATATTTTCTTCCGGCGCCACGTTGGGAAGCAATGTTGAAATAGCTTCCATCGCTTGTTGAGCCATATCGGCTTCAACGCCGGATGTGATTGCAAAATCCCGATACCGCGATAGAGCCGTTTTGCGTTCTGCATGGCCGCTCGGAAAGCTTGAATGCGCAACAATCAGCGGTGCATGCCGTTTCAGGCGACGTACAATTTCGTTCATCGTCCTCTGCCGTTCGTCCGCATCCAGGAAATGCAGGGTCAAGAGGCTTGTCGCCGCGTCAAACGGGCCATCCGGAGCATCATCAATGTAACCATGGTGGAGTTCAATGCGATCCATCACACCTTCCAACCGTTCTGCAGCCGCATCAAGCATCGGTTTGGCCGGATCAATACCAACGAAAGACCAGTCCGGGTTTGTGCGTGCAAAAACATCCAGTTCAAGGCCGCCACCCGCCCCGTGCACCAATATATTGGCAAAGGGGGGAGCATTCTCGCGCATCAGAACGACGATCATGCGATGGAGATCGTTAAAGCCCGGCACGTAATTCAGGGGTCCCTCGCTGTACCGTGCGACCCGGGCGGGATCCATAAACATCTCAACAAACGGGTTGGCCTGTTCAGTCACTGCTTTTCTCCCTGGAGCCCGATTTCGCATATGGCGTGGAGCGAATGAAAATTCGCGCTCAGGTCAGCGAGCGTGATCTGTCCCAGGCGCGTGAGCAGGAGTTTTTCTGCCTCTTCGAAAGCGTCACCGAGCGCTGTATTCACGGCTTGCTCGACAAGACAGGTCGATGTTTCGTCGCGGTGGGTAAGGGCAATGCAGTCGGGTGCGCCAAGCGCATCATAGACAGTGAGCAATGAGGTGGTTTTCAGATTGCAGCAGATCTGCCAACCCCCGCCATGTCCCTTTTCCGAACTGACGATCCCCCGGTCTCGCAAGTCAGACAGGGTCCGGCGAACCACAACCGGGTTGGTTTTCATCGCGACGGCCAACCGCTCGGAGGTTACAGGCTTGGCCGCCTGCGCAAGGTGCAGGATGATGTGCAGTACGCCGGAAAGTCGACCATCTTTTTTCATGTAACTTATTATGTTTCATGAAAACGAATTGTCAAGCGACGCTTAAACAACCTGATTGATCGCGGTGCCCTTCATCGCCTCAAGCCGCGCCTCGCGCAGGTAAAGAAACATCGGCAGGCCGCAGGAAACCCCGACAAGACAGGTGCCGACGATCGGCATCCAGAGTTTCTGCATGCCCAGCCGCCGCCCTTCGACCAGGATAAAAGGTACAAGGACGAGCGCCGAGAGGATGACATCAAGCCCGAAAAAACTGCTGATCCGGTTCGCGAACAATTCCTGTCCGAACAGTGCAATATTCAGCCCTTCGGCCGAAAGCCAGGGCAGAAACTCCGACAGTGGCAGGAGAGTTCCCGCCACCATCGCCAGAAAATAAAACCAGCGTAGTCTCATGTCTTGTTTCCAGGAAAAGTGGAAGCCGGTTTTCCGTCCGGAAACAAGACGGAAAAAATCTCAATCGGCCGCCTGCGTGACGGCATTTTTCTTTTCCCAATAGTCTTTTGTCGCGCGGAAGACCATGGGCCCAAGAATAATGAGACCGATCAGGTTCGGGATCGCCATCATCGCGTTAAGCGTATCCGCCAGAAGCCAGATAAAACCGAGATTAGTGACCGCGCCAACGGGAATGGCGACAATCCAGATCACGCGGTAGGGAAGAATGGCTTTTTCCCCCAGAAGATATTGGACCGAGCGCTCCCCATAGTAAGACCAGCCGAGGATCGTGGTGAAGGCAAAGACAGCAAGTGCAATCGAAACAATTTCTGCACCGACCGGCAGAGTAGATGCAAACGCACCACTTGTAAGGGCGGCCCCTGTCTCACCTGATGTCCAGAGCCCGGATGTAATGATCACAAGCCCTGTCATGGTGCAGACAATGATCGTGTCGATGAACGTGCCCAGCATGGCAATGTGCCCCTGGCGGACAGGGTCATTTGTTTTCGCAGCCGCATGGGCGATGGCCGCAGACCCCATACCCGCCTCGTTGGAAAAGACGCCGCGCGCCACGCCAAAGCGAATGGCAGCCGCCACGCTTGCCCCTGCAAAACCACCAACAGCGGAAGCCGGTTCAAAAGCATGCGTGAAAATCAGGCGGAATGCGTCAGGGATAGCTGCCGCATTCAATGCCAGAATAAGAGCTGCCGACCCGACATAGAGAATAATCATCAACGGCACGAGGGCGCCTGCAACATCGGCAATGCGCTTGATCCCGCCCAGCAGAACCGCGGCGACAATCCCCATCATAACCAGACCGCTGGCAATATGTGGTACGCCGAAGCTTGAGCTTAGCGCATCAGCTACGGAATTGGCCTGAACCCCGTTCCCAATGCCAAAGGCGGCAATGGCAGCGAACAGGGCAAAGAGCGGCGCGAGCGTTCCCCCGAGCAGCGGGAATTTCGCTCCGACCCCGTTTTTAAGATAGTACATCGGGCCGCCAATATGGTTGCCATTCGCGTCCGTCTCGCGGAAGGTGACAGCACAAACAGCCTCGGCATATTTGGTCGCCATGCCAATGAGCGCAATCATCCACATGTAAAAGAGGGCGCCGGGCCCACCGAGGAAAATTGCGGTCGCAACGCCGGCAATGTTCCCCGTGCCCACGGTAGCGGCGAGGGCAGTCATGAGTGCTTTGAAGGGAGGGATATCACCCTCGCCGGGTGTGGCGGGGGAGAGAAGAAGTTTGAAACCATGGATTAGCTTGCGCAACGGCATGAACAAAAGCCCGCCCATCAGAAAAATGCCGGTCGCGCCAATAAGGATCAGCATCGGCACGCCCCAGACAATGCCGTTCACCTCCCCCACAAAACTCTGAATGCTCTCCATATGCCTTTTCCCCCAAAGCGTTTGTTGTGATCTTTAGTCGCCGACCAGAAGGTCTGGCTGACCCGCTGTTTGGCGACTGGTTGATTTTGCCGGTGTTTTGGTGGGCGGGGATAAGTGGGCCGGGTCTTCCAGCTCAACTTCCTTGATCCGCTCGCCTTTCCGCGCAATTTTGGATGCTGATGTTTCGATATCGCGGATATCTTTCTCCGCGCTGGCAAAATGCCCTTTCAGATTATCGACACGCTTTTCAAGTCGCACAACATCTTCCAGCAATTTGCCGACTTCCGCCTGGATCACATGTGCCTGCTCGCGCATCTGCGCATCTTTCAGTACGGCGCGGACCGTGTTGAGCGTCGCCATGAGCGTGGTGGGGGAGACAATCCACACCCGTGCTTTGTATCCCTGGTCCACGACATCGCTGAAACGGGCATGCAGTTCCGCATACACCGCTTCCGAAGGCAGGAACATGAGCGCGGATTCCGCTGTCTCGCCAGGAATAATGTACTTCTCGGAAATATGTTTGATATGGGTCAGGACATCGGCTTTCAGCCGTCGCCGTGCTTGCTCCTTGGCGGCATCGTCGCCAGCGTCCACGAGGGCACGATAGCTGTCGAGCGGGAACTTGCTGTCCACCACGATGGAGCCTGGCGGGTTTGGCAGCCGGATCAGACAGTCGGCCCGCTTGCCGTTCGACAGGGTCGTCTGAAAAGAATAGGCCGAGGGTGGCAGCGCGTTCGTCACAAGATCATTCAGTTGAATTTCGCCAAAGGCCCCGCGAGCCTGCTTGTTGCCCAGTACCTCCTGCAGGCCGACCACTTCGCTGGTCAGCCCGTCCAGTTTTTTCTGTGCTTCGTCAATCAGCGCAAGCCTTGTGTGCAGATGGCCCAGATGCTCCTGCGTTTTTGCGGCTGTCTCGGTCAGGTTCTGCCCGACAAAGGCAGAAACCTTGTCCAATCGCTCATTGAGCGTTTGAGCCGTCTTCTGCGTGCTCTCGGTAAGGTTTTGGGAAAGCCGCTGGCTCACCCCGTCAAGTCGCTCGTTGAGCGATTGGGCAAGTGTTTTCTGCGAAACGGTCTGCGCATCGGACAGGGCCGCCAGCCGGCCTGCCAACTGGTTTTGTGCTTCCAGCAATTGTGTCATTTGCCGTTCATGGGCGGCTTGTTTTTCCTCCGCCGCCAGATCGTTCGGCCCGGTCCGGGGGCGGAGCAGTTTCCAGCCGACAATGACCACCGCCACCAGCAACACAACGATCAGTGCAATCAGAATATAAAGGATTTCTGCGCTTTCCATGAAAATCTCAACGGCCTGCCCAAATCAAAAGAGCCCGTACTATACCCCATATTTTGCCCCTGCGGAGCTTGACCTCACACAGACGAGGGGTCAAAACGATATGGGGTATGAATATCTGACTTGGGGAGATGCAATGCATCAGATGGGAAAATGGCTGTTGGCCATGCTGGGCGTCGCGGCACTAACGGCCTGTGGCCCGGTAATCGAAACACATTACGACTATTTACCACCCGCCAATTCAGGCGGCATGCAGTGCGTTGCGGGCTGCCAGGAAGCCCAGAACCAGTGCAACCAATATGCGGCAGAGGCAACCAACCAGTGTCGCTATGACGAGGAACGTCGGGTAGAGCGGGAGTATAGCGAAGCAAAGGAACGCTATGATCGCGACCTCCTCCTCTATGCGGCCTCGCCGGAAAAATTCTCCAAACCGACAGAACCGACCAAAGGGTATGCATCCTACTATCAGTGTGATAATCAGGCCTCGCAATGTGCCCCGAATTTCAACATGTGTTACCGCGCTTGTGGTGGACAGGTGAGTGAGCGCCAGGTTTGCGTCGCAAACTGTGAGTGAAGAAGATTTGCGTCGCAAACTGGCGGGCGATCTGAGGTAAAACCGGCGGAATAACGGGGATTTGACCCCATGCCGCCGGTCGAGCCCCCGGTCTGGCGCTTGACGCAGCCATAAGACCGGCTTATGTCGAAGCTATGACGATCAGACCCATCATCACCGCGCCCGATCCTCGCCTGAAGCAGGTTTCAGAACCTGTGGCCAGTGTGGATGACGATCTGCGTGCGCTGATGGATGACATGCTTGAAACCATGTATGACGCGCCGGGCATTGGCCTGGCCGCTATCCAGATCGGTGTGCCCAAGCGCGTCATCGTGATGGATCTCGCCCGCGAAGGGGAGCCTCCGGCCCCGCAATATTTCGTCAACCCCGAAATTACCTGGGTAAATGACGAAGAAGTGCGGATCTATGAGGAAGGCTGCCTTTCCGTCCCAGACTATTATGAGAATGTAGAACGTCCGGCCCGCTGTGGCCTGCGCTTTCTTGACTATGATGGAAAGCCGCAGGAAGTGGCATGTGACGAGATGTTCGCCACCTGTATTCAGCACGAAATGGACCATCTGGAAGGTATTCTTTTCATAGACCATCTTTCCAAGCTGAAGCGGGACCGCGTCCTGAAGCGTCTGTTGAAAGAACGCCGTCTCCGTGAAAAAGAACTGGCCTGAGCCGGTTCATCGCGCTACCTCATTGCCTATGACAGCCTCAAAACCTCTTCGCCTGGCCTTTATGGGCACGCCTGATTTTTCCGTCCCCGTCCTCAAAGCGCTGGTGGATGCCGGCCATCATGTGGTTGCCATCTATTCTCAGCCACCCCGCAAGGCGGGGCGGGGGATGGAGTTGCAGAGATCCCCTGTGCACCGCCTGGGCGATGAATTGGGGGTCGAGGTACGGACGCCGGAAAGCCTGAAGGGGGCAGACGAACAGGCAGCCTTCGCAGCACTTGATCTGGATATCGCGATTGTCGTGGCCTACGGGCTTTTGCTGCCAAAACCTGTCCTTGATGCCCCACGGCTGGGCTGCCTCAATCTGCATGCCTCGCTTCTGCCGCGCTGGCGTGGTGCAGCGCCCGTTCAGCGTGCGATCATGGCCGGAGACCGGGAAACAGGTGTCATGGTCATGCAGATGGATGTGGGCCTGGATACTGGGGACGTGCTGGCGGGCGAAGTCGTACCCATCACGGCGGAAACGACGGCTGAAAGTCTGCATGACGAACTGGCGGGCATTGGCGCGGCCCTGATGGCGCGAACCGTGAAAGCCCTTGAGGCGGGCGATATTGTTGCCCGACCTCAGGTCGCGGAAGGCGTCACCTACGCCCGCAAGATAGATAAGGCTGAAGCGCGGATTGACTGGACGAAGCCGGCCTCAGAGCTTGATTGTCATATCCGCGGTCTCTCGCCTTTTCCCGGTGCTTATTTCGAGATCATGCGAAAGGGAAAACCGGAGCGCGTCAAGGTCCTCCGCGCCGTGCCCGTGCCCGTGCCTGTGCCTGTGCCTGAGTCCGAACCTGAGTCTGTGGACGGGCGTGGGGCGCCGGGTACGGTTCTGGATGATGAGCTGACGATTGCATGTGGAGAAGGCGCCTTGCGTCTCGTCAGTGTTCAGCGCGCCGGCAAAGGACGAACCAGCGCGGAAGAGTTTCTGCGCGGGTTCCCGTTGAAGCCCGGCGACGAGGTTGCCTGATGCCGCGCTATAAACTCACGATCGAATATGATGGTGGTCCATTCAACGGCTGGCAGTCGCAGGCAGATGGCGGGGCCGTGCAGGATGCTATCAACCGGGCGATCAAAGCCTATTGCCGGGAGGAAGCGACCCTGTTTGCGGCAGGTCGCACCGATGCAGGCGTACATGCGCTGGGGCAGGTGGCCCATGTCGATCTGGCGCGAGGTGACAGGGCGGACAAGGTACGTGACGCCATCAACTACCATCTCAAGCCGCATCCGGTGGCCGTGGTGGATGCGGAAATTGTACCGGAAGACTTTCATGCGCGGTTCGGGGCGACGAGGCGGCACTACCTTTACCGGATCGTCAATCGGCGTGCGCCGCTGACGCTGGATCGCGGGCAGGCCTGGCCTGTCTCGGTGCCGCTCGACGCCGATGCCATGCATCATGCAGCCCAGGTTTTGGTGGGACATCACGATTTCACGACGTTTCGTTCGGTCCAATGCCAGGCCAGGTCGCCACTTCGCACAATGGATGTTGTACGTGTTGCCCGCTACGGCGAGGAGGTGGAAATCACCTGTCAGGCGCGCTCGTTCCTGCACAATCAGGTGCGCTCCATCGTCGGCACCTTGAAAATGGTGGGTGAAGGCAAGTGGACCAAACGGGATGTGGAACGGGCGCTGAAGGCCGCCGACCGCTCAAAATGCGGGCCGGTCGCCCCTCCCGACGGACTGTATCTGACAGGTGTGGATTACGGGGACGCCTGAACCGTCGTGGAAAGACCAGCCTGAAGGTCCACAAGCTCCACATCTTCCGGTGCAATCGGTTGTCCGAAAAACAGACCGCCCAGTCGCGCAAACCGTTCCGTCCCGTCTGTTGCCATGAAATGATTTTGGCCTGGGTGGCGTTCGTCATTTGTCATCTGTTCTTTGGTCAGGGCCTCCGCAACGGCCGCGGCCGTCGTGGCCGCACTGTCAACGAGTGTGACCGTGTCACCCAGCACATGGGCGATGGCAGGGGCCAGAACCGGAAAATGTGTGCAGCCAAGAATGAGCGTGTCGGGTGCTTCAGATGGGGTCTGGAAAAGCGGTGACAGGTAGCGTGCGGCAGCGGCATGGGCAATCTCCCCGTCTGTCCACCCTTCTTCTGCCAGTGCGACAAAGAGGGCGCAGGCTTGCTGAACGATCCGGGTATCTGGATTGTATTTCCGGATAGCACGCAGATAAGCCCCGCCTCTGACGGTGCTTTCTGTCGCAAGCACCCCGATCCGCCCGGTCTTCGTTGCAGCAAGCCCGGCGCGCGCGCCAGGCTCCACAACGCCCACAACTTGAAGGGGCGCAAGATCGTGGGCCAAAGGTTCCAGAGCGACGGAGCTGGCTGTGTTGCAGGCAATGACAACCATTTTCACGTCATGCTTCATCAAGGCACGTGTCGCCTGAAGCGCATATGCTGTCACGGTCGCCGGGCTTTTTGTCCCGTAGGGCAGACGGGCCGTGTCGCCGAGATAGACAATGTCTTCATGCGGCAATCTCTCACGCAATGCCCGCGCGACCGTAAGGCCTCCCATGCCACTGTCAAAAACGCCGATGGCGCGCTTGTCGCTCATGCTGCCCCCGTACCGCGCATGGCCTGTAGCAGTTGGGCGAGCAGGACGGACAGGCCAACATCCAGCGCGACGATACCGGTTGCGATCAGCCCATTGGTTTTCAGGACCTGCGTTGCCAGGATCCAGCGATAGGCAAGAACGGAAATAAACAGAAAGAAAATGAACAGACTGGCACCACCAACATCCACAAGCCCGAGACTGTAGAAAATATAGGGCGGCACCATAAAAGCAGCGATGAGAAGTGATGACCAGTTATAAACAATGACATAAGGCGCGAAATTTCGGGTCAATCCGGTGGTGCGGGTGAGCCCGGCAATGGCAAGCGGGTAGAGAGCCCATAAGCTTGCATAGGCAAACAGTTCGGACAGCGCATAAGCGGGCAGAGAGCTGGCAAGCTCCACACCAGCTTCCTGTCCCATACGCCAACCCGCCGTGATGAAAACCAGATAGAAGGGTAACGCGTAGAAAATGGCCGTGAACGACCGCCAGAACGCATCCGCGGAAAGGTCAAAATAGCGTAACGCGTCAGGGTCGCGCTGGGCGACCTTCACCGAACCGGTCAGTGCAGCGATGATTTCCTGGGCAGACGGCATGGACACCTTTAACTGAAAAAGCCTTTCAGCACGGTTTCGTAAATATCAGCAAGAGCTTCAATGTCGGCGACTTTCGCGTTCTCGTCCACCTTATGCATGGTCTGGTTAACAAGGCCGAATTCCACTACCGGGGCGTAGTTTTTGATAAAGCGGGCATCTGAAGTGCCGCCGGATGTGGACAGTTCAGGCCGCTTGCCCGTTGCCGTCTCAATCGCGTCCGCCACAATGTCACTGAAACGCCCCGGTTCAGTCAGAAAGGCATCGCCACTACAGATCATTTTGAGTTCATACCGACCACCCATGTCCTGCGTCACAGCATCAAGATGAGCTTTGACACGGGCTTCAAGGGAGGCTGCATCATGCAGATTGTTGAAGCGGATGTTAAAACGGGCCTTCGCTTCCGCTGGAATGACGTTTGTCGCCTCATTGTCGATTGTGACCTGGGTGATTTCAAGATTGCTCGGCTGAAAATGTTCCGTCCCTTCATCCAACAGGTCACCCGCAAGCCGGGAAAGCATGGCAACAAGGCGCGGTGCGGGATTGTCGGCAAGATGCGGGTAGGCGACATGGCCCTGTGCACCATAAGCGGTGATCCAGCCGTTTGTACTGCCGCGACGCCCGATCTTCATCATGTCGCCCAACACCTGCGGGTTGGTGGGCTCGCCGACGAGGCAGGCATCAATGGTTTCGCCTTTGGCTGCGAGCCATTCAAGCACTTTGACCGTACCGTTGATCGCGGGGCCTTCTTCATCGCCGGTGATCAGAAAGCTGATGGAGCCACCCACATCGCCAGCAGCAACGAGGCGGGAGGCAGCAGCGGCGAACGCCGCGATCGAGCCTTTCATATCGTTTGCGCCGCGCCCGATCAGAATACCATTGTGGATTTCACCACCGAACGGATCGACGCTCCAGGATTTGGCATCACCGACCGGCACAACATCCGTGTGCCCGGCAAAACAGAAATTGGGGGCCGCCGTGCCAAAACGGGCATAAAGATTGTCAACGTCGGGCGTGTCTTTGTCGGAGAAAGGAAGCCGCGTGCAGACAAAGCCAAGGCTTTCGAGCCGGGCCTGCAAAAGGTCAAGCGCACCGCCTTCGAGCGGTGTGACACTGGGACAGCGGATCAGCTCCTGGGCAAAGCGGACAGGATCAATCAGCGCGGCGGGTGTGGTATTCTGTGTGTTCATGCCCACCGGTTTAGCGCCTTGAAGGCCAAAGCGTCAAACCGGAAGCACAAGCAAGGGTGCGGGTGGCGATTTAGTCGCGCAGCAGCTCGTTGACGGATGTTTTGGCCCGTGTGCGTTCATCAACGGTTTTGACGATCACAGCGCACGAAAGGCTGGGACCAGGGGTCCCGTCCGGCAGTGCTTTGCCCGGAAGGGCACCAGGCACCACGACAGAATAAGGCGGTACATAACCGACATGCACTTCGCCCGTGTCGCGATTAACCACTTTTGTCGTCGAGGTAATGAAAACACCCATGGAAAGCACGGCACCCGTGCCCACAATCACGCCTTCTGCAACTTCCGAGCGGGCGCCGATGAAGCAATTGTCCTCAATGATAACCGGGCCGGCCTGCAGGGGCTCAAGCACACCACCAATACCCGCCCCGCCGGAAATATGGACGTTCTTGCCGATCTGTGCGCATGAGCCAACGGTTGCCCATGTATCAACCATCGTGCCGCTGTCCACGTGGGCCCCAAGATTGACGAATGAAGGCATCAGCACAACACCCGGCGCAATGTAGGCAGAGCGGCGGACAATCGCACCCGGCACCGCACGGAACCCGGCAGCAGAAAACTCCTGCGCGCCCCAACCGGCAAACTTGGACGGGACCTTGTCCCACCAGTTGGCATCTCCCGGTGCACCGGCAATACATTCCATGTCATTCAGACGAAAGGAAAGAAGCACGGCCTTTTTGAGCCACTGGTTCACGACCCAGCCTTTGTCTCCCTTTTCCGCAACACGGGCTTCGCCGCTATCGAGCAGATCGAGCGCACTGTTGACAGCATCGCGAACATCGCCCGTGGTTTTGGTTGTGATCTCGCCAATATTGTCGAATGCGGTCTCAATGGTGGATTGCAGATTGGCAGAGCTCATGGGATTTTCCTTTGTTGGGCAATAGCACCCGCCTGCCTGAAACGGTCAAGACCGGCAACAGGGGCTGGCGGCGAAACCATAGCCACGGACCCCGTCCTGTCAACCACGCTTAAAGACGGCTGAGAAACAGAGCCAGATCGTCGGTGACATGATGGACGTGTTCGCCTTCGGCCCCTTCGTGGGAAAGCTGCTGGTGGCGCTCCGGGCCGGGATCTCCCGGCCGGACCCAGACTGTGGCCATACCCATGTCATGGGGGACAAGCAGGTTGCGGGCAATATCTTCAAACATGGCAGACCGGGCGGGATCAATGCCGCTCGCCGCCACAAAGCGCTCATAGGCCGTGCGCTGGGGTTTGGGCTGAAAGGCGACCGTGACGATATCAAATACACCATCAAAATGGTGTTCAATTCCCAGCTTTTGCGTGACGTTGTCGGCGTGCGCGACGGTCCCGTTGGTGAAGATCACTTTACGGCCGGGCAGGCGTTCAAGCTGAACACTCAGGTCGCGCGCCGGCTCCAGATGGGAGACGTCAATCTGGTGTACATAGTCGAGAAAATCATGCGGCTGGAGCCCGTGAACCCGCATCAGCCCGTTCAGCGTCGTGCCATGTTCGACATAATAGAGCTTCTGCAAACGCCGGGCTTCGTCGGGAGCCACATCAAGTGCCTGTGAAATGAAGTCCCGCATGCGGATATCCACCTGCGAAAACAGGTCGCAATGGGGCGGGTAGAGCGTGTTGTCGAGATCAAAAACCCAAGTGTCCACATGGGAAAAATCTGGGCTCTGGAGGGGGCGGGGCAAGTCTGTCATGGCGGGAGAATGCCGCCCGCACGTGCGCCTGACAATCCCGCATTTTCGCCAATAAGGTCAATAAAGCTGAAAGGCCGGTTTAAAGGCCCATTAAGGGAGCGTTGATAGGCTGAAATCCTGATATTTGAGGCAAAAAGCACAATAATGGCTGGGTTCACGCAAGAGGTTGGCGCTATGTCGGCATGGGGTGACACGGGGGGCGAGGCGACCCCGGTTGAACCGCGGGCTCTTCTTGCCAGTTTTTCCGGGCCGGGGCTCTGGCTGGGTGACGATGCCCGTATTTTGTGTGAAACGGAAAAATCCTCTGCCTTGCAGGCATTATTGTGCCCACAAGGCATGTGGAGCGAGTTGGGGCATGAGCTGATCGCGGCCGCGCGGACACGCCATATCACAACCCGGAGGTGCATTGCCCCGGCGGCGGGCAAGCCATACGGCTCCTGTGCTTATGATCTGACCCTTATGGCTTTGCCTGTCGGCATGACCACCCAGCCTGACGCCTGGTCCTATCTTGTTCTTGCGCGCGATGCATCGTTTGAGCGGAATCTCATCGAAGCGCTGGTGAACTCACGCGCTCTCTATCGTGATCTGGTGGAATGTTGCGGTGATTTTGTATGGGAAGTGGACATGAATGACCGCTTCTCCTTCGTAAGCCCTGGTGGTGCCGTGGGATATCTGCCCGAAGCACTGAACGGTGCTGCGCCAGCCGGCCTCGCGCTGGACCCGCACGAGGCGGAAGAACTGACCGATTTTTTCGCTGCCCGGGACGATCTGACAGAAAAAGAAGTCTGGGTCAGAAGCGAGACAGGCGAGCCTGCCTGTCTGATTGCATCCGTCCGCCCCATCCTTGACGAGTATGGACGGGTGGCAGGTGCGCGCGGGGTTGCGCGTGACGTGACGGCAGAGCGTCGCCGCGCCCGAGAGCTGAATGAGCAACGTGAGGACGATGCGCTGATTTCCGCATTGGCGCGCGCAGTGCAGGAAGAATTACAGCCGGACGATATGTTGAGAGCCGCAGCACAGGTGTTGATGGTGTCTCTTGACGCCGCCGCAGCCTGGGTTCGTCCGCTTGAGCGTAAACCGGATGCGCCCGACGGGAATGAGACCACCTCCTTCGCAACGGCGGTAGCCATCGGTATCGATCTGGGAGATGAGTTTCAGGCTCCTGACCTTGATGTTCTTGCGCGCGATGCACTTGACCTGGCTGCACAAGGCCGGCAGGAAGCGGAAAATTCAGCCCCAACCCCAATCCCAACCCTGGCCCCAAATGTGGCTCCAACCCTGGACTTGGGGGGGATACCGTCAATCTGGCGGAAGGGCGCTTTCCTTTGTCTCATGACGCGCCATGCTGACATGCCCAATGGCATGATCGTTCTGCTGGACGCAGGGCATCGTGCAGAAGAAATGCTGGCACATGCGGCAAGTCATATTGGCAATGCCATCGAGCAGGCCAGACAATTGCGGGAACTGGCCCGGCTCTCGCGCACGGATGAGTTGACCGGCCTTCTCAACCGAAGAGCCTTTATCGAGAAAACAGAGCAAGCCCTGCACGCTTTGTCGGGCGATCAGCAGGCCGCGCTGTTTCTCATTGATCTGGACAATTTCAAAGCCATCAACGATACCCACGGCCATGCGGAAGGCGATGCGTTGCTGCGAAGCCTGGCGACCTTGCTTCAGGATATGTCGAGCACATCACCGGGGGCACTTTGTTTGCCTGCCCGTCTGGGGGGAGATGAGTTTGCGTTGTGGCTGGGTGGAGGGAGCGATGCGCTTACATCACTCGCCGCGGAAAACATGCTCCGCCGGTTTGAACTGCTTGCGCAAACATATGCAGGCGACACCCAGCGCCCCGGACTTTCAATCGGGGTGGTGAGGGCCGCAAAGGGAGACAGCCTGCCAGACCTGATGGCTAGCGCCGACGCGGCTCTTTACGATGTGAAGCGAGCCGGAAAAGGGGCATGGCGCATGAGTGAGCGATCGGCGGCCATGGCAAGGGTGAGGGTGCCATCATGATGGATCGTCTCAAACACTTGCTGGGCCTGCGCGCGCTGCCGAAAGATTTGAGCTACGAGAAAGCCCGTTCTGTGTTGGAAGAACAGAACCTGAAGGCCCGCAAGGAGCTTGCATCGCGCGAAGATGCCGCCCCTGAAATGCTCTATTATCTCAGCGATGACGAGACGGTGGATGTGCGCCGTGCCGTCGCCGCCAATCCGGCGACCCCGATCAAGGCGAGCGAAAAGCTCGCGGATGATCCGGCAGATGATGTGCGGGCGGAGCTGGCAAGGCGGATTGCCCGTCTGGTGCCGGGCGCTGACGAACATATGCAGGCAGACTTGCGTCAACGCGTCATTGTCCTGCTCGAAAAACTTGCCGAGGACCGGCTGCCACGGGTGCGCGCCATCATCTCGGACGAGATCAAGTCATCGCAGAATGTGCCCAGGCACATTGTCAAAAAGCTTGCCCATGATTCCGAGCTGTCGGTCTGCGCACCTGTGCTGGAATATTCTCCCCTGCTGTCAGACACTGACCTGATGGAGTTGATCGCCGGGAGCGCGGTGAACGGAGCGAGTGAAGCCATTGCCAAACGCGCGCATCTGAGCAGTGACGTAGCGGATGCCGTTGCACGAACCCTGGATGTCGCCGCTGTCACCAATCTCCTGTCCAATCCAAACGCGCAAATCCGCGAGGATACGCTGGATCAGATCATCAATATGGCTGTCGATGAGGATCTGCTACACGAACCACTGGTGCTCAGACCCAACCTGTCCATGCGGGCCGTCAGGCGTATCGCAAGTTTCGTCGCGCGTGCGCTTCTGGAACAATTGCTGGAACAAAGCGATCTCGACGATGGAACCCGTAAACAGGTTCAGAAGAAAGTGCTGGAGCGGGTTGAAAAAGAAGATATCGACGCTCCGAAAACAGACATCAAACTCGCCACGGTCCGGAAACTTTATGAAGAAGGAAAGCTGGACGACAAGGCCGTCGCCAAACTCGCACTGCCCGGTGGCAAGGAAGCTGTTGCACTCGCCCTTGCTCTGCTGACCAAGGAGCCGGTGCAGAAGATTGCCAAGATTGCTGAAAGCCGCTCCCCGGAAGCCATCACATCCGTGTGCTGGCTGGCCAAGCTCAGCATGCGGACAGCTCATGCGGTACAGAAGACCTTCCTGGTGCCTTATGACAAACTGCTGTTACCGCGGGGTGGGTTTGATTATCCGCTGGAGGAGAAGAAAATGGTCTGGCAGCTGGAATTTCTGGGGCTCAGCTCAGACTAGAGTGGCCGACAAGTGAAGCACAGGCGCTACTGCATCGTCTCCGTCCAGACCAGGGCTTCACCTGTGTCGACACGTTTGAAACCGGTTTCGTCGAAACCCCGCTCCGCGCAATTGTCGCGTCCTTCGATTTCAAAGCGCGTGCCCTTCGTGCAAAAAGAGTGGTTGCCGGACCAGATCAGGTCTTGCCCGCGCCGACGGGCCACAAGCCCGACCGCATCCACGGCCTCTGCATAAGCATAGTAATATCTTTGCGTAAGGTCGCCTTTGATGGCCTTTTCGCAACGCTGGGGTTCGATGCGTATCCAGCCACTGGAAATGAATTTGCCGCCACTCTCATAGCCGACCGCACCCCAGACCAGAAAGTCTGTTGTGTTGCAGAAAGACAGACCGCTCTTGGCTTGCCGCTTCTCGGCCTTGTCGATAAGCCCATTAAACAGAGCGGTATTTATGTCGCCATCTGCTCGCAGGTTGGCCGATTGCTGAAAAGTGGTGATAGCTGCCGTTGTGCGGCGCCCGGAAATACCATCAATACGGGTAATGGCCGCGCCTGTATCGCGCAACAGCCGCTGGGTACCGGCAATCTCCGCCCGCTTGAGCGTAAAGTTGGCAGGCTCTGAAAAAGTTGTAGTCCAGTCATCACCCTTGCGCGTTTCAACACGGGTAAAATCATAGCTGTCAAAACCGCGTGTCGCGCAATCGGCCCGGCCGCTGATCAGAAAATCACCCATCGTGGTGCAGAAACGGTCTGAACCGTCGAAATATTTGGTGCCGCCTTCGTGCGCCTCAATGGAGCGGGCAAAGACATAATAAGTGTCCTGGGTGATTTTGTCCGGCAACGCCACTTCGCAGCTACCGGGCAACAGGCGAAACCAGCCCTGGCTTTCCCAGCCGGTTTCGGTCTCATAGCCGATCGCACTGTCGAGCACGTAGCTCGTGGCATTGCAGAGCTTGTAGTCCGCCCTGGCGTCCCAGGTGCTGAACAGAAGAGCGGCACTGACAAGAAGCAGACCGAAGAACAGTCTGACAGCGCGAGGTGAGGGTGTGCTCCGGGATAATACCGCCGCGCGGGAGAAGGAACTGCCGATTTGCCGATCATGTATATCTGACATGTGGTAAATCGCTCTTTTCACAGACGCCCCCGTTTACAGTCTCTTTCGTCGCCCAAATGCAGACGTCTGGAACAATAGCATCACAGACGCACATGCAAACCCCGAAACCGTGTCAGAGTAAACGGGGCACACCGCGCGGGCCCCGCCGTATCTATGTTGCGTCTATGTTGCACCCACGTTGCGTTCATGGCCCCGTTCATGGGGCCCGTTGAGGGGTGATCGGCAGACCGCATGGGTAAACCTTAAGGCCAGTCTGCCCGCTCAGGACTTGAATTGAATAAGTGTCCCGACCCCGTGTGCCGTGAAAAGTTCCAGCAGCACAGCATGCGGCACGCGCCCGTCCAGAATAACCACAGCTTCCACACCGTCTGAAACAGCGTCGATGCAGGTTTCAAGCTTGGGAATCATGCCGCCTGAAATTGTGCCGTCTGCCATCAGCGCCCGTGCACGCTCCACGCTAAGCCCGGTCATCAGGTTGCCCTGCTTGTCCAGAACGCCACGTACGTCGGTCAGGAGTAAAAGACGTTTGGCCCCCGTTGCGGCCGCAATGGCGCCGGCGGCGGTATCCGCATTGATATTATAGGTATCGCCTTCGGCAGATACGCCGATGGGGGCAATGACAGGAATAATGTCCGACCGGATCATCGTTTCGAGAATCTCTGGGTTAATGGCGGCTGGTTCGCCCACAAAACCCAGATCAACCGCGTTCTCAACATTTGAGTCCGGATCATGCTGATGATCAACCTTGCGCGCCATAATCAGATTGCCGTCTTTGCCTGACAGGCCAACAGCGCGACCACCGGCCTGATTGAGGGCTGAAACGATCTGTCCGTTGATGGAGCCGGCAAGCACCATTTCAACCACTTCAACCGTCGCTTTGTCGGTGACACGCAGGCCGCCGGAGAAAGAGCTTTCAATATTCAGCTTCTTGAGCATGGCCCCGATTTGCGGCCCGCCACCATGCACAACAATCGGATTGATGCCGGATTGTTTGAGCAGGACAATATCGCGAGCAAAGCTTGCCGCCAGTGCCTCATCTCCCATGGCGTGCCCGCCATATTTCACGACAACTGTACGTTTGTCATAGCGCTGCATGAAAGGGAGGGCCTCGGAGAGAACCTTCGCGCGGTCAAGGCCCATATCTGTCGTCGTGTTCGTTTCGCTCATGCCCGTCATGCGCTCCCTGTGCATGCAAAGTGAAGAGGGGCTGACCTGTCAAAGACAGTTCAGGAAGCCCGTCACTCAATTATATCCCATTGCCGGAAGATCGGCCAATTCAGCAATGTGAGCGCGCAATTCCTGTATGCCGGTGCCCTTCTCGCTGGAGGTCACCATAATGTCGGGGAAAGCGGCAACATGAGGGCGTAATTGTGCTTTCGTCTTGGCGATGCAGGCTTCGACTTCGCTCTTTTTAAGCTTGTCGGTTTTCGTGAGCACGATGATGTAAGAGACAGCCGCTTTGTCGAGCATGGCCATGACTTCTTCATCATTAGGCTTGATGCCGTGCCGCGAGTCGATGAGCAACATGACACGACGGAGCGAGGGACGCCCCTGCAGATACGACATGACGAGATCTGTCCAGGCAGCCACGCGCGCTTTTGTTTCACGCGCATAGCCATAACCGGGAAGATCAACCAGAAAGAGACCTTCCTGGCCCGGCTGCCCCAGCGTGAAGAAGTTGATCTCCTGCGTGCGCCCCGGCGTGTTGGACGTGCGTGCCAATGTTTTACGTCCTGTAAGCGCATTGATCAGGCTCGACTTGCCGACATTGGAACGACCGGCAAACGTTACTTCGGGCAACGGATCGTCCGGCAGACCCTGAAGCGCAACAACACCTTTAACAAAGCTGCACGGCTGCGCAAAAAGCCAGTGCCCCGCCTTTAGCGCTCGCTCATTGTCAGCGCTTGTTGCGCTGTTCGTACCGTCGCTTTTATTCCCGTCGCTCATAGGCAGGGCTTTCCGTTGCTATTCAGCTTTGTTGCGCTTGAAGATTTTCTCAAAGCCCAGATTGCTGAAAAGTTCAATCGGCACACCCTGACGGCGCATGATGACGCCTTGTTGGGTTACGGAAAGAAGGTTGTTCCAAGCCCAGTAAATGACCAGCCCCGCAGGGAACCCGGCCAGCAGGAAAACAAAGAAGACAGGCATCCATGTGAAGATCATCTGCTGTGTCGGGTCAGCAGGGGCCGGGTTCATGCGTTGCTGCACAAACATGGTAATCCCCATCAGCAGCGGCCAGATGCCGATCATCAGGAAGGAGGGCGGATCCCAGGGGATAAGTCCAAACAGATTGAAAAGCGTCGTCGGGTCCGGTGCGGCCAGATCCTGGATCCAGCCGAAGAAAGGAGCATGACGCATTTCAAGCGTCACAAACAACACTTTGTAGAGGGCAAAGAAAACAGGAATTTGGATGACGACCGGCAGACAACCCGCGATCGGGTTCACTTTCTCGGTCTTGTACAGCTCCATGATTGCCTGCTGCTGTTTCATTTTGTCGTCAGCATATTGCTCGCGCAGTTTCTCCATTTTCGGCTGGAGCTTCTTCATTTTGCTCATGGCTTCGTAAGAGCGATTGGCAAGCGGGAAGAAGGCAAGCTTGATGAGAACAGTGATAACGAGAATGGCGATGCCGAAATTCCCGACATACCCGGCAATAAGATCAAGCCCTTTGAAGAGCGGTTTGGTGAGGAAGTAAAACCAGCCCCAGTCGATCAGAAGCTCAAACCGGAAGACACCGGCATCATCATAACCGTCAACCACGTCAACGACTTTGGCACCTGCAAAAAGCCGGGCGACATGAGAGACCGTTTCACCTGCCTGCGCGACAACACCGTCAGTCAGGAGGTAGTCTGCCTGATAGACATCACGACGCGGGTTCGGGCTTTCGGAGTAACGGGCGTCAAACTGCGCGCCCTGTTCGGGAATAAGGGCGGTTGCCCAATACTTGTCCGTAATTCCGAGCCAGCCATTGTTGGCAGAATACTTGACCTCGCGATCTTCGAGCAGGTCATCATAGTCAATTTCGACCAGACCTTCCTGTTCGCCCATGACGCCAATCATACCTTCGTGGAGAATGTAAAAGCCGCTCGTGGTTGGCGTTCCTGTACGGGAAATCAGCCCGTAAGGAAACAAGGTTACAGCCTTGCCTGTTTTGTTCTCAACGGACTGATCGACGGTAAAGAGATAATTCTCGTCAATCGAGATGACCCGCTGGAAAACAAGACCCTGACCATTGTCATAGCGCAGGGTAACAGGTGTTGTCGGGGTCAGGTCGGTGCCGCTGGCAAGCTGCCATTCTGTGTCGCGGCCTGGCAGTTTCAGGCCGGACGAGGCAGGCGCGGACCAACCGAATTCAGCAAAATAGGGTGTGATGGAATTGGAAGGCGACAGAAGCGTGATCTCGGGTGAGTTTTCTTCAATCGTCTCCCGGTAATTGTGCAGATGCAGATCATCAATGCGTCCACCGCGCAGCGCAATGGAACCGTTCACCGTGTCCGTCTTGATTTTGACGCGCGGGCTTTGCTCAAGCGCAAGATCACGCGGGAGGCCGGTAAGCGCGGTGCCCGAAATCCCTTGCTCAGGCGCATTAGGTGCGCTCTCCAGCACCTGGGGGACGCTGCTCGCGGTGGCTGCCGCGGCCTGCTGGGCGGCTTGTTCCGCCTGCGCCACGCGTTCAGCTTCAAGCTGAGGCTCAATGAAGAAATACTGCCAGCCAAAAAGGACAGCCATCGACAGGATGGCGGCGAGGATGAGGTTCCTATTATCAGACATGGACTGACAATTATCCTTGTTACATGGGGGCGGGGCGGGGCCCGGACCCTTTGGATGGCGATTTCGGCGACGATGAATGAACTTTGGCGAGCGCCGCGAGTAGATCTGCTTTCAAATCGGGAAAGGGGCGGGTGATACTGCCTTCCCTCCCGATCAGCACATAGTCGTACCCTTTCAGGCCCGACTGCGGCAAGAGTTCAGCCGCAATGGCGCGCAGACGCCTTTTGACGCGGTTGCGGACATGAGACTTGCCGACTTTTTTGGTAACAGTAAAGCCAACCCTGGCATGGTTGGCCGGAACGGCTTCATGAGCCCGTCTCTGGCGTGCCTGCAAAACCAGGCCGGGGACGGCCCATTTGCGCGCTTTGGCTGCGCTCAGGAAATCACGTCGCACCCTCAATCGATCAATAATGAGGGGTAGGTGATCGGGGCGCTCGACGGTAAGACGCTCCATGGTGAGGCGCTCCATCTTGAGGCATTTAAGGGAGCCACATGAAATGGGCTCCCCCTAAAACTCGGCAGTTCCGAAAACGCGGTCGATTGCCTAAAACCTCGTCACTTAATACTCTCGCAAGAGAAATTAAGCGGACAGGCGCTTACGGCCTTTGGCACGGCGAGCTGTCAAGATGGCACGGCCACTCTTGGTTGCCTTGCGTGCGCGGAAACCATGGCGGCGTTTGCGGACGAGTTCACTCGGTTGGTATGTCCGTTTCACGGGTCTTCTCCGGTTGGGCTGTCAGGCTCTCGGGTTTCCGAGAAACCGGGTCGCGGTCAGTCCCTGCGCCCCGATCTATTCAGCCGCTGACGGCCAAATACGCCCAATAATACATAAAGCCGTGGGCGGGTTTGCCCAACGGCCAGACTGGGCGCGTGTATAAGCAATGAGCGCGCCCAAGTCAACGTCACACATATCCGCAAAAGGCAGGATAAGCGTCCTTTTATGGAAGAATGGGCGCATTTGTGCCGTTCTTCGCGGTCCCCGCTGGTTTGGGGCTGGCTTGGGAGAGACCGTAGCCTGAATTGTGAGAGCTCGCCATCGTGGTCACAAGCGCTGACATGCCCTCACAATAGAGTGAAAAATCGCAGAAAAGAAGGGCTTTTGACCTATCTTAAGGCTAGGCACTGGGGAGCCGCTGTTGCGGCACACCCGGAAAGCCCCCGCGGCCGGGCCAAAATCGGCAACCAGACCCCAGATCGGAGACTAGGATGACCATTCGAGAAATATTGAGCCATTGTCGCGCCTTGGCAATTGACGCAACGTCAAAGGTCGCAGGCGTGTGTCTTCTTGTCCCTCTGGTTGTGGCTTCGCCAGCCATAGCCGAGCCGGCGCGGGAGCAGGTTGCGATCAATCAACAGGAGACCGAGATGGCCGTTGATCATCAGGCATGGCAATCGCTACTGAATACGTACCTGTCACCGGGGCAGGCGGGAGCCCCGAATCTCTTCAACTATGCAGCTTTGAGCAAAAACCAGGCTGATCGGGATGCGCTTGAGCTGTACATCACAGCGCTGGAAGGGACCGCTGTCTCCAGACTGTCGCGCAACGAACAGTTCGCCTTCTGGGCAAATCTTTATAACGCCACAACCGTGCGGGTGATCCTTGATCATTACCCTGTGCGCACGATCCGCGACATCGGCATCTCGCCGGGCCTTTTCTCCAAAGGGCCATGGGGGGCAAAACTCGTCACGGTCGAAGGCCGGAAACTGTCCCTCGATGATATCGAGCATGTCATCCTGCGGCCGGGCTGGCAGGACCCACGCATCCATTATGCTGTGAACTGCGCCTCAATCGGATGCCCCAACCTGCCGACCAAGCCTTTCACGGGCAAAACGCTGGACAAGGATCTGGATGCGGCTGCCCGTGCCTACGTTAATGCGCCCCGCGGTGTGACCGTCGGCAGGAACGGCCTCACACTCTCCAAAATCTATGATTGGTATGCCGAGGATTTTGGGCAGGGGCCGGCTGACCTGCTGGCGCATCTGGCGACATATGCTGATGAGGAACTGGCGGCAACCCTCGCCACCTCGCCACGCATTCGCTCTTATGCGTATGATTGGGACCTGAACGAGACCAACTAAGCCGTATGACAACGACACCATCGCCCTCGAATGAAAGAAAGCAAGCTGATGAATGAGAATGTTCCTGCCGCCAAAGGCTTCAGTTTTGGGAAACTGATCCCCCTCGTTGTTCTGGCAGCGGGCTTCGCAGCCTTCTTCCTGCTGGGCCTTGATGATTATGTCTCACTGGAAAAATTGCAGGCCAACCGGGAAACGCTGCAACAATTGGTGACTGAAAACCTGCTGCTGATGGCGTTGATCTATATCGGCATCTACGCGTTGATGGTTGCTTTCTCGGTTCCCGGCGCACTTGTTGCAACGCTTACCGGTGGCTTTTTGTTTGGCACATGGTTTGGTGGCTTTTTTACCGTCATTGCCGCAACGATTGGTGCGACGATCGTGTTCCTTGCCGCAAAGACGGCACTGGGGGATGTGCTGCGTGCGAAGGCTGGGCCCGGTATTCAGAAAATGGAACAGGGCTTTCGCGAAAATGCCTTCTCCTATCTGATGGTCTTGCGGCTTGTCCCGCTTTTCCCATTCTTTCTGGTCAATCTGGCGCCAGCCTTTCTGGGTGTACCTTTGCGGACATATGTGGTCGCCACCTTCTTCGGCATCATTCCGGGCACTTTCGTTTTCTCAAGCGTAGGGAACGGGCTGGGCGCCATTTTTGATCGTGGTGGTGAACCTGATCTCGGCATTATTTTTCAGCCGGAGGTTTTGTTGCCCATTCTGGGGCTTGCCGCCCTGTCGCTGGTACCTGTGATCTATCGGCGTTTTTCAAAAGACAAAGCAGCATCATAATCAACGCCCCTGTCGGACAGGGGTGGCTATTTACTGGGAGAAAGCATGTCCAATCTGGTCGAAGCAGATATTTGCGTTATTGGTGGCGGGTCAGGCGGCCTGTCCGTCGCAGCCGGTGCTGTTCAGATGGGAGCAAAAGTTGTTCTCATTGAAAAAGGCAAAATGGGGGGTGACTGCCTCAACTATGGCTGCGTGCCTTCCAAGGCGTTGATCGCCGCAGGCAAGCATGCGCACGCAATGGGAACGGGAGCACCGTTCGGTGTAAAGCCGCAACCTGCCGAAGTTGATTTCGCTAAAGTCCATGATCATGTCCACGGCGTTATTGCTCATATCGCACCTGTCGACAGCGTCGAACGGTTTGAAGGTCTCGGTGTAAATGTGATCCAGGCTCCGGCGCGTTTTCTAAGCAGTGGAACCGTGGATGCAGGCGGCACCACCGTCAAGGCGCGCCGCTTTGTGATCGCGACCGGTTCATCCGCTGCAGTGCCGCCGATCCCGGGGCTGGACAGCGTGCCCTATCTGACCAACGAAACGGTTTTTGACCTGAAAGAGGCCCCCGAACATCTGATTGTGATCGGTGGCGGGCCGATTGGTATGGAATTGGCGCAGGCCCACAGACGGCTGGGTGCAAAAGTAACCGTACTGGAGGGGATGAAAGCTCTGGGCAAGGATGACCCAGAACTGACAGCATTGGTGCTCGACGCAATCCATGAAGACGGGATCGAGTTGCGGGAAGGCGCCAGTGTCACAAGGGTGAGTGGCAGCGCAGGCCATATCAGTGTGACGTTCAAGACAGAAAACGGTGAGGAGAGCGTCGCGGGATCGCACCTGTTGCTGGCGGTCGGGCGGCGGCCGAACCTGGATGGGCTTGATCTGGAAAATGCGGGCGTTGCATATGAGCGTACAGGCATCAAGGTGGACGCCCGGCTCAGAACCACAAATAAAAACATTTACGCAATCGGTGATGTCGCCGGGGGGCTGCAGTTTACCCATGTCGCCGGGTATCACGCGGGCATCGTGATCCGTAACATTCTCTTCCGTCTGCCCGCCAAGGCAGATCATTCCAACATCCCCTGGGCAACCTATACAGACCCTGAACTGGCACATGTCGGGGAAACGGAAGAACAGGCCCGCGCCAAGCACGGCAAGATTGAAGTCCTGCGCTGGCCGCTCGCAGAAAATGACCGTGCCCAGGCGGAGCGAAACACAAGAGGAATGGCCAAAGTTATCACAGACACCCATGGTCGTATTCTGGGGGCGAGTATTGTCGGCCCGCACGCGGGCGACCTGCTTCAACCCTGGGTGTTGGCAAAGTCTCAGGGGCTGAAGATAAGTGCGATGGCCGGTATGGTCGCACCGTACCCGACCCTGGGTGAAATCAGCAAACGCGCGGCAGGCTCCTATTACACGCCGACCCTGTTCAGCTGGAAGACGAGGCTCGTCGTCAAACTTTTGTCCAAACTGGGATAAACTGGCCCGGGTGCCAATCAGGGGTGGCGGCCATCAGGGAGGATTGGAAGAAAAACATGACCGGGCAGGAGGGGAGAGACCGGAAGGGGGAGGACCGTGCGGAAGCAGGCCCTCGGCAGCCGCGGCAGTCATGGCGTGCCCGTATCATGGCGCCTCTTCGTCAATCTCTCTCTTCGCAACTTCTGGTTCTGACCATCCTGTTTGTGATGTTGGCGGAAGTGCTGATTTATGTTCCGTCGCTGGCAAACTTTCGCGACACCTGGATCCGTCAACGCCTGGTGCAGGCGCAGATCGCAACTCTGGCGCTCGAAGCAACCCCCGACAATATGCTTTCAACGCAATTGCGCGATGAGTTGCTGGAGAACGCGGAAGCCTATGCCGTTGTTCTCTACCGGGATTCTGCGCGACGTCTCATCCTGCGTGACGACATGCCGCCTGCCATTGACGCAAGCTACGACCTGCGTGACACGAGCGCCATGGATCTGATTTTCGATATGCTGGACTGTCTGATGGCAGATGACGGGCGGATCATCAGGGTCATTGGCCGCCCGCGCTTCGAGGGAGGGGATTTTATCGAAATCGTGCTGGAGGAAACCCCGCTTCGTGAAGCCATGTTCGATTATTCCACCAACATTCTTTCGCTGTCACTGTTCATCTCTTTTTTGACGGCAATGCTCGTCTTCTTTTCGCTGAACCGCTTTCTGGTGAAGCCCATGCGCCGCATCACGGCCAACATGGTGGCCTTTCGCGAAAAACCGGAAGATGTCTCGCGGGTCATCACACCCTCTGACCGGTCAGACGAGATGGGCGTAGCGGAACGCGAACTGGCTGACTTGCAACAGCAGGTGCGTGCAACCCTGAACCAGCAGGCACGTCTGGCCTCGCTGGGCACGGCGATTGCCAAGATCAACCATGATCTGCGCAACATTCTAGCCAACGCGCAATTGATTTCTGACCGGTTGAGCGGGGTGGATGACCCGACCGTTCAAAACCTTGCCCCACGGCTTTTTTCGTCGATCGACCGTGCGATCCAGCTTTGCACCAACACAATGAAATTCGGCAGGGCTGAGGAAGACCTGCCAGACCGAAAAAGAGTGAAACTGGCACCGCTTGTGCACGAAGTGGTCGGCGCAATGGGACTGGTGGAAGACAATGCCATCAATTTGCGACTACTCATTTCTGATCATCAGACGATCGACGCGGACCCCGATCAATTGTTTCGGGTTTTGCTCAATCTGGGCCGTAATGCGGTGCAGGCGATGGAGAAAGGCGGCGAGCTGCTGATCCGGGCGAACGAAACCGCCCAAAGCGTGATCATCGACATATCGGACACCGGGCCCGGCATCCCGAAAGCGGCGCAGGAACGCCTTTTTCAGCCCTTTAGCGGCAGTCAGCGGGCGGGGGGCACCGGGCTGGGCCTCGCAATTTCTGCTGACCTCGTGCGGGCACATGGTGGTACACTCGAACTCGTGGAAACCGGGCCAGGTGGCACGCTTTTCCGCCTTACGGTGCCAACGCGGGCACAGCTCGGGCGCGCAGCACAATAATACCGGCTAAACGACCTGCCAGCGGGACCATTGGCTGGTGAGCGTGATCGGTGAGTAGGCCGTGTCTGCGTAAGAGAATGCCCGTCAGAGAAACTCTTTGGCGGAATGCATGTGCCTGCAGGCCACCTGAACCAGCGAGAGGCATGAGCCATGACAAAAGAACAGAAGCGATATCTCGTTGCAGATATTGGGGGCACCCATGCGCGGTTCGCCTATGCACTGGTCAATGATCAGCACGGCCTTGCACGCCCGCTCATTGGTGCTCCATTTATCGTTGAGACGCATTCCTTTTCATGCTTTGAGGACGCGCTCCAGGAGTTTCTGGCGGAAACAGGCACGCCGGAGATTGCCGCCGCTGCTGTTTGCGGTGCAGGGCCGCTTCAGAATGTGGGGATGTCCAAAACCATCCGGATGACGAATTGCCCCTGGGTTCTGTCAGAACAGGCGCTCGGCGCGACAAGCTGTGTCGAAAAGGTCGCGCTGGTGAATGATTTTGCCGCCATCGCGTTTTCCGTGCCGCACCTGACAGCGCAGGAGTACATCAGGCTCGGCGATGGAACGGTCGCGACTGATGGTGCGGTAGGGGGGCCGATTGCCGTGATCGGGGCAGGCACAGGGCTGGGGGTGGCTGGTCTCATGCCGTATGGAAATAACGAGCATCTTTTGATCGATGGTGAAGGTGGACACGCGGACCTCTCTCCCACCTCTGCCCGGGAACTGGCTGTGTTCGAAATTCTGTTGCGGCGCTTCGGGACAGTTGAAGCGGAGACTGTTTTGAGCGGGCCGGGGCTCGAAGCGTTGCATGACGCACTTTGCGAACTGGAGGGCGTTTCGTGTGAAACGGTACATGCCGCGGAAATTGCAGCTCGCGCGGCGACCGGTGGTGAGCGGTTGAGCCGTGAAGCTGTTGCACTCTTCACCGGCTGGCTGGGTGCCGCCGCAGCCAATGTTGCCCTGATTATGGGGGCGACGGGCGGGGTCTATGTCGCCGGGGGGATCGTGCCGAAATGGGGTGGATTGTTTGACGCCAAACTGTTTCGTCGTCGGTTTGAAACACGTGGCAAAATGGGTACCTATCTGGAGCCTATTCCAACTTTTCTGGTAACGACGCCCGACCCCGCTTTCAAAGGGCTGGCGCAAATCGCTCACAGCCTTTAACGGCTGCTTTCGCGGCGTTAGTAGCGGGTACCGGAAAGAACGACCCCTTCACGCCGGGGGTCCGCCCCGCCATCAAGGCCGCTCCCGGTTCGCCGGATGCCGTGCAGTCCGCTGGTAATGGGCTGCACCACGACTTCATGTCCCAACGCACGAAGTGCGTCTGCATGCGCGGCAAGGTCCGTGTCTGCCTCAATCTCCAACGGGCCGTTGCGGTTGACATGGCGCGGCTGGTTGATGGCGTCCTGCATGGCAAGGCCGTGGTCGAGCAGTGCCACGATTGTTTGCGTGACATAGGTGATGATGCGGCTGCCGCCGGGGGAACCGATAGCAGCGTAAAAATTCCCCTCACCATCAAAGATAATGCTGGGGGTCATGGACGAACGGGGACGCTTGCCAGCGGCGACGGCATTCGCAACGGGGCGCCCGTCAATCTCTGGCCGGAACGAAAAATCAGTCAGCTGATTGTTGAGGATAAAGCCTGCCGCCATGTGATGGCTGCCAAAGGGAGCCTCGATGGAGCTTGTGATGGAAACCACATTTCCCTGTCCGTCAATGATTGAGAAATGGCTGGTCGAGGGACGGTCCTGTGCGGCGTTGGGTGCACGCTGCCCGTGTGAGTTGGTGGCCAGAGGTAAGCCAGCAGGCGCAACCCCGAGGCTCGTATCCGGTTCGATCAGGCGCGCGCGGGACGCCAGATAGGTTTTGTCGAGCATCGCGCCAACCGGCACATCGACGAAATCTGTGTCGCCAATGTAAAGGTCGCGGTCGGCATAGGCGAGACGACTGGCCTCGGTGATGAGGTGAACCGCGTCAACAGAGCCCGGGGCGAGCGCCGTCATATCAAAATTCTCAAGGATACCCAGTATTTGAAGCGAGGTAAGACCGCCAGATGTAGAGGGTGGCATGCCGCACACTTTATAGTTGCGGTAATCAAGGCAGATCGGTGTGCGCTTCACAGGCGTATAGGCGGCCATATCTTCCATACTGAGTGTGCCGGGAAAACGCACTGCATTCTGTGCCGCGGCAACAATTGCTTCAGCAATTTCTCCTTTGTAGAAAACCTCCGGCCCCTGTTCGGCAATCAGCCGCAGACTGCGCGCATAGGCGGGGTTCTTGAGCACCGTGCCGGGCTCCAGCGCGTGCAGGGTGCCGTCTTCGTCGCGGGTGAAGAAATAGTCCTGTGCCCAAGGAAGCTGAGGTAAGGCAGGCGACCAGTTGATCAGCGCGTTCAGGCGGGGCGTCACCTTGAACCCGTCTTCGGCCAGACGAATGGCCGGTTCAAACAATCGTGCCCAGGGTAGGCGTCCATGTTCCTCATGTGCCATGTGCAGCATGGCGACGGCACCGGGAACGCCAATGGACTGCCCGGCAACGACAGCATCAAAGAAAGAGCGTGGGTTGCCCGCATCATCAAGGAAGAGGTCGGGTGTGACACCCGCCGGCGCCGTTTCGCGACCATCATAGGCATCAAGCCGGTGTGTCTCTTCTGTCCAGTGCAACATGTAGGCCCCGCCGCCAATCCCGGATGATTGTGGTTCGACCAGGGTGAGCACAAGTTGCACGGCAATCGCCGCATCAACCGCAGAGCCGCCTGCAGCCAGAATGTCGGCACCTGCCTGTGCGGCCTCCGGATGAGCGGCACTTACCATGTAGTGACCTTTGGCAGGGAATGTGTCGCCGTCACGAGGCTGCACCCACCAGATGAATAGCGGAGAGAGGAGGATCAGAAGCCCGATGACAATCAGGACAAGGCGGGTGGGGCGCATAACGTCTCCTCTCGGCGGTGTCGTATTCCAAACCGTTGCATCAGCAGGTTGCCACGTGCGGAATACGGTCTCATTTCAGTCTATGATGGAGCCAAACCGGATTCGGCCGCCCCGTGACAGGAAGTATGACCCATGACATTGATGAATGTGAGCCCTGGACCTCGTAATTTGATAACGGATGTCGCCGGGATCAAGGTCGGGCAGGCAGAAGATGTAGCCGCACGAACCGGAACGACGGTCCTTTTGCCCGATGAACCGGCCGTTTGTGCCGTGAGTGTCATGGGCGGTGCCCCCGGAACGCGCGAGACGGATGCGCTGGACCCGTCGCGGCTGTTGGGGGGGCGTGTGGATGCTGTCACCCTTTCAGGCGGCTCTGTCTATGGCCTGGACGCAGCTTCCGGCGTCACCGCCTGGCTGGGTGCGCGCGGGCGGGGGTTCGGCTTTTCCGGCCTTGATATCACCGCGCCTATAGTGACGGGGGCCATTCTGTTTGACCTGTCAAATGGTGGCGACAAAAGCTGGGGTGAGACACCACCCTATCTCAACCTTGGTAGGCAGGCCGTGGCGGCAGCAGGCAAGACTTTTGGTCTGGGGAACAAGGGCGCCGGACTGGGGGCTCGCGCAGGCACGCTGAAGGGGGGGCTGGGGTCTGCATCGCTCTACACAGGCGACGGATTGCAGATCGGGGCACTTATGGCAGTTAATGCCTACGGGTCTGCCATTGTGCCGGGTACAAAAAGTTTCTGGGCTGCCCCGTTTGAGTTGGATGGGGAATTTGGTGGCGTCATGCCGGAAGAATTGAGCGACCGTGACTGGGCAAAAGGCACCAAAGCGGACGCGAACGGTCTGCGGCAAAATACAACGATCGGCATCGTGGCCGTCAACGCGAAGCTCACCGCGGCAGAGTGTCAGCGTGTCGCCATCATGGCGCATGATGGACTGGCAAGGGCACTCCGCCCCGCACATGCGCCCGTCGACGGGGATGTGATCTTTGTTGTGGCCACCGGCACGCACAGTCTGGCGGACGAAACCCGCATTCGAGATCTTACCGAGATCGGTACATATGCAGGCGATTGTGTGGCACGTGCGATTGCCCGCGGGGTCTACGAGGCAGAGACCCTGGGCGATATGCCAGCCTATCGGGATGTGGCACGTCCCGACTGAAACATTAATAAAGCGGCGTCTCGGTCAGGCCCTGTGTACGGCAGATGCGTGACAAACAAAAACCCGGCCAGAAGGCCGGGTTTTCGGTACGCAGCGGTAGTGCGCGATACTAGCGAACGTAAATCCGTACTTCGTTGGTCGAGATGCCAGCATTCGTCGTCGCGGCAAGCGTTACCCGTGAAGGGGGCACGCCCATGTCGCTCATCGACCGGTAGACACGCTCTGCATTGGCGCGCGATTCTGTCTGCGCAATCTGTACGTTCGATGCAGTGCCCCCGGTGGGAGAAACAGCAACGACTGTAAACTCGGCGCCGGGACGCAGTTCCAGCGCTTGCGAGAGCGCCGTATAGAGAGAGCGCTCATACTCAACGTCAGGCCGGTCAAAACGGATTGTGACCAGCGGTGGTGTCGAAGGAATGTCGGAGGATGCCCGTGGCGCAGCAGCCCGCTCAACCGGCGTAGTGGGGGCCTGTGAAACACCAAGTCCGCCGCCAAAATTCTGCCCCCGCTTGATCGCATTGGAGAGCGTGTTGAGCGCGGCCCGTTCGTTGGCAAGGTAGGTCGTCTGGCGTGCTGTGTCTTCGCGAAGCTCGGACAAAAGACTGTTGATGATGACGATCGTCTGCTTCGTATTGTCCTGCAGCGCTTCCAATTGTGTGTGATCTTCATCGACAGCGCCCGAAAGGCCAAAGGTCGCATGGATCGTATCAAGCAGATAATTGGCGGTCGCCGCATTTCCGGCAATGGCCGTCGACAATGCGGTCATATTGTTAATGTCGCGGGCCATCTGGTCCAGTTCAGCCTGTGTCTGGTTCCAGCGCTCCACCAGCAAGGGGTTACCCGGTGTGGTGCCAACCTGTAGTTTGGCTTCAATTGCGGCTTTGCTGGTGTGATAGGCCTCCGCATGCGAGCGTGTTTCGGTCCGGATGGACTGCAACTCGCCGGAGCGGGCGTTCATCTGCTGCTGCAGGGCGGCCAGGTCGCCGCGCAATTGCTGAACCCGTGCGCCCACCTGGGTGCCGGTTGGCTGCCCTGGGGTCAGGGTAAACCCGTCCGTAGTGCTGGAGCCAAGGCCTGGTGCGCGATTGCTGCCACCTCTGGCCTGATCGCCTGCAACCGTTGGCCAGACGACTTCATCAGCCAGAGCGCAACCACCGAGCGCCAGAAGAGCACCCAGAAGGCTGTACCGTGCTATCGCACGAACCCCCGAAGCAGTGGTCACAGCAGCTTTTAGGGGAGCATTTTGCGTCGACATATTTTTCCCAACCCGCATTTTAAATCTTGGGCTTCCGACAAAAGAAGCGCTACAGCCTCGCGTCAGAGGCTGCCCCATCGACCTTTAACAGTGCGTAAGGATGAAGCGCACAGTTAAAAACGACAAGGCAGAACAACGATATAAAACAGCAGCCCCTGCAAAACAGTGCAGAAAGCATGCAAGAATCGTGGCCCCCTTGCAGACTCCTTAACATTACCCAATGGGGTATAGCGCTACAAGCGCTTAAAGGCGACGTTTTTCGGCTAGTTTCAGTGTTTTATCGGCGAATTTTCACGCAAAAGAGGGTTCGGGCTCAAGTTGGCGCTTTGTCGATTCCAGAAGCGCCCGGTTGTCGTGCTGCCAGGGGTGGAAATCATCTGACATGTAATCCATCAGCGGACGACCCAGGCCGCGCAGAATGCCTTGCTTGCCAAAGAGCCATTTGAGCCCGCCGGCCCAGATCCGCATCCGCGCCGTGAAGCTGTACCCGTCCACTTTGAGCATATGGTTGATGTTGAAGCGCGCGTTGCGGACAAATTCAAGCGTAACAAAAAACATGGTCTGTCGCCGGATACGCGTGCTGCAGCCAACGGCGGAAAGAACGTCAAAAGCCACAGCTTTGTGCTCGGCCTCCTCAATCGCATGCCAGCGCCACATGGCGGCCATGGGAGCTGCCGCCCCTGCCATGATCTGTGGCCGCTGCATGAGGGCATCTGCCATAATGGCCGTGTAATGTTCGTAAGCCACGGTGCCGTAGAGCTTGGCCAGTTTGGGCAGGTTCTTTTCCGACCAGTCGATCTTGTCGGAAATACGTTTCTCCATGCACGCCAGATCATACCCCCGAGCGGCGCAAAGCCGCTTGTTGTAAAGGTGGTGCTCGCGGGAGTGAATGGATTCCTGCGCCACAAATCCGCGGATTTCTTCCTTCAGTTTCGGGTCACTCACCTCATCGCGGAACGCATTCACCGCATCGATAAATGCTTTTTCGCCAAGCGGAAACATGATCGACAAGGCATTGAAATAGGCTGTCTTGAACGGGTCATTGCTGTGCCAGTCGCTGGCAAGCAGCGCATCAATATCAAAGTTCATGTTGCGCGGTTCAATCCGCACATCGGCAGGAGTCCGGCTCTGTTCAGTCGATGCAATAGGCGTGGCAACCATGGGACAACTCCGTTGCGACAGGTTCATCAAGGACGCCGCGTGATCGGTCATTTTGCGATGGCGCGGTAGGTAAGGCATCATGAATATTACTGACATCAATGTCAATAATGAGATGAGCCGATGTAACACCCCTCTACCGGCGGGGAGGGAGGGAAGCAGACGACGCGACAAAATCGGAGAAACAGTCGGAAAAGTGAGGGCCTGCCCTTGCCTTTAAGGGGCGAACACCGTAAGAAGTGGCCCTCGCGACAAGGTTCCTCGAGGTTCCTCAAAGTTCCTCAAGTTTCTTTGTCCCGGTACGCACCCGTAGCTCAGCTGGATAGAGCACCAGACTACGAATCTGGGGGTCGGGCGTTCGAATCGCTCCGGGTGCACCATTTTCCTTTGAAATAGTTGAAATAGTGATGTGACCCCGCGCCCGCCTGCGTGATGTCTCGGCGTATATTGTTTCCCGATTGTGGGTTCATTAAGGACCGGTTTTTACAATCGCCCCAGACGATCGGGGCATGACGTCATGGCCCGTGTGAACAGGAAAGAACGCGTGTCCGGGGTAGAAGCTGCGATACAAGCCATCCCGCGTGAAGAAGATGTGCCGTTTGCGGTGCTGGCGGATTTTGGTGCCCTTTCGCCAAGGCTGCAATCTATGCTGTCCTACTGGCAGGCAAAGGCCGGGTGTGAGGCGCTGCCCGCCCGGGCCGATATCGTGGCAGCTGAAATTCCGCGCCTTTTACCTTACATGGCCATTGTGGACATTTTGCGGGAACCGTTTGATTTTCGCTATCGCCTGGTCGGTACTCACCTGACAGAGATGATGGGGGAAGAGCGGACCGGTTTGCGGATGCGGGAAATCTTTCCGCCCCCGGCGGCGACGGCCACGGGCCAACTGATCGCCCGCCTGGTGAGCCATCGGCAACCCATTGCCTGTGCCGGCAATATGCCGTGGCTCAATGCGAATTATCGCGAGTTTCAGGCATTGATCTTGCCCCTTGCAGCGGATGGGAGAGAGGTGAACATGGCTTTGATGGTCATGAATTTCACCCGTTAGTGCGCATTTCCTGCCTGTCCGAAACGCTCAATATGCGCGATGAGATTTTCGATCTCTTGGGACTGTGTTGCAAAACTTGTGACCAGTCGCATGAGACTTTCGTCTGGTCCGACGCGAATTTCGGCCGGCAGGCCAGCTGGTGACCATTCAAACAATGTCGCGCCCGCGGCATGCAGGCTCGACACCAGCGCCTTCGGCATGATCGCAAAGCTTTCATTACCTTGTGTATCAAATGCCAGACGCACGGGCCCCGGCATGCGCAGGCGCGCTCGAAGGTCGACAGCCATCTGGTTGGCATGGGACGCAAGCGTCAGCCAGTAGTCATCTTGCAGCCAGGCAAGAAACTGCGCGCCGAAGAGCCGCCCTTTTGAGACAAGATGCCCGCTCCGTTTGACGCGGTATGCGAAATCGCGCGCCAGCGCCGCGTCGAAAAAGACCACGGCCTCCGCCGCAACGGCGCCGCATTTCGTCGCCCCCAGACAGAGCACATCCACACCCGCCCGCCAGCTCATGTCAGCCGGAGAACAGCGGAGGGCGGCAAGGGCGTTGGTGAACCGCGCACCATCCATATGTACGCGCAAACCCCGTGCCCGTGCCATTTCGCAAAGGCGGGTCACATCCTCAAGCGGATAGACCTGCCCCAGTTCATTGGTTTGTGAGAGCGAGAGGGCGGACGGACGTACATCATGAACCCCCTTGGATGTTTCGGTGGCCAGATGCCGCTCAAACTGGGCGGGTGTCAGCCGCAGACTGTCTTCCGGTATAGGCAACAGGCTGGCACCACCGGTCATGAGAGCGGGGCCCGTCGACTCGCTCGACAGGATGTGCGCATGCGCATGGGCATAGATACCTTCCCACGGCATGGCGAGGGTCGAGAGCGCAAGCGTGTTGGCCGCCGTCCCCGTCGTCACAAAGAAAGCTGTCAGGTCGCACTCAAACATGTCTTTGAGTGCGGCTTCGGCGCGGACTTTGTAGTCATCGCCGCCATAGGCTGTGGCGTGGCCCTGATAGGCTTCGGTGATCGCCTCCAGAATGCGCGGCGCCGCACCCGCCTGATTGTCGCTTCCAAAGTTCATACTCTTCGCGCTCCGCTGCCATCATGACATCACTCTCTTATAGGAGCTGCCGCCATAACAGGAAAGAAGCCGGTCAGGTCGATGCGGTCTTTTCCTGAAGCACGGGTTCGCGCGCCGCCGTGGAGAAAGGGTACGCCACAAGCAGACCGGCCAGAATGCCCGGGAGCCCTTCATAAAGGTCGCCATGCCATCCCATGTAACGCCAGCCGATTGCGACACCAACACCCACCAGCATCGCGGCAATCGCCGGGCCTTCCGGCAGCTTGCGTTGGAAAGCATAGAGCAGCAGCAAGGGGGCAAAGGCTGTGGCCAGGGTGGACCAGGCCAGGATGACCAGGGCGAAAACGCTCTGGTTTTCACCAAGCGCAATCAGGAGCGCAAGACCGGTCACAAAAGCCGTGGCGGCTTTCATCTGCCACGGGCGTTCCAGCCGGTCCTTGGCAAGGTCATGCGTGATCGCGGCTGAGCAGGAAAGAACCAGCGAGTCGGCCGTGGACATGGTGGCCGCGAAAACCCCGGCCAGGATAGCGCCAACCGCAATGCCCGGCAGCAATTGTACGGCCATCGTGGGCAGCGCCAGCTCAGGGTCAAGGCTGCCAAGCTCCGGCAGGTAAATCCGCGACAACATGCCGACGCCGGTGGCCAGCGCGTAAAACAGGGTGAAGTAGAAATAATACCAGGCGCGGGCCTGGCGCATATTGTCTGGCTCGTCCAGAGCCATGAAGCGGATCATGACGTGTGGCTGCCCGATGACCGACAGCCCGGCAAACATCCAGCCCACAACAAACAACGCCATACCGGCAATTCCGGGGAAGAGAAGGTCGTCAGGAAACCAGTTCAGGAAACCGGGAATCTCTCCCATGGCAGTCCATGCCCCGCTGACCCCGCCAAGACCGTTCACCCCCACAACGAAGAGGAGGGACATCGCAAAGAGCATGACGATGGATTGAACGGCGTCCGTCCAGATCGATGCCCGAATGCCCCCCGCCACGGAATAGGCGAGGATCATGCCGGCAACGACAATCGCCCCAAGCTTGGGATCCCATCCCAGTACGCCTTGCAGGGCTTTCCCGCCCGCGCTGATCTGTGCAGCGCTGTAGGCGCCGAGAAAAAGCACCATCAGAACGGCGGCAATTTTTGGCCAGATGGTAAACTTCTCGCCATGCCAGGCAGCAAGCACCGCCGCAAAAGAAGCTTCTTTTGTGCGCCCGGCTGCATCGCGCAGGCGTCGATGTACAAAGATGGAAGCGACAAAGTCGCCAAGTATCCACCCGATCATCAGCCAGATGGCGGCAAGGCCGGTCGCGTACGTGTAGCCGATCACGCCGATGAACATGTAGCCGGAATTGTTTGTCGCGACGGCGGACAGCCCCACGAGCCACGGTTTGACTTCGCGACTGGCCATATAATAGTCAGTGCGTGAACCGCGGGCGCGAAAGGCGGAAGCGAGCCCGACGCCAAGGAAAAGAAGCAGGAAGGCGGCGAAGCTCGCAACGATCATCAGATCACTCCGGTATGTAAATGTAAGATGGAACTATGCGTCTTCGAGCAGTGGATACGCACCGCTTTCATCATGCACTTCCTGCCCGGTGACGGGCGGGTTGAACGTGCAGGCCATCGTCATTTCCTTCGTGGCCCGTAGAATGTGGTGATCATGCAGGTTGAGCGCATACATGATGCCGGGACGGATTTCATGCACCTCACCAGTGGCAAGGTCTTCGATGCTGCCTTCCCCTGAGATGCAATAGACGGACTCGAAATGGTTTTTGTAGTGCATGTCGAGTTCCGCACCTTCATGGATCGTGGTGATGTGGAACGAAAATCCCATCCCGTCTTCTTTCAGAAGCAGGCGAACACTGTCCCATCCCTTGGAGGAAACGCGCCGCTCTGTCTGATTGGCTTCTTGAAGGTCTCGAATAATCATAGTGAACTGTCCTTGAAGACGATCTGGAGAATAATCAGGCCGCTGCCTTGCTTTTGGCATCAATGGATTTCTTGACGGCGCGCTCAAGAATAGCAAGACCGCGTTCCAGTTCGTCCATGGTGATGGTCAACGGGGTGAGGCACTTGACCACTTCATCATTTGGGCCGCTTGTTTCGATCACAAGACCGTTCTTGAAGCAGTCTTTGATAATGTCAGACGACAGATCGCCACAACCCACATCAATCCCCAGCATCATGCCGCGGCCTTTTACGGCCTCGATCGTACCCGGGTGCGCATCTTTAAGCTCCGCCAGGCGCTTTTTCAGGAAGGCGGATTTCTCAGCCACTTCCCGAACGAAATCCTGGCCGCGCCAAAACTCTTTGAGGGCGGCTGTCGCCGTCACGAAGGCGTGGCAATTGCCGCGGAACGTGCCGTTGTGCTCACCTGGTTCCCAGATATCGAGGTCGCGGCGGAAAAGTGTCAGTGCCATCGGCAGGCCGTAACCCGACACGGATTTGGCAAGCGTAACAATGTCAGGCTTGATCCCCGCAGATTCAAAGCTGAAGAAGGTGCCGGTTCGCCCGATGCCAGCCTGGATATCATCCAGAATAAGCAGCGCGCCATGGCGCTTGGCAACTTTCTGCAATTCTCGCAACCACTGGAATGACGCAACATTGAGCCCGCCTTCACCCTGTACAGCTTCGACAATAAAGGCAGCGGGGGCATCAATACCGCTTGAGGGATCATCAAGCATCCGGTCCAGCAGGGCGATCGTGTTGGCATCGTCGCCTGCATAATCTGCGTAAGGCATCCGCGTGACGCCGTTCAGGGGAACGCCGGCCCCATTGCGGTGATGCTGGTTACCGGTCGCCGCGAGCGCGCCCAGTGTGCAGCCGTGAAAACCGTTGGTAAAGGCGATGACATTGGTACGCCCGGTCACTTTGCGGGCAACCTTGAGCGCGGCTTCAACCGCGTTCGCACCCGTTGGGCCAGGGAATTGAACAACATAATCCAGGCCGCGCGGGGTAAGGATGGTGCGATCAAATTCCGTCAGAAAGGCTTCTTTGGCCTCTGTCTCAAGGTCAAGGCTGTGTGTCAGGCCATCGCTCTCGATGTAGTCCAGCAGGGCCTGCTTCAGCACAGGATGATTGTGCCCGTAATTGAGGGACGAACAGCCGGAAAGGAAGTCCAGATAGGTGTTGCCATCATCGGTTGTCAGCGTGGAGCCTTGTGCCTTCACAAACTTCTTCGGAAAATTCCGCGCGTAAGACCGAACCCCGGACTCACGGCGCTGGAAGATAGAAGTGTCGGTTTTGGATGTGTCGGACAACATGTGATTTCCTTTAGAAATGCGAAAATAAGGCGACGGGCCGGTCAGAATGGACCGATCGTCACCATGTGTTCGGTCTCGTGCACGCCATCAAAATGCGCCTGGGCATCAAAGTGGGGCGCGGATGTAAGCTCGGCACCGAGTTCGCTCGCGACAGAATTGAAAAGGCCCCAAGACGCCGCATTGTCGCGGGTAATCGTCGTCTTGATGTGCGTCACGTCCGTAAGAGCCGGGCGCGAGACAAGATTTTGAATCATACGCTTGCCAAGTTTTTGGCCGCGGGCGGCACGAGAAACGGCGACCTGCCAGATAAAGAGCGTATGAGGTTCATTCGGGATCAGATAAGCAGAAATCCAACCAACCGGCCCGTCATCACCTTCAACCAGAATGCTGGTTTCGGCAAAATGAGAGCATTGAAGCAGGTTGCAGTACCGGGAATTCCGGTCAAGCGGCGGCGATTCAGCAATAAGTTCCCAGATTGACGCGCCATCGACATCTGTCGGTGGGCGAAAGGTCAGGGTCGCTGTCGCGGCTTCGTTTGGAAGGGCATCTAAGATAGAGCCATCCCCCTTTGTTGTTTCTGGATGGGCTAGTATTTAGAAAGACTAAGGAAAAAAGTCAACCTTCAGAGGAAAAGCCTTGTAAACAGCCGATATCGTGGAAAATAAACCGTAAAATAGATTTGATATTCGAAAAATCTGACATGAAATAAGCCTTGGCCTTCAAGGCTTTAAGCCCGAAAATGAGAGATATGCAGCACAAACCTGACCTTGCCCTGATTGCACTTCGGCAGATTATGAGAGCGACGGACGCCAATGCGCGAAGCCTGTCGCGCGGGTCGGGGCTGACGCCGTCACAATTCATGATTCTGCGCTTGCTGGGGCGCACCGGCGATATTGTGCCCAGCGTGATCGCGCGTGAAGTGTCACTGACCCAGGCCACGGTAACGACGTTGGTCGACAAGCTTGCTGCCCGCGCACTGGTGGAGCGCAAGCGGGACACGACAGACAAAAGACGGGTCCTTGTTTGCCTCACGGCCGTGGGGCGGGAGGTTCTGGCCAGCACGCCCGATACTTTGCAGGAACGCTTCGTTGCCGGATTTTCCCGGCTCGAGGAATGGGAGCAATCCTACATCATCGCGGCGTTGGAACGGGTGACGGCTATTCTGGGGGCGGAGGAATTGGATGCCGCACCTGTGCTGGATGTGGGGCCAATTGACAGGTCGCGCCTTCCTGCGGATGAATGACTAGCGCAAGGATACGACGAGCAGCGCCAGCGAAGCCAGGCTCCCGCCAAGAGGCACGAGAAGCCGCAACCGGTTGACAACCCGGGCAGGATGCCAGCCCACAGCCCGGAGAGTGAGCAACACAAGGCTCGCATTTACCAGTGTGAAAATGACAAAGGTAATGCGAGACGTGGCCTCCGCGAGCCCGGACAGGGGAAAGACGAGCGCAAGGAACAGTGTAAGAGCGGCAACCACAAGTGTGGCAATGATGGGCGTGTGTCGTTTTGGGTGCACGTAGGAGAGAATGCGCGGTAACTCCGCCTGCCGCGACAATCCAAAGAGAACGCGCGACGACATGATCATCTGGATCAGGATGCCATTAAGAGCGGAAACCGCGCCGATCAGGTTCAGAATTTGAGGTGGCAGAAAACCGGTCCGCTCGGCAATCAGGCTCATGGGTGCGGCGGCCGTGCTGAGTGCTTCCACTCCCACCAGTGAGACCGCGACCGTCCCGATCAGGAAATAGAGCGCAAGCGTTACAACAAGCGTAATCAGAATGGCGGGGGGAAATGTCTTTTCCGGAGCCTCCACTTCTTCTGCGACATTCACCATGTCTTCAAAGCCGATAAAGGCATAGAAGGCGAGCGCAGAGGCGGAAGCGATAAGGCCAAACGCATGCAGGTCGAGATGCGCAACGGGTATGGCCATCCCATCCCAAACCGCGCCAGGTGCAACCCATATACCACCTGCAATCAACGCGAGGAGGGCGCCGACCTCAAGAACGGTGATGGTGGCGGCAAAGATAACGGATTCCTTGATGCCGAGGATCGCAAGGCCGGTAAAACCCAGAATGAAACCGACAATAAGCACGGCGGGTGGAAGCGGGAGAAAGGCCTGAACATAACCGACGCTGCCCACCGAAATCGTAGCAGAAGACACAATGCCGGCAGAGGCGACGAGGAGGCCGACCAGAATACCAAGCGAACGTAGCTGAAAGCCTTCCTCCACATACCGCGCTTCGCCCGCACTGACAGGAAAGCGCGTCACGAGTATGGCAAACGAATAGGTTGTGGGGGCAATGACGAGACCGGCAAACAGAAAGGCGTATGGCGTGAACATATGGGCCCGTCCGGCGATCTCCCCGATCAGCACATAGATACCGGCCCCGACCGTAACCCCAAGCCCGTAGAGTACGAGCAACAGAAGGTTCAGGCGCCGCGCAAGTTCCGGTGCGGGGTGAGCGGGCGGGTCTGAAAGCGGATGGGACACACATCTCTCCTTTACGGGATGCCGAGTTTCAAGGTGAACAATGATCTTATCAAAAACCGCAGAAGAAGAGGCTCGAAAGAATGTGAAACGGGCAAAATTTCCTCATAAATCATCAGTCAAAGGAAGACGAAAAGCTAAGGATAATCTATACTTCAGCCGGTTTTATCCTTGAGAAATATGTGTCCATGAAGTCTTTGTTTCGCGACCCGCTAACCCATTTTGCCGGCGTTGGCCTGGCGCTGTTTTTACTGTTCTCCGCCATAGGGGGCATCGGTGAAGAGACGCAAGGCACGGACATTCATGTCGACCGGAATACGATGCTGACTTACATCCAGTATCAGACGCGAAACTTTGATCGCGATATGGCGGAGCGGCGTCTGGCGGCCTTGTCGCCGACAGATCAGGCACGTCTGGTTGATGAATTTTTACGGGAAGAAGTGCTCTACCGGGAAGGGCTGGCGCTGGGGTTGGATGCAGATGATTACGTCATACGCCGCAGGCTTATTCAGAAAGTCGAGTTTTTGGCGGAAGGGTTTGCCGATGCTGGCGCCAACCTGACCGAGGAGGAACTGAGAACTTTTTTTGTGGAGAACAAGACTGACTATTTTGTGCCGCCGACCGTCACGTTTACCCATGTGTTTTTTGACCGTACGAAACATGATGGCCAGGAGGAGACACGCGCCCGCGAAACCCTGCTGCGCCTGAACGAACAGAGCGTGCCATTTGCCGACGCCCCCAAATACGGGGACCGGTTCCCTTTTCACGTAAATTATGTGGCGCGCGAAAAGGCTTTTGTCGCCAGCCATTTTGGCGCTCCGATGGCCGATAGCGTGTTTGCACTTATGCCTGCCGATGAGGGTGAGCGGTGGATGGGTCCTTTCCGGTCAGAATATGGTGCGCACCTTGTCATGATGACGGCTAGGACGGAAGGGCAGGAAGCCGTTTTTGAGGACGTGCAGTCACGTGTGACGGAGGAAGCGCGTCGACATCGACTGGCAGAAAGCATGGACCGGGCCGTTGAAAATATTCGCGCCGGGTACACAATTACTGTGGACCTTGGATTGGAGGGGACGGAGTGATGCGGTGGTGTCTGGTTTTGCTGGTGTGCATCGCCGCTTGTATCGGGGGGAACCCGCAACCCGCTTCGGCGCATGAAGGGCGTCCGCTATACATCGAACTTGAGGAAAAGGAAGGCGGCGTCTTTTTTATCAAATGGCGGGTGCCATCCACTATTGAACGCTTCAACACGCCTGTCATCGCACTGCCGCGTACATGTGAAAAAGTGCAAGGGCCCGAAACAGCCCAAAGCCTGATGCGCGATGCCGGACAGGGGCTCTTTACATGTGCCGCACTGAAGACGTCTCTTGCGCTCGAAATCCATTATCCGCAGGGCAATCCGTCCGTTTCGACACTGGTTCGGCTGACACGTCCAAGCGGTGAAGTGCAGATCATCAAGGCTGGCCCAAGCGATCATGTGATTGTTTTGCCGAACGCAGAGAATGCGCGCAACGTTGCGAGTGAATATCTGGTCCTGGGTGTGGAGCATATTCTCACTGGATATGACCACCTTCTGTTTGTTGCCTGTCTCCTGATGCTTGCCGGCACATTCAAACGGGTTTTGTGGATTATTACGGGTTTCACCCTGGCGCACTCTGTAACGCTCGCACTCGCAGCGCTGGATCTGGTGAATGTGGCTATACCGCCATTGGAGGCGGTGATCGCCCTGTCGATTGTTTTTGTCGCAGCAGAACTGGTGCGACCTGCGCGCGAAACACTGACCTGGCGTTTTCCTATGCTGGTCTCCAGTGGCTTCGGTCTGTTGCATGGCTTTGGCTTTGCCGCGGTGCTGGGAGAGATCGGACTGCCACAAACAGAGGTGCCCCTGGCGCTGCTGTTCTTCAACCTGGGTGTGGAGTTTGGGCAATTGGCTTTCATTGCCAGTCTGGTTGTTCTCCTGTTCGCCACAAAGTCCGTCTTGAGGTTGGTAAGTGCACGTGCTGCGGATTGGGGATTGCAGGATTTTGTCAAGCCAACCGGTTATGTCGTGGGGTCCCTCGCGGCGATGTGGACGATCGAGCGAGTGGTCTCATTCGTGTGAAAGCACTGCGTCACCCGGGGCATCCACGTATGCCGCTCAATGGTTTGCAAAAAGGGCGGTGCAAATGACCGCCCTGATTTCAAACAATCTCTTTTGGCTGACCCGTGCTTTAGGGCTTGTACCAGATCGCAGATGAGTAGGCGCGTTCCTGCAATGTTGCGGGATGCCCTGTTTCCGTAGGGTCAATTCCCAGGGCGAGGGCGTCATAGAGAGAATGGCGCGGTGTCGGAATTTGCAAGACACGGACATAATAAAAAGCGGATTGGGCGGCATCAAAGTCCGGGTCCTGCCAGAGCGCTGAAAGTTCCGGCGCCCCGATTGAGTTTTCGTAGGCACCGGTGGTCAGGTCAACCGTGTTGCCGACAGGTGGCAAATGGCCATCCGCGTCCATCACCCGGCGGTCTGACCAGACAACGTCATACACCTGCTCCTGCGTTTCTCCATTGGCATCAAGCCAGCCCTTGATCACCTGTACCCGATCGAGATTGCCGGCTTTGGGGTCTTTGGTTGCCCGGATCAGAAACTTGGGTGCTTCCCCATTTGGGGCGGCTGTCAGGTCGCCCCCCATGGGAACCCCACCCGCATACCCGACGGCGGCAATATCGGCGGCGTCTGCGGCCTGGGCATCATAATCCCAGCCGCCGAAGAAACGAACCGCGATGCGCGGACCGGTGGTGCCATAGACTTCGCGCCGTTTGAAGGCGGCAAAAATGCTTTCACGCGTATTTTCTTCCGCCCACACGGCCGCGAGGCCGGAAGCTGACATGGACCAGCCATTGGGCCCTCCATTGGGGCCGGTGCGCCAGCCTGCTGTTTTGCCGCCCGGTGTCGTGTCACGCGGAAACTTGCCCCAGAAATTATCTTCCTCCGCAGAAGGGAGGCCGGTATGCGCATCTGTGGAACCAATGACCCCCATCTGGAACGGGTTGACGCCCACACGCGCTTCCACTTCAAGGCCTGTCTTCAGGGCCTCGCGTACATAGTCACCGCGCCGCGCGGTATATTCAGGCGCATCCTGCTGGATATAGTGAGAATAGGGTTCGAAGTCGGCGAAAGTGTCTGCGGGGGACAGGGAAGGGTGCGTCTCGGAATCGCCTTTGATTTGCGTGATCTCGGCAACGGGTTCCCATTCCATGCGAAAACGGGCGCTGTCGGCGGTGAAGGGTTCGCCGCGCAAATTGGTTTCCGAAAACATATAGCCTTTGGAAATATTGGAATTATGCGGGATGGCGACAAATTGTGCGCCCGTCCGCTTGGATGTCTCGTCAAGCCAGGCCCACAGGTCTTCCGGGTAGGCACTGTCTGCGGTGGAGAAGGGCTGAAACTGCCCCCCGATCTCCGCATTGTTGGGCGTGAACACAACCCGGTGCAGGTTGGCACCCGCCGGGATAGACGACCATTCCCAGCCGATAAAGCTGGTGAATTTGCCCGGTTCATTATGACGGTCCGTTGTGGCGATACTCTCAAGCCATGTTGTGCGCGCCATGTTTGCGGCAGCGGGAATGTTGGCCTTGGGCGGGTTGGCCGCAGCCTCTTCAACCGACATGGGTTCGGGCAGAAAGGAGGCAAAGGCAGCCATGCCTTCATCATCTTCCACCACACCCCGAAGCCAGCGCTGCGCGAGCCAGGCGCGTACCCGGTCCTGCAAGCCAAGCTCACCTGTCGGGATACCTTTCTCCACAACGTGGCGCATGACGCCGAGATAGACAGCATGGTCGGCCACAACAAGGAAGTCGAGCGGGGTCTCGATCTGAATGCGGGCGCCTGTGCCCGGGTTCAGCACGGGTAGCCCTTTGGCATAGCGATAGGCCGTGTCCGGGTCAGCAGACATGTTGCGGTTGAGATAGGCATCAAACGAGAGCGAGGTATGCAGGTGCGTATCGCCCCACAGAAGCTGCGTCTCGCTTGCCGGGCCTGCGGCTTGTACTTGTTGAGGGCTCGCTGACAGGCCGACCATAAGGGCAAGAAGACCGGCACCGGCAAGTGCTGTACCGCGTAAAAATGTCTGCGTCATCTGCGTCCCCCAAAACCTCGACCCGCCCGGATTTGGCCAGTCTGAAACGGATCAGTCGAGACTAAGGGATGCCATCCGCCCATATAAGAGGCTTCGTGCAATAATTCCGGTACGTGGAATAGAGGCGGGTGCGCGCCGCCTATGCTCTCAGCAGTGCGCGGATGCTGACCAGGAGCATTTCTTCAATTGTCTTCTGGCTATGCCCTTGAATGTTTCGCATCCGGTTCCAGACATCGAACGAGCAAAGCTGATCCAGCGCTTTCTGGAGGGGTGGTTCAAGTGTGGCAATTTCGGGCAGCATATCAATCAGATAGGTGCGCTGTACTTCCGCAAACCCTTTATAGGTACGCTCCAGAAAGGGTGACCGCCATTTGCGGGCCAGGGTTGAGGCAGCGTAGAGATTGACGCGGTCGTAAAGGGCCAGCCGCCGCTCAACGAGCAAGGCGATACGCTCTTCAAGCGGCGCAGCGACGGGCATCAGATCAAACTCTTGTTGCACCATCTGGGTGATGGAATGGTCCACTTCCTTGTAAAGTGTTTCCATGTCTTCAAAATGCCGAAAGACGGTGCGAAGACCAACCTGCGCCCGCTCTGCAACCTCTTCGCTGGTGGGAATAAGCGTGCCTTCGCCGATGAGCTCGACAAGTGCCTGCACAATGGCCGCGCGGGTTCGTGTACTGCGATTGAGACGACCATCAATATGCTCGTCATTTGTTGCTTCACCTCGCTCCATTACACGTCATTCTCTCTATTGTTGGCTGTTCTCGCGAATAATTGATCTAGACGGAAATCGCTCCCTGGTCCAAATTAAAATATGACATAGTTCATGCCAATATACAAAGTCGGGTCAGTCAGAAGAGTGTCACGGGAGGACAAGATGAAAATCGAAAATGCAATGCGGCCGAACGAGGCCCAGATGACGGAGTGGATGAGCGGTGGTGTGGAGGGGCCTGTTGTCATGGTCAATCTGCTCAAGTTTCATGCGAAAGCTCAATATGAGGATGGCCGAGACGCAAACCTGACCGGTGCGGAAGCCTACCAACGATACGCCGCGGAAGTGACCAGGCTGGTGGAAGGGCTGGGCGGCAAGATGATCTATGGGGGCCGCGTTACCATGACCTTGATCGGCGAGGTGTCGGATGGATGGGACATGGTGGGGATTGTGCAATACCCCTCCCGTGCGGCCATGGCGCAAATGACCATGTCCGACGCCTATCGTGAAATCGAGATACATCGCAATGCGGGGCTCGCAGGTCAGCTCAATATCGAAACGGTCGCGGGCGGACGCTGAAACCACTCACATAAAATGACTGTGAGGCCGTGCAGGCACGATGGATGTTGTTCTGCATCTGGCAGCTCTCTAGGGTGCGCACAGCAAGAACTGATAAACGGCAATCAGCCGAGGGAAATCCAAATGGCACTGACTTTTTATGATTACACATTGGCCCCCAGCCCGCGCCGGGCACGCATCTTCCTCGCGGAAAAAGAGGTCGAGTACGAAAATGTTCAAGTTGACCTGGGGGCAAAAGAACAGCTGAGTGAGGCTTTTCGCGCCATCAATCCGGCATGCACCGTACCTGCATTGAGGTTGGAAGATGGCACTGTCCTGACGGAAAATGACGGTATTGCCGCCTATCTGGAAGCGGCCTATCCGGAGCCTCCTTTGTTGGGTGTCACAGCCACGGAGAAAGGTCTCGTTGCGAACTGGAATTCGCGTGCCTTGCTCGAAGGTCTGTCCGCGGTCGCTGAAATTCTGCGGAACACATCCAAAGGCATGGTTGGGCGCGCAACAACGGGCCCGATTGATTTTGAGCAGATCCCGCAATTGGCTGAGCGCGGTCGTGTACGGCTGACCGCGTTCATGGACACGCTGAACACCCGGTTGAAGGGACGTGAGTTTCTGGCGATTGATACGTTTTCCTATGCCGACATTACGGCGATGGTCGTTGTTGATTTTGCAAAATGGGTAAAGGTGGAGCCGCAGGACAACCACACAGATCTGAAACGGTGGCACGCGGCTGTTGCCGCGCGCCCAAGCGCTAAAGCCTGACGGAAGGCAGATCGTCAGAACATACATAAGCCGGGTGGAGACCAGGCGGCCTTAGGCAAGAAAAATCAGGCCACACGGTCCGGCTCGTCCGGTCGCTCGCCGGTGAGGAACCAGCGGGCGATCTGGCTATTCTCTTCCCTCGGGTAGGTGTGGGAGAGATCCTTGATTTCCCGATAGACAAGTTCAACACCTCGGCCGCTCAAGGCACGTGCGGCGGTGCGGGCCATGTCGACTGGAAACATCCAGTCCTGTGCGCCATGCACAAGGTAAAGAGGCAGGCCTTGCAGGCGCTCAGCCTCCGCAAATTCCAACAGGAGAGGGTGAAAACCCGACGAGATGGGCGCGAGATGGGTAAAGGCCGATGCGCCGGTGATCCCGTTCACATATGTATATGTGCCACCGTCACTCATACCGGTCAGCAGCACTTTATCGGGGTCCACGGACCAGTGAGCCTGAATGTGATCGAGCATCCGTGCGAGATTGGGCGCGTCTTCGTCGGGCTCCATCAGGGACCAGGTCGAACCGACAGATGTAGGGCTGACCAGAATAAAATCCATCGCGCGCGCTGTTCGCAGCCAGCTCCACATGAAATCCCGGCCATGGCCGCTCCCGCCATGGAGCGCAAAGACCAGCGGATAGCGGCGGGCAGGGTCATAGGTCTCCGGCACATAAAGGGAAAAGCCCCCCCGTTCCTGCTTCTCGTTTCCAAAATGCATAAGACCCGTCACCCCGGGGCGGGGGCCAGCTTCTTTCAGTTGTGCAAGCAGCGCCGCATCGTCCCGTGCTCCCTCGTCAAGGAAGAAACGACTAAGGGGCGGCAGCAGGCGTGCCAGCGGAAACAGCGCCTCCTGCGCACGTGCATAATGCCTGAGGGCGCGATAGGTCATCATTGCGCCGTTCGGATCTTCAAGGCTTGAACGAAGCTCTTCATAGGCCCGGAGGACGGATGTAGCAGCGTCAACAATCCGGTCACGAAACGGATGGAGATCTTCCGGCCAGGTCAGTTCATGCACTGCGCCAAGGCCGTCAGCCACACCTTTGTCGAGAGCTCCGACATGCGCGATCACTTCCGCCAGGCGTGGTGGGTGCAGATGCCGTGCGATAAAGCCCAATCCCTCCATGGCATGCAGGAGAGGCGGCAGCGCGGCTGTAATGGTCTCGGTAAGCGCGTCATGGGTCGGCTGAGGCGGTGTTTGTTCACTTGAGGAAGGAGGCATAAGGCAGGTGTCCGTCTGGCAATGGCGATGTGCCCGAGTGTGACGGATCGACGGCCCCACGAAAAGCCCGAAGACAGGTCTGCTCACGGTGCTCGCAAAAATGTTCAGCGCACACGCTTGGTCCGTGCCGGCAAGGGATCGTCAAGAAGCGGCGGTTCCCCCCGTTTCGCGTCAAGGGCGATATGCAGCCTGTCCTTGTTGGATTTGCCAATCCGGTCTTCCAGGACCTGTTCCAGCCCGGCCATAATGTTGCCGGCCTGCTGGCGAATGGGCTCACCGGATTCAGTAAACTGGATCATTTTGCAGCGCCCGTCCTCGGGGTCTGTCACCAGTTCGATTAACGCCTTGCCTTCAAGCTCCCGAATGGCGGCGTTCACTGATTGCCGGGTGATGCCAAGTGTCCGGGCGAGTGCCGTTGGGCGAAGAACGCCAATGGATGCGTAAAGCATGACCATGCTTTCCAGACGGCGGACATGGGGAAGGCCCGCGGCCTCCAGGTTTTTCTGCAACCCTCGATCCAGCCACATGAAAGCTTCAAGCAGCCCCACCATTAAATGCCCTGTGGGAAAAGTGCGCGCCTTCACTGTCTTTTTCTCCTGCCTGTCGATCATTCGTGCCCGGATAAGGGGCTTGCGGAGAATGTAAGGAAAACTTACAATCAAGGCAACGAATGTGGGAGAACGAGATGCCGAGATTGGCCGAAATTGCCAAGGCGGATGCTGATCCATTTGCCCAGTCGATCTATACGATGCTGTTTGGCGAGCGCGATCCGGTCAAGGAGCCAGGCACAGCAACAGGCACGCCCGGCAATTGGTGGACTGTTTTTGCGTTGGTCCCTGATTGCTTCAAACATGCGGTGGATGGGTTCCGTTTTTACCGCGACCCAAGTCGCAAGCTGGACCCGAAGCTGCGCGAACTGGGGCAGACCAGGGCAGGCTATGTGCGCGGCTCACAGTTCGTATTTTCTCAGCATTGTAAATCCTGTCGCGATGTCGGCCTGCGTGAAGAACAGATCGAAGCGCTGCCGCACTGGCATGTAGCGGACTGTTTCTCAGCGAAAGAGCGGGCGGTGCTTGCTTATACCGATGAAATGGTTCTGGAGAACGGGCGCGTGACAGACGGAACGTTCAACGCGTTAAAGGCGCATTTGAGCGACGTTGAAATTCTGGAGCTGACATACATTACGGCCATGTACGAAATGCATGCGATCATGAGCCGGGCTCTTCGGCTGGAATATGATGATGTGCCGGACCGTATTGTCGAGATTCCAATGCCCATGCAAGACGGGGTGGATGCAAAAGCATCATCCGATGTAATGAGTATGGTCGATAAAAGCTGAGACTGAGGAGGAGAGACTTATGGGATATCATCACCTGGCGCTCGCCGCCAAAGACATGAAAGCCATCCACCAATTCTACGAAGGTGTGATGGGTTTCGAGCTGGTCAAGACCGAAGTTGCGCCCGTGCCGACCGGCGGCTGGGCAAAGCATTTTTTCTACCGGATGGAAGATGACAGCAAGTTCATCGCCTTCTGGGAGATACACGATGTACCGGGTACAGAAGACTTCCATACCAATATTTCAAAAGGTGCAGGCGTCCCGGATCAGATAAACCATATTGCGTTTGATGTACCCGACGAAGCCACCTTCGAGCGGCGTAAAAACCAGTGGATGGATGCAGGCTACGATGTGCTGGAATTGGACCATGAATGGTGCCGGTCGATCTATACAAAAGATCCTAACGACAATTTTGTGGAATTCTGCATCACGACAGGCGCATTCACGAAAGAAGATCGTGACTTTGCTATTGGACAGTTAACGGCGACAGAGCCGAGTTTTTCCAAACCACCCGTCAAAATGGAAATTCACAAGGGCAAGAAAGCCGCTGCTGAGTAATCGCGCGGCTTGACGGCGGGGGAGGGTGGCCGAGGTGAAAGCCTCGGCCATTTTCATTTGTAACTGTTTCTGATTAAAGTGCTGGGAGATGCGGTTGGTCGAAATGGGGTAATGTATATGGCCGATCAGTCGGGTACAGACGAAGCGCGCAGTGAAAGCCGGGCAGGCGAGGACGGCAGAGTGATGCCCGCCGCACGCGCTGCCATCAATATGGCAGACCGCGAGCCACAACCCCCCTTCCGGTTTCTGATCCCGATAATGCTGGTTCTTCTGATCCCTCTGATGCATGCAACCGCGCTTGGCGATGTCCTTCTGCGCAACAATTGGTTGATGCTTGGCCTCGGTGGGGCGATTTTTTCCCTCTTTATGTTCGTATCCGGTATTCGTCTGCAGGCAGGGGAACGGAGCGAGGCTTTGGGAATGGCATCCTGGTCCTTGTTGATTGCGTATCTGCTTCATCAGTTTGAGGAATTCGGGGTCGATCTGTATGGAAATCTGAACGCCCTTCCTGCATACGTAAACGGGCAGTTGGCGGAACAACTCTCCCATACGCCGATCATGTTAACCGAATTCTCTGTCTACCGGATCAACACACTGGGTATCTGGGTTCCTTTTTTGCTGGCCATCTGGGCCGGTCATCGCTTTCCATGGATGGGGTTGGCTGTGGCCGGGCTGATGTTGACAAACGCAGCTGTGCATATTGGCTTGGCATTCATGATGCGAGAATACAATCCAGGTCTCGCAACGGCCCTTCTGCTGTTTCTGCCTCTCTCACTGCGTTACTTTATCGTAAGCAACAATAAGACAGATGCAAGCTGGGGAGCGGCGCTCATCGGTATCGCGTTCGGGGTGGCGACGCACGCCGCGCTGCCCGCACTGACCGTCAGATTGAGTGAGCCCGCATGGACCGCGGAAATGGTTCTTCTGCTTGTGGCCCTGATTTTAAGTCCCGTGGTCGGAAATCTCCTCTATCGGTTGATGGCGAGAAAAGCATAGAATATCTGCGCTGATATGAAGCAGCAGCGCGTGCGATATTTCTGTGCTGCCATGTTCTCCCTGCAAGTCAGTACCATGTAGAATGTTGATCGGACGGAAGAACCTGTCCGAGGGAGAACGAATGCCAGAAACAAACCATATTCTTGTCGCCGGCGGCGGGATAGCGGGGTTAAGCGTGGCATTGGCTTGCGCCAAACACGGATATGATATCACGCTCGTCGAACAGGCATCTGAACCCGGCGAGGTCGGGGCCGGTCTCCAGATCGCGGCAAACGGTACAAAAGTCCTGCATGCATTGGGGCTGGGCGATGCGCTGGACAATATCGGTTTCAGGCCGCGCGCCGCTACTATGCGCTTGGGCCGCTCCGGCCGAACCGTCTTTTCAAATCCCTTTGGGGACGTGGCGACCGCACGCTACGGAGCCCCATACTATCATGTGCATCGCGCCGACCTGCATCGCATTCTGCATCAGGCAGCCCTGCAACAGCCAAACATAAAGCTGCGTTACGGAACCCGTGTTGAGCGTTTTACAGATGATGGCACGCATGTGCATCTGCATCTGGATGAAGGAGCCATGCAGGCGGGCAACGCCCTTATCGGCGCAGATGGCATTCATTCTCGTGTGCGGGAAAGCCTGTTTGGGGAAGAGGAAGCCCGCTTCACCGGAAACGTGGCCTGGCGAATGCTCGTGCCGACACATGAATTGCCCAAAGATCTCATCCCGCCGGAGGCAACAGTGTGGACAGGCCCGGGCGGTCACGTTGTGACCTATTATGTTCGAGGGGGTGCGCTTGTAAATTTTGTCGGCGTGGTGGAGCGCGACGACTGGCAGGTGGAAAGCTGGCTGGAGACAGGCGACATCGCAGAGATGAAAAATGATTTTGCGCCATGGTGCGAAACCATCCAGCTGCTCCTTGGGGCCGCGAAGCAGGAAACATGTTTCAAATGGGCGTTGTTTGATCGTGATCCGCTGCCGCAATGGTCCCGGGGGCGTGTAACCCTCGCGGGGGATGCCTGTCACCCCATGTTGCCGTTCATGGCACAAGGCGCCTGCATGGCGCTTGAGGATGCCTGGGTGCTTGCCAGATCCTTGAAAGAGGGGGAGACAATCGCAGCGGGCTTTCAAACATACGAACACAAGCGCAAGCGCCGCACGGCGCGTGTGCAACGAACGGCGCGCGCCAACGCAAAGCGATTCCATCAGGGACGCTTGCCGGGTCAATTGTTGAACTATGGTCCGCTGTGGTTGGCGGGTTCCACGCGCCCGAGCCTTCTGAACCTGCCTTTTGACTGGATTTACGGTGAAGACGTCACCCGTTGAGGGAAAATCCTGCATAAATCTTAACGAAGACATGAAGCATGTCCCTCTTTGGGACATTCTCAGAAAACAGCCCTAACTCTTTCTTTCTCATATAACCGGTTTTTTAAGGGTTCCCGCCTAATTTGGGCGGCGAATACGGTTCAGCTCGGGCCGTTCACGGACGAGGCGACAGGTGACAGGTGGACCGGACAAAAAACCCGGATCAGGGCAGGGTAATGCAGGCCATGTGCAAATGAGCACGGGGGAATTCCTGCGCCGTTTCCGCACGGTCCTCGCAGCTGTCTGGCTTTTGCCGATGGCGGTCTCGCTGTTCTTCGTGGCGACTGTGAATAATTGCACGCTGACTAATGTTCTGCTGTCCGCACCGACCCTGTTGGTTCTCTTCACGGTCGTAACGATGGTCATCGGTTGTTATGCGCTCGATGATTACATGAAAAGCGCCGTCCGCTTGTCCAATGCTCGCGATAGGGCCTCGCTCGCCGACGCTGAGCGTAAAGTGAGTCGCTTTCCTTTCCTGTTCGGCGCGGTCTTCTGCCTCTACGCGGTCCTGAGCCCGATTGTCGCAACGCTCAATCTGTCGATGGTAGGCTATGGTCCCGTAACCATCAGCGTTCTGCAGTTTGCACTTATCTGCGCGCTGCCAACCACGGCTTTGATCGCTCTCACAGCGCTTTATGTTTTCTCTGACCTTGTGGGGCGTTATTTCGGTCCGCGCGGCCTGCGCACACACTTTCTTTCCCTTCGTATCAAGGTCATGACACTGGGTATCGTCATGCCGCTGATTGTGGACACGGTGCTGGTGCTCTATTTCGGGCGGCGGGACGGGAGTGTGACATCAGAGACATTTCTTGTCTGGGCGGGTTTGCTGGCGATTACAATACCTGTCACCTATGTGGTGCAGGCCAGTTTTTCACGGAGTTTCGATCCTTTGCAGTCCCTGCGCGCTCAGGCACTCGAGATGCTGGATCAGCCGGACCGTATGATCGAGCCGGTACCGGTGTCGCTGGATGAGTTTGGCGATGTGACGCGCGACTGGGCGTCATTGACACGGCGCATCGTTCAATACGCGCGTGAGCTTAGAAGCACCTCTATGCAATATGAGGCGATGATCAATGCCATCGAAGAAGCGATTGCGATCATTGATGAGGAGGCGCAGATCCTGTTTTTGGGCCCGAGCTTTGCGGAGTGGCTGCCCGACGAAACGGAGGCATTTATTGGCCAGTCATTACTCGATCTCGTCCACGAAGATGATCGGGAAAACTTCGCCCTCCTGGGGAAAGAAGCACTGGCTTCAGAGAACGAACGGCCGGAAGGACAGATACGTCTCCGGCACCGGGATGGTACCTACCACAAGGTATTCAGCAGCTGGCGGCGGATTACGCTGACATGCGGAACAGAGGCCATCTTCCTCACATTGAAAGACGTCTCATATGAACTGCGGGCGCAGGAACGTATGCGGGCAGGCGAAATTCGCCTGCGAACGATGATGGAGACCGTTGCCGACGGCATCCTGTCGATCGATGACCAGGGGACGATCCAGATGGTCAACCCGGCGGCGGCGGACTTGTTTGGATATGAGCGTGATGAACTGGTCGGCAGTGCCGCAAATCTGCTTCTGTCGCCAACCCTGAGCTGGCCGGGTGCGGGGCGCAAACAGGGTGACGCCGTGAGCGCGATCATCCCGGCGAGCAATCTTCACGTGGAAAGCCTGGTGGCAAAGGGTGCGCATGAAATGAAGGCCCAGCGGAAGAACAAATCTGTTCTTCCGATCGAAATCGTTGTGACAGAAATGCGTATCGCTGAGGAGCGGTTCTTTGTTGCAATCGTGCGTGACATTTCCGAGCGCAAGCGTGTTGAAGTGGAGTTGCGCAAGGCGCTGGAGGATGCGGAAGCTGCAAACCGCACCAAGTCTCTTTTTCTTGCAAACATGAGCCACGAATTGCGGACGCCGTTAAACGCTGTAATCGGTTTCTCGGAGGTCATGAAGGGCGAAATGTTCGGTCCGATCAACAATGAACGCTATGCCGATTATATCGGCAACATCCACGATTCCAGCAGGCACCTTCTCTCTGTCATCAATGACATTCTGGATATTTCACGCATTGAATCGGGCGAACTCGACATGGAGGAAGAGTGGGTGCCCTTGTCGGATATTCTGGGCTGGGCGAAAGAAAGGGCTGTGTCTGCCGCATCTGGCCCACATGCCAATGTGTCCCTGCATCTGGATGCGTCACTCCCTGACATCTATGTGGATTGTCGGGCGATGAGACAGGTCGTGCTCAATCTGTTGTCCAACGCGTTGAAATTCACACCCGCTGACGGAGCTATCACCATTCAGGCCTACCGGGATGCAGTTGCCGGCATGGCCATCGAGGTGCTGGATACGGGGATCGGCATTCCGACAGGACAGATCGATAAAATGATGCAACCCTTCACCCAGTCAGACAATTCGCTGGCCCGTCGCTTTGAAGGGACGGGGCTCGGTCTGGCGATTACAAAGTCTCTCGTCGAGGCGCACCAGGGCAGGCTTGTCATTGACAGTACAGAGGGAGTGGGCACGAAAGTAACTGTACACCTGGCCGAAGCCCGCGTGGCCAAGGCGCAAACGGCCAGGCTCCCTGCATCGCTGACAGCCTGACGCGGGAAGCCCGATGCCGGTAGGGTACGCGCGGCGGGTCTAGTCTGCCAGAAACGCCCGCGTCAAGGTCAGAAACTCGTTGAGCTGGTCATGGTGCACCCAATGACCGGCTTTCTCAATGTTGACGACCCGCGCGTTTTTGAAATGTTTCGCGCGACCATCTTGCTCAGGGTCACTGGCCCAACTTTCCGTGCCACGGATCAGCAATGTTGGGCAATCGATACGGGACCATATGGCCTGTGTTTCCTCCGGGTTGAACCCGGCAGGCGAGAAGGCCCTGACATAATTGTCGAACTTCCAGCTATAGGTGCCATCCTCGTTCTGACTGACACCGTGAATGGTCAGGTGGCGGGCACGTTCCGGCGACAGGTGGGGGTTTTCTTCCTGCATGCGTTTGAACGCGTCAAGAATACTGTCATAGCGCCTGGGTTGCCGGCTCGAAAGCTGCCGCATCTGGTCAATCCAGTTCCGGGTGCGCTCATGCAACGGGGTTTTTTCACGATCCGCAATCATTTTGGGGGACGGACCCAGACCTTCAATCACCACAAGCTTCTTGACCGTTTCCGGGTAGAGACCGGCATATCGAAGAGCAACGGCACCGCCCATCGAATGGGCAACAATCGTAACCGGGTTCAGCTTTTTCTGATGAATGAGCTGGGCAATATCGTAGACAAAGTCAGTCAGGTCATAAGTGCCGCCCATCATCCACTGACTGTCACCATGGCCTCGAAGGTCAGGAGCAATGATGTGGTAATCCTCGCGAAAGGCATCAGCCACCCAATCCCAGTTACGGCAATGGTCGCGCCCGCCATGGATGAGGAGCAGGGGAGCTGCCTCTTCGTTTCCCCAATCGACATAGTGCAGACGCAGGCGTTGCGAGAAATACGTATGCGATGTGGGGCCGGGAATGGTTTGGCGTGTGGGGGCCATCAAGACGGTCCTTCCGGATAAGTGATTTGTTCCCAGTTTACGCGATCTTGAACCGGCGTAAAAGCGGGCGACGTGCACTATTGCGAGCGGGAGTGGGGGAGCGTCAGTGCAACTGTGAGGCCACCCTCGGCCCGATTGGTCAAGGTAATGTCTCCGCCATGCCGCCGGGCAATCGTGCGGGCAATCGCTAACCCAAGGCCCGTGCCTCCTGTCTCTCTGTTGCGGGAAGATTCCACACGATAGAAGGGCTGAAAAACCTTCTCGTGAAGGTCGGAAGGAATACCGGGCCCATCGTCAGATATTGTGAGTGTGATACCTTCAGCGGTGGTACGCAGTGTCACATCTGCCTTCTCGCCATAGGCGATGGCATTGCGGATCAGGTTGGAAACCGCGCGGCGCATTTCGTTGGGTCCGCAGCGGTAATTGAGTGTTTCAATGCCGTGATAGGTTGCGGGGCCGTCGGTACGGGCAAAGTCTTCCGTCAGTCCGCGCACGAGATGAGCAAGGTCAACCACACGCCGGGCCTCCACTTCTGTTTCCCCGCGTGCAAAGGCGAGGCCTGCATCCAGCATGGCCTGCATTTCCTCAATATCAGCGCCAGCCTTGGTCTGCTGCTCATCATCGTCGATAAATTCAGCTCTCAGGCGAAGCCGGGTGAGGACGGTGCGCAGGTCGTGCGCAATAGCGGCGAGCATCAAGGCCCTGTCATCCACCATGCGCTGGACACGTTTTTGCATATTGTTGAAGGCCCGCGTGGCTCGTTTGATTTCTCTGGACCCGGAGACCGGCAATGGTTCCGTGTTGACGTCGCGGCCAATGCGCTCGGCCGCCTCCGCAAAGACCCGCAACGGCCGCGCCAGCCGGTTGGAAAACCAGAAAACAGCGCCGATGACAAAAATCCAGAAGACGACGGAGCCGAACCCCGACCCCTCATCGCGGAAAAGATCAAAGGCACGAAAAGGGAAACTGTAGATAACCCAGCTGCCATCTTTCAGTTGAACAGAAAGTCTGAGCGCGCTGTCCCGGTCCCAGCCGCCCTGCAAGGCAACCTCAAGGCGTCGATCCGCAAGTTCGTCCAGAGCCTCGCGTACCTCTTCTTCCACGTCTGCGTATTGCCACCGCTGATCCCGGGCAACCACAGGCTTGTCATCCAGCTCGACCTGTAGCGCAATACCGTTCATCGCCTTGGCAAGGGGTTCGCGGTCTTCCACAGCTGTCTCGTCAAGCAGCAGGGTGATAGCGACAACCTGTTCTCCGGCGACCTTTTGCGGGTCATCAAGGTCCCAGCCTTCGTCGGAAAACAACCAGCCAAAAAACTGGACAAGAATGATCACGCCCACCACAAAGAGGATGATGCGACCCGCCATGCCAGGCGGTGTAAAGTAGCGCGCCCGACGGTGGACACGTGTTTTGAATGTGTGTGCGCGGCGATAAGCCCGCGAAGACGGATCGTGCCCGTTATCCTCCCGCCCGTCGCGGTTCCTGCGCCGAGAGCGGCGATGGCGGCGGGTCATGCGCGTTCCACATCGGCTGTGAACATATAGCCACCACCACGAATGGTCTTGATGAATTGCGGTGACTTTTGATCCGGTTCAATTTTCCGGCGCAATCGAGAGAGCTGGACATCAATACTGCGGTCAAACGGCATGGCTTCGCGGCCCTTGGTGATGTCAAGCAGCTGATCGCGCGAGAGCACCCGATTGGGCCGTTCGGCAAAGGCGACCAGCAGATCGAATTCCCCCGATGTCAGGTCAACCGGAGCACCGGCCGGGTCGGTAAGGCCGCGTGCCCGGGGGTCAAGCCGCCAGCCGGAGAAAGTGTAGCAATTCTCGGCAACCGGCGCGTCGCGCGTCGGCTCGGCACGGCGCAAAATAGCGCGTACACGCGCGAGCAATTCACGAGGGTTGAAAGGTTTGGGAAGGTAATCATCGGCGCCAATTTCAAGGCCAATAATCCGGTCTGTCTCATCCCCCATGGCGGTGAGCATGATAACAGGCAGGGTCGAGTTGGCGCGGATGCGGCGACATACGCTCAGGCCGTCCTCGCCGGGCATCATCACGTCGAGGACGACAAGGTCGAAACATCCTGTGTCGAGTGCGGCCATGCAGGCTTTCCCGTCATCAGCAACAGTGACGCGGAACCCATGTTTGATGAAAAAGCGTTTCAGAAGATCGCGGATCTCACGGTCATCATCGACGACTAGCAAGTGTGGAAGCTGGCTCATGTGACGAATTTAATGCATTCAGCGCCGTCGCGCGGCACTTTTTTGTGTCATTGGGTTTCGAAACCGGTTGGCGGCAACAAACTGTTACAATTCGATACGCGCAGGAGACGATTTCGCGGTCATCCCCCGTCAAATTAGGGTCAGCACCGGAACAGATCCGGCATGCATTGAGCAGAACGGGAGACAATGATGTCACTGAGAAGGATCAATTTTCGTCAGAATATGTTTGTAAATGCGTGTGCAGCCCTGGTTTTCATCTTTGCTGTCTCCGGTGTGGCTGCTGTCGCACCGGCCACCGCCCAGAATGTCGAGGCGGTACAGGTGCAAAATGCCTCCTGGTTCACCGGGCGGCATGGAGGCTGGTGGGGTGAAGAGCGTTCCATGGCAGATCGGTGTGGCGCCCGCATGGACCACGTGGTGGAAAGAATGGACGATCATGCCCGGGACGAAGTGACGTTCACGCAAGCGGAAGAGACGGCATGGCTTGGATTGCTGGAGGCTGTTCGGCAGAGCGGCGCGGCGCTCCAGGTTTTCTGCTCAAGACTGGATGAAGCCCGGACGGACGACGAGGTATCCGCCCCGGCGCGTCTGGCATTGGCCGAGGAAGGTGTCATGGTTGGCCTGAAAATGCTTCAGACAATTCGCCCTGCCTTCGACAGCTTCTATGCAGCGCTCGATAGCGAAAAACGTCAGAAGCTGGATGATCTGGTAAACCATCGCCACGGTGGATGGCACTAACCGGCAAACGAGGAGTGCAAAGCGGGCGGGCAGGCCTGAGTAAGAGGCCTGCCTCAAGGCTTATCTAGGTTTAGCGGTCTGCCGATTGGAGATAGCGGTAAAGTCCGAGAGCGGCGATACCAAACAGAATATGTACCGCGAGGACCGGCGGCCAGCCGAACAGATAGATAATGTCATTGGCAAGCCCGCTTTTGAAAGGTCCGCCGCCAAAGGCAAGGCCCCGTGTGCCGAAAAAAGTGTTGGCCATGGCAGGGAGGGTGAAGAGCCAGGCCGTCACCAGGCCCGACCAGAAGAGAGCGCGAAATTCTATTTCTCTGAGTTTCATAAACTGGCCACCAAACGCGAGTGCCATCAAAAGCAACCCTTGTGTGATGGCTTCCATATGCCCCATGCGGAATGAGCGTGCATCGCCGGGTATATTCACCTCAATCTGAATGGGCAGTGGCCACAGCACAATCTCCCCCAGGAGATGGAAAAACCATACCCATCCAAACAGAAGGCCAACGATAAAAAGGCCGACGCCATTCAGGAAAAAAAGGGCCTGCATGCGCTTTGTCATGTTGGTGTAAATAGTCATGGGAAATCTCGCTCTTAGACAGGATAGGGTGCGTGCAAACGATGCGTGTCGAGGGCGGCAACCCGCTCCGGCATGTCATGGTAAAGTGTTGCCCACGCGACCGCCCAGTCGGGATCCTTGACCTTGGAAGGGTGATAGCCCGGCGCGAGAATGCGCAGAAGCTTGGGCGTCAGACGCGCAAAAATCCGGGTGAGTATCTTGGCAAGCCGCCAGCGGCTTTTGAAATTGCGCCATAGGCCATCTTCTTTCAGCAGCGCCCGGTATCCTTGCCCGGTACGCCAGAAAATATGACCGGTGGCATAGGCCAGTCCGATCAGTCGCCAGGTATTGGATCCGTAAAGGTGATCGAATACGTCGAAAGCAACATTCTTGTGCTCAATCTCTTCCACAAAATGCCACAGGATGAGAGACGCAACATGCGGATCGCTGCCTCCAAAAAGATAGTCCCGGTCTTCAATCAGCATTTCACCAATAGCAAGGGCCATGCTTTCGAAACCTTCTGCATAAGCTAGGTTGAACTTGAGAGATTTGGTTTCGCCGAGACGTTGATAGTCATGGGCGAGCTTGGCCTCAAACGGCGACAAGGCCTTGTAGCCCATTGCGGCAAGTTCATCGTTGAACTTCTGGTGCTGGCGGAAATGTGTGGCTTCCTGGGCAATATAGAGATCCAGTTCTTTCTGGAGAGGTTCGGACGTAATGAGTGCACGGGCCTTCCGCATGGAGCGGATGAGGTAAGGCTCCAGATAAGGCATCGCGAGTGAAGCGGCGTTCACGATCTGTGAGAACTCTGGTCTTTGCGCATTCCAGTGCGCACTTTTCGTCTCTTCGTATGTAAACGGGACGCGGCGCAATTGCATACGGTGGGGTGCGCGGTGCATTTCGGTCATGCTGGAATATCCGTTTAGAGTAAAAAATCTAAAATAGAATAAATACTCTAAAGTTGCCTGCGTCAAGAGGCGCATGAGAAATATCTAGAAATGATGGCGGGGTCTGATATGCAGGGGCGAAGGAAAGAACTGCAATGAACAATCGCGACAGAACATTGGCCGCTGCCCGGCAATTGATGAATGCATATGGTGCGGACTCGATCGGTACAAACCAGATTGCGGAGGCCACCGGTATTTCTCCCGGTAATATCTATTACCACTTCAAGAACAAGGAAGAGATTGTTCGCACATTGTTTGGGGAGCTGGAGCGGGAGTTTCGCCTGGCGTTGACGGCTGATATTGAAACCCCCATCAGCGCCGCGCGGTTTGCCGGCTTTTATCTGCGCAGTATGCAGGTCTCCTGGGACTACCGGTTTTTCTTCGGTGGTCTGTTGCAGCTGTTGCGCAAGGATGAAGACCTGGCGGAACGCTACCGTGCATTGCAGGCGTGGGCGGTTGACAATCTGGAAGCCATCGCGCGGCAGATCTGGGCGGACGGTCACATGTCGAAACCCAAAGGACGGGATGGATTTCGCTCAGTAGCAGTGGCGACCTGGCTTATCTGGAGCAATTGGATCCGCTATGCGCAAATCAGCTCACCAACACATGAAGTGCGATCCGCCGACATGATGGACGGCGTCTCGCAGATTTTCGATGTATTGGTTCCTTATCTTGACCCGGCCTTCGACAAGGCGGCGCGCCGGGTCTTGTCTCGTGAATTGGCCAAGCTTGATCTTTAGGCGAGCAAACCTGACCTTAAGCTAGTCAAGCGCGGGCGTTAGCTGAGATTAAGGCCGGAGCCTTCTGCCTGTCGGCGGAACATAAAGCCATAACGTGTGGGGAACAGGCGTTGGGCCCAATCCACCAACCGGGCATCAAAACCGATCAAGATACGCTTCTTGTTTTTGATGATCCCGTTGACGATCGTCTCCGCCGCTTTTTCCGGCGTGGTGCGCGCAATCTGATCAAAACCTGACATGGCATCTTCGCGTTCTGTCACGGTTGAGCTCTGGAGGAACCGGGCATTACGGACAATATTGGTTTTGATGCCGCCAGGATGGACACTCGATACTTTGATGTCGGTGCCCTTCATTTCCTGAATAAGCGCTTCGGTGAAGCCGCGAATGGCGAATTTAGCCGAATTGTAGGCTGCCTGGCTTGGAACGGAGATCAGGCCGAAAATGCTCGAAACATTAATAATATGGCCAGCACCTTTCTTTTGGATCTGCGGCAGAAAAGCTTTCGTGCCGTAAACCATGCCCCAGAAATCAATATTCATGACCCACTCAAAATCGTCATAAGCGAGCTCGTCCACGCGGGCAATCTGCGCGACGCCTGCATTGTTGAGAACGATGTCCGCTCCGCCGTGAGCTGCGGCCACGTCGTCGGCAAAGGCATAGACAGCGTCCCTGCTGGCGACGTCTACGATATGAGTGGAGACCGTGCCGCCCGCCTTGCGGATTTGCGCTGCAGTTTCCTCAAGACCTTCCTTGTTGACGTCGGTAATGCACAATGTGGCTCCTTTGGCAGCCAGAAGGCAGGCTGTCGCCCGGCCAATCCCGCTCGCGGCACCTGTCACAACCGCAATTTTCCCAGCAATCTCCGTCATCATCCACCCCGGTTCTCTGATTTTGTGTTTCAAGAGTTATGACAAATTGTCATTGGTTTGTCTTCTGTCTTTTACGCGCAAGCCCATTTTCCGCCAAAGCGGGGAAAAACGTCGCCGCGGACCGGTTGGCGGCTTCGTGCCGCAATTGCCCACGATTGTCTTTGTCATGAGGGTTTCATATTAAAACCGCACGCAGGACGATTAATGGTGGTAACGGGACGGTTTCGGGAACCATAACCGGATAAGCTCCCGACCAGAAACAAGGTCATGCAGATGGATACTTACGTGAGCAATCAACAAAACGGCCAATCGCGCACAGGTGAAACCGGCGGACCGGACTGGTGGGGGCTCGTGATGCGCGCGCGCACGGTTCTTATGCTGGCATTTGTCGTCTTCGTTGCAACGGACCTGCTGGGGTTGACCAGCCTTGTCTGGTCAGTGGTTGGCTGGTTTGCTGTAGGGGCAAGCGCGTTGCTTCTTGCCTATCAAAGCGACATACGGGAACGGCGCGCCGTTGCGTCTGCACAGGTAAATACGGCTAAAACCCAGGAGTTGAACGGCGTGGGGACATCCGTTTTGAACCTGTTGCCTGATGCGATCGTCCTCGTCGATGGGCGGGGGCGTATTCTCTTTCAAAATGAAGCGGCAGCCCAGTTTACAGGGCGCTCGGCGGTTGGAAAACTGCTGGGCAATACATTTCGCGAGCCTTCATTGTTACAGGCGGTGGAGCGGGTCCGGCAGGGTGAGGAGGCACAATCCTTTGAGATTGAACGCAGTCAGCCCGTTGAGCGCCATTTCCGTGTCTTGGTCACACCGGCAGACACGACACCGGTGGCCCTGACGGCCATAGCGCCCAATGTGATATCAGCCCCAGACGCGGCATCGGTAAATGGAACCGGGATTGCCGCTCTTTTAGTGCTTCACGATGTGACCGATGCAAAGCGTATTGAGCAGATGCGTGTGGATTTTGTCGCAAATGCCAGCCACGAGCTCAAAACGCCGCTCGCGTCTGTTTCGGGCTTTATTGAGACTTTACAAGGTCCGGCCCGTGACGATGAGGAGGCGCGCGAACGCTTCCTGGCCATTATGGCCGAACAAACCAACCGCATGAAAAGACTGATCTCGGATCTTCTTTCGCTAAGCCGTATCGAGCTGCGGGAACATCAGCCGCCGAAGGGAACCGTGGATGTCAGGCAACTGGTGAAGGACGTGGTGGATGCCGTGACCCCCATTGCACAGCGCGACGGTGTGGCGGTGAGCGTGGCGCTGCCCGACAATCTGCCAAAAATCCGCGGCGACTGGGATGAGCTCCATCAGGTTGTGCTGAACCTCGTCGACAATGCTGTGAAATATGGCCGGACCGGAAAAAAAGTGGAAATCACAGGTGAACTTGTCTCGGAAACTGAACAGACAATGGTCACGCTCTCGGTGCGTGATTATGGGCCGGGCATCTCCCGGCAGCATATTCCACGTCTGACTGAACGTTTCTACCGGATCGATGCGGCGACCTCCCGTGAGCGGGGCGGCACCGGTCTGGGACTGGCGATCGTGAAGCACATTCTGAATCGCCATGGCGGCGAGATGGTCGTCGAAAGTGACCTGGGTCACGGCACAAAATTCACAATCAGCCTGTCGTCTCATAAATAGTTCAATAAAAACAACTGCTTAGACTGTCATATAAGTGTTACAAATCTGTCGTATTCCTTTCGTGGATCGCTTCTAGCGTGCGGCTCGCATCAGGGAGATGGTGAGGACAGGGAATAAACGTCCGATCCGTTGAGGGGGCAGGCAAGGACACATCGGGTGTCGGCGCCGGGCTCAACCTGAGAACAGGGACATACCATGGATTGGAGAAAACCCGTGAAACTCAAAAACCTGGCAGCCGCAGCGACCGTTGCCGTTGCATCCTTTACAATGGCCGGTGTTGCAGAAGCACGCGACCAGATTCAGATCGTTGGGTCATCGACCGTCTTTCCATTCTCAACAGCAGTAGCAGAGCGTTTCGGTCAGACCACTTCGTTCAATACACCAGTTGTTGAATCAACCGGTACCGGCGGCGGCATGAAACTTTTTTGTGCAGGTGTTGGTCTGGAACATCCGGACATTACCAACGCCTCCCGTCGCATTAAAGAGGGTGAATTCAAGTCGTGTGCCGACAATGGTATTACCGTTACTGAAGTCAAAATCGGCTTTGACGGCATCGTTCTTGCCAACGAAAAATCAGGGGCTGAATTTTACCTTACCACGCGTGACATTTTCCTCGCGCTGGCCAAGCAGGTTCCAGATGGAAACGGTGGTCTTGTCGACAATCCGCATAATAACTGGTCGGATGTGAACCCACAGCTCCCGGAAATTCGTATCGAAGTTCTGGGCCCGCCCCCAACGTCAGGTACGCGCGACGCATTTGTTGAACTGGCGATGGAAGCTGGTGCGAAAACGTTCGACGAATTGAAAGCACTGCGTGGTGAAGACAAGAAAGCCTTCCAGGCGATTGCCCACGCCGTGCGCGAGGATGGTGCGTTTATTGAAGCAGGTGAAAACGATAATCTGATCGTGCAGAAACTCGCTGCAAATCCGAACGCTCTCGGTATTTTCGGCTTCTCCTTCCTCGATCAGAATGCAGACCGCCTGAAAGGGGCCATCGTGGATGGCAACGCGCCGACATTTGAGAACATCGCAAGCGGCGACTATGCCGTTGCCCGCTCGATCTACTTCTATGTGAAGAAAGAGCATGCAGGCTCCGTTCCTGGTATCCAGGAATTTGTTGCGGAATTCACATCGGAAGCTGCCTGGGGTCCGGATGGATACCTTGTGGACAAAGGCTTGATCCCGCTGCCGGATGCAGATCGTGAAGCGATCCGCAATCAGGCAACATCCTTGGCCCCACTGGCCATGTAATTTGAAAATACAGGCGGGCCTTGCCTTCAGGGCCCGCCTGTTTCTTTTGTGCTGGCGTCTCTCAGTCGCCATATTTGACCTAATCTGGCGAGTAAGATGAATAGTTTCGCACTGATCCTGGCAGTTCTGGCACTCGCCGCTTTTGGTTTCTGGATGGGTCGCGCCCGCGCCCGCGTGCTTGCGAGCGGCGCTCATCTTTCCACACTGCATTCTTTGCCGAGCTACCATGGAGCCTATGTTGCGCTCTGGTGCTGTGTGCCGGCCCTTCTGTTGATCGCGGGCTGGACCGCTTTTGAGCCTTCCATTGTTGAATATGTCGTGATCAGCAATCTGCCGCAGGCAGCCGAACTGCCGACGGCCCAGTTAGGGTTGTTGATCGCCGATATCCGCAATCTTGCGTCAGGAAATATTGTCAGCCGGGAGGTTGATCCTGCCCTGACCGCCGCTGCGGAGCATTATGTTTCCCTGCAGGCGCTTTCGCATGCAAGCCTTGTGGTTCTTAGTCTGGGGCTCGCCATCTACGGCCTTTACGTCGCGAGAAAATCTCTCTCGAAAGAGTTTCGTGCCCGTAACCGGGTTGAGAAGATTGTGCGGGTGACGATGATTGTCGCCTCGACCATTGCCATCCTCACAACGGTCGGGATTGTGCTCTCGCTGATCTTTGAAACACTGCGCTTCTTCGACAAAGTAAGTATCTCTGAATTTCTGTTTGGTCTGACATGGAGCCCGCAGACCGCATTGCGTGCGGGGCAGGTCGGTTCGTCTGGTGCGTTTGGCGCTGTGCCGATCTTTGCGGGTACATTCCTGATCACCATTCTGGCGATGACTGTGGCTGTTCCGGTCGGGCTTTTCTCCGCTGTTTACATGTCCGAATATGCGGGCCCGAAATTTCGGGCGGTAGCAAAGCCGATCCTGGAGATGCTTGCCGGTATCCCCACCGTCGTATACGGCTTCTTTGCGGCGCTCACCGTGGCGCCTTTCTTCCGCAATACCGGCGAGGCGGCAGGGCTGGTTGTATCATCAGAATCCGCCCTGGCTGCGGGCATGGTCATGGGGATCATGATCATTCCTTTCATTTCCTCTCTCTCGGATGATGTGATGAACGCTGTTCCGCAGACTTTGCGGGACGGGTCTTACGCGCTGGGGGCAACAAAATCGGAAACCATTAAGCAGGTAATCCTGCCTGCCGCCCTGCCGGGGATTGTGGGCGCTGTCCTGCTCGCCGTATCTCGCGCGATTGGCGAAACCATGATCGTGGTTATGGCGGCGGGGCTCGCGGCAAATCTCACGCTCAACCCGTTGGAAGCGGTCACCACCGTAACCGTTCAGATCGTCACCCTGCTTGTGGGTGACCAGGAGTTTGATAGCGCGAAAACACTCGCCGCTTTCGCTTTGGGTCTTGTCTTGTTCATGATCACGCTCAGCCTCAACATGGTGGCCCAGCGCGTGGTGAAAAAGTATCGCGAGAAATATGACTGATATGACCTCACAGACCTCACCCGCCAAGCCTGCCAAACCGGAAATTTCAGCAGGTCTGAAAAAGCGATACGCAGCCGAGCGGCGGTTCCGCGCTTACGGGCTTGGGGCCATCCTGCTTGCGATCACCGTCCTGTTTGTTTTGCTCGCATCCATCGTTCGACAGGGTACGCCCGCGTTCTTTCAGACTTATCTGCTGGTTGACGTCTATATGGACCCCGCAATCATTGACCCGAAAGGGGAGAGGGACAGCAACGTTCTTGCACGGGCAAACTACCAGGCCTTGATCAAGCGGGCACTCTATGAGCGCTTCCCGGATGTAACGGAACGCCGTGCCAAGCGGGCGTTGACGGGCCTTGTATCCTCCGGCGCTTATATCACTGTCCGTGAAAGCGTTATATCCAACCCTGATATTATCGGATCAACGCAGAGCATGTGGCTTGTCGCATCCGACGACGTGGATACGTTTAACAAGGGGCAGATCAGCCGCGACACCGCGGAAGAAGATCGCCGTGTGAAAGACAACGAGATTGCCTGGCTCGACGCACTGAACGTTGAGGAGCGGGTGGAGCTGCGGTTCAACTCAGCTTTCTTTACCACCGGTGACAGTCGCGAGCCGGAGCAGGCGGGTATCTGGGGGGCAGTCGTGGGCTCTTTCCTCACCTTGATCGTAACGCTGGCTGTTGCGTTTCCCCTGGGGGTGATGGCGGCGGCTTACCTTGAAGAATTTGCGCCAAAAAACCGCTGGACGGACCTGATCGAAGTGAACATCAACAATCTGGCCGCTGTGCCATCCATTGTTTTTGGTTTGCTGGGGCTGGCGGTCTTCCTGAATTTTTTCGGGCTGCCCCGATCTGCTCCGTTGGTCGGCGGGCTGGTTCTCGCCCTGATGACCCTGCCAACCATCATTATTGCAACGCGGGCTGCCTTGAAGGCGGTGCCGCCATCCATTCGCGAGGCCGCTCTCGGCATCGGCGCATCGGAATTGCAGGTAGTCACGCATCACGTTCTGCCGCTGGCGATGCCCGGTATCTTGACCGGGACCATTATCGGCATGGCACAGGCTTTGGGCGAAACAGCGCCGCTTCTTATGATCGGAATGGTCGCCTTCATCGTCGATGTCCCGACGCTTGTGACGGACCCGGCCACCGTTTTGCCTGTACAGATTTATATCTGGGCCGACAGTCCGGAACGTGCCTTCGTTGCCAAGACGAGTGCTGCCATTATGGTTCTGCTTGGCTTCCTCATCACTATGAACGCGATCGCAGTGCTGCTGCGCAAGCGTTTCGAACGTCGCTGGTAACAAAGGATCATCTCAATGTCTGTAGCTGAAATTATTCAAGATGAGCCCCGGCAAATGCCAGAGGAAGATAAAGTGACCTACAAAATTACGGGCAAGGATGTATCCGTTTTCTACGGGACGAAACAAGCTCTGTTCGATGTCAACCTGAACGTGCGTGCTAATCAGGTTACGTCTTTGATCGGGCCATCAGGGTGTGGCAAGTCAACATTTCTGCGTTGTATCAATCGCATGAATGATGTGATCGACGGTTGCCGTATCGAGGGCACGCTGGAAGTTGACGGAACGGATATTTACCGGTCGGGCCTTGATGTGGTGGACCTTCGTGCTCGTGTCGGCATGGTGTTCCAGAAGCCGAACCCGTTTCCCAAGTCGATCTACGATAACATTGCTTATGGTCCACGCATCCACGGCCAGGCGAGCGGACAGACAGAACTGGACGAGATTGTGGAAACAAGCCTGCGCAAGGCGGGCCTGTGGGAAGAGGTCAAGGACCGTCTGGATCATCCGGGTACCGGTCTGTCCGGTGGGCAGCAGCAGCGCCTGTGCATCGCACGTGCAATCGCCGTTAACCCGGAAGTGATTTTGATGGATGAGCCGTGTTCGGCGCTCGATCCGATCGCAACAGCACGCATTGAAGAGCTGATGGATGAGCTGCGCGAGAAATACACGATCATTATCGTGACCCACTCTATGCAGCAGGCGGCCCGTGTCTCTCAGCGCACCGCTTTCTTCCACATGGGTGTACTCGTCGAAGAAGGGGCGACCAGTGATATTTTCACCAACCCCAATGATGAGCGTACGCAAGATTACATTACCGGCCGGTTTGGCTGAGGCACAGGGATTTGAGGAGCAACATCCGTGACTGAACATATCGTCAAATCATTTGAGGAAGAGCTGGAACAGCTTTCCACCCATGTGTCCAAAATGGGCGGCCTCGCAGAAGCCCAGTTGCGATCTGCGATTGAATGTGTCACCCGCCGGGACTTGAAGCTGGCGAGCCAGACCGTGACACACGACCAGCATCTGGATGAGCTGGAATTGCTGATCGAGAATGATGCGGTCAAGATGATCGCGCTGCGCCAGCCCATGGCGCTGGATCTGCGTGAAGCCATGTCAGCGATTAAAATCGCCTCCGATCTGGAGCGTATTGGAGATCTGGCAAAGAACATCTCCAAACGTGCGCTGATCATGTTTGATGATTATGAAACGCCGACGCGGCTGGTGCAGGGGTTGTCCCGCATGGGCAAGCTCGCTCATGCACAGCTCAACATGGTGCTTGATGCCTATGTTAACCGGGATGCATCCGTTGCCAAGAAAGTCTGGCTGTCTGACGAAGAGATTGACGAGATGTACAATTCGGTCTTTCGCGAGCTGTTGACCTACATGATGGAAGATCCGCGGACCATTGGCGTGTGTACGCACCTTTTGTTTGTTGCCAAGAACATTGAGCGGATTGGTGATCATGCGACCAATATTGCTGAAACGGTGAGCTATCTTGTGACCGGCCATCGTGTCACCGAGGCGCGGCCGAAACGCGATCAGACCAGCACCACTCCAGTGGGGAGCGACCTGCCGGAGTGAAAAACAGACGATCTGAACAATTCTCCCGACGAGGTGTAGAATGACCCTGAATATGGAAATGGATAGAATGAAGAGCCCCGCGATGGTTGAGGCTCCGACACGGCGGACAACAATGAAACCTACTGTACTGGTTGTTGAGGACGAAGAGGCGCTTTCCACCCTCCTGCGCTATAATCTGGAGAAGGAAGGCTACAATGTCGTGACAACGGCCGATGGTGAGGAAGCCTCGTTGCTGGTGCGAGAATGTAATCCGGATCTGGTTTTGTTGGACTGGATGTTGCCCAGTCTGTCCGGTATCGAATTGTGTCGCCGACTGCGCACTCGCACAGAAACCCGAAACTTGCCGATCGTCATGATCACAGCGCGAGGAGAGGAAGCGGACCGGATCAGGGGGCTTGATACCGGGGCGGATGATTACATCACCAAGCCTTTTTCCACCACGGAGCTAATGGCACGCATCCGCGCCGTTTTGCGCCGCATCCGCCCGGCCCTGGCCGAAGATGTGCTGACATTTGGTGAGGTGGTTATGGACCGTACGGCACACCGTGTTCGCCGGGGCGAGCGGGAAGTGCAACTGGGCCCGACCGAATACCGTCTTCTGGAGCATTTAATGCAGAACCCGGGTCGGGTTTTCTCCCGGGCGCAATTGCTGGATTCGGTCTGGGGGTCAGATGTCTATGTTGAGGCACGCACGGTGGATGTCCATATCGGCCGGTTGCGCAAGGCGCTTGTGGTTGGGAATGAGGCGGATCCTATCCGCACCGTTCGGGCGGCTGGGTATGCACTTGATGAGCAATTTATGAACTAAGCGGCTCTGATGAACGAACCAAGCAAAAAAGCCGGCGTCTCCGCCGGCTTTTTCTTGCATGACATCTCTCGTCTTCCGGCAACTGAAGGCCGGACGAGAAGTTCAGCCGCCAAAGGCAGACTTCATCCGATTGCGATCTGTGCGACGGCGTGGCTGTACGGGCTGATAGGCAAGGCGCGCATGCTCAGGGCAATAGGGCATGGCAGCATCCGCTTTCCGCCCACAGAAATGGAACTCTTCCGTCCCCGGGTCGCCGATGGGCCATTTGCATGTGTGCTCGGTCAGGGTGAGCACGGTTGCCCGCTTGCCTGGCTCGATTTCCACCGGAAGCTCAGCGCGTGGCATGGGCTCGCGTACCACCGGTTCTTCTTCCTTCGCCTCAACCGGGCGAGGGGTGGCTGTCTGCGCGGGGCGCGGCGCGGCAGCGCGAGGCGCAGCCGTCCGGGCGCGTGGCGCGCGATTGGTCGTTGCCCGGCCTGACAGGCCAAGCCGGTGAATTTTGCCGATAACCGCATTTCTGGTGACGCCGCCCAATTGCTTGGCAACCTGGCTGGCGCTTAGCCCTTCGGCCCAGAGCTTCTTAAGAAGTTCGACGCGTTCGTCCGTCCACATAGCACTGCATCCCCTTGAAAAAGCGGCAGTTTCGCCGCCGCTGGCCTCTAATTCCCCATCTGAAGGCAAACAAAACCGGGCCGGACTGGCCGAAGAAATATTAACGTTTGCACCTCAAGCCCCACTACATATCGTGTGCGAGTGCTCGAAATGTACAAAATAAGGCCCCTTCATTGCAAGAATTGGTTAACCTTTGATCGGGCTTATCCACAGGAAATTGCCCTGCCTGAAGGAACAGGAAAGGAACGAAGACGGGAAGGCAGCAGGCGCGGAGAGAAAGAGGCGCCGGTATCGGGCCAAAATGACTTTTCCATAAAAACTTGTACGAAAGCCATTGCGAAGCCGGGGCAACTCACCTATCTCCGTGCATCAAGAGGGAGACCCACATGAGCACAGATCATTTTCTGCCGGAAGGTACGCGCCATTTTGGTTCGTTCAATTGGCTTGGCATGTGGACGCTCTATCTGAAAGAAGTCCGCCGCTTTATCAAAGTCATTACCCAAACCGTCTTTGCGCCGGTCGTGACCACGCTGTTGTTTCTGGCAATCTTTTCTCTCGCGCTCGGCAAACAACGCCCTGACATTAACGGCGTCCCCTTTACCGAGTTTCTGGCGCCTGGTCTGATCATGATGACCATGCTCCAGAACGCATTTGCCAATACATCCTCCTCCATCCTGATCTCCAAGGTGCAGGGGAATATTGTTGATGTGCTGATGCCGCCACTCTCTGCCGGCGAGCTCAATATCGGTTTTGCAATGGCCGGTGTGACACGCGGTGTATTCTGTGGCTTGGTCACGGCGCTGGGCATGATGCCGTTTGTGAGTTTTTCGATTGCAAGCCTGGGCGCGCTGATCTTCTTTGCTGTTGGTGCATCCCTTATGCTGGCGCTTCTCGGTATGTTGGGCGGCATCTGGTCGGAGAAGTTTGATCATCTTCAGGCTGTGACAAATTTTATCATCACGCCACTGGCATTCCTTTCCGGTACATTTTATTCGGTCAAGCAATTGCCCGAATTCGCGTATCACCTCACCCAGTACAATCCCTTTTTCTATCTGATTGACGGTTTCCGCTACGCCTTCACCGGGGTGGCCGACGGGTCCATTGTGACGGGTGTTTGGGTAACAATCGGCTGCAATCTGGTGCTGTGGGTCGTCTCCGACCGGGTACTCCGACGAGGTTATCGTCTCAAGGCCTAACCCACTGATCCGTCACATGAAATTCGTGTGACAAGTTTTTGCCAGCCGATTGACAAAGGCCCCTGAACCCAACATACTCCGGCGCTTCTCGGACAGCCGCCGGCTTCAGGCGGCTTTTTTCATTGGCGTTCGGGAGCGAACCGATGATTACGCCCATATTGCCGACCTATGGTCGGGCCGATCTTGAATTTGAGACCGGCGAAGGACCTTATCTTTTTACGCCTACGGGCGAACGCTACCTGGACTTTGGTGGCGGTGTTGCTGTTGTGAGTTTGGGCCATGCCCATCCCCATCTGGTGGAGGTGCTGGAAACTCAGGCACGCAAACTGTGGCACACATCCAATCTTTATCGGATACCCGGACAGCAGCGCCTGGCGGAGCGGTTGGTTGCAAACACGTTCGCAGACACGGTCTTCTTCACCAATTCCGGTGCGGAGGCGGTGGAATGCACCATCAAGATGGCGCGGAAGTATCACGCGGCCAATGGTGCGCCGGAGCGCGATGAGATAATCACTTTTGAGGGGGCCTTCCATGGCCGGACGCTCGCAACGATTGCTGCGGGTGGGCAGGAAAAATACCTTGAAGGCTTTGGCCGCCGGATGCCGGGTTTTGTGCAGGTCCCCATGGGTGATCTGAAAGCCATGAAAGCAGCCATTGGCCCCAATACGGCAGGTGTTCTGCTCGAGCCGATTGAAGGTGAAGGAGGGGTCCGGCCGTGGGAGCTGGCAGCGCTGCGCCAGATCCGCGATATATGCGACGAAGCTGGTATCTTGCTGTTGCTTGACGAAGTGCAAACAGGTGTCGGGCGTACCGGATATCTGTTCGCGCACGAGATGGCAGGGATTACACCGGACATTATGGCATCTGCCAAAGGGCTCGGCGGGGGCTTTCCCGTGGGCGCTTGCCTGGCCACGCAAGAGGCAGCAAAAGGCATGACCGCCGGCACCCATGGTTCGACCTTCGGCGGAAACCCGCTGGCGATGGCTGTGGCCAACGGGGTACTGGATGTTGTGCTGGAGCCCGGATTTCTGGAAGCGGTGCGCGACAAAAGCCTCAAACTGAAACAGAAGCTCGCGCAGCTTGCTGATGAGAACAGCGATATTATTGAAACTATTCGCGGCGAAGGCCTGATGCTGGGTATCAAATGCAAAGTCACAAACACAGTTCTGTCCGGTGCGCTGATGAAAGAGTACCTGCTGGCTGTGGGGGCGGGGGATAATGTCGTCAGGCTCCTGCCGCCGCTTGTGATTGAAGACGCGCATATCGATCAGGCGATCGAGGCAATCGGGAAAGCGTGCGCCACAATCCGGCAGAGCCAGAAGGAGGGCGCCCAATGACCAGCGCCATCAAACATTTCCTCGACCTGCATAGAATATCAAAGGCGGAGCTGCGCGGTATTCTTGATGACGCCCATGCGCGCAAGAAGGCCCGCGTCGGGCTTGCCAAGGGCAAGTATGACCCCGACCGCCCGCTGGACGGTCACATGCTGGCTATGATTTTCGAGAAACCGTCAACCCGGACTCGGGTTTCGTTTGACGTGGCGATGCAGCAACTGGGGGGACTCAGTCTGTTGCTCAATGGGGCTGACATGCAATTGGGGCGCGGCGAGAGCGTGGCCGACACGGCCCGCGTACTGTCGCGCTATGTGGACGCCATCATGATCCGCACAACAGCTCACTCAAATCTGCTGGAGCTTGCGGAGCACGCATCTGTGCCTGTGATCAACGGACTGACAGACAGGTCTCATCCGTGTCAGTTGATCGCGGATGTCATGACGTTTGAAGAGCATAAAGGCCCGATCAAGGACCGGGTCGTCGCCTGGTCAGGGGACGGAAACAACGTGGCCGTGTCATGGATCCATGCGGCTGCACAGTTCGATTTTGAGTTGCGTGTCGCCAGCCCGGCTGACCTGACCGTTCGGGATGAAACTGTCGAATGGGCGAAAGAGCAGGGCGCACGAATTACACTGACTGACGATCCGTATGAAGCGGTGGACGGGGCAGATTGCGTGGTGGCTGATACATGGGTGTCCATGGGTGACTCCAAGGATGTGGTTAAAACCCGCCACAACCAGTTAGCACCTTATCGTGTGGACGAGCGTTTGATGGCTGCTGCCGACAAGAAGGCTATTTTTATGCATTGTCTGCCGGCGCATCGCGGCGAAGAAATGACAGAAGCCGTCATTGATGGTCCACAGTCTGTCGTGTTCGACGAAGCCGAGAACCGGCTTCATGCACAAAAGAGTATTCTGACCTGGTGCCTGACGTGACAATTGGCGAACAACCGCTGACAAGTGAAACACTGCATCTGGACGATGTTGTCGTTCCCTTCCAGATTGAAGGGATCGATATGCGCGGGCGTATTGTCCGGCTGTCGCCGCTCGTTTCGGAAGTGATGGCCCGACACAGCTATCCGGAACCGGTCGCTGTGCTTCTGGGAGAGGCGCTGACACTGGCAGCGATGCTCGGAACCAGTTTGAAATTTGAAGGGCGCTTCACGCTGCAGACAAAAAGCGATGGCCCTGTGTCCATGCTGGTTGCTGACTTCGAGAGCCCGGGTAATGTTCGCGGCTATGCACATATAGACCCCGACGCGCTCACAAGTGCACTTGAAAGAGGCATTGCCAGTCCGGCAGACCTGTTGGGCAAGGGCTATCTGGCGCTGACCATCGACCAGGGCGCGGATATGGATCGCTATCAGGGGATCGTCAAACTGGACGAGACGGGCCTTGCTGCCGCCGCGCATGAATATTTCGCGCAGTCAGAACAGATCGCGACCCGTATCAAGATTGCGGTCGGCCAGTTTTACGATCGGGACGGGGAAGATGGTGCGCAGAAGGGCTGGCGCGCCGGCGCCATCATGATACAGCACTTGCCGCCGGAGGGCGGGATTACCGGCTTCCGTGAGGAAGATGACAACACGGCTCTCAGCGAAGAAGAGCGCAATTGGGAACATGCTGCTATCCTGCTGGATACAGTGACCGACGAGGAATTGCTTGACCCGGAAGTCACAGCGGATCGACTTTTGTTTCGGCTCTATCACGAAGACGGGGTGCGCGTGTATGCGCCCTCTGGGGTCCGCTTTGGGTGCCGGTGTTCACGGGACAGGATCGAAGGTGTTTTGCGCACATTCGGGACAGATGATATTGAACACATGACAAAGAACGGGCGGATTGAAACCAAATGCGAATTCTGCGCAGAGGTGTATGCCTTCGACCCGACGGAGCTGGGAGGTTAAAACGTGCCCATAAAGCCGGTCATTGTTCTTGCTGTGACAGGGATGATTATGTCCGTCCTGGCGGCTTGCACGACGTCAGCGCCGCTTGCACCGCCTGAAAGTGTCGAGATTACATTTCAACACCGTGCCCCGATCCGACTTGATGTGGCCCGCATTGAGATTGTGGATGCATATGAGCCCCCGCTGCGCGCGCCCAATGTTGAACATCTGCACGAATTGTCACCGTCAGAGGTGGCAATCCGGTGGAGTGAAGATCGCTTGCGTACCGTTGGTACCCGGGGTCAGCTGACACTGATCATCGAAGAGGCGAGTGTCGTTGAGGAAGCCATCAAGGTGGCTGACGGGTTGGGTGGTTTCTTCCGGGATGAACCGGACACGCGGCTGACAGGTCGGGTGAAAGCCCGCTTCGATTATGTTGATGTCGGCCCGCCATCGCGTTCTCACGCGGTCGATGTCAGTGCGGAAGCGAGCATAGAAGTGCTTGAAAGCGCCACGCTCAACGAACGGGATATTGCTTATCTGAGGCTGGTGGAAAGACTGGCGACGGAGTTTGACAAGGCGCTGACGGGTGAACTGGAAACGACGTTTGCAACGCTGATCCGTCGATAGGTTAAGCGACCCGTCCACCTCAATATGCTTACAGCGCAACATGATCGATCAGGCGATGCATAAAGCGCTCGCACGCCGCCACTTGCGAGAGTGAGACAAACTCATCGGGCTTGTGTGCCTGTAAAATACTGCCGGGTCCGCAAATCACGGTTGGAATATCGGCCAGCTGAAAGAGCCCGGCCTCCGTGCCGTAGGAAACCGCATGCGTCTCATTTTGTTCGGCAAGCTTAAGAACGAGTGTTTCGCCGCTGGCACCATGTGAAGGCACCAGGGAAGGAACATGAGCACCCGCATCGGTCCGGATCCATGTTTCCTTGGAGACAGCATGCATTTTGGGGAGCAGCACAGTTTCCGCATACGCGTTGACCTGGTCAATAATCTCAGCCGGATCCTGATTGGGCAGGGATCGGAATTCCCATTCGAAAGAACAATCTTTAGGAATAATGTTGAGCGCCGTGCCGCCTTGAACAGGACCGACATGCACCGATGTAAAGGGGGGTGTGAAACGCCCTGACGGGTCACCCTTGGCCTGCATTTCTTTGGCGATACCGGAAATGAAGTGGATCAGCTCTGCGGCAACCATCACCGCATTGACACCCTCATCCGTCGCGCTGGAATGCGCTTCAAGGCCTCGGACCTGTGTACGAAATGCATTGATACTCTTGTGTGCATTGACGACCATCATGTCGGATGGCTCTCCGACAATGACAACTTCAGGCCGTGGCAATTGCCGGATTGCCTGATCAATCATCGGACGCACACCCAGACAGCCGATTTCCTCGTCATAGGAGAGGGCGAAATGCACCGGAATGCGCAAGCCACGCTCCAGAAAGTCGGGGACGAGCGCCAGCGCGATTGCAAAAAAGCTTTTCATGTCGCATGTGCCACGCCCGAAAAGCTTGCCGTCATCTTCCCGGAGTGTGAACGGATCTGTCGTCCAGTCCTGGCCATCAACGGGTACGACATCGGTGTGTCCTGAAAGAACGATCCCGCCGGCAGTGTCAGCCGGACCCAATGTCGCCAGGAGGTTGGCTTTGGTACCAAGGTCGTTCTCTATGCGTTGGTGAGGGACGTTCCAGCCGTCCAGATAGTCTTCAATGAACCGGATCAGTTCAAGATTGGAGTGGCGGCTGACCGTGTCAAAGCTGATCAGGGCGGCAATCATGTCCACCGGTGTGTAGCGTTTGCCCATCAAAGCCTCATCCGCGCCAGAAAGTCGGGGTAAAAATCACAAGGACGGTAAAAATTTCAAGACGTCCGATCAGCATCGTAAAGGCCAGCACCCATTTGGCAAGGTCAGGGAGCGCGGCAAAGTTTCCCGCAGGACCAACGATCGGGCCGAGACCGGGACCCACATTGGAGATGGCGGTGCCCGCTGCGGAAAGGGCTGTGATCATGTCCAGTCCCATCAGTGCAAGCAGAATGGATGAAATGCCGAACGTGGCAAAAAACAGGAACATGAAACTCATCACAGACGCCGTAACACTGTCTTCAATGGTTTTGCCATTGTACCGCGGTGCAAAGATGCCGTTCGGGTGGATCAGTCGGCGGATCTGAACTTTCGCGGATTCGTAAACCACCTGAAAGCGGAAGATCTTGATGCCGCAGGATGTTGAACCGGCACACCCTCCCACGAACATCGCAAAGAAAAAGAGAGCGACGGCAAAATGCCCCCATTGCGAATAGTCGTGATTGGTAAAGCCGGTGCCCGTGATGATGGAGACAATGTTAAAGGTTGCAAAGCGCAGGTCTGCCAGAAAAGTGGGCTCAATATGGTTGGCTTTTTCATAGAAGGTCAGGAATACGATAAGCACAAGGAGCGTACCGAAAAAGGCTCGAACCTGGGTGTCCTGCCACAACTTGTCCGGTCGTCCCCGCAGCGCCTGCAGATAAAGCGCGAAAGGAAGGGAGCCGACAACCATGGCGCCGATAATGATCCAGTCAACAGTGGCACTGTCAAAGCCGCCCACAGATGCATCGCGGGTAGAGAAGCCGCCCGTGGCGATGGATGTCATCGCATGATTAACGGCGTCGAAGAACGACATGTCGGCAATCCACAGGAGAATAGCGGTCAAGGCCGTCGCCCCGGCATAAAAGGAGACGAGCCCGCCAGCCAGCGCAGCAGCACTCGGGAGCACCTTGTCGGTCGTATCGAAAGCCTCGACCTTGAAGAGCTGCATGCCACCAATTTGCAGGATCGGCAGAATAGCGATGGCCATAACAATAATCCCGAGCCCTCCCAGCCATTGCAGCACGCTGCGCCAAAGCAGAATGCCCGGCGGTGCGGTGTCCAGCCCCACAATCACGGTAGAACCCGTGGTGGTGAGCCCCGACATCGCCTCGAAAAACGCATCAGTGTAGGAAAGATCAAGCCCGGAGAAGGCAAGTGGCAAGGCAGAGAAGGCCGGTAGAAAAACCCATACCCCAACAACCAGCAGAAAGGCTTCCCGAATGGTGAGATTGCCTGCCTGTCCCCATGTCATGAGCGAAAAGGCAACCCCGGTGAACAATGTCAGCATCGCCGAGCCGGCGAAAATCAGCCAGTCATCATTGTCTGCGGCGGCATCCACCAATGCAGGCAGAAGCATGGAAGTGCCAAGCATCGCCAACAGAATACCGTTGACGAGCAAAATAGGTCGAATGTCAAACAAGGCGGAACCGCCGGAAAGTTAGTGGATCATCCTCTCCGCATGAGGACAATCAAGTGGGAAGGGTGGCACGGCCACCTCAAACGACTCACCATGTCTTGTCTCCATCCGGTAGGTGCCGACCATAATACCAGACGGCGCCGCCAATGGCGTCCCACTTGTATATTCATAGGTTTCGCCGGGCAGAATGACAGGCTGTTCGCCAACCACACCCGTGCCGCGGACTTCATGCACCTGGCCGTGACTGTCTGAGATCTGCCAGTATCGGGCCCTCAATTGCACGGCTTCCCGACCTTCATTGTGAATGAGAACCGTATAGGCCCAGACGTAATAGCCCTGGGCCGGATCCGACTGATCTGCAAGGTACAAGGGCTCGACTTCAATCCGGATCGACCGGGTTGTCTGACAATAAAGGCCACCGGGGCTTGTCAGCTCCGTCTCTGCGCTATTTTCAAAACCTGTTCTCATGACACTCTCCTGAGGGGGCCCCCACCATAGGCGGGGGCAACCTAACCAGGTGTTACCGAGACGTTGCGTTTCATTCATATGCCTAATGAAGTCCAAACAAACAAGCACAGTGTCATTAAGGATATTTACCAAGCCGACCGGGATAACCGGAGGGTCAGACGGCCGCGAGCGCGCGGGTAATATCTTCCGCAAGGTCAACGGGGTCTTCCAGGCCGACAGACAGGCGCAAGAGCCCATCCGTGATACCAAGTTCTGCCCGTTGCTCTTCGTTTAAGCGCTGGTGGGTCGTCGTGGCGGGATGTGTAATCAGGCTTTTGGCATCACCCAGATTGTTGGAAATCTTAACAACCCGCAGTGCGTTGGCGAATCGGAATGCGCTTTCTTTACCGCCTCCCAGCTCAAACGCGACAATGTTGCCCCCGAGTTCCATCTGCGCCATGGCGAGCTTGTATTGGGGGTGGCTTTTCAACCCGGGGTAGAGGGTTCGCTTTACCTTGCCAGCCGCGCCTTCCAAAACCTGCGCAACGGATTGTGCATTGCGGGCATGCTCGCGGACCCGAAGATCAAGCGTTTCCAGACTCTTCAGCATGACCCAGGCGTTGAACGGGCTGAGAGACGGGCCGGTCTGGCGCAGGAAATTGGCAAGGTGATCTGCGATGAAGGCCTGGTCTGCCAGAACAATCCCGCCAAGACAGCGACCTTGCCCGTCAATATGCTTGGTTGCGGAGTAAACCACCACATCCGCCCCGAATTCGATAGGGCGCTGCAAGACGGGCGTTGCAAACACATTGTCCACGACAAGACGCGCCCCCGCCTTGTGGGCGATATCAGCGATGGCCTTCAGGTCCAGCACCTCAAGCGTTGGGTTGGACGGTGTTTCAAGGAAGAAGACGCGTGTGTTGGGCCGCACGGCAGCTTGCCATTGAGCAAGATCAGTCCCCTCGACCAGGGTGGACGTGACACCAAAGCGGGGCAGAAGATCTTCCACAATATAGCGGCAGGAGCCGAACAGCGCTTTGGCGGCAACAACATGGTCGCCTGCTGAAAGCTGGCACAGCATCGCCGCAGTGACGGCAGCCATGCCGGTCGCTGTGGCGCGCGCGTCTTCAGCGCCTTCCAGCGCGATCATCCGCTCTTCAAACATCCGGACGGTTGGATTGGCGAACCGGCTGTAAATGAACCCGTCATCCTCGCCTTTAAAACGGGCTTCCGCCGCTTCGGCTGTCTCATAGACATAGCCTGAGGTCAGAAACATGGCTTCGCTGGTCTCGCCAAAAGGGGTGCGCATCGTGCCGCCATGGACGGCGAGTGTGCGGGCGCGGAAGCTGCTTGGCGTATTGGACTGGCTCATCGGACAAATTCCCATAAAAAAACCCCGACCGAGAAGATCGGGGCACCTGCCACCGACCTTTTAGCGAATTGTTTAAAGTGGCCGCAAGCCGGTCGGCTCAAATCACCACTGGCGGGCATTAAAGGGGGTGAACCCGGTCCCGTCAAGTCTCCCTATGCCTAGGTCCACCTTTTTGGGGGCAATATGCCTTGGATGGGCGTCAAAGCCCGCCTATAAGGGATGGAAGGGCCCACTATTGAAGTGGGGAAAGACGTAACGACCGGAGCTGAAGCACGATAAAATGACTAAACCGGCAGATGATCTGTTTCCAGGCCATGATGGCGCGACCTTGAAGCCGACAAAGGCGGGCGTGCACGCGACGGGTATTTTGCCCGCGCACGCCATCAAAGGCCTGATCCGGGATCAGGAAATCTGGGGCACGAAAGAGATCGAGGTCGATCAGGTCCAGCCCGCAAGCCTTGACCTGCGTCTGGGTACGGTCGCCTATCGTCTGCGGGCGAGCTTTCTGCCCGGTAAAAAATCTTCCGTCATGGAGAAGGTGGAAGCCTTCGCGTACCACAAGATTGATCTGAGCGAAGGGGCCGTATTGGAAACGGGTTGTGTATACCTCGTCCCCCTGATGGAGGCGCTGGCCCTGTCAGAACGCACAAGTGCGGCCGCCAACCCGAAAAGCTCAACCGGGCGGCTCGACGTGTTCACGCGTTTGATCACGGACAATGGCGCTGAGTTCGACCAGGTGGAAGCGGGCTATAAAGGCCACCTTTATCTGGAGATCAGCCCGCGCACATTTTCCATTCTGGTGCGCGCAGGGTCGCGCCTCAGCCAGATCCGGTTCCGGCGCGGACAACCGACCCATACAGACACCGAGCTTCGCCATCTGCACGATCAGGTACGTCTTGTGGATGATCAGGCAGATATTGATGGAGGCCTTGCACTCACCGTCGATTTGAAGGGCGAGGGCGCAACCGGCCTTGTCGGTTATCGCGGCAAGCGCCATGCGGGCCTCATCGACGTTGACCGGCGCGACGGCTACGCGATCAAGGATTTCTGGGAGCCTATCTACGCCAACGAGGCAGGCACCATGGTGCTGGACCCGAACGAGTTTTATATCCTTGCCTCACGTGAGGCGGTCCATGTGCCGGCAACCCACGCAGCGGAGATGGTGCCCTACAATCCGCTGGTTGGTGAGTTTCGTGTGCATTACGCCGGTTTTTTCGATCCGGGTTTCGGTGCGGAAGCCGCAGGCGGCAAGGGGAGCCGCGGCGTGCTGGAGGTACGAAGCCACGATGTGCCGTTCATTCTGGAGCACGGCCAGACCATTGGACGCCTGCTCTATGAGCGTCTGACAGACGTGCCGACGGAGCTGTACGGGCAACGCATTGGCTCCTCCTATCAGCGACAGGGGCTGAAGCTTTCCAAGCATTTCAAAACCAGTTAGAGAGTGGGCGTCATTAATGACGCTGGCTGACATTGTTTTCAGAACCAGATGTGGCCCCGCATTCATGCGGCCGTCGACAAGACCGATTGAGAAATACCGATGAATTTATCCGACTGTCATAATTTTCAGGACTTCCGCAAGCTCGCAAAGAAGCGGCTGCCGGGACCGATCTTTCATTACATCGATGGTGCCGCCGATGATGAAGTGACATATCGGCGTAATACGGAAGCCTATGATGCGTGTGATCTTGTCCCAAACGTACTGAACGGTGTCGACGACGTGGACATGTCTGTCACGCTGTTCGGCAAGAAGCTCGACATGCCGCTCTATTGTGCGCCTACTGCCTTGCAGCGGCTTTTCCACCATGATGGCGAACGAGCCGTGGCACGGGCGGCTGAAAAATATGGCACCATGTTCGGGGTTTCATCTCTGGGAACGGTGAGTGTCGAGGAAATCGCCGCGCTGAGCGATACACCGAAAATGTTCCAGTTCTATTTTCATAAGGACCGTGGGCTGAATGACAGCATTCTGGAGCGTGCAAAGGCCGCGAAGTTTGATGTCATGGCGTTGACCGTTGACACAATAACCGGTGGTAACCGTGAGCGGGATTTGCGGACCGGTTTTACCTCGCCGCCGCGTTTGACGCCGCGCAGCCTCGCAAGCTTCGCAGCGCACCCGCGCTGGGCCCTGAATTATTTCACCCATGCGAAATTTGAACTGCCGCACCTGCAGGACCATGTGAGTGAGGGCACCAATATCGCGACTTCCATCGGCAGCTATTTTTCGACGATGCTCGACCAGTCGATGAACTGGAAAGATGCGGAGAAGCTCTGCGCCAAATGGGGCGGGCATTTTGCGCTGAAAGGCATCATGAGCGTCGAAGATGCGCGCCGTGCGGTGGACATTGGCTGTACGGGTATCATGGTATCAAACCATGGTGGCCGTCAGCTCGACGGTAGCCGCAGCCCGTTTGACCAGTTGGCGGAGATTGTCGATGCCGTCGGCGACAAAATTGATGTTGTCTGCGAGGGCGGCATTCAGCGCGGCACTCATGTGTTGAAAGCACTGTCAGTGGGGGCGAAAGCCTGTTCCGGCGGCAGGCTTTATCTCTATGCACTGTCCGCGGCCGGACAGCCGGGGGTTGAACGTGCATTGGGCAACCTGCGCACGGAAATTGAGCGCGGTATGAAACTGATGGGCGCACGCAGTGTGAATGATCTGGGGCGCAACAATCTAAGATTTAGAACCCGCTAAGCGGCGATAAGTTCGGTCGGTGCACCAGCTATGGGCGTAAGTGAGGCGCGATTGATAGATCGCAACCGCGCCTCATGTCAGTCGGTCAAGGCTCAGCCTGCTTACAGGCCTTCCGGGTTACCGTCGTAAATCTTGAACTTGGTGTTTCCAACGCCGGGTTCGCCAACACGTGTGAGTGTGCTGTCTTCGGCGGCTTCGTAGTCGAAACAACCATTTGACCTTTCAGACCCGAGATTGACGCAGAACTTGCCGTCCTCAACTCTCCAGGCACCACCATAATTGGTCCAGTCACCTGCCTGATTGCACGCGCGCTCTTTACCCGAAATTTTGCCGTCGGGCGCATAATACTCAACAAAGTCATTCCGGGCCGCCCCGCACTCGCGGTACTGGCCTTCAATCGTGTTGCCGACAACAATCTGTGCGACTTCATGGCCCGGCAGAAAGACGTCTGCTTGAGCGGTCACGGTCAACGCAGCAAGACACGCGATACTGGTAACAAGAATTTTCTTCATCGGGGGGCTCCTTTCAAGAGGCGATCATTCGTCCTCGGAGCCATAGTGGAACTTGAAACCCGCACGGGCTTTGATTCACATCAAAATTATGTAATTAGAGTTACGCGCTGCAGGACCCGCCGCCCAGAACACAAAATTTGGCGCAATGTCGGTGATTGAGCGCGACATCGCGGGAGGCCTCGGCAAGTGTCACGCCCAGATTGAACCGTGGGTCATACGGGAGCAGTGTGCAGGCTGCAATGCTTGGGGCGGCATCGCCCTTGTGTTTAACCACCATCCGGCTGTTGGCGCACATCATGGTCGATGGATCGACATTGAGGATAGACCAGCAATCTGTCGTGATTTCCGGCACATCGGTTTCATCATCCATCTCTGGAAAAAGCGTAAGCGCATCCGCATCCTGTGCTGAAAGAGGCAGGTCAAGCTCGCGAAACAGCGCCGCATAGCCCGCACGGGCATCACGCTCATCTTCGTGCCAGCACGTGCGTCCCGCAATGCTGAGCCGGGCACCGATAGAGGTCAGAAAAACCAGCCCCTCCATCGCTTTGGCAAAAGAGCCGGGCCCCCGCTCCTTGTCGTGCAGCGCGGCCGTGTAGTGATCAAGACTGACCCTGAAATTCATCTGGGGTCTGAACTGCCTGACAAGAGCTGTCAGTCGAGCCTTGACCGCAGGGCGCAACATGGGCTGCATGGCATTGGTCAGGATGAGAACGTCGAAACCGCGCGAGAGCGTCTCCGACAGAATATCGTTCATGGCAGGGTTCATGAAGGGTTCGCCGCCGGTGAAGCCGATCTCCCGTGTGGCCAGGCCGTCGCGTTCTATCTCATCAAGGTAAAAAGTGATGTCCTCAAGGGTTAGATAGACAAGGCGGTCATTCTTGGGGCTCGATTCAATATAACAATTGATACATTCAATATTGCAGAGCGTGCCGGTGTTGAACCACAGTGTTTCCAGCGCCGAGAGTGCCACGCGCGCACGTGGCTCGCCCTTGGCCGTGACGCCCGGGTGGGAGAAGGGCGCATACATCATTTTCGTCTGTTCACGCATTGTGTTGAAACCCCGCCTCAGGTTATGGCCAAATCCTGCCCGCAACTTATCACCGGATCTGCAGGAGCCAAGATCGAAACACGGGAATGTGATCACCTGTAGGGCGGAATGCGGGCGTCTTGCCAGGTGATCAGCCACGAGACCACACGTGCAAAACGCATCTTGCGTTCGGACCGGGGAAAGCGCTAAGAAAGGCGCAGATGCGGGTGTAGCTCAATGGTAGAGCAGAAGCTTCCCAAGCTTAAGACGAGAGTTCGATTCTCTTCACCCGCTCCATTCCCATGGGCGCAGGCTTCCGATTGGCACTTTGTTTTCGGGGCACAGGCCCGTGAATTTCCCAAGGCACATGCCTACGAAAACCTGTTTCCGCCGGTGCCTGGTCTGTCGTCAGTTCCTGGTTTTTGCCAATTGTGCTTCGCGTTGAGTTTATTGGCGTTCCGACCTGGGCTCATTATAGTTCCCTCATCAAAAGCCGGAAAATACCGGTCATAAAAAGCTGGAGGGAAACATGGGCGACACAATTCTGACACCAATACTGATACTTGTGAGCTGGACGCTGATTGTCTGGGCATGGATGTATGCCAAGCGCATTCCAGCCATGAATGCAGCCAAACTGGAGCCTCAACAGGCTGAAATCCCTGGGGCATTACAAAAATTGCTACCCCCTGAAGCGCAACGGGTAGCAAACAATTACAATCACCTGCACGAGCAGCCGACAATCTTCTATGCGCTGGTTGTCTACAGTCATCTGGCAGGCGTTGGCGATGCGACCAACATCACGCTGGCATGGGCTTATGTCGGGTTGCGCATCGTGCATTCCCTTGTGCAGGGAACAGTAAATATTGTGACAATCCGCTTCTCCGTCTTCGCGCTGTCATCTCTGGTTCTGATTGCCATGGCAGTCCGCAACCTGATTGCGCTTTGACGCGCAAAAGACAATGCAACAATGAGCTGAGCCCGGCCCGCTGGGCTCAGTTTTCCCGGCGGTCAGGGTCGGGTTGGTGAGCGTCGCGACGGCGCCGGCGGTCGGGGCCGACAAAGCTTTCCGCGTTCACAAACGCCCGCTGGTTTTCCAGCGCATGCAGAATGCGTTGACCAAGCATTTTGGCAGATAATGGTTTTGTCAAAACTTCGGAAGCGCCGGTATCACGGGCGACCGTCAGCCGGTTGAGGTCGGCATTCTCCACAAGCAGAATAATAGGCAGGGACGGATTGGGGCTGTCCTGCCCGGTGCGAACCATACGCACAAAGGCAGGGCCGGAAACCGGTGCCATATCAAAGTCAATAAGGGCGATATCAATCGGCTTGGCGCAGAGAATATTGTACGCCTCGCCCCCGCTATGCGCTTCAAACAGGTTTTCGGCATCAAATGTGCGTAGATGCTGCCGCAGGATCGAGAGGGCAAAGCGGTTTTCATCGGCAATAAGGATATTCAAGGCCGCAAGGTCGATATCATTCATTCCAATACAAATCCTCGAGGCCGAAAGGCAAGGGGGGGGTGAAAACCTGTAAAACCGATAGTAAAAGTAAAAAATTACCGAGGTGTTATCGGCTTAGGATGCGCCTTCATGCTTTCGCCTGTCCTGACCATTGATGGGCATGGCCCTGCGCCGACGGCACGGTCCCACATATTTGCGGTCTGCAACAAATTTTCGGTCTGCCTGGAGAATAGTCTGGATTCTTTGGTAAAGAACCTGTGCCGATACGGGCTTGCGGACCACATCCGATGCGCCGGCATCACGGGCAGCATAGATTTTACTGCGCTCTGTATGGGCTGTCAGAAGAATAATCGGCATTGTCTTGTTGGCACTGTCTGAGGCCGTGCGTGTCAGACGTGTGAAGTCGAGACCGTCCAGCGGTTCCATGAGGAAGTCGACAATCGCAAAGTCAATTTTCACCGAACGCACGAGCTCAAATGCATCCGCTGCATCACGTGCCTCGTGTATTTGCGAGGCGCCAAAAGCCCGCAAAAGCTCCCGAAGAATGAAAATCATGTGCTGATTGTCATCAACAATCAGAAAAGAAAGCGGGGCAAGATCAATGTCTTGTGGTTTTTCCGCTGCCATAAGCTTTCACCGATACACCAAATTGGTGCAATAATAGAAAGCCACCCTCATAGAGGGTATTTCATCGAGACTTAACAAATCGTTGCTGCTAGGCCTTGTGGCGATCCGTAGCAACGCGCGCTGTGCGGGCCTGCGCCGTTAGGGATGGGGTGAACACACTCAGGCCGTGCACGGTCTTCTCCCAGTAATGAGGTCTGGTTATCAGCTGAAAGAGAGCCTTGTAGCTTGCAAAGGAAATCAGAAGCCAATAGGCGGGCATGCTGAGGGCGTGAAGGCTCAGACCGTCAAGTCGTCGCAGCATGGCGCCGACCAGCCCCGACAGAATGGCGGCGCTGAAACCCAGAACCAGCACCGTGAGATTAAACAATGCCAGAAGCCCGCTTTGGAAGCTGGTCGCCTGCTGAAGGCCAAGAACCAGCGCATAGGTCATCATGGGGTAGAAAAGGGGATGAAGCAGCGCTGAAAGAATAAAGGCCCCGATCACGATCTGGAAAATGACAAAGCCGCGCGGGCCAAGTTGTCGCCAGGTCAAAATCGGGTGCCGCATACGAACGAGATAAGTCTGCATCCATCCCTTCAGCCAGCGTGAGCGTTGCCGGACCCAGTTGGGGAGGTGGCAGTTTGCTTCCTCCAGGGTCGGTGCGATGATTGTGGCGGTGCGATATCCCGCCTCGTAAAGGCGGAAGCCCAGATCAGCATCCTCGGTCACATTATAGGCATCCCATGCGCCGACAGCCCGCAGGGCGTCTGTGCGAAAATGCGTGGATGTTCCCCCAAGTGGAAAGGGGAGGTTCAGACGGGAGAGCATCGGCAGTAGAAGATCAAAGATCGCCGCATATTCAATCGCAAAGTGCTTTGTCAGCCAGTTTTCCCCCCAATTATAGTAGGTGAGCGGCGCTTGCACACAGGCCAGCATTGCATCGCCTTGTTCAAAAGCACGGGCCGCCTCGCGCAATTGTTGGGGGTGAGGCATGTCCTCCGCATCAAACACAACAACATAATCGCCACGCACAAAGTGGAGCGCATAATTGCAGGCCTTCGGCTTTGTCATGGGCTCGGATCCGGGCACACGAATAATCTCAAAATTGCCCGGCAAGGTCAGGCTTCGTGCTGCATCGATGGTCTCTTTGTCATCTGCTTCGAGCACCAGCTTGATATCGAGCTTGGCTGGCGGGTAATCGAGACGCTTGAGTGCATTGACCAGGATGGGCAGAACCTCTGCCTCCCGCAGCATGGGCACCAATACGGAGTAACGCGGTAACGCTGTGCCCGGTGCTGTCGTGAGGGTAGTCAGAGGGGGTGGCGTGACGGTGCGCCGTGCACCGCGAAGAGCCGTAAGCCGCAGCGCGGCGAGGCTGAGAAAGGCAAGTGCCGCCACAAAATTGGCGAGCAAAAGCATGGCTGTTGGCAGAACAATGATTGCAAGGACCAGGCAGCACAGAAGGGCGATGCAGACAAGCCGCGCCGTATCGCCGAGAAGTACTTTCGCCGAGGCTGTGGGGTTCATGGTGTGCAGCCGGTCACGTGCGTGCGCCGAAAGCTCTTCAGCAAAAAATTTTTGCGTGGTCCACAAAATGTCAAAGGAGGAGGTTTGGTAGACCAGAAAAGGCTCAGAGAGGCAGGTCTCAAGAACGGCTCGCGCGGCGCGCGGGTCGGTGCTGGCAAAAACAAGCGTACCCTTGACCCGTCGCCACGGCAGCGCCCGTGCTTCCAGATAGAGATCAAGTTGCGCGACGGTAAGAAGGCTTTCGTCCGGTATATCGCTGATCAGATTGACAAAAGGAAGGCCTGTTTGTGTCGCGAGTGCCCGGTAAAAATCGACGGGGCGAATTTTACCATGCCCGATAAGTTCCTCGCCAAGCCGCAACCCGGAATGCTTCTGCCGCGCCAGCCCTTCATTGAGATCTGTGTTTGAGATCAATCCCGCAGCTACCAGATAATGCCCGATCGGCAGCGATGTGAGCGAAAGGGCCGTGCGCGCATCGGCAAAACCCGGTGTATCAGACATCGGTTTATCCCCCCTGTTTCGCTATATGCTAAAAAGTAAAATTCTCTTTTCAACACAAGGGTTGGGATAGGGAACACCTGAACTGCAACTGATGGCTGCAAAGCCATTAACCACGCAAAAAAGAACCGGAAAAGAAATGGATCTAGAGGTAGACCGTCATGCTCCCTTTCGCCATTCTCCGCCCATGAGATGGTTGCTATTAATCAATGCCTTGGCCGTTGTTTTGTTGGCTGGTTCACTTGCCATATTGGTCGAGGGAACACGCTTTGGCGCGCCGGCCACGAACATCTCGTCTGAGGGAGTGGTGCGGGAGCCTGCCTCTTCAAGGCAGGAAACCACCATGCCCACCGGGCAGGAAAGTATTACTGAACAGCCATCGACCGTGGCTGAGGCAGTTGCCCAGACAGCAGCAAATCTGATCCCGCCAGCATCACCGGTCCCACCGGTTTTGCCGGTCCCTCGCGCGAAACCGTCTGACGGTGATGTGCCGATGCACGAGCTGGAAGACCAACCCCTTGCTGAGACGGAAACTGCGGTGGGGGAAGAACATGCCGGGGTGACAGACACAGACACTCAGGCGGCCACTCAGGCAGCCACCCAGGCGGCGGTCGTTCCTGTCCGTCAGCTTCGTATCGTGACGGAGGGCGCATTTCCGCCATTCAACTATTTTGATGAGGACGGCGCACTGAAGGGTTTTGATGTGGCGGCTGTTCAGGAAGTCTGCCGGCGGATTGAGGCGGAATGCACGCTGACCGCGAAACCGTGGGACGATTTGCAGCCAGCCTTGTTGGCCAATGAAGCTGATATCATCGCAGCCTCTCTGCGGATCGAGACAGTACCTGGTGCCGGCACAACATTCAGCGAGCCTTATTATGCGCTCTATGGACGATTTGTGGGGTTGCGGACCCTGTCCGGATCACGCCTCGACATTTTGAACACGGGACGCATCGCGGTACAGGCGGGAACGATACACGCCGCCTATCTGAATGAGGTTTATCCGGACCTTGTCCCACTAGAGGTCGAAAGTCTGGATGCCGCCCTGGATGCGCTGAAAGAAAAGAAGGTGGAGCTGGTCTTTGCAGACAATGCAGCGACGCTCGACTGGCTGAAGGGGCAGACATGCTGCATGGTTTTTGGGGGACGGGTAGAGCATCCCGTCCTGTTCGGGACAGGTATCGGCTTTGCTCTTAGAACGGCCGATGATGAGCTGAAGCAGGATGTGGATCAGGCCATCAGCAGCATGAAGGAAGATGGAACGCTCGAGCGATTGTCCCAGAACTATTTTGGCGGGCGGATTTTCTAGGCAAGCAGGCAGCCGACAGGTCAGGCTCTGGTGTTTGCCATCAGTTCTCGCGGGCGACCAAAAAAAGCGACATGCCCGCTACCGGGCGAGATTTTGCCCCATGTGTCTGTTTTGAACTCAAACACCACAAGTGTCCCGGTGGGAAAATGGTCTTCCATCTTGGCAGCGGCTTCCGCACTGGCATCATCTGCCAGTTGAACCCCGAGCATTTCAAGGCCCGGGTTGTGCGCCACGATGAGCAACGTGCTGCAAGCATCATCCTGAGCCTTGATGATATCAAGCAGGCCGTCTGGCATCGCCATGTAAAGGTCGTCGCGATAATCAATCACACAACCGCTTCCAAGCTTGTCAGCCAGCGGTTCAATTGTCGACCGTGCGCGAACGGCCGTTGAGCAAAGCGCACGCTCCGGTGTCCAGCCACGCTCAACAATGAGATCAGCCAGAAAAGCAGCGGACTTTCTGCCGCGCTCGTTCAAGGTGCGCTGTGAATCCGGCGCCGTCGGGTCTGACCAGTCGGATTTCGCATGGCGCATAATGCAAAGACGTTTCATGCATGCTCTTTCCCACGAGATGCCGCGAAAGGCAAGCCCAGGCTCCAAAAGAACCGGGTTGGGGCCCCGTTCTGGTGGGCTTGGAGCCCGATTTTCATATCCAGATGTCCATCCTGTGGCGCGGCGCGGTAGGTGCCAAAAAGCCTGTCCCATATCGCAAAATTAAAGCCGAAATTGCTGTTGGTTTCATGCGTATGGACCGAATGGTGGACGCGGTGCATGTCTGGCGTCACAAACAGGCGCCGTATCCATTGATCGGCACGGGGGGCGAGACGCACGTTCCCATGGTTGAACAGGGAGGTGGCATTCAAAACAATCTCAAAAAGAATAACAGCCACGGGTGCCGCCCCCAGTGCGGTGACCGCTATCAGCTTGATGCCCATGCTCAATAATATTTCAACCGGGTGAAACCGAACGCCGGTGGAGGTGTCAATCTCCGGGTCGGCATGGTGCACCTTGTGCAGACGCCAGAACAGCGGCACATGGTGGAAGAGAACATGTTGCCCGTAAATGATGAGGTCAAGCAGCAGAAAAGCCAGTACCCATTCCAAAACGGGCGGCAGGGCGACGAGATTGAACAGACCAAACGACTGCCCGACAGCCCAGCTGGCAGCACCCACGGCCAAAACGGGCACAAGAAAACGCAAGAGAAGAGAATTGAAAATACTGAGCCCCAGATTGGTAAGCCAGCGTTTTGCCTGGGAGTAATGCCGTGTACGCCGCGGCAACATCCATTCCCACAAGCCCATAACGCAAAGAAGACCAAGAAAGCCGGTCAGTCTGAGCGCCGGTTCATGAGCGAGAATGAAAGTCTCCAAGATGTCACCTCTTCGCAGCGAAATTCTGTTCACGCAGCAGAATAGAGGAGCCAACAGGGCTTTGGAAAACCCGATTGTTCACATTCCCCTGAGGATAGGGTTCGTGAGGAGGGGGCCTTAAGGATAGGCCCCCAAGCTGTAGTGCTTAAATTGTTGTATGGCGGGCCCGGGCTCCGCGCTCAATGGCTGCGGCAGCCAGTTTCTCGATACCGAGCGTATCGCGGAGCAATTGCAGCAGGCGGATTTCCTCCTGCTCGACGGTCAGGTCGGCTGCGGCAACCTCAACGGCAACAGCATAGGCTGTTTCATGCAGTTTTTCGGGCAGCGCGTCACGCACCAGACCAAAAATGGCGTCCAGGCCACCATCTTCAGCCAGGATGGAGGCACATTCTTCCGCAATCTGTATAAGGCGCGAAGGGTCAAACCCGTTGAAAACCGGCAAGGTCGTGACAAGCTGGCCAATTTTTTTGGTTTCCTCGTCGCTCATGGCGCTGTCCACGGCTGACATGGTGACCATGACATAGATGAGTGCGGTTTGTGGATTGATGGTCTGCGACATGAGTAAAACCTGACTTGCTTTAAAAACGGCCCGGAACCGGGCACAACGGATGAAGATAGTGAACTTAGAAACCAGCAGGCCGAAGGGCAAGGGCAATCCCGTCTTTATCGGGCAATAGCCGCAGATGAGAGGCGCATCAGGGGCTTAAAAAAAGCCTTGTTTCGTCAATGGCTTCTTTCAGGCTGACCCGTTGGACCTCCACTTCCGGGGGAAACGCTCGGGTCAGCCGTGTGGGCAGACGATTGTCGAGCAGAACGAATACGCCTTTATCTGTGGAAGCACGTACCAGTCGGCCAAAAGCCTGTTGCAGGCGAAGGCGGGTGATCATGTCTGTGTAGCGCCCGCCACCAAAAGCGGCGCGCCGCGCCTTGTAGAGTATGTCGGGGCGCGGCCAGGGCGTGCGGTCCAGTACAATCAGCCGGAGAGAGCGGCCAGGCACGTCCACGCCGTCGCGCACTGCATCAGTCCCCAGAAGACAAGACGCTTCTTCAGCCCGGAAAATGTCAACAAGCGTACCGGTGTCAATCGCGTCCACATGTTGGGCATAGAGTGGATAGCCGCCGGTCTCCATCGGTTCAACAATACGTTCATAGACAGCACGCAATCGGTTGACCGCAGTGAAAAGCCCCAGCCCGCCGCCACCGGAAGCCAGGAACAGGTCACGATAGGCAGAGGCCACCTGATCGGGTCGGTCGCGGCTGACATCCTGAACGACAAAAATACGTGCCTGCTGTCCATAATCAAACGGAGAGCTGAAATGTGCCCGTTTAACAGGGGTGGGCAAATGAACAATCCCTGTCCGAACCTCAGCACTTTCCCAACTGGAGGTGGTATCCGTCAGGTCGATATCGGCGTCGCCGCCACGGTCGCGCAATGTGGCAGAGGTGATGAGACCACCGTGCAAGGGCTGCAGGACGGCTTCCGCAAAAGGTTTGCTGGGGTCAATCCAGTGCCGATGCAAACCAACGTCAAAATCACTCCCGTCAATCCGCTCGATGGAAAGCCAGTCAACGAACGTATCGTGCGGCTCTTTCATAAGGTCGGCGAGCATCTGTCGCCAGGCGGGCAGTGTTGCTCTTCCCCGGCGGTCAAGGCCGCGGATTGCAGCGTCCATGCGCGTACGTGTAGAGCCATCGAGGGTTTCATTCTGTTCGTCAAGGAGTCTGCGCAGACAATCGGCAAGGGCGCGAAAGGCGCGTTCCAGCCCGCTGAGTGCTTGATCAAGCTGCGCTGCCGCATCTGAAAGCTCATCCTCCAGGGGGCGTAATTCACACTCAAGCGAGTAGGGTGTGTCCGGGTTGTCCGAGCGTGCCAGAACCTGCGCCCGGGCGATATGAAGAAATCCTTCAGCCGGGCCGTTTGCCGCTTCTCCCTGTACCCGTTGCAGCCAGCCGGGGCCGGGGAGCTGGGCTGCGGCGCGGGTTGCAATGTCGAGAAGACTCTCACCTTCACTGTCACCCGCGACCAGATCACTGACCCGGTCCTGCAACCCCCGGCTGCGACGACGACGCCCTTCCTCGTTGCCGCGCGTCCAGCGGCGCAGCTCGGTCATCTCCCGACCACTGAGAAAAGAGGAAAAAGCACTATCGGCGGCATCAAACAGATGGTGCCCTTCGTCGAACACAATATGGCGACGATAATTCACATTGGTTGGCTCATCATCTTCTGCACCACCCGCCGTATCATGCGCAGTTCCGGGAGATACCGTCGCGCGTCCCGCACGGTTTTCTGTCTGGGGAACCGTCTGTGCTAATGTGTGATCCAGCGCGGCCTGAATCATGACCAGCGCGTGGTTGGCGACAACAATCCGTGCGCTGCGGGCTTTGCGTACAGTTTTCTCGATGAAGCACTTTTTATAGTGCGTACAGGCCGAGTAGGAACACTCGCCCCGTCGATCTGTCAGGTTGGCCGCGATGGCATCGGCACCCATTCCGCCGGGCAACCAGGCAGGGAAATCACCCCCGACCATATCACCATCGCGGCTGTAACGGGCCCAGCGGGCGATCAATGCGGCGGCGGCACCTTGCGGTCCGACCAGAAGTCCGCCTGCCTGTTCCTCAAGGTTGAGTAGACAGAGATAGTTCTCGCGGCCCTTGCGGATGACGCTCTTCTGATCCTTTTCAATCGGGTCCGGGTAAAGTCGGGTCAATTCCTGGTCGAGCTGGCGTTGCAGGTTTTTTGTATAGGTGGAGAGCCAGACCGTACCTTCATTCTGCTCTGCCCAAAGGCTTGCAGGTGCAATATAGCCAAGCGTTTTGCCGGTCCCTGTACCAGCTTCCGCAAGCAGGATCTGCGGGGCACCGGCTGCTTCGCGAGGGCGAAAGGCCTTGGTCACGGCGGCGGCGTAGTCACGTTGTTGTTGGCGCTCTTCGGCCCCACTCCCCGTGAGCATCGACAGTCGTGTGCGGGCATCATCCGGCGAAACCGGAAAGGCCCCTGGTGGTGGGGGCGGCGGTTGATCTTCCCATTCCGGCAGTTTGGCCCAAATATCAATCCGCGCGCGCTGAGCGGCGGCAGACGTGCTTCCCTGCGACAGAAGGGCATCAAGCACCGCCGGCCCCCATGGCCAACCGCTTTCTTTCATCGCTTTCGCTATGGCGACACTTTCCTCCCGGTCGGGATAGGCCGGGTCTTCGAGCGCGTGCAGCAGGGCGCGCACCGCCAGATGAAGCGTCAATGCAGCCCCCTCCGGGTCGGTGGGTTCTGTCAGGCCGAGGGCCCGCGCCACCCCGCGCGGCGTGGGGACGCAAAAATGTGCCGGACGGACAAAGGCAAACAATTCCAGAATGTCGAAATGTCCGGCATGAAGGCGTTTGCCCCGGGTGCCGCCGTTGCGGGTTTCACTTCCCGCAGCACGGCGTGCGGTAAAGCGTCTGTGGCAGAGCAGAACAGGTGAGCTTTGCAGCAGATGGACCGCTTCCTGCGGTTCCCACTCCAGCAACTCACCATCTTCATTCACGCCAACGCCGCCGCCGCCCGGTCGCGGGACCAGAGCGGTCAATGAGGTGGAGACAGGGCCCGCGGAGGGGGAATCGGGTGGCACAACATCAGACATCGTCCGCACTATACAAGAGCGGAGCGGGCTTGCGTATCAGATGGTGTTAATTTGCAAGCGAGGGGTAGGCACGGGTCAGGGCGCGGACCCCGGATTGCAATTTGGCATCCAGCTCAATGGAGCGGGAAGCGAGTATTTTGGCGGCAGGCGCCTGGTTCAACTCTTCCTGAAAATGGGTGGCCGCGTCTGACAGACCCGTCAGACCAATCGTGGCTGCCTGGGTTGCAAGAACATCGGCCAGTTCCCGGATACTGTCATGATTACCGTCATGGCAGGCCGCAGCCAGTCGCCCCTGAACATCGGTAATGACGTTGATGACTTCGTTCAGATGATCTGAAATCCGACCTGTGCCCAGATCTTGTTCCAGCTCATAAATGTGGTCGAAGTCGAGAATTTGCCCGCCAGCTGTAACCAGCTTGGCTGGTTGCTGCGCGGTATCTCGGTCCGAGGTGTTACAACCAAGAATAAACCAGGCGGTAAATCCGTTGCCAACAGCGCTATCCGCGCCAATCCGTCCGCCCATCAGTTTTACAAGACGGTCTGCAATGGTGAGATTGACATCCTTGCGTCTGGTATGGCCGCGTTCATCCTCACTTTCAAAAGCCGAAAACAGACGATTGGCATCCTCCGTCGGCATGCCTGTGCCCGTATCTGACACAGAAAAGCGAATGCCCGGTTCTTCGGCGCCAACATAGACCGGGGCTAAACGTAGAACCACACCACCCTTTTCCGTGGTCCGTACCGCGCGCGCGATCAGGTTGACCAGCGCTTGCTTCACCCGGTCCGCATCGTTGTGAATGACTTCCGGTGTCCCGGGAAGGACATCAAATTCCATCGACAGACCTTTTTCGGATGCTTCGTGTCGCATCAGCTGCACGGCTTCCTTCAGGACATCAATAGGCCGCATGTCTGTCGGCCGCAGCTTGATGGACAAGGCTTCCATCTCTGTCAGGTCGGCCAGATCGTCCACAAGACGGTTGAGAAAGCGACTGGAGTCCTGCAGACCTTTGGCATAGTTTTTCTGCACGTCAGAAGTAGCTGCCCGCTCCATCAACTGGCTCAGCCCCTGCAAACTGGCCAGGGGTGCCCGGATTTCGTGCGTCACCATGGAAAGGAAATCTTTGCGCGAATGCGCAGCTTTCCGCGCGGTGCTATAGGCCCGCTCAGCATCGGCGGCTTTTAATTCCGCAGTCTGCTTGGCGGCTGCAAGCTCTTCCAGCAAGGCGTCGTTCTGATAGCGCAGTGCGGTGGTTTCCGTATTGGATCGGTAGAGTGTCCGGGCCGCATGTCCAAATGTGATCCACAGCAAAATGCCGAGGCCGCCCATCACGCGCGCCTCGAAACTGCCGTAAATGAGCAGGGTTATGACTGTCGGTGTAACCGCCCCGAACATATAGGCATGCAATGCCCGGGGATAGACATGCCGCGCCACAACCGATTGCAGACTGAGCACGGCCACCGCGACGGAAAACAGGGCCTGGGTGACAAAGGGTGCGTTGGGCAGCCACAAGATTGCGGCAAGTCCCCAGCCGAAACCCGACAGCACCGTCCGCCGGGCATAGGCATTTCCCCATTCACGTGCGCTGGCTTGCCGGAACTGATCTTCGTGAAAAGCCTGGCGGAGCCAGTTGAAACTGAGCTGCGAGCAGACGAGAACAAGAAAGGGAGGGGCAATCGTCCACGGTGCGGCATAGGGCATGAAAGGCAGCCAAAGCCCCAGAACCGCGACGAAGATCGTAAAACTGCCGGACTTGCCCAGTTCAAAGAGCTGGCGGACCTGTTCCGACAGAATATGCTGCGCTAGCACGCTGTCGTGCGGAGCTGCGGCCTTGCCCGTGAGGACCGGCTTCTCGTTCGCTTGGTCAGTTTTGGCCAAATTTTCCAAACCACCACTCCGCGCTTTGCCTTTCAAGGCTACAAAAACCGAGAAAACCAGCGCAAAAACAGCCTTCCGCACCGGTTCCGGTGGCGCGTTGACTGACACCTGCCAAAAGCCTAGTTTCCGGGGCTTTAAAAAGCTTTAAGTACAATCTCTTTTTCAGGTGCAACCATGACCAGCGAAACGCCGGCTGCCCAAGGGGCGGCGAGCCAAGAAGCATTTCAACGTCTCGGGGCGGAGGCGAAAGCCTGGCCTTTTGAAGAGGCGCGCAAACTGGTTAAACGCATCGAAAAGCATGGGCTGACAAACGACGAGATTCTGTTTGAAACGGGGTATGGACCCTCCGGTCTCCCGCATATCGGTACGTTTGGCGAGGTCGCACGCACGACCATGGTGCGGCATGCGTTCCAGACCCTGATGCCGGGTGTGAAAACCCGTCTTCTCTGCTTCTCCGACGATATGGACGGATTGCGCAAAGTACCGACCAACGTCCCCAACCAGGAGATGTTGGCGGGTCATTTGAACAAGCCCCTGACAACTGTGCCGGACCCGTTTGGTACTCATGACAGTTTCGGTCGTCACAATAACTCACGGCTGCGGGCATTTCTGGATTCATATGGCTTTGAATATGAATTTGCCTCATCGACTGACTATTATCTGTCCGGGCGCTTTGATGACATGCTGCGCCGCGTCCTCGAAAAATATGATGCTATTCAGGACATCATGCTGCCAAGTCTGCGCCAGGAACGCCGGGCGACCTATTCGCCGATCCTGCCCATATCGCCGGCCTCCGGCGAGGTTGTGTATGTGCCTCTGCACGAACGTAATGTTGAGAAGGGCACTGTGGTCTTTGAAGATCCGGCGAACGGCGAGATGACAGAGGTCTCCATTTATGGTGGCAAATGCAAGCTGCAATGGAAGGCTGACTGGGCCATGCGGTGGGCTGCCCTGCAGGTAGACTACGAGATGGCTGGTAAGGATCTGATTGACAGTATGAAACTGTCATCACACATCTGCGCGACACTGGGCATTACACCGCCGGACGGGTTCAACTACGAGCTCTTTCTCGATGACAATGGGCAGAAAATTTCAAAGTCCAAAGGCAATGGCCTGACGATCGACGAATGGCTGCGCTATGCGAGCCCTGAAAGTCTGCAGCTCTTCATGTACCAGGCGCCGCGAAAGGCAAAGCGGCTGTATTTCGATGTCATCCCGAAGAATGTAGATGAGTATCTGAGCTTTCTGAGTGCGTATCCCACGCAGGAAGACAAGGCCCGGATCGGCAACCCCGTCTGGCACATTCATTCAGGCAACCCGCCCGTTGGCGAACTGCCGATCAGTTTTGCGCTTCTGTTGAACCTGGTGAGCGCAAGCCACTCAGACGATCCGGCTGTTCTGTGGGGCTTTATCCAGAAATACGCGCCGGGCGCCACAGCCGCCGACCATCCAAGGCTGAACGATCTGGTGGGGTATGCCATCAACTATTTCAATGACTTCGTAAAACCGAACAAGTCTTACCGCGCGGCGTCCGACGCGGAGCGCAAAGCACTGGAAGACCTGGCGGCGCGCCTTGAAGCCTTGAGCGAGGGAACCTCCGCGGAGGATCTCCAGTCCGTCGTCTACGAAATCGGCAAAACCCACGCGTTTGAAAACCTGCGCGACTGGTTTAAGGCGCTGTATGAAGTCCTGCTGGGCGAGAGCCAGGGCCCGCGCTTTGGTTCCTTTATCGCGCTGTATGGTGTGGAAGAAACGGCAAGACTGATCCGTCGGGCTCTCGCAGGCGAGGATCTGTCTGCCGCCTGACGTGATCAGACAAATTGTGACCCGGGAAACCGGGTCACAAACATTGTAGCGCCGGGTGGAAAGCTTCATGATCGGCGGTATGAACAAAAAGCATATCCGCTCATTTCTTGTTGTTTTCGCGACGCTTGCCTTGACAGCATGTACATCGCTTCCGCCAGACGGGGCACGGGTTGCCGACACGTGCCGCGATTTGATACGCCGGATTGATCTGCGTGTCGCCTCCATGGGAGTGGCCGACGCTGCCGCCGCGCAGGTGCCGGGTTTCCCCTACCTCAAAACGGATCGCTTTTTGGCAAGTTTCAAGGGCGAGCTGACGAGCGGAGTGCGGGACGAGAAGGCATTTGACGAGTGGGTTGAGCGCTTGCGGTCGCTGGATCGCACGGCCCGCCGGATTGAGCTGCGCAATCTGGGCGCCGCGAATATCTTCGACACAGTGGATGATTGTGCCACCCGCCTGCTGGCGATGGACCGGCAGGACCCGACTTTCCGGCAAGAGCTGATGGCTGCAGTGCGTGCGCCGCGCCACTATGATGATCTGGTGCGGGCTGTCGGGCTTTACCCGCTCACGCAATGGGGCGCAGCATGGGGTTTTGATCGCTGGAAGCAGGACAATCTGGGCGTGTTCGATCAGGACCCGGCGATATGGCAGGCGACTGAGGAGAATTATTTTCTGCCAGTGGATATGTCTCTCGGTGACGAAGCTGTGGCCACGCTGATTGACCTGTCGTCACACAATGCCTTGGCCATTCCCGACCTGGAAGGCAGCGTGCTTACAGACATTGCCATGCGTTATGCGCCGGTCTTTGCCGTTGAACAGGGAACAGGTGCGGACCGTATTGGAAAACCGATATGGAGCGACACCGGAACCCCGACCACGCTTCAGGCGGACCCGGTGGTATATGTGCGTCTTTCTCATACGCGCTTCGACGGTGAAATCTTGCCGCAGATTGTGTATACGATCTGGTTCCCCGAACGACCGCAAGATGGGCCGTTCGACATTTTGGGCGGTGCGATGGATGGCGTGCATTGGCGGGTGACACTGGACCGCCGGGGTAGGCCGCTCGTTTACGACACTTTCCATGCATGTGGGTGTTACCATCTGTTTTTCCCGACATCTTTGGTGACGCGGGTCAGGGTTGAAGAAGATGATGATCTTCGTGAGGAGCCGATCGTGCCCCGGCAGGCGCCCGATCTTGGGAATCCAGAGCCTGGAAATGAAGAGCGGATGATCGTACATATTGCGCGTGACAGCCATTATATACGCGGCTTGTCTGCCGGGCCTGTTGGCCGGGATGGAACGCTCCTGCGCCTGGTCAACGAGATGAGTGCCCCCTCATTTGGCCTGCGTTCGGTGGAGAACGATGCAGGACAGTTTCGTTCCTTTTTCTCTGACACGGGTGTGATGTCCGGTACGGACAGGCCGGAGCAATTTATCCTCTGGCCGATGGGCATTGAGAGCGCAGGTGCCATGCGACAGTGGGGAACGCATGCAACAGCTTTTGTTGGTGAACGTCATGCCGACGATCCCTTTCTCTTGGACGAAGCATTCACACGATGATGAGAAACAGGGTGGTTCTGGTTTTTTCTCTTCTGGTTCTTTTCTGGCCCCACGGTCCCGCCGCGGCGTCTGTAAACGAGCAGGCGATGCATGACTATGATCAGGGTCGGTTTTTGGAAGCCGCAGCCCGCGCCCGAGAATCCGGCACGGCGGAGGGGTTAGCCTTCGCCGCGCGGGCGGAGCTTGCATATGCGGACATTCTCGCACCTTTGAAAGCCCGCGCCGCGACAGTCGCCCGTGCGGAAGAGGACGCGCGGGCAGCCATTGCACTCCAACCGGAAGCGGCAGAGCCGCGTTTGCAGCTGGCAATCGCACTCGGCTTTAAAGGGCGCCTAGAGGGAGAGATGCTGGCCCACATCGAAGGTTATGCGGACGAGGCCCGGGCACATCTGGATTTTGTTCTCGCGCGCGAGCCGGACAATCCCTGGGCGCACGCCTTGCTTGGTGGCTGGCATCTGGAGATTGTGGGATTGGGTGGCTTTATGGGGCGTACTCTTTACGGGGCGGAAATAGAGACTGGTGTCGGCGCCTATACCCGCGCGCTGGAGCTGCGCCCGGGCGATCCTGTCATCTCATACCAATGCGCTTTGCAATTGGCGTCGCTGGATGGGGACAGATACCGGATGCAGGCAATGAGGGTCTTGCAGCGCGCGACGGGGCAAACCGCTTCTTCGTTCCTGGATGAGAAAACGCGAGAACGGATCGCTGAGTTACAGGTTGCGCTGGACGCAGCCGACAGGCTTGCCATTAAGAGGCTTGTCCAGCGTTATCGATGGACGTTTGATGCGCCAGAGGCAGCCGGCAAAGCGCGCATCAACGTAAAGCCTCGCACATCGCCTGCTACTGACTGGCCCAGATGATACGGGCAATGAACACAATGTCCTGGCTTGCGATCATTCTGTTCTCATAGGCCTGATTGATGGAATGAAGCTCAACCCCGTCGGGTGTTTGACGGGTCAGCAGTTTGGCAAGAATTTCACCGTCACGTGTTTTGACGACAACGCGGTCACCACGGCGGATGCTGGCGGCCGGTGATACGATAATCCGGTCTCCTTCCCGGTATAAGGGGAGCATGCTGTCGCCGCTGATCTCCAGGGCATAGGCATGGGGGGCTCCAACCTGGGGGAAGGGCACAGTATCCCACCCTCCGCCGACGGGAAAACCGGCATCGTCAAAAAAGCCGCCATCGCCAGCTTGCGCAAGGCCGATCAGGGGGATATGGGTGCCCTCAGAACTGCCGCCTCCCTCCGCGTTGACCGAGCGCGCAAAATCTTCGAACGCAGATCCGGTGGCTGCAAGGATCTTCGCGAGACTTTCAGTGCTGGGCCATCGCGGACGTCCCGAAGCCGTTTCGCGTTTTGAGCGATTGAAAGTGGTCGGGTCCAGCCCGGCAGCACGGGCGAGGCCGGACGGCGACCGTCCATGCTGTGCGGCAAGGGCATCAATTGCGGCCCAGACGGCCTGATGGGTTAAAGGTTTCGCCATGTCATTTCCATATGTGATCAGAAGGGGAAGTTTATAGGAATTTGACCCTATTTCCAGCTTGCGCCGGCTTGAGGCGTGGGGGGACAGCCGCTAGAGTGCCGCCGCCTTCCTTGCCGCACAAATCAAGCGCAAGCACAAAAGTAGAGGATGCCGGGTGGCTGACACACTTGTTTACAAAATCATCGACCGGGCCGAGTGGGCGCGGGCAGACGCCGCAGGTGTCTTCCATGGAGTAGCCATCGACCTTAAGGACGGCTATATCCACTTTTCTACAGCGGCTCAGGCTCGGGAAACCGCGCGGCTTCATTTCAACGGGCAAACGGGGCTCTGCCTCGTCGCGGTGGAAACCACCAGTCTAGGCGACAGTTTAAAATGGGAACCATCTCGCGGTGGGCAGCTTTTCCCGCATCTGTATGGTGCCTTACCTCTTGCCTCTGTGCGCCGCGTCAATGAATTGCCGTTAGGTGAGGATGGACTGCACATTTTCCCGGAGCTAGATAGCGAATGAGCCTTGCATCACTGGCCTTACCGATCCTGCGGCAGTTTGACCCCGAGACCGCGCATAAGCTGACGCTGCTGGGGCTGAAAACAGGACTGGCACCCAGGGGAAAGCCGTCACCGGATAATCTCGCCATCAATTGCTTTGGTTTTTCCTTTGCCAATCCGTTTGGCATTGCTGCGGGCTTCGACAAAAATGGAGAGGTCCCGGATGCAATGTTGCGGTTGGGGTTTGGTTTTGCTGAAGTGGGAACCACGACACCTAGGCCGCAAACGGGCAACCCGCGTCCGCGCATTTTCAGACTTGATGCGGAAGAGGCGGTAATCAACCGCTTGGGCTTTAACAATGAAGGCCACGCGGCGATGAAGGCCCGGCTTGAAAAACGCATCCGTTGTGGGTGCGGTGGGGTTGTCGGCGTCAATCTCGGCGCCAACAAGGACACGGAAGACAAGGCGGCTGACTATGTCACTGGCATAAAGTGCTTTGAGGGGCTTGCAAGTTATTTCACGGTCAACATCTCTTCGCCCAACACACCGGGGTTACGCGGTTTACAAAACAAGGCGGAACTCGAAGATCTTCTGGGCCGTGTGCTGGCGGCTCGCACGAGCGACGTACCTGTACTGTTGAAAATTGCTCCTGATCTCGTCGCCGCAGAACGGGAGGATATTGCAGGCGTTGTCTGTACGTCCGGCGTGGATGGTCTCATTGTCTCCAACACGACAATTGCCCGTGAAGGCTTGGTCACCGGCAGGCATGCGGGGGAGACGGGAGGTCTTTCAGGAAAACCCCTGATGGACAAGGCCACGGAAATCCTGGGCGATATGTACCGACTGACAAAAGGGCAGGTGCCGATCGTCGGGGTTGGCGGTGTCGCATCAGGCAGCGACGCCTATCGGAAAATTCGTGCCGGGGCATCCCTCGTCCAGCTTTATTCGGCGCTGACGTTCAAAGGACCGGCGCTTGTGGACCAACTTAAAATTGATTTGTCCGGGCTTCTTGCGCGTGATGGATTTGCGTCGCTGAGTGACGCTGTCGGCGCTGATATTGATCTGACCTAGGAGAAGAAGATGACAGTAACCATCTATCACAACCCCCGTTGTTCCAAGTCGCGGCAGACCCTCTCGCTGATTGAGGAAAAGGGGATTGCACCCAATATCATTGAGTATCTGAAAGAAGGCCCTGACGCTGAGACCTTGAAACATGTTCTGTCCAAGCTGGGAAAAACCCCGCGCGACATTCTTCGCAAAGGTGAGCAGCCCTATAAGGATCTGAACCTCGCTGACGAAACCAAAAGCGATGACGAGCTGATCGCGGCCATGGTCGCTCACCCGATCCTGATTGAACGCCCCATCGTTATCGCTGGCGACAAGGCAGCGCTGGGTCGCCCGCCGGAACAGGTGTTGGACATTCTCTAGGTCCGGGCGTCTATCGAGCGAACAAGCTGTGGGTAAGGGCGGGCGAGTGTGACCGCACGGGCAATGTTGAACGCAAGCAAGGCCGCCCACAACCCGTGATTGCCAAACGGCAACAGCGCCCACCAGAACAGAAAGAAGCTGGCCGTGGACAGAAAGGCGGCATTGCGCATGTCCCTCGACCGGGTGGCACCGATGAAAATGCCGTCAAGCTGGAAACAAGCGACTGAAATGACAGGCAAGAGGGCTGCCCAGGGCAGATAGTCGCGCGCAACCTCGCGGACAGGGATACTGGTTGTCAGAAAATCGATCCACAAGCCACCAGCGGCAAAAAATCCGAGACAAAGCAGGACCGAGGACAGGAAAGACCAAAGGCTTGTAAGTCTGACCGTTTCGTGAAATCGCGTGCGGCTTCTGGCACCGATGGCAGCCCCGACCAACGCTTCGGCAGCGAATGCAAAACCATCCAGAAAGAAGGCGCTGAAGCTGACAAAC